>Ga0308172_1000009_pt1 | contig 521267 bp, 536 predicted proteins | sample PhyGR2_FD_202134 | JGI IMG/M metagenome (GOLD analysis project Ga0308172, IMG submission 202134) | Phyllosphere microbial communities from UC Gill Tract Community Farm, Albany, California, United States - DLSLSG.R2 | ecosystem: Host-associated > Plants > Phyllosphere > Unclassified | place... | reverse complement strand
TTCTTCTCGACAAGGCCGACGAGGCCGTGAAGATCAGCCGCCAGCGTGAAAAGAAGACGTCGACGCTTCGCGGTCTGACACAGATCAACCTGTTCTTCGAAGCCTCGACCCGCACGCAATCCTCCTTCGAACTGGCCGGCAAACGGCTGGGCGCGGACGTGATGAACATGTCGGTCGGTAACTCTTCGGTGAAGAAGGGGGAAACGCTGATCGACACCGCAATGACATTGAATGCCATGCGCCCGGACGTTTTGATCGTGCGCCATTCATCCGCCGGTGCGGCAGCGCTTCTGGCGCAGAAGGTTGCCTGCTCGGTTGTCAATGCCGGCGACGGCCAGCATGAGCATCCGACGCAAGCGCTGCTCGATGCGCTGACGATCCGCCGCGCCAAGGGCAGTATCTCTGGCATCACTGTCGCAATCTGTGGCGACGTGCTGCACTCGCGCGTCGCCCGCTCCAACATCATCCTTCTGAACCAGATGGGTGCGCGGGTGCGTGTCGTCGCTCCGCCGACGCTGCTGCCCTCCGGCATCGCCGACATGAGCGTCGAAGTCTTCCACGACATGAAGGAAGGCCTGAAGGGCGCGGATGTGGTGATGATGCTGCGCCTGCAGCGCGAGCGCATGGCCGGCTCCTTCGTGCCATCGGTGCGCGAATACTTCCACTATTACGGTCTCGATGCGGAAAAGCTGAAGGCTGCGAAGGAAGACGCACTTGTGATGCATCCCGGTCCGATGAACCGCGGCGTGGAAATTTCCTCGGAAGTGGCCGATGGACCGCAGAGCGTCATCGAAGCCCAGGTGGAGATGGGCGTCGCCGTGCGCATGGCGGTGATGGAAACCCTTCTCCTTTCTCAGAACATGGGAGAGCGCGTATGAGTGCCGCGACCGTCCTCAACAATGTCCGTATCATCGACCCGTCGCGCAATCTCGACGAGACTGGAACGATCATCATCGGCGCTGATGGCACGATCCTCGCGGCTGGCAAGGATGCGCAAAACCAAGGCTCGCCGGACGGCGCGACGGTGCGTGATGCGAAGGGGCTGGTTGCCGTTCCAGGGCTTGTGGATGCGCGCGTCTTCGTTGGAGAGCCCGGCGCCGAGCACCGCGAAACAATCGAGTCTGCCTCGCGTGCGGCTGCCGCAGGCGGCGTGACCAGTTTCATCATGATGCCGGATACGGATCCGGTCATCGATGACATCGCGCTGGTGGAGTATGTGAAGAAGACCGCGCGCGACAAGGCCGTCGTCAACGTGCATCCGGCAGCGGCCCTGACGAAGGGTCTGCTGGGCGAGGAAATGACCGAGTTCGGCATGCTGAAGGAAGCCGGTGCGGTTGCCTTTACCAATGGCCGCAAGGCGCTGTCCGATACGCTGGTGCTACGCCGCGCCATGACCTATGCGCGCGAGCTTGGGGCCGTCATCTCGCTTGAGACGCGCGACAAATATATCGGCAATGGCGATATGAATGAGGGGCTGCTGGCAAGCTGGCTCGGCCTTCCCGGCATTCCCAAGGAAGCCGAGATCATTCCGCTCGAACGCGACCTGCGCATCGCGGCACTGACGCGCGCCAACTACCATGCCGCCAAGATTTCCGTGCCGGAATCGGCAGAGGCCATCAAGCTTGCTAGAGCACGCGGCGTGAAGGCCACCTGCGGCATTTCGATCAATCATTTGACGCTCAACGAAAACGACATCGGCGAATACCGCACCTTCTTCAAACTCTCGCCACCGCTGCGGTCGGAAGACGATCGTGTCGCTATGGTCGAAGCGTTGAAGCAAGGGACGATCGATATCATCGTCTCGTCGCATGATCCGCAGGATGTTGACACCAAGCGCCTGCCCTTTTCAGATGCGGCAAGTGGTGCGATCGGGCTGGAAACCATGTTGGCCGCAGCACTTCGGCTGTATCACAGCGATCAGGTGCCGCTGATGCGCCTGATCGACGCGCTGTCGACGCGACCGGCGCAGATCTTTGGACTGGATGCCGGAACGCTGAAGCCCGGCGCCAGGGCCGATATCACCCTGATCGATCTCGATGAGCCATGGCTGGTTTCCGAAAAGAAGCTGGTATCGCGCTCGAAGAACACACCATTCGAGGATGCACGTTTCAGCGGCCGCGCTGTCAGCACATATGTTGCGGGCAAGCTTGTTCATTCACTGCAGTAAAAATGGTGGTGCGCAAAGACGCACCTGAAGAGGGGACATAAACATGACTGCATTGACCGTTTGGGAGACAGCGCCGGCATTTCTCTTGGCTGCGGCTGTTATCGGCTACCTGCTCGGCTCCATTCCCTTCGGCCTGCTTCTGACGCGGGCGGCGGGTCTTGGCGACGTACGCCAGATCGGCTCCGGAAACATCGGCGCGACCAACGTGCTGCGGACGGGCAACAAGAAGCTCGCCGCGGCAACCCTTCTCTGCGATGCTTTCAAGGGTACGGCAGCAGTGCTGATCGCCAATGCGCTCTGGGGATATGAGGCCTCGCTGGTGGCGGGCTTCTTCGCCTTTCTCGGCCACCTCTTCCCGGTCTGGCTCGGCTTCAAGGGCGGCAAGGGTGTGGCGACCTATATCGGCGTGCTGCTCGGCGCTGCTCCGCTGATGATGCTGCTTTTTGCCGCCGTCTGGCTGATCACCGCCTTCGTTACCAAATATTCCTCCCTCTCGGCGCTGGTCGCGATGCTGGTCATCCCGATCGTTCTGTGGATTTTGGGACCGGAAAAGACTGCGCTTCTGGTTACGGTTCTCAGCATCATTTCCTGGTACATGCACCGCGAAAACATCAAGCGGCTCTTGGCCGGTACGGAAAGCAAGATCGGCAAGAAGGGCTGAGACGCAATTGTCTCGAAGGTTTGGGGGCAGATATGTCGCGTGATGGCGAGACGAAAAGCGGCATCGCCCTGACGGAGAAGCAGAAGCTTTCCTGGTTGCGGCTGATCCGCAGCGACAATATCGGTCCCGTCACCTTCCGCGATCTGATCAATCACTTCGGCAGTGCTGAAGCGGCGCTTGATGCCCTGCCCGATCTTTCCCGTCGCGGCGGCGCGGCGCGCAGCCCACGCATCGCGACACTTGCTCAGGCCGAGCGCGAGATGGAAACCGCAACACGGTTTGGCGCCCGCTTCGTCGGCATCGGCGAGCCGGACTATCCGCCCGCTTTGAGAGAGATAGACGGCGCACCGCCCCTGATTGCGATGAAGGGTTCGATTGCCACCGTCGTCCGACCGTCGCTTGGAATCGTCGGCTCCCGCAACGCCTCGATCAACGGCGCGAAGTTTGCAGCAATGCTGGCACGGCAATGCGGACAGGCGGGCTACACCATTGCTTCCGGTCTTGCGCGCGGCATCGATGCCGCCGCTCACGCCGCCAGCCTTTCGACCGGCACTGTCGCCATGCTGGCTGGTGGACTTGACAAGCCCTACCCGCCCGAGAATTTCCGCCTGCTGGACGATATCTACGCAAATGGCGGTGCGACCATCAGCGAAATGCCATTTGGCTGGGAGCCGCGTGCGCGCGATTTTCCACGGCGCAACAGGTTGATTGCAGGCGTGTCACTCGGCGTGCTGATCGTGGAGGCGGCTGAACGCTCCGGCTCTCTCATCACTGCGCGGCTGGCTGGCGATTTTGGCCGGCTCGTTTTTGCGGTGCCCGGCTCGCCGCTCGATTCTCGCTGCCATGGCACCAACCGGTTGATCAAGGACGGCGCCACATTGGTGACGGAAGCCGCCGATATTCTAGATGCACTCTCGCCGATGATGGAGCCGCGACTCGATCTGCAGCACGTCGTCCGAGAAGGCACGGGGGATCAACCCATCTCTCAAACCGGAGACCGCGCAGGAGACAAGGAGCGCGCCATCCTTGCCGAGGCGCTCGGCCCCTCGCCGGTTGAAACCGACGACATCATCCGCCACACGGGTTTGCCTGCGGCAACCGTCTATCTTCTGCTTCTCGAGCTCGATATTGCCGGAAAATTGAACCGGCATTCCGGTGGACGAATTTCGATGATCATGGCGGATTGAGACGCCAAGGCGTCGCTCAATTGAGGCTTCCGCGCGATGGCGGACGGGAGCATTCCGCCAATCAAAAATTGTCTTCCCATCAGAAAAATTCCAGAAGTTGCATATGGGCATGAAGACAGAAAAACAGGCGTTCCCCCTTGACCGCAGCGCATTACCTGTCCATGTCGAAATAAAAGGAAGGCGTTGTTGCGTGCGGAATCAGCGACGATGCCGGTTAACGGACATGTTTCCAGAGAAAAAAATATGAATGTCGTCGTCGTAGAGTCTCCGGCAAAAGCCAAGACGATCAACAAGTATCTTGGCCCCGGCTATAAGGTCCTTGCATCGTTCGGCCACGTTCGGGATCTTCCCGCCAAGGATGGTTCTGTTCTTCCCGACCAGGATTTCGAAATGTCGTGGGAGGTCGATCCCGCCTCACAGAAACGCATGAAAGATATCGCCGATGCCGTAAAGGTATCCGATGGCCTGTTTCTGGCAACCGACCCTGATCGCGAAGGAGAAGCGATTTCCTGGCACGTTCTCGACCTTCTCAAAAAGAAGAAGGTTCTGGGCGACAAGCCGGTCAAGCGCGTGGTGTTCAACGCCATTACCAAGAAGGCCGTTCTGGATGCGATGGCTGAGCCGCGCGACATCGACATTCCGCTCGTCGATGCCTATCTCGCCCGCCGCGCACTTGACTATCTGGTCGGTTTCAATCTCTCACCGGTTCTCTGGCGCAAGCTGCCGGGTGCCCGCTCCGCTGGACGCGTGCAGTCCGTGGCGCTTCGCCTGGTCTGCGACCGTGAATCGGAGATCGAGCGTTTCGTATCGGAAGAATACTGGAACATCTCCGCACTTCTGAAGACACCGCGCGGTGACGAGTTCGAAGCAAAGCTCGTATCCGCAGACGGCAAGCGCCTGCAGGGCAAGTCCATCAAGACGGGTGACGATGCGACCCGACTAAAGACCTTGCTCGAAGGCGCGAGCTATGTTGTCGACACCGTCGAGGCAAAGCCCGTCAAGCGCAATCCCGGCCCGCCCTTCACCACCTCCACGCTGCAGCAGGCCGCGTCTTCGCGCCTCGGCTTCTCCGCCTCGCGGACCATGCAGGTGGCGCAGAGACTTTACGAGGGTATCGATATCGGTGGCGAGACCGTCGGTCTGATCACCTATATGCGTACCGACGGTGTGCAGATGGCACCGGAAGCGATCGATGCCGCACGCAGCGCCATCGGCGACCAGTTCGGCGATCGCTACGTGCCGGAGAAGGCGCGCTTCTATTCGACCAAGGCCAAGAATGCCCAGGAAGCCCACGAGGCTATCCGCCCGACGGACTTCAATCGCTCGCCGGACAAGGTGAAGCGTTACCTCGATTCCGATCAGCTTCGTCTCTACGACCTGGTCTGGAAGCGCGGCATCGCAAGCCAGATGGCTTCGGCCGAGATCGAGCGCACGACCGTTGAAATCCTTGCCGAAAACAAGAGCGAGAAGGCCGGTCTTCGCGCCGTCGGCTCCGTCATCCGTTTCGATGGCTTCATCGCTGCCTACACGGACCAGAAGGAAGACGGCGAACAGAGCGACGATAGCGAAGACGGTGGACGTCTGCCGCAGATCAACGCCCGCGAGAACCTCGCCAAGCAGAAGATCAATGCGAGCCAGCACTTCACCGAGCCGCCCCCACGCTATTCCGAAGCATCGCTCATCAAGAAGATGGAAGAGCTCGGCATCGGTCGCCCGTCCACCTATGCTGCGACGTTGAAGACACTCAGCGACCGCGAGTATATCGTCGTCGACAAGCGCAAGCTGATCCCACATTCGCGCGGTCGGCTGGTAACAGCCTTCCTCGAAAGCTTCTTCACTCGCTATGTGGAATATGATTTCACGGCCGACCTGGAAGAGAAGCTCGACCGGATTTCGGCCGGCGAACTCGATTGGAAGCAGGTTCTCCGCGACTTCTGGAAGGACTTCTTCGCTCAGATCGAAGACACCAAGGAACTGCGCGTCACCAACGTTCTCGACGCGTTGAACGAAGTGCTTGCACCGCTGGTGTTTCCCAAGCGCGAAGACGGCTCCGATCCGCGCATCTGCCAGGTCTGCGGTACCGGCAATCTGTCGCTGAAGCTCGGCAAATACGGTGCCTTCGTCGGTTGCTCGAACTATCCGGACTGTAACTATACCCGCCAGTTGACCTCGGATGGCGCGGAATCCGAAGCCGCGGCGCTGAACGAGCCGAAGGCGCTTGGCGCCGATCCGATGACGGGCGAAGAGTTGACGCTGCGCTCCGGTCGCTTCGGGCCCTATATCCAGCGCGGCGACGGGAAGGAAGCCAAGCGCGCCTCCCTGCCCAAGGGCTGGAAGCCGGAAGAAATCGATCACGAGAAGGCGCTGGCGCTGATCAACCTGCCACGCGACATCGGCAAGCATCCGGAAACCGGCAAGATGATTTCCGCCGGCATCGGCCGCTATGGCCCCTTCCTGATGCATGATGGCGGTTATGCCAATCTGGAGAGCGTAGAAGACGTGTTCTCCATCGGCCTCAATCGCGCCGTGACGGTGATTGCCGAGAAGAAGGCAGCGCCCGGCCGTGGACGCTCCTCCACGCCTGCTGCGCTCAAGTCGCTTGGTGACCATCCCGATGGCGGCGCTATTACCGTTCGCGATGGCCGTTTCGGTCCCTATGTGAACTGGGGCAAGGTCAATGCGACGATCCCCAAGGCGCAAGCTCCCGATACGGTGACGCTGGACGAAGCGCTGGTGCTGATTGCAGAGCGCATTGCCAAGACCGGCGGCAAGCCAGTCAAGGCGAAGAAGGCTCCGGCAAAGAAGAAGACCGAAGGCGATGCAGACGCCAAGCCCACAAAGGCGAAAGCGGCAAGCAAGACCAAGGCTGCAGCCAAGCCTAAGGCAGCGGCAAAGCCCAAGACAGCAGCAAAAACCAAAAAGGCAGCATCGTGAGCAAGACACCGCGTCAGAAACAGAATTCCGCCAATGACGGTTTCGGACGCACCGCTCGCTCAAAGCGCGTGAACCAAGGCGAAGGCATCATCCATGGGGAGGTGCCATCGCGCGAAGTGCTGCTGAAGTTCATTGCCGAACATCCGCAACAGGCCTCCAAACGCGAGATTGCCAAGGCTTTTGGCCTGAAAGGCGACAGCCGCGTGGTGCTGAAGGCGCTGTTGAAGGAACTTGAAGTTGACGGCATGGTGCAGAAGAACCGCAAGTCGCTGATGCGACCGGGCGGCCTGCCGCCCGTCACGGTTCTCGATATCACCACACGTGACAAGGATGGCGAATTGATCGGCCGCCCCGCAGAGTGGCCGGAAGATCAGGGTGCGGCACCCGCGGTCCTTATCCGCCAGTCATCGCAGGACCGCGGCAAAAAGGGGCCGGCGGCTGGTTTGAATGACCGTGTGCTTGCCAAGATTTTCCCCTCCAAGGATCGTGCCGGACCGGCCTATACCGCCCGCGTCATCAAGCTTATCGATCGTCGCCAGAACGCGCTGATCGGTGTCTTCAAGGAAAACCCGGGCGGCGGTGGTCGTTTGATGCCGGTGGACCGGCGCGGCGAAGAACTGGTGATCGACCCCGATGGCGTCAACGATGCCAAGGATGGCGATCTGATCGAGGTCGAAGTCTCGCGCAACAGTGGGCGCTACGGTCTGAAGCGTGCCCAGGTGCTTTCCGTCATCGGCTCGGTCGCGTCGGAAAAAGCCATTTCGATGATCGCGATCTACGGGCACGGCATCCCGCATATCTTCCCGCAGGATGTTCTAGCGGAAGCCGATAAGGCGAAGCCCGCCAGCATGGCGCATCGGGAAGACTGGCGCGATCTGCCGCTCATCACCATCGACCCGGCGGATGCCAAGGACCATGACGATGCCGTCTATGCCGAGCCCGATCCGTCGCCGGACAACCCCGATGGCGTGATCGTCACCGTTGCGATTGCCGATGTGTCATACTATGTGCGCTCGGGTGCGCCGCTCGACCGCGAAGCGCTGAAGCGCGGCAACTCCGTCTACTTCCCCGACCGCGTCGTCCCGATGCTGCCGGAGCGGATTTCCAACGATCTCTGCTCACTGAAGGAAGGTGTCGATCGCCCTGCCCTTGCGGTGCGCATGGTGTTTTCGAAGGAAGGCCGCAAGGCGTCTCACACCTTCCATCGCATCATGATGAAGAGTGCGGCCAAGCTCTCCTATCAGCAGGCGCAGGCGGCCATCGATGGCAAGCCTGATGACAAGACCGGCCCGATGCTCGAGCCGATCCTGAAGCCTCTCTGGCATGCCTATGAGGTGATGAAGCGCGGTCGCGACCGTCGCCAACCGCTTGAACTCGACATGCCCGAGCGCAAGATTCTGCTGCGGGCGGACGGCACCGTGGACAAAGTCATCATTCCCGAACGTCTCGACGCCCATAAGCTGATCGAAGAAATGATGATCCAGGCCAACGTTGCAGCCGCAGAAACGTTGGAAAAGAAGAAGCAGCCGCTCGTCTACCGCATTCATGATGCCCCCACGCTTGCCAAACAGGAGACGCTGCGTGAATTCCTCGCGACGCTCGGTATCTCCATGGCCAAGGGCGGAGAGGTTCGCGCCAATTCCTTCAACGGAATTCTTGCCCGCGCGCAAGACACTGAACATCAGATCATGGTCAACGAGATGGTGTTGCGCTCCCAGAGCCAGGCGATCTACAGCCCAGAGAATATCGGGCACTTCGGTCTGAACCTGATGAAGTACGCCCACTTCACCTCCCCCATTCGCCGTTATGCCGATCTGATCGTCCATCGTGCGCTCGTCGGGTCTCTGGGACTTGGCGAAGGCGGCATCACGCCGCAAGAAGAGGCAACGCTCGACGATATCGCCGCCGAGATTTCCACCTTCGAGCGCCGCGCCATGGCGGCCGAACGCGACACGATCAACCGTCTGATCGCCCACCATCTTTCCGAGCGCGTGGGAGAAGAGTTTGAAGGGCGCATCGGGGGTGTCACCAAGGCGGGACTATTTGTCGCGCTTCCGCAATTTGGCGCAGACGGCTTCGTTCCTATATCTACGATTGGGACCGACTACTTCATCTATGACGAAGCGCATCAGGCACTGACGGGTGAGAAGACCGGTCTCGGCTTCCAGCTTGGCGACACGGTTCAGGTTCGTCTGGCAGAAGCCGTACCGCTGGCAGGCGCGCTCCGCTTTGAGATGTTGAGCGAGGGGCGCAAGATGCCCACAGCAACACGATCCTTCCACAAGACGGCGCGCCGGGGTGGAGGGCGCACGGCGACACCGGGAACGAGGCCGCCGCGCAGGAAACGCTGAACGAGCTTCGTAGCGAGATCGAGCAGGATCTTGCAACGATGCTTCAGCGCCGCAATCATTTGGAGGAACGGGCATGAGCGAGACGCAGACAGTGCAATATGGCGGCGAGAAGCAGGAACGTCCGCTGGGACGCTCGATCATGCGCGGCATCTCGTGCCGATGCCCCGCCTGCGGCAGCGGTCGGTTGTTCAAGGCCTGGCTGAAGCCGGTGGATCAATGCGCCGCCTGCGGCGAAGACCTCCATCACCAGCGATCTGACGATCTGCCGCCCTATATCTCGATCATGATTCTCGGACACGTGGCGGTGGGCGGCTTTTTGATGACTGACCTGATCCTCATGGTGCCAATGTGGGTGCATTTTGCCATCTGGGTGCCGATCACGATTCTCGTGGCCTTGCTGACGATCCAGCCGATCAAGGGTGGCGTGATTGGCCTGCAATGGGCGCTAAGGATGCACGGCTTCAGCAATGAGCCTGAGAAGACGCAGATCGACGGGTCATCACACTGACAGGCGATCACTCCCTTGCCTGCTGAATCCCAAGCTGAAAAATCACCCTACCTGCGTCCGAGGGATGCGGCCTGCCTGATCCTGGTCGATCGTTCGAACGGTTCTGCGCGTGTGCTCGTAGGCAAGCGCAGCAGCGGCCATGTCTTCATGCCGGACGTCTATGTGTTTCCCGGTGGCAGGCGCGACCCACGCGATCACGCCCTGCCCTTTGGTGTCGATCTCAATCCTTTCGTCATCGACAAGCTCAGGCGTTCTGCTTCGCGTGCCATGACGGTTGCAGGGGCGCGGGCCTTGGCTCTGGCGGCAGTGCGCGAATTGGAAGAAGAGACGGGGCTTTGCTTTCGAACCGAGCGGGCGCAACAGGGACCGGACCTCTCACCACTGCGTTATGTCGCGCGTGCGATCACGCCGCCAGGGCGCATAAGGCGATTCGACACGCGATTCTTTTTCTGCTTCACCGACGACGTCGGCATTGAGCCGGCAAATATAAAGGACTCCGCTGAGCTGCAAGACCTTCAATGGCTTGACATGCGCGACAGTTCCGGTGTGAACATGGCGGCGATTACACGGATGGTTCTCGAAGATGTCACAAACTTCATGATAGGTGATCAGCCACTACAATTTGAAAGCCGGGTGCGACTTTACTTCGAGCGTCGCGGCACATTCATTCGCGGCTTTCTGTAAAAGGTCTCCATGTCACATCCCAACTGCGACGCCGACAATATCCACTGGCCATCGCTTATCGCCGCCATATCCGCCATCAGCGCGGTGGGCATCGCTATCGGCCTCGGATTGCCGCTCTTGAGCCTCATCCTCGAGCGTCGGGGCATTTCGTCCAGCATGATCGGATTGAACTCGGCCATGGCCGGTGTTGCTGCCATGATTGCAGCACCCATCACCAGCAAGCTTGCGCATGACTTCGGCGTTGCCAGGACCATGTTGACGGCGGTGGTCATCTCCTCCGTCAGCGCCATGGGCTTTTATTACGCCGCAGACTTCTGGATGTGGTTTCCGCTCAGAATCGTCTTCCACGGCGCGACGACCACGCTTTTCATCCTGTCGGAATTCTGGATCAATGCCGCAGCGCCGCCGCGCAAACGCGGGCTCGTGCTTGGCGTGTATGCGACAGGGCTCGCAGTCGGCTTTGCAGTCGGACCGCTGCTCTTTTCCACCGTAGGAAGTGAAGGGATCACACCGTTTCTCGTCGGCTGTGCCATCATCCTCCTGGCTGCAATTCCGATTTTTCTAGCGCGCAAGGAAAGCCCTGCGCTGGACGAAAAACCGGCCCACCATTTCGTACGCTATATCTGGCTGGTGCCCATGGCCTCTGCTGCCGCCTTCGTTTTCGGCGCGGTACAGGCTGGTGGTCTCTCGCTCTTCCCGATCTACGCCACGCGTGAAGGCTTCAATGAATCGCAAGCAGCGCTTCTCCTGACCGTCATGGCAATCGGCAACATGACCTTCCAGATCCCGATCGGTCTGCTCTCCGACCGCATTACCAATCGCCGTCTGCTGCTTGGCGTCATGGCCTTTATCGGCCTTTGCGGCACGCTTGCGCTGCCGCTCCTCGTCAACAACTGGATTATGGTCGCGGTACTGCTGCTGCTGTGGGGCGGCCTCGTCTCGGGCATGTATACGGTCGGCCTGACACACCTCGGTTCGCGACTCACTGGGTCCGACCTTGTGGCGGCCAATGCGGCCTTCATATTTTGCTATGCGACGGGCACGATTGCCGGTCCACAGACGGTTGGTATTGCGATGGATATCTCCGGAAGCCACGGCTTTGCCTGGGCATTGGCGCTGTTTTTCGGCTTCTATGTCGTTCTTTCCATTGGGCGTTCGGTTTTCGGCTCAAAACAGACTTGACTTTTCGGGCGCGATCCGTAGTTTCGCGCCAGATTTAGCCGGGATCGAACAGGTCCGCGGCTCACTTACTTGTTAAAGGCAGGACGACCATGGCGAAAGCTACAACAATCAAGATCAAGCTGCTGTCGACGGCCGACACAGGTACTTTCTACGTCACCACGAAGAACAGCCGTACATTCACGGACAAGATGACGAAGACCAAGTACGACCCGGTCGTTCGCAAGCACGTCGAATTCAAGGAAACCAAGATCAAGTAATCATCTTGATTTTGTCTTTAAAGAACGCGCCCTTGAGGCGCGTTTTTTCGTTTTGGGCGGTCGTTTAAAGGATCGGCTTAAAGCGTGTCGCGATCTCTCAGATTGGCTCCTTACGCTTCAGGTCGTGTTTTGTCGCATGCTCGTATCGCAAAACCGCTGCTCAGTTTTGCCTAAACCATTCTTTAAGTCCGAACGGATTTTCAGGCCGATCCTCGAAAGCGAGACCTAGCCACGGCTGCCGGATGCGCGTCAAAATACGAGGCGAAACGGTGCCCTTGGAATTCAATGGCGTGTAGCTTGAGAGATCGTGATGGCGTGGGGTCGGCCGGGATAACCACGATAGCACGAGGAACCATCAATTGGCATCGCCGGCCGACCGACCCCAAGACCCAGGAGATGCGGCGGACCTGAGCATCAAGGGGTATTTCGTGCACGGCTCCCTGAAAAATAGAACCGCGCGGTCTGTTAAAGTGCTAGTGCCTTCTATCAACTGATATGTCGGCATAAAGTTATTTGTATGAACAAAGTTTCGCTCAAGACGCCTAAAAGTTCAACACTTTATTAAGGTGCAGCCATTCTTGCTTTGAAATATGGTTAAGTGTGCCATGCCGGGACAGAGACTCAAAGCCAGCTTAGCGGCAGCAACGCGCTACTGAAGAAGCCTCACGGATCGATCAATCTCTGGAACTTTACTCAGGCTGCGGCAGCAACGACGCGGTTTCGGCCGCTTCTCTTCGCCTCATAGAGTGCCCGATCTGCCTGTCGCATCAACTGCTCTGGACTTTCGACGCCCGTTGCATTCGAAGCGATGCCGAGCGACGCGGTAATCTTCAAGGATTGCCCGGAGCGCAGCACGAAAGCGGTGTCCTCAATGATCGAGCGCAGGGACTCGGCCACCACCGAGGCAGCCTCCACCGAGGTGTCCGGCATCACCACCACGAACTCTTCACCGCCGTAACGGCAGGCGAGATCCGCACCGCGCACCGTGGAGCGCAACCGGGCGGCAAACTCCTGCAGCACCTCGTCGCCGGCCTCGTGGCCGTAGAGATCATTGACCTGCTTGAAGCGGTCTATATCCGTCATACAGACGGACAGATGGCGGCCTCGAAGGGCCGCACGGTTGAACAAGGTCTTTAGATGAAGATCGAGATAGCGGCGGTTGTTGAGGCCGGTAAGCCCATCGATAACCGCAAGCTCCATGGTCTGAGCCAGATTCTCGCGCAGCCTGTCATTGAAGCGCTTGCGCTTGATCTGCGAAAGCGTGCGCGCCACCAGCTCATTGGGATCGATCGGGCGAATGATGTAATCATTGACGCCCAAATCCAGCGCCCGGACCACCATGGCATCGTCGTTCTGCTCGGTGATGATCAGAAGCGGCAGGAAACGCGTTCTCTCGAGCGAACGCAATTGCGAACAAAGCCTTAGAGGATCGCAATCATCGAAGTTGGAATTGATGATGACGAGGTCATAGACGTTTTCCGCAGCCTCGAAAATGACGTTGGCAGGATCGCTCCAGGCGATCACCTCGCCAACCGGTTTCAATGCCTTGACGATACGCTCCTGCGAGCTGGCCCTGCCATCGACAAGGAGAACGCGACCAGGCTTTTCGATATGGCCGTCGACCCCGATCGACTCCTGGATGCCCATCGTTTCTGCGGTCATCATACGACCGCGTAGCTCGTCGCTCATGGTCTTGAGACGCGCAAGGCTCTTGACCCTCGAAATGAGTTGGAGGTCGTTCACGGGCTTTGTCAGAAAATCATCCGCGCCAGCCTTCAATCCTCGGACGCGATCGGCCGGCTGATCGAGCGCCGTGACCATGACGACGGGAATGTGGGCTGTCGCCGGGTTTGCCTTCAGCCGCTCGCAGACCTCGAAGCCATCCATTTCCGGCATCATGATATCGAGAAGAATGACATCGACCTGACCATCCGCGCAGATTGCCAGCGCATCACGGCCATTATCCGCGCAAACGACGTCGAAGTATTCGGCCAGCAAACGGGCTTCCAGAAACTTCACATTGGCTACAATGTCATCGACGACCAGGATTCTAGCAGTCATTCGGTCGCCCCTATTACCTTAAGCATCGCCCAAATATGTCTTGATCGTCTCGATAAACTTCGGAACAGATATTGGCTTGGAAACATAAGCTTCGCAACCACCTTGGCGGATGCGCTCCTCGTCTCCCTTCATAGCAAAGGCTGTGACGGCAATCACGGGAATCACATGAAGTTCGTCATCTTCCTTGAGCCATCTGGTGACTTCAAGTCCAGATACTTCCGGTAATTGAATATCCATAAGAATAAGGTCGGGTCTATGCTTACGAGCAAGCTCAAGGGCTTCCATACCATTGCGTGTCTGTATGGTCGTGTAACCGGATGCCTCAATCAGATCACGAAAGAGCTTCATGTTCAGCTCATTGTCTTCAACTATCATGACCTGTTTGGGCATGGCGGCAGTCCTTGTTACGCTTTGAAACCGTCCGCCTGACATATAAGTTGCCGAAGAACCGATTCCATTATCCCCTGTCGAGGGAGGTTAAAGCGATTTGGTTGAAAAATAGGTAACTTCCGGCAAGAAATGCGGTGTGAGATGAAATACGGCAAACCAGTCGTCAAAGACCCCGAAGAAACCGTTGCCGCCATTCTCGGATGGTTGGCAAACGAACCGGATATTCTCGCCCGCTTTCTGGCGCTCTCCGGACTGCAGCCGAATATGTTGCGCGCGGCCATACAAGACACCGGCTTTCTGGCAGGGCTTACGGATTTTATCATGAACCACGAGCCAGACCTCATGGCGTTTTGTGAAGCCTCCGGGTTCAAGCCGGAAGACGTGCAGGCTGCGTGGCATAAATATTCCGGCCCCGGTCTCGATTCCGGGGTCTACTGAGATGTATAGCATCAAGTCGTGCTCTTGAGCGACTTCTGATTTACCACTATGAACACGGTCGTTCTCTTTTTGTTTCTTGGCCATGGCTGTAATGTCGAACGACCATCCCGGTTTCTGTCGTGACTGTCTGGCTGGCCAGCCGGAGGGAACAAAACGATGCCGTCAGTGCGGCAGCCCCCGCCTCCTTTACCATGATGAACTCTACGATCTCAGCATCGCCCATATCGATTGCGATGCCTTCTACGCCTCAGTTGAAAAACGCGACAATCCGGACCTCATCGACAAGCCGTTGATTATCGGTGGCGGCAAGCGCGGCGTCGTGTCCACGGCTTGCTACATCGCCCGCATCCACGGCGTTCGCTCCGCCATGCCAATGTTCAAGGCGCTCGAAGCCTGCCCGGACGCCGTCGTCATCAGGCCGAACATGGAGAAGTACAGCCAGGTGGGGCGCCAGGTTCGAACGATGATGCAGGATCTGACGCCACTGGTGCAGCCGATTTCGATAGATGAGGCTTTCCTTGATCTATCCGGTACCGAACGGCTGCACCACGATCCGCCGGCACGGGTGCTGGCGCAATTCGCTCGCCGGGTGGAAAAGGAAATCGGCATCACAGTTTCCGTCGGCCTCTCCTATTGCAAGTTTCTGGCAAAGGTCGCGTCCGACCTGCGAAAGCCGCGCGGCTTCTCTGTGATCGGTGAAAGGGAGGCCACCCGTTTTCTTGCGACGCGTCCTGTCACCACGATTTGGGGCGTCGGTAAGGCCTTTGCGGCCACGCTTGAGGCCGACGGCATCCGCATGATCTCCCAGTTGCAGGAGATAGAGGAAACGGACCTGATGCGCCGTTACGGCACGATGGGGCAGCGTCTCTATCGGCTTTCGCGCGGCATCGATGACCGTGAGGTTCACACCAATGATCCGGCAAAAAGCGTTTCCGCCGAGACGACCTTCTTCAACGACATCTCACGTTATGAAGATCTCGTGCCGGTCTTGCGCTCCCTGTCCGAGAAGGTCGCGTGGAGGCTGAAGAAGAACGCCACAGCCGGGCAGACGGTCGTGCTGAAGATGAAGACCGCAGACTTCAAGTCCCGCACGCGTAACAAGAGGCTGGAAGATCCGACCCAACTGGCAGACCGAATTTTTCGGACAGGCCTTTCGCTTCTGGAACGAGAAACGGACGGCACGAAATTTCGCCTGATCGGCATTGGCGTCACCGATCTGTGCGATCCGGCCCAAGCGGATCCTCCCGATCTTGTGGACAAAACGGCTGGCAGAAGGGCCGCAGCGGAAGCGGCGATGGACAAGCTGAGAGAAAAATTCGGCAAGGGCACGGTGGAAACCGGCTACACATTCGGCGCGAAAAAATGAGTGATCACACGGCTTCGTGACCGCATTTAAAAGCTTCCTTAAATAGCCAAGCCTATGCTTGGCCTTCTGACTGGCGCGGTTTCAAGCGCGCCTTAAGTCTCCCTTGCCGCTGCTTCCTTTGGTGGCATGTTGTGTATCGCGTTGGAGCAAACATGATGTTGCGTAGCTTTGTGGGAGCCTGTCTCCTTTCCACCTCCGTTCTTGTGCAAGCGGCAATCGCCGGTGATGCGCGCAGTCTGCAGGTCGTCGTCTCGAAGAACGACCAGTCGCTGTCCCTTTATGAAGACGGAGAGGTCGTCGCTACATCGCGCGTTTCCACAGGCAAGTCCGGCCACGAGACGCCGAGCGGCATCTTCTCGATTCTGGATAAGCGCAAATACCACGAGTCGAATATCTATTCTGCGGCCCCCATGCCGTTCATGCAGCGGCTGACCTGGTCTGGCATCGCACTGCATGAGGGAAATGTCCCGAATTATCCGGCCTCGCATGGCTGCATTCGCCTGCCCGCAAAATTCGCAAAGTCGCTTTACGGCATGACGAGCCGCGGCGTTCACGTCATCATCTCCAGCGCAGATGTCTCTCTGCAGCGCATCGACCATCCCACCCTTCTTCAACCCAAGGCAGCTGACGAAGGCCGCCTGCTTTCCGACATCGAGATGCGGCCCGCCACCTTCGATGCGTCGCTGAAACTGGTGGAAGTCGCGGTCAATGAGAAGACCAGTTCGGTTCCCGCCAAGGCCGCGTCCAAGGCGACGGGTGCACCATTACGGATTCTGATTACCCGGCGTGGCGAAAGGGAGAAGATCATGGATGTCCAGCGTCTGTTGACCAGCATCGGCTTTGACGCAGGTGTGGCCGATGGCTATTCGGGCCAGATGACGATCAATGCCGTCAACGGCTACAAGCGCTGGAAGGGCATCAAGACCACCGGGCCGCTCGTCACCGACGAGTTCCTCAATGCGCTTTATGCATCCACAGGCGCCCATGCACCGCCCAATGGGCAACTCATGGTGCGACAGAATTTCAAACCGCTCTTTGAAGCACCGATCCATATCAAAGACCCGCACGTGGCGCTCGGTACGCATTTCTTCGAAGTCATCGACATCGAAGGCGACAGGGCGGAGTGGAACGGACTGACACTGGAAAACCATATCCCAATTGCCGCACGAAAGCGTCTCGGGATCGACGTCGCGGATGCCCCAGGCGGCTATGATCAGTTGCGCACAGTGCTTGATCGTATCGACATTCCGGCAGACGTCCGTGAACGACTTGAGGAGCAGCTTGCTGTCGGAAGCTCGATCACCGTTTCCGATCTCAGCCACGGCTTGGAAACCGGTCAAGGCACTGACTTCGTCACCATCACGCGCGACTGAGGCTTCGATACAGAAAGCAGCCATCCTCTCCGCGCATCCCACCTTTCTAAGATCGGTAACGACCTCGGGCCGGTGATACTGGCGCGGCCGCGCAAGGAACCACTGCGCCGTGGTAGCGTTTAAAGGCCTCATCAAGCTTGTTTGGGGAGCCTGCCTATGAACGTGAAATATCTTGGCGCCGCTGTCGTTGCGCTTGCCTGTGTGTCTGCTGCTGAAGCACCGAAAAATTACAGTGTCTATGGTGGCCCGGCCGTCGATAGCGATCCGGTCATCCTGAACGTCTTTGACCACGCGCTTGCACGATGCAACGTCGAGGCGAGCGTGCCGCCGCGTGGCACGCCATTCACCAATTCCTATTATCATAATGCGGCACTGCGCGCCTGCCTGTCGCGTCACGGCTTCATCGATAACGGCGCTTACGCCTACCCGGCCAACAGCCTGTTCTAAAACATCGCGATCTTTCAGATTCGCGCCTTACGCTTGAGCTCCTTCGCTTTATCGTACGTCGTTCTCGCAAAGCCGCTGCCTAGGGCTTACGCGACATACAATAATCGCGGTGCGGGTGAACCATGGTCGCCCGCCCATCAATCATACAAGCTCGACGTCCACCACGCCGGGCGCGGAGCGAAGCGCGGCTGCGATCTCCGGTGAGATGCGGTATTTCTCCGTCAGTTCGACTTCGATCTCGCGCTGCCCATCATCTTTGATAACGACGAAGTAAACCGAGCCATCGCCTTTGGCATTCAGGTGTCGCGCAACAGTTTTCAGAGGACCGGAATCGCGGACATAGACGCGGAGCGCCTTCTGCATCTGAACGGATTTCTCTTCAAGCGACTGGGCTGTCTGGATGCGCAGACCGATCCCCTCAGGCCGCTCTTCCGCCTGGACCGTAATGACCAACGACTTGCCGACTTCGAGCAGGTCGCGATATTGCCCGAGCCCTTCTGAAAACAGAACGGCCTCATACTGACCCGACGCATCCGAAAAGGTCACGATACCCATCTTGTTACCGGTGCGAGTCTTGCGCTCCTGCTTGCCGGTGACCGTGCCGGCCAAGCGTCCAACAGTTGCTCCCTGCTTCACCGCCGCGGAGAAATCGGCAAAGCTTTGCACGCGGAGCTTGTCGAGCACGGCGCGATACGTGTCGAGCGGATGAGCCGTGAGATAGAAGCCAAGCACTTGATACTCACGCAGTAGCTTTTCCGAGGCGAGCCAAGGCTGATAGGCAGGCAGCACCAGCTTTTCCGGCCCAGTCGCGGCCCCTGATCCAAACATGTCGTGCTGGCCGGTGACGCGGCTTTCCTGCGCACGCTGGGAATATCCGATGATACGATCGAGGCCGCCGATCAGTTCGGAACGGTCCCTGCCGAAGCTATCGAAGGCACCGGCATTGATCAGGCTTTCCAGAACGCGGCGGTTGACCTGCTTCGGATCGATCCGCTGGCAGAAATCCTCGAGGCTGGCGAAAGGTTTGTCGCCGCGCACCTCAACGATATGATCGACCGCACCTTCACCGACGCCCTTCAAGGCAGCCAGCGAATAATAGATGCGGTTCTCACCGGTTTCGAAACGGCGGAAGGATGTCTGTACGGAAGGCGCGACGATCTCAATCCCCATCCGCGCCGCATCCTGGCGGAAGTCGTTGACCTTTTCGGTGTTCGCCATATCGAGCGTCATCGACGCGGCGAGGAATTCCACCGGGTAATGCGCCTTCATATAGGCGGTCTGGTAGGAGACGATGGCATAGGCCGCGGCATGAGACTTGTTGAAGCCGTAATTGGCGAACTTGGCCAGAAGATCGAAGATCGTGTCGGACTGGGCCTTGGACACATTGTTGCGGATCGCGCCTTCAACGAAGCGCTCGCGCTGCTTGTCCATTTCCTCCTTGATCTTCTTGCCCATGGCGCGGCGCAGAAGATCGGCTTCGCCGAGCGAATAGCCGGACAGAACCTGGGCGATCTGCATCACCTGTTCCTGGTAGACGATAACGCCCTGTGTCTCCTTCAGGAGGTGGTCGATCGTCGGATGGATCGACTCGATTTCTTCTTCGCCATGCTTGCGGGCATTATAGACCGGGATGTTCTCCATTGGGCCCGGACGGTAGAGCGCCACAAGCGCGATAATGTCCTCGATGCAGTCCGGACGCATGCCGATCAGCGCCTTGCGCATGCCGGCACTTTCCACCTGGAAGACGCCGATGGTCTCGCCACGCGATAGCATCTCGTATGTCTTTTGATCGTCCAGCGGAATGGCGGCAAGATCGACATGAATGCCGCGCTTGGCAACGAAATCGACCGCCACCTTCAGCACCGTCAGGGTTTTGAGGCCCAGAAAGTCGAACTTGACCAGACCGGCGCTTTCAACCCATTTCATGTTGAACTGGGTGACCGGCATATCGGAGCGCGGATCGCGGTACATCGGCACGAGCTTCGACAGCGGACGGTCACCGATGACGATACCGGCGGCGTGTGTCGAGGCGTGGCGGTAGAGACCCTCGATCTTCTGGGCGATATCCAGGAGCCGCGCCACGACCGGTTCCTTGTCCGCCTCTTCCTGAAGACGCGGCTCTTCTTCGATGGCCTTGGAAAGCGGGGTGGGGTTGGCCGGATTGTTGGGCACAAGCTTACAGATGCGGTCCACCTGTCCATAGGGCATTTCCAGCACGCGACCCACGTCACGCAAGGCTGCACGTGCCTGGAGCGAACCGAAGGTGATGATCTGCGCCACTTGCTCACGCCCATACTTGCGCTGGACATAGCGGATCACCTCTTCGCGGCGATCCTGGCAGAAGTCGATATCGAAGTCGGGCATCGACACGCGTTCCGGGTTGAGGAAGCGTTCGAAGAGAAGCGAGAAGCGTAGCGGATCAACATCGGTAATCGTCAGCGCATAGGCGACCAGCGATCCCGCACCCGAACCACGACCAGGGCCGACCGGAATATCATGCTGCTTTGCCCATTTGATGAAGTCGGCAACGATCAGGAAGTAGCCGGGAAACTTCATGCGTTCGATGACGCTAAGTTCGAAATCCAGACGATCCCGATACTCCTGCTCCGTATAGCCCGGGGCCATACCGAGAGCGGCAAGGCGCATATCCAGCCCCTCGACAGCCTGGCGTCGCAACTCCAGCGACTCGGCGCGTTCGGCCTCTTCCGGGTCGTCACTCGCACCGGTAAAGCGCGGCAGAATGGGGCCACGCTTTTTCAAGACGTAGGAGCAGCGCTGGGCGATCTCGACGGTATTTTCGATTGCCTCGGGAATGTCCTTGAAGAGCGCCACCATCTCGTCGCGGCTTTTCAGATAATGGTCAGGCGTCAGACGGAAGCGGCTGTCATCCGAAACCATGGCGTTGTGCGCCACCGCCATCAGAGCGTCGTGCGCCTCATAATCTGACCTGGATGGAAAGAAGGCCTCGTTGGTTGCGACGAGTGGAATGTCGTGCTCGTAAGCGAGCGCGATCATGCGACGTTCATGGGCACGGTCAAAATTGCCCTGGCGCTGTAACTCGATATAGAGCCGATCCCCGAATATGTCCTTCAGTGCAAGAAGCCGGCTTTTTGCCTGAGCCGCATGTCCCTCTCTCAGCGCCATATCGACAGGGCCGCCGGACGCGCCGGTCAATGCGATCAATCCAGCGTTGCTGGCCTCTTCCAGCCAGGACTTGGCAATGTTGACGGCGTGACCACTGCCCTCGCCATCGAGATAGGCACGGCTGATCAGATCCACCAGGCGCTCATAGCCCTCTGCATCTGCGGCAAGCAGCACGATGGACGGAAGCTTGGAGAGATTGTTGCCGCCTCGCCTGTCCTCGACGGCATCTTGCATGTCAATCGAAAGCTGGCACCCGATGATCGGCTGCAGCCCCTCTTCTCGCGCCTTCTCCGAGAATTCCAGCGCAACGAAAAGATTGTTGGTGTCCGTGATGGCGATGGCAGGCTGAGAATCGCCGACAGCCTTCGCCATGATCTTCTTAAGCGGAAGCGCCCCCTCGAGAAGGGAATAGGCGGAATGAACGCGGAGGTGCACAAAGCCGGGAGATTTCAAGAGCACGCCCGAGTGGTTTTGCTCCGTAAGATGATCGCCCATTGTGCTGCATTCCCGTCATTCTGAATCGGGCTGATTTTGATCCCTTCGAGCAGCAAAGTCCACCGGCAAAGGATGCCTGTGCACCGCTATCGCCGGGAAGACCGAAGGGTCTCAAGTCACATGGATGTGAGGATTACAGAGAAGCTCGCAACAAAGAGAGCGATGGAGGCAAAGGCGGCAAGGTCACGGATAAAATCGGTCATTTGTCTCTCCTTACTTGTTATGTTCCAACTTTGTTCTCATTTTGTTTCCGTGTCAACAGCTTTTTTGGGCTGGCATATTGCCAACGTGACGCGACTCAATCCGGTTCCGTAGTTCTGCCTCAAGCGAATCAGCGCATAAACAAAACCCCGCCTGGCGAGCCAGACGGGGTTGATGGGGATAAGGGTCCTTAAAGCGCCGTGCGTTCTATTGGACGCACAAGGGACCCTTTACATTTTTGGATCAACGCATCTTGCGATCGATCAGAACTCGACGATCTTGCCTTCGGACAGCGTCACGCGGCGATCCATGCGTGCTGCCAGATCGTGATTATGGGTCGCGATGAGGGCCGCAAGGCCCGACTGGCGCACCAGCGCTTCCAAGGCGTCGAAAACGTAGGATGCCGTCTCGGGGTCGAGATTGCCGGTCGGTTCGTCTGCCAGAAGCAGGAGCGGTGCATTGGCAACGGCTCTCGCAATCGCCACGCGCTGCTGTTCACCGCCGGACAGTTCCGCCGGACGATGATCGCCTCTGTGGCCGATGCGCATATAATCCAGCAACGCCTTGGCACGCACCTGTGCTTCCTTCGGCGCGAGACCGGCGATCATCTGCGGCATCATGATATTCTCAAGCGCCGAGAACTCCGGAAGCAGATGGTGGAACTGGTAGACGAAGCCGATATCGCTGCGGCGAATGGAGGTTCGCTCCTCATCGGAAAGCGTACCGCAGGGCTTGCCACTGATGAAGACCTCGCCCGCGTCCGGATGCTCCAGCAGACCCGCCAGATGCAGCAGTGTCGACTTGCCCGTGCCGGATGGCGCGACAAGCGCGACGATCTCGCCGCTTCTCAATTCGAAATTCGCGTCTTTCAGAATGGAAAGGCTCGTTTCGCCCTGACCATAGGTCCGTTCCACGCCGGTAAGCTGTAGAGCCATTTTCTTTGCCATGGTGTGAAGCGGATCCTATTCGTATCTCAGGGCCTGGACAGGGTCGAGCTTCGACGCACGCCAGGCGGGGAAGATCGTTGCCAGGAAGGACAGGGTCAGCGCCATGACGATGACAGTGATCGTTTCGCTCAAATCCATCTCCGCCGGCAGCTGGCTCAGGAAATAGAGCTGCGGATCGAAGAGAACGGTTCCGGTAATCCAGGAGAAGAACTGGCGGATCGACTCCACGTTCAGACAGACGAGAACGCCAATTGCCACGCCCGCAAATGTGCCGACGATGCCGATCGCAGCGCCGGTCATGAAGAAGATGCGCATGACAGCACCGGAGGTTGCCCCCATGGTGCGCAGAATGGCGATGTCGCTGCCCTTGTCCTTCACCAGCATGATGAGGCCGGAAATGATGTTGAGCGCGGCGACCAGAACGATCAGCGTCAGGATCATGAACATGACGTTGCGCTCCACCTGGAGCGCGGAGAAGAAGGTCTGGTTGCGCTGTCTCCAGTCGGTGATGTAGACCTGCCGCCCTGCCGCGGTTTCCACCAGCGGACGAATGCTATCGACATCGTCGGGATGGCTGACGAAGAGCTCGATGGATTGGACGATGCCCTCGGAATTGAAATAGAGCTGAGCTTCGGTAAGCGGCATGTAGATCATCGACGCGTCATATTCAGACATACCAATCTCGAAGACACCGGAGATTGGGTAGGACTTTACCCGCGGATTGACACCCATGGGCGTCACGTCACCTTCCGGTGAAATGAGGGTGATCTGATCTCCCACCGTCACGCCGAGCTGTGCTGCGAGCCTTGAGCCGACCAGAACACCCTGCCCCGACATGAAGCCGACAAGATCGCCGGCTTTGACGTTGCTGGATATCTCCTTGATCTTTTCGAGATCTTCAGGACGCACGCCCCGCACCAGAGCACCGCTGCCTGCGCCGTTGCGTCCGGAGGCGAGTGTCTGGCCTTCCACGAGCGGCAGGGCCATCGTCACGCCGGGAATAGCGCCAAACTTCTTCGCCAGTTCATCGTAATTGTTGAAGGGCTGATCGATCGGCTGAACGATCATGTGACCGTTAATGCCGAGAATTCGGGAAATCAGCTCGGTGCGGAAACCGTTCATCACCGCCATCACGATGATGAGCGTCGCCACACCCAGCATGATGCCAACGAACGAGAAGCCTGCGATGACTGATATGAAGGCTTCCTTGCGGCGCGACCGCAGGTAGCGCCAGGCCACCATGCGTTCGAAAGCCGAAAACGGCCGTGCCGCCCCATCCTTCACGGATGCAACTGCACCGTTGTCAGCCTCGGCTTTTGCCATGTCCACTCCTTGTCGGCCTTTCAGCCGAGAACCCTGTTCATTGCCGCTTCGACCGTGACGTTCTCACGTGCGCCCGTCTTGCGGTCCTTCACCTCGACTTCACCGGCAGCGATGCTGCGCGGTCCGACGATGATCTGCATAGGCACGCCGATGAGATCGGCCGTCGCGAACTTCTGACCTGCGCGGTCATCGGTATCGTCGTAGAGAACATCCTTGCCGGCATTGGACAGCGAATAATAGAGCTTCTCGCATGCCGCATCGCAGGCCGCATCGCCAGCCTTCATGTTGATGATGACGACATCGAAAGGAGCAACCGACGCCGGCCAGATGATTCCGTTCTCGTCATGCGAGGCTTCAATGATGGCGGGAACAAGGCGTGTCGGACCAATGCCATAGGATCCCATGTGGACGGGATGTTCCTTGCCATCGGGACCCTGAACCTTGGCACCCATCGGCTCGGAATACTTCGTGCCGAAATAGAAGATGTGACCAACTTCAATACCGCGCGCGGAAAGACGATCACCCTCGGGAATCGCGTTGAAGGCAGCCTCGTCGTGCATTTCAGACGTCGCGGCGTAATCCGCGGTCCATGTATCGAAAATGCCCTGCAGACCGGCAACGTCATCGAAATTGGTGTCGTGGCCGGGAATGCCCTGCTCCAGAAAGCTCTTGTGGCAAAAGACTTCCGATTCACCCGTATCGGCCAGAATGATGAATTCGTGGCTGTGGTTGCCACCAATCGGGCCGGTATCGGCGCGCATTGGAATGGCGCGCAGGCCAAGGCGAGAGAAAGTACGCAGATAGGCGGCGAACATCTTGTTGTAGGAATGGATCGCAGCTTCCTTCGTCAGGTCGAAGGAATAGGCATCCTTCATCAAGAACTCGCGCGAGCGCATCGTGCCGAAACGCGGACGCACTTCGTCGCGGAACTTCAGCTGGATATGATAGAGGTTCAGCGGCAGGTTCTTGTAGGACTTCACGTAGGAGCGGAAGATGTCGGTGATCATCTCCTCATTCGTCGGACCGTAGAGCATCTGACGGTCCTGGCGGTCCTTGATGCGCAGCATCTCCTTGCCGTAGTCGTCGTAACGACCGCTTTCCTGCCAAAGCTCCGCCGATTGCAGCGTCGGCATCAGAAGCTCGATCGCGCCGGAACGGTCCTGCTCTTCCCGGATGATGCGGTTCACCTTGTCCATCACGCGCTTGCCGAGCGGCAGCCAGGAGTAGATGCCCTGGCTCTGCTGACGGATCATGCCCGCACGCAGCATGAGGCGGTGAGAGACGATTTCAGCTTCCTTGGGATTTTCCTTCAGGATGGGCAAAAAATAACGGCTGAGACGCATGACTATGTCCTGAGTGCGACGACTCGCCATCTACCGGGAATCGCCAGAATTAAAGGATATTTGCGCCGTACATAACCGTTTCTCCTGCAGAAGGAAACCCGCACGATGGGCGTCCCAAAAACACCAGTCACATCCGCGTGAGAACAGGATGTTCGCTCCTGAACGGTTTCAGGAGAAATAATTTTGCGGGGCACCTGCGACATAATGTTCATGAGGAAATTTTTTGCTGACTGTAACAAAAATGCAAAAAACGTGGTGACAAGGTGGAATCTTTGGGCTAGTTTTAGCTCACAAAAGAGGCAGGGAGTTTAAATTTCTGCCGTCTTCGCGGTCAGTCTTGGGAGGATGAGATCTTAGGCGCGCTAGTTCGCAGCCCCGGAAACGGAAACAGATCACGCGAAACTGAAAAACAAGGCTTAATCGCCTTGTTTTTTTTTGCCCTGAAATCGATTTTCTTTCAGTGGGTTGGCGGAAGACAGCTTATCCATCCGCGTCCCGCTTGTGGCCGACAAGCGAATCACCGTCTATCCAAATGCAACATTCTTATGACGGAAAATGACGCCCCGGTGCGTGGGCGCGGCCCGTTCACCTGCTGAACTCAGTCATAAACCGGGATAATACGGGGCAGATCATCGAGGCTGACACCGAAGTACCAGGTGGCGACGTACCAGATCGCGCAGAGCAATATCGAGATCAGCGTGGTGGCGATCAGGATTTTCGCACCCTGGAAACGCGTTGGCGCGCTTGCCACGGTTCCCAGCGCCACGTCACCGTCGTCCATTTGCGTTCTGAGCCCAATCGGCAGCACGACAAACAGAACCGTCCACCAGACGATGAAAAAAACGGCAACAACCGACAGCCACTGCATGTAGAACCTCCCCGAGCAGAACCCGCAACTCCTGTCTCATTCATGGCTTGGAGAAGCGCGAGAGAAAAAGACCGAGCAGCTGGCAAACGATTCCTACAGCATCGGCTCGAAAATCGGAATCGATTTTCGGAAGGCAAGATACTTAGATCAACGCAGATGGCATCCTTTGTGCGTCCAATGAGACGCATGGTGCTCTTAGCAAAGACGCGCGCCTTAGAAACACGACCCGCGATCAAATCACTTCCAACTCCACCAGCGTGCCGCAGAAATCTTTCGGATGGAGGAAAAGCACCGGCTTTCCATGGGCGCCGATCTTCGGCTCTCCATCGCCAAGTATGCGTGCGCCGGCGGCTTTCAAACTGTCGCGAGCAGAGATGATGTCCTCCACCTCGTAACAGATATGATGCATGCCGCCGGACGGATTCTTTTCGAGAAAGGCCGCGATCGGGGAATTGCCATCCAGCGGCTCAAGCAGTTCGACCTTGCTGTTTGGCAGGTTGACGAACACCACCTTCACCCCGTGGTCCGGCAGGGTCTGCACTTGCGAGACCGCAGCACCGAGCACATCGCGATAGGTGGCAGTCGCTGCCGCAAGGTCGGGCACGGCAATGGCGATGTGATTGATCCGTCCAAGCATGGTCATCCTCCCAATTTCTCAGCCGAACATAGCGACGTATCGCGCAGGACGAAGCGTCTTCGGTACTGCACCTATGCTGATACGCGCAGTACCGACCCTAACGTCAAATCTTCGTCACGAATACCGTGACGATCGGCTTTTTGCCCCAGGTCTGGTTGGCGGCGGCGCGAACGGCGCGGCGGACCGCTTCGCGCAGCAGGTCCAGATCCTTGCGGCGTGCGCGCGGGATGCTTTCAATGGCGCCGAGAACAGCGTCATAGAGCGTGTCTTCCATTGCCTCGCCCTCGTCGTCGAATTCCGGCAGACCGAAGGGCACGACATCCGGATCGCCGTGGAAGTCGTAACGGCTGTCCAGCACGACATTGACCGAGACGTGACCGGCAAAGGAGAGCTTGCGGCGGTCACCGATGCCCATTTCTTCGAAATCGCCAACCAGACGGCCGTCCTTGAAGACGCGGCCATGCGGTGCATCGTCGATGACTTCGGCAGGGCCAGGAGCCAGACGCAGGACGTTGCCGTTGCGGACCTTGGGGACCTGCTTGATACCGGCCTGCTCGGCCAGTTCCTTCTGCGCCACCAGATGCGCTGCTTCGCCATGCACCGGCACGAGGATTTGCGGCTTGGTCCACTCATACATTCGCAGCAGCTCGTTGCGGCGGGGGTGGCCGGAAACGTGCACCAGAGCTTCATTGTCGGTGATGATATGGATGCCCTGCTCGATCAGGCCGTTCTTGATATCGAGAATGGCTTTTTCGTTGCCAGGGATGGCGCGCGAGGAAAAGACCACCGTGTCGCCCTTGGCGAGCGCCACATTGCGCATCTCATCGCGTGACAGTTTCGCAAGTGCGGCACGCGGCTCTCCCTGCGAGCCGGTGAGAATGACCACCACCTTGTCACGGGGAATATAGCCATACTCATCTTCGGCCAGGAATGGCTTGATGCCTTCCATGATGCCGAGATCCTGCGAGACGTTGACGACACGCTTCAGCGACGAGCCGAGCAGCAACACTTCGCGACCCGCGCGCTCCGCAGCCTGGGCGATGGAGCGGATACGGCCGACATTGGACGAGAAGGTGGTGATCGCCACGCGGCCTTCGGCATTTTCAATGATCTGGCGCAGACCTTCGGAAACCTGTTCCTCCGACGGAGATACACCATCGCGCACCGCATTGGTGCTGTCACACAGAAGCGCTAGAACGCCTTCCTCGCCAACGGCGCGGAAGCGTGCCTCATCCGTCAACGGCCCCAGGGACGGCGCGTCATCGATCTTCCAGTCGCCTGTGTGGACGACATTGCCAAGCGGCGTGCGGATGACGAGCGACATGGGTTCGGGGATCGAGTGGTTGACGCCGATGGCCTCGATCTCGAACGGGCCGAGATTGATGCGATCGCCCGCCTTGAATGGCGAGATCGGGATCTCGGCGCGCGTGCCCTCATAGTTGCGCTTGGCTTCCAGCATGCCAGCGGTGAAGCCAGACGCATAGACCGGCACATTGAGGCCAGGCCAAAGATCGTTCAGCGCGCCGTAATGGTCCTCATGGGCATGGGTGATGATGATACCCTTGAGGTTCTGTCGCTGGGCCTCGATGAAGCGGATATCGGGCAGAACAAGATCGACGCCGGGCAGATCGAGGCCCGCGAAGGTGACGCCGCAATCCACCATGATCCATTGCCGCTTGGCGGCAGGACCATAACCATAGAGCGCCAGATTCATGCCGATTTCGCCGACACCACCAAGCGGCAGGAAGACCAGTTCGTCTTGTTGAGACATGTCATTATCCAATCTGCAACAGGCAATGGCCGCGCGCTTGCGCGACGCTCTACCGTTGCCTTCAACCGCGCCGGACTTGATGAAACGCCGAGATGCCGGGCCGACGCGGACCGGATGGACGCCCTGATTCTACGAGCAGCAGGGATGCTCCAAACTCAAAAGCCGAGGCCGCGCAGGTCAATCGCGCGAGAGGCTTCAGCCGAAGAAAACGTCGCCGGCGGCAATCGCCTGTCTCGGGCCGTCATCCTCATCCAGCAACAGAAAACCGTGATCGTCTATCCCGGCAAAGCGTCCGCCGATGGAGCGATCTGGAAAGTTCACGGTGATATGCTCACCAATACCGCAGGCGGCTGCACGCCAGTCCCTCATGACATCGCTCACGCCCCTGCCCTCGTTCCAGACCGAGAGAACCTCGGCTGTCTCGCGATAAAGATGAGCAAAGAGTTCGTCCGGTCCGCAGGACGCGCCATGCTCCGACAGCATGGTGACGGGATAGAGCGGATTGTCAGGCTTGTGGGCGATGTTGATGCCGATGCCGATGACGATCGCGCGGCGCCCATCGGCAAGTTGCTCCGCTTCCATTAGAATGCCGCAGGTCTTCATTCTGCCGATGAGAATATCATTAGGCCACTTGATTTCCAGTGGCGCACCACCGAAGGGCAGCACGGCGCGGATTGCGCGGTAGACGGCAAGCGCAAAGGCAAGAGGCAAGGAACCAAGACGGCCCACCGGTGCGGGATCAATCAGAAGAAGAGAGGCGTAAAGATTGCCGGGCTCAGAGACCCATGGCCTGCCTCGGCGGCCCTTGCCGCCAGTCTGGCGGACTGCGGTCACCCAGAGATTGCCGCTATCGCCCGAACGCGCCCGGGCGAGGCATTCGACATTGGTGGAGGATGTCTCCACCAATGCCTCGTGCCGGAAGTCGTCGAGGGACATCCGGCGCTGTTTCACGGCGTTTTCGCTCAAAAGAACGTCTTTGCCGCAGCTCTCACGGCGTTGCCGAGCATGCCACCGAAGAAGATGAAGGCGATGACAAAGAGGCTGGAGAGTGCGTAAACGATCCGCAACTCGCCAGCGGCCTTTTCAAAGCCACCCTTGGCATCATCGAACCACATGAGCTTGACGATGCGCAGATAGTAGTAGGCACCGACGACCGATGCGACCACACCGATAACCGCCAGCGCATAGAGCTTGGCTTCGATGGCTGCGAGGAAGACATAGTATTTGGCGAAGAAGCCTGCGAGCGGCGGAATGCCAGCCAACGAGAACATCAGAGCCGTCAACACCAGCGCCATGAAGGGGTTGGTCGAAGAAAGCCCGGCCAGATCGTCGACATTCTCGACATTGCCGACTTCCTTGCGACGCATTGCAAGAATGCAGGCGAAGGTACCGAGCGTCATGCCCATGTAAACAGCCATGTAAATCAGCACGCCGGCCACACCAGATTCGTTGCCGGCAGCGAGACCGACAAGGGCGTAACCCATATGACCGATCGACGAATAGGCCATCAGGCGCTTGATGTTCTTCTGACCGATTGCAGCAAAGGAGCCGAGCAGCATGGATGCGATCGACACGAAAACGACGATCTGCTGCCAATCGGCGAAGACAGGCTGAAATGCGTCGACAACGACGCGAACGAAAATCGCCATGGCGCCGATCTTCGGTGCTGCTGCAAGGAAGGCCGTGACCGGGGTAGGCGCGCCTTCATAGACGTCCGGCGTCCACATGTGGAAAGGAACGGCGGAAATCTTGAATGCCAGACCGGCCAACACGAAGACCAGACCGAAGACGACGCCAAGCGAACGGGTTTCGGCGGACAGTACCGCCGCGATTTCCTGGAAGCCGGTATTGCCGGTGAAGCCGTAGATCAGCGACATGCCGTAAAGCAGCATGCCCGAAGACAGCGCGCCAAGAACGAAATACTTCAGACCGGCTTCGGTCGAGCGCAGGCTCTCACGGTTGATCGCGCAGATGACGTAGAGTGCCAGCGACTGTAGCTCGAGCGCCATGTAAAGCGATATCAGGTTGTTGGCGGAGATCATCAGCAGAATGCCGAGTGTCGCCAGAACCAGAAGCACCGGATATTCGAAACGACCGATCGGCTCGACACGGCTGTGGCCGACCGCGAGGATCATGGCGACGATGGAACCGATCAGCGCCAGGATCTTCATGAAGTTGCCGAAGGCATCGGCGACGTAGACGCCACCAAAGGCTTCTCCGCTTGCAGGAGCGAAGATGATCCACAGGCCGACGACGACCAAGAGCGCGACGGCAAGACCCGTCACAGTGTTGGTCGACTTGTCGCCGGAGAAGACGCCGATCATGAGCAGCGCCAGCGCACCGACCGCAAGGATCAGCTCGGGCGTCGCGATGCGCAGACTGGCAAAAAGAAGTTCAGCGGTCATATCCAACGGGTCCTGTCGTCAGTTCAGCGAGAGCGCAACATTCTGCGCTGCCTGCAATGCGGCGGTATAATTATTGATCACGAGATCCACCGATGCCGCCGTCGCATCGAAGACCGGTGCCGGGTAGACGCCGAAGAAGATCGTCAGCACCACCAGCGGATAAAGGATGACCTTTTCACGAGTGTTGAGATCGAGCATCGCCTTCAGGCTTTCCTTCTCAAGCGCACCGAAAATCACGCGGCGATAGAGCCACAGCGCGTAGGATGCCGAGAGAATGACGCCCGTTGCGGCAAAGAGGGCCACCCAGGTGTTGGCGCGGAAAACGCCAATGATGGTGAGGAATTCGCCGACGAAGCCCGAGGTGCCAGGCAGACCGACATTGGCCATGGTGAAGACCATGAAAGCCACGGCATATTTCGGCATGTTGTTGACCAAGCCACCATAGGCTGCGATCTCGCGGGTGTGGAGGCGGTCATAGACGACGCCGACGCAGAGGAAGAGCGCACTCGACACGATGCCGTGAGACAGCATCTGGAAGATCGCGCCCTGCAGACCCTGCACATTGGCCGCAAAGATACCCATCGTGACGTAACCCATATGGGCAACCGAGGAATAGGCAATCAGCTTCTTGATGTCTTCCTGCATCATCGCCACCAACGAGGTGTAGATGATGGCAAGCACCGACAGCGTGAAGACGAAGGGCGCGAAATGCTCGGATGCCAGTGGGAACATCGACAGCGAGAAACGGATAAAGCCGTAACCACCGAGCTTCAGCATGACGCCCGCCAGGATGACCGAACCTGCGGTCGGCGCCTGAACGTGCGCATCCGGAAGCCAGGTATGAACCGGCCACATCGGCATCTTTACGGCAAATGCCGCGAAGCAGGCAAGCCAGAGCCAGGTCTGCATGCCAGCCGGAAAGCCGTGCTTGAGAAGCTCGGTCATATCCGTCGTTCCAGCCTGCCAGTACATCGCCATGATGGCGAGCATGGTCAGAACCGAGCCGAGAAGCGTGTAGAGGAAGAACTTGTAGGATGCGTATACGCGATCCTTGCCGCCCCAGACGCCGATGATGATGAACATCGGGATCAGCGTCGCTTCGAAGAAGACGTAGAAGAGAACGGTGTCGAGCGCGACAAACACGCCGACCATGACGACTTCCAGAAGGAGGAAGGCGATCATGTATTCCTTCAGGCGCTTCTGGACGGAATCCCAGCTTGCGAGAACGCAAAACGGCATGAGGAACGTCGTCAGGATGACGAACAGCATGGAGATGCCATCGACGCCAAGATGATAGGCGGCGATGTTACCGAACCAGTTGTGCTTCTCGATCATCTGGAAGCCGGGGTTCGAATTGTCGAAGCCGATCCAGATGAAGAGCGAGACGATGAAGGTGAACACCGTCGTCAGAAGCGAGACATTGAGAATGTTGCGGCGCCCGAAGGGGCCGTTCTCATTGGTCAGAAGCAGGAGCACCACGCCGACGAGCGGCAGGAAGGTGACCGTGGAAAGAATGGGCCAATCGGTCATCAGAGGGCACTCCCGAGCATCATCCAGGTGACTAGTGCTGCGATGCCGATCAGCATCGCGAAGGCATAGTGATAAAGGTAACCGGACTGCAGACGGACGACACGGTTGGTCACATCAACCACGCGCGCTGCAATACCGTTGGGGCCATAGGCGTCGATGACGGCCACGTCGCCCTTCTTCCACAGGAAGCGACCGAGCGCCTTTGCGGAACGAACGAAGAGGAAGTCATAGAGTTCGTCGAAGTACCACTTGTTCAAGAGGAACTGGTAGAGGCCGCGATGGGTCTCTGCCAGACGCTTCGGCGTTTCCGGCGACTTGATGTAGAAGTACCAGGCGGTGACGAAACCGAGAACCATGGCAACGAAGGGGCTCCACTTCACCCAAAGCGGCACGTGGTGGAACTCTTCGAGGATTTCATTGGAGGGAAGCGTAAAGAGCGCACCCTTCCAGAATTCCGCATATTCATGGCCGAAGAAGTAGCCTTCGAACACAACACCGGCAAAGATCGCACCAATCGTCAGGACGAAGAGCGGGATCAGCATCACCATCGGCGATTCATGGACGTGGTGCATGACATCGGCGGAAGCGCGCGGCTTGCCGAAGAAGGTCATGAACGCCAGGCGCCAGGAATAGAAGCTGGTGAACAGCGCCGCGACGACCAGCATTGTGAACGCAAAACCTGCGAGCGGGCTATGCGACGCAAACGACGATTCGATGATCACGTCCTTGGAGAAGAAGCCGGCAAAGCCGATCATCGTTCCGGGGATACCGACGCCTGTCAGTGCCAGATTGCCAACGGTCATCGTCCAGAAGGTGATTGGGATATGCTTGCGCAGACCACCCATGTGACGCATGTCCTGCTCACCATCAACCGCGTGGATAACGGAACCGGCGCAAAGGAACAGCAATGCCTTGAAAAATGCGTGCGTGAAGAGGTGGAAAATAGCCGCGCCGTAAGCGCCGACGCCGAGCGCCACGAACATGTAACCGAGCTGCGAGCAGGTCGAATAGGCAATGACGCGCTTGATATCGTTCTGCACCAGACCAACGGTCGCTGCAAAGAAGGCCGTGATGGCACCGATCAGCGTGACGAACATCAAAGCGTTCGGCGACAGTTCGAAGACCGGCGACATGCGCGCGACCAGGAACACGCCGGCCGTCACCATGGTTGCGGCATGGATCAGCGCCGACACAGGCGTCGGGCCTTCCATGGCGTCCGGCAGCCATGTGTGCAGCAGGAACTGCGCAGACTTGCCCATCGAGCCCATGAACAGCAGCAGGCAGACCGCCGTCAGTGCATGCGCCTTGTCGAGTTGCATGCCGAAGAGGTTGATGACCGCTTCGGTAGAGGCTGCGCCATCCGCAGGCAGGTAGGAACCGGCAGCCGCGAAGATCGTTTCGAAGTTGATCGAGCCGAACAGGACGAAGAGACCGGAAATACCGAGAATGAAGCCGAAGTCGCCGACGCGGTTGACGATGAAGGCCTTCATCGCGGCAGCCGATGCGGACGGCTTCTTGAACCAGAAGCCGATCAGCAGATAGGACGCCAGACCCACGCCTTCCCAGCCGAAGAACATCTGCAGCAGGTTGTCGGAGGTTACCAGCATCAGCATGGCGAAGGTGAAGAGCGAGAGATAGGCGAAGAAGCGCGGACGATGCGGATCGTGATGCATGTACCCGATGGAGTACAGATGCACGAGACAGGACACCGTGTTGACCACGACGAACATGACCGCGGTCAGCGTGTCGATGCGGAACGCCCACTCGACGTCGATGCCGCCGGACTGGATCCAGCGCAGCACCGGGACCTTGATGACCTCACCGGCCTCATGGGTCAGAAGCGCGACGTCGAAGAACACGATCCAGGAGAGGATCGCCACCACGACCATCAGGCCGGTGGTGACATATTCCGAGGCCTTGGCGCCGATGGACCGGCCAAAGAGACCAGCGATCAGGAAGCCGATCAGCGGAAGAAAGACGATAGCCTTGTAGATCATAGCCTTATCAGCCCTTCATCATATTGACGTCTTCCACGGCGATCGATCCGCGGTTGCGGTAGAAGACTACGAGTATTGCAAGACCGATGGCCGCTTCTGCAGCAGCAACAGTCAGAATGAACAGGGCGAAGACCTGACCAACCATGTCGTTGAGCACCCATGAGAAGGCGACGAGGTTGAGGTTCACCGCGAGAAGGATGAGTTCGATCGACATGAGGATGACGATGACGTTCTTCCGGTTGAGGAAGATACCGAAGATGCCGATCGTGAAGAGGATCGCGCTGACCGTCAGGTAATGGGAAAGACCGATTTCCATATTCTATGTTCCTTGGATCCGTTCGCGCCTCAGAGGCCCTGACCCGGCTTGACCTTGACCGTCGTAACGGCGGTCTTCGGATCGCGGGCGACCTGCGTTGAAATGTCCTGACGCTTGATGTCAGTGCGGTGACGCAGCGTCAGCACGATGGCGCCGATCATTGCCACAAGCAGCACGAGACCTGCCAGCTGGAAGAAGTAGACGTAGTTCGTATAGAGGACGTCACCCAGAGCGGCAGTGTTTGCGCGTTCGACCGGGTTCGGGATCGGCATCGTAATCGACTTCGCCGCCTCCGGGTTCAGCACGCTACCGCCAATGACGACGATCAGTTCCGCGGCCAGGATGACCCCGATCAAGGCACCGATCGGCGCGTATTGCAGCACACCGGAACGCAACTCGGCAAAATCCACATCCAGCATCATGACGACGAAGAGGAACAACACCGCCACAGCGCCGACATAAACGACCAGCAGGATCATGCCGAGGAACTCGGCGCCCGTCAGCAGGAAGAGCGCGGCCGCGTTGAAGAAGGTCAGGATCAGGAACAGAACCGAGTGAACCGGGTTCTTGGATGCAATGACCAGAAACGCAGACGCCACGGCGACGAAAGCGAAGATGTAAAAGAATACAGCGTGCAGACCCATGTTGGTGCCTTTTTGTCCTCACCGGACAAAAGCGGCCTTCAGACCGCCCTGCCCGTTTCGTTCCCGCCAGCGATCGCCGACAGGCATTTCATCTTTTTTGATCCCCGGAGAGAAGCTCCGAAGACATGGAGTGATCCTTAACGATAAGGCGCATCCAGAGCGAGGTTACGCGCGATTTCACGTTCCCAGCGATCGCCATTGTCGAGAAGCTTCTGCTTGTCGAAATAAAGCTCTTCGCGGGTTTCCGTCGCAAACTCGAAATTCGGGCCTTCAACGATCGCGTCCACCGGGCAGGCTTCCTGGCAGAAGCCGCAATAGATGCACTTGACCATGTCGATGTCGTAACGAACCGTGCGGCGCGTGCCATCGTTGCGGCGCGGGCCTGCTTCGATGGTGATCGCCTGAGCGGGACAGATCGCTTCGCACAGCTTGCAGGCAATGCAGCGCTCTTCGCCGTTCGGATAACGACGCAGAGCATGCTCACCACGGAAGCGAGGGCTGACCGGGCCCTTTTCGAAAGGATAGTTCACCGTTGCCTTCTGTTTGAAGAAGTGGCGCATGGTCAAAAAGATCGCGCCAACGAATTCCTTGAGGAACAGCGAATTGACGGCTTGGGAAAGACTGGCCATCTCAACCTCCAAATCTGCAAGCGCGGAGTTCGGACATCATCATGCCCCTGCCGTCAGCTTGAGTACGAATGCAACAATCACGACCATGGCAAGCGACAGCGGAAGGAAGACCTTCCAGCCGAGACGCATCAGCTGGTCGTAGCGGTAACGCGGAACGAATGCCTTCACCAGACCGAACATGAAGAACACCATGACGCCCTTCAGCACGAACCAGACAATGCCCGGAACCCAGTTCAGGAACCACACATCGACGATCGGCAGCCAGCCGCCAAGGAACAGAATGGTCGTCAGGCAGCACATCAGAACGATGGCGGCATATTCGCCCAGCATGAACATCATGTAAGGGGTGGAGCCATACTCCACCATGTGACCGGCTACAAGTTCCGATTCCGCTTCCGGCAGATCGAAGGGCGGACGGTTGGTCTCAGCCAGCGACGAAATGAAGAAGACGATGAACATCGGGAAGAGCGGCAGCCAGTGCCAGTCGAGGAACGATGCCGGCAGACCGAGCGACGTACCGATACCCGAATGCTGGGCATTGACGATATCCGTCAGGTTCAACGAACCAACGCACAGCAGAACGGTAACGATGACGAGGCCGATCGAGACTTCGTAGGACACCATCTGCGCAGCGGAACGAAGCGCGCCGAGGAATGGGTACTTCGAGTTGGACGCCCAGCCACCCATGATAATGCCGTACACTTCCAGCGACGAAATCGCGAAAATGTAGAGAATGCCGACATTGATGTTGGCAATCACCCAACCCTGGTTGAACGGGATGACGGCGTAAGTGGCTAGAGCGAGCGTCACTGCGACGAGCGGCGCAAGCAGGAAGACTGCCTTGTTGGCACCGGACGGAATGACCGGCTCCTTGAGGATGAACTTCAACAAGTCGGCAAAGGACTGGAAAAGACCAAAGGGACCAACGACGTTCGGGCCACGGCGCAGCTGAACGGCAGCCCAGATCTTGCGGTCCGCCAGAAGCAGAAACGCAATCGCGACCAGAAGTATAACGAGAAGCAGCAGAGACTGGCCGACAATAATCAGCGCTGGCCAGACATAGCTCCAGAAAAACGAGTCCATAATCCCCTACCCTTACTCTGCCGCAGCCTTGAAGTTGTTGCGGGCCAATGCGGAGCATTCGGCCATCACGGCGGACGCTCTCGCAATCGGGTTCGTCAAATAGAAATCCTTAACCGGCGTTGCAAAACCCGCCTTGTTAAGAGCGCCGGTCTTGCCGGAGAGTGCCGTCAGGTCGTGGACGTTGCCCGCAGCAATCTCATCGGTATCGGCAAAATGCGGATGTGCGATGTAAAGCTGTGCGCGCAAACCAGACAGGCTGTCGAATGGCAGCTTCTTGCCGAGAACATCGGACAGCGCACGCAGGATCGCCCAGTCTTCACGCGCTTCGCCAGGGGCAAAGCCCGCGCGGTTACCGAGCTGAACGCGGCCCTCGGTGTTGACCCAGATACCGGACTTTTCGGTATAGGCAGCACCCGGCAGGATAACGTCGGCATTCATCGCGCCATTGTCGCCGTGCGAACCGATATAGACGGTGAGCTTTGCAGTCTTGGCCGAAAGATCGATCTCATCGGCGCCGAGCAGGAAGAGCACGTCAGAAGAGGCAACGATCGAAGCGGCATTCGCAGACTTGTCCGCCGGAACGAAGCCAAGATCGAGACCGCCCACGCGCGATGCTGCCGTGTGCAGAACGGAGAAACCGTTCCAGGCTTCGGAGACCGCGCCGATGTTTCCAGCAAGCTTTGCCGCATCGGCCAGAATTGCTGCACCATCTTCGCGCGTCAAAGCGCCTTGGCCGACGATGATCATCGGGTTCTTGGCCAATTTCAGCTTCTCAAGGAAGCTTCCCGAGCCATTGACCAAGTCGGTCAGCGTATCGGTGCCAGCACCGAGATATTCGTAGTCGTAACGCAGTTCGCCCGCTTCGCCGATCACGCCGATCGGGAAGCCACCACGGCGCCAGCGCTTGCGAATGCGAGCGTTGAGAACGGCCGCTTCGAAGCGCGGGTTGGAGCCAATGATCAGCAGCGCATCGGCCTTTTCGATACCCTGGATCGTGGTGTTGAAAATGTAGCTTGCACGGCCGAGCGAAGGATCGAGTGCTGCACCGTCCTGACGGCAATCGACATTGGTCGAGCCGAGCGAGGCGAGAAGCGACTTCAGCGCAAACATTTCCTCGACGGAGGCAAGATCGCCGGCAATGGCGCCGATCTTTTCGCCAGACGTCGCCGAAACGGCAGCCTTGATGGCACCGAACGCTTCGCCCCAGGTGGCGGGCTGCAAACGTCCATCCTTGCGGACATAAGGACGATCGAGACGCTGCGTCTTCAAGCCGTCCCAGATGAAGCGGCTCTTGTCGGAAATCCACTCTTCATTGATCGATTCGTTGACGCGCGGCATGATGCGCATGACTTCACGACCGCGGGTATCCACACGGATTGCAGAGCCCAGAGCATCCATCACATCGATGGTTTCGGTCTTGCCGAGTTCCCAAGGACGCGCCGTGAAGGCGAAGGGCTTGGAGGTCAAGGCGCCGACCGGGCAGAGATCAACAACGTTGCCCTGCAGCTCGGAGGTCATGGCCTGCTCGAGATAGGTGGTGATCTCGGCATCCTCGCCGCGGCCGATCAGGCCGAGTTCGGAAATGCCGGCAACTTCCGTGGTGAAACGAACGCAGCGCGTGCAGTGAATGCAGCGGTTCATCACAGTCTTGACGAGCGGGCCGATATATTTGTCTTCAACCGCACGCTTGTTTTCAGAGTAGCGCGAACCGGCGATACCGAAGGCCATAGCCTGGTCCTGCAGGTCGCACTCACCGCCCTGGTCGCAGATCGGGCAATCCAGCGGGTGGTTGATGAGCAGGAATTCCATCACGCCTTCGCGGGCCTTCTTGACCATCGGCGTGTTGGTGAACACTTCCGGCAGTTCGCCATTCGGGCCGCCGCGAATATCGCGCACACCCATGGCGCAGGAGGCTGCGGGCTTGGGCGGTCCACCCTTCACCTCGATCAGACACATGCGGCAGTTACCGGCTACCGACAAACGCTCATGAAAACAAAAGCGCGGAACTTCGGCACCAGCCTCCTCACACGCCTGAAGTAGCGTGAAATGATCCGGAACCTCGATCTCTTTACCGTCAACCTTGAGCTTTGTCATGGTTCTACTTACGTCCTGTTGCCTGTCCGTCCCGCCAAAAGCGCGGTCCACGACAAATCCCGATCGCATCCTGCCGCATCATTGAGATTCGACCGGATGCTTAAATGATTTTCGGGATCGGTGAAACCCGGTCCCTGGCCTTGTCAGCCGCCGTACACGTTACTCGGCAGCTTCCATTACAGCGCCATCATCCATGGCTCTGTAGGTATATTGGTCGATGCGCTTTTCGATTTCCGGACGGAAATTACGGATCAGCGCCTGAACCGGCCACGCGGCCGCATCGCCGAGCGCGCAGATGGTATGGCCTTCGATCTGCTTCGTCACTTCGAAGAGCATGTCGATTTCGCGCTTCTGTGCGTTGCCCTTGACCATGCGCTCGAGAACACGCCACATCCAGCCCGTGCCTTCACGGCAAGGGGTGCACTGGCCGCAGCTCTCATGCTTGAAGAAGGCCGCAATACGGGCAATCGCCTTGATGACGTCGGTCGACTTGTCCATGACGATCATGCCGCCGGTACCGAAGGACGACTTTACTTCGCGCATGCCGTCGAAGTCCATGATGGCGTCCTTCATGTCCTCACCGCGAACGATGGGGCAAGATGCGCCGCCTGGAATGACGCCGAGAAGATTGTCCCAGCCGCCGCGAATACCGCCGCAGTGACGCTCGATCAGTTCCTTGAAGGACACACCCAGCGCATCCTCGAAGGTGCATGGACGCTCGACATGGCCCGAGACCATGAACAGCTTGGTGCCGACGTTGTTCGGACGGCCAATCGACGAGAACCAGGAAGCACCGCGACGCAGGATCGTTGGCGCAACGGCAATCGACTCGACGTTGTTGACCGTGGTCGGGCAGCCATAAAGACCCATATTTGCCGGGAATGGCGGCTTCAGGCGCGGTTGACCCTTCTTGCCTTCCAGGCTTTCGAGCAGAGCGGTTTCTTCACCGCAGATATAGGCACCTGCGCCGTGGTGAACGTAGATATCGAAATCCCAGCCGTTCTTGTTGTTTACGCCAAGCAAGCCGGCGTCATAGCACTCGTCGATGGCTGCCTGAAGCGCTTCGCGTTCACGCATATATTCGCCGCGCACATAGATATAGGCCGTGTGAGCGCCCATGGCGAAACCGGCAATCACGCAGCCTTCGATCAGCGTATGCGGATCGTGGCGCAGGATTTCGCGGTCCTTACAGGTGCCGGGCTCGGACTCGTCAGCATTGACGACGAGGTAGTGCGGGCGGCCGTCGCTTTCCTTCGGCATGAAGGACCACTTCAAGCCGGTCGGGAAGCCTGCACCACCACGACCACGAAGGCCAGAAGCCTTCATCTCGTTGATGATCCAGTCACGGCCCTTTTCGATGATCTGCTTTGTGCCATCCCAATGGCCGCGCGCCATGTTGCCCTTAAGCGACTTGTCCTTAAGGCCGTAGAGATTGGTGAAGATACGATCTTGATCTTTCAGCATGGTTCAACCTCTCACTGCGACTTCTTGGCATCGCTGTTGGTGTCGGCAGCCTTGGCATTTTCCGCTGCAGCCTTAGGCTCCGTCGCAGGTGTCTTCAGCTTCGGATCTGTTTCCGGCGTGTCCGTCTTCGGCTTTGCGGCATTGGAAGGTGGTGTTTGGGCAGCGTCTGGCGCGGGCTCGTCCTTCTTGTCGAGATTTGAGCGATCCGGCTTGGTCTCTTCCGTCAGCGTCGTCAGCGGACCAACGGGTGCCGACAGATGACGGTCGATCTGCGGACCGGGCTTGACGGTATCTCCCTTGCCTGCTTCGAAGGCATCGATGATCTCTTCCAGGCGATGAGGCGTCAGATCCTCGTAAGCGTCCTTGAAGATCATGACCATCGGCGCGTTGACGCAGGCGCCCTGACATTCCACTTCTTCCCAAGACAGCGTGCCGCTCTCATTGGTGTGCAGCGGATCGTGGTGGATCTTGTGGCGGCAGACATCCATCAGCGCTTCAGAGCCACGCAGCATGCAAGGCGTCGTGCCGCAAACCTGGATATGAGCCTTGGTGCCCACCGGCTTGATCTGGAACTGCGTATAGAATGTCGCCACTTCGAGAACGCGGATATAGGCCATATCCAGCATCTCGGCGACCTTCTCGATGGCGGCGCGGGTGACCCAGCCGTCCTGCTCCTGGGCGCGCATCAGCAGCGGGATGACCGCAGACTGCTGGCGTCCTTCCGGATATTTCTTGATCGTCTTTTCCGCCCACGTCGTATTCTCCGCATTGAATGCGAAGCTTGCGGGCTGGACCTGATCTTCGGCTAGTCGACGAACGGACATACTTCCTCACGCCTCATCAATTTAACGACTCACACCGCGATCTCGCCACCGTGACGAACTCGCAAGCATAAGCCGCTTTGTCTTTTTGCATAAACACAATGAATTTGCTGCCGTTGGGAAGCGAGGACTTGATCTCGTATCCTAGATCCAGCAGCTGCTTGATGGTGGAACTGCCGCCGCTTGCGCCTGACGAAACCTCGTTCGTCGCCGTTTGGGCGAAGAGCGGTCCCGTGGCTGCAAGCAAAGCCGATATGGCGAGCGGCAGACGCATCATCAGCGATCGACCTCCCCGAACACGATGTCGAGAGAGCCGAGAACGGCAGTCACGTCAGCGAGCTGGTGGCCCTTGCAGAGGAAGTCCATCGCCTGCAGATGGGCATAGCCCGGAGCGCGAATCTTGCAACGATACGGCTTGTTGGTGCCATCGGCCACAACATAGACGCCAAATTCGCCCTTCGGCGCTTCGACGGCCGCATACACTTCGCCAGCCGGAACGTGATAGCCTTCGGTATAGAGCTTGAAGTGATGGATCAGCGCTTCCATCGAACGCTTCATCTCACCACGCTTCGGCGGCACGACCTTGCCGTCGAGCGACGAGACCGCACCGATGCGGTGCTTGCCCGAGAGAAGCTCGACGCACTGCTTCATGATCTTCACCGACTCGCGCATTTCCTGCATGCGGATCAGGTAACGGTCGTAGCAGTCGCCATTCTTGCCGACCGGAATATCGAAGTCGAGATCGGAGTAGCACTCATAGGGCTGCGCACGGCGCAGGTCCCAGGCAGCACCCGAACCACGAACCATGACGCCGGTAAAGCCCCAGGCGAACGCATCTTCGAGCGACACGACGCCGATATCGACGTTACGCTGCTTGTAGATACGGTTGTCGGTGAGCAGGCCCTCGATGTTGTCGAGAACCGTGATGAACGGATCGCACCACTTGCCGATATCATCGACCAGTTCCTGCGGAATGTCCTGATGGACGCCGCCTGGACGGAAATAGGCAGCGTGCATGCGTGCACCCGATGCACGCTCATAGAACACCATCAGCTTTTCGCGCTCTTCGAAGCCCCAGACCGGCGGCGTCATGGCCCCGACGTCCATGGCCTGAGTCGTGACGTTCATGATGTGCGACAAGATGCGGCCGATTTCGGAATAGAGAACGCGGATCAACTGACCGCGCATCGGAATTTCAAGCCCGAGCAGCCGTTCGACGGCAAGCGCAAAGGCGTGCTCCTGGTTCATCGGCGCGACGTAGTCGAGACGGTCGAAGTAAGGGACAGCCTGAAGATAGGTCTTGGCTTCGATCAGCTTTTCCGTGCCGCGATGCAGCAGGCCGATATGCGGATCAACGCGCTCAACGATTTCGCCGTCGAGTTCCAGAACGAGACGCAGCACGCCGTGCGCGGACGGATGTTCCGGACCGAAGTTGATCGTAAAATTGCGAACATTATGTTCAGTCATCAGTGTTGCTCCGCCGACGTGATCATGGCGATGAATTCGGGGCCGGTCATTTTCTTGGTGGCCTCGGCGAACGAATAGCTTGTCGGCTTTTCGTCAATGAAGATCTCGGATGCCAGCGTGAAGCTGGACGGATCGTTGAAGAGCTGGGCGGAAACGGCAAAATGCGCGCCATCCTTGGAGCGCCACATCACCGCGCTGCCGCATGTCTTGCAGAAGCAGCGCTCTCCCCACTCGGACGACGAATAGACGCCGAGCGCCTCAGCATTCTCTACAGAGACGGACTTGCATTCAACAGCGAGGAAAACACCGCCGGACCAGCGACGGCACATGGAGCAATGGCATGCACCCATTTCCCGGGCGCCGATCGTCACTTGCATGCGAACGGCGCCGCAAAGACATTGTCCCTGCTCTGTGGAAACTGCTTCGCTCATTGATTGGCCTTTTCGTCACCCGGAAGAACGTAATCCGTTCCTTCCCAAGGCGAGAGGAAATCGAAGCTGCGGAATTCCTGCTTCAACTCCACGGGCTCGTAAAGAACGCGCTTTTGGACGTCATCGTAGCGCACTTCGACGAAACCGGTGAGCGGAAAATCCTTGCGAAGCGGATGACCTTCGAAGCCATAATCCGTCAGGATCCGGCGAAGATCCGAATGGCCTTCAAACGGAATACCATACATGTCCCAGGCTTCGCGCTCGAACCACTCAGCGCCATAGAAAACGGACGTCGCAGACGGCACGCCCTCGTCCTCGGCCACTTGAAGCTTGATGCGAACGCGCAGGTTCTGGCGAGGAGACAGCAGATGATAGACGACATCGAAGCGCTTTTCGCGCTGTGGCCAGTCAACGCCACAGATATCGATGATGTTGACGAACCCGCACTGCACATCGTCACGCAGGAAAGTCAGAAGCGCGATGATGTTTTCAGGCGTCGTGTTCAGCGTCAACTCGCCGTAAGCGATGGCATGCGACTCGATAAGAGAGCCGCGCGCTTCCTGCACATAGGCCGCGAAATCATTAAGAGCTTCGCTCATTCTTCAGTCCTCTGCCCTTAACGCTCGATCGTGCCTGTGCGGCGGATTTTCTTCTGCAGCAGGAGCACGCCGTAAAGCAGTGCTTCCGCCGTGGGGGGACAGCCCGGCACGTAAATATCGACTGGCACGACACGGTCGCAACCGCGAACGACGGCGTAGGAATAGTGATAGTAGCCACCGCCATTGGCGCAGGAGCCCATGGAGATAACGTAGCGCGGCTCCGGCATCTGGTCATAGACCTTGCGCAGTGCGGGCGCCATCTTGTTGGTGAGCGTGCCGGCAACGATCATGACGTCCGACTGGCGAGGTGAGGCGCGCGGGGCAACGCCGAAGCGCTCCATGTCGTAACGCGGACCGGAGGCCTGCATCAGACCTTCGACGGCGCAGCAGGCCAGACCGAACTGCATCCACATCAGCGAGCCGGTGCGCGCCCAGGTGATGAGCTCGTCGGTCGAGGTGACGAGAAAGCCCTTGTCGGCAAGCTCGTCATTGATTTCGCTGAAGTAAGCGTCATCGCTACCGACCGGCTTGCCGGTCGATGGATCGATAATGCCCCTGGGCTTTTGCGCGACAAGCGTCGAGTCGTTTTGAACTACGCCCATTCCAGCGCTCCCTTCTTCCATTCATAGATGAAGCCGATGGTCAGAACGGCCAGAAACACCATCATGGACCAGAAACCGAACCAGCCGATTTCACCGAAGGATACTGCCCACGGGAACAGGAAGGCGACTTCCAGGTCGAAGATGATGAAAAGGATCGAAACGAGATAGAATCGAATGTCGAACTTCATGCGCGCGTCGTCAAACGCGTTGAAGCCGCATTCGAATGCGGAAAGCTTCTCAGGATCGGGATTCTTGTAAGCAACCGCGAAAGGCGCGATCAACAGCGCCAGGCCGATGACGAGTGCGATACCGATGAAGATTGCGATCGGAATATAGGAACTGAGGAGTTCAGTCATTGTCTCTTCCTTGCCCGACCGAGCGTCGGGCACCCATTTGGAACTGACGTTCCGCAGGGCCGAATTGTGTTGCAACGCCGCAGTGGTTAGCGCAGCCGCGCCATCTCTGCAAGGGTTTAAGCACCTTTTCGCGCCAATCCCGCCACGGATTAGACACGGTAATGTCAAACAGCCGATGCCCTGGCCATTCGACATATAGCTAAATACTTAAGAAACATCGACAAAAATCGTTTAAACCGCTCTTTTAAATCGTCACATATTTTTGTGCCATGCGGTAACGTTTTATGACACCGGGGAAGAGCGAAAACTGGACTTTCCGGCGGAACAATTTGACCGGTTGAGTAAGGCGGAATTGGCTAAATCTTGCGGTGCAAACCGCACCGTGCTGATTGCTGATATAGCAATGGAGGTAGGAAAAAAGTGGCGCGAGTGACGGGGCTCGAACCCGCGACCTCCGGCGTGACAGGCCGGCACTCTAACCGACTGAGCTACACCCGCGCATAACGAACGCTTTGCGTTCGTAGAGTTCCGAGGGACAGGATGGCGCGAGTGACGGGGCTCGAACCCGCGACCTCCGGCGTGACAGGCCGGCACTCTAACCGACTGAGCTACACCCGCATCTCCTGACAGGAGGCTTTCACCCCGCTGCACGAACCGCCTCGGCTGTTCGTTGAGCGGCTAACTAAGGCGTTCGTGTGGGGGTGTCAAGCAGCTTTCACGACAAAAGAATAAGCTTATGCATTTTGCCATGAGACCGGCTTCCAAAAGCCCGGCTTTCCGGGCAATCGATGAAGCACCCGCAATTGTGCACCTCAGGCATCTTATCCACAGACCGCGCTATTCCTCCTGGAGACCATCCTCGAGTCGCCACCAGTGATGCGAATCCCTGACAAGGGCGCCTCCCCTTTCTCTCTCCTAACATTGTGCAGTCTAGGACCGTAGCGCGTCCAGATTTTATTGGGCCTGACTCGTCATCGCGCGGAAAAGAAGGATAGGTCCATCCGAGGATAGTGTGGTGGCTCCGCTATCGCAGGCTTCGTAGGTCATTGGCGTCGGGCGGTTGGGTTTATCAGAAACACCTGGTTGGTCCCTGGATGGTAAACAGCTGATATAGCTTAGGAAATTTACGTGGCTGCCAAATCACTTGCCTTTTGCACCCCGACAAAAAAACGGAAAAAACAAAAAAACTTCACAAAGGCTCTTGCGGTTTCCATCCGATCCGAATAGATCACGGCCACCGACGCGGCAGACACGATCTGCAAGACGCGAAGGGCGATTAGCTCAGTTGGTAGAGCGCCTCGTTTACACCGAGGATGTCGGGAGTTCGAGTCTCTCATCGCCCACCATTTTCTTCTCAGATGTCACCAATTAAAACTTAAATGGCTGCCTCTTCGACAGCCTTGATGTTGCGCTGTCTTTGTCGAGCTCTGCTGGTGCTGTTGTGTGTCGCTCGCTGATGATCCGAGCAACCGGCGATGCTTGAGCCAGCTCAGTTTGACACCGCGTTTGTCGCTCCACGCCCTGTCCCAGAATCGGACAGTTCGCTCATCGAGCGATTCAAGAATTATAAAGAGGTTTCGCACCATAAGTATCTCGTCGTCCTCATGATGAAGACGCGAGTAATGGGATGAACCATGTCAGTACACACGCTCGCCACCCTGGCGCTTATTGCCTTGCCGATTTATTTCTTTTTCCGATGGGTTCAGTACGACTCGGAGAATCAGGACAAGCAGCGATGAGCTTATGAAACTCACCTCACTTTAAAAAACGACGCCCTTTCCGACAGACGTTTTCGCACTGATTGAAGGTCATTCGCATGTGCCTTGTGGACGGCTTGCTGCCGCTCAGGTCCTATGCGTGCCCTCCCCTCAGCGAATCCCATCGGAGAAGAGCACCTTCGACGCCTGAAGAACCGCTTGGCGCGACATGCGTCCTGTGGGGCGCACAAAGGACGCGTCTCACGCTTTGACTCTGCGCATCGTGCTTTTCCGAACACCGATTCCGATTTTCGGGCCGATGCCTTAGGCGTTTAGCCATGGCACCGGGCGTAGCGCGCCCGGTGTGGTTGCATTTTCCGTCACGAGACGACCACCGCTTCCTTGCCCGCTTCACGCAGCATGAGGAAGAGTGACGCGACGAGGATAAGAGTGGCACCGAGCCAGAGATAGCCGCTCGGCGCGTAGCCAAACACAAGCCAGCCTGCGAGAACGTTCAACGGCAGCTTCAGATCGTCGAAGGGCTGCACGTAGGCCGCATCAGCGGCGTTGTAAGCGAGCGTCAGGAGATATTGCCCAAGCGCCGTCAGCAGCCCTGCCGCAAGCAGCAGCCAGAGCGCAAGACCTTCCGGAACAGCAAAGCCAGAAGCTGCGGCAAGGCCCGCATTGATTGGCGTCAGCAGGACGAGGAGCCAGACGGTCACCGTCTCGGGCGGTTCGTGATGCGTGAGGTTTTTCATGATCAATGACGATCCACCCCACAGCAATGCGGAAAGCACAGGCAGCAGTGCGGCCATGGTAAAGCTATCCGACCACGGCTGCAGGATGATCATCGCGCCGATGAAGCCCGTGAGTGTCGCAAGCCATCTGTCGCGGCCGACGGTTTCACCCAGGAAGAGCCGAGCGCCGATGATGATGAAGAAGGGCGAGGTCATGACAAGCGCAATGGCCTGCCAGATCGGCACTGTCACCAGCCCCGTCACCCAGGCCTGAACACCGAAAGCAGCAAGCAGGACACGGAAAATGTGGCGGAAGGGATAGTCGGTCCTCATTGCCCTCAGACCTAGCCGAACAAGCAAGGGCAGCGAGAGGATGAGCGCAAAACCATATTGCCAGAAAGCTGTGGACGCCGGCGGAAAGCCGAGCGCCATGGCAAGCTCCTGGGTGACGACGTTGAGTGCGGCAAAGGCGATACCCGCCAGAACCATAAAACCGGCGCCGAGAACGGCCCGGGAGCGGAAGAGCGAAACGGAGCTCTGATTCATGTCATGTTTCCTTTTCCAAAGGACCAACACAAACCAGGACAGATGAGGACGACGGAAACCGCATCGGCAAGCACACGATGAAACGCGCACTGCCTCCCCCCGCTTTCGCAGATGAGAGCGCAGCCTGACCTCATTCTCTTTCATCCGGACTATACCGTCGGCTCCGGAGTTACACCGGATCTGCTGACCCTGCCCTCTTTCGAAGAACAGGCGCTCGCGGGCTTGAGATTTCCCTCTTACCGCCGGTGGGGAATTACACCCCGCCCTGAGAACGAATGCCGGAAGGACCGGCGGAATAGAAATATGGTACGCCAAGCCACAACGCAAGATGGTCAAAAAGAAAGCCCGGCGCTGAGGCCGGGCTTGCAGGATATCGAATTGTCATTGACCTCATGCGAGATGAGGTCGGGACGGATCAGCTATTGACCGCGTCCTTCAGGCCCTTGCCTGCAGAGAACTTCGGGACGTTGCGAGCAGGAATATCGACCTCTTCGCGGGTCGCCGGGTTGCGGCCCTTGGTTGCCTTGCGGTGGCTGACGCTGAAGCTACCGAAGCCAGCGAGACGGATGTCGCCACCAGCCTTCAGTTCGTTCTGTACAGTTTCAAATACGGCGTCAACGGCAGAAGCGGCATCAGCCTTGGACAGGCCAGCCTTCTCGGCAACTGCGGAAACGAGCTCGTTCTTGTTCATGTTTCCATCCCTTTCAGTGGTATGAAACGACTCAAAATCAGGTCCGCGCAGAATAGAGTTCTATTCGCGCACCGCCACCCAAAAGCGACGGAATCGCCTGAAAAACAAGAGGTCTCGTGGTTTTTTCACAAAAAAGGCCGGCATTTCCGCCGGCCTTCCAGAAGTTCTGTGCTAATTTAGCATCATAGATCGCTCAAAATCTTAATGGGCGATCGTCTGGCCGCCGTCATCAACACCCTCAACAGTCGCGATCACCGGCGTTTCGATGCTGCCGTCCCACTCGATCGGCTCGGGTTTACGGGTCAGAGCATGCTCAAGAACCTCACCCATGCGGGACACTGGAATGATCTCCATGCCGTTCTTCACGTTGTCCGGAATGTCCGCCAGATCCTTGGCGTTTTCTTCCGGGATCAGCACCTTCTTGATGCCGCCGCGAAGTGCTGCAAGCAGCTTTTCCTTCAATCCACCGATCGGCAGGACACGACCGCGAAGCGTGATCTCGCCCGTCATCGCCACATCCTTCGAGACAGGAATACCTGTCATGATGGAGACGATGGCCGTTGCCATGGCGACACCCGCAGACGGACCGTCCTTCGGCGTTGCACCTTCCGGCACGTGCACGTGGATGTCGCTCTTATCGAAGCGTGGAGGCTCGATGCCGAAATCGACCGCGCGCGAACGGACATAGGAAGCCGCCGCCGAGATGGATTCCTTCATCACTTCCTTCAGATTACCGGTCACGGTCATACGACCCTTGCCCGGCATCATCACGCCTTCGATGGTGAGCAATTCGCCACCCACTTCGGTCCAGGCCAGACCCGTGACAACGCCGACCTGATCCTCACGCTCGGCCTCGCCGTGACGGAAGCGCGGCACACCCAGATAGTCGTTGATGTTTTCAGCCGTGACTTCGACCGACTTGGTCTTGCCCTTGATGATCTCGGTGACGGCCTTGCGGGCGAGCTTCATCAGCTCACGTTCGAAGTTACGAACACCGGCTTCACGGGTGTACTGCTGGATGATGGCCATCAAGGCGCCATCCGTCACGGAGAATTCCTCCGGACGCAGGGCATGTTCCTTGATTGCCTTAGGCAGCAGGTGCCGCTTGGCAATCTCGCGCTTTTCGTCTTCGGTGTAACCAGCAATACGGATCACTTCCATACGGTCCATCAGCGGGCCAGGAATGTTGAGCGTGTTGGCGGTCGTCACGAACATGACGTCGGACAGATCGTATTCCACTTCCAGGTAATGATCCATGAAGGTGGCGTTCTGTTCCGGATCCAGCACCTCGAGCAGAGCTGACGATGGGTCGCCACGGAAATCCATGCCCATCTTGTCGATTTCATCGAGCAGGAAGAGCGGGTTTGCCTTCTTGGCTTTCTTCATCGACTGGACGATCTTGCCAGGCATGGAGCCGATATAGGTCCGGCGGTGACCGCGGATTTCCGCTTCGTCACGGACGCCACCAAGCGCCATGCGAACATATTCGCGACCAGTTGCCTTGGCGATGGACTTCGCAAGCGAGGTCTTACCGACGCCTGGAGGACCAACGAGGCACAGGATCGGTCCACGGATCTTCGTCGCACGGGCCTGTACGGCCAGATATTCGACGATACGTTCCTTGACCTTGTCGAGACCAAAGTGGTCCAGATCCAGAACCTGCTCGGCAGCGTTCAGATCAACCTTGACCTTGGACTTCTTGCCCCATGGCAGACCGAGCAGCCAGTCCAGATAGTTGCGCACGACCGTGGCTTCCGCCGACATCGGGCTCATCTGGCGAAGCTTCTTCATCTCCGCTTCGGCCTTTTCCTTGGCTTCCTTGGAGAGTTTGGTCTTGGCGACGCGTTCTTCCAGTTCGGCCATCTCGTCACGGCCATCTTCGCCGTCGCCGAGTTCCTTCTGGATCGCCTTCATCTGCTCGTTCAGGTAATATTCGCGCTGGGTCTTCTCCATCTGGCGCTTGACGCGCGAGCGGATGCGCTTCTCAACCTGCAGAACGGAAATTTCGCCTTCCATGAAGCCGAGAGCCTTTTCCAGGCGCTGCTTCACGCTCACCGTTTCGAGCATTTCCTGCTTTTCGGTGATCTTGATGGAGAGGTGCGAGGCAACCGTATCGGCGAGCTTGGAATAGTCGTCGATTTGTCCAGCAGCGCCAACCACTTCCGGCGAAATCTTCTTGTTGAGCTTTACGTAGCTTTCGAACTCGGACACGACGGAACGAGACAAGGCCTCGATCTCAACGGCGTCTTCCTCCGGCTCGTGCAGGATCGTTGCGGTCGCTTCGTAGAAGTCTTCGCGGCCGGTGTATTCTTCAATCTGTGCGCGGCCCTTGCCCTCGACAAGAACCTTGACGGTGCCGTCGGGCAGCTTCAGGAGCTGAAGAACGTTGGCAACCGTGCCCACTTTGTGAATCGCAGACGGATCCGGATCGTCATCGCTCGCGTTGATCTGGGTGACAAGCATGATCTGTCTGTCGGAGCCCATGACCTCTTCCAATGCGCGAATGGACTTTTCGCGTCCGACAAACAATGGAACGATCATATGTGGGAAAACGACAATGTCGCGCAGAGGAAGTACGGGATAGGTACCGCCAGATGCAGCAGACGTGATGTTCGTCATATCATTTCCTTTCCATGGTCCCTATTCGGGACGCTTGCCGGACGTCTTGGGAAGTTTCCGGCATATTCTTATTCGTGACTGAAAGTGGAGTTTCGCACTGTCATTTTCAAGTCACGGAAACCAGCAACCCGCTGTCTATCGTGGGGCCGCATACCTTTGAAAAAAAGATGGGCGTGAATACGCTTTTTACTCTCCACCCCCGCCGGGCCCGCGAAGGTGGATTCGATGAGCGACCTTCACCAAAACGTCACGCCATCACACAAATCACTGGTAAGACTCTATCAGCAAAGCATAATCCGCTCCAACTCAAAATCGGATACGGGCACGGTTATTCGCTATTTCGAGGTTTAAAACAGAAAAAAGGCCCGCCAGTGGCGAGCCTTTTCCATTTGATTGCGATCAACTCTGATAATCAGGCCGACACATTCGCCTTTTCGTCCTGACGATCGGCATAGATGTAGAGCGGGCGAGCGAGGCCGCTGACGACCTCGTCCGAAATCACCACTTCGCGGACGCCCTCCAGCGTCGGCAGGTCGAACATCGTGTCGAGCAGGATCTTTTCCATGATCGAGCGCAGACCGCGGGCACCTGTCTTACGGGTGATGGCCCGACGGGCGATTTCACGCAGCGCGTCCTCGTGGAATGTCAGTTCAACATCTTCCATCTCGAACAGGCGCTGGTACTGCTTGACCAGGGCGTTCTTTGGCTCGGACAGTATCTGGATCAGCGCATCCTCGTCGAGATCCTCGAGCGTTGCCAGAACCGGCAAACGACCGATGAATTCGGGGATGAGACCGAACTTGACCAGGTCTTCAGGCTCCAGCTCACGCAGCACTTCGCCAACGCGGCGATCGTCTTCTGCCTTGACCGTCGCGCCGAAGCCGATGGATGTCTTCTCGCCACGGGCAGAGATGATCTTGTCGAGGCCAGCAAATGCGCCGCCGCAGATGAAGAGAATGTTCGTCGTATCCACCTGCAGGAATTCCTGCTGCGGATGCTTGCGACCACCCTGCGGAGGAACGGATGCGACCGTGCCTTCCATGATCTTCAGAAGTGCCTGCTGAACGCCCTCGCCCGATACGTCGCGCGTGATGGACGGATTGTCCGACTTGCGGGAAATCTTGTCCACTTCGTCGATATAGACGATACCGCGCTGGGCGCGCTCGACATTGTAGTCGGCAGCCTGGAGCAGCTTCAGAATTATGTTTTCGACGTCTTCACCGACATAACCGGCTTCAGTCAGCGTCGTTGCGTCCGCCATGGTGAAGGGAACATCGATGATGCGCGCGAGCGTCTGGGCAAGATAGGTTTTGCCACAACCGGTCGGGCCAACCAGCATGATGTTCGATTTCGCCAGTTCCACATCGCCGTTCTTGGAGGCGTGCGCGAGGCGCTTGTAATGGTTGTGAACGGCAACAGACAGGATCTTCTTCGCCTGTTTCTGGCCGATGACGTATTCGTCGAGGATCTTGATGATGTCCTGCGGGGTGGGAACACCCTCACGCGACTTCACCATCGAACTCTTGTTCTCCTCGCGGATGATGTCCATGCACAATTCGACGCATTCATCGCAGATGAACACTGTCGGCCCGGCAATCAGCTTCCGGACTTCGTGCTGGCTCTTGCCGCAGAATGAACAATAGAGTGTATTTTTCGAGTCGCCGCCGTTGCTGCCGCTGACTTTGCTCATATCTCTTTCCTTCCAGCACGCCGCAGGTCCGCAAAGCGGATCGCGGTCAACTTACCGCCTGCAAATGCGACCGCCATTTCGGGCCTTCGCATCCGCTTCGTTCCCGGGGTACTAGCCGTATCAGATATATGAACTGACGCACGGCGGCAACGAATTCCCCTTAAAACCCCGGAACACGCGTGCTCCGGTATGTCTCCGATGCCCTCCCTCAAAGCTTTACGTCGTTCGGGAGAGCTTGGTTCAGACTACGTCATAAAAATTCAACATAGCCTTAATATGTACTATTATCGCTTTATTCGCCGGTTTAAAGCCCAGAATTACGATCAGGCCAATAAACCGGCATCGTAAAGCAGTCGCCTTAATTCGCGGAAATGCCTTCAATTTCCTGGCGGGAGGTGAGGATCTTGTCGATCACGCCCCAGTCCTTCGCTTCTCCGGCATCCATAAAATGGTCGCGATCGAGCGTCTTTTCAACGTCTTCCAACGTACGGCCTGTGTGTTTCACATAGACTTCGTTCAGGCGACGCTTCATCTTGATGATGTCCCGGGCATGACGCTCGATGTCGGATGCCTGGCCCTGGAAGCCGCCGGACGGCTGGTGAACCATGATGCGGGCGTTGGGCGTTGCAAAGCGCATTCCCTTTTCGCCGGCTGCCAGAAGCAGCGAGCCCATCGAAGCCGCCTGGCCAACGCAAAGCGTGGAGACGGCGGGACGGATGAACTGCATCGTGTCATAGATCGCCATGCCGGCGGTTACGACACCACCCGGGGAATTGATGTAGAGCGCGATTTCCTTCTTCGGGTTTTCGGCCTCGAGGAACAGAAGCTGGGCGCAAACGAGCGAAGCCATGTGATCTTCAACAGGACCTGTCAGGAAGATGATGCGCTCTTTGAGAAGACGGGAGTAGATGTCATAGGAGCGCTCACCGCGGTTGGTCTGCTCCACGACCATCGGCACCAGAGCCATGGCGGTATCAACTGGATTTGTCATGTCCGTCCTTTATCCAATTCTAGCCCGGAAGCTCCGAGCGCCCGGAATCATTATTCGTCAACTCACTACATAGAGTGTCCTTGGTCGGCACTTCAAGACTGAGGCAGCGGATATCCTTAATAGCGGGGACAATTCTTCCATCGCTTTAAAGATGAAATCCCTTGCAGACCAGCCTCTCGTGGCTTGCGTCGCTTCCTCATCAACTGCGAACAGCCGGACTGGTCAACAAGCGGTTAAGCGGAACGAGGGGTGACGAATTTTTTACGTAACGTAAGGAAGATACTTTGCGTGAGAGTTTTTCGTTGAAAGTTGCCTTTCGCAGGACTACACGTCGAAGTGGCGTTCTCGACCTTACTCTTCGATCCCACTCGACGGTCAGACGAAGCGACTCATTGAAATTTAACTAGGATTGCGCTGTGTTCCAGGCCCAAACAGGCATGCTTCTCTGGTCGTTGGAAACATCGACTCTCGCTGCATTGCTGGCCGTGCTCTGGCTTCATTCGTCCTCCAAGAAACATCACCTGTTTTTCGCCTGCGGTTTTGCAGCGGTGGGCGCCGGCTCTGCGCTCGTAGCGCAACGGGGTTATCTCGCTGATTTCTGGACGATCACCGTGGGCAACACGCTTGCGCTTTCGGCCTTCGGCTTTTGGCTCGCCGGCCTGCTTCGCCTTGAGCAACGGAAAATCGAGGGGTGGATTTTCATTCCACCGCTTTTGTGGCTGGCCTTCATGTTCCTGCCGGCGGTGCACGACAGCATGCTCGCACGCGTTCTCGTCTATCATGGCTGCGCGGCAGTCGGTTACTTCACCATCGCCGGCGTCGTGCTGACCTCCAAAGAGCCGGTCTCAACGACGCGCAAGATCTTTGCCGTAGCCCTCGTCGTGCACGCGCTGATCGGCCCTCTGACCGCAGCCCTGATCATTCCCTACGATTCGCTTGCCGGCCAGACGCTGCCGCTGACCGCACCGGTCGCCTACTCGGCCGCTTTCAGCTTCGTCGTGCTGATGATGATTGCCTTGAAGATGTTCATGGAGGACAATGAGCGGCGATTGCACCGTCTTTCAATCACCGATCATCTGACAGGCGTTCTTAACAGGCGCGGACTGATGGAAGCCTATTCTGAGATCAGGAAGGCACCGGAACATCGCTCATCGCAACTCCTGCTTGCTTTGTTCGACATAGATCATTTCAAGAAGATCAACGACCGCCATGGTCACCAGTGCGGTGACGAGGTGCTGGTTCAGTTCTGCGATCTCGTCAATCGCATCGTCGGCAGCAAGGGCATTTTCGTGCGCATGGGCGGCGAAGAGTTTGCCTATCTGCTGCCCCATGACGATCTGAACGCTGCGCTGAGGGTCGTCGATGGCGTGCGTGTCTATTTCGCTCGTCTGTCCACGGAGGGGAGAGAGGAAAGCTTTACCTCTACGGTGAGTATCGGCATCTACTCCGCCCCGATCGCGGAGGCGGAACTGGATCTGATGCTGAAGATGGCGGACCGGGCGCTCTATGCAGCGAAATCCGCAGGCCGCAATCGCACGGTCGTCAATGACGGCATTGCCAATGTCGTGCTCCCGGCTGATGACCGGGGTGAAGACCCGCACGACAATAATGCCGACCGGCAGGTCGCGGCACTCAACCGCATCGCGGCTATGGGTAGCAACTGACTGTCTATTCTCAGCCTCGCCTCTCTTTCCCGTCGGCTTTGTTTTCGCTAGAGCGCCGTGCGTCCTTTAGGACGCACAAAGGACGCTCTAACTTTTTGAATCTACGCATCGTGCTTTCCGAAAATCGATTCCGATTTTCGGGCCGATGCTGTAGAGGTTGGGCATGAACACGATGCCTGACTTTATCCACATCGACGCGCAACAGCGCTCCGTTTCGCTTGATGCCCGTAACCCGGCGTTTTATGGCAATCCAAACGCCACATACGCTCTTCTCCACGAACACTGTCCAACCTTCTATTGGGAGGAACAGAAGCAGTGGTTCTTCACCGGCTATGATCACGTCAACGCGCTGTTGCGTGACCGTCGCTTCGGGCGCCAGATCCTTCACATCGCCACACGCGAAGAACTCGGCCTGCCCGAGCCGCTTGAACACACTCAGCATTTCGATGCCGCAGAGCGTCACTCACTGCTGGAAATCGAGCCACCGGAACACACACGGCTGCGCACCCTGGTGAACCGTGCCTTCGTCTCCCGTCACGTGGAGAAGATGAAGCCTGAGATCGAGACGCTCGCCCACGGGCTTATCGACCGCTTCGAAAAGGACGGTCAGACGGAGCTGCTGTCCTCTTTCGCCGATATCATTCCGGTAACGATGATTGCCCGGATGATCGGGATCCCTGAAGAAATGGGGCCGCAGCTGCTCAAATGGTCGCATGCCTATGTCGGCATGTACATGTTCAAGCGCAGCCGCGAAGATGAGCTTGCCGCCGACCGTGCGGCCAAGGAATTCGCCGATTATGTGCGCAGCGTGATTGCCGAACGCCGGGCCGAGCCGAAGGATGATCTGCTAAGCCACATGATCCATACGGAGCATAAGGGCCAGTTTCTGACCGATGATGAACTCATCTCCACAACGATCGTCCTTCTCAACGCCGGGCATGAAGCAACCGTCCACCAGATCGGCAACTCGGTGCGCGTCATTCTGGAAAGCGGGCTCAACCCAAAATCGCTCTTCGGCGACGAGAAGACGACCGAACGGACCGTGGAAGAGACGCTTCGCATCGGTGCACCCGTCCATATCTTTCAGCGCTGGGCTCTGGAGCCGGTGGAAATCGATGGCGTGACATTCGAGCGGGGCGACAAGGTCAGCCTCATTCTTGCCGCCGCCAATCTCGATCCGCTAAAATACAGCGATCCCCTCACCTTCAAGCCGGATCGTGCCGAGGCGCCGAATCTCTCCTTTGGTGCGGGCATCCATTTCTGCATCGGCGCGCCGCTGGCGCGGCTGGAACTGAATATCGTCCTGCCTCTTCTCTTCCAGCGCTTGCCGCATCTCAAGCTGGCGAGACAGCCGAAGGTCAAGGACGTCTATCATTTTCACGGTCTGGAACGGCTCGACCTCACTTGGTGAGGTCGTCTGCTCCCTGCGCATAACGGTGCATCAGCGTTTCGATCGCTTGACGCATGGCGTCTCGCAATTCCGGTGGGTCGATCACTTCGACCTCCGGCCCCAGTTTCAACATTTCATGCACGGCCATCCGCCCATGCGCCACCGGCAGCCGCACCGTCTGCCACCCAGCCTCGTCGGCCTCTCCGACAAAACCGATATTGGCGCGGACGTAAGGTGGAGCGGTATGCTCGATCTCTTTCAAGCCGTGGGGTGAAATTCGTATCGTCGCCCAGTTCGGATAAAGATCGAGCTCGAGCCTTCTCGTGTTCTCGTTCCAATAGTCCGCCAGGTCGAAACCCTTCGGCCAGTCGAAGCCTTCATCGGTCACGATGAGGTCGAGGACGCGGGATATGCGGTAGGTGCGGGGTGTGTTGTCAACGCGTGCGACGACGTACCAGGCACCACCCTTCATGACGATGCCAAGTGGATCTGCGACCCGGTTTTTTTCAGCCGTCCATGACCGATAGCGGATGCGGATGCGCTTGGAACTCCAGACGGCACCGGCGATGGCTTGCAGATAATGCGGCTGCTCTCCTTCGGCGAGCCAAGTTGGTGCATCAAGATAGAATTTCGTCTGCAGGCGTCGCGCGCTTTCGCGCAAATCCTCCGGCAAGGCGGCCGTCAGTTTCTTCTGCGCGCCCGCCATCAGCGCCCCCAAGCCGAGATCTGCGGCAGCGCCGGGAATACCCGACAGAAACATGGCCTCCGCCTCGGACGGTGTCAGCCCATTGAGGCGCACACGATAACCATCAAGAAGACGATACCCGCCATCCGAGCCTCGTTCGCTGTAGACTGGGACACCTGAGAGTGAAAGCGCATCGATGTCGCGATAGATCGTTCGCACGGAGACATCGTTCTCCTCGGCCAGCACCTCAGCCGTCACCAGCCCCTTCGCTTGAAGGGTGGTGAGGATGTTGATCAGCCGGCTCGCACGCATCGAAAAATTCCTGTTTCTCGATCTATATCTAATCCAACCTGACATGATCTGACAGGTATGGAAGCGCAATCTCTCGTCATCGCGAAATCGCGAGATTGATCAGCACGGGAGACGACCGATGACGACGAACCAAGAAATCACACTCTTCTATTCACCGCAGACACGTGCCACCGGTACCCGCATCTTGCTGGAGGAGTTGAACGTGCCTTATGAGCTGCACGTCCTGAACATGAAGGCAGGCGAACAAAGACGGCCGGAGTATTTGACCATCAACCCGCTCGGCAAGGTGCCGGCGGTGCGCGCCGGTGATACGCTGATCACCGAACAGGGCGCGATCTATCTCTATCTGGCCGACCTCTTCCCACAAGCCGGGCTCGCCCCTTCCCTCACCGACCCGGATCGTGGCGCCTATGTCCGTTGGCTGTTCATCTATGGCAGCTGCTTTGAACCGGCCATCTATGACCGCTACATGAAACGCGAGCCGGGCTCTCTCAATGAAACACCCTATGCGAGTTACGACTCGCTAATCGACATGCTGGAAGTGCAGCTGGAGAAGGGACCCTACCTGCTTGGCGAGCGATTCACGGCCGCCGATCTTCTGTGGGGGATCGCGCTTACCTGGACGACGATGTTCGGCCTTGTGGAAGCCCGACCCGCCTTTCAGCGCTACATGGATCGCATCGGCGCTCGTCAGAGCGTGCAGACAGTGACCGCCGATGACGGCACCATGGCCGCAGAGCATGAAGCTGCCGCCGCTGCGCTGAGCAAGCCAATGTCGTGATGAGCAAGGGAGACGATGCTTGTGGGCGCAGCTGGTCTAGGGTCGGACCACATAGTCCTTTCGCGTCGTCTCCACCACTTCCCAGGTGCCTTTAAAGCCAGGACGGATGATCTGGCGATCGCCCGCTTTCAGGTGGATAGGCTCTCCACCATCCACCGTCAGAATCGAGTGGCCCTCCAGAATGTTGAAGTACTCCCACTCATCATATTCCACCCGCCACTTGCCGGGTGTCGATTGCCAGATGCCGGCATAGAGACCACCTTCGGCCTCCTCCAGATTCCAGCTGGTGAATTTCGGATCGCCAGCCATCAGCCTGTCGGGCGCCGGAGCGCCCTCCTCCGGTTGAATGGTGGAAAGATCGCCGTCAGGCTTGAAATTCAGTGTCAGGGCCATGGGCGATCTTGTCCTTTCAGATTGATACTTCTCAAGTTTTTCGGTCGTCAGATTTTCGCCAGCGACTGTTCCAGGTCAGCGATGATGTCCTTCACATCCTCGATGCCGATAGAGAGACGCACCACGTCTGGACCCGCACCCGCCGCAACCTGCTGCTCGGGCGTCAGCTGAGCATGGGTCGTCGATGCAGGGTGGATGACGAGAGAGCGGGTATCGCCGATATTGGCAAGGTGTGAAAAGAGTTGCAATCCTTCCACCAGCGATTTACCAGCCTGGTAGCCGCCTTTCACACCGAAGGTGAAGACAGACCCCGCGCCCTTTGGCGAGTAGCGTTGCTGCAGAGCGTGGTTGTCGCTGTCTTCCAGCCCCGCATAATGCACCCAGCCGATCTTCGGATGTGCCTTCAGCCATTTGGCAACCGCAAGCGCATTGTCGGAGTGGCGCTGGACGCGCAGCGGCAGCGTTTCGATGCCGGTGAGAATCAGGAAAGCGTTGAAGGGGGAAATCGAAGGGCCGAGATCGCGAAGGCCGAGAACGCGTGTGGCGATGGCAAAGGCGAAATTGCCGAAGGTCTGGTGCAGGACGACACCCGAATATTCCGGACGCGGCTGCGAGAGAGCCGGAAACTTGTCCGATGAGGACCAGTCGAACGTACCGCCATCGACGATGATGCCGCCCATGGAGTTGCCATGGCCTCCGAGAAACTTCGTCAGCGAGTGGACGACGATGTCGGCACCGTGTTCGATCGGCCGGATGAGATAGGGGCTCGCCATTGTGTTGTCGACGATCAGCGGCAGCCCATGGCTGTGCGCCACCTCTGCAATGGCAGAGATATCGACAAATGTGCCGCCGGGATTGGCAAGGCTCTCGATGAAGATCGCCTTCGTCTTCTCATCGATTTGGGCTTCGAAGTTCGCAGGATCAGCGGCATCTGCCCAGCGCACCTGCCAGCCGAAGTTTTGGAAGGAGTGGCCGAACTGGTTGATCGAGCCGCCATAAAGCTGGCGGGCGGCCACGAAGTTGTCTCCGGATTGCAGAAGCGTGTGGAAGACCAGCAACTGTGCTGCGTGACCCGACGCCACGGCGAGCGCCGCAGTCCCGCCCTCCAGGGCTGCAACGCGCTCTTCAAGAACCGCCTGCGTCGGGTTCATGATGCGCGTATAGATATTGCCGAACTCCTTCAGGCCGAAAAGCGCTGCCGCATGGTCGGAATCACGGAACGCGTAGGCCGTGGTCTGGTAGATCGGCGTGGCGCGCGCGCCAGTGGTCGGGTCTGGCTGCGCACCGGCGTGAATAGCAAGGGTAGAAAAGCCCGGCGTATGGTCTGACATGGTGTCCCTCCGACTGTCTTTTTAAACGAGCACAGAAAGGATCATATCGCTTCGACGGCGAATGATAAGTGCGAACTATCCTAACTATCGTCCGATATTGAGACGAGGATGCTCAATGGCCGGGCAGCGATCCATGATCACTTCCACGCCGTAATGCTCCCCCTTCGCCGCGGCATCATAATCCTTCACGCCCAATTGTGCCCAGACGACCTTGGGGCGGGGTGACATGTGGATCACCTCTTCCATGACGCTGGAGAGATGCTCCGACGCGCGGAACACATCGACCATGTCGACGGGCTCAGGAATATCAGCGAGCTTGGCATAGACCTTTTGCCCAAGGATTTCCTTGCCCTCATGGCCTGGATTGACCGGGAAAACCTTGTAGCCCTTTGAAAGAAGAAACGACATGACGCCATGGCTGGGGCGTGCGGAATTTGCAGAAGCGCCAACCAGCGCGATCGTTGTCGTGTCGGTCAAAATGCGACGAATGTCCTCGTCGGTATAATTGTCGTGATCCATGATCGTCATCCTCCCTTTGGTGGCTGATCCAACTCTAGATCGAGATGGTAATTGATAAACATGAATTCCCTGGCACAGAAAAGGATGCGTAAATTTGCATCTCGTGCTGCCCGTTTATACGGCAACAGGGCAAATGCCCGATCGTACCGCCTTTGTTCGAACTTCGTTCACCATCACTTTAGCAACTACTTATAGTTACATTAGCAATTTACGTCGCGTCTATAACAGATCCCAATCTGAAACGTTTGAGCTTCAATAAAAACAAAGTTTTAGTGACGATCTTACTTTTTTGCGTGTTTGATGAAGCACTTCATACATTCTTGGGTTGTATAATCTGTGCGTGTCGATGACACTCCGCGGCCTTCTACAACACGACGTTTTCGCCAGATTGCCAACTGTCTTGGCTGATAATTCCAGCAATTCCCTTTAGCAGGTATGCGGCCTCATTTATCGGATGACGAAGGGATTGTCGCGATCGACGACCTCATTTCAAACCGAATTCGTCAACAATGGCGTCAACGAAGCTCTTCACTTTCACGGTAGGACGACGTCCTGCTGGATAGAGAACATGCATCGGGCGGGAGGGACCCTCGTAATCGGGCAGGACTCGCACAAGCCTGCCAGCCGCGATTTCGCCGCTGAGGACGCCCTCCGGTCCGAGCGTGATGCCATAGCCCTCCACTGCAGCATGCAGAAGCGTTTTCCAGTCGTTGCTACGGATCCTCCCTGTCGCCTGAATTTCCTCGACCTGTCCTGCGCGCGTAAACTGCCATCGGCAAGGGATGGAGGGCGACCAGTAGGCATAGGCCAGACAATCGTGGTGCTGAAATTCAGATGGTGTTCGCGGCGTCCCGCGTTTGGCTAGATAGTCCGGCGACGCGCAGGCAATCAACCGATAGGGCGCCAGTGCATGTGCCACAAGAGAGGTGTCCTCGACCTCCCCGATCCGCACCATTACCTCGAAGCCTTCTTCCATGGGATCGACGAACCGGTCGTTGAGTGCCAGATCGATTTGCATCTGCGGATATCGCCTGAGATAGCGCGTCACGAAGGGTGCCAGGCTAAAAGCGCCAAAGGTCATCGGCGCATTGACCCGCAAGACGCCGCTCGGCAGAGACCGCATGTCCTGGGCCAGCGTTTCCGCCGCCTCGGCCTCTGCCAGAACCAGCTTGCAGCGGTCGTAATAGGCGCGACCAACGTCCGTCAGGCTCTGTCGTCGCGTCGTGCGGTGGAGAAGCGTTGTGCCGAGCCTGTCTTCGAGAAAGACGACATGCTTGGCAACCATTTGCGGTGACATGCCCATCGCCTCTGCTGCGGCGGCGAAGGACCCGACTTCGGACGCCTTGACGAACACCGCCATGCTGGTGAGCCTATCCATGATTGCCTCTTATTGGTTGGGAATGTCATCTCATTATGGTGATTTATCGCATATCCGATGTGAATTAAACCTCCCTCACCATCAACACGGAGACGAGATATGAAAATTGGAATCATCGGTGCGGGCTTTGTCGGCAGAGCTATCGGCAAGCTAGCCGTTCGCGCGGGCCATCAGGTTATGTTGAGCAACTCACGCGGACCGCACACCTTGTTCAGTATGCGCTACGCCGTCGGTTGCGAGGTCGGAACGGTCGATGAGGCAGCAGCATTCGGCGACATCGTCGTCATCGCCATCCCCCTTGCCGCCTACCGCTCGGTTCCCGTCGCAGTTCTCAACGGCAAGGTGGTCATAGACACAGATAATTATTATCCTGATCGTGATGGGCGGATCGTCGAACTCGATGACGGCAAGATCACAACGAGCGAATTGCTTGCACGGCATCTGCCGCAATCCCGGATCATCAAGGCCTTCAACGCCATCACCCATGAACGATCTGGAAAAGGATGGCCTGCCTGCGGGGGCTGGCGAGCGTCGGGCTCTGCCTATAGCCGGTGATGATGAAGAGGGAAAGACGATCGGCAAAACGCTCTATAACCAGTTCGGATTCGATGCAGTGGACGCAAGTAATTTGGCCGAAGGCTGGCGTTTTGAACGTGGCACACCAGCCTATTGCGTGCGAATGACCGCAGCCGAGCTAGAAGCCGCTCTTGCGAAAGTGGAGCGTCACATGGTGGACGCGTGACGCCGTCTATTGCAACGGCATCGGCCGTTGAAATCGAAATCGATCGTCGGTAAGCACGATGCATCGTTTCAACGGTTGAGAACGTCCTTGTGCGTCCCGGAACGAAAACCTCCCGGTGGTCATCAACTCTGTCGAGGACCACCGAGAGGTTCGACCTTATCGCAACGTTGTGCGGAAGCGGACCTCCCTCACTCCGTTTTGACAGAGTAGACGGCCACGGAATCATAGGCGTCGCTCGCTGTTTCCGCTTCGCTTTGTAAGCTTTAGCGCCTTGTTTTGTCGCATCTCATCATCGCAAAACCGCGTAACACTTTCGCGCCACATGCTCTAAGGTCGGATTTCCATCCAGACGCTTCATGAGTCGCCCGTGTCCCTTGATGTCCTGCTTCTTGTCCTCTTCGGCGCCCTTCTGCATGCCTCGTGGAACGCCCTTGTCAAATCCGGGTCGGACAAGGCGCTGGATGCGTCGTTGATCGCTGCGGGTGCGGCCATCTGTTGTGTTCCCTTCCTGCCGTTCCTGCCCCTTCCGGGGCTCGTCGCGCTGCCCTTTTTGGTGGCGTCCGCCTTCCTGCAGTTCGCTTACTTCCGGCTGGTAGCCGCAGCCTATACGGTCGGCGATATCGGCCTCGTCTATCCCGTCATGCGCGGCGTTGCGCCTCTGATCGTGGCAGCGAGCAGCAGCCTGTTTCTCGATGAAAGGCTGAGCACCGCTGCCTTCGCCGGCATTGCTGTCATTTCGGCGGGCATCCTCACCCTTGCCTTCGAGGCACGCCGTGGCGGTCGAAAGGCCATTTTGCTGGCGCTCGCCAATGCAGTGGTCATTGCAGGCTACACATTCGTCGATGGCGTTGGTGCGCGGACCTCGGGCAATGCCATTTCCTATACGCTGTGGATGTCCCTGCTCCCGCCTGTCCTGCTCTTCTCCTATGCCTTCTATCAACGTGGTTATCTGCCGGTCGTGCAGCATGTGAGGCGCAACTGGTGGCGCGGTCTTGCCGGTGGCGGCGGATCGATTTTGTCCTACGGTCTTGCACTTTGGGCAATGACGCAGGCGCCGGTGGCTGTGGTCGCAGCACTGCGCGAAACCTCCATTCTGTTCGCCATCCTGATCTCGGTTTTCCTACTCAAGGAGAAGGCCAGCATCTGGCGCTACGTCGCCGGCGGCATCATTGCGATGGGCGTTCTCATCATGCGCTTAGGCTAAGAACGCCACAATTTTGTGTGGTATTATAAAACCACACCATTAACCTTCTGATTTTTATACGTTATTTTTGAAGGCTGCGTTTTTGCGCCTGTTGACGGTTTGCGGCGCACCGCTTATAAGCGCGCCAGACTGAATTCTCCTAGAATACATGTCTTCCGGCACGCGAAAATGCGGCCAAATCAAGCAACAAGAAACGCCCGCATCCAATCTGGCAACAGCCGGATGACGGGTCCTAAAGAAAGTGAAAAGAATGTCTACTTTCGTTCAGAAGCCCGCTGAGGTGGAGAAGAAGTGGGTCATCATCGACGCCGAAGGCCTCGTTGTTGGTCGTCTCGCCACCCTCGTTGCTACCCGCCTGCGCGGCAAGCACAAGGCAACCTACACCCCCCACGTCGATGATGGCGACAACGTCATCATCATCAATGCGGAAAAGGTTGTCTTCACCGGCAAGAAGTATTCCGACAAGAAGTACTACTGGCACACCGGTTACCCGGGTGGCATCAAGGAGCGTACGGCTCGCCAGATCATCGAAGGTCGCTTCCCGGAGCGCGTCGTTGAAAAGGCTGTCGAGCGCATGATCCCGCGTGGTCCGCTCGGTCGTCGCCAGATGAAGAACCTTCGCGTTTACGCTGGTTCGAACCACCCGCACGAAGCACAGCAGCCTGTCGCTCTCGACGTTGCATCGCTGAACAAGAAGAACGTAAGGAGCGCCTGATAATGGCCGATCTTTCCTCCCTGAAAGACCTCGCCCCGGCATCGGAAGCTTCGGCTCCCGTACACGTCCGCAAGGTTGACACTCTCGGTCGCTCCTACGCGACCGGCAAGCGCAAGAACGCCGTAGCCCGCGTATGGGTCAAGGCTGGTTCCGGCAAGATCATCATCAACGGCCGTGACTTCACTGCCTATTTCGCACGTCCGGTTCTGCAGATGATCCTGCAGCAGCCGCTCGTTGCAGCAGCACGTGCAGGTCAGTTTGACATCATCGCGACTGTTGCCGGTGGTGGTCTCTCCGGTCAGGCCGGTGCCGTTCGTCACGGTGTTTCCAAGGCTCTCACCTACTTCGAACCGGGCCTGCGCCCCGTTCTGAAGAAGGGTGGCTTCCTGACCCGCGACAGCCGCGTTGTTGAACGTAAGAAGTACGGTAAGGCCAAGGCTCGCCGTAGCTTCCAGTTCTCCAAGCGCTAATCGCTTCTGGAATACAAAAATCGAAAAGGCGGGGCCTCGGCTCCGCCTTTTTCTATTGGTGCTTGTCTCTTAACAGTGATGAGACAGGCTGTCAGTTGAGCGGCAGCGGGATGGATCCGGTTATGCCATCGGCACCAAACAATTCGTCCGCGACCGCGGCGGCAATCCGTTCGGCCCCTGCCCTGGTGTAATGTCCTTTGTCTGCGATATAGGCCACACCGTCCAGGCCAAAGTAACAGCCACCCTTTGAAGTAGGATCACAGAAGAGCTGCTCCGGCAGCACCTTGCTGACGTCCTGAGGCAGACCCGAGTTCAGGAATTGGTACGCGCGACCGGTGTTCGCCTCGAAATCGGCTTTCGAAAACTCGAAGCTTGGCGCAGGGTCGCCCCGCAACATACGCGAGGCCATAAGGTCGACCACCGGCTTATCGAAACGCGGAGCCGGATAGACGATCACCACCTGTTTTCCGGTCGCCTCCAGCCGCTGGACAGTCTCACGAAGATTGTCGGCAATCGACTGAAGCGGGATCGCTCCATTGGCGTATACCTCGCTGTCGATCTGCATATAGGGCGCGGTGAGGAAGCTGACCCACGAGGCTGACAGGATAACGGTTTCGACATTGCTGGCCGCCAGATAATCCAACGCGCGCCGGTTGAACTCTTCGCAATTGGCAGCGCCTTCATCTCTTGCGACAGAAACGCCAAGGATAGGCGCACAGAAGCCATGGGTCAGCTGTACCATACCGATGTTGCGGCGCTTGAACTCCTCCTGCAAGGCCGGAGAAATCGACGCGCCGATGGAATCGCCCCAGACGGCAATCGTCCGGCCGCTGCCGATATTGAACATGCATTCCATGCTCGGCAGCGCTGGAATGCCGTCCTCCCTCTGGAAGAGACAGTTGTCGTTCCAGGTGGTGCGATCGACGAATTCCCTGACATTGTTGGGCAGCCTGGAGGGCAGACCCTCTTTCACATCGCCCCAGGCGCCGAAACCAACCAGCCCGACAGCCAGTGCGCAGGCCGCACATGCGAGTTTGGCAAAGCGTACCCGTTGGTCGCGAAATGGCTGTTCGACGAAATACCAACTCAGGGCCGAGAGCAGCAGAACAAGAGCGATCAATGCGCACATGACAATCGTCGATGGCGGCTCGGGGCTGCGAATGCGCCAGAACGCAAAGACGGGTTGATGCCAGAGATAGGCACTGAAGCTGATTCGACCGAGCCACACCAAAGGAGACAGGGCGAGGATGCGCCCGATGATGCTGGTCTGCGAGGCAAACAGCAAAATCAGAGCTGTGCCTCCCGTGGGGAGCAGAGCGACCAGCGAGGGAATATTGAGCGAAGGATCGAACAGAAAGATCGACAGAATGACGAGGGACAGGCCCGCTGCCGCCAGAACATCGCTTGTGCGCCGGTCTTTACCAAAGACCTGGAATGCACAGATCGAGCCGAGAAGAATCTCCCAGACACGGGTCGGCAGCAGGTAGTAATTGCTGACGGGAAAAAAGCGCGAGCCGGCTTCGCTCAAAAGCAGGCTGCCTAAGGCAAGGGCGAGCACAATGGAGAAGATCGTCCTGATCTTCAGCCGGAACAGAAAGAGCAGCGGGAAAAGCAGATAGAACTGTTCCTCAAGACCGAGGCTCCATGTGTGGATCAGCGGGACTTCTGCCGTCTCGGGGGAGAAGTATCCGGTATTTCTCAGGAAGTAGATGTTGGAAAGTGAAAGCGTCGCCGCCATCAGGCTCTTGGAAAACTGCTCATAGGCGTCCGGGAGCAACCACATCCAGGCAAAAGGTACGGTACAGAGGAGGACGAAGAATAGCGCAGGAAGAATGCGGCGCACGCGGCGCGCATAAAAACGGCCGATCGAAAAACGGCCCTCCGCATATTCGCGCAGAATCACCTTGGTAATCAGATAACCGCTGATGACAAAGAAGATATCGACACCGATATAGCCGCCGTCAAAGGCTGCGAAACCCGCATGGGCAAAAATGACGGCCAGCAATCCGAAGGCGCGCAAACCGTCAATTTCGGGTCGATAGTTCATAAAAACCACATGTCACGTTGCGTATAGCTAGCCTTCGAGAAGCGGCGGTCACAGAGTCAGTCGCAGTTCCTGCCCCCTGAAGCGCCAGGGTGATCGGCAACGACGCATGGCTTGCTGGAAATGCCGGGGACAAAAGACCCGAACACGACGGTGAAGCTGTCGGATATACTATCAGATTAGATGTTTACGAGGTGTTTACCACGAGGCAATCTTATCCCGAACTGCTTAATGCGATATTGAATATTCTCGATATTTCCACTGAAGGATGAGCAATGGCTAAAAAGACGATCGATCACGCCTTCATGGCCGCTTCTCTCACCTCGGCGGCCAGCGATCCGACCCATGCGGGCGTGCTGTCCTTCATGCGTCGTCGCTACAGCAAGAACCTGGAAGGCGCTTCCGCCGTAGTCTGGGGCATTCCTTTCGATGCTGCCACATCCAACCGGCCCGGCGCTCGTTTCGGACCTCAAGCGATCCGTCGCGCTTCAGCCATTTTCGACAACGATCCGCAATATCCCTTCGCACGTGATCTCTTCGAGTCCATGCCGACCATCGATTATGGAGACTGCCTGCTGGACTACGGCAATCATTGGCAGACACCCGAGACCATCGAGCAGGAAGCGCGCAAGATCATCGCCAACAGCGACTATCTGCTGACACTGGGTGGCGACCACTTCATCACCTGGCCGCTTCTGAAAGCGCATGTGGCCAAACACGGTCCCTTGGCGCTGGTGCAGTTCGACGCCCATCAGGATACGTGGTTCGATGATGGCAAGCGCATCGATCACGGCTCCTTTGTCGTGCGCGCCGTGCGTGATGGGTTGATCGACCCGGATCGTTCGATCCAGATCGGTATCCGCACGCATGCGCCCGAAGATTGCGGCATCAAGATCCTCTATGGCTACGAGCTTGAGGACATGCGCGCCGCCGACATTGCCTCACTGATCGTCAGGCACACGGGTGGCCTGCCGACCTATCTGACCTTCGACATAGACTGCCTCGACCCAGCCTTTGCGCCTGGCACGGGCACGCCCGTGTCTGGTGGGCCATCCAGCGCGAAAATCCTCTCGGTCCTGCGCGGCCTTGGGCAACTCGACATTCGCGGTTCCGATGTGGTGGAGGTGGCGCCGGCCTATGATCATGCGGATATCACCGCCATTGCCGGGGCAACGGTTGCGATGTATATGCTTGGGCTGCGTGCCGAGCGGCTTGCAAGATCAACCTGATCCGCATCCCACGCGCTCACAAATCGAGTCTGAAAACTCCCACAACACATTGAAAATGTAAGGTTAAGGACATGACAGCGAAAATCTTCATCGATGGCGAACACGGCACTACAGGCTTGCAGATCCGCACGCGCCTGGCCGACCGCCGCGATATCGAACTGCTGTCGATTCCTGAAGCCGAGCGCCGCAATGCATCCATGCGCGAGGATATGCTGAACAGCGCCGATATCTCGATCCTCTGCCTGCCGGATGATGCGTCCAAGGAAGCTGTTTCCATGGTGTCCGGCAACAACAAGGTTCGGATCATCGATACCTCTACCGCTTTCCGTATCCACCCGGACTGGGCCTACGGCTTTGCCGAAATGGACAAGGATCAGGCGGAAAAGGTTCGCTCCGCCCGCTTCGTCGCCAATCCCGGCTGCTACCCCACCGGCGCCATCGCTCTCATCCGTCCCTTGCGTGCCGCAGGCATACTGCCGGACGGCTATCCCGTCAGCGTCAATGCCGTTTCCGGTTATACCGGCGGCGGCAAGCAGATGATTGCGCAGATGGAAGACCAGAGCCGCGAGGATGCGATCAGTGCCAACAACTTCCTCTACGGCCTGACCCTGAAGCACAAGCACGTGCCGGAAATGAAGAGCCATGGGCTCCTGGACCGCGCACCGCTCTTTTCGCCATCGGTCGGTCGCTTCCCGCAGGGCATGATCGTTCAGGTCCCGCTGTTTGCCGCCAACCTCAAGGACGGCACGACTGTGGAAACGGTTCACGCCGCCCTCACTCAGCATTATGCCGGACAGGACATCGTCAAGGTCGTGCCTCTGGAAGAGAGCAAGTCGATCGCGCGTATCGATGCGGAAGAACTCGCAAACCAGGATATCATGAAGCTCCACGTCTTCGGCAATGCAGAGCACATCAACCTCGTCGCGGTTCTCGATAACCTCGGCAAGGGCGCTTCGGGTGCGGCCGTTCAAAACATGGAGCTGATGCTGTCGGCATGAGCGAGAGCGTTCTCACGTCAGACATTCCGGATGAGATCAAAAGGCGGTGGAGCATTTCCTCCGCCTTTTTTCTTGCCGATACAGCGAGCAGCATTGTCCACCGCGTCACTTTGACAGATGGCTCCTCAGCGATCTTGAAGCGATTGAAGCCGCGGGGATTGGGCGAGCTTCCCGGTATGACCTTCCTGGAGTGGCGGCAGGGCCAAGGTGCCGTGCATCTCCTGCAGAAAGAGGGTACAGAATGCCTGCTGGAAGATGCGGGTGATCTGACGCTTCGCGCCTACCGTCTTCAACATGAGGAAGACGCCGCGAATGCAATCATCTGCGAGGTTCTCCAGAGACTTCACGCGCCAGGCGGAGCACCTCCCGGCGGGCTCACGACGTTGGACCAGCATTTCCGCTCTCTCTTTGCCCGGGCCGAGACGGAAAGCGATGAGCGCCTGCGTGAGCCTTTGCAGTACTGCGCCGAGATCGTTCGGGAATTGCTCGCTCATCAGCAGATGGTAAAGCCGCTGCATGGAGACCTGCACCACGACAACATCATCACGGGTGGCCCACGCGGCTGGCTGGCAATCGATCCTCAGGGGCTTGTCGGTGATCCCGCCTATGATGTCGCAAACATCTTCGGCAATCCGCTGAATGCCTTGCCGGATATCGTCGATCCGCAACGGATCAGACGGCTTTGTGCCATTTTTTCAAAAACGCTGGACTGCTCGCAAGAAAGAATTCTCCGCTATGCCATTGCGCATGCGGGGGCATCGATCTGCTGGTCCCTCGAGGATGATGGCAGCGTCCTCGATGAAAGCGAGAACGCTTTGGAGCGTCTCGCCTTCCTCACGGTTGCGCGCGGCCTATTAAACGATCTCAGTCCCTGACTTCGACGGATACGGGCGCAGGATATTCCCCGATGAAACCGCGCCAGTGGGCGATGGCGAAACCAAGGACGATCAGCGCCATGCCCTGATGGGCGAGCGCCACATGGATATCCACATGGGTGAGAAGCGTGGTGATGCCGAGGCACGCCTGCACACAGACCAGAACGAAGAACAGCACGGAACGTCTCGCATGTGGCGTGTTCGGCAATCTGCGGCAGAGGCTCACCATGTGCCAGAGTGTGGCGGCAAACAGCGTATAGGCACCCAGTCGGTGGACAAATTGGACCGTCTTCGGGTTCTCGAAGAGATTGATCCACCAGGGGTGCTGGATGAAGAGATCGCCCGGGATGAGTGAACCGTCCATCAGCGGCCAGGTGTTATAGGAAAGACCGGCATTAAGGCCGGCAACGAGTGCGCCGAGATAGATCTGGATGAGACAGAGCACGGCCAAAAGGGCCGCAAATCCCCTGCCCTCGCGCTCGTGCGATGCTTCCGGAGAATGATAGGAAAGACCGCGCAATATCCACATGCAGCCAGCAAAAATCAGGCAGGCGATCGTCAGATGGGTCGCGAGCCGGTATTGGGAGACGTCCGTGCGGTTAACCAAGCCGGACGATACCATCCACCAGCCGACGAAACCCTGAAAACCTCCAAGCGCCAGAAGACCGACCAGTGGCAGGCGCAGGCGTTTTTCGATGCGCCCTGTGAGCCAGAAATAGGCAAGCGGCAGGGCGAAGATCAACCCGATGGCCCGCGCCAGCAGACGATGCGCCCATTCCCACCAGAAGATGGTCTTGAACTCGTCCAGCGACATGCCGCGATTGATTTCCTGATATTGCGGAATGCGCTTGTAGAGCTGGAATTCTTCTTCCCATTCGGCAACCGTCAAGGGCGGGATGGCGCCGTGGATCGGCTTCCATTCCGTGATCGACAGACCCGATTCGGTCAGGCGTGTGGCACCGCCCACGAGGACGAGACAGAACAGCGTAAACAGCACCACGCGCAGCCAGATGCGCAGAAGCTTGCGGTTGCTCTCCTGCTGCTGCAAAGCCGTTTTCAGCCGTTTTTCGACAGAGGCATCCGCCGTCGCCAGCGTATCGGATCGCATTCTTGACACTCCACAATTCCTAACATTGGTTTGCCTCAAGCGGCTGGGCAAAACAAGGGGTTAGCCTTTGCGGCATCGGGTCGCGGCAGATCCGCTTGCGAAAAGCGATACCGTTTTTGATGGGCGCTGCTATAGAGGAATCCCAGGAACACGTGACGGACGAGACATCAGCCATGCATCCCCGCCTTAGATCATTCATCGGCACTATCATCATCATTCTGCTGGTCGTGACCTATGCGGTTGTTGCCACAGCCTTCGCCTCGGCAACGCTCGCAAACTCGCCGTGGTGGGTTCACCTCGGCTATTTCGTGCTGTCCGGTCTTCTGTGGATCTTGCCTGCCATGCTGATCATCAAATGGATGGCCGGTCCGAAACGGCAGAAATAGGCCCGTTTCAGTGAAAGCGTGGAAAACGACGCGTTTCAGGCTGTCAGTGGTGCGGCCTGGTCAGGCCCTCGCTGCCGATACCATCGGAATGATCTGGCTGTGTCCGCTCGCGCGGAACGCCGTCTCTGCCTCGCGCAGCACCTCAGCATCACCATCCGGAACGGAAAGGACGATATCCGCATCGACATATTTCAGGATGCGCGAGATTTCAGCGGGATTGGCTGCGCCGAACTCAAGCAGCACAGTATCGTAACTCCCCGACAATGCACCGAGCACCATCACGAGCCGCTCGAGTACGCCGCTGACGCGGTGTCCCGAGCCCACGCCTTGCGGAACGATATGCGCCGTGGAGAGCCGGTCACGATGGATGGTTTCGCCGAAGGCTGCATCCCCCGTCAGGAGATCCATGATGCCCGGGAGCGATTCGTCCGACACCATCAGCCGCGAAGGAGCCCCCGTCGCGGTCATGTCCACAAGCACAACGGATCGCGCCAGCTCGGCAATCGCTCTTGCCAGCATGACGGTCGCTGTCGATCCATCCGCCCCACTGGGTGACGCAACAACCGCAACGGGCTTGGCGCCTGGCATGACGAGAAGATCCGCAACATAGGCTATCGGAAGCCCAGCTTCCGCAGCGGCGGGATCAAGATCATCCTGTGGTTCGGTCGCATTGTCGTTCGCGGTCATGGCGCCTTCATTTTCTCATCGCCGGCAGCTTTTGCTCGCACGGCCACCGTTCTTCCCTTCTAACCGCGTCGCAGTAACCCAAGCGTTAAACAGTCGACGCCACGCGGAACTTCCGACGGTCTTAAGGGAAATTCTTCCAAAAAAAGTTTTCTTTACCCGGAATTAACCATGACGAACGGATAACTGGGGTCAAGAAATGTCCCCGGAGCATGATTGCGAATGAATTTCGCCATCCCACGTTTGATATCAGCTTTTGCCCTCGCCGCGACGATGACGCTTGGTGGTTGCGCTGCCTATCAACCCGCGCCCTCCGCCATCAATGCCGCTGCCCTACAGCCCTATCGTCTGGATAGCGGCGACAGGTTGCGCGTTACCGTTTTCGATCAAGCCGGCCTCACCAACACCTATACTGTCGACCAGGCGGGCTACATCGCCTTCCCGCTCGTCGGGCAAATTCCGGCACGCGGCCGAACGGCCAAGCAAGTTGAAGCAGCGCTCGCCGCCCAGCTCCGCAAAGGCTATCTGCGCAATCCCGATGTCAGCATCGAGGTCGATCGCTATCGCCCGATCTTCGTCATGGGTGAAGTGGGCAGACCGGGGCAGTATTCCTACGTCCCCGGCATGACGATCCAAAACGCCATTGCCATTGCAGGAGGCTTCACCTCACGCGCAAACCAGCGCGACGTCGATGTGACGCGTAAACTCAACGCCGAGGTCAACACCGGACGCGTGCTGATCTCAGCACCTGTTCTGGGGGGCGACACCATCTATGTGCGGGAACGTTTCTTTTGAGGAAACTGCGTCGTAGCGCTCCCTGGCTTCACCAAAGCTAAAGCCAGAAATTCAAGTTCAGCGGCAGAAGCGGCAGGCGCCGATCCGGCAGCCTAAGCCTCTGTCCATAGTTGCGGGTAAACTGGTATTGCGTATCCCGCCCCCATTACTGCTGTAGCGGCCTGATACTTCTTGTCAGCGCTTCAGTGAAATCAAAAGTGTGAAGCGATTCCGTGAATGGCAATCGTCAACGCTTCTTTTAGTATCTATGGCTTATCTGTATCTGAAAAATGATGACGGGATAAGTCTATGGGCGATCAAGAAAGAGACGGACGAAGCTCCGATCTCGATGTCGTGCGGTTGCAGCTCTCTCAGAAAGCGGCAGGCGACGGCAATAAGCCGACCCTCAATCCCCTCGCCCGGCAGGTCGCCAATCAACTTCGCGATACCAGCCACTCACCGAATATGGTGATCGGTCAGCTGCGCCTTTTCGAGTTCGTCGGCCTTTCGATCATTGCGCTCGTCCTCAACGGCATGGAAATCTCTGGCAGCTGGCGGGTTCACCTGGCGCTTGTCGTAACCTGCCTCTTCAACGCAGGTTTCACCGCTCTTCTGCTTCAGCTGACCGATACCTACCAGCTCCCCTCGCTGCGCCGCCCCTTAGCCATGGCCGCGCGCATCGTCGGTTCATACGTCACCGCATGCGCCGTGACAGCCGGCGCAATGTACATGTTGTTAAGGGAGGATGGCTACTCCTGGGCAGGCTTTGCCTGGTGGGTCGCCGCGGGATCAGTCTTTCTTCTCCTGGAACGATCGATCGTCGGGCTCGCTATTCGTCACTGGGGCCGCAACGGGGTTATGGAGCGCCGCGCCGTCATTGTCGGCGGGGGTCAGGCAGCCAAAGATCTGATCCGTTCTCTGGAACGCCACGATAACGATATCCGTATCTGCGGTATTTTCGACGACCGCACCGGTAACCGCTCGCCCGATATCGTCGCAGGTTACCCGAAGCTCGGCACGTTCGGGGAACTGGTCGAGTTCGCGAGACTGACCAAACTCGATATGCTGATCATCGCGCTGCCCATCAGCGCCGAAGCGCGCATCATGGAGCTTCTTCGAACGCTTTGGGTGCTGCCCGTCGATATCCGCATTGCGGCCCATGCAAACAAGCTGCGTTTCAGACCCCGCTCCTATTCCCGCGATGGCGGCGTGCCGATGCTCGACGTCGTGGACAAGCCCATTCGGGACTGGGACGGCGTGGCGAAACGGATGTTCGACATTCTCTTCAGCGTCATCGCTCTGCTCCTGCTCTGGCCTGTGATGATCGGAGCCGCGATCGCGGTTAAATCAACGTCGAAAGGTCCGGTGTTCTTCAGGCAGAAGCGCCACGGCTTCAATAATGAGACCATCAACGTCTGGAAGTTCCGGTCAATGTATACCGAAATGAGCGATCCAAGCGCTGTCAAGGCAGTGACCAAGAATGACCCGCGCGTCACGCCGGTGGGCCGTTTCTTGCGCAAGTCCTCGCTGGACGAACTGCCTCAGTTTTTCAACGTGTTGGCGGGAGATCTGTCCCTCGTAGGTCCCCGGCCACACGCCGTTCATGCTCAGACGGGCGACCTGAAATATACCGAGGTCGTGGAACACTATTTCGCCCGTCACAAGGTCAAACCAGGCGTTACCGGTTGGGCACAGATCAACGGCTGGCGCGGCGAAATCGACAACAGCGATAAGATCAAGAAGCGCACCGCTTTCGATCTTTACTACATTGAAAACTGGTCTCTTTGGCTCGACCTCAAGATTCTCTTCCTGACACCGATCCGACTGTTGAAGTCAGAAAACGCATACTGATGGACCTGTAGCCGATTACCACCTAGCCGGTGGAACCGGGCAGGATTTTCCGCGTTGTTCAGCCGTACATCTTCATTTTCAGGGGAAATCCGAATGACGCGGTCTAACAATCTCTACTTCATCATTGGCGCACTGGTCGTGCTCGTCGCAGCTCTTGGCATCTATGTGTGGCACGAAGAGTCAAAGCCTAAGGGTATCGAAATGAACATCGGACCAAACGGCGTGTCCGTTCAGGAAAACTGATTGTCTTCGGGAGGGGCGCAGCACAGTATCTTGCTGCGCTACCTCGCGCGCATCGGCGCCTCATACACATTAGAGACGCCTGTCCTGTCAGGCCAAGCCCACGAAAGACAGGATCATGCCAACGACTACAACCAGACCGACAATATAGATAATGCTGTTCATTTCTCTCTCCATCTCTTTCGAAGCATCCCCAGCGACACCCCGTCTTGTTACGATTGACTAACACGTCGCCCCGCTTGAGCGTTCCATTAGAAAATTCAAAAATGAACGGTTCGGTGGATTGATGGGTGAAGATAAAGAGCCGAGCCATCTCCATGCGAAGATGGTCAAATGGCTGATCCCAAGGTATTTCTCAGAAAAATCGAGGCTTGGGGAGAACCTCAAAAATGGTCGGAGCGACAGGACTTGAACCTGCGACCCCTTGACCCCCAGTCAAGTGCGCTACCGGGCTGCGCTACGCTCCGACACAAGAGACGCGTTTATATAGAAGGCGTGTCGCACGCAACCCTAAAAATAAAGTCCGCAGGACAAAAACGGAAAATCTGCGTTTGCAGCCGGTGAGGCTGGCAAGTCAATTCGTTTCCGGGAAATCCAGCCAGCGTGCGGCGCAATCGGGTGGTGACGCTATGTCCGATGGTGCCGAAGGTTGGGCGGCAGATAATACCTTTACAGGCGGTGGGGGTATGAGGCCGCCCGGGCCGACAGATAAGGTGGCGTTGTCGATCTGCCAGCTTGCTTTGGGATCGAAGCGCACGCCGTCGAACGTCACTTCTAGCGGGTGGGCGGCATCATAGCCGCGGAGAACCAGCGTTCCTGTCTCGCCGGTTACACTGCGCAGCAGAATGTCTCGGTAAACCGGTATCTTAGAGCCGTGCGCCTGCTTGTCGTAACGCGTGTCAAAGTCGATCGGGCGCAGATTGCCGCGCAGGCACACATTCTCATATTGGATGCCAGTGACGAGCCCACCCCGACTGATGTCGCTCTTGATACGCAGTCCCGACGTCGCACCGTCGATCGTGACGTTTTGGACGAGGACGTTGCTCACACCCGATTCGGTCTCGCTGCCAATCGACAGGCCATGCCCCCAGTAGAGGTGACTGTCTATAATCGAGACGTATCGGGTGGGAGCGCTTCCGCCCTTGATGGCAATATTGTCGTCCCCAGCACGAACGAAGCTATGAGCGATGGTCACATCCTGAGAACCGGCAGGATCGATGCCATCTGTGTTGCGCGCGTCGGCGGGTGTATCGATGCGCACACCCCAAAGCGTGGCGCCCTTCACACGGTTCAGTATAATGTGGAAGTTCGGTGCGTTGCGTAGCGTCACGCGGTAGAAAACGATGTCTGCGCCGTCATCGACCTGGATCAGCCGGGGATTGTTCTGCTTGCCGCCCTGGCTCTGGGCTCTGCGGGCAAGTTGCCACCAGGTCTCCTTGCCGCCAGCCATGACCTCCCCACCCTGACCATCGATGAGGCCGTCACCGACGAGAGCCGCGCCTTGCGCTTTCTCAAACAGAAGGAAGGGGCGGCAGCCATCCCCTCTCGTATCGATCGTTCCGCACGTGCCGCTGCCGCGGTTATAGGCTTGAGGATCAGCGACTGCGGCCAATACGACGCCCTTGTCGAGCCAGAGGGTGACACCGGAGCGAATTGTCAGCGGGCCGCTGACGAATCGGCCGCCAGCATTGCCAGCGACCAACTTGATGGCCTGACCTGCGGGGCATGCATCGATTGCCGCCTGAAGCCGCTGTGTATCCAGCACCTGTTGCGCCGGTGCACTTTGCGCCGCTGGCTGCGGTGACAGCGTGGTGCAGAGCTGTGTGGGCAAGGTCGGTTCCGATACCGCGCGGCGATCGCCGGTCACGGCCGCATCAGCCGCTGCACTCATCACAAGGGTCAGCCCAACAGCAAGGCAAGCGGCAGTGGGGCGTAAGGCGGGTATCTGAGACTTGGTCATGGGCGCATCCTGTTTGGCAAGACCTCTATGCGAGGATCGTTGCGTCACGTCATGTCGCACATTTTTATGATTGGATGCCAAACCTGCAAGGCTAACCCAGCTTATCGCGACAGATTGTTCGCGCAATCAGGTCGTGGCGGTTACATTTGCGCCAAACCATTTTCGATCCGCTCCCAGCTCTCATCCATAGGATAAGCCGCGGAAATGACCGGCACACTCAGGTGGCCATAGCGAATGGACAATTGCTTTTCCGCGGTCTCAGGATCGACGCCGGCGATCTTGCCCAGATAAATCGCGGAGGCGAGGCCCGTGCGGTCGGATCCGGAGCGACAATGGATGAGGATCGGTTTTGGCGATGTGCGCATGATTTCGACAAGCGCTTCGGCCTTGTCCATCGATAGCGTCTCACGCGCCGACATGGCGAAATCGACATGATTTACGCCGAGTGCTTTAGACTCGGAAACCTCGTCCTTGTACCAGGTCGAGCCATCATTCTTACCGCGCAGGTTGATGACGGTCTTGATGTCGTGCTGCTTCACATAAAGCGCCAGTTGCTCGGCGCTGGGCTGGTTCGAACGATAGAGTTCGCCGGCCAACACCTCATGAAAATTCCCGGAAAGCTGCAGGAAGCCGAGATAGGCGAAGAAGCTCAACAGCAGGACCGCCAAGGCGCTCCCAAGCGTGATCATTTTTTTGCGCATTCTATCCATCTTCCAACTGCTATTGACGGAAGGGATAGATGCTGAGGCTGACATCAAGATGAACGTTTCTGACCTGCAAACAGGCAAGCGCAGACGATGTCACCGCACAAAGATATAGACGGCGTAGACGGCAATCAGGGCGCTGGCAACGAGTGCTGCGATCATGCCCAGGCGCTTCTCGATGAAGTGCCGGATGCTTTCGCCGTAACGCTGCAGAAGACCCGCCAGAATGAAGAATCGTGCACCGCGCGTCACGATGGCCGTCACGATGAAAAGCCCAAGGCTGATATTTGCGGCACCGGACAGGATCGTCACCACCTTGATCGGCGGGAGGTGTGCAAGTCCGGAGGTGATCAATAGCAGGACGATCGTTTCATAATCGACCGAAGCCTTCAGATGCTCGAACGCATCCAGCTTGCCGTAGAACTCCAGGAGCGGACGAGCAACGCTTTCGAAGGCGTAATGGCCGAGATACCACCCGGCGATCCCGCCGAGAACCGATGCGACCGTTGCGACCGTCGCATAGAACATTGCCTTGCGTGGCTTTGCCAGAACCATGGGCAGAAACAGGACATCTGCGGGCAGGAAGAAAATGGAGCTCTCGACAAAGGCAATGATGGCCAGCCACCAGACGGCGGTTTTGCGCGCCGCAAGGTTCATCGCCCAGGCATAAAGACCCTTCAGCATTTTCTTCTCCGTTCAATCCAGCGATTTTTTGCATTGGGTCGGTCCAACCACGGCCTGCGCTTGTCGCGCTGCGACTCGTAGCGGCTTTCGTGCCTGCCTTACCGACCAAATGCGCGAATGGCAAATGATGCAGCGCAGCATCATTATGCGCGATATACAAAATTGCTGCGGCGCGAAAGGTCAAAATGCTTTCGTTTATCGAATATCTCGGGCGTGCCGTGCTGCAGCGCAGTCTGAATTCCTTTTATTCTGGCGTTTCCGCTGATTCGGCGTAGAATGGAAGGGCGAGGACATACTGAGGAGGAGACAGTTATGGACTACGTTAATTTCTTTACTTCGCTGAACCCGTTTATTCTCGGCATCTTGATGGTTGTTCTTCTGCTGGGTGCTTACAACAAGTGGGTCTCTCACTGACGAATTAAGTCGTCCATTGTCGTAAGTGTGACGCTGACCGCTTATGCCTTGAGGATTTGCGGATAGTCACTTGCGGGCGCGAATGATATCAATCCCGGAGTTCAATTGATTTCGGGAGAAGGCATGACGCAGGACTTCGCGTTCAAAGATACGTCTGAAAATCTCAGTTCTGTTTTGCAAAAGCTGATCAATCAGCTTGGCGGAAAGACGATCACTTTGCGGGAATTGATGGAGGCCATCGGGGAACAAGGCCTCCTTCTGATGTGCGCCATCGCCTCCCTGCCCTTCCTCATCCCTGTTTCCATTCCAGGCGTCAGCACGGTGTTTGGGGCAGCCATCATCATGATCAGCCTCGCCATCATTCTGAACCGGCTGCCGTGGTTGCCCAAACGCATTCTGGATCGGCAGATGGAGACGGCGCGCCTTGTGCCGGCGCTGCAAAAGGGCATCAATATCGTGTCCTGGCTGGATAAGTATATTCGACCACGCCTGCTTTCCCTGACGACCGGCGCAATCATGAACCGGGTGAACGGTATCGCCATCATGGTGGCAGGCCTGTTGCTGATGATGCCGCTTGGCTTCATCCCCTTCTCGAACACCCTGCCGGGGGTCGCCATCCTGCTGTTCTCCGCGGGCATGATCCAGCGTGACGGAGCGACTGTGCTTGGTGGCTACCTGTTTCTTGCGCTGACGACGATTTACTTCGCAGCATTGGCCTATGCGGCGGTGTGGGCCGGCCAGGGCCTTAGCAACTCGCTTACGGGCGCTTGATGCCTTCGGCTTCGTCGCGGCGCGCCTGGCGGGCGCGCTTGCGATATTCCCACCAGATGGCCAACTGACGGCGCTTGCGGCGAACGAAGCGCAGATCCTGAGACAGCACCAAAAGTCCGAGCGGAACCATCCAGAAGCCGAGAACTGGCAAGAAGCCAAGAAGGCCGCAAATCACGAGCACCGTGCCAGTAACGATGCGTCCGATACGCGACCGCGGCATCGCCACGCTCCATTTGCCCATGTGAAGCCGCCCCGTTTTGGGGTGAATACCGAAATTCACGCCAGATCACCTCAGCTCGACAGGGTTGGGAAAGTTTTTTTCAACATCGTCATGCCCGGAAACGTGGGGCCTTCGGTGGATAAAACAAGAGGAATTCATTTTTTTTGAAAAAAGCGCTTGGCAAATCGTCAAAGCGTTTGTATTACCCCGCTCACGCCACGCCAAGCGGCGCACGTTCCCTGGTAGCTCAGCGGTAGAGCATTCGACTGTTAATCGACAGGTCGCCGGTTCGAATCCGGCCCGGGGAGCCATTTTTACAATCGACCGCGTTGTAAGCAAGATATCTCTCCAAAAAATACCGCTGAAAAATCTCTGACCACCAACGTCTGGAGCGTACACATCGTTGCGACGAGATCGCATATTCGTTACGACGAATAAGGATCAAGGCAGCCGCTTCGGTCATCTGTCGCAATGGAGACTGCGGATATGTCGATCACCGCTTCGCAATTCAGAGCCGCGCGCGCAATGCTTGATTGGTCCCCGGAAAAGCTTGGCGAAGCTGCTGGTGTCGATCCTGCTGACCTGGCGTCTTTCGAGAGCGGCCAAAGCGGTTCTGATCATCAGTTGAACGACAAGCTTCGCACTGCTTTGGAGAAGGCCGGAATTTCCTTCATCGATAACAATCAGACATCTGCAGCCGGCGGTCCAGGTCTACGTCTTCTGAAGTCGCCCGGAGAATTCGATACCGACCAGTCTGAGACAGTCCAATATAAAGAACATCTGGCGCCCGATGCGCCGACCGGAGCGGGAGGCTGATATGTCCAAGAAACAAAAGTTGGAACACTCTGAATTTTCGGGAGAGTTCGAGGATGACGGCATCACCGTCCTCGTGGATATCTTCCGGCCTGCTGGAACGCAGCAGGACTGGCAGCTGGAGGTCATCTCCGAAGAGGACGACGTGACGACCTGGGACGAGCCCTTCGCCACCGACAAGGACGCCTGGGAAGAGTTTCTCGCAACTTGCGAACGGGATGGCATCAGGAGCTTTCTCGGGGATGAGGAGCCGGCCGTCCACTAAGGCGTGTCGCAATCTTTCAGATTCGCGCCTTACGCCTTAGGCCCTTTGTTATCGCAGCAACGCCGCACGCTTTTGCGCGGACCATGCTTTAGGACACCTTCGTCGCCGGGAGGTGTCTGATCGCACACGAAAAAGGCGACCGCCGTGGCGATCGCCTTAATACTTCGGACATCCAGCTTGGGTTGAAACCGGCTGGATCTCAACGCTTGCCGGCACGGCCGGAAACCGATGTGGATGTGGCGGAGACCGGGTCGCTCGCTGGGAAGGTGTCTTCCAGACCTTCTTCAAGCTCGTCATCGGACTTGCCATTGTCTTGCGACTGCTCGCGATTCAGAGAGACGACGGCAGGGGATTGACCCACAGCGTCTTCATCTTCCACGCCCAACACAGATGTGTTGCGTGTCGCATCGATTTCCAATTCTGCCTCTTGCCAGTGGCGCTCGTGGTCGCCATCGCGTCGACCTTCGCTTTCCCACTTCTCATAGGCCTTGTTGCGTATTTCGGATTCACGATCGACTTGCATGGTGCTTCTCCCGTTTTCGATATAGGGAAAACAATCGGCACTCTTATTTGGTTCCTGCGCCCGTGCTTTGACGGTGTTGTCATACGGGATGGAGTGGTCGCAAAAAGGAACGAAGCCGCGCCCTGCCCGTTTCCCTCCCGACAATCATTCACCATCTATGGGAGCGTACCATGACCGACGATAAATCGACGATCGACAAGAAGAATCACCTCGACATCAAAGACGAAGATGTCGCGCGTTTCGAAACGGAAGGCGACCTGACGCAACATCAGCAAGAGTTGGACCCTGACGAGCTGACCAGCCTCAGAGCACGTCGGCAGGCAGCACGCCAGCACGAAGATGCCTTTATCGTTGCCACGGATCTGGAAGATGACGACCAGCGCGATGCCGCTCCAGGCACACGTGAACAGCCGTAGTCCACGTGCCGACAGGGAATCTAGGGTGACGTCAAACCCACCATAGATTCTCTTGTCAGCGCCGTGCTGCCACCCACGCTTTCGTGGGTGTGACTGGACGCATCTTAGCCTGAAGCTCGATCAGCGACGAACAGAGACGATGGACTTGCGGCTGAAGTTGGAGACTTGCACGCGGCCGGACTGGTTGCCGCCCAGGATTTGAGCAGTGGCACCACTCATGCTCTTCAGGATGCCTGCGTGATATCGCTTGCCGCTTCTGACGACCACAACGTCACCGGGTTTGGCGGCACCGACAGGGACGGCGTAACCGAAGGATTTCCAGGATTTGGCGAAGCCGGAGGATTTCGGCGGGGTACGTCCTGATTTCTCGGCAACAACGCTGAGGAAGTGGCCGCACCACGGAGTTTTACGAGGGTTGACGCCCAAAATTGCTTTCAGCGTCTTGTTGTTCTTGCCTTCATGAAGACCGGCATATTGCTCGGCTTGGTTCAACATGCCCGCAGAGGCGGGCGTTATGACCGCGGCACACAGCCCCACAGCCAGAAGAAACGCAGATACTCTCACTCTCTTGCCCTTTAAAAGCACAGAACAACTTGGCTCCAGCCCGCGCCGAAGTGGCCTTGCGCACATTCAAAGTAGGGCAGTCTCAGGAGCGAAACGTCTCGCTCACGACGACTGCTGATGAGCCGTCTATGCTCCGAATCTAGCCAGAATTTGACGAGACATGGGCGATTATGGGTATGTTATGCCCCAAAATCGCCCTTGGAGTTATCAAAATAGTGAAGCCTGTTCGGGTTTTGGCTGAATTTTGAAAAGACCTTCCAACGCCAGCATTTGCAGCTTTGTCTTCACGCCGCCTTCAGCCGAAAAGCCACCCGGCTTACCGCCAGCGGCAAGAACCCGATGGCATGGGATCAGAAGCGGCAGCGGATTTTTTGCCATCGCCTGCCCAACGATCTGAGCAGCTTGCGGGGGAGCATTTAATTCCTTGGCGATTTCGCCATAGGTTTTCGATGTTCCCCACGGCATAGCCCGAACGATTTCATAAACCGTTGAAAAGAAATCACTTTGAGGGCCGACATCTAGTTGGATATCCAGAAATTGGACCGGTTGACCTGTGAAATAGGCTCTCACCTTTTCCAGCAGATCCATTGCTTGCGCACTCGGGTCGGAATGTTCGGCGTCGGGCAGACGGCGTTGTAGATAGACTCTGGCATCATCTTCCAAATCAACGGGCAACTGGAAACGGCAGATGCCGCCTTCATGCCATGCGAAGGCGCAAAACCCCATGGCAGTAGAGAAGGTTGAGTAGCGGATTTTGCGCGTCATCGGCCTGCCCCATTTCAGTCCCATTCGGCCAAACGAGCGTCGGCGTTAACGTTTCAGCAACCATTTTTTTGAGGTTAAGTCGAGGCTTGATCAAAGATTTTTAGGCGAAGATGTGTCCGCAGACGGCTGCCTCACCCCGACATCGAAGTGATAGAGCGCAGCAAAAAGCCACCCGGCGGGAACGCGGCGGGTGGCTGAAAAGGTCTTCTTAATCTGAAGATCGAACGGGTCGCTTACGATGCGAGCTTAGGCATCTCCACTAGGCGGTTTGCATCCCGGCTCGCCTCAACGAAAGCGGTCCGCGCGATCTCGCCGGAAACGCTTCCCAGAAGCGACGCCCTGCAAAGGCGCAACGCCTGCTCATACGCCTTGCCATGGCGGCTGGGCCACTCGTGTTGGAGAAAATCAAAGGCTTCATAAACGCCGTTGAAGGTGCGAGGCGCGCCGTTCTCAAGAGAGATCACAACAGGCGCATCCCATTTTACTTCATTCAGCATCATTGGTGGGTCTTCCATACTCAATTCACGTGCCTCCAACGTCACTTCCGGCATATGGTTCCACCTGTTTTGATTTAAACCCAACAAAATTTACCCTTCAAAAACCATAGGTATCGCACCACCGTATTACCCTCGTTGCAGGGGAGCAAAAGACCCTTACGCGCGTTACAAATGAAAGCAGAAGGAAAGCCGATGACGAAGCAGGACAGCCCCATAATCCTTTGGTTTCGCAAGGACTTGCGCCTTTCTGACAATCGCGCGCTTGCAGCAGCGCGGGAGCATGGCGGAGCAATCATTCCTCTCTATATACGCGAGGATCGACAGGGCTCAAACGGCCCTTTGGGTGGTGCGCAGGAGTGGTGGCTTCATCACTCGCTGAAAGCCCTTTCCGACGAGTTAGAAAAGCTTGAAAGTCGCTTGATCCTGCGCAGTGGAAACCCTAGCAAAATCCTGAAATCACTTATCGGTGACGTTGGCGCTGATGCCGTATTCTGGAACCGTCGCTACGACCCCGATGGTATGGAGATCGACAGCCACCTCAAGAAGCAGCTTCGCGATGATGGATATGAGGTCGAGAGTTTCTCGGGCCATCTCCTGCACGAACCATCCAAGGTGAAGACCAAGAGTGGCGGACCATACCGAGTCTACACGCCTTTCTGGCGCGCCATCGAAGGCGGAGACGAGCCACCTGAGCCAACGGGCAAGCCGCGCCAGATACCAGCGCCTTCCAGCTGGCCGACGTCGGAAAAGCTGGACAGTTGGAAGCTCCTGCCGACAAAACCGGATTGGGCAAAGGATTTCTCGGACGTCTGGACGCCGGGCGAAGCGGGAGCCAAAGAGCGGCTGGACGATTTCATCGATAGCGCGCTCAAGGGCTATGAGAAGGGTCGTGACTTCCCAGCACAGCCTGCAACCTCGATGCTCTCTCCGCACCTTGCCCACGGGGAGATCACGCCTGCCCAGCTCTGGCACGCCACCAGAGGCCTTTCCTCCCACATCGCCTCGAACGACATCAGCCGGTTTCGCAAGGAGATCGTCTGGCGCGAGTTCTGCTACCATCTTCTCTTCCACTTCCCCAAACTCGATGAGAAGAACTGGAACGACAGCTTCGATGCGTTCGAATGGAAAACGGACACGGCAAAGTTCAACGCCTGGAAGAAGGGCATGACCGGCTATCCGATCGTCGATGCTGGCATGCGGCAGTTGTGGAAGCACGGCGTCATGCACAACCGCGTGCGGATGATCACGGCGTCCTTCATGATCAAGCATCTGCTGATCGACTGGCGAAAGGGAGAGAAGTGGTTTCGTGATACGCTTGTGGACGCCGACCCTGCCTCGAATGCCGGCAATTGGCAGTGGGTGGCCGGATCAGGCGCGGATGCCTCGCCGTTTTTCCGCATCTTCAATCCTATCATTCAGGGCGAGAAGTTCGATCCCGACGGAGACTATGTCAAAACTTTCGTGCCGGAGCTTTCGAAGCTCGATGCCAAGTACATTCACAAGCCGTTCGATGCGCCAAAGCAGGTGCTGGAAAAGGCCGGGATCGAATTGGGCAAGACCTATCCAAAGCCCGTCGTCGATCATAATGAGGCACGCCAGCGTGCGCTTGAGGCCTACTCCCATATCAAGAAGAGTGAATAACCGGGGCATCAGCAAGATTTTGCGCTGGAACCCTCTTCGCCAGAAGATAATTTCTTGTCACAAGGCCGTTAGATAACGACATAACGGCTTTGAATCGCTGACTGGACAGAAGGCCTGATCATGACCATCCATTCTTCCGTGCTGACCGCAATTGGGAACACCCCGCTCATCCGCCTCAAGGCAGCATCCGAGGCCACGGGCTGCGAAATTCTGGGCAAGGCCGAGTTCATGAATCCGGGCCAGTCGGTCAAGGATCGTGCCGCGCTCTTCATCATCCGAGATGCGGAACGACGCGGGCTCTTACGTCCCGGCGGCACAATTGTGGAAGGTACGGCCGGCAACACCGGCATCGGGCTTGCGCTGGTTGCCAACGCGCTCGGCTACAAGACGGTGATCGTCATTCCCGAGACGCAGAGCCAGGAGAAGAAGGACGCGCTGAAGCTTCTTGGCGCACAGCTTGTCGAAGTGCCGGCCGCCCCCTACTCCAACCCTAACAACTATGTGAAGGTCTCCGGTCGTCTGGCAAAGCAGCTCGCGGCAACCGACCCGAACGGTGCGATCTGGGCAAACCAGTTCGACAATATCGCCAACCGTCAGGCGCATATCGAAACCACGGCGCCGGAAATCTGGGACCAGACGGATGGCAAGGTGGACGGTTTCATCTGCGCCGTTGGTTCCGGCGGAACGCTGGCGGGCGTCGCAGACGGCCTTCGCGACTTCAACCCCGATATCAAGATTGGCCTTGCCGATCCGGAAGGGGCAGCGCTTTACGAATTCTACAAGAACGGTGTCCTGAAGTCGGAGGGATCCTCCATTACCGAAGGCATCGGCCAGGGTCGCATAACGGCCAACCTGGAAGGCTTCACACCTGATTTTGCCTATCGAATCCCGGATTCGGAAGCTCTTCCGATCATCTTCGAACTGATCACCAAGGACGGTCTGTGCCTCGGCGGCTCATCGGGCATCAACATTGCCGGCGCAATTCGGCTTGCCCGCGACCTCGGACCCGGGCATACAATCGTCACGATACTTTGTGACTACGGTAACCGTTACCAGTCCAAGCTCTTCAACCCCGACTTCCTGCGCTCCAAGGGGCTTCCCCTTCCGGCCTGGTTGACAGAGAAGAAAGAGATTTCGGTTCCGTACGAAACCGTCTGAGGTCAATGCAATATGCCTGTGAATGCCCTGTTTCGTGATGATTTTTATCTTTCAACTTGCGAAGCGGTGGTCACGGCAGTGCATGAAGATGGTGGCATAGAGCTGGATCAGACCTGCTTCTATGCCACGTCCGGCGGCCAGCCCGGCGATACGGGCTTTCTCGAACGGGCCGATGGCTCGAAGATCGAACTCGGCGTAACGCGCCATGGCGCGGACAAGAGCGTCATCATCCACGTGCCCCTGGACGGTCAGCCCTCCCCGGATATCGGCGAAAAGCTGACCCTTCATATCGACTGGCAGCGACGCTACAAGCTGATGCGGATGCACACCGCCTGTCATCTCCTATCGGTGGTCTGCTCCTGGCCGATCACCGGAGCTGCCGTTGGTGAGGATGAATCGCGAGTCGATTTCGACATGTCGGAGACGATCGACAAGGATGCGATCACCGCCAAGCTGATGGAACTGGTCGAGCAGAATCACCCCATCTACCTGCAATGGATCACCGACGACGAGCTGGCGGCCAATCCTGGCATCGTCAAGTCCAAGCATGTCCGGCCACCCGTCGGGCTTGGCCGTGTCAGCCTCGTCTGCATCGGCGAGAATTCTTCGGTTGACAGTCAGCCCTGCGGCGGCACTCATGTGTCGGAAACGCAGGAAGTCGGCGAAATTTACATCGCCAAGATCGAAAAGAAAGGCAAGGAAAACCGCCGTTTCCGCATTCGCTTCGGCAAACCCGCCGACGCCGCCTGATTTCTGGGAGAAACATCGTGAGCACCGATAAAAGCCGTTTCGTCGTTTCGGCGGATTGGGTCGAGCAGCAGCTTGGAACACCGCACTTCCGCATCGTCGATGCGTCCTGGTATCTGCCGGCACATAAACGCGACGGAAAGCAGGAATACGCCAGCGGCCACATTCCAGGCGCCGTCTTCTTCGATCAGGACGCAATTGCCGATCATGATACGGGCCTTCCGCACTCCCTGCCCTCCCCGGATTTTTTTGCCGAGGAAGTCGGCAAGCTTGGGATTACCGACACCGATACGATCGTGGTCTATGATGGCCCCGGCTTCTTCTCCGCGCCGCGCGTCTGGTGGATGCTGCGCGTCATGGGTGCCGAAACGGTTTATGTGCTGGACGGCGGCCTCGACGGCTGGAAGGCTGCCGGCAAACCGCTTGAGACGGAAGCTCCGCAGATCGAGCCGGCAGAGTTTCACGCCGAGTTCAAAGCGAACCGTGTGACCTCGTTCTCCGATATGCGCGCTGTTGTCGAGACGGGCGAAAAGCAGGTGGCGGATGCCAGAGGTGCCGGCCGCTTCACCGGAGACGAGGCCGAACCCCGCGCCGGCATGCGGTCCGGCCATATGCCCGGTGCCCGCAGTCTGCCTGCCACTGCCTTTTCGGAGAACGGCCACTTCAAGGATCTGCCAACCATCCGCAAGATGATTGCAGAGGCCGGCATCGATCTTTCTAAGCCGGTCGTCACCAGTTGCGGGTCAGGCGTGACGGCCGCCGTCGTGACGCTGGCGCTCGAGTCGCTCGGTCATTCGGACAATTCGCTTTATGACGGCTCATGGTCGGAGTGGGGATCGAAAGAGGACACGCCGATCGTGACTGGCCCGGCAGAGCCTCTGCAGACGGAGCCACACGGTCCGCTCAAAGCCCATGTCACCCAGCTTGAAATGACATCGGCGCCAAAGGTCAGCCTGGCGGTGCCGGTCAATATCCAGACGGCGATCATGCGAACGCATGACATCCCACTGCATTTCTATCGCTATCTCTACTGGCGCGTTGGCAAGCGCTGGCACTGGCAAAAGCGCATGCGCATGAGCGACGCCGAGCTTACCGCCGTGTTGCGTGACCCAAAGAACTGCGTAACAGTGCTCTACCTCAACGGTTCGCCTGCTGGCTTCTTCGAGTTCAACAGAGGCAATGACGACGTCACCGAGCTATCCTACTTCGGTCTCATGGAAGAGGCGATTGGCGCTGGTGTCGGAAAATGGTTCCTGCTTCAGGCGCTTTATTCGATCTGGCAGGATAACCCCAAGAAGGTCACCGTCTCCACCAATACGCTGGACCACCCGCGCGCCTTGCAGCTCTACCAGATGATGGGCTTCTCCCCTGTCAGCACCTATGAAGCCTGGGTGGAGCCACTGACCGACAGCGAATATCTGGAAATTTCGCGCCGCGGCTAAGCTACCAGGCTGGCGTCCGCCTCTCCATGATGGGATGAGGCGGGCGCTCAGCGGGGCATTATCTAGCCTTCGCTGTACGTGATCGTGCCTCAGCTCTTAAAGCTCTTGGCCGAGATTGACGGCGGTCGGGATTTCTTTCGCAGGTGCGTCGCCACGGTCGCCATTGGTTGCAAGAAGATGGGCAGCGATCAGCTCGCCGTGAAATCTTGCAAGCTCATAGCAATAGGTGATCTCGCGGCGTTCCTCAGACCAATAGGCATCCGGCCGGCCGCAGCTTCTGGCCGTCAGCTTTACCGTGCCCTTGAGCTCATAAGCACTAAATTCGCGGGCGATGAGATCGAGAACCTTCGATTCCTTCACCATCGTCGCATAGATATCCAGAAACGGATCGCGCGCAGGCTCATATCGTATGTCGAATTTCGTCGTGCCCGGCGTCTTCACATGGGGTTTGAGTAAGTCGCTCCAGCGCGCCACTGTCTGCGGATAGGCCACTTCGCAGGCCTTCCACTCATCCTTCGGCAGCCCCATCAATTCTGCAAGGTCGCCGTAGCCCTCGTTGTCCTTGCCGACCATGAGGCAGGCCATCTGACGGTCGCGGGCGACATTCGGGACAAGAACGCTATAGAGCGGCGCATTATGCTCGGGAAGCTCTCCTGAGCTACGCGCGAGATACCAGCTGTCGGTGGCATTGACGATGGCCGTATCCAGCCACTCCTGGTTGGCTTCCAGCATGATCGTGCCGGCAAGCTGGTCTGCGGTATTGCGACCGTCGTCCGCCTCGGGAAGGCTGAAATCGGAGATCAGCATCTTGGCGGCTTCGTGATAGACGCCGAATACGGCATTGCCGATGACGAAATTGACCGTCTGCTGCAACTGCTCGTCGGAAAGATCGTCAAGTGCGGGTGCAACCTGCGCATGCGCAGACGGCAAGGCGGACACTAAAAAAGCGACCGAAAGAACGGCTCGAAACCTTCGCAGCATTGACGTCAACTTTCCAGAACGAGGACGCAGCATAGATCGCTAAACAGAACGGTCCACGCAATGGGTTGGTTTCGCTTACCGGCAAGAAACGGGTGGATAGAGATTTGTTTGGCAGCCATAGCGACAAAGAAGCAACTGAACGAGGTCGCAAGGAGCCACCATGACCGCCATCCTATTCACCGCATTGCCCAAAGACCATGTCGACGCCATCAGGCTTGGAGAACGAGATTCGAACGGCCAAGTGCCTGAACGAATGATCGCCTCAGCAGATCTGCCCTGCCGCGCCTGTCTCGGTCTGATCAAGAGTGGCGAGTCGGCCCTGCTGATCTCCTACCGACCCTTCCGTCATGTGCAGCCTTACGCCGAGACCGGGCCGATTTTCATTCATGCCGAAGACTGCGGGTCTCATGATTCCGCACAGGTTCCACCGACAATGCTGAACAGTTCGGACTACATTGTCCGGGGCTACGATGCGGGCGACCGCATCGTCTACGGCACGGGTGCAGTCACACCCACGGCTGAGATCGTGGCGCGCGCGCAGGAACTGCTTGAAAGGCCGGACATCGCCTATGTGCATGTACGCTCGGCACGCAACAATTGCTTCCAATGCCGCATCGACAGAGCATGAGGCAGGACGAGGCCGGTGTGGGATACATTAAATTTCGCTCATGCGACCGTCGGGATGGGTTGCGTCATACACGCGTCATTTTGCTGGTAGACTCCTCAGCAATTCGTTTTACCTTGTCGCCGTTGAGACAGGTCATCGTATTTTGAGATCAGGAGTTTCCATGTCTTCCCTTATCGGCCTTCACCCTATCACGCGCCGTTCGCTTCTCAGCGGCATTGCGGCTTCGTCCGCCTTCGTCATGCTGCATCCTTTTGCGGCGCGTGCTGCGGGCAACCAGGCGCATCTGCGCATCATGGAAACCACAGATATCCACGTCCATGTTTTCCCTTACGACTACTATGCCGATAAGCCGAACGACACGCTGGGTCTGGCAAGGACGGCATCGCTGATCGATGCCGTGCGTGCCGAAGCCGGCAACTCCATGCTGGTCGATAATGGCGACTTTCTTCAGGGCAACCCGCTTGGCGATTACATCGCCTATGAGCGCGGCATGAAGGCGGGCGACAAGCACCCGGTCATCAATGCCATGAACGTGCTTGGTTATGATTGCGGCACGCTCGGCAATCACGAGTTCAATTACGGCCTCGATTTCATGTTCAACACGCTGGGCGGGGCGAAATTCCCTTATGTCTGCGCCAACCTGACCAAGGGTCAGTTGGCGTCCGATCCGAAGCAGGACGAGCTCTACTTCAAGCCCTATGTGATCCTGGAAAAGCAGATCCGCGATGGGTCCGGCACGACAAGCCCGATCAAGGTCGGCATCATCGGCTTTGTACCGCCGCAGATCATGATGTGGGACGCGAAGAACCTTGAAGGCAAGGCGCAGACGCGCGACATCGTCGACGCTGCAAAGGCCTGGGTGCCGGTGATGAAGGAACAGGGCGCCGATATCGTCATTGCGCTTTCCCACTCCGGTATCGAGGGCAAAGGCCAGAGCGAGCGTATGGAAAACGCGTCGCTTTATCTCGCGGGCGTTCAAGGCATCGACGCGGTCTTTACCGGTCACCAGCATCTGGTCTTCCCCGGCCCCAAGACATGGGACGGCATCGAGGGCGCCGATCCCGTCAAGGGCACGCTGATGGGCAAGCCCGCAGTCATGGCGGGCTTTTGGGGCTCGCATATGGGCCTCATCGATCTTCTGCTCGAAAAGGACGGCAAGAGCTGGAAGATCGTCGACTTCACCTCGGAAGCCCGTCCCATCTACCACCGCGACGACAACCGCAAGATCGTGGCCGATGTGAAGGACAAGCCCGAGGTGATCGAAGCGGTCAAGACCGATCACGAGGGAGCACTCGCCTATGTGCGCCGTCCCGTCGGCAAGAGCTCTGCGCCGCTCTACTCCTATTTCGCGCTTGTGGCCGACGATCCGTCCGTGCAGATCGTCTCCAATGCACAGACCTGGTACATCAAGGATATGCTGAAGGAAGGCCAGTACAAGGATCTGCCGGTGCTTTCCGCAGCCGCGCCCTTCAAATCCGGTGGTCGTGGCGGAGCGGACTACTACACGGATGTCCCTGCCGGTGACATTGCGATCAAGAATGTTGCCGACCTTTATCTCTATCCAAACACGGTGCAGGCCGTCCTCATCAACGGCGCGCAGGTCAAGGACTGGCTGGAAATGTCGGCTGGCATGTTCAACACCGTCAAGGCCGGTTCCAAGGACGCTCCCCTGCTGAGCAGCGACTTCCCTTCCTACAATTTCGACGTGATTGATGGTGTCACCTACCAGATCGATGTGTCTAAGCCTGCGAAGTTCGACAAGGATGGCAAGGCGGTCAATCCGGACAGCAGCCGCATCGTCAATCTGCAGTTCCAAGGCAAGCCGATTGACCCGGAACAGAAATTCGTTGTTGCCACGAACAATTACCGCGCCAGCGGTGGCGGCAAGTTCCCGGCGATCGGCAGCGACAAGATCATCTTCGTCGCCCCCGATACCAACCGCGATGTGATCGTGCGCTACATCATGAATCAGGGCACGATCAATCCATCGGCTGACGACAACTGGTCTTTCGCAAAGGTGGCGGATACGACAGCCATTTTCGAGACAGGCCCGAAGGGCCGTCAATATGCCAAGGATGTTAAGAGCGCCAAGATCGAAGACGCCGGCGATGGCGCCGAAGGCTTTGCCAAGTTCCGTCTGATGCTCGGCTAATGGTCGTGGCGGCGGCAGTTTTGTCGCCGCCACTTCTCGACGTGGTGGAGCTTCGATTTTCTGCTGAGCAAGGAGAAGCCTCTACTCGGCGGCGTCTTTCAAGGGCACAGGGCGGACGATGTTCAGGAAGCTCTTATTGTCCGGGCATTTCGACAGCCGCTTCTCAAAGCCATCGATCAGCCATTGGCTTGCCGGACCGGCAGGCGTATCGGCTTTTCGCAAGGAATAGAGCGGATATTCGCCGAGTTCGTAGGCGTCGAGGTCGAGCACCTTGAGACTGCCATTCATGATGTCGGTCCAGACCAGCGATGCGGGCAGCCCACCCCAACCAAGACCACCCTTGATCAGCTGGTATTTCGTCGCAATGTCGCTGACCCGCCACGTCTTGTAGGACAGGACATTGAAGTCGCGGCCGTTGGTCAACCCCGACATGTCCATCACCACCATCTGCACCTCTTCACGGACATCGGCGAGTGTCACCGGGCGGTGCAATTTTGCCAGAGCGTGGTCACTGGCCGCGACGGGCACCATGAAGGAGTGGCCGATCTTTTCCAGGACAAGACCATCATCCTGCTGTGAGACCGCCCCGCCAATGCCGATCAGCGCTTTACGGCTTCTGACCATCTCCATGACCATGCCCAACTCACCGACATTGAGGGTGAGCGACACGGTCGGGAATTCCTCCCGGAATTCACGAAGAACCTCAACCACGGCCTCGGCTGGAACCATGGTGCTGAGAACGAGGGAAACCTCCGCCTCCAGGCCCTGCTTCAGCCCTTTGGCGCGTGATCGCATTTCCTGCAATCCGGCAACGATTCTGCGCGCATCCTCAAGCATGGCGCGGCCCTCGTCGGTCAGTTTCGACTGGCGGCCGCTGCGCTCGAAAAGGCTGACCTCAAGCTGCGCCTCAAGATTTGCAATGGTGTAGCTGACCACCGATTGCGCGCGGTTAAGCACACGCGAAGCGGCTGAAAAGCTTCCGGTTTCGGCGACGGTCAAGAAGACCTGCAACTGGTCAAGCGTCGGGTTGGCGTCCATGTCCCATCCATTTTATCGATAGATAGATTTCAGATTATCACAGTTTTCTAGATGGCAAAACTGGCCGATAACCCAGTCAACCAAGCGGGGCCGCGCCTCGCACCATCCTCCCAAGACTGACCAAGAGGCACCAAAATGTCGAAGATCCTGCTCGTCACTTCCAGCCCGCGTGGCAATGAATCGCTCTCCAACAAGTTCGCATCCGACCTTGCCGAGAAGATCAACGCACAGTCGAACGGCCAGATCACCCATCTCGATCTCGGCCAGAACCCGATCCCGCATCTCGATTCCGTCACCACCTCTGCCATTCGCAAGCCTGCCGAACAGCGCACGCCGGAAGAGGCCTCCGCTGCCGATTACTCCGACAAGCGCGTGGCTGAATTGATGGAAGCCGACACCGTCATCATCGGCACCGGCCTCATCAACTTCTCGATCTATTCCGGTCTGAAGTCCTGGATCGACAACATCGCGCGCGCCGGCATGACCTTCAAATACACCGAATCCGGCCCGATCGGCCTTGCGACCGGCAAGAAGGTCTACATCGTTCTGTCCGCTGCCGGCGTGTATTCCGAAGGCCCTGCCGCTTCGCTTGAGCACGCCGTGCCCTACCTGAAGACGGTTCTCGGCTTCATGGGCATGACGGATGTCGAAGTCATCCGTATCGAAGGTCTGGCATTCGGTCCGGAAGCTGCCGAAAAGGCCATTGCTGCTGCCAATGCCAAGGTCGAAGAACTGGCGAAGGCCGCATAAAAAAGCGGCCATTCCAGCCGCTTTTTTCGAAGGATACCGACGGTCGCGCTTGTCGCGGCCGTTATTTTTTGTCGGCAAACAGGTTCGGACCGTTCTGGTCAATGATCAGCTTGCCCTTGCGCACCGTGCATTCCACCGCATCATCCATGCTGGTGAACACGTCGGCGCGAACGAATTCATGCACGAGCACCTCGTCTCCGACGGTCTTTTCGATGCGGCCGGCCAAGCGGTACTGCGCACCTTCCTTCATCGGCGTGGCGTAGATGGTGTATTCGCCATGCTGATGCGGTTCGGACGTCTCCGCCTTCTTTGGCGCATCCGACTGGCCGGAGCCGAAGCCGGAAAAGAGTTTCGAGAAGAACGAGGCCATGCTTTACCCTTCCTGTTGTCGTTGCGCCGGAGCGCTTGTATCGCGCCCGGCGTAATGATGCGTTCGATCAGATAATGAGGTTCGCGAGGATTTCGTTCTCGGTTATATCCTCATAGCCAAGCCCTGCCGCCTCGAAACGCTCGAACAGAGTGGTAAAATTGTCGCGAGACGTGGTTTCGATGCCGATGAGGATCGAGCCGAAGTTGCGGGCCGATTTCTTCAGATACTCGAAGCGCGCAACGTCGTCATCGGGACCGAGCATATTGAGGAAGTCGCGAAGCGCGCCTGGACGCTGCGGCAGACGCAGGATGAAGTACTTCTTCACTCCGGTGAAGCGCATGGCGCGTTCCTTCACGTCCGGGAGACGCTCGAAGTCGAAATTCCCGCCGGAGACGACGCAGATCACGCGCTTGCCCTCCAGCCTCTCGCGGCCGAGCTTCTCCAGAGCAGCAATCGACAATGCGCCCGCTGGCTCCAGCACCACACCTTCGAGATTGAGCATATCGATGATGGTGACGCAGATCGCGTTTTCCGGGATCAGTTCGACCTGTTCGGATGGGAAATCTTTGAGCGCCTGGAAGTTGAGGTCACCGATGCGGGCAACGGCAGCCCCATCGACGAAGTTATCGACCTTGTTCAGCGTGACGGCTTCGCCCGCTTCGATGCTCTTCTTCAGGCTTGGCGCACCTTCCGGTTCGCAGAAGACGAAGTTGTTTCGCGCGACCGTACCGGCAAAATATCCGGTGAGACCCGCGGCAAGACCGCCACCGCCGACCGGCATGACCACCAGATCCGGCTTTGCGCCGTCAGGAAGCTGGTCCATCACCTCAGCGGCAACGGTTGCCTGACCTTCGATGATATCCTGATGGTCGAATGGCGGCACCATGTAGCCGTCATTCTCTTCGACATAGGCACGTGCTGCCGCATAGCATTGGTCGAAGATATCGCCGATCAGCTTGATGGTGATGAACTCGGCACCGAAAATGCGGGTCTTGTCGATCTTCTGCTGCGGTGTGGTGACCGGCATGAAGACGACGCCCTTCACGCCGAAATGGCGGCAGGCGAAAGCAAAACCCTGCGCGTGATTGCCAGCTGACGCACAGACAAATATCTTCTCCTTGCCGGCACCGGCAACGGCCTTGCGCAGGAAATTGAATGCGCCTCTAATCTTGTAGGAACGAACGGGCGTGAGGTCTTCACGCTTCAGCCAAATCTCGGCTCCGTACCGACGGCTGAGATGTTCATTCAACTGCAGCGGCGTCTCGGGAAAGATTTCCCGAACTTCTCGCCGTGCGGCTTCTACAAGCAGTTTGTCCACGATTTTCAATCCATTGAAATTCCAGATGGCACCCGCTATGCCATAGGAACAAGCCCGACACAAAGACTCTTTGCGCCACTTCGGTACGCGTTACTCGATCAAGGTTTGATTTTTTTGAACGCCAATCTCCTGCGCGCCGTCGTCTATATTACGTCGATCTTCGGCCTCTACATGGCAACCTCCATGGTTGTGCCGGCCATGACGGACCTTTACTACGGAAATAACGACTGGATCGTTTTTGCCGCTTCCGGCTTCATGTGCGGCGGGCTTGCTCTTGCCTGTGCGCTTGCCACACGCGGTCCGATGCCGACCTTCAACAAGCGCTTCGGCTTCCTGCTTGTGAATGTCTTATGGCTGGTCTTCTCGCTCGTCGGTGCCGTGCCGCTCTATCTTTCCGAACTCAACCTCTCCTTTGCGCAAGCCCTGTTCGAATCCATCTCCGCGATCACCACCACAGGCTCAACGGTCATCTCCGGTCTCGACAAGGCACCACAGGGAATTTTGATCTGGCGCTCGCTTCTTTGCTGGCTCGGCGGCATCGGTATCGTGGCGCTCGGTCTCTTCATCCTGCCACTGCTGCGCGTGGGCGGCATGACCTTCTTTCGGATGGAATCCTCAGACACCGCCAGCGACAGGCCTTTCGCACGACTGGCGAGCTTTACCCGCGCCTTTGTCGCCATCTATGTGGTGATGACGATTGCCTGTACCATCGCCTTCGATTTTGCCGGCATGACCCATTTCGATGCGGTCAATCACGCCATGTCGGCGGTGGCGACGGGCGGCTTCTCCACCCATGACGCCTCCTTCGGCTATTTCGGCGACAATGTCGCGCTGCTGTGGATCGCGACGTTCTTCCTGATCCTCGGCAGCCTGCCCTTTTCGGTCATGATCCTGCTCGCCGTGCGCGGCAGGATGGATATTCTCTATGACCCGCAAATCCGCGTGTTCATCGGCTATCTCTGCGCGATTTCGCTGGCAGTCGGCATCTATCATCATATCCAGAGTGGCGTGTCGCTTCACATTGCGCTCAGCCATTCCTTCTTCAACATGACGTCGATCCTTTCGACCGGCGGTTTTGCCAGCGACGACTATACGCTCTGGGGTCCCTTCGTCGTCGTCGTCGCCTTCTTCGCCACATTCATGGGCGGCTGCTCCGGCTCGACGGCTGGCGGTATCAAAGCCTACCGCTTTGTCATCGTCTATAACGTGGTGAAGACCGGTCTGCGCAAGCTGATTTATCCGGATGCCGTCTATCCGGTGCGTTATGGCGTGCAGGTCGTCGATGCCGAAACCATTCGCAACGTCTTCCTGTTTCTCAGCTGTTTCATCGCACTGTGGATCGCCGGCAGCCTGGCGATGAGCGCGATGGGCTACGACTTCCTGACCGCGACATCGGGTGTGGCCACATCGCTTGCCAATGTCGGCCCAGGTGTCGGTCCGATCATCGGCCCGGCCGGCAACTTCTCCACCATCAGCGATCCCGCACTGTACCTGCTGTCGCTGATGATGCTGCTTGGCCGACTGGAAATCCTGACCGTGCTCGTGTTGCTGATGCCGCTGTTCTGGAGAAGCTGAAGATTTGGTACGGGCGGCGGGACTCGAACCCGCACGCTTTCGCTCCGGATTTTAAGTCCGGTATGTCTACCATTCCATCACGCCCGCTTGCATTTCCATCTACACAGCGTCACCGCATCCGGTCAACAGCATGTCTATGGGGAATTGAATTAACCGCACCATGATGGGCTTGGGGAACCAGCGCGACGTGCAAGCCCTTCGCGAATCAGCTGGTCGGCAAAGGACATGCCTGACCTGGACACTGCTTTTACTTCGGCACCCTGCCCGCCAGCCGCCACTTGGAAGTTGCCGGAATTGAGCATATCACGCAGCCGCACCTTGGCGGTGAAACCACGGGCACGCTCTTCCATGCAGCGCGCCTGATCCGTCTGCGGCACCTCGATGCCGGCGAGCTTCATCTTCACGCCCTTCATCCAGAAGGTGCTGCCATCCATGACGCAGTTGTTGAGGCCGGAGCGTCCGCAAAAGGCGAAGGTGCCGGGCTTTGCGCCGAGCGAAACATTTTCCACCTGCGGCTTTGGCGAAGGCAATGTTGCGGGAGGCAATTGACCGGCACCTGCCGGCGAACCCACCATGGCGATCGAGCGTGGTGGAACGGGTGCACCAGACGTTGGCAGGGCAACGGTTTGCGTCGGCTTCGGCACGGACTGAGGCTTGGCAGAAGCCATTTCGCGGGTTGCAGGTGCGCTGCTCTTGGACGTCGAGGCAACGACGTTCTTCATCTTGGGCAACAGGGTGTCGCGATGCTCATAGGCCTGAATCCCGCCGACGGCCACGCCAAAGAGGATCAACCAGGACCAGACGCTTCCACCCTTGGACTTGGATGAGGCGCGGCGGCTTGAAGGTTTTCTCTTGCTCACAGAACAACTCCTTTTCAGGCGGGCATTATCCGCTGAAGGAGTTTCCGAAAGGTTGGCATTTGAGATAAATTCGATCTGCGATGGACAGCCGCGGCGTTATCCACAACTCTCTCATCAGCCAAAACTAAGAGGTCTACGGCAGCGGTTGTCACGGAGAGCGCTGCTCTCCATCCGTCCCCTCGCCGTTTAACGCACCTGATCGAGCAGGCGCTTGCACTCCAGAAGGTCGAAGAGCGCCTCCTGCAGCAGAGCGCGATCATCCTTGCTGATGCTGGATTTGCCGATGGAAATTTCCGGCGTGTCGTCGGAGGATCCTCCGCCGAAGCCGAAGAAGCGGCCGCTCGGCCTCGCCTTGGGGCGCCCGACGACTTCGTCTTCGTCCGGCTGCACGACGCGCGGCTCAGCGGTCTGCTTCTCTCCGCTGGCAGCCATGATGGCTTCCATGGTCGCCATGTCGCCAGACGCGATGGCCGCAACGAAACGGTTACCATTGGTCTTGAGAAGTTTCTGCACGCCCTTGATCGTATAGCCATGATCGTAAAGCAGATGCCGGATGCCTTTCAGGAGATCGACATCGTCCGGGCGATAGTAGCGTCGTCCGCCGCCGCGCTTCATCGGCTTGATCTGGGGAAAGCGGGTTTCCCAGAAACGCAGCACGTGCTGCGGCAGATCGAGATCGTCCGCAACTTCACTGATCGTTCTAAAGGCGTCTGGACTCTTATCCACGCTTAACTCCCACCCGACGAAATGACAGGTTTGCAAAACACACGATAAGGTATGATGCGAATCGTCTTTATTTCAACGGCTTGACGGTTGAAATTCAAGTATGTTCACAGGAAGAAAAGCAGTGAGGTATCAGAATGGGCGTGGATAGCGTCGAAAGAAGCCTCTTTATGAGCCGGGCTTCTGGGTCTTCTGCTTCGCCTTACGCGATGCGTGGGCCTTGAGGATGCGCTGTTTCAGAACGTTGGAGGCCTTGAAGGTCATGACGCGACGCGGCGAAATCGGCACTTCCTCGCCGGTCTTCGGATTGCGACCGATACGCTCGTTCTTTTCACGGATCTGGAAGGTTGCGAAGGAGGAGAGCTTCACCACCTCGCCGCGGGTGATGGCATTACAGATCTCGTCAATGACGGTTTCGACCAGCTCGGCGGACTCAGTTCGGGACAAACCCACCTTGCGAAACACAGACTCGGCCAAATCCGCACGTGTCACAGTTTTACCGGCCATTTTTCCCCGCGCTTATCTCTGTTGTGTTCTGGAAACCGCCTGAGACTATTGCCGTTGACGGCAACGGTCAAGGAATGTTTCCAGAATCGTTTAGGGATTTACGGCAATGATGGCAAGGGTTTACGTTAAAGCGCCGTGCGTCCTGCAGGTCGCACAAAGGACGCCTTACCTTTTTGAATCGACACATCATGCTTTTCCGAAAATCGATTTCGACTTTCGGGCCGATGCGGTCGATCATCATAGAAACGTTACCAGCGCAGAAGCACCGAGCCCCAGGTAAAGCCGCCGCCCATCGCTTCCAGCATAACGAGGTCGCCCTGCTTGATGCGTCCGTCGGCAGCAGCGGTTGCGAGCGCCAGCGGAATGGAGGCGGCAGAGGTGTTCCCGTGCAGATCGACGGTGACGACAACCTTCTCCAGCGGAATGCCAAGCTTCTTGGCAGAGCCATCGATGATGCGGCGATTGGCCTGGTGTGGAACGAGCCAATCCAGATCCTCTGCCGTGGTGCCGGTTGCCTCAAAGGCTGCCTCGATCACGTCCGTGATCATGCCGACGGCATGCTTGAAGACTTCGCGGCCTTCCATGCGCAGATGACCGACAGTGCCTGTCGTCGACGGGCCGCCATCGACATAAAGCTTTTCCTTGTGTGCGCCATCCGAACGCAGATGAGAGGTCAGCACGCCCCGGTCGGAGGTCTTGCCTTCGCCCTCACCTGCTTCCAGGATGACGGCACCGGCGCCATCGCCGAAAAGAACGCAGGTGGTGCGATCCTTCCAGTCGAGAATGCGCGAGAAGGTTTCGGCACCGATGACCAGCACGCGCTTTGCCATGCCGCCACGAATGTAGAGATCGGCCGTCGCCATCGCATAGACGAAGCCGGAGCAAACGGCCTGAACGTCAAAGGCAAAGCCGCCAGTGATGCCAAGGCGGTTCTGGATGTTCACCGCGGTTGCCGGAAACGTGTTGTCGGGTGTGGATGTGGCAACAATGATGAGATCGATGTCTTCGGGCTTCAGCCCGCCATTTTGCAATGCCGCGCGGGCCGCAGCCTCGCCCAGTGACGCCGATGTCTCGCCCTCGCCTGCAATGTAGCGCTGCTTGATGCCGGTGCGCTGAACGATCCACTCGTCCGAGGTCTCGACGATGCCTTCGATTTCCTGGTTCGTCACAACCCGCTTCGGCAGCGCCGCTCCGAAGCCACGTACAATAGAGCGGATCATTGGTTATTCCTCATCAACCACGAGAGCTTCAGGCGCCGGAGGCGGAAGTCTTCTTGCGTGGTATGCTTTCAAATCATTTTCGATCTTGGCGGTCAGGCCATTATGCACCATATCGTAGCCGACATCGATGGCCGAGGCGAAGCCGAGTGCATCCGTGCCGCCGTGGCTCTTGATGACGATGCCGTTCAGCCCCAGGAACACGCCGCCATTGACCTTGCGCGGGTCCATCTTCTCACGCAGCACATCGAATGCACTCTTGGCGAGAAGATAGCCGATCTTCGCGATGAAGCTGCGGGAAATCGCTTCGCGCAGCAAAGTCGTGATCTGGCGTGCCGTGCCTTCTGCGGCCTTCAGTGCAATATTGCCGGTAAAGCCTTCGGTGACGACGACATCGACCGTACCCTTGCCGATATCGTCGCCTTCGACGAAACCGCGGTAGTCGATGGTGGCGAGATCGGCTTCACGAATGAGGCGACCGGCTTCGCGGACCTCTTCCTGTCCCTTGACCTCTTCGACGCCGACATTGAGAAGGCCGACCGTCGGGCGATCGACATCGAACAACGCACGCGCCATGGCGCCGCCCATAAGGGCAAAATCCAGAAGCTGCTGGGAGTCCGCACCAATGGTCGCGCCGATATCGAGAACGATGCTCTCCCCGCGCAGCGTGGGCCAGATCCCGGCAATTGCGGGACGTTCGATCCGCGCCATGGTGCGCAAACAGAATTTCGCCATGGCCATCAGCGCACCGGTGTTGCCGGCAGAAACGGCAACATCCGCCTCGCCCACTTTTACCGCTTCAATGGCGCGCCACATGCTGGAGACGTAACGACCGCGACGCAGCGCCTGGCTAGGCTTTTCATCCATGGCAACCGAGACTTCGCAGTCGAAGAATTCGGACTTCTCCATCAGACGAGGATATTGCGCCAGAATAGGATCGCACTTGCTCTTCTGCCCATAGAGCAGGAATGTCACGTCGTTGTGCCGCTCGAGTGCCTTTGCAGCACCGGGTATGACAACATCAGGGCCGTGGTCCCCACCCATGACGTCAATTGCTATTCTGATCACTCGTCCCTGATCCTTCTGACCGCCGCGCGGTAATTTTCGGGCGAAAATACCGTTTCCGCCCAGCCTTACAACTGAATTGTTCGCTTCTTACGAAGGCATTCAGTCTTTTTTCCAATCTTTCAACACCGCGAAGGGCGAAGGTTTTTTGTCTTCCATCGGCGTCTTCTCGCCGTATCCGTCGAAATCGATACCGTCTTTTCGCGGATAGGGATCAATCGCCAGAGCGGCAAATTCCGCAACCACCACGCCGACATCGATCGTGTCACCGACAAACTGATCGGGAATATCCGGACCGTCCGGATCGAGCACGATCTCACCGTCATCATTCGTCGTCATGCGCGCGAGCTTCGAACCTTCCGGCACGAAAATCTGCTCGACCTTTTCGTCGATCACGCTCGGCACGGGCTCAAGCGTTACCACACAAGCCTGCGTGATACCGGCCTGCACCTGACCCTTGATCCTGATCCCGTCCCTTTTCCAACGGGTGACCTGCAATTCGCTTTTGAGATAATCCACCGACAGGACATCCCAGAATTTTGCCAGCGCCTTTAGCTCTTCCGGGCTTGCCTCGAGACCAATCCTGACCGGATTGGCAGAAATATGACCTACCTTGACGGGATAGGAAAAGGGCGCGTCATCATTGGCCGCATGGGGCGATTTCATTGAAAACCTCACAAATCCGGTGAAGGCAGCGTGACAGTTCCCGTCGCCACAGCGTCTTCCGGCTGCGCAGACAGCATCTCCGACGCCGACATCATCCATTTCGAAAGCGCGCGCATATCCGGCGCGGTCTCATCTGCCTGGGGATATATATTGCGACGGAGCGCTGCCGCAAGTGCATCGGCATCCGCACCATCGATTGCAGCGGCATAGGATTCCAGCCTGCCATAAAACATGCCTGCAAATTTCTTCATCCGCTTCGGCACGCCCTGGTCGCCGATCCCCAGTTCCCGCATCGAATGGTCGAGATCCTGGAAGAAGGCATCGACGATCTCCTGGGCGATTTCCTGACCGCTGACCGATGCGCTTTTGGTGCGGCGAAAATACAGAATCATCACAACCGCCAGCATTTCAAAGCGGCCCATGACCGTGTCCGGAACGCCCATGTGCAGATAGAAGCCCGGCTGGCGAGCGGCCTGCGTCAATATCGAATATTGGCGGTCAACGATGGCGCGATTGTTGTTTTTCTTTCTGAAAAGCCCAAAAACCATCGAAAAATCCGAATATCGACCGACGAAATCGTGTCTCGCCCATCGCACTTGTTGCATGATTGTCAAAGCTGGTTTACCGAAGCATCCGAGAATTGCAATGCCGTGTCAGTCACGTTCATCATCGTGCTGAAACAGTCAAGGATAGGCGCCAGGAGGCGGTGCCGGTTTCTGAAACATGTTGCATTCCATGGTGAAACGGGGAATTCCTGTCCCCGGATTGACATAATCGTGTGTACAGAAGCGGTACAACACGCAATGCCGGAAGGTGCCATTCATGATCGCAGTCGGGGAAACGCAGGTGAACAAGCAGAAGTCGGCCGGAAAGACCAAGTTTCTGAGCAAAGCCGCCATCGCCGTTGTTGTTGCCTCGAGCCTGCTGACAGCCTGCTCCAGCACCACGGACGTTTTCCATAACGGCTATGTGCTGGACGAACAGTCGCTGCAGCTGATCCCCGTCGGCTCCAGCCGCGAACAGGTGCTGCTGACCATGGGTACACCATCGACGACGGCAACCTTCGGCAATGAGGTGTTCTACTACATCTCGCAAAAGCGCGTTCGCAAGGCGGCGTTCATGAAGCCGCAGCTCGTCGAGCAGAACATTCTTGCGATCTATTTCGACAAGAACGGAGTCGTCTCCCAGAAGGCGAACTACACGCTTCAGGACGGCAAGGTCTTCGACAGCATCTCGCGCACCACGCCGACGGGCGGCAAGGACCTCACCTTCCTGCAGCAGCTGCTTTCGGGTGGCCCCGCCGGTGCCGGCATCGCCAAGAGCATCCTCGGTGGCAACAACAGCGCCTTCTGACGCGAGACATACCGATGGTTTCGAAAAGGCCGGCGCCAAATGGACGCCGGCCTTTTTCATGTTCGACAATAATCCCTGTTACAATACAGGACGTTCGCTGCGCGCTGCGATCAGCCACAGGATCAGCATGAGGAGGACACCGGCATCGCGCCACGTGACGGCTCCGTAGGCTGACCAGAACGTCTCCCCGACACCAACGGCGGCAGCGCCTGCTGCGGATTTCAGTGGACTCGAATATCCGCCGGCAGCCGAGATCAAGACGACTTTCAAGCCGAAGGTGAGACCCGCGCCGAAATCCATATTGCCGTAATAAAAGGTGGCAAGCACCCCGCAAACCGAGGCAACGAGCGCTGCGGCACAGTATGACAGCAGGAACACCCTGCCCGCATTCACCCCCAGCAGTTTTGCTGCGAAGGCATCTTCGGAAACGGCCCTCCACTGCCTGCCGAACTGAGACGAGCGAAGGAACAGCCAGCCAGCCGTGATCAGAGCGCAAAAGCAGGCGGAGTTCAAAATCTGCATCGGCGTCGTCGTGACGAGAAAATCCCCCTGTTGCCAGAGCCGGACAGGATCGTTGAAGAGCGGAGGCAACCAGAGCGAACGGGTGTCAGCTGCAAGTCTTGCACTCTCCATCAGTGCAATCAGCGCCCCGATCGATGCCACCGTGACCGCGTTGGGCGTGGCTCGGGCGAGAGGTCGCATCACGGCGCGGCCGATCAGAAAGCCTGCCCATATCCCGCCAAAAAGGCCAGCGACCGCCCCAAAGGCCAGCGTGGCAGCAAGGGTCAGCCAGAGCCGGTTCCAGCCAAAATCTGCAAAGAGCAGACAGGTCAGTCCGGCAAATGCAAAAATTCCCCCGAAGGTGACATCCGCCCGCTTGGTGATGGCGAAGGCGATGGCATAGCCGAAGGCCAGCGCGGCGTAGAGAGCTGCAATCGGAACGGCGTTCAGGATCTGCTGCAGAAAATAGGCCATCTCAGCCCTCCCCACCGCCAATCTAACTGGTAAAATTGATTTTACCAGTTATAATTGTCTCATGACCTTCATCTGGACACCGCATCGATTTTCCGGCGGAGCGCTCGCTCTGGATGTCGCCAACACCGTTATTCTACGCGGTGATGCCGACCGCTCTATCGACCGTTTCGCCAGCAGCGAGCAGATCGAAACCTTTTGCCAGGCGGCCGGTGCAATGTGTGCCGAAAGAGAAGGCATGCCCACTGCCTTACGACCGCCGCCTGTGGAATCAGAAGATATCCTGATTGATCTGAGGGAGGCGACAGATCGCTACTTCCGCACTGCGATTGCGACCGGGGCGGAAGACAATGCGCTGCTTGCCGATCTTCTCAGTGCCTGCGCCACGGCGCTGAGGAACGCGAAAGCGGACGACCTCTCCGCGGCAACGGCCCATTCCGTACTGCACTTGATTCACGGCTCTGATCGCAGTCGCATGCGCATCTGCACCAATTGCGGCTGGCTGTTTCTCGACCGTAGCAAGAACCGCAGCCGGATCTGGTGCGACATGGCGGTCTGCGGCAACCGGCGCAAGGCGAGCCGCCACTACAAGCGCAAGAAGGAGACCGCAGAATGAGATGGTTGACCCTATCCTTCATTCTGCTTGCGCTTGCAGGATGCCAGCGTGAAGAGCAAAGGGATGTCGCGAAAATTTCCGGGCGCATGTTCGTCTTCAACTACCGCGTCGCGGTGGCAACCTATCTCGTCACGCTTCAAGCACAGGTGCCGATAGAAGAAGGAAGCGTGATAGAAGCGGAGTTCGAGAACCCGCGTGGCGGCGAGGCACTGACTGTCTCCGAACGGCTTTTTCCCAAAAATTCGAAGATTGTTCTTCAAAGCCCACCGGTGGAATGCGTCAGGCAGGACAGGCCCTACACGGTAACGATCCGATTGAGAGCGCCGGATGGGCATGTGATGCAGACACTCGAAACCAAGGTGACCTCCGACACGGATCAATCGCTGCTTCCGGCAAAGCCGCTTGTGGTCGGCCCCCTCTATAGCCCAAACCCAGAGGTGTTTCGCAGTGACGGCACGACGGACATGAAGCCGGTTCAAAACTGCCCGGCGTCCTAGAATTGGCCCGACCAGCATCTGCGGCAGAGAACGAAAACAAAAAAACGGGGCCGTTGCGGGCCCCGTTTTCAGAAACACTCAGCTTTGCAGCCGATAGGATCAGCCGACGATTTCGGTTTCAGCGAACCAGTAAGCGATTTCCTGAGCAGCGGTTTCCGGAGCATCCGAACCGTGGACCGAGTTCTCGCCGATGGAGAGAGCGAAAGTCTTGCGGATGGTGCCTTCGGCAGCCTGTGCAGGGTTGGTTGCGCCCATGATTTCGCGGTTCTTGAGGATGGCGTTTTCGCCTTCCAGGACCTGAACGATGGTCGGGCCGGAGGTCATGCCTTCAACCAGTTCGCCGAAGAAAGGACGTTCCTTGTGAACAGCGTAGAAGCCTTCTGCTTCGCGCTTGCTCATCCAGACGCGCTTGGATGCGATAACGCGCAGGCCGTTTTCTTCAAAAACCTTGGTGATGGCGCCAGTGAGGTTACGCTTCGTTGCGTCCGGCTTGATCATCGAGAATGTGCGTTCAATCGCCATTATTGCGGTTCCTTGTCATAGAAAGAAAGTGGGCGGTGTTTACCCGCCCAAACGCCCGAAAACAAGGGGGCTTTCCGTAATTGGCATGCGCCGCGCGACATTTCACGCCGCTGTCACACTGCGCCCCTTCGCACCGTGCAGATCGAGGCAGCGCTCGAACCAGTCGCGAACGGGATCCTTGGCGGCGAAGAGGTCAACACCGCTCGCGACCCTCGACCACTGAAGCGCGCCGAAGACGATGTAGTCGGCAAAGAGCGGGCTCTCACCACCAAGGAACGGCTGGCGGCCGAGCATCTTGCGAATGGGTTCAAGGCGAGCAGGAAAAGCGGCAATCTCCGCATCGCGTTCGGCAATCACCTCTTCCAGCGCGGCACCCAGCGCTTTGGTCCGGCTCTCACGGAAATAGGCCTGGTCCTGGTCATCCAGCATGTCGTGAATATCGAGAAGTGCGATCCTGACGATCGCCGGATGGAGCTGCGTCTGCGACCAGCTTTCGACGAACCGAGACAATGCCTTGCCGCCCTCCCCGTTGAACAGCGATGGCTGGTCGGGATAGGCCTCATCGAGATAGACCGCGATTTCGAAGCTGTCCTTTACGAGCCTGTCTCCGTCACGCAGGACAGGCACGGTTTTCGAAAAACCGTTTTCGATGCCGGGTATGGCGGTGAAGGCGAGCGGACGCTCTTCGAAATCCAGCCCCTTATGCGCCAGCGACAAAACGGTCTTCCAGCAATGGGGCGAGAACGGACGGCTGATGTCACGGCCGCAGAGCGTGTAAAGCGTAATCGACATGGTCACTCCTGTTTTTATGACCCCATTGAACAGGCTGATGCGGCGAAAATCAAACCACGAGTCTTCATGCCAGCCATCACGGAGTTTGAAGAGACGTTGTTCTTATGAAGCGAAGGTCAGAACCTGTAGAGGAAAAGCCTCGTGCGACGGGCATCATCGACCTCCAGGATGTTGAGCGGCGCCACACCCGGGACCTCAAAACTGTTGGAGACCAGCATCGTTCCCGGACGCATCGCCGCCTTTGCCATTTTATAAAGGTCGGGCATCGGTACCGGCGACAGGAAGCAGTAGACCACATCATATTGGGAAAGATCCGCATCCCACAGGCTCTTGTAGCGGATCGCCGCATTGGGACGGCGGATGAGCGCTACCCAGAGCTTGGAGACCAATGTCAGGAGCGGTGCGGTCTCATAACCGTCCACTTGAATGGTGGGATGATGCTTTGCCAAGAAGGTGACGATACCGCCGGCACCACTGCCCAGGTCGGCGACGCGGCGGGCATTTTCCCGTGCCACAAGATCGCCGATTCCCTTCCAGGTCTGGCGATTGGTCATGTAGAATGGCACTTGCTCCTTCGCGCCGTTCCAGAAGACCAGCACGCAGGCGATGAAAGCCAGGCCGTAAGCCCAGGCCGGGACGACGTCATTGTAAACGACGGCGAAGGGCAGAAGGATTTGCACCGGCACCCAGAACCACCAGAGGCCAAGGAGCCGCCCGATCAGCGCCGACAAAACGCCCTGTATCAGCAGGATTTCGAAAAGCCCGAATGGCAGCCGCCAGCCCATGCGCTGCACAAGAACGAAACCACCGAGCACGATAGCCTGAGACAGGACGAGCCTGATAAGGTTCAAGATGGGCTGGAGAATTCGGCTCATGAATGGTTTCTTCGTGACGGCATGGCAACCTCCCCTGTCTAGAAGGCCATGATGGCGCGGGGCTTGCCTCTCTCCCATCTTGCAAGCTCCGGGAAACTCGGCCAAAAGGCTGGCATGATTACGATTACCGACCTTTCCGCCCGTATCGCAGGCCGCCTGCTTCTCGACAATGCCAGCGTCTCGCTGCCTGATGGCGTGAAGGCTGGTCTGGTGGGGCGCAATGGCGCTGGGAAATCGACACTGTTTCGCGTCATCACCGGCGATCTCGGCTCTGAAAGCGGCAGCGTCACCATTCCAAAGCATGCGCGCATCGGCCAGGTGGCGCAGGAAGCACCGGGGACGGAAGATTCGCTGATCTCCATCGTGCTTGCGGCCGACAAGGAGCGGGCAGCGCTGCTGCAGGAATCCGAAACCGCGACGGATCCGAACAGGATTGCGGAAATCCAGATGCGGCTTGTCGATATCGACGCGCATTCGGCTGAAGCGCGCGCATCGGCCATTCTCGCCGGTCTCGGTTTCGATCAGGAGGCGCAGTTGCGCGCCGCCTCTTCCTTCTCCGGCGGCTGGCGCATGCGCGTGGCGCTGGCCTCGGTTCTCTTCGCCGAGCCCGATCTTTTGCTGCTTGACGAACCGACCAACTATCTCGACCTTGAAGGCACGCTCTGGCTGGAAGACTATATCCGCCGCTATCCCCACACCGTCATCATCATCAGCCACGACCGCGATCTTTTGAACAATGCCGTCAATTCGATCATCCATCTGGATCAGAAGAAGCTGACCTTCTATCGCGGAGGCTATGATTCCTTCGAGCGGCAGAAGGCGGAAGCCGACGAGCTGCAGATGAAGGCGAAGGTGAAGAGCGATGCGGCGCGCAAGCATCTGCAAAGCTATATTGACCGCTTCCGCTACAAGGCATCAAAGGCCAAGCAGGCGCAAAGCCGCATCAAGGCGCTGGAGCGGATGGGCACCGTTGCCGCCGTTATCGAGGATCACGTTCAGCCCATCACCTTTCCAGAGCCGGAAAAGCAGCCTGCCTCACCGATTGTCGCGATCCAGAGCGGTGTCGTTGGCTACGAACCGGGCAAGCCTATTCTTAAAGGGTTGAACCTCCGTATCGACAATGACGACCGCATCGCGTTGCTCGGCTCCAACGGTAACGGCAAATCCACCTTCGCCAAGTTCATTTCCGGCCGCCTGCCAGCACAGGCGGGCGATCTGCGTATCGCGCCGGGCCTGAAGATCGGCTTCTTTGCCCAGCACCAGCTGGACGATCTGGTGCCCAACGAAACGCCGGTTGAGCATGTGCGCAAGCTGATGCCGCAGGCGGCGGAAGCGCAGGTGCGCTCACGCGTTGCCCAGATGGGCCTTGCGACGGAAAAGATGTCGACCGCTGCCAAGGATTTGTCGGGTGGTGAGAAAGCTCGTCTGCTGATGGGGCTTGCGGCCTTCCACGCGCCGAACCTGCTGATCCTCGACGAACCGACCAACCATCTCGATATCGACAGCCGTCGCGCGCTCATCGAGGCCCTGAATGATTACGATGGTGCCGTGATCCTGATTTCGCACGACCGGCATCTCATCGAAGCCACCGTGGACCGTCTCTGGCTGGTCAACAACGGCACGGTGACGAGCTTCGAAGGCGATATGGAAGAATATCGCGATATCGTCATCGCCTCCGGCAAGAAGAAGGATGAGAAGATCGAAACCGCAAGCGATCAGGCGTCCAAGGCGGATCAGCGCAAAGCCAATGCCGAAAAGCGCGCGCAGCTCGCACCGCTGAAGAAAAAGATCAACGAAATCGAATCCTTGACGGCAAAGCTTGAGAAACAGATTCAAGCCCTCGACACGGAGCTTGCCGATCCGACGCTGTATGAAAAGGCGCCGGCTAAGGCAGCAGAAAAGGTCAAGCAGCGCGGTGAAGCGGCTGCCAAACTTTCCGCGGCAGAAGAACAGTGGCTGTTGTTGTCCAGCGAATATGAAGAAGCCATGGCTGGATAAATCAAACCTTACTTTCCAGGACGGGAAGTAACCGGCCGTTAACCATAATCAGAGAAAGCTCGGCAACAACGTCACCCCTGATTTGCCGAGCTTTTCATGCGCTTCTCCTCACTCTTCGTGTCCGCAGCCATTGCGCTGTGCCTTTCCAGTTGCGCAGGCAAGCCACAGGCCGAAGGGTCGCTGAAAAGCTCCTTCGCCGCTACCATGCCCGACAATCCCGCGGCAGGTGCACATGATCCCATCGCGCTATCGCCAGCGGCATGGATGCGTCCTCGCAATCCGATGGGACTGGCCGGTCGTGATATCGAAGTGTCGTCGCTGAAAGACATCGCACTTGCCAATAAGGAAGTCGTGCTGAGCTTCGACGATGGCCCGGTGCCGGGGAAAACAGAGCGGATTCTTGCGACACTGAACGAGTTCGGCGTGAAGGCCACCTTCCTGATGGTTGGCGAAATGGCGCAACACTATCCCGACATCGCCAAGAAGGTCGTGGCCGAAGGCCACACGATCGGCAGCCACACCTTTAGCCATCCCAACCTGCGCAACCTGACCTTCGACCGGGCGCTGGCGGAAGTGACAAAGGGTGAAAAGGCCGTGGCGAAGGCGACGGATACGGATGCGATGTTCTTCCGCTTCCCCTACCTGTCGGATAACCGCAACCTGCGACACATGGTGTCCGAGCGCGGTCTCGTCATCATGGACGTCCAGGTGGATTCCAAGGACTATTTCTCCGATACACCTGCGCTCGTCGCGTCGCGCACGATTGCTGCCCTTCGCCATCGCGGCAGCGGCATTATCCTGATGCATGACATTCACAAGCGGACAGCCACCATGCTGCCAGCACTGCTGACCCAGTTGAAAGCCGAGGGCTACAAGGTGGTGCATCTGGTCTACAAGAAGCCGGCCAACAAGCCGCTGCTCGTTGCATCCGCAAGCTGATTTTGCGCTGGCAGCACCGTGCGACGGCTTGCCCGGCCGCCTGTTTCTGATACAAGGCATAAAGTATTATTTTTAGAGCATCATACGGGTCTTAAAAGCATGTCAGCCATCAAGCTTGCCATCGTCGGCGTCGGCAAAATCGTTCGCGACCAGCATCTTCCAGCCATCGCCGCCAATGCGGATTTCGACCTTGTCGCAACGGCCAGCCGTCATGGTACTGTGGAAGGCGTGCCGTCCCACCACACGATCGAAGAGTTGATCGCTGCCGTGCCGGAAGTGACCGCGGTTTCGCTCTGCATGCCGCCGCAATATCGCTACGAGGCAGCCTATACGGCGCTCAACGCCGGCAAGCATGTCTTCCTTGAAAAGCCGCCCGGCGCAACCCTTTCGGAAGTGCAGGATCTTGTTCGCCTGGCGGATTCGAAAGGCCTGTCGCTGTTTGCAAGCTGGCATTCGCGCTATGCGCCCGCCGTCGAAGCAGCAAAGAGCTTCCTGGCCTCCACCAAGATCAACAGCGTTCACGTCATCTGGAAGGAAGATGTGCGCCACTGGCACCCGAACCAGGAATGGATCTGGCAGGCCGGCGGTCTCGGTGTCTTCGACCCCGGCATCAATGCGCTGTCGATCATCACCCATATCCTGCCGCGCGCGCTGTTCATCACCAAGGCGACGCTGGAATTCCCGGAAAACCGCGACGCGCCGATTGCCGCCGACATCCACTTCTCCGACGTGACGAAGATGCCGGTGCACGCCGAGTTCGACTGGCGCCAGACGGGCAAGCAGAGCTGGGATATCGTTGCTGAAACGGAAGCCGGTCAGATGGTTCTCTCCGAAGGCGGCGCAAAGCTTTCGATCAATGGCGAACTCAAATTTGCCGAGCCGGAGCGCGAATACCCTGCCCTTTACGAGCGCTTTGCCGAAATCATCAAGGCCAAGACATCCGACGTCGATCTCGCACCGCTGACCCACGTCGCCGATGCGTTTCTGCTCGGTCGCCACAAGTTCGTGGATTCCTTCTACGACTGATAGCGGTCGTCGACGAGTTTAGCCGATGGACAAATGGCCGGGACGAACCCGGCCATTTTCTTTATGAATGATCTTGCTTAGAGCGCCGTGCTTTCCGAAAATCGGCTTCGATTTTCGGGCCGACACTGTAGGGCCTTGCCCGACGGTCAGCGACCGTTTTCCTTGCGCCATGCTGCAAAAGCGGTCTGGTGCTCGTCCTTCGTGCAGGGATAGAGGCCGATAATCGTTTCGCCTGCCTTGACCCGTTCCACGACAAAGTCCTCGTAAGCGGTCATTTCTACGGCTTCGGTCGCAATTTCATCGGCAATACCGGCGGGGATGACGATAACGCAATCCGCATCGCCAACGATGATGTCGCCAGGGAAGACCGGCGCGTCGCCGCAGCCGATCGGGCCGTTGATCTCGATTGCTTCATGCTTGGTGAGGTTCGTCGGGCTGGACGGGCGGGTGTGGTAGGCCGGGATATCCAGCTCGGCAATGGTTGCCGCATCGCGAAAGCCGCCGTCGGAGACGATACCGGCACCGCCGCGCACCATCAAACGGGTGACGAGAATATCGCCGGCAGAGGCAGCACTTGCATCCTTGCGGCTATCCATGACCAGCACATGGCCTGGAGGGCAGGTCTCGATCGCCACGCGCTGCGGATGGGCAGGGTTGCGGAATTCGACGAGCTGATTGCGGTCTTCACGGGCCGGCATGTAGCGCAGTGTGAAGGCCGGGCCCACCATGTTCTTGCCTTTGTAGCCAAGCGGGCGCACACCCTGGATGACCTGGTTGCGCAGGCCGCGCTTGTAAAGCGCCGTTGCCAGTGTCGCGACGGAAATCGTCGATAATTTTTCGCGGGTTTCGCTGTTCATAGTGTTCTCCTCGTCGTGACGGATGAAGGCTTTTCACGCCTTGTGAATGGGCTCGTCGATGAAGACGCCACCCTGATATTTCGCGATGGCCGCTTCCGGATCGGGGCGCGGCACGGTCCGTTCGATCTCCTCCCGGAACCGCGCGGCATTGTCACGCCGCTGCCAGCCGAGAAAATCGACATGTGAATTGTCCCACCAGGCATCATCATTGTCAGACACACCCCAGATCACCGGGCAGCCAAGCTTCGGCACGCGGAAGACGGCCTCGATCAGCGAGACGAAATCGTCATGGCTGAGCCAGGTGGAGAGCATGCGCCAATCCATCGGCTTTTCGGTGCAGGAACCGATCCGGACGATCGCTGTCTCCTGGCCGAACTTGGAATGATAGAGGCTCGCCATCGCCTCGCCGAAAATCTTCGACACGCCGTATAGCCCGTCCGGGAGGAAGGGCGTGTCTGCAGTGAGCTGACTGCCTTGGGGATAATAGCCGATCGTGTGATTGGTCGAAGCGAAGAGAATGCGTGGCTTCCCGTTCGCCCGCGCCGCTTCATAGAGATTGTAGACTCCGCGCAGATTGGCGTCCTCGATCCGGTCGTATGCCTTCTCGACCGAAATGCCGCCTAGATGAACGATGCCATCGCAATCCTTCACCAGATCGTGGACGGCCTCAGCATCCTCCAGCGCGCAACGCACCACTTCCTCGTGCGGTCCGGCGGGTGCGGCAATCTCCGCCACATCCGAAAGGCGGACGATTTCGGCAACCTGGCCGAGACGCCCGCGCAGCATTCTGCCAAGCTGGCCGCCGGCACCTGTGATCAGCAAACGCTTCATCATCGACCCAATCCTTTAGTAGATGTCCGGCTCGCCAGCGCTGCGGCCGAAATCCGTCTGGAGGAAGTCGAAGTCACAGCCCTCATCCGCCTGTGTCACGTGCTTGGAGAAGAGATAGCCGTAGCCACGCTCATAACGTGGCGCTGGCGGCTGCCAGGCGGCACGGCGGCTTTCGATCTCCTCTTCGCTGACCAGCATATCGAGGCGACGTGCGGGCAGATCAAGGCGGACGATATCACCCGTCTTCAAAAGGGCGAGTGGGCCGCCAACGAAGCTTTCCGGCGCGACGTGCAGCACGCAGGCGCCATAGGACGTGCCGGACATGCGGGCGTCGGAAATGCGCACCATATCGCGGTGGCCCTTCTTGATCAGCGCTTTGGGGATGGGCAACATGCCCCATTCCGGAAAGCCGGGGCCACCCAGTGGTCCTGCATTGCGCAACACCAGAACATGATCAGGGGTAACGTCAAGATTTTCATCGTCGATCGCTGCCTTCATTTCGGGATAGCTATCGAAGACGAGCGCTGGACCTTCATGGACATGGAACTTGGGATCGCTGGCCGCAGGCTTGATCACGGCACCATCCGGGCAAAGATTGCCACGAAGGACAGCAAGCGAGCCCTCTGCATAGACGGGATTGTCGAGCGAGCGAATGACATCGTCATTATAGACCTTGGCGCCTTCCAGGTTTTCACCCATGCTGCGACCGGTCACCGTCAAGGCTGAACAATCAAGACGGCTTTCGATCTGCTTCATCAGAGCGCGCAGACCACCGGCAAAGTAGAAGTCCTCCATCAGATAGTCTTTGCCCGAGGGGCGGACATTGGCGATCAGCGGGGTGACGCGGCCGAGCGCATCCAGTTCATCCAGCGTCATCGGCACGCCGGCGCGCCTAGCCATGGCGATCAGATGCACGACCGCATTGGTGGAGCAGCCGGTTGCCATGGCAACGATCGCCGCATTGCGGAATGCGGCCGCACTCAAAATCTTGTTCGGCGTCAGATCCTCGGCCACCATTTCCACGATGCGACGGCCGCAGGCAGCCGACATGCGCAGATGAGCTGAGTCCACGGCAGGGATCGAAGATGCACCCGGCAGCGTCAGACCGAGAGCATCGGTGATCGCGGTCATGGTGGAGGCCGTCCCCATGGTCATGCAGACGCCGGCGGAGCGCGCGATACCGCCCTGGACGCCGCTCCACTCTTCATCGGTAACATTGCCCGCGCGGCGTTCGTCCCAGTATTTCCAGGCGTCAGAGCCAGAACCGAGTGTCTTGCCGGCATAGTTGCCGCTCAGCATCGGGCCGGCGGGCAGATAGATCATCGGAACGCCAGCGGAGATCGCACCCATGACGAGGCCGGGCGTGGTCTTGTCACAGCCGCCCATCAGCACGACGCCATCGAGCGGATGAGAGCGGATCATCTCTTCCGTCTCCATCGCCAGCATGTTGCGGTAAAGCATAGAGGTTGGCTTGGTAAAGCTCTCATCGACGGAGAGGGATGGCATCTCGACGGGGAAGCCGCCAGCCTGAAGAACACCGCGCTTCACATCCTTCACCCGTTCAGGAAAATGCGAGTGACAGGTGTTGAGCTCCGACCACGTATTGAGGATGCCGATCACCGGCTTGCCGGCAAAATCCTCTTCGGAATAGCCAAGCTGCATCATGCGCGAGCGGTGGCCGAAACTGCGCAGGTCGTCGGGTGCAAACCAGCGGGCGGAGCGAAGCTTCTTCTCAGTCATGTCAAACGTCCTGCTTGAGCGTCAAGCCGCTCGTCGTATCGAAAAGATGAACGTGCTCGAGCGGCGCGGCCATGCGGATCACCTCACCGGCGGCAGTGGAGGTTTGCCCGGACAGATGCAGCGTCACGGGCGTACCATCGCCCAGATTGCCGTAGAGATAGGATTCTCCACCGAGCTGTTCGGCTGTGCGCACCGACATGGTGAGCGGTCCCTCACTGCCGTGCTTCACATGGTTGGGGCGAATGCCGAGTGTGACCTTCTGGCCGGGCGCATAGGAAAAACCGGTCTGTGGCAGCGGGATCAGTTCGCCCGTCGCGATCTTCAGCTGCGGGGTCGGTCCGGAGATCACCTCGCCGGCGAAGAAGTTCATCTTCGGCGACCCGATGAAGCCAGCCACGAAGAGATTGGCAGGGCGATTGTAAAGATCGAGCGGGACGCCGAACTGCTCCAGCTTGCCGGCGCGCAGCACGGCGATCTTGTCGGCCATGGTCATGGCTTCCACCTGGTCGTGGGTGACGTAGATCATCGTATTGCCAAGACGCTTGTGCAGAGCGGAGATTTCGCCGCGCATATCGACGCGCAGCTCTGCATCGAGGTTGGAAAGCGGTTCATCGAAAAGGAAGACGCGCGGTTCACGCACGACGGCACGGCCGATCGCAACGCGCTGGCGCTGTCCGCCCGACAGATCCTTCGGACGGCGCTCCAGAAGCTGATCGATCTGCAGCATCTTGGAAACCTGAGCGATCTTTTCGGCGATCGCCTTCTTCGGCGTGCCGATGTTTTCAAGGCCGAAGGAGAGGTTCTCGCGCACCGTCATATGCGGGTAAAGCGCGTAGGACTGGAACACCATGGCAAGACCGCGGTCGGCGGCCGGCACCGTGTTGACCACATCGCCGCCAATGACGATATCGCCATCGGTCAAGGCTTCCAGCCCTGAAATCATGCGCAGAAGCGTCGACTTGCCACAGCCGGACGGTCCGACGAATACGCAGAATTCGCCGTGCTTGATATCGAGATCGATACCCTTGATCACATCGAGGGCGCCATATGTCTTTTTGACCTGACGAAGCTCAATACTTGCCATTGTCTTGTCTCCTCCCGAAGGATTATTTGCCGCCCGTCGATGCAATGCCGGTGGCGATGTATTTTTGTAGGAACATGAAGACCAGCGCGATGGGCGCGAGCGTCAGCACGGTCATGGCGAGCAGGTTGCTCCACTCCGTCGACATCTCTCCCTGGAAGGAATTCAGTGCCAGTTGCAGGGTGAAATTATCGTTGCGGGTCAGCACGATCAGCGGCCAGAGGAAGTCGTTCCACCGCCACATGACCGCCAGGATCGCAAGCACCGCGAGTGCCGGTGCAGAGAGCGGCAGGATGATGCGCCAGTAGATCTTCCATTCGCTGGCCTTATCCATGCGTGCCGCGTCGAGGATCTCATCGGGGATCGTCAGCATATATTGGCGAAGCAGGAACACACCGGTCGGCGTGGCGGCACCGGGAATGATCACGCCCCAGAGACTGTTGATCATGCCAAGCTGGCTGGTGATGAGAAAGAGCGGCACGAGCACGACCGTCTGCGGGATCATCAAAGTGCCGACGACCATGGCCAGAACGGCACCCCTGCCCTTGAACTGATACTTCGACAGGGCAAAGGCCGCCATGGAATTGACGATCAGCATGATGACGGTGGACGTTACCGTAATGAAGACCGAGTTCCAGAAGTAGAGCGGGAAGTTGAAGCGCTGGAAAAGCTCGGTGTAGTTCTCCGTCGCCAGAGACACGCGCTCAGCCGGCTTCAACTCGTTGAACGGCATTTTTTGGATTTCGGTCGGCTTGGCCGGGTCGATGACCTGCGCTACCAGCCCGATGCGCCGCACCATGCCAACGGTCTGGCCGTCCTTGGTGGTGTAGGCGGGAAGCGGCGCTTGCTGTCCATCCACAACGACGGTCTCCTGCGAATAGGGCAGGAAACGCGGAGGAAAGCGCTGAAGGTCCGCTTCCGTCTTGAAGGACGACAGAACAAGCCAGACGACCGGGCCGAACATGATCAGAACGGCCATGCCGAGATAGGCGTAGGACAGCCAGTCGGTCCAGTGCAGCTTGCCATTGCGGCCGCGCGTGCGGGTCAGAAATGCACCAATCCTAGCCATCGACCTTGCTCCTGTTTGCCCGGAATTGCAGCGCGGTCAGCACCACGAGAACGACAGCGAGAAGCAGCGAGGCTGCGGCTGCAAGGCCGAAATTGCGGGGCGTTCCGGCAAAACCGGTCTGATAGATGTATTGAATGATGAAGGTCGTTGCCGAGCCTGGACCACCGCCGGTGAAGGCGAAGATTTCGTCGAAGGTCTGTACGCCCTTAATCAGCGACAGAACCAGCACGACGAGCATGGTCGGCGCCAGAAGCGGCATGGTGATGCGGCGGAAGATACGCCATGGGTTGGCCTTGTCGAGTTCTGCGGCCTCGTAGACGTCGCGCGGGATCGCCTGCAGACCGGCAAGCAGGATGAGCGTGTAAAAGCCCATATGCGCCCAGACCGAGAGAAAGACCGACCAGCCGAAGGCAAGGTTTGCTTCCAGCATCCAGTCGACAGAGCTCAAGCCCATCCCTTCCATCGCGGCATTCAACACGCCGAAGCGCTGCAATATCCACTTCCAGATCAGCGCCACGACGACGGGCGACAGAAGCACGGGGAAGAAGAAGACGGCGCGGAAGAAACCACGGGCGCGGATATCGCGATTGAGGATGATGGCGGTGATCAGCGAGAAGCCGACCATGAAGCCCACCTGCAGCACGACGAAGAGCAGCGTGTTCCATACCGAGCGCCAGAAAAGATCCTGCTGACAGGAATTCGGGTCGAGATAATTGCCGCAGGACATCAGCGCTGAGAAATTACCACCGCCGACGAAGGGGCGATCGGCAAGCATGATCTGCTCGGTGCCGGTCACCGAATAGGCGACGTTCAGCAGGATCGGCAGAAATGCGAAAACAGCAAAGAGTAACAGGTTGGGGGTGAGAAACACCCAGGCAATCCGTCGATGGCCGAGAACCTTCTGCAGGAAGGCAAATGGCAGTTCGACGATGCCCATCACTGGCGCAATAAATTTATACATGGGGCTCCTCCTTCGATCCGGCGCGGCGCGGAATGCGCCGCGCCGGAAGGCGATGGATCACTTCGCCTGTTTCAACATTTCCTCAACGTCCGTCTTGGCGCGTGCCATCGCTTCATCGACCGTGAGTTCGCCGACGATGGCCTGCGTGATACGCTGGACAGAGATGTTGAACATGGCGCGATTGTTCTTGTAACCCTGGTAGGCGTAAGCAATCGGGCTGATGCCGGGGATCTGGTCGAGCCAGGCATTCATGGCCTTCTGCGTGGCAGGGGTCGCACCGGTATAGGTCACACCCTTTTCCGCGATGGACTTCTTGGCCGGAACGTTGCGGGTGCGAACAGTGAAATCGAGATAGTTCTCGTCTTCAGCAAGGAAGTTCAGGATATCGGCAACGATCTTCGGGTTTTTGGTCTGCTTGAAACCGACAATGCCGGTACCACCTGGCATGCCGGTGCAGGCAGCACCACCGCAAGGCTGCGGTACGACTTCCCAGTCGAAGGCATCGCCCACCTGGCTGTCGAAGCGCGCAGTCTGCCAGCTGCCGGAATAGTAGTAGGCGAGCTGGCCGTTGATGAATTCCTGTGCGGCGTCGCGATAGGTGTTGCCGCCCTGCCCGGCCCAGACGTCACGCGCCATGGTGCCGTCCTTGTTCCACTCGACGAACTTCTTCACGAAGGTCGTAAAGCCTTCATCGACCAGGATCGGTTTGCCTTCCTCGTCGAAAATCTTGGCGCCGTAGGAAATGGCCGGGCCGGCAATACGGTGGCCGGAGCGGTCGATTGCCATCGGGTAAGGCGTGCTGGTTGCCTTGGCAACGGCAGTCGCAGCCTTTGCCCAATCGTCCATCGTCGCGTCCTTGCCGGGTACGGCAACATTGGCCTGATCGAAGAGCGTGCGATTGATGAAGGCGCCGGTGATGGTCAGCTGCGTATGCATGCCGTAGATGCCCTTGTCTTCAGGGCCGCTGCGGTACCATTTCAGCACGTTGGAGAAATTGTCTTCCCAGTTCTTCGCGTCCACATAGGGCGTGAGATCGAGGTAATAACGGTTAAGGCCACCAAGGTCGGTGACGGTGGCGAAATCCGGACCGCTGCCGCCGGCGAGCTGAACGGGCAGACCTTCCAACAGTGCCTTGTAGGGCACCACGTCGGTCACGATCTTCACGTCGGGATGCTGCTTTTCATAGCGCGCGAGAATGTCCTTCAGGATTTCGCAGCCATTGCCGTCATAGGCGCAGGTGAAGCGAACTTCCTGGGCAGCCTGAGCGCCACCCGCGAAAGACGCTGTCCCCAAGGCCAACGCCGCGAATGCGATTTTGTATTGACTGATCATCTGGTTTCCTCCCGTTCGATGATTATGCTTTAGAGCGCCAAGCGTCCTTTGGGACGCACGAAGGGCGCTCTAACGCTTTAAATTTACGCATCTTGCTTTGCGAAAATCGACTCAGATTTTCAGGCCGATGCTGCAGCGGGTGCAGCCTGTGGAGCCCAACCCTTGATCCACTGACCTTCCGCCGCTTCTGCCAGACGCACCGGCTTGCCTTCCCGCGCCGAGCGATAGATGGCCGTGACGAGTTCGATCGATTGCAGACCGTCCGTTACGGTGACTTCCTTGCCGCCGCGTCCCTCCATGGCGTCGGCGATCGCCTCGACAAAACCGGTGAAACCGTTTTCGCCGTCGCCAACCGTCGCAAGAACCGCGTCGATCTGAGCTTGAGTCGTTGGCGCACGGGCGATAAAGCGCCATTTGTCTTCCGCAGGACGATAGGGCAGCGAACCGCTTTCGGCAGTGAACCCTTCAAAGCAGAAGCGTAGACGCGACGTATCTTCGGCAGCACCGAGCGTGACAGAACTTGTTGCCAACGCGCCGTTCTTCATGCGGAAGCTGAGGGCCGCGCAGTCTTCGGTTTCGATTGTATTGACCCGGGTGTCGGCCATGGTGAAGACTTCATCCACCGGGCCAAGCACGTAGCAGATCAGATCATGCGCATGGATCGCATGGCCGAGGATCGCGCCACCGCATTCGCCCTTCCAGGTGCCGCGCCAGGGAATGTCGTAATAACCCTTGCCACGGTTCCAGTGGACCTCCGAGCTTGCAACATAGGCCTTACCAGCAAGCCCGGCATCGATCAGCGCACGAAGCTGGCGCATGGCCGGACCAAAGCGATACTGGAAAACGGGGAAGATGCTGCGGCCGGTTGTCTTGACGGATTCGAGAAGCGCATTTGCCTCTTCCAGCGAACGCACGAGCGGTTTCTCGCAGACCACGTCCTTGCCGGCGGCATGCGCCTTCAGCGTGATCGGAAAATGCAAGTGCGGCGGCAGGCAGACGTCGATGAGCTGGATGCTCGGATCCGCCAGGACCTCATCCAGATCGGCGGTGACGTGGATGGACGTGCCATTGGCAACGCCACGCGCACGTTCCACGTCGAGATCGCAGATCGCCTTGACCGAGAAACGCTCCGGCAAAGCGAGATACCCCTTCAGATGCTCGGCACCAATACCGGCACCGACAATGGCGACGCCAATCATGCCTTTGCTCCTTCAGCCTTGGCCTGTGCCTGAAGCGACAGATCGCAAACCTTGAAGACATGTTCCTGCGCCATCGCCGTTTGGGTGCGGTTGCGGATGTCGTCGCATACGCGTCCGAAATATGGGAGGCCAGCGTCGGAGGCATCGATGTACTCGCAGCGATCGCCATTGACGAGGATCAGGCGATCTGTGCCCTCGCTATTGCCGACATCGACATATTTGCGCAGTTCGATATAGCCCTCGGTGCCGAGGATCGTCAGGCGGCCATCACCCCAGGTGGGCAGCGCATCCGGCGTATACCAATCGACGCGGATATAGCCATGGCCCTTGTCACCGCGCAGCAGCACCTCGCCAAAATCCTGCAGGCCCGGATCGCCCGGGTTGGCGTAATTGGCAACCGAAGCAGACACGATTTCTACCTCAGTGGAGCCGGTGAAGAACATGAACTGGTCGATCTGGTGGCTGGCGATGTCGGTGATGATGCCGCCGTATGCTTCACGCTCGAAGAACCACTTTGGACGGATCTGGCGGTTAAGGCGATGAGGGCCCATGCCGATCGTCTGGACGACGCGGCCGATAGCGCCGGCTGCGACCAGCTCGGCAGCCTTGGTGACGCTCGGCACTTCGAAGCGCTCGGAGAAATCGACTGTCCAGATGCGGTTGGTCTTCTTGACCGTCTGGCGAATGCGCTCGAGCTGTTCGAATGTGGTGCAGCCTGGCTTGTCGGTCATGACATCCTTGCCGGCTTCCATCGAGGCGACCGCAAGGTCTGCGCGCTTGGATGGGATATCGGCAATGACGACGAGATCAACGCTGTCATCCGCCAGAAGCGCTTCCTTGGTGGCCGAACGCGGCACGTCGGGAAAACGCTTGACGAAGCCTTCGACCACGTCGGGCTCGCCTTCCGTCCACCAGCCGACGAACTCCGCACCGGCGTCCATCAGGTTCTGTGCCATGCCAAAAATGTGGCGGTGCTCTATGCCCAGAGCGACGAACTTAATTGCTTTAGTCATTGTTGCAGTTCCACTTCCTTGCCGGTTTCGGCCGAGTTAATGATCGCGTCGATCAATCTGTGAGACAAAAGAGCCGCTTCGCCCGTGACAACCGGCGGACGTTGTGCGGTGATGCTATCTGCGAAATCCTCGAAGACGCCTTGGTGCCATTCATGGGTAAAGGCCATCGGATCGGCGCCGCCGCCGGTGCCGGAAGCCGCCCCACCAAAGACCTCCTGGCGTCCGTCGCGCCAATCGACATGCAGGAGACCGGAAGCGATCCGGAGGCTGGCATTGTCGAAGTGCAGGACGATCGATTCCGCCGAGCCTGGAAAACTTGCCGTGCTCGCGACAAGCGAGCCGACCGCGCCATTTGCAAAGCGAAGGCCCGCAGCAACGTAATCTTCGGTTTCCATACGATGGAAACGAGTCGTTGCCGCCATAGCTTGAACGCGCGACACAGGACCTGTGAGGCTGAGGGCAAGATCGATGGTGTGAATGGCCTGGGAAATCAGAACGCCGCCACCGTCACGCGCCAAAGTGCCGCGACCGGGCTCGTCATAATAGGACTGAGCACGCCACCACGGCACGGAAATCTCGCAGAGACCGAGCTCTCCAAGCGTTCCGCCATCAACAAGTGCACGCGCCTTCTGTGATGCAGCCCGCATGCGGTGCTGAAAGATGATACCGAGCGTGACGCCAGCGTCCCGACAGAGAGCAACCAGATGCTCCGCCTCATCGGTGTTGCGAGCAACCGGCTTTTCCATCAGAATATCTTTGCCGGCGCGGGCGAAAGCTTCGACGATATCGAAGCGGGCGTTCGGCGGCGTGGCGATGATGGCGAAATCGACATCCTTATCATGCGCCGCCGCTTCCACCGAGGAATAGACCGTAACGTCATATCCTGCATGCTTCGACGCTTCCTCGGCCAGCGCCTTGGCGCGCCCGGAACCGCTGTCGACGATACCCTTCAATCTAATTTTCTCGGGGCTTGCTGCACAAGCGAGCACGTGGGTCTTCGCCACCATTCCGGCGCCTATAATGACGCAGGTCTTGATATTCTGCATTTTCGGGGAGCCTCCCTTCCCAATGCGACGTAAATTGCATACCGGTATGCCGGTTGTCAACTGACTCATGTTCCGGTATACCGGTTTAAAATTGCTGGAGTGCAAATGCCAAAAATCCCGATGACAGGCGGCTCTGTCCCGACTATGGAACGGCTGGATCTGAACCGCCCGGTAGTGGATCAGATTTATTCTGCGTTGAAATCCGCCATTTTGTCGCGAGAGCTTTTTCCCGGGCAGGCGGTGTCTGAAAATGAGATCGGGCTATCATTCAATTCCAGTCGCACGCCGGTGCGTGAAGCCTTGAGCCGTCTGCGAGACGACGGCCTGATCGTGACCCTTCCCAGCCGCGGCACCTATGTCTCCAAGCTTTCTGAAAAAAGTATCCGCAGTTCGCAGTTCATCCGTGAAGCGCTTGAGGTCGCAGCGGTCGAGAAGCTGTGCGAGATCGGTCTTTCGGCGGAAGCGGAGCAGGAGATCGAGCATGCGCTGAACGGTCAGCGCAAGGCAATGCAGCGTGGAGATCGCAAGGCCTTTCGTATGCATGACGACCAGTTTCACAGTGCTCTTGCTGCCGCCACAGGGATGGACAGGCTGGAAACGCTGCTCATCCGCGAAAAAGCAGGACTTGATCGCCTGCGGGCTCTTGCCATTACCGATGAGGCGCACATGGCTGGCCTGCTTGCCGAACACGAGGCAGTCTATGCAGCGATCCAGGATGGCAATGAAACTCTTGCGGCGGATGAACTGCGCAAACATCTTCGCCGCGTTCTTGGCATTCTGGCGCAGGTCTTCGCCAACCATCAGGATTATTTCGAGTAAATCCGCGGCACCACCGACACTGGATACCCCATCATGACGACTGTACATTCCGGATCGCTGCCTGCCGAAACGCTTGGCATGTCAGAGGCAACGCTTCTCTGCGACACGATCAGCACTCTCGCCGAATCGCCCGTTTGGGACGAAAAGCGCCAAGTGCTGTTCTGGTGCGATATTCTCGGCAAGACGGTGCGCTCTGCCGCGCTAACGCCCGGCCAGTACCGTGAATGGTCTTTCCCAAGCACGGTGTCCAGCCTTGGGCTTTGCGACAATGGTGACCTCATCATTGCCTGCGGCATGGATATTGTTTTCCTCGATCCGGAAAGTGGCGCCACCCAAACGCTTTGCAGCATTCCGGCGCCGGAAGGCGCAGCTTTCCGCCTGAATGACGGACGGATCGGGCCAGACGGTGCATTCTGGGTCGGCACGATGCATAACGTGCCACTGGCGCAGATGGAGCCGCGCGGCGAACTTTGGCGCGTCACGGCGAGTGGCGCCGAACGGATGCAGACCGGCCTCACCTGCCCCAATGGGCTTGCCTTCTCGCAAGATGGTTCGGTCATGTGGCAGAGCGATTCCGTCCAAAGATGGATCCGTCGCCGCGCCTTCGACAAGAGCCGCGGCACTTTCGATGAAGGCATTCTGGTTGCGCAGATGACAGAGGAAACGGGCAGGCCCGATGGCGGCTGCGTCGATCGTTCTGGCGTTTATTGGAGCGCTGGCGTTTCTGCCGGACTGATCAATGCGTTTTCGCCCAACGGTACGCATCTTGGTGCGACTGAGGCGCCCGTCCCGCACCCCACCATGGGCTGCTTCGGTGGGCCGGACTTCAGTACGCTTTTTCTGACGTCCCACCGTCACAACATGTCCGACGAGCGGTTGCAGAAGGCGCCATCATCGGGCGGTGTGTGGATGATCCCGACCAAGACGACCGGCTTTGCCGGTTTTCGTTTTCGTCGTTGATGCGCTGGAGGCTCACGCCTTTTTCTGCCAGCGGCCTTCAGGCGATTGCTGCCAATAGGTGAGTGCATGGCCCTCGCCTTTCAGCTTCTTCCACTGCGCGCGTGCCGCTTCCAGCTGCTCTGCGTCATAGCCATCGAACATGAAGACGATGCGCTCATAGGCGTCCAGTGCCGGCGGCTCCGCACCATCGACAAGAAAGCGTACTGTCGCCTGATTGGCATTGCCATCACTTGAGGTGAGCAACACCGGCTGTTGCGCAGATGTTGCGGCGGCATCGGTGGCGTGCGGCAGAAAGCTATCGTCGCGGAACGTCCAGAGAAGCACGTCGAGCGCATCGCGCTTCTCATCACTTCCCGTTTGGACCGCGACCTTCCAGCCGCGCTCCAGCGATTTTTCCAGCAGCGGCGGCAAGGCATCCTCCAGCTTGGATTCCGTCAGATGATAAAACAGAACTTCCGTCATCGGGGGATTGCCACCTTCATGCTTCTATCTCAATCCTCGTAGTGCGCGCGGACCAACTCGTCCAGAAGGCGCACGCCATAGCCGGAGCCCCAGGACTGGTTGATCTCAGTCAGCGGCGAGCCCATGGCCGTACCGGCAATATCCAAATGCGCCCATGGCGTCTCACCGACGAAGCGCTTGAGGAACTGGGCCGCTGTGACCGAGCCCGCCAAGCGGCCAGCGCTGTTCTTCATATCGGCAAACTTCGAATCGATGATCTTGTCGTAGTCCTTGCCAAGCGGCATGCGCCACAGCTTCTCCTGTGTCGTGTCGCCCGCCTCGACCAATTGACCGGCCAGTTCATCGTCATTGGAGAAGAGGCCTGCCTGAAGATTACCAAGCGCAACTGTGATTGCACCGGTGAGCGTGGCAAGATTGATCATGAATTTCGGCTTGAAGCGATCGTTCGTGTACCAGAGCGCATCCGCCAGAACGAGGCGGCCTTCGGCGTCGGTATTGATGATCTCGATGGTCTGGCCGGACATGGAGGTGACGATATCGCCAGGCCGCTGGGCATTGCCATCCGGCATGTTTTCGACGAGCCCGATAACGCCGATCACATTGGCCTTTGCCTTGCGGGCCGCAAGCGTGTGCATGAGACCGGTCACGGCAGCAGCGCCGCCCATGTCGCCCTTCATGTCTTCCATGCCGGCACCTGGCTTCAGAGAAATACCGCCGGTGTCGAACACCACGCCCTTGCCGATGAAGGCGATCGGCTCGTCTTTCTTGGAGCCGCCATTCCATTGCATGATGGCAAGCCGTGGCGGGCGAACAGAGCCTTGTGCCACGCCGAGAAGTGCGCCCATGCCGAGCTTCTTCATTTCCTTTTCGCCAAGGATTTCAACTTCTACGCCGAGTTTCTTCAAGCCTTCCGCCTTCTCGGCAAATTCGACCGGACCAAGCACATTCGGCGGCAGATTGACGAGATCACGCGCCAGAATGACGCCATCGGCGACGGCCTGAGCAGCCTCGAACGCCTTTTCTGCCTCCTTGTGGACAACCGTTACGATCGTCACATCGACGCGCTTCGGCTTCTTCTCTTCGTCGGACGGCTTCTTGGTCTTGTAGGCATCGAAACTATAGGCGCGAAGCAGAAGCCCAAGGGCGAAGTCGGCAGCGGTCTTGCCATTTACATCAAGGCCCGGAACATCGACATAGACGACGACCTTTTCCGCCTTCTTGAAGTTGGCAGCAGCGATACCGCCTGCCCTCAGCCAATCATGCGCGGTGAGCTTCGTGGCCTTGCCAAGGCCGATGACCGTGATGCGATCTGCCTCAGAACCCTGGGGCGTCAGAACATCGAGAACGCTCATCGACTTTGCCGAAAAGCCTGCGACCTTGGAGGCCTTTTCCAGCACGCCAGCCGGATCCACATGCGCCTGACCCGCCGCTCCTTCGTCGCCGGAAGCGCGCAGAAGAATGGCCGTGGCATTTTCACATGAGGCAGAAGCGGCGAAGGAAATATCGAAACTGGCGGACATCTTGATGCTCATCTTGCTGTTTTTTAAGGGTGTGCGGATCATGGGCCTTTCCGCCCGCGACGCAACCCCGGCATGGCGACTTGCAGTGTCAAATTTGTGGATGGTCACAGCAACGACTGAGGTTCGACGAAAAGTTTTTTCGCCAGCTCTCCACAAAAAGCCACAGCCTCAGGAAAAATGACTGCGCGAAAGAAATTTGTGGTCCATTGAGAGTCGCCAAGCGGGATCGATGCGATTACATAGGGCCGGTTCCCTGCACGGGAAAAAAAGAATGGAAAACGTTACCAGGGACTAAATGGCGCTTCTCGAACGGTACATATTGCGACGCACGACGCAGATGGTTCTCGTCGCGCTGATGCCCGTGCTGGCAATCATCTGGACGATCCAGGTTCTGCAAAGAATCAACCTCGTCACGGATAGCGGCCAGTCCATGGGCTCGTTCATGACGCTCGCAACCATGCTGTTGCCTACGCTCATTCCCGTCGTTCTACCCTTCGCGCTTGTCATTGGCGTGACGCAGACGCTAACCGCGATGAACACCGACTCGGAGCTCGCCATTATCGATGCGTCGGGCGCGCGCCGCACGATCATCTACAAGCCTGTCCTCATTCTCGGCGCGGTGCTGAGCCTCGTCTCCTTCGGCATTACCAATTTTGCCGAGCCGCCGGCACGTGCCGCTGCGCGCCAGATGGTCGCTGCAGCCTATGCCGACCTCCTCTCCTCGGTGATCGAAGAGAAGACTTTCCGCACCATTCAGGATGGACTTTATGTGCAAATCGGCCAGCGTCAGGGCCGAATCCTTCGTGGGCTCTTCGTTGCCGACCGTCGCGATCCGAATTACGACCTTATTTATTATGCCAAGGAAGGCATGATCGACGAAGGTGGTACCTCGCTCACCATGCGTGACGGTGAGGTTCAGCAGAAGACGCCCGACGGCAAGGTTTCGGTCGTCAAGTTCCTGTCCTACGCCTTCGATCTCTCGACCATGTCGGAGAAGTCCGACAATGAGCCGTCGCTGTCTGCCAGCGATGCCAGCCTGGCCTTCCTGCTGTCTCCCGACGAGAACCTGGAAAGCTACAAGAAAAATCCTGGAAGCTTCCGTTCGGAACTGCACCGGCGTCTCGTCGACTGGATGTTTCCCTTCGTGTTTGCTTTGATCTCGCTGGTCGTCGCAGGGGATGCACGCTCTCACCGCGAGGCACGCCTACATCCCATGGTGGTTGCGCTGGTCACAGCCTTCATGCTGCGCTGGCTGGGTTTCTATTTCACCAATCAGGTGAAGCAGAGCACTGCCTTCATTCCCTTCGTCTATGCCGTTCCGGTGGTCAGTGGCCTCATTGCCGCCTATCTGCTAGCGACCGGCCGCAAGCTGCATATGCCGTCCTTCCTTCATACCGCAACCCAGGCGCTCCAGCGTCGCGTCAGCCGGCCAAAGGCGAACGGTAACGGGGGACAGAGCGCATGATCTTCGGCACACTTGCCCGCTACTTTCTTCGTCGCTACGCCATGACCACCTTCTGGTTTCTGCTTGGCGTCTCGTCGATCATCTTTCTGGCCGATTTTAGCGAAACCGCGCGACGCATGTCCGGTCTTCCCGGATATTCCGTCCCGGCCGCACTGGGACTGACGGCGCTTCGACTGCCGCTTATCCTGCAGCAGACCGTTCCTTTCGTCGCCCTCTTCGTCGGCATGACGACGCTGATCTCGCTGAACCGCCGCTACGAGCTTGTGGTGACGCGCGCGGCGGGCATTTCCGTCTGGCAGTTCATGCTGCCCTTCATCACCGGCGCGATCCTGCTCGGTATCCTCTGCGTTGCGGCGCTCAATCCGCTTGCAGCCTGGGGCGAAAGCAAGTCGCTCTCCGTCGAGGCGGGATGGCGTAACGATGGCAGCGGCCCGCGTCAGCAGCAGGTGATTCCATGGCTGCGCCAAAGCAGCGGTGGAGAAGATACGATCATTGGAGCCAAGAGCTTCGAGGATAACGGCGCGCTGCTGAAAGATGTGGTGCTGATTCACCTCGACAAGAACGGCAACATCCTTTTCCGACAGGACGCCGCCTCGGCGAAGTTGGAAGATGGTTACTGGCTTCTTAACAACGTTTCGGAGATTCGACCGGGTCACGTCCCCACCCATCAGGCGACGGCCAGAATCAGTACCAATTTGAGACAGGAATTCGTTCAAGAGCGTCTGACTCAGCCGGAAACCGTTGCTTTCTTTGATCTTTCTCGGAAAATCGAAGTGGCGAAATCGTTCGGCCTGTCATCCAAGGCACTCGAAACGCAATATCACTTCCTACTCTCCATGCCATTTCTGCTGGTGGCGATGACGTTCATTGCGGCAACTGTTTCTCTAAAGTTCAGCCGTTTTGCACAGTCCCGTTCAGTGATTCTGGGTGGAATCCTTTCCGGCTTCGTGCTTTATGTGGTAACCGTGCTCGTAAGGGCATTCGGGAGTAGCGGCGTTGTTCCGCCCTTCGTTGCGGTCTGGATTCCAGTCGTCGTAGCGTTGGCATTGGGGGCAACCATTCTGCTTCATCAGGAGGACGGCTAGTGGCGGTATTTGACCGCGGGAATATCAGACGGCTTGCGGCAGCCCTTCTGACAGGGGCTTCTGTGTGCGCATACGTAGCTACCGCATCCAGCGCTTTTGCTGATGACGGGGTGATTGTGGGCGACGCTCAAGACCAATCAAAACTCCTGCTTACAGCAAATGAACTCACCTATAATCGTGACGCGCAAGAAGTGGTCGCGACGGGTGGCGTGCGCTTGAAATATTCGGGCTACCGCATGGTGGCCCAACGCATTGAATATAATCAGGGCACCGGTCGCGTCGTTGCCCGCGGAAACATCGAACTCATCGAGCCAAGCGGCAACCGCATCTATGCAGATGAGTTGGACGTGACCGACAATTTCTCGCAGGGCTTCGTGAATGCTCTGCGCGTGGAAACGACCGACAACACGCGCATTGCCGGCGAAAGTGCTGAACGCGTCAATGAGGATGTTATGATCCTCAACAACGGCGTTTATACGGCCTGCCTTCCCTGCGCCGAACGTCCCGACAAGCCGCCACTTTGGCAGGTCAAGGCAGAGCGCGTCATTCAGGACGGCAAGAGCCAGACGGTTCGATTGGAGAAGGCTCGTTTCGAGCTGTTCGGCAAGCCGATCGCCTATCTTCCGTTCCTCACCGTTCCCGACAACCGGGTAAAGCGTAAATCGGGCTTTTTGTTCCCGCAGATGAGCATAACCGACAAGCTCGGTTTCGGTATCGGCGTGCCCTATTATCAGGTGCTTGGCGATAGCGCGGATCTGACGGTCACACCGACCTTCTACACGGCGCAGGGTCTTCTGCTTCACGGTGAACTGCGCAACCGTTTCGAGATGGGAACGCACACGCTGACATTTGCCGGCATCGACCAGCGTGACCCGGAACGATTCGACGCCGGTACCAGCGACGCGCTGAACGACCGTCGCGGCATGGTTGCAAGCCGGGGTGACTTCAAGATCAATCCCCGCTGGTCATTCGGCTGGGACGTCATGGTGCAGTCCGACAACAACTTCGCCCGCACCTATGACCTCAAGGGCTATAAGAGCGAAACCCAGACCAACAAGCTTTACCTTACCGGCCTCGGTGATCGTAACAGCTTCGATGCCAATGCCTACTACTTTAACGTCCAGGACAAGGACGACTTCGAGTTGGAAGAGCGCAGGCAGGCGATTGTCCATCCAGCCGTTGACTATCGTTACTTCCTTCCCGATCCCGTCTATGGCGGCGAGCTTTCGCTGACGACGAACCTCACGAGCCTGACGCGCCGCAATCAGGATGCCTATGCGCTAGGAACCTCCAACCGATTCCCGGGTCTTGAAGGCACCTATACGCGCCTGACGACGGAAGCCGAGTGGAAGAGAACCTACACCTTCGACAGCGGCCTTCAGCTGACACCGCTGGGCGCCCTTCGTGGAGACATCTTCTCCACCGACATGGCGACGCAGGGTCTCACCTATGGCAGTTCGATTGACGATGACGCGGCCTTCCGCGGCATGGCAACCCTTGGTCTCGAAGCACGCTACCCGATTTTGTTCACGGCGCAGAACAGCAGCCACGTGATTGAACCGATCGCTCAGGTATTCGTGCGTCCGGATGAGCAATTCGCCGGTCGCCTTCCAAACGAAGATTCGCAGGCCTTCGTCTTCGATGCGACCAACCTGTTCGAACGCGACAAGTTCACGGGCTTCGACCGTGTCGAAGGCGGTACGCGTGCCAATCTCGGTTTCCGCTATAACGGCACCTTCGACAATGGCTACGGCATCCGCGCGATCGCGGGTCAGTCCTTCCATCTGGCCGGCGAGAATTCTTTCGCCTCCCCGGATCTGGTCAATGCCGGTGCCGATTCCGGTCTGGAATCGGACCGCTCCGACTACGTGACGATGGCGGCGATCGATGCGCCGATCGGTCTGTCCTTCTCCAACAGCCTGCGTCTCGACAAGGATAACTTCGAGATCAACCGGATGGAGAACAGCGTCCACTACACGGACAACCGTTTTACCGGCAAGGTCAGCTATACGCAGGTCAAGGCACAGCCGAATTACGGCTATGACCGTGATCGTGACATCATCCAGACGTCGGGCAAGATCCGCCTCGACGACAATTGGGCTCTGTTCGGCGCGATCAACTACGATTTGAACAACAAGTTCTCGAGCGAGCGCCGTATCGGTGTTCTCTATCAGGACGAGTGCACGATCTTTACCGTCAGCTACTCGGATGAGGGTAACCTCAGCACCGTGCGCGAGGCGGCAAATGACTGGTCGATCAATGCCCGCCTCGCCTTCCGCACACTCGGCGACATTAGCGTCGGCTCGGCTGCGGAAGACTGGGACAAGGCCGATATTGGCTGGCAGCCAAATAACTACTGATAGCCTAGACCTTACAAAACAACGGCGGGATTTTCCCGCCGTTTTCATTTGTAGCGACACCTCCACCGGGTGTGGCGCTCGATATGATGTGATCGACAGACTGCCGTTAAGGTCACGCTTTTGCCGTAGATATCGACGATCTGGTTGTGACGGACGATTGCGGTGGTAATCATTCCAGTGATATACACGGGCGCGTTCATATTTAGGATCGCGGAAGAAGGCGAAGCATCACCGTGAGGTGAGCGTACAAGCTTCATGCCGCGAGAGTTTCAAAAGCAATGCCGTGGAACCGGTCCACTGGCTTGCCGAGAGGGAGAGACCAGGATGAACTTCGGAAAGAAGGCGATGCGCAGCGTCGCGTTTGCCTTTGCGATCTTCGCAGTTCCCATGATTGTCGCGCCGCAGGCGAATGTCGCTTTTGCCGACAGCGCGGTGAAGATCGTCGTCAACAAGACACCGATCACCTCTGACGATATTGCACGCCGCGTGGCTTTCCTGAAGCTGCAGCGCCAGTCTGGCAATCTCAACGAGAAGGCCCGCGAACAGCTGATCGAGGAGGCTTTGAAGCGCGAGGAAATCGCCCGCGTCAAGGCTTCGGTCAGCACCGCAGATGTTGATGCCGCCTTCGGCCGCTTTGCTGCCAGCAACAAGTTGACGAAAGACCAACTGACCAAGGTGCTGACGCAGGCAGGTGTCGGTGCCGACCACTTCAAATCCTTCATCGCAATACAGATGAGCTGGCCACGCCTGGTCAATGCGCGCTATGGCGGCAAGAACCGCATGTCGACACAGGACTTCATCACGCGCCTCAAGGAGCGCGGCCAGAAGCCTGTGACGTCGGAATACTTCCTGCAGCAGATTATTTTCGTCGTACCGGAATCGAAGAAGTCCATCATCGGCAAGCGCAAGAGCGAAGCGGAAGCGTCCCGCAAGCGCTATCCCGGCTGCGAGCAGGCAAAGACCTTCGCAGCCACGATGCTGGATGTTTCGATCAAGGACCTTGGCCGGATTCTCGAACCGGAACTTCCCACAGAGTGGAAGGACCTGGTTACCAAGACGCCTGAGGGCGGCACAACCGCCACGCGCGTGACCGAGAAGGGCGTCGAATATCTGGCTGTCTGCAAGAAGCAGCAGGTTTCCGATGACTATGCGGCGGAAGTTGTCTTTCGTGCCGAAGACCTGAGCAAGGCGGAAAAGGGTGAGAACCCGAACGAGAAGAAGTATCTGGACGAGCTTCGCAGCAAGGCACAGATCACTCAAACCTGATCCTGGTGCGGCACCCTGATGCGGTGCCGCTATGGTTTCCAAGATATCAAAATGCCGCTGATCGGCAGGGTCGCACCTTTCGAGACCAGCGCAACAGGTGAAAGATCCGAACGTCGTGACGTCGCTTGAACTGCCTCTCGCTTTGACACAGGGCGATCCCGCCGGCATCGGTCCCGATATCGCGCTTGCAGCCTGGGCAAGACGTGATGAACTCAATGTTCCGCCATTTCTCTTCGTCGGTGATCCAGACGTGTTGACGAGCCGGGCAAATATTCTTGGCATTCCGGTCAACATCGTCACCTGCGAGGCTGAAGAAGCAGTTTCTGCATTCACCACCGGCCTGCCCGTTTTGCCTGTTCCTGTCGGTTTTGACGTACAGGCAGGCCAACCTCATGTCGGCACAGCGATCTCTACCATCAAAGCCATCGAGACCGCTGTCTCGTTGACGATGGCGAAAAAGGCGGCTGCCGTCGTTACCAATCCGATTGCCAAGGCCGTGCTGTACGAAGCCGGCTTCGGCTTTCCAGGCCATACGGAATTTCTTGCGGATCTCGCGCTCAAGCACACAGGCCAGGCGGCGCGACCGGTCATGATGATCGCCGGGCCGAAGCTGCGTGTCGTGCCCGTGACGATCCACATTCCCATCAAGGATGTGGCATCTGCTCTGACGGAGAAGCTCATCATCGATACATGCCGGATCGTTGCCAACGACCTGAAGAGCAAGTTCGGCATGGATGCGCCAAGACTGGCAGTCGCTGGGCTAAACCCACATGCGGGCGAAGACGGCGCGATCGGCACAGAAGATCGCGATATCATCCATCCGGCGACCATGCAGTTGCGCAAGGATGGCATCGACGCATTCGGACCTCTGCCGGCCGACACCATGTTCCATGATGCCGCGCGCAAGCGTTATGACGTTGCGATCTGCATGTATCACGATCAGGGCCTGATTCCGGCTAAGGCACTCGGCTTCGATGACTCGGTCAATGTGACGCTCGGCCTGCCCTTCATCCGCACGTCGCCCGACCACGGGACAGCGTTCGGTATTGCCGGACAGGGTATCGCCAACTGCTCAAGCCTGGTGGCGTCGTTGAAGATGGCGGCCGAGATCGCTGCGCGGCAGGTTTCCTGATGGCAGCAATCGATGGTCTTCCGCCGCTGCGCGACGTCATCCAGCGCCACGGCCTTGATGCGAAGAAGTCGCTCGGTCAGAACTTCCTTTTCGACCTTAATCTGACGCAGAAGATCGCGCGTACCGCCGGCCCTCTAGACGGTGTTACAGTTTTCGAGGTCGGGCCTGGCCCAGGTGGCTTGACCCGCGCCATTCTCTCGCTTGGCGCAAAAAAGGTGATTGCCGTAGAGCGAGACAGCCGCTGTCTTCCGGCACTGGCGGAAATTGCCGATCACTATCCCGGACGGCTGGACGTGATCGAAGGCGACGCGCTCAAGACCGATTTCGAAGCCCTTGTTCCCAAGGGCGAACCGGTCCGCATCATCGCCAACCTCCCCTATAATGTCGGCACCCAGCTTCTGGTCAACTGGCTTCTGCCGAAGGAATGGCCGCCATTCTGGCTGTCCATGACGCTGATGTTCCAGAAGGAAGTCGGACAGCGCATTGTTGCCGAAGAAGGCGATAACCACTATGGCCGCCTCGGTGTACTCACGGGCTGGCGCACCGTGCCGGAAATGGCTTTCGACGTGCCGCCACAAGCCTTCAGCCCACCCCCGAAGGTCACCTCGACCGTCGTGCATCTCCTGCCCAAGGAAAAGCCGCTGGCCTGCGATGTGGCGAAGCTTGAGAAGGTCACGGAAGCGGCCTTCGGCCAACGCCGCAAGATGCTGCGCCAGAGCGTGAAAAGCATCGGCGGAGAAGCTCTGCTTGAAAAGGCGGGCATCGACCCGAAGAGACGCGCCGAGACGCTGTCGGTCGAAGAGTTCGTGCGGCTGGCGAACAGTTTGTAATCCTGCCACGGGCATCACCAAGCCGACATTGATTTTGTTTTAGACCCTGCCGAGAGGGCCGCCATGAACAATGCCGGTTTCCAATACGAGCTTGCTGTCCCATCAGGAACCGCAGACTGCGTCGTGGTGCTTCTCCATGGATCAGGACGGGATGAGAACGACCTCCTGGCATTCGGTCGGGCAGTGTTTCCCAACGCCGTTCTTTATGCCCTGCGCGGCGCGGTGCCCTGGGAAAATGGTTATGCATTTTTCCGCAGAAAGCCCGACCGGCAAATCGACGTGGATGATTTGAAAGCGCAGGCGGCCAGGCTCTGCATGTTCATGGATTTTGTCATCCGTCAGACAGGCCAGACGCCGTTTCTCGTCGGCTATTCAAATGGTGCGATCATGGCGGCTGAGGTGCTGTGCCAGAATGGCAGCACGGCGCGGGTAGCCATCCTCTTGCGGCCGCTGTCACCTAGAAGACATGAAGAACTCCCTAGCCTCTCCGGCTTTCCCGTCCTGCTGCTTGCAGCCAGGGAAGATGAAAGGCGGGCGGAGAACAACGCGCGTGATCTGGCCGACCAGTTCATTAGTGCTGGCGCGGATGTTCGTCTCGAAATGCTCGAGGGTGGTCACGGCTGGGCGGAAGACGCAGCCGATGAGAAGCTCTCGCGTCAGTGGCTGGCAATTAAAGAACCGGGCTGATTAAAGCTGCGGCTCTTCCTCCAACAATCCCCTGACGAAATCGAACATACCGTGGCGACGGTTGCGGCGGACACGTTCGGCCTTGACGATTGCTTCGACCGCCGAAAACGCGGCCTGGAGATCGTCATTGAGGATCACATAGTCATAGTCGCGCCAATGCTCGATCTCGGCGCGCGAATTGGCAAGGCGTGTGCGGATCACCTCTTCGGTGTCTTCAGCGCGGCGATGCAGGCGCGACTGCAGTTCGGTCATGGTCGGCGGCAAAATGAAGATCGACACCACGTCTGCCTGCATCTTGTCCTGAAGCTGTTCTGCGCCCTGCCAGTCGATATCGAACAGCATGTCGCGACCTTCAGACATGGCCTGCTCTACCGGCGCGCGCGGCGTTCCGTAGAAATTGCCGTGCACTTCCGCCCATTCCAGCAGTTGATCGCTGTCTCGCAGCACCTCGAATTCACGCTTGGTGATGAAGTGATAATGAATGCCTTCGATCTCGCTCTGCCGGCGCTGGCGCGTCGTGACACTCACCGACAGGCTGATATTCTTGTCCCGATCCAGCAGGTTTCTGGCGATGGTGGACTTGCCCGCACCCGATGGCGAGGACATGACCAGCATCAACCCTCTGCGGGCGATATGAACGGGAGAGCTATCTGCTGGTACCATGGAGCCTACTCCAGATTTTGAACCTGTTCGCGGAATTGGTCGATCACGACTTTCAATTCGATACCAGCAGCGGTTACAGCACTGGCATTGGATTTGGAACAGATCGTATTCGACTCCCGGTTAAATTCCTGTGCAAGAAAATCGAGCTTACGCCCGACAGGACCGCCGGCGGCGAGAAGTTCACGCGCGGCTGACACATGCGAGGTCAGCCGGTCAATCTCCTCACGCAGATCCGCCTTGGTGGCCAGCAGTGCGGCTTCCGCATAAAGGCGCTCGCGATCAAGACCTCCATTGCCATCGCCGATCAAGGCGATCTGCGCTTCCAGCCTCGCCCGGATATGCTCCGGCTGACGGGAGGGATCGGCTTCGATGACGGATGTCAGTTGTTCGATACGGTCGATATGGGTAGAAAGCAGCGTGTAGAGCGATGCACCTTCCCTTTCGCGCATGGCTTTTAACGAAGCGACGGCCGCGGAGAATCCATCGACGATATCGGCATTGCGGGCAGCTTGCGCATCTTCCGTTTCCTCCGGCTCCCGAAACTCTACGAGACCGCGCACGGACAGCAACGTATCGAAGCTGAGCGGCGCGTCGCTGACCGCATTTCCCAGTTCCTGCTTCAAGGTAAGGACCGCATCCAGCGCGTCACGATTGACGACGGCCTCAAGCTTGGTCTCTGACGCCGACACCGAGAGCCCGGCCTGAATGTTACCGCGCGACAGGCTTTTCGATGCGATGTCACGGAGCGCCGTCTCCAGTGCCTCCATGCCCGATGGCAGGCGCAGCCTTAGATCCAGCCCCTTGCCATTGACGGAGCGCAACTCCCAGGCCCAGCGATATCGTCCGGAGGAGCCTTCGCTGCGCGCGAAGCCCGTCATGGATTGCAATGTCATTCGAATGTCCCCCAGACGCTTGCGTGCGGCCACGCAGCCGCAGCCAGCCCTCTATTAATTAGCCGGTTTCTCTGCCTGATTACCGCCTGGCTGACCGTCGACAACGGTTTCGGAGTTTCCGCCGCTAGCAGCCTTTTCGGCCTCGATCTTGCGCCAGCGACGGACATTGGCGTTGTGCTCGTCCAGCGTCTTGGCAAAGACATGGCCGCCTGTGCCATCGGCTACAAAGTAGAGATCGTCTGTCCGCCAGGGATTGGCGGTCGCCTCAAGCGCTGCCCGGCCGGGATTGGCGATCGGGTGCGGCGGCAGGCCGCGGATGATATAGGTGTTGAACGGCGTCTCTTTTTGCAGATCCGACTGGTAGATCGGTCGGTCGGATGGTTTGCCCTCACCGCCAAACAGACCGTAGATGATCGTCGGGTCGGATTGCAGACGCATGTTCTTCTTCATCCGGTTATAGAAGACGGAAGCGACGTGGCCGCGCTCATCATCCTTGCCGGTTTCCTTCTCAACGATGGAAGCGAGTGTGACGAATTCCTCGACGGTCTTCAGCGGCAGGTCCGGGTCGCGCCGCTGCCACAGCATGTCGACGAGCTTTGTCTGCGCCGCGCGCATCTGGCGCACGATTTCTTCCCGCTTGGTGCCGCGGGTAAAGGGATAGGTGTCCGGACGCAGGCTGCCTTCCGGTGGCAGTTCGGTCGGAAGATCACCTTCGAGCACAGGGTCGGATTCAAGGCGCGCGAACATCTGTTTGACCGTCAGGCCTTCCGGGAAAGCAACTGTGTAGAGGATCGACTTACCCGATTCCAGCAAGGACAGAATATCCTTCATCGATGCATGGGCCTTGATCTCATATTCGCCCGGCTTCGGCGTCTGACCGGCTTCCATGTAACGATCTGCCATCAGGCGGAAAATGCGCCCGTTGGAAATGGCGTCGCTTCGCTCCAGCGTATTGGCGATTTCCGCCAGACCAGCGCCATTGCGCACCGTGATGGTGGTGTTGGTCGGCAGCGGGCCCGGCTCATGAAACGAGTGGATCATGTAGTAGAAGCCCGCGATACCCACCACGGTGACGGCCACGATCAGCGTCATCAAAAAATTCAGGAAGATCACTGTCTGGCTGTGGGCCTTGCGCGAGCGCTTCGGCGGCTCAGGCACTTTTTCAGGTCTCAGAGCCTCGGTCGGCGATTTGGGAATGATCGGTCCACCCTTGCTCTCATAGGAGCTGTCGCGGTCGTAGGGCGGCTGATTGTTCTCTCTGTTATCGCTCACCGGCGGTCCTTTTCAGTTCGGCATTACAACGGCTTATTTGAGCAGGCAATGCGGCAAAAACAGGTTCGGCAGGCTATTCTGCACTCTCAACCGGCGGAGGGATCAAACACATCTTCGTTGACGAAGCGAGGTTCCTCCACCGTTCCAGTTCATCGAAAACGGACGCGCTCGCATCCTTGGTTTCGAAGAGCTGGCAGATCAGACAATCCCGACATATCGCCGGGAAAGCTGAAAACGTTCTGATCGATTCTTGGAAGGGCGGCAAGTGGCCGCCCCATGCTGACAGACTTAGAGCGTCAGTCCGGACACTCAGCCTTCGTAACGGCGCAGGACCAGAGATGCATTCGTGCCGCCAAATCCGAAGGAGTTCGAAAGGGCCACATTGACGTCGCGCTTGCGCGCCTTGTGCGGCACGAGATCGATCGCGGTCTCGACATCGGGATTGTCGAGATTGAGCGTCGGCGGGACGATGTTGTCGCGGATGGCGAGCGTCGCGAAGATCGCTTCGATCGCGCCTGCTGCACCGAGAAGATGGCCTGTCGCCGACTTGGTGGACGACATGGAAATCTTCGAGGCAGAGTCACCCACCAGGCGCTCGACCGCGCCAAGCTCGATCGTGTCGGCCATGGTGGAGGTGCCGTGGGCGTTGATGTAGTCGATGTCGGCTGGCGTCAGGCCGGCACGCTTGAGCGCCATGGCCATGCAGCGATAGGCACCTTCGCCGTCCTCGGACGGAGCGGTGATGTGGTATGCATCGCCGGAGAGACCATAGCCGACGACTTCGGCATAGATTTTGGCGCCACGTGCCTTGGCATGTTCCAACTCTTCGAGAACGACAATGCCGGCGCCCTCGCCCATGACGAAACCGTCACGGTCACGGTCATAGGGGCGCGATGCCTTCTGCGGATCGTCATTGTGCTGGGTGGACAGCGCCTTGCAGGCGGCAAAGCCAGCGAGCGAAATACGGCAGACGGGCGATTCAGCACCACCTGCAACCATCACATCGGCGTCGCCAAGCGCAATCAGACGGGAAGCATCACCAATCGCGTGCGCACCAGTGGAGCATGCCGTGACGACCGAATGGTTCGGGCCACGCAGCTTGTGCCTGATGGACACCTGGCCGGAAACGAGATTGATCAGACGACCGGGAATGAAAAAGGGCGAGACGCGGCGCGGGCCTTTATCGCGAAGCGTGTATCCTGCTTCCACGATGCCTTCGAGGCCACCGATGCCAGAGCCGATCAGCACACCGGTCATGATCTGGTCTTCGTCAGTTGCAGGATGCCAGTTGGCGTCGTTCAGCGCCATCTCGGCGGCGGCCATGCCATAGATGATGAATGGATCGACCTTGCGCTGTTCCTTCGGCTCCATCCAGTCATCGGCATTGAAGGTACCATCGGTGCCGTCACCGACAGGAATGCGGCAGGCAATTTTCGCGGGCAGATCTTCGACTTCGAATTCCGTGACGAGACGGGCGCCATTCTGACCGGCCAAAAGCCGCTCCCAGGTCACTTCCGTTCCACAGCCAAGGGGAGATACCATGCCGGTACCCGTGATAACGACACGTCTCAAAGTCAATTGTGCGCCCTCATAGTCCAATCATAGGTGTTTGGTATATGTCATCTTGCGTGCGACAAGCCTCATCCGGCCCAAAGAGACCGCATGATAAAATATTGGCCCGGACAGGCCGGGCCACATCGGGAAGGCTTTTGGGCCTTCCCTTGATCCATTCAAAGATTAGGCCTGAGCCTTTTCGATGAACTTGACAGCGTCGCCAACAGTCAGGATCGAGTCAGCTGCGTCGTCTGGAATTTCAACGCCGAATTCTTCTTCGAACGCCATAACCAGTTCAACGGTGTCGAGCGAGTCAGCGCCCAGGTCGTCGATGAAGCTTGCGCCTTCAACGACTTTGTCGGCGTCAACGCCAAGATGATCAACTACAATTTTCTTTACGCGTTCTGCGATATCGCTCATGTCGGTTTCCTCGACCTTTACTTTGAAAGGAATGCCCCTTCAGGCACCCTGCCCTGTTAAAACCCCCAAGCGCCCCTTTAAGGCAGGCACCGTGGGCAAACCCGTTCAACCCGGTCAAGCTAACATCGTCGCAAGAAATCGCAACGGTCGCCTGTCACTCCGGGACGACTGTTCACAGTCTTCGCCCGCTTAACATGCTTTCCTGCGGGAAAAAAGCCTTAAAATAGCGCTAACACACGCGCTCTACAGGCAATTTTCTTTTCGATACATGTCAGAAGTCGAAGTGTGCAAGCGCCACCACAGCAAGATGCAAGGCGCTTTCACCTGTTGGATCGTCCGAACACCCCTCACGAAAATCACAGCGGATTTTCATGCGGGATGGATCAGATCATGGCCATACCGCCATTTACGTGCAGCGTCTGACCGGTCATGTAACCGGCCTCGTTGGAGGCAAGATAAAGCACGGCAGAAGCGATTTCAGCGCCCGTACCCATACGCTTCATCGGGATCGCTCCCATGATGCCTTCCTTCTGCTTGTCGTTCAGCTTGCCGGTCATCGCGCTTTCGATGAAGCCCGGTGCCACGCAGTTGACGGTCACGTTGCGGACTGCAATTTCCTGTGCGAGCGACTTGGAAAAGCCGATCATGCCGGCCTTGGAGGCGCAGTAATTGGTCTGGCCCGCATTGCCGGTGACGCCGACGATGGAGGTGATGTTGATGATGCGGCCGAAACGGCGGCGCATCATCGGGTGGGTCAGCTCACGTGTCAGGCGGAACATGGACGTCAGATTGACCTCCAGAACATTGTCCCAGTCCTCATCGCTCATGCGAACGAAAAGGCCATCCTTGGTGATGCCGGCATTGTTGACGAGGATGTCGACGCCTTCGAGTTCGGCTTCGGCCTTCTCGCCAAGTGCCTTTACCTCTGCACGGTCAGCGAGGTTGGCCGGGAAAATCTTGACGCGCTCGCCGAGCTCTGAGGCCAATGCCTCCAGCTTTTCGACGCGGGTGCCGTGAAGGCCAACGGTTGCGCCCTGCGCGTGGAGCATACGGGCGATTTCTTCGCCGATGCCGCCGGTCGCGCCGGTAATGAGAGCCTTGCGGCCAGTCAGATCAAACATGCTGTTCGTCCTTTTATTTTTCTCTTGAACTCAGCCGAGAAGCGTCTGAAGTGCGGCTTCGATATCCGCAGGGGAATTGACGGCAACGCCGTTGACGGTCTTGTCGATGCGGCGAGCGAGACCCGTCAGAACCTTGCCGGAGCCGATCTCGTAAAGTGTCGTCACATCATTTGCGGCAAACCACTCGACGGTTTCGCGCCAGCGAACCTGGCCTGTCACCTGCTCGACCAGCAGGGCGGCAATCTCCTCGGCATCCGACACGGATGCTGCGCGCACATTGGCGACAACCGGAACGACCGGATTGTTTTTCTGGACCGAGGCCAGCGCCTCGCGCATAGCCTCTGCAGCAGGTGCCATCAGGGCCGAGTGGAAGGGTGCGGAGACCGGCAGCATGATGGCGCGCTTGGCGCCCTTCTCCGAAGCAAGGGCTGCTGCCTTTTCCACCGGTGCCTTCGCGCCGGAAATGACCAACTGGCCGCCGCCATTGTCATTGGCAATCTGGCAGACGCCGCCGGCAGCTGCTTCGGCGCAAATGGCCTCCACATCGCCATGCTCAAGGCCGATGATCGCCGCCATGGCGCCCTGACCTACGGGAACGGCAGCCTGCATGGCATTGCCACGGATGCGCAAAAGACGGGCGGTATCGGCCAGCGAGAAGGTACCGGCTGCACAAAGCGCCGAATATTCGCCGAGCGAATGGCCCGCAACGTAGGATACTTTTTCAGCAAGCTTGAGGCCACGCGCGCCCAGGACGCGCATCACGGCGACGGAAACCGCCATCAGTGCCGGCTGTGCATTGGCGGTCAGCGTCAGCGTCTCTTCCGGACCATTCCACATGATGTCGGACAGTTTCTGTCCCAGTGCTTCATCGACTTCCTCGAAAACGGCGCGGGCTTCTGCAAAATTCTCCGCCAGATCCTTGCCCATGCCGACGGCCTGGCTGCCCTGACCGGGAAATGTGAATGCGATAGCCATGGAATGCGGTCCTTCTTTTTTGGCCTGTTCTCGGGCCTTCCCTTCCATTGTGGGGCTTTCCATTCACATTCCAGCCCGCAAAGTCAAGGCTTTGCGCCGCTTGCGACGCCTTTGCCGTCTGTTTCGCCGTCCTCTTCCACAGAGATTGAGACGGAATGTTTTTTCTTGCGCTGCGGCAATTCCGCATTACTTTCTGCCCACCTTCCAAACAAAACGAGACATTTCCATGAAACAGAACACGTTGGGACGCACGGGCATTTCCGTGTCGGAAATCGGCCTTGGCACGATGACATGGGGCACGCAGAACACCGAGGCCGAGGCCCATGAGCAGATGGACTACGCACTCGAGAACGGCGTGAACTTCTTCGACACAGCCGAGCTCTACCCGACGACGCCGGTCTCTGCCGAAACGCAAGGGCGCACGGAAGACTATATCGGGACGTGGTTCGAGAAGACCGGCAAGCGCAGCGACGTGGTTCTCGCCACCAAGGTTGCCGGCTCCGGCCGCGACTACATTCGCGGTGGGCGCGATATCGATGCCGCAGCCATTCGCGAAGCGGTCGACACCAGCCTCAATCGCCTGAAGACCGATTACATCGACCTCTACCAGATCCACTGGCCGAACCGCGGCACCTATCATTTCCGAGGGGCCTGGAGCTTCGACGCGTCCAAGCAGAACAAGGAAAAGACGCTCGAAGAATTCAACGAGAAGCTCGAAACACTGGGCGAGTTGGTAAAGGCCGGAAAGATCCGCGCCATCGGTCTTTCCAATGAAAGCGCCTGGGGCACGCAGAAATATATCGATATCGCCGAAGCCAAGGGGCTCCCACGCGTCGCCTCCATTCAAAACGAGTACAATCTACTCTATCGCAGCTTCGACCTCGATCTTGCCGAAGTAGCCCACCACGAAGATGTCGGCCTGCTTGCCTATTCGCCGCTCGCGGGTGGCATCCTCACCGGCAAGTATCAGAACGGTGCGCGCCCGGAAGGATCGCGCGGGTCGATCAATCACGACATCGGCGGACGGCTTCAGCCTCTGCAGGAAGCGCCGGTGAAGGCCTATCTGGAACTTGCCTATGAGGCTGGTATCGATCCTGCCCAGCTCGCGATTGCCTTTTGTCTTACGCGCCCCTTCATGGCGTCGGTCATTATCGGTGCAACGACGATGGAGCAGTTGAAGACGGATATCGCCGCGGCCGATGTCACACTCTCCGACGAGGTGCTGAAGGGCATAGCCGATATCCATCGTCAGTACCCGATGGCAATCTGATCGAGGCCCTTAAACCAGGCTTTTTCGGGCAGCGCGCTTGCATTCGCAGCAAAATTCAGTATAAGCGCGCTGTTCACAACACCCGGTCTTATGGCTGGTGGCTGAACGGAGGGCTGGTTTCGGTCTCGAAACAGCAGGAACCATAAGGTTTTTCCGGCCTCCCGTGTCTCCGCTCTCGACCGTCTCGAACAACGCTTTTCTTGCCTCCGGTTTTCCGATCAAGAGCAGTCGTTGAGGCTTAGCGCCGTTGCCGGGTGATGAATGAAACGCAAGAAAGGCAAAGCTTAAATGGCTCTTTACGAACACATCTTCCTTGCCCGGCAGGATATCACTGCCCAGCAGGTCGACGCACTTGTCGAACAGTACAAGGGCGTTATCGAATCGTTCGGCGGCAAAGTCGGACGCATCGAGAACTGGGGTCTGAAGTCCCTCACCTACCGCATCAAGAAGAACCGCAAGGCTCACTACGCTCTGATGGACATCGACGCTCCGGCGGCTGCTATCCACGAAATCGAGCGCCAGATGCGCATCAACGAAGACGTTCTTCGTTACATGACCATCGCTGTGGAAGCTCACGAAGAAGGCCCGTCTGCCATGTTGCAGAAGCGCGACCGTGACGACCGCCCGCGCCGCGACGGCGACCGTCCTGACCGTGGCGACCGTGGTCCCCGTGATGGCGCACCGCGCGAAGACCGTCCGCGCCGTCCGCGCGAAGACCGTGCATAAGGAGAAACAATAATGGCTGACGCATCCTCTTCCCAGGCACGCCGCCCCTTCCACCGCCGTCGCAAGACGTGCCCCTTCTCCGGCGCAAACGCTCCGAAGATCGACTACAAGGACGTTCGTCTGCTGCAGCGCTACATTTCCGAGCGCGGCAAGATCGTTCCTTCGCGCATCACCGCCGTTTCCCAGAAGAAGCAGCGCGAACTCGCTCAGGCGATCAAGCGTGCACGCTTCCTCGGCCTGCTGCCTTACGTCGTAGCGTAATTCAAGTTTCGAGGTCGCGGTTTCACGCGACCTCGTTCTTCCTCTTGAAGCAGCCAACTCTCAGTCAGCCTCTTCAAGAGCTCCAATTCCTTCCGCGTTGGGCGCGGATCGACTGACACCAAACCCCATGTTGGGGACGACGTTCAAACGAACGGTCCTCTAACTGCTAAGACAAGCAGGACAGCGACGTTGAGACAATTGAACCAGACAGTGCTGATCGCCGGCATTCTTGCCGGCATATGCGCCGCGTTTCTAACGCTTGGCGCAACCGCACAGTCGTCGATGTCTTTCCTCCTCTATGCGGCTTCCGCCATGCCGGTTCTCGTTGCCGGTCTCGGCTGGGGCAATGCCGCGGCCATCGTTGCCGTTCTCTCCGCAGGCTTCCTCGGCGCCCTTGCCGTCTCCCCGCTTTTTGCCGTGACGATCGCGATCTTTACGCTGATCCCGGCTGGCTGGCTGTCTCACCTTGCAAACCTCGCGCGGCCTGCCGCTGAAATCGGCGGCCCGGAAGACCTGATGGCCTGGTACCCGCTGTCCGGCATCGTTCTGCATCTTTGCGGCCTGATCACGGTCTCGGTCATCATTCTCGGCACCATGATCGGCTATGGTCCCGAACTGGTTTCGCAGATGGTCGATCTGATGATGGCGTCTGTCCAGGCAAGCGAATCCACCTTCAAGCCAGATCCGGCAGCCCTTTCGCAAACAAAGTCGCTTCTGGTTCTGATGCTGCCGATGATCCAGGGCGGCCTCTGGGTTATGCTTTTGTTTGCGGCTTACTATTTCGCAAGTCGGATGGTGCGCTCTTTCGGCAAGGGTCTTCGCCCACGCGAAGATATCGCAGCCGCACTTCGCATGCATCGCAACGCGATCTTCATTTTCCTTGGAGGCATCGTCCTGACTTTCTTTGGCGGTGTTCCCGCCATGGTCGGTGCGGTTCTCTGCGGTACATTCGGCGCGGGATTCATAATGGCGGGTTACGCCTCGCTGCATCACCGTTCCAAGGGCAGGGACTGGCGACTGCCGGTTCTCATCCTCGCATACCTTTCAGCGATCTTCATGTTTCCGCTGTTCCTCATCCTCCTCCTGGGTCTCAGCGACGTGCGCAGCACGATCTCTCTGACACCTGCGCGGAACTCCGATAAATCGAACGAAACCAACTCCAAATAAGAAAGGATCAAGAAGATGGAAGTCATTCTTCTCGAGCGTATCGCAAAGCTTGGCCAGATGGGCGAAACCGTAAAGGTTCGCGACGGCTACGCACGTAATTTCCTGCTGCCACAGGGCAAGGCACTGCGCGCCAACGCTGCCAACAAGACCCGTTTTGAAACCGAGCGCGCAACGCTCGAAGCCCGTAACCTCGAGCGCAAGTCCGAAGCCCAGAAGGTTGCCGACGCACTCGAAGGCAAGAGCTTCATCGTCGTTCGTTCCGCTGGCGAAACCGGTCAGCTCTACGGTTCCGTTGCTGCCCGTGACGTCGTTGAAATCCTCGGCGCTGAAGGCTTCAACGTTGGCCGTAACCAGGTCGAACTCAACACGCCGATCAAGACCATCGGTCTGCACAACGTCACGCTTCACCTGCACTCCGAAGTCGAGCTTCAGGTCGAGCTGAACGTTGCCCGTTCGGCTGAAGAAGCTGAGCGTCAGGCCAAGGGTGAAAACCTCACCTCCGCTGACGCCATCTACGGCGTTGACGAAGATGCGCTTCGTCCGGAAGACTTCTTCGATCCGGAAGCTGACCGCGACGGCGACGACGACTAATATCTTGAGGCCTTTTGGCTCAAAGACAAAACCCCGGATGGCTACATCCGGGGTTTTTGTTTGGGCGTTGCGAAAACTATTCGCCCGTGGCTTTGGCCGCTGTCGTTACTCTGGTCGGCATCCGTGACGGCAGCGTCATGGCGATGACGCCAGCCAGAATACACACAAGCCCGATCATCGTGCTCACCTGCAGTTTCTCACCAAGGAAAACCACGCCGATCGCCACGCCCACGGGCACGCGCACATAGGCCTGCGCCGTCGTTCCGAGCGACCCTAGCGTGCGGACGAGGCGGAAGTAGATGGTGAACGCGAGCGCGGTGGAGAATATCGAGAGCCCAATCAGGGCCGCAATCGAACGCGTTGAGGGTGCAAGCTCCCACGGGCGGTCCACCACCAGGCTAACAGGGATGAGAATGATCGCCCCGCAGATCAGCGAGGCTGCAGCAGGGATCATCGAATCGATACCCTTGAAGTTCTTTCCGAAGATCGCCGCGCCTGCATAGAATGCGGTGGCAAGGATGACCGCCATTTGTGCCAGCACCACATCACCCAGACCATTCAGCGCCTGAACGCCGATCATGACCACGGTTCCGATAAGACCGATCATGACGCCGAAGAGCTTCCGGCCATTCACCACCTCATGCCGGGTGATGATCGCCGTCAGCAGAAAGGTGAAGACCGGCGTCAGCGAGTTGAGAATGACGGCAAGCCCGGCATCGATGTAATGCTCCGCCCAGGCGATCAGCGTGAATGGAAGGACGCTGTTCAGCACCGCCTGGATGGCAAACATCTTCCACAGCGCTGGATTCTTTGGTAGCCGCAAGCCTCGCCAGAGAATGATGACGGTGAGGATGCTGCCGGCTATCGCGGTGCGAGCCGCAATCAGCGTCAGCGGCGGGATCGTCTCGATTCCGATCTTGATGAAAGTGTAGGAACTGCCCCACAGGCAACCCAGCAACACAAGCAGGGCAAGTTCGGGCAGCAGCTTTTTGTCGGTCATTCTGTCAGTCTCTCTGTCGAAGCGATCCTTCTTTATAGAGTTGCGCTGCGATGGGAAGCTTCGGTATCGGCCGAACAATGGCCCGCTGACGAAGGCATACTCGGATGATAGTGTTTCTCCCATGACCGGTATCGCCTCCCCCAACACCATTGCCGCCATCGCCAACCTGATTGGCGATACCACGCGCGCAAACATGCTCTGCGCCCTTATGGGTGGGCAAGCGCTGACAGCAGGTGAGTTGTCCCGGGGTGCGGGTGTAACGCCGCAGACGGGCAGCGAACATCTGGCGAAAATGGTGGACGCCAACCTGCTGACGACGGTGAAACAAGGCCGCCATCGATACTACCGGCTTGCGTCTGCGCAGGTTGCCCATGGGATCGATGCGCTGATGTCGATTGCCGCAGCCGGGCCGAAACGGCATCATCCCATCGGGCCGAAGGAAAAGGACATGCGGCTTGCCCGCAGTTGCTACGACCACATCGCAGGCCGGCTTGCGGTGGCGATGGCCGACAGTCTCAGCGGCAGGGGACACATTCTGCTTTCCGATGAAGGTGCACTGGTGACGGAACAGGGCAAGGCCTTCCTGGCGGATTTCGGCATCGATCTCAACGATGGCACCCGGTCGAAGCGACCGCTTTGCCGCACGTGCCTGGACTGGAGCGAGAGACGGCACCACATTGCGGGACACGTCGGTACTGCGCTTTTTCAACGCACGCTCGATCTTGGTTGGGTGACGCGCCGGACCGATAGCCGCGCACTGAGGATCACGCCTGCTGGCGACAAAGGATTTCGAGACATCTTCTGCCTGCCCGCTGAGTGGCGGGAAGGCTGAGCGACGCGACCAGATAAACACGATAAAGCCATCCAACTCTCGATTTGAGCTGAAAGGCTTGAACGTGAAGGCATGCCGAAGACTACTTGGCCGCCGCTTGTTCAGCCACGGGCGCCTTGCTCGTATCGACGCGCACCACCACCGACAGTCCGGGAGACAGTTCCGTCGCGGCCGGCTGATCCGGATCGATCGACACGCGTACGCCGATTCTCTGCGCGATCTTGACGAAATTGCCCGTGGCATTGTCCGGCTTGATCACCGCAAATTCTGAGCCCGCGGCGGGCGAGAAACGCTCGACCCTGCCCTTCAATTTGCGATGATGCAGCGCATCGACAGAAATCGAGACAGGCTGCCCGACTTCCATACCCGCAAGCTGGGTTTCCTTGAAGTTGGCAACGACCCAGACCTCATGCGGCACGACCGCCATCAACTGGCTGCCAGCGGCGACATATTGGCCGACACGCGCGCCAACCTCGCCCAGTTCGCCATCGCGTGGGGCCTTGATCTCGGTATTTTGCAGATCGATCCGGGCGAGTTCGACCGCGGCTTGGGCATTGGCGACGGCGGCCTGAAGCGAGCTTCGGTTGACGATGATGGTCTGTAAATCCTGACGCGCAACTTCGAGTGCTGCTTTGGCCTGCGACAGCCCGGCACGGGACTTTTCGAGATTAGCTTGCGCTTCCTCCTGAAGACTTGAGGTGCCGACGCCGCTGCGGATCAGGTTGTCCTGACGATCGGCAGCAAGCTGCGCCTGTTTCAAGGACGCTTCGGCACTATCCACCGCGGCCTGGCTGGACGCGATATTGGCGCGGGCAGCGTTTTCCTGCTGGCGGGAATTATCCGAGGCTGCCGTCTGGCCGGCGAGTGTGGCTTCGGCCTGGGCCAGTCTTTGGCGGAAGATGCGGTCATCGATCTTGACCAGCAGGTCACCCTGCTTGACCTCCTGATAATCCTTGACCGGCACATCCACGACATAGCCGCTGACCTGTGGGCTCATCGTGGTGACGTAACCGCGCACATAGGCATTGTCGGTCATTTCGACATGGCTTGAAAAAGGTGGCAGGCGCCAGGCATAGAGAACCAGCGCGACCCCGGCGATGCCGCCGAGAAGAACGATAAGAGTAACGGGTGTGAAAATCTTTTTTAGCATTTGGGGGTCTCTGAAGGATCAGGATTGGGAAACGGCGGCGGCGCTCTCGCCGCCCGTCATCAATGGTTTGAGGCGCAGCCACGCCAAGTGAAGGAGCAGCATCACGAGAGCTGCGGCGGCGCAGACGGCGATCAGCAGAAATGTGTCGTTGTAAGCCAGGATATAAGCCTCTCTCGACACCTGCTGGGCAAGAAGGGTGACGCCTTCCGCTCGCAGAAGCGTCGGATCGGTGAGCACATGGCTGTAGGCACCCGAGAGCTGGCTAATGCGCTGCGCGACCTGCGGGTTTTGCAGAAGGATGCTTTCCACCAGGATGTTGGAGTGGAATTTTTCCCTCAGCGTCACGAAGGAGCCCAGTAGCCCTGTCGTCAGCATCGATCCGGTAATCTGGGTGAACAGGAAGATGGTGATGAAATTGACGAGATAGGGCGGGCCTTTCGCCAATGCGGCACCAAAGCCCTTCGCCATCACGGGCGGCAGGAACATGGCAGCGCCAAAGGCGATCATCGCCTGGCTCAGATACATTTGTTCGGGACGCGTCAGGTTCGTCGATGTGCTGTCCATGAACGCGCCAAGCGCGATACAGGACAGCGCGATAACGTGCGCGGTCTCGACATATTTCGTCAGCATCAGCAAAGCACAGGTGGCGCCGCCAAGGACGGTTGCCAGAATGATGAGACCGTAAAGGCCCGTGGTCTGGTCATTGAGGATGCCGAGCTGCTGATAGAGGCTGACAGCTGTGGAGGATTGTTCCGACGAGACCGCGCGATAGATCAGCAGCACCGCGATAAGATGCAGATTGGTGCGCGAGAAGATCCAGCGCAGATCGAGCATCGGGTTCTTCCGCGGCAATTCGATCATCGTCATTACGGTCAACAGGGTGATCGAGGTTGCGAGAAGCACACCGAGCCACCAGGTCTCGAACCACCAGTAAAAACGGCCAAGCGTCAGGAACACGGCAAGGCAGCCAAGCCCACCGGCAAATAGCAGGTAGCTTAGAATATCCAGGCGCTCGATGACCTTGACCCTGGGAGGTGCTGTCAATGGCAGAAGATAGATGATGGGCAGAACCGCGAGCGCTAAACCCACTTCCATGCTGTAGAGCGCGTGCCAGCCATCGATCTGCAAGAGAGGTGGCGAGACGATACGAGCAAGAGGTGCTGCCAAAAGCGTTCCGGTCAGGGCGATGCTGAGTCCCAGGGTGAGCTTGCGCTGCACGGGGAAGGCTTCGAGAATGTAGAGGAAACCGAGAGAAGACAGAGGTGCGGCCGCCATGCCGCTGACGAAGCGCACGACGATGGCCGAGTGCAAATCCGTGACAAAGAGGTTGAGACAGGAGGCCAGGACGAAAGCGATGATGCTGATTTCCGCGAAGGGCCGCAGGCCATATTGCTGGCGCACTTTGAACAGCGCGATCGAGAAGGTGGCATAAGGCGCCATATAGGCGGCCGACAGCCCTGCGACCTCTGCTACGGTGCCGGAAAATTCGCCCTGCAGCTGATATAGATTGGCCATGACGATGTTCATGCCCATGCCTTGGGTGATGAAGAAGGCAAGACCAGCGGCGATATACATAAGCTTTTCGCGAAGCGGCTTTTCCGCAGGCTGCGCTGGCGGCACCGGTGCAGCCTCCTCCGGCGCAGGCGCTGTCGCTGCGGGCGAAGCGGCTTGCTCGCCTGCCTCATCCAAAGGCGCATCGCGCGTGCTCGTTATGGCATTGCTCACGGCGTCACCTCGTTTTCGTTTTCCGAGAGTTTTTGTAGATTGCCCGTCAGGCGTCTCACCACGTTGAGCGCCACGCGGATCTCATCGGTCGAGATATCCAGCGCGATCTCGGCTCGCATGGCTTTTGCCTGCGCATCCACATCTTCGAATGTCTGCAGTCCGGCGGGTGTCATGTGAATTCGTTTCGCCCTCCGGTCGATCTCATCAGAACGCCGTTCGATGAGCTTTTGTTTCTCCATGGCATCCAATAGCCGCACGAGCGTCGGCGTTTCGATTTCGAGCTCCTCGGCAAGCTCCTTCTGCGTCAACGAACCCCTTCTCGACAGTGCAAACAATGTTCGCGCACGCGCCAGCGTCAAGCCTTTCTCAGCAACGCGGGCGTCGAAGAACGAGCGGAGCTTGCGATTGAAGGCCGCCATCTCATCGAAAAGTTGTTCTTTCTCAGTAATGCGGGACAACGTAATTAGACCTTATAATTAGGTAGCTACTTATTTTGTTCCTATCTATTTCGATCCTTGCTAACTTTCAAGTGTCTTCGGTGGATTGGAGCCATGCTTTAAAATCATGGCGGAGGATGCGTGATTCGCTCGGCGCTTAAGACGTCAGCCGAATCATCCTGTGGATTAATGGGGACAACCCGTTATGTTGGGCCCCTTGCCTCTCTTTAGGTAAGGTGAGGTGCGAGTGTTGCCTTCAGGTCATTGACGGCCACGCCTCCAGGCTTCAAACCGGCAGGCTTGCAGAACAGAAGATAAGGCTAAAGGGAGATCACGAGACCATGAATGACGCCGTGAGAAAGATCACCCCAGCGCCCGCCGCCGAACCGCTTTACCGCGAGGCGCCTAACAACATTGAGGCCGAGCAGGCGCTGCTGGGCGCGATCCTCGTCAATAACGACGCCTATTATCGCGTGTCGGACTTTTTGAAGCCGGTGCATCTTTATGAGCCCCTGCACCGCAAGATTTTCGAAGTCGCGGGCGATATCATCCGCATGGGCAAGACGGCCAACCCCGTCACCATCAAGACCTTCCTCCCGGCAGACGATAAGGTCGGCGACCTGACCGTTGCCCAATATCTGGCGCGTCTTGCTGCCGAAGCGGTTTCGATCATCAATGCCGAGGATTACGGCCGGGCGATCTATGACCTGGCGCTTCGCCGCGCGCTGATTCAAATCGGTGAGGATGTCGTCAACATCGCCTATGATGCGCCGCTCGACATGCCGCCGCAGGCGCAAATCGAAGACACCGAGCGCCGCCTTTTCGAACTTGCCGAAACCGGGCGCTATGATGGCGGCTTCCAGTCGTTCAACGATGCGGTGGCGCTCGCGATCGACATGGCCGGCGCTGCCTTCGAGCGCGACGGCAATCTGTCCGGTATTTCCACCGGTATCCATTCGCTCGATGCCCGCATGGGCGGCCTGCAGCGTTCGGACTTGATCGTGCTTGCAGGACGTCCAGGCATGGGCAAGACCTCGCTTGCCACCAACATCGCCTATAACATTGCAGCCGCCTATGAGCAGGAAGTGCAGCCGGACGGCACCTACAAGGCAAAGAATGGCGGCGTCGTCGGCTTCTACTCGCTCGAAATGTCATCCGAACAGCTCGCAACCCGTATCATCTCGGAGCAGACGGAAGTCTCGTCCTCGAAAATCCGCCGTGGTGACATCACAGAAGCCGACTTCGAAAAGCTCGTCGCCTGCAGCCAGATGATGCAGAAGGTACCGCTTTACATCGACCAGACCGGTGGTATCTCGATTGCTCAGCTTGCCGCTCGCGCGCGCCGTCTGAAGCGTCAACGCGGTCTTGATGTTCTGGTGGTCGACTACGTTCAGCTGATGACCGGCTCCGGTAAGGGCGGTGAAAACCGCGTGCAGGAAATCACCCAGATTACCACTGGCCTCAAGGCGCTCGGCAAGGAACTCAACGTTCCGATCATCGCGCTCTCACAGCTCTCCCGTGCGGTGGAAAGCCGCGAAGACAAGCGCCCGCAGCTCTCCGACCTTCGTGAATCGGGCTCCATCGAGCAGGACGCCGACGTGGTGCTCTTTGTGTTCCGTGAGGAATATTATGTGAAGAACATGGAGCCCCGCGATCCCGCAGACCCGAAATATGCCGAGTGGGAATCGCTGTTCGACAAGGTCAAAGGCACGGCCGACGTCATCATCGCCAAGCAGCGTCACGGACCGACCGGTACGGTGAAGCTCGCCTTCCAAGCCGAGTTCACCCGCTTTGCGGATCTGGCCGATCCATCCTTCAGCCAGTATGAAGAGCACTAACAGTCCCTCCGCCTCATGTTTCAGCAAAGATGAGGCGGAGTCTTTTCAAGGGGATAGCGGCGGCGGTTCAGAAACTGAATCGCCCGCCTCAACCGCTTTCAAGGCAATGACCTGATCCTGCGGCCGAATGGAACTCTGGCGGTGTGTGATGGCGATAATCGTCAGATCCCCGTCCAGTTTGCGGAGCTGATCCATGATCTCACGCTCGGTGTCTTCATCGAGGGCCGAGCTCGCTTCGTCGAGAAGCAGGATTGACGGCGCGCCGTAGAGCGCGCGTGCAATCGCAATGCGCTGGCGCTCACCACCGGATAGTTTCAGTCCCCTCTCCCCGACAATCGTGTCGAAGCCATTCGCCATTCCTTCAATGCGCTTCAAGATGGCAGCTTGGTCCGCGACCTTGCGCAAGCGCTCTTCATCATGCGGGCGACCGAGAATAATATTTGTGCGCAGGCTGTCATTGAGGAGTTGAATCTCCTGCGGCACAATGCCGACCACCGCGTACCAACTGCTTTTGCCGACCTCGCCTAGCTCCACACCATCGACGAGGATGCGACCCTCCTGTGGCGTCATCGTCTTTTGCAGGAGCTTGAACAGGGTGGACTTACCGGAACCAGTTTCGCCGGTAATGAAGGTCAGACGTTCCCGTGAGGCGGTGAAAGAAACGTTATTGACGCCACGGCCATTGTCGTAACGGAAGCAGACATTTTGAAGTTCGATGTTCTTTGCAAGCGCAGGTGCAGGCTTGGCTCCTACCTCCTCCCGCTCCTCCGGCGCCATCCACATGCGGGCGCAGGGCATGAAGCGGGCAAGCGACCGCATGGCTTCGCTGACCGATTGCCCGATCATCTCAAAAGGCGTGTTGAGTTGAAGAAGCAACGTATTGAACAGAACGATATCGCCGACGGAAATGAGGCCTTGCTGATAGCGCGGAAGGAGCAGCCAGAAGCTGAGGATAAGTTGAACGCAGAGCGCCAAAGCGATCGTTGAAACGAAAGCGATCCGCCGGAGCGTTGCCGACGAATGCAGCATTGTGCTGCCCGGCATCTATTGCCTGCTCCAGATAGCGATTGGTGAAGCGGTTGGAGGCAAGTGTCAGGCCGATGAAGAAGACGCCGTAACAAAGAACGATCAGAACCAGCTCCAGGCTTATCGCCGCGCCCAGCACGATGGTGCTGAACAGAAAATTGGCCAGTCCGGGCACGAAGTAGATCAGGCCGATCTGCATCAAAATCGACGCAGCGGATGCGCCCTGCATCTGCGCCTGCTGGATTTCCACCGGATTATGGTCGGTGAAAAAGGCAGTTTGCTTGCGCGTGATTCTTTCGAAAAAGCGCGTGGTCGCCACCAGTTCCAGCCGTTCCGAATGGATCACAGCGAGATATTGCGCACAGCGCTGAATACCGGTCGCCACGGCTGTCAGGATCGCATAGAGGGAAAATGCCACGATCCACGGACCGGCCTCTTTGGGCACGTCATCGATGATGCGCGAAAACACATAAGGGCCGGATACTGATAACAGCGCGCCTGTGAATATCGTAACGATCAGAACGACGATCGAACGCCAGGAAGTCCTCAGATCGTCCTGATAAATCCACAGCAAAGGCCGGAAGGCGATCTTGTAGTCTTTGAACAAAACGGTCCTCCCGCTTTTCACAAACTAGAAAGTCGTCGTTCCGGACATAGCGCCGTTGTTAAGCCTGCACAACCCTGGGGTCGCTGGACTACAGCCCAAGCGCGCGTAAAACCGCCACGGTTACCACACCCGCAGCTGCGGCAGGTAGAAGCGAAAGGCGCATCGCAGCCAGCGCGGTGACAGCGCAGCCGATGGTTTCGGCAAGGCCGCTCGTCAATGCGGTTGGGGTGACGACGGCCATCAGGACCGCAGGCGGCACGGCGTTGAGCGCGCGTTTGGCTCGATCCGTCATCTGGACGTGACGGATGAGAAGGAGACCGCCGAAGCGTGTTGCGAGTGTCGCTGCGGCCATGGCGAGGATGGTCAGCAGCGTGTTGGCGTCGATGCTCATTGGGGCATCTCCGCCTCATCCCTGGCGAAGGCAGCAATGGCCAGTCCTGCGAGAGCACCGGCAGCGATGTACCATGCGCTAGGTACGTATCTATAGGTGGCGAAGGCGGCAGTCGCACTCGCCAAAAGAATGAAACCCGTTTGTCTGCCCTTCCAAAACCCCATCAGAAGCACGATGAAGACCGCCGGGAATGCAAAATCGAGGCCGATGACGGTCGTGTCGCCCATGACAGAACCGAGCAGAGCGCCCGCCAGCGTTGACAGGTTCCAGACGACATAGATCGAGAGAGCAGCGGCGGCGAAAAATGCCGGACGGAGCGTGCTCGTCATGCTGCGAAATTCCGCCAACGCCCAGGATTCATCCGTCAGCACCGGCATGGCAAGCCAGCGCTGCCAGGGCTTGAAGCCCTCCATCTTCACGCCGATCGAAGCGCTCATCAATATGTGTCTGAGATTGACGAGGAGTGCTGCAAAACCGAGCGCTCCCCAGCTTGCCGGGTGGGTCCACAGGTCCATCGCGACGAATTGCGAACCGCCGGCGAAAACGAGGAGTGACATCAGGCAGGCTTCCAGCGGCGACAGACCTTTACTGACAGCGATCGCGCCGAAGACAACGCCAATCGGCACCATGGCGACCAGCAGCGGGGACGCAGCTTTGAGGCCGGCGATCAATTCCTGGCGTCTCTCAGGTTTGGCTTTGCTCAACATGTCATTCTCCTTTTTCAGGAGATGCATCTAGGGAACAGCGGGTGCGCCCGTATTGAACGAAAATGATCTGCCGGTCATGCGGCGCGGAATTGACCCGGCGTTACGCCCGTGCGAGCCTTGAAGTGGCGCGTAAAATGCGGCTGGTCGGCGAAACCGCATTCGAGCGCAACCGAAGCCGGGCTTTCTCCCTGACGCAACAGGTGCCTTGCTCGGCGGATGCGGATATCGGTGAGATAGGCATGCGGCGTGATGTGGAATTCGCGGCGAAAGGCGCGGATCAAATGCGCACGGCTGAGCCCCGCCATACCCGCCAATTCTTCGAGCCCGACATCCGTATCGAAGTTGTCGTTGAGATATTCGCGCGCCTGATAGACCGCGGTTTTCTCGCGTGTCTCGACCGGTAAAATGATGGCGCTGCCGTGCCGGGAAAACAGTTCTGCCAGAACCGAGAACATGCCTTCATCCGCCTCCAGTGCCCCTGCCCCGTTTTCCAACCTGCGATGGGCAATCTGGAAGGCCTGCGCCATCTTGGGATCATGCGGCAGGAAACTTGGAAAGGACGGCGTGCCGTGAAAGGCGCGACCCGTAATGTCTTCGATGACCTCAGACAAAAGCGCGATATCTGGATAGATCATGCGGTATCGATAACCGTCACCGCCGGGGGCACCGTCATGTATCTGGCCGGGATCGATCAGATAGAGATGACCGGGACCGGTGCGCTCCGTCGTGCCCTTGATGGTCGAAATCTGCGAGCCGTTTTCGATGGCGCCGATGGAAAATGTATCATGCGCATGCGGCGAAAACTCATGCGTCAGGAACGTAGCGGTCATGCATTCCATGCCTTTGAAACGCTTGTCCCGCCAGAACCTGGTGGTTTCTGCGCGCGAAAGCGGCATGTGGTCGGTGGCCTGTTCCTGCGAAACATTGTGCATAGCTCGGGTTTAACCCAATCCGTCATGACCGTCTTGAACAAAAGTGATAGACCACGGCGACATTCAAAAGGTGCAGACCATGACAGACGACCTCGATGACAGCTTCTCCGAGATGGATGCGGATGCATTCGAAACCGCGCCACTTCGGCTGACCATAGATCTTGCCGCACTTGCAGATAACTATCGCGACATGCAGCGACGTTCCGGCAAGGCACGCGCCGCCGCCGTGGTGAAGGCGGATGCCTATGGCATGGGGATCGAGGATTGTGGCGCAACGCTCTATCACGCCGGTGCCCGGGATTTCTTTGTCGCCGGTGTGTCGGAGGGCGTGACGCTTCGTCCTCATGCGCCGGAAGCGCGCATCTTCGTTCTGTCCGGCATCTGGCCGGGCCAGGAGCGGGATGTCTTCTCCCATGATCTCGTGCCAGTCATCGCATCGGAAGAGCAACTCTCCTTCTGGACGAGCGCGCTTGCGGAGCGCGGTGATCATCCCTTTGCGCTGCATGTCGATACGGGCTTCAACCGGCTTGGGCTTCCGCTCGAAGACGCGCTTTATCTCGCCGATGACCCGACACGTCCGGCAAGCTTCGATCCCGTGTTGGTCATGTCCCACCTTGCCAGCGCCGATACCCCCTCTTCGCCAATGAACAAGGCGCAGCTTGAATCATTCCGCAGAGTTAGCGCGGCTTTCGAAGGTATCGAATCAAGCCTTTCGGCCTCTGCCGGAATCTTCCTCGGCCCGGACTACCACTTCGATCTGACGCGTCCGGGTATCTCGCTTTACGGCGGCGAAGCGGTCAATGACATGAAGAACCCCATGCGCCCGGTCGCCAAGGCGGAGGCGCGGATCATCCAGATTCGCGAGGCCGGTGAAGGGCAGACGGTGAGTTATGGCGGCACCTATCAGTTGAAGCGTGCGAGCCGTCTGGCGATCGCGGCCGTGGGTTATGCCGATGGCTATTCGCGATCGCTCTCCGGCTCCGGCATTCCGCTGCGCGAGATGGGCCGCGGCGGCGCGGAAGGATTCATCAATGGCTATCGCGTTCCGGTCGCCGGCCGCATCACCATGGACCTCACCATTTTCGACGTCACTGACGTGCCGGAACGTGCCATTCGCGCAGGCGACTATATCGAGCTCTTCGGGCCGAATGTTCCAGTCGATGAAGTGGCGCGGGCCGCGGGCACGATCGGCTATGAGATGCTGACAAGCCTCGGGCTTCGGTATGAGCGGCGATATCTGATCGGCGACGAGTAACGATTTCCACCTCTTGGAAAGCTCGAACGATCCGTGCTAGATGAGAACAAAACGGGATCGAAATTCTTCACGACCCCGCTCGTCACTCTCTAAAGAAAAAGACTGACATTCATGGCCAAAGCCAAGACACAATTCGTCTGCCAGAACTGCGGCACGGTGCACACCCGTTGGGCCGGAAAATGCGAAGGCTGCGGCGAGTGGAACACCATCGTCGAAGAAGACCCGATGGGCGGAATTGGCGGCGGCCCCGGCAAGACGCCGAAGAAGGGCCGTCCCGTCACCCTCACCTCGCTTTCCGGTGAAATCGAGGAGGCACCGCGCATTCCGACCGGCATGAGCGAACTGGATCGTGCGACGGGCGGGGGCTTCGTGCGCGGATCGGCGGTATTGATCGGTGGCGATCCGGGCATCGGAAAATCGACCCTTCTGATGCAGGCTGCGGCGGCACTCTCCCGCCAAGATCATCGTGTCGTTTACGTATCGGGCGAAGAAGCTGTGGCACAGGTGCGCTTGCGAGCGCAGCGTCTTGGTGCGGCGGACACCGACGTGTTGCTGGCGGCTGAAACCAACGTCGAAGATATTCTGGCGACGATTTCCGAGGGCAAACGGCCCGATCTCGTCATCATCGATTCCATTCAAACGCTGTGGAGCGACACCGCCGATTCAGCGCCTGGAACTGTTACGCAGGTGCGCACCGGCGTTCAGGCGATGATCCGGTTTGCCAAGCAGACGGGTGCCACCATGGTGCTTGTGGGCCATGTAACCAAGGAAGGCCAGATCGCCGGTCCGCGCGTGGTGGAACACATGGTGGATGCCGTGCTCTATTTCGAGGGCGATCGTGGGCATCATTACCGCATCCTTCGTACCGTCAAAAACCGTTTCGGCCCGACCGATGAAATCGGTGTCTTCGAAATGTCGGACAGGGGTCTGCGCGAGGTCTCCAATCCATCGGAGCTTTTCCTTGGAGAGCGCAACGAAAAGTCCCCGGGTGCGGCTGTTTTCGCTGGCATGGAAGGCACGCGGCCAGTGTTGGTGGAGGTTCAGGCCCTAGTGGCTGCCACCTCGCTCGGCACACCGCGTCGTGCTGTGGTGGGGTGGGACTCCTCACGCCTTGCCATGATTCTTGCCGTGCTCGAGGCCCATTGCGGCGTGAAGCTTGGCCAGCACGATGTCTATCTCAACATCGCCGGTGGCTACCGGATCTCGGAGCCCGCGGCAGACATGGCGATTGCTTCTGCACTGGTTTCCTCGCTTGCCGGTCTTGCCCTGCCTGCCGATTGCGTCTATTTCGGCGAAATCAGCCTGTCGGGCGCAGTGCGGCCGGTTTCCCAAACGGCGCAGCGGTTGAAGGAAGCCGAGAAACTTGGATTTTCCGCCGCATTTCTGCCTTCCGCGTCGGCAGAACTCCCGAAGGGCTCAAAGGGGCGCTGGACGGAGATTGAAAGCCTCCCCGATCTCGTGGCGCGCATTGCCGGCTCGGGCAACCGCTTCAGACAGGCTGAGGAAGACGAATAATGATCCTTTCGCTGGTTACCCGGCTAGTGTAAGAGGATCGCAAATTGGCACAGCGGCTCCCTGTTTGGGTGCTGCGACCTCCGGAGTTGGTAAATGCCCATTACGATTTTCGACGGTATCGTTCTTGCCGTTGTGCTTTTCTCCGCCGTTCTCGCCATGGTGCGCGGGTTCTCGCGTGAAATTCTGTCCATCGCAAGTTGGGTTGGCTCCGTTGCAGCTGCTTACTATCTCTACCCGCTGCTGCTTCCCTATGCGCGCAACTATACCGATGACGATAAGATCGCGATTGCCGGTTCGGCCGGTCTGGTCTTTCTCGTTGCGCTGATCATCATTTCCTTCATTACCTCGCGCGTCGCCGACTTCATCATCGACAGCCGCATTGGTGCGCTGGATCGCACACTCGGTTTTCTCTTCGGTGCAGCGCGCGGCCTGCTTCTGCTCGTCGTCGCGGTCGCCTTCTGGAACTGGCTGGTCGATGTCAGAACCCAGCCCGAATGGGTGACGCAGGCTAAGTCCAAGCCGTTCCTGGATGGTTTGGTCGGAAAGCTTGAGGCGGTTCTGCCGGATGATATCGAGCCTCAAATCCGCGCTCGAATTCTTGGCAAAAAGACAGAGACAACACCTGAGCAGGCGCCCGCGGAAGACGCACCGGCGACCACGACACCGGTACCAGCGAATTGATGCGATAGCGCGCCTTGCAATAGATGCAAGGCGCGCTATTTGTGCTAGATACTTCGACATAGGCAGCAGACAGGCCAAACCGGCAAAGCAATTCGTCGGGGCGGTTTTTGTTTTTGGCAGTAAGCAAAGGCAAGCCAGATGAATGAGCCGCTTTCGCATTCCACCTTCAATGACATTATCGATGGCGATACGCTGCATGAGGAATGCGGTGTGTTCGGCATCCTCGGTCACGCGGATGCGGCGGCCCTGACGGCACTCGGCCTGCATGCTCTCCAGCATCGCGGTCAGGAAGCGGCCGGTATCGTTTCCTTCGATGGTAAGCGCTTCCATCAGGAACGGCATATGGGTCTGGTGGGCGATCACTACACCAACCCCATGACACTTGCCCGCCTGCCTGGCTCGATCTCTATTGGTCACACCCGCTACTCCACCACCGGTGAAGTGGCGATGCGCAACGTGCAGCCGCTGTTCGCCGAATTGGAAGAAGGCGGTATCGCCATTGCCCATAACGGCAACTTCACCAACGGCCTGACGCTTCGCCGTCAGATCATCGCAACGGGGGCGATCTGCCAGTCCACGTCCGATACCGAAGTCGTGCTGCATCTCATTGCGCGCTCGCGCCACTCCTCCACCGCCGACCGTTTCATCGACGCGATCCGCCAGATGGAAGGCGGCTATTCGATGCTGGCGATGACCCGCACCAAGCTGATTGCCGCGCGCGATCCCACGGGCATTCGCCCGCTCGTCATGGGCGATCTCGACGGCAAGCCGATCTTCTGTTCGGAGACCTGTGCGCTCGACATTATCGGCGCGAAATTCGTGCGCGACGTGGAAAACGGCGAAGTCATCATCTGTGAGATCCAGCCGGATGGATCGATCAGCATCGACGCGCGCAAGCCGAACAAGCCGCAGCCCGAACGCCTCTGCCTGTTCGAATATGTCTATTTCGCCCGTCCCGACTCGGTCGTCGGCGGTCGCAACGTCTACACGACACGCAAGAACATGGGCATGAATCTCGCCAAGGAAGCGCCGCTTGAGGCCGACGTCGTCGTGCCGGTGCCGGATGGCGGCACGCCTGCAGCGCTTGGTTTTGCGCAGGAAAGCGGCATTCCGTTTGAATACGGGATCATCCGCAACCACTATGTCGGTCGTACCTTCATCGAGCCGACACAGCAGATCCGCGCTTTTGGCGTGAAGCTGAAGCATTCCGCCAACCGGGCGATGATCGAGGGCAAGCGTGTCGTTCTGGTGGATGATTCGATCGTTCGCGGCACGACATCGGTCAAGATCGTACAGATGATCCGCGAAGCGGGCGCCAAGGAAGTCCACATCCGCGTTGCCAGCCCGATGATTTTTCATCCCGATTTCTACGGTATCGACACGCCGGATGCCGACAAGCTTCTCGCCAACCAGTGTGCTGACGTGGATGCGATGGCGAAGTATATCGGCGCGGACTCGCTCGCCTTCCTGTCGATCAACGGACTTTATCGTGCTGTTGGCGGCGAAGACCGCAACCCTGCCCGTCCGCAGTTCACCGACCATTACTTTACCGGTGAATATCCGACCCGCCTGCTCGACAAGAATGGCGAGTCGATGGGGAGCAAGATTTCCATGCTCGCCAGCAACGGCTGATCGCTTCAAGCCCGCATCGAAAGTGCGGGCTTTTCTTTGCGGCCACCTGCGACCCTGAAGCCGCTTGCCGGACATGTCCTCCCTCAGTAAGAGAGAGCGGACGACCGAACGACATTCAGGGGGGACCATGACCATCGACCTTAAAGGCCGGATCGCACTCGTGACCGGCGCTTCACGCGGCATCGGCTATTTCACTGCGGTCGAGCTGGCGAAAGCCGGCGCCCATGTTATTGCCTGTGCGCGCACCGTCGGTGGCCTGGAAGATCTGGACGATGCCATCAAGGCGGTCGGTGGAACGGCAACGCTCGTTCCCTTCGATCTCGCCGACATGAAGGCGATCGATGCTCTCGGCGCCTCTATCCACGAACGTTGGGGCAAGCTGGATATTCTGGTTGCCAATGCCGGGATGCTTGGCGTCATTTCACCTGTCGGCCATATCGAGGCCAAGGTGTTTGAAAAGGTGATGAACATCAACGTCACCACGACGTGGCGCCTGATCCGCTCGGTCGAGCCGCTTCTGTTGAAATCCGATGCCGGGCGGGCGCTGATCCTGTCGTCCGGCGCTGCCCATTCCTGTCGGCCGTTCTGGGGCGTCTACTCCACCTCAAAGGCTGCTGTCGAAGCGCTGACACGCACCTGGGCTGCTGAAACCGAGCAGACGCATCTGCGCATCAACAGCATCAATCCCGGCGCGACGCGCACGGCAATGCGCGCCCAGGCGATGCCCGGCGAAGATCCCGACACCCTGCCCCATCCATCGGAAGTGGCCCAAGCCATCGTTCCGCTTGCTTCGCCGGAGCTTACCGAGACCGGCAAGATCTATGTGGTTCGCGACCGGAAATTCGTGAGCTATCGCGCACCGGAATGACTTGCGACCCGACGTGAATCTGAAAGCGATGCTCTTGACCGACAACGGGCATCGTTTCATAAAGCAAGCCATGAAAATAACGATCTGCCGCTGCTGCTGAGTTGAATTTTGCTGGCTTAACCCCCGGCCAGATCGTTTTCGTCTCCTGAAAGGTCAAAGCAGACAAACGCTCCGGTGGGGTCAATCTCCGATACCCGAAGGAAATATGCATGTCCTTGCGCTTGAAGCTTTACAACACGCTGACCCGCGAAAAAGCCGAATTTCAGCCGATCGATGCGAAGAACGTGCGCATGTATGTCTGCGGCCCGACAGTCTATGACTACGCCCATATTGGTAACGCCCGCCCGGTGATCGTCTTCGACGTGCTTTATCGCCTGTTGCGCCATGTCTATGGCGAGAACGGCGTCACCTATGCGCGTAACATCACCGACGTGGACGACAAGATCAATGCGCGGGCGCTTCGCGATTACCCGGACCTGCCGCTGAACGATGCGATCCACGCGGTGACGGAAAAGACCGCCAACCAGTTTCATCAGGATGTCGCAGCGCTCGGCTGCCTTGAGCCGACGGTGGAGCCGCGCGCGACTGATAACATTGCCCAGATGATCGACATCATCGAGAAGCTGATCGCGCGTGGTCATGCTTATGTGGCGGCGGGCGAAGTGCTGTTTGATACCAAATCCATGAGCGACTACGGCCAGCTTTCCAAGCGCCCCTTGGACGAGCAGCAGGCCGGCGCACGCATCGCGGTCGATGCGCACAAGAAGAACCCCGGCGACTTCGTGCTTTGGAAGCTTTCAAGCCATAACGAGCCCGGCTGGGAAAGCCCGTGGGGTCGCGGCCGGCCCGGCTGGCATATCGAATGCTCGGCCATGTCGGGACGCTATCTTGGCGAGGTCTTCGACATTCACGGCGGCGGCCTCGACCTGATCTTCCCCCACCATGAAAACGAAATCGCCCAATCGCGCTGCGCCCACGGCACGCATGTGATGGCCAACGTCTGGATGCATAACGGCTTCGTACAGGTCGAAGGCCGCAAGATGTCGAAGTCCGACGGCAATTTCGTTACCATTTATGATCTCCTGCACACCGAAGCCTTTGGCGGGCGCAAATGGCCCGGCGAAGTTCTGCGGCTGGCTATGCTGATGACGCATTACCGCGAGCCGATCGACTTCTCGGTGAAGCGTCTGGAGGAGGCCGAGCGGCTGCTGGCGAAGTGGCCTGCTGCGGAAGCGGGCGACGCCGAGGTCGACCAGAGCGTGCTCGACGCGCTTGCCGACGATCTTAATACCGTCGCCGCCGTCCAGGCACTGCATGCTCTGGCCCAGGCCGCCAACGCCGATCCGGAAAAACTTCCCGTGTTTGCTGCGAGTGCCGCACTTCTTGGCGTGCTGCCGAAGAAGACGGAAGTGGATGAGGCAATTGCTGCTGCTGTGGATTCGCTCGTTGCCATGCGGCTGGAGATGCTGAAGGCGAAGAATTTCGCCGAGGCGGATCGGATCAGGGACGAGTTGTCGGCCAAGGGCATTCAGTTGAAGGACGGCAAGGACAAGGAGACGGGGGAACGGGTAACGACTTGGGAGTTGAAGCGGTAGGGTCTGTGTCGAAAAGCCCAGAGAACCGAAGACTTCCAGCAAAACGGCTGGACTGTCATCCGCTTCTGGAACGATGACGTCCTCCACCAGATAGACGATGCCTGCCTGCACATCCTGCGATCGATACCAAAGGAGCCATCATGACCACTCACACCGGCGGATGCCAATGCGGCGCAATACGGTTTCGAGCAGAAGGCGTTTTGAAGGATAGCTCGATCTGCCATTGTCGCATGTGCCAGAAAGCGTTTGGGGCCTATTATGCCCCACTCGTTTCTGTGCGTGGTGTGGAGTTTCATTGGACACGCGGTGAGCCGAAGCGGTTCCAATCCTCCAACCATGTGAGGCGGGGCTTTTGTGCTGACTGCGGGACGCCGCTGACCTATGAGGCGCCGGATGGTATGGCGATTGCGGCGGGTGCCTTCGATGATCCAGCGGCGCTACCGCCCGTCATCCAATGGGGCGTCGAGAACAAGATCGGCTTTGTCGATCATCTTCACACTCTTCCGCAAGAAGAAACCGAGGCGGATTTGACGTCTGCAAGTTTCATCGCCGGCCTTGTATCCTATCAGCATCCGGATCACGATACGGTGGAGTGGCCAGAGGAGAAGGGTTGATGAGCGAGGCAGGATATTCAGGTGGGTGCCAGTGCGGGGCAGTTCGCTTTCATGCGGGCAAGCTTGGCCGGCCGTCGATTTGCCATTGCCGCATGTGCCAGAAGCATTTCGGCAATTTCTTCGGCGCGCTCGTCACGGCTGATCAGGCGCACCTCACATGGACCCGCGGCCAGCCCAGCCTTTTTCGCTCCTCCACCAAGATCCATCGCGGCTTCTGCAACAAATGCGGCACACCGCTGACCTATCATTATCCGGGGGGCGTCGAGATCGCCATTGGCGCCTTCGATCACCCCGATCAGATCGAGCCACAGGTGCAGGTCAACGCGCATATGCAGATGCCTTGGATCAAGGCGCTGTTCGACAAGCCGGAGATCAAGCAGAGCGTGGACGAAAGCACGATCATTTCCTATCAGCATCCGGACCACGACACCGTGGTCTGGCCGCCCGAAGACGAAGCAAACAAGGCATAGCATCAAGGACTGAATTCCATGACTGAAATACTGCGTGGCCTCTATCCGGAGATTGAACCCTACGAGACCGGCTTTCTCGATGTCGGCGATGGCCACACGATTTACTGGGAGCGCATCGGCACCAAGGGCGGCAAGCCTGCTGTCTTCCTGCATGGTGGCCCAGGCGGTGGCGTCAACCCGACGCAGCGCCGCGTCTTCGATCCCGCTCTCTATGACGTGGTGTTGTTCGACCAGCGCGGCTGCGGACGCTCGACGCCGCATGCGAGCCTCGAAGCCAATACAACCTGGCACCTGGTCGCGGACATTGAAAAGCTGCGCCAGAAATTCGGCTATGACAAATGGCAGGTCTTCGGTGGCTCCTGGGGCTCGACGCTGGCCCTCGCCTATGCCGAGACCCATCCCGAGCATGTCAGCGAGTTGATCGTGCGCGGCATCTATCTGCTGACCAAGCGGGAACTGGACTGGTACTACCAGTTTGGCGTTTCGGAAATGTATCCCGAGCGCTGGGAAACCTTCATCGCGCCTATCCCCGAGGCGGATCGCGGGCAGATGATGGCGAGCTATTATCGCTATCTCACTGGTACGGACGAAAAGAAGAAGCTGGAATGTGCCAAGGCCTGGAGCCAATGGGAAGGTGCGACGATCGCGCTCGTGACCGATCCGGCACGCGTGGATCAATTCGGTGAAGATCACTACGCCATCGCCTTTGCCCGTATCGAAACCCACTTCTTCGTCAATGCTGGCTGGCTCGACGACGCACAGTTGCTGCGCGATGCCAACAAGCTGAAAGACATTCCGGGCGTCATCGTGCACGGTCGCTATGATATGCCCTGCCCGGCAAAGACGGCGTGGGACTTGTCCAAGGCGTGGCCGAAGGCCGACCTCCACATCATCGAAGCCGCAGGTCACGCGATGACCGAGCCCGGTATTCTCGATCAACTGATCCGGGCAACAGATCGCTTCGCTGGAAAGTGAGACCAGCCCTGCCGTCGCTTGATGTTCAGCCTTGAGCGTCACGCGACGGCGATAAAATTGAGCAAAATCCGGAGGTGTTTCAGCTTCTTACGGCGATCGCCTCGCAGACTGATTCATCTCGCATAAGCTTGCTGTTTAAGCATTTGCAGCTTTTCTAACCAAAGCTTCACGGAAATGAATTGGTACATCACGCCAAAGGGGAATACTGCGAAGGGACCCCTATCATATTGGCAGTATTCCCATGGCAATGAACCCCACCATTCAGGCTCCCCAGGCGGGCGATAGCGTCCGTGGCTTCGTCTACGCACTGACCGCCTATCTTCTGTGGGGTTTCCTGCCCTTCTACATGAAGGCCGTAGCGCATATCTCGCCGCTCGAGGTCATCGTTCACCGCGTCGTCTGGTCGGTGCCGATTGCAGCCATCGTGCTGATCGTTCTCGGTCGAACCGCCGAAATCCGTCAGGCGCTGACCACGCCTCGCATGCTCGCCATGGCCTGCCTCACCGCATCGCTGATCAGCGTCAACTGGGGCATCTACATCTGGGCTATTGGCTCGGGTCATGCGCTGGATGCAGCGCTCGGCTACTTCATCAATCCGCTGTTCAGCATTCTTCTCGGTGCCTTGATCCTGAAGGAGAAGCTCAGTCGCATGCAGATCGCTGCCATTTCGCTGGTTGCGATTGCTGTGGCGCTTTTGACATGGAATGCCGGTGGCCTGCCTTGGGTGGCGCTCGCGCTGACCGTGTCCTGGGGCTTTTACGCCTTCTTCCGCAAGACGCTGCCGATCGGGCCGACACAGGGTTTCCTGTTGGAGGTACTGCTGCTGACTCCCCCCGCTCTTGCCTTCATCGTTTATCTGGCCTTCACCGGGCAAGGACATTTCTTTGCGGGCACAGCACAGGATAGCTGGCTTCTGGCGGCAAGCGGACTCATCACCGCCGTCCCTCTGATCTTCTATGGCAATGGCGCCAAGCTCTTGAAGCTCTCCACCATCGGCATCATGCAGTATATCGCACCATCGATGATCTTCGTCATTGCGGTTTTCGTCTTTAAGGAACCGTTCGACGTGGTGCGCATGATCGCCTTCACGATGATCTGGGCAGCACTGGCGGTCTATACCCTGCCGAGCCTGCTGAAAGGCAGAGCTGCCGGTTGACCGGCAGCGTTAAGCTTTACAGCTTCGCAATCACCGAAGAGTCGCCTTCCGGATTTTGCTGGGACACGGCACGCTCGATGATGGCCGGTACGATATCGTCGATCCGGTCGATCACCAGCGGGTTCAGCAAATGAGCGCGGTGGATGAAGCCTTGGTCGCGCATATGGCGGATCAGTTCCAGCATAGGGTCCCAAAAACCGTTGATATTGGCGAAGACCATGGGCTTGGCGTGACGACCAAGCTGCGCCCAGGTCATGATCTCGACGATCTCTTCCACGGTGCCGATACCGCCGGGCAAAGTGACGAACGCATCCGCGCGCTCGAACATCATGTGCTTGCGCTCATGCATGTCCTTGGTGATCACAAGTTCGTTCAATTGGCCAAGAGAGTGGCGTGTCGCTTCCATATCCACGAGAAACTCGGGTATGATGCCCGTTACTTCGCCGCCGTTTGACAGAACGCCGCTTGCGACCGCACCCATGATGCCCTTGGTGCCGCCACCATAGACGAGGCGAATGCCGTTTTCGGCCAGGGATTTCCCAAGGTTGCGCCCTGCTTCCATGTAGGCGGGATCGCGCCCGGGCTGAGAGCCGCAATAGACGCAGATGGATCGAATCGAATGGTTTTCATGTGTCATGGCCGGCACCGAACTACGCAGGGTCAATTCCGTCAAGAAATTTTGGGGGAAGATACGACAAACGCGGCGCTTTGGCTGAGGTGACGCTTGTATGAAAAGCGCTAAAACGCTAGCAATCCACGATAATATTGCGAAGAATGATCTGGAGACACATAATGAAAAATAAAAGAGCTGGATTGTTGGCGCTTGTCGCGCTCGGCATTGCCACGCTGCTCATGGTCTTCTTCGTTCTTCCTCGCATGTCCGGTGATGACAAGCCGATCGGCGACGCCATCAACGAAGCCAGCAATGCCGTCAAGAACAGCGTCGAGATGGGCAGTGAAAAGGCGGGCGATCTTCTGTCGGATGCCGCCAAGGACACGACCAATATTGCCGAAAAGGTTGGCCGCCTGGCGGAATCCGCCAACAAGTCCATCAAGGACATGAGCAACCTCTTTGCCGACAGCAAGGTGCCCTCCAATGAAGAGTTTGCTGCCGCCCGCAAGCAGGTCGAAGACTCGCTTCGCGAGTTGGAAAACATCGACATTCCGGAATCGCTCGATGAGACGACCTCGCGTCTGATCACCACTGCGCGTACGGCAGCCGAGCGGACCACGGCCTATCTTCGCAGCTTGCCGACAGATGCCGCAGCGGCCGCAGCTCAAGTCCGCCGTCTCGCTGGCGTGTTCGCCGGCACGGATGATGGTGCCCCTCGAACGGAAGCGCCTGCCGCCGCCCCTCAGCCGGCCCAGACGCCTGTACAGCCCACAACACCATCGGCACCGACAACCACGGGCGATGCGGCCCAGCTCCCGACATTCGACGTTTTGCGCGTCGAGCCGGATGGTTCGGCCGTGATTGCCGGCAAGGCGCAACCGGGTTCGCAGCTTGAAATCGTCAACAAGGGTGAGGTTATCGCCAAGACACCGGTTGAGGGCAGCGGCGATTTCGCAGCCGTTCTCGACAATCCACTCCCGCCCGGCGACCATGAACTGGTGCTGCGCGCAACCGGCAAGGACGGCAAAGTCTCTGAGTCCAGTGAAGTGGCGACCGTCTCCGTTCCCGCTCAGAAGAACGGCGATCTGCTTGCCATGGTCACGACACCTGGCAAGGCCAGCCGCGTTCTGACCATGCCGGAAGCCGCTCCGCCTGCCCTGCAAGCGCAGGCCACACCACGGGCTGCAGACGGCACACAAACGCCTGCGAACGCCGCCCAGAGCAGCAATGCGGCACCGGCCAACGCCGCACCTGAAACTGCGTCCGTGCGCGTCACCGCCGTCGAGTTCGATGGCTCAAAAATTTACATCGCCGGCTCCGCACCCGCGGGCACCACGATCCGCGCCCTGGTGGACGATACGCGTGTTGGTGAAAGCAAGGCAGAAGCTTCCGGCAGCTTTGTTGTTGAAGGCGACATCCAGCTTTCGGTCGGCAGTCACATCATCACGGCGGAAGCGCTCGATGCGTCCGGCAAGGTGACGGTGCGTGTCCGCGTGCCGTTCTCCCGCCCGGAGACGGATCAGGCCACGGTTGCCATGCAGCCATCCGGCGCAGCTGCCGCCCAGCAGAACGCGACGGCATCCGGTAAGGCTCCGGCCGCGGTCACCGATCAGGCTGCTTTCGAAGCGCTGCGCACGGAAGTGGCGAAGGCCTTCGGTATCCTGTCCGGTCTCTTTAAGGACGGCAAGACACCGACGCTGGACGAGGTTGCGGCAGCAAAGTCTGCAACGGTTATCGCGCTTCGTTCGCTTTCGGAGTTCCGAACCGCGGCTTCTGCCGATCCGGCCTTCACCGCATTCGTTGCTGGCATCTCTCACAAGGCGCGTTCCCTACTCTCGCTCGTTGAAGCGCTGCCAAGCGATGTCGCGGCTGTCGGTAAGGCCATTTCAGGCCTCACAGCTCGTTTCGAGGAACTGAATGCAGCAGCCCCCACAACATCTGCGCCGGCGAATGCTGGCACTCCGGCTACCGATGCGTCCGGCACAAAGACCTTCGAGCAGGCGCCGCTTGCGCATAGCGACAGCGCAGTGATCATTCGTCGCGGCGATACGCTGTGGCAGATCTCGCGCCGCGTCTATGGTCAAGGCGTGCGTTACACCACCATCTACCTTGCCAATCAGCAGCAAATCCAGAACCCGGATCTGATCGAGCCAGGCCAGATTTTCGACGTACCGGAAAAGGCGCTACCAAATGCCGAAGAGATCCACCGCAACCGGTTGAAGACGCGGTAAGAATAGGACCCAAGGCATTGCAAATGCCCTGTGAGGACACTATCTAATTTAGACAACGGCGGCTCATCAGGGCCGCCGTCTTGCTGTCTGCATCCCGGCAGACGCCGGAGCAGAGCATGGCCGACAAGAAGAAGACGATTTCAGCGGATTCCAGCAATCCGATGCAGACCATTGTCAACCTGTGGCCCTATATGTGGCCCGAGGGCAGACCCGATCTGAAGATGCGGGTGGTCTGGGCCACCTTCTTCCTCCTCGTTGCCAAACTGGTGCTGATCTCCGTTCCCTATTTCTTCAAATGGGCGACCGATGCACTGAATGGCAAGGTCGATATGGCGGGGCTGCTGCCCGTCTTCCTGCTGGGTGCGGTTGCGCTGGTCATCGCCTATAACATTACCCGCATCATCCAGATCGGCTTCAACCAGCTTCGGGATTCACTCTTTGCCAGCGTTGGTCAGCACGCGGTGCGCCAGCTTGCCTACAAGACTTTCGTGCACATGCACCAGCTATCGCTGCGCTTTCATCTCGAGCGCAAGACGGGCGGCCTTTCGCGCATCATCGAGCGTGGCACGAAGGGCATCGAGACCATCGTGCGTTTCACCATCCTCAACACCGCCCCGACATTCATCGAATTCCTGCTGACCGCGGCGATCTTCTGGGTGTCCTATGGTTTCTGGTATGTCTTCGTCACCGTCGTGACCGTCTGGGCCTATATCTGGTTTACGGTCAAAGCCAGCAACTGGCGCATTTCCATTCGCCGGTCGATGAATGACAGCGACACCGACGCCAACACCAAGGCGATCGACTCGCTTCTCAACTTCGAAACGGTAAAATATTTCGGTAATGAGGGCATGGAAGCCCAGCGCTTCGATGCCTCCATGGCGCGTTACGAGAAGTCCGCCGTCGCCATTTGGACGTCGCTCGGCTGGCTCAACTTCGGCCAGGGCGTCATCTTCGGTCTTGGTTCGCTCGTCATGATGGTGATGTCGGCGCTCGCGGTTCAGCGCGGCGAACAGACCATCGGCGACTTCGTCTTCATCAATGCGCTGCTTCTCCAGCTTTCTGTGCCGCTCAACTTCATCGGCTTCGTCTATCGCGAAATCCGCCAGGGTCTGACGGACATCGAGCAGATGTTCGATCTTCTGGAAGTCGAGGCGGAAGTGGTGGATGCACCGGATGCAAAGCCGCTCCAAATCGGTGCGGGCGCTGTCAGCTTTAAGGACGTGCAGTTTTCCTACGATCCCGAGCGTCCGATCCTCAAGGGCATCTCCTTCGATGTGCCGGCGGGCAAGACCATTGCCATTGTCGGACCGTCCGGAGCGGGGAAATCGACGATCTCCCGCCTGCTCTATCGTTTCTACGATATCCAGGGCGGTTCGATCACCATAGACGGCCAGGACATTCGCGACGTGACGCAGAAAAGCCTGCGCGCGGTGGTCGGCATGGTCCCGCAGGACACGGTGCTGTTCAACGACACTCTGGCCTACAACATTCGCTACGGCCGCCCCGACGCACCTGACGCCGATGTCACGGCCGCCGCCAATGCGGCGCAGATCAGCGGCTTCATCAGCAAGTTACCGGACGGGTTTCAGACCATGGTCGGCGAACGCGGCCTGAAGCTTTCCGGCGGCGAGAAACAGCGTGTTGCGATTGCTCGCACCATATTGAAGGCACCGCCGATCCTCATCCTCGACGAGGCAACATCGGCGCTCGATACCCATACAGAACAGGAAATTCAGAGCGCGCTGGATGTGGTCTCGCAAAACCGCACCACGCTGGTGATCGCTCACCGCCTCTCCACCGTCATCGGTGCGGACGAGATCATCGTTCTGAAGGATGGAAACATCGCCGAGCGGGGCACCCATTCGTCATTGATGCTGGCCGGTGGCCTCTACGCCTCGATGTGGAGCCGTCAGCGCGAAGCGATCCAGGCCGAGGAAAGGCTTCGGGAAGTTCGCGAGAAGGACGACCTTGGCGTCGTGGATCGTGGCGAACCCGCGCATTGACCGCGGTATAAACCGGCCCAACTGCTGCGCACCATTGCTCGTGACGCGGTTTGCCTGTAGTCACCTATGCGTGTTTTGTCGCCTTGAGACGTGAATATTGTCGAGAAACGACTATATGGTGCATGTCTTGCAGGAACGAGCCAAGTTTTCGCCCTCGGGCGTGCAGGCAAATCGAGGTCCCAGTGGGAGCGCCCTTCTTGGCGCATATCGCAAAGGCCGATAAAGAAACTTCGGAGAAGAAAGACCAATGAACCTGTTCGATACCATTCGTAACACCCTCGTTCCGATCCACAAGGAAGGCTACATTTTTGTCGCCGCCTTCTTCGTGGCATCGCTGGTGCTCGGCTGGATCGCCGAACCTCTGTTCTGGATCGGCATGGTTCTGACCGCTTGGTGCGCCTACTTCTTCCGCGATCCTGAACGCGTCACGCCTCAGGATGACGAGCTGATCATCAGCCCGGCCGATGGCACCGTATCAGCGATCCAGACTGTGGTTCCGCCACTGGAACTGGAACTCGGCAAAGAGCCGATGGTGCGCGTTTCGGTGTTCATGAACGTGTTCAACTGCCACGTGAACCGCTCGCCGGTGCGTGGACGCATCGTCAATGTCGCCTATCGCCCGGGTCTCTTCCTCAATGCCGATCTCGACAAGGCATCCGAGGACAATGAGCGCAACGGTCTCGTGATCGAAACCGCGCATGGCCGCGTCGGCGTCGTGCAGATTGCCGGCATGGTCGCGCGTCGCATCGTCTGCTGGGTCAAGCCGAACGAACCGGTCGATGCCGGCGAGCGCTTTGGCCTCATCCGCTTCGGTTCTCGCCTCGATATCTTCCTGCCGGAAGGTTTCTCTCCGCGGGTATCCGTCGGTCAGACGGCGATTGCCGGTGAAACCGTTCTCGCCGAATTCGGCTCTGACAAGGGAGCCGTCATCAGCCGCCGCGGCTGATGACACATAAGGGAGAGCGTTCGATGGACGAGCCAGCGCCACAGCCAGGCATCAACGGCAAGCACGAGGTCAGTCAGGATAGTGGACGAGGCCCGAGGCTTCGCGAAATTCCGCTTCGTCTCGTCATCCCAAACCTTGTCACCGTGCTGGCGATCTGCGCTGGCCTCAGCGGCGTTCGTCTTGCCTTTGAAGGCCGCTTCGAGCTTGCAGTTGCCATGGTGCTGCTCGCCGCCTTCCTCGACGGCATCGACGGACGCCTGGCGCGCATGATGAAGGCGACGTCCAAGTTCGGCGCCCAGATGGACTCGCTGGCCGATATCGTCAATTTCGGCGTTGCCCCTGCCCTCGTCGTCTACGCCTATCTCCTTGATCAGGCCCGCTCGCTTGGCTGGATTGCAGCCCTCATATACGTTATCGCCGCCGGACTGCGCCTGGCGCGCTTCAATGTGATGATCGAGCGCGAGGTCAAGGCCCCCTGGCAGAACGAGTTCTTCGTCGGTGTCCCCGCACCCATGGGGGCGATGCTGGTGCTGCTTCCCGTCTATATCGGTTTCATCGGCGTCGAGCCGAGCAGGACATTCGCTCACATCGCTGCCGCCTATACGGTGCTGATCGGTTATCTGCTGATCAGCCGCCTGCCCGTCTGGTCGGGTAAATCGGAAAGCCGTATCCGGCGCGATCTCGTGCTTCCAGCGATTCTGATCGTGGTGCTCTACGTGGCGCTCTTGATGAGCTTCACCTGGGAAATCCTGATCCTCACCGTGCTCGCCTATCTGACCTTCCTGCCCTTCAGTGCTCGTATCTGGCACAAGCGCTATGGAACGTTGACGATCGAAGAGCATGACCATGGCGACAGCGGCGACGGTCTCGACCGCGGCATCTGATTTTTGACGAGACTGGATCATTCTTGCCGTAACAACGGATGGTTTAACGTGCGTCTTTTTTCAGGCGATCCCGAACACGAAATGTCGCAGTCTGCAATTTTCAATTGATTGAATCCGCCTCGAATTCGTCACGATTGACCCCGAGAGAGCTTGTCAGAAAGGCCGACGAATCATGGGCCTGACAAGCGATCTGCGGAGGGTGGAATGACTGAAACGAAGAAAATCGAGATGCCGGCAAAGCCGGATTTGAAGGCGCATTATCAGCCGCTCGGCCTGAAGGCTGTGGCAGCTGCCGCCATGATGGTGGCGCGCAAACCCAAGCAGGCAAAGACTGCCTGATCTCTTTCATATTCAGCAGGCAATGTGGGGCCTGCCGACTTTGCAAGTGGCGCTTCCGGGCGCCATTTTCATTTTCGACGTCAGGACGCCATCTGCAATAAGCGGGTCCGTCGTTAAAACAACGACAGTTGGCCGCTCTTCCCTTTCACCGGAGCAAGGGGGGCTGCCTCCTCTACCGGTGCGATGAGATCAGGACCGACATTGGCGACCTTGTTTACTTTATCCGACACCGGGATCATTTCGAAAAAGTCCTCATCCGCTGCACGCATCAGGCTCGAAACCTCGCGTGGCTCCTGCGTCTTGCAATCCAGCCAGCGGCTGAAGTCCTCCGGCGCAATTACCACCGGCATCCGGTCATGGACGCGCGACATGGAGGTGTTGGCGGCGGTGGTGAGGATCGCGCCTGTATCGACTTCCGATCCATCTGCGGAGGACCATGTCTCCATCAATCCAGCAAAGGCGACAATGCCGCCGCGCTTTGGTCTGATGTAATAGGCCTGCGGCTTCCCGCCATCTTCTTTGGCCGGTCGCTTCCATTCGTAAAAGCCGCTTGCCGGGATCAGGATGCGGCGGTGGCGCATGGCAGCGCGGAAGGAGGCCTTGCCGATGGCTGTTTCGGAGCGGGCATTGATCAGAAGCGGGAAGGTCTTGGGGTCTTTCACCCAACCCGGCATAAAGCCCCAGCGCACGAGCATGGCCTGACGGTTCGGCAGATTGCTTCCCAACTCCTGCCGTTCACCCTCGACGATTATGAGGATCGGCTGCGTCGGCGCGATGTTGAAACGCGGCGGAAAATCCTCCAGCCCTATCAGGTCGAGATAGTCGGCAATCTCTTCCGGCGTGGCCTTCAAAACGAAGCGACCGCACATAAGCCTATCCTCTCGGCGCAAACAGAATGAGCGAGGCGCCAGCCAGGCAAACCACGCCGCCCGCCAGGTCCCAACGATCCGGCGCATGACGTTCCACGATCCAAAGCCATAGCAACGACGCCACGATATAAATCCCGCCATAGGCAGCATAGGCCCGACCGGCGGCCTCGGTCGGCACAAGCGTCAAAAGCCAGGCGAAGGCCGCAAGCGACACCATCCCAGGTCCCAACCACGCCACCGATTTGCCCATGCGCAGCCACGCCCAAAAAGCAAAGCAGCCGGCAATTTCAGCAAGCGCTGCCATTGCGTAGACGAGAGTGAGTTTCATGCCTGTTTCCTGCACCTGCTTGCGGCAACATCACGGTGGACTGTTCGAATCCGTCGGCGCATCATAGCGAAAAGCATGACCTTGGTGCATTTTCCTTCAGCCTTCCGAGCATCCAGCCACAGTTTCCTTCACTTCAAGGAGAGGTTACATGACCCTGAAGCTCTATATGCATCCCCTCTCGTCCTTCTGCCACAAGGTGCTTGTGGCGCTTTATGAAAACGGCACATCTTTTGAGTCGGTTATCGTCGATTTCTCCAATTCTGATTCAAGAGCGGCGTTCTTCGAGAAATCGCCGATGGGAAAGATGCCCGTGCTGCAGGATATGGAATCCAACGTAACGCTGCCGGAAAGCAGCATCATCATCGAGTATATCAACACCCACTATCCGGGTCATTGCGGCCTCCTGCCGCAAGACGCGGAAGAACAGCTCCAGGTGCGGCTATGGGATCGGTTTCTCGACCTCTACATCCACCAGCCTATGCAACGTATTGTTGGGGAACGTCTGCGTCCCGAAGGTTCTCTCGACCCGCATGGCGTGTCCGAGGCGCATGCGACCATCGACAAGGCCTACGGCGTTCTCGAGCAACACCTTGCAGGCCGCCAATGGGTTGCGAGCACGACGTTTTCGATGGCGGATTGCGCGGCCGTCCCGGCACTCTTCTACGGGTCGATCGTTCATCCGTTCAATGATGACCTTAGAAACACCAGCGACTACTTCGAGCGGTTGGTTTCGCGGCACTCCGTCAAGCGGGTCATTGATGAGGCGCGCCCTTATTTTCAGTATTTTCCCTACAGGGAGACGATGCCGCCACGTTTCCTGCAAGGTTGACTGCATAATAGGGAGCAGATTCTTGAAGGAAACCGCATGCTTCGTCCCCAGCCCGCATCTTCCGCCATCATCAAGCGTGGCGACCGATTGTTGCTGGTGCGTCGTATCAATCCGCCATCGCAGGATATGTTCGCCTTCCCGGGCGGCCGCGGCGAGCCTGGCGAGACACCGGCGGATACTGCCCTTCGCGAGTTACAGGAGGAGACCGGGATCGTCGCCCGTCATCCACAGCTTTTCGCCACCTATGATCTGCCGTCGCGCGACAGCGCGGGGCAACTGACCAGCCACTTCCTGCTGTCGGTATTCCTGGTGGAAGCGGATGAGCAGGCCGCGGCCCTTGCTGCGGACGATGCGGCCGATGCCGGGTGGTTTACGCTTGAGGAAATACGCCGCCTTCCCGCACCCGAAAGTGTCGTCGAATGCGCCGAGCGCCTTTTAGGCCAGTTGCATGAACAGTAGAATCACAGCTATCTGGATGAGGTTTGTCACGAGTCGATGTTGGGTTGCGCGTAAAGTCATGGGTCGACGGGTTTGTTTTTTGTCAGCACTGTTGGTGAGCGTGACCATGCCCGTTTCCTCTTATGCTGCCAGCCAAAAACCACCGCAGCCTCCTACCCCGCCACCTCAGGAAAGCAAGCCAGCGCCCTATGACGACAAGCTGGCGCGGCTGTCGGAAATTCTGGGTGCGGTCCAATATCTGCGCACGCTCTGCCCCTCCACGGGACCGCAGGAATGGCGCAAGGCGATGGGCGATATTCTGGCGGCGGATACGGCAAACGAACCGCAACGCAAGCAGCGGATGACCGCCGCGTTCAACCGCGGATATCGCACCTTTGCCGCCGTCCATACCAGTTGCACACCTGCCGCGCTCTCGGCAGAAGAGAAATACCGTAACGAAGGCGCAACACTCGCACAAGAAATCACGTCCCGCTTCGGAAATTAGAGGATTGTTAACCTCTTTTCGCCGTGGGGCGTGCCGTTTTGATAAAAGACTGTTAGAGTTGTTAACAGGGTGGTAACGACTTGAACGCCCTGTCGAGGATGAAATATGCAAACGAGCCGTAACGAAATCCACGATATGATCGCGCATGAAAAGATGCAGGTCGCTCTGGAACATCAAAACGAAGCCTGGGCCGATGGTATGGCCGATGGCATCGAGCCGGAGATCATCGCAGATGCCGCTATTGCCTTGGCCATGCGCGAAACCATTCGCATGCATGGCGAAGCCGGCGCAGAGGCCATGCTCGAATCACTGCGCCAGCGCATGCTCGCCGGCGAATTTTCCCCGCAGCGGATCATCCAGTAGGCGGGAGTTTATCGATGCTGTCTTTCCGTCATGACACCGCGCGGTCTTCCGCCGCGTTTGCTGCTGTTTTTTCTGTCTTGGTTTCCGCCACAGCCCTGCCGCACTCGGCCTTTGCTCTCTCTGAGCTGAAGCCCGGCCCAGCCGGCCAAACCGAACAGGCCCAGGCATCCGAAGCGCCCAAAGAGCCTGCGCAGGTCGACGAAGGCCCCGATGGCATTCCGATGCCGGATCCGTTGGTGAACCGCCAGGGCGGACAACAGCAGGCCGCACCGGAGCAGAACGATGCGCCGCAGATTTCCGCACAGATCGAGCATGATATCAGCAAGGCGCCGGAGCCTGTGCGTCGTCTGCGTCAGTTGATCATTGACGCGGCCTCCACCGGTGACATCGAAAAGCTGCGCCCACTGATCAATGCCGGTCCGAACCAGACACGCGTTGACGGCGAAGGAAACGATCCTATCGCTGCGCTGAAGAGCTTCTCCGGCGATCCGGAAGGGCTGGAAGTGCTGGCGATCATCCTGGACCTGCTCTCCACCGGCTATGCCCGTGTGGATGCCGGCACGCCGGATGAGATGTATGTCTTCCCCTACTTCGCTGGCAAGTCGCTCACCACGCTGACCAAGCCGGAAAAGGTGGACCTGCTACGCATTATCACCGCCGGGGATCTTGCCGACATGCAGGAATACGGCAATTACAGCTTCTACCGCATCGGCATCTCACCCGATGGGCAATGGAAGTTTTTCGGCGCTGGCGACTGATCGGGCGCCCGACCAGGCTCAAACGCTTGCCCTTGCGCAGCAAAAATCCTAACTCTAGAGCGTCCCCATTTCGTGCTTTCGTGCCAACAGGGGACGCTCTCAGTTTTTTGAAGCCACGCAGCGTGCTTGTCCGAAGATCGATCCCGATTTCAAGCCGATGCTGTGGGGTGAACCCAGCCGAACGGTAGTGCCATGTCCTGCGCCTTTTTAGCCACCCGTCGTTTTATCCGCATCGGCGGTGAAGCCGCGTCCGACTTCCTGCAAAATCTGATCACGACAGATCTGGAATTGCTTGGACCGACAGAAGCGCGCGCAGGCGCCCTGTTGACTCCGCAGGGGAAGATTCTGTTCGACTTTCTGGTTTCGCGCGACGGGACGGATTATCGCCTGGAGACGAGTGCGGACCAGCAGGAAGCATTGCTGCGCCGTCTCACCATGTACAAGCTGCGCGCTGCCGTCGATCTCAAAGCCGAAGACATCGACGGTGTCAGTGTCTACTGGGACGAAGAGGCGCCGAAGCACGCTGTCACCGACGGTCGCTTTGCCAAGGCCGGCGTAACGCTCTATCGCGTACCTGGACAATCCGCCGATGGCGATGTTTCTGGTTATGATGCCCTGCGCATTGCCAACGGAATCGCAGAGTCAGGGTGCGACTACACGCTTCAGGATGCCTTTCCGCATGATGTGCTGATGGATGTGAATGACGGCGTGTCCTTCAGGAAAGGCTGCTTTGTCGGACAGGAAGTCGTCTCGCGCATGAAACATCGAGGCACGGCGCGCCGCCGCGTCGTCCTTGTCTCTGCAGCGAGCGCCCTTCCGCCTTCCGGTACCGAGATCACGGCAGGCGGCAAACCGATGGGAGCCCTCGGCACCGTCATCGGCAACCAGGGCCTTGCCATCATCCGTGTCGACCGGGTTGCGGACGCTATGGCATCAGGCAGTGCGATGACCGCTGGAGACACGACCGTCACCGTCGCTCTGCCGGCCTGGACCGGCCTGAGCTTTCCTTCCGTCGATCCGCTTGCTGGCGCCGAGGATTAAGCGGTGGCACCTTTCAAGGCTCCGCGTGCATGGCAACGCATGCTGTCCGGCAGGCGTCTCGACCTTCTCGATCCCTCTCCTCTTGATGTCGAACTTGCCGATATCGCTCATGGTCTGGCGCGCGTGGCGCGTTGGAACGGGCAGACGCGTGGCGACCATGCATTCTCCGTGGCGCAGCATAGCCTCATCGTCGAAGCGATTTTCTGTCATCTGAACGCCTCCGCTTCGCCGGACGATATGCTGATGGCGCTGCTGCACGATGCGCCGGAATATGTGATCGGCGACATGATCTCTCCTTTCAAATCCGTCGTCGGCGGCGGCTACAAGAGTGTGGAAGCCCGGCTTGAAGCCGCCATCCACCTGCGCTTTTCGCTGCCGCCTCATCCCACACGAGAGCTGAAAGACCGCATCAAGAAGGCGGACACGGTCGCAGCCTTCTTCGAGGCGACGGAGCTTGCGGGTTTTTCGCTCGCGGAAGCCCAGAAATTCTTCGGCCTGCCGCGCGGCATCAGCCGCGACATGATCGCGATCGATCCGGTTCCGGCACTTGAGGCGCAACGCCGTTTCATCGAACGCTTCGAGGCCATCGAAGCGCTGCGCAAGGCTTCATCATGACTGCAATCGTCGTCTCGCCTCTCTCCCGCATCGGAGAAATGGCCGTGCGCCACAAGGCGCGTGAAATGATCACTCTGATTGCGAAGGAACAGGCCTTTCATCGCCCAGCCGTGATTGCTGCCGAGCGGCATCTGACGCTGCAGATGAACGACATCGCCTTCAAGGGGAACGATACGCTGATCGCGCCGGATGACGCCCATGTTCTGCGGCTGATCGAATTTGCCCGGGAATGGGATCAGTCAGTACCGCTTCTGATCCATTGCTGGATGGGCGTGTCCCGGTCGCCTGCAGCGGCCGTCCTCGCCGCACTTGCGCTCTACCCCGATCAGGATGAAACGGCGCTGGCACGGCGGCTTCGAACCGTGTCGCCTTATGCCACGCCCAATGCCCGCATCATCGAAATCGGCGACAGGCTGCTTGACCGAAAGGGTCAGTTGGTGAGCGCAATCAAGGCGATCGGCCGTGGTGCCGATACCGATGGGGACGTCCCCTTTGTCCTGCCGCTGACCGATATGGGCCCGATTTAGCGGGAACCCGAGCCGGGACCCATCGTTACCAATCCTGAAACCGCAAGATCATCAAGGGACGATCCATGGAACAACAGGCAACGGACATCATCGTGGCATCGCAGGCCGCGCTCAGGCAGGCGAGCGCCTTGGCGGTGCAATATTCCTTCTCCGTCATCGGCGCACTTATTCTTCTCATCATTGGCTGGCTGGCCGCGGCATTTCTTCAGCGCTGGGCATTCCAGGGTCTTTCCCGCATTCGCGGCTTCGACGCGACGCTTGCCGGCTTCTTCGCAGGCGCCATCCGCTATGTGGTGCTCATTCTGGTCATGGTCATGGTGCTTGGCCAGTTCGGGGTTCAGACGGCTTCCATCCTCGCAGCACTCGGTGCCGCAGGTCTTGCCATCGGTCTGGCACTACAAGGCACGTTGCAGAATATCGCAGCTGGCATCATGCTGCTTGTCCTTCGTCCGTTTCGCGTCGGCGAGTATATCGAAACGAGTGCGGTCTCCGGCACCATCATCGAAATCGGCCTCTTTGCAACTGAGCTGAAGACCAGCGACGGTCTCTATCGCCTAGCGCCAAATTCGACGCTGTGGAACGTGCCAATCACCAATCACAGCCGTTTCCCAACCCGTCGCCACGAATTGAGCGTGACGGTGCCAAAGGGTGAGAGCATTGCCGAGACGCAGGACATGCTGCTGCAAATTGCTCGGGGTGACAGCCGCGTGCTGCTAGACCCGGCACCCGCCACATTCGTTGATACAGCCAGCGCCGATAGCGCGACCGTCAAATTGCGTTATTGGGCGCAGAGCTCAAACTGGTTTGCGACAACACGCGATATGACGAAGGCATTGAAGCTCGCTTTCGATGAGCGCGCTGCAAAGGTCCAGGCAGAAGAGGGATCTACCCCTACGCCCTGATCCTTGACACTGTCCAGACAATCAGAATAAGGTTGCATATTGCAACTAATCCCGGTTTTCCGTCATGGCGTCATCCGAACTGATTGTCGATGAGATACGTATCCACTCCCGCAAGATGGTGCGGGAGCTTGGTTTTACCGGTCGGGGCTTTGCAGGTACCGACCTGTCACCGTCCTCCGTTCACGCTCTTCTGGAGATCGAAAAAGGCGATGTGGCAGCGCGTGACATTGGCGATGCTCTGCATATGGATAAATCGAGCGTCAGCAGAATGCTTCGCAAGCTGATCGATGCGGGCTGGGTGGCAGAAGACCCCGGCGAGACAGACAATCGGGTCAAAAGTCTCTCACTGACATCGGCCGGAAAAAGCCAGGTTGGCCAGATCAATCATTTTGCCCGGCAACAGGTGCGAGCTGCAATCGAGCGACTGACTCCGGAGCAGAGCCACATCGTCTCCAACGGCTTGCGTCTTTACGGCGAAGCGCTGGCCCAGACAAAAACGCCCGCCGCCATTTCCATCCAGTCGGGCTACAGGCCCGGGATCATGGCGCGAATCACGGAATTACACGCGCTTTTCTACGCCAGAACAGCGGGCTTTGGACAGGCATTCGAGTCTGTGGTCGCCGGCGGTCTGGCCGAGTTCGGATATCGTCTCGGCAACCCGAAAAACGCTATCTGGACGGCCATTCAAGACGGCCAGATCATCGGCTCCATCGCGATCGACGGTGAAGATATGGGGGAAGGAAAAGCGCATTTGCGCTGGTTCATCGTCGATGATTCAGCGCGAGGGAGCGGCGTTGGAAAACAGCTTCTCGACACCGCTCTCGCTTTTGTGGACGCTCGGAGATTCACAGAGACGCATCTTTGGACCTTTTCAGGTCTGGAGGCTGCCCGCCATCTCTATGAGAGCCGCAGCTTCAGTCTCGCCGAGGAGCGCCCTGGATCGCAATGGGGCAGCAAGGTTTTGGAGCAGAGGTTCGTCAGACCAGCAAAACCTGAGGGACGGTGAACCAACACCGCCTCACGTGCCCGCTCTCCCTGCTTCACTGTCCCATGGTGGAGCGGTGCGCCCAGCCGGTCATGCGTTTTTCCACCCAAGCCATGATGGCATACATGACGATGCCTTCGACCGCGAGCATGAGCAGGCCAGCGAACACCAGTGGTACGTTGAACTGGCTCTGGGCCGAACTCATCATGTTGCCGAGGCCATAGTTGGACGCCACAGTCTCGGACACGACGGAGCCGACGAAGGCAAGCGTGATGGCGATTTTCAGTGAGCCGAAGAAATAGGGCATGCAGCGCGGAATGCCGACTTTCAGCATGATGTCCATCTTCTTGGCGCCGAGCGCGCGCAGCACATCCTCGGTTTCCGGCTCGATGGTGGCAAGACCGGTCGCGACATTGACGACGATGGGGAAGAAGGAAATCAGGAAGGCCGTCAGCACGGCTGGCACCGTTCCGATGCCGAACCAGATGACGAGCACTGGAACAAGCGCCACTTTGGGGATGGCATTGAAGCCGATCATCAATGGATAGAGGCCTGCATAGATGGTTTTCGACCAACCTATGAAGAGGCCGATGCCAAGACCCGCGACCACCGCGATGGCAAAGCCGAGCGTCGTGGTATAGAGCGTCTGCAGCGAGTTTTTCCAGATCGGCGACCAATATTGCACGACCGCCTGCCCCACCCGGGTGGGTGATGGCAGCACGGTCTGCGGCATCTTCAGCGCATAGACCAGCAACTCCCAGGCGACGAAGAGCGCCAGCGTATAGAGCCATGGCGCTGCCTTGACCCAATTGACGCGGGCGATCAATGGCTTTGGTGGCGTTGCCACGACCTGGCCTTCGACAACCGCACTCATGCCGCTACCCTCGCCTGAGCGATTTCGCCGTGCAGTTCCTGAACCATGTCGTTGAAGCCTTTTTCATACATGAGGGACAGTTGGCGTGGGCGCTCGAATGGTACGCGGTGTTCCGCCAGCACCCTGCCCGGCCTTGCGCTCATCACGAAAATCTTGTCGGCCAGGAAGACTGCTTCACGCAGATCATGGGTGACGAGAATGATCGTCACGCGCTGGACCGCATGAAGATCGCGGATGACGCACCACAGTTCCTCACGGGTGAAGGCATCGAGAGCGCCGAACGGCTCGTCCAGCATCAAAAGTTCCGGCTCATGGATGAGCGCGCGGCAAAGATTGGCGCGCTGCTGCATACCGCCGGAAAGCTGCCACGGGTACTTCGATCCGAAGCCTTTCAGCCCGACGATCTCCAGCAGCCGTTCGGCTTTGGCGACATACTCCGCCTTATGGGCGCGCAGCCTGCGGCGGTGCTTCTCGACAATCTCCAGCGGCAGAAGGATGTTTTCAAGCGTGGTGCGCCACGGCAGCATGGTGGGGTTCTGGAAGGCCATGCCGACGATGGAGACCGGTTCGGTCACCTGCTTGCCGCCGACGATCACATTGCCACGCTGGGGAATGTGCAGCCCGGTCACGAGTTTCATCAGAGTCGATTTTCCGCAGCCCGATGGGCCGACCACGGCTGCGAATTCTCCGCGATCCACGGTAAGCGTCAGGTTCGAAACGGCGAGCGTTCCCGAAGCGCCGCCATAGCGCATGTCGACGCCGTCGATTTCCACCAGATGAGCCATATCTCCAAGTTCCTGTTATATTTCAAAATGCGTGATGGCCGCGCATGCGAGGGACGAACTCCATGGAGCGATCAGCCCCATCGATGGATGCTCCGGGTCGCGCCCGAGCATGACGAACGTTAAGTCGTCCTATTCTAAAGCGCGTCGCGATCTTTGAGATTCTCTGCTCGCGCTTTAGTCCTTGCTCATCGCATGTCGTCATCGCAAAACCGCTGCACAGTTTTGCGATGACCATGCTCTAGGCCGCCGTTATGGCAGCATGCGCTCTTCCTTGGGCGGCAGGTAGCTTGCGTCGAAAACCTGTTCAGCCTTGACGTTGCCCTTGAGGCCGATTGAAACCTTCAGCGTCTCCATGGATGCCGCAAGTCGTGCCGGATCGACGCCACCCATGCCGTTTTCGATCACGTAGGGCGTCTTGATGTTCATCGAATTTGCCATATTGAGGCGCTGCAATTCGATGTCAGGGTTCAGCGTTTCGTTGCGCTTCAGAACTGCAGCAACGCCTTCTTCCGGGTTCTTGACGGCATCGGCAAAGCCCTTGGCAAGCGCCTTGAGGAAGCCTTTCACCGCTTGCGGATTTTCTTTAGCAAAATCAGTGTTTACCAGCACGGCGTTGCCATAGAGATTCAAGCCATGCTCTGCCATCAGGATCGTGGCGATATCGTCGTCGGAGATGCCTTGCGCCTTCAGGTTCAGGATCACCGAGAAGGCGAAGCCGAAGACGGCATCGACATCACCCTTTGCCAGCATCGGTTCGCGCACCGGGAAGCCGATGGACTGGATCGTGATCTTGCTGTCATCGATCTTGGCGACTTCCTTGAACGCCTTCCACTGGGCGAAGGCGCCGTCCGGCGGCGGCGCACCAAGCTTCTTGCCTTCCAGCGACTTCGGGTCTTCCGTGACGCCCAAGGACTTGCGCCCGACAACTGCGAAGGTCGGCCGCTCATAGACCATGTAAACGGCCTTCACCTTCTGCGTTGGATCTTCGTCGAGAAACTTCATGACGGAATTGATATCGCCGAAGCCCATCTGGTAGGCGCCGGTTGCAACCCGTGGGATGGCTTCGACGGAGCCGTTGCCGCTATCGATGGTGACATCCAGGCCCTCGGCCTTGAAATATCCCTTATCGAGCGCGAGCAGAAAGCCTGCGGACGGGCCTTCGAATTTCCAGTCGAGCGTGAATTTGATCGGCGTATCGGCGAAAGCTGCAATGGGTGCGACGGAGATGCCGGCGAACATGGATAGAGCGGCTAAAGCCGCTGTCTTTGAAAACAGCCTTCGCGTGAACATTCAGAAATTTCCTCTGGAGGTTTTTTTGTGTCGTTGCCGTCATACAAACCAATTTCATTCCTAAAGGCAAGAACTAATAGCTTATAAATTGCGCAAATTTTATTCTGACTATTTTTTAATCTTGCTAGGCTTGGGCTTGAGGCATCTCGCCGATTGAATAGGCGAAACATAGATGTCGTACTGGCAGTGCTAAGGATATGAACACATCGTTCTTCCGCTCATGGATTGCGAAATCCACCGAGACGATGAAAATGGCAGCATCAACGACAGTCCGGAGAGACGCATGACATCGGCCCTTGGCATCCACCACATCACCATGATCACGCGGAAGGTTCAGGCAAATGTGGATTTCTATGCGGGTTTCCTCGGACTGCGACTTGTCAAGCGAACAGCCGGCTTCGAAGACGCCATGCAGCTCCACCTGCTTTACGGAGACCATGCCGCCTCCCCCGGATCGCTGATGACCTTTCTTGTCTGGGAGGATGGCGGACAGGGGCGCGTCGGCTACGGACAGACGCTGGAGGTGTCTCTGGCCATCGATCCTGCGAGCATCGGCTTCTGGCTCACGCGCGCCTTGCAGGCGGGCGTCCATACCGAAGGACCGATGGAAGAGTTCGGCGAGCCTGTCATCCGGCTGAAGGATCCGGACGGCATCATCATCAAGCTTGTCGGCACCGGCGCCTTTCCTGAAGCCCAGCCGCATGATGCGCCCGGTATCCCGCTGGAACACGCCATCCGTCGCATTCGTGGCGCTACCGTCCTGAGCGAGGTACCGGAAGAGACCGAAAGCTTCCTCTCCAACTATTTCGGCTACGCGCGCCAGGACGAACAGGGCGCAATCCGCCGCATGTCGTCCGAAGCCGGCGACATCATTGACGTCCGCGATGCAACGGGCTTCTGGTCCAGTGCGCCGGGCACAGGCACCGTGGATCACATCGCCTTTCGCGCCAAGGACATGGATGAACTGGACGAGACGCTCAAGCGGCTGAAGTCCCAGAATTCTTCCACCACCAATGCGCATGACCGGAAATATTTTCACTCGCTCTATGTCCGCGAGCCGGGCGGCGTGCTGATTGAGATGGCGACGGACGCGCCGGGCATGACCATCGACGAGCCGCTGGAAAGGCTCGGCGAGGAACTATTCATTCCGCCGCTTTTCATGCGCGATGAGGAAGACGTGCGCGTGGCGCTGCCGCAATTTTCCATGCCGGGAGAGGAGCGCGTCATCTACCGCGACCTGCCCTTCATCCATCGTTTCCACACGCCTGCGGACCCTGATGGTAGCACCATTATCCTACTGCACGGTTCCGGTGGCAGCGAGACCAGCTTGATGGCACTAGCACATCGAGCCAACCCCGAGGCGACGCTGCTCGGCGTTCGCGGCAGGAGCACTGAAGAAGATATGGCGCGCTGGTTCCGGCGCTTTGGCGATCTCAATTTCGACCAGAAGGATATTGCTGCTGAGGCCGAAGCCTTCGCCGCCTTCATGGAAGGCGCGGTCCAGTCGTATGGCATTGATCGCGCCAAGCTGCGCTTCATCGGCCATTCCAACGGCGCCAACTTCCTCGTCGCCTTCTTTGCCCTCCACCCCGATTGGGCGGCCGATGCCTTGCTGCTTAGACCGATGCCGGTTCTGGAACATTGGCCGGCGGTGGATTTCGCCTCCAAACACTTCCTGCTGGCTGCCGGGGAGACAGATCGCCATCGCGACAAGGCTCATGCGCTTGCCGACATTCTGAAGGGCAGCGGCGCCGAGGTGGAGGTCAGGGTTCTGCCGAACAATCACGACCTTGGATTTGACGACGTCGAACTGGCCAAGGAATGGATCGCGGCGCGCGCGGCCAATTAGGCGCCAAGAACGACCGCAGCGGAAACCAAAAGACGCCAAGACGCTTGCAGATACCGCAATAAAAGGCTTTAAAAAACAGAGCTATACGCGGAGTGCTTATGACATCTTTCCTGCTGCTTCTTATCGTCGGCTATGTTGTTGCGTTTTTCTACACGCTACGCGCCAGCATCAAGAACTCCCGACGCCTCGCAGAGCTTGAAAAGGAAGTGTCCAGCCTCAAGGCCCAGATGGCGGCGGGTGTCGTGCCGGTTGCCACGTCCGCAGAGACTCAAGAGGACTTGAAAGAAGCAACCGACGCAGCCGCTGAAAGCGCGGCGCCATCAGCTTTGCAAACTGAAACTGAAACGGCTGAAGCGGAGCAAAACGTCATACCGCCGCCGCTGCCAATTCCGTCAAAGGCAGAGGCCCTTAAGCAGGAAGACGCTGTTTCCGTCCACGCTACAACCACCCAGGCGACCGCGAAGGAAAGCTTCGAAAGCAGGCTTGGTGCGCGTTGGGCTGTCTGGCTCGGCGGCATAACGCTTGGTCTCGGCGGCATATTGCTGGTCAAATACTCTATCGAAAACGGTCTGCTGAGCCCCGCTGTGCGGCTTGCCATGGCGGCCCTCTTCGGTCTTCTGCTTGCTGCTGCTGGCGAAGCCATCCGCCGCCGGGCCGTTCCAGGCATTGCGGCCGCCTATTCCAACGCCATGATCCCAGGCGTATTGACAGCCGCCGCCTCGCTGACCCTCTTCGGTGTGGTCTTTGCCGCCTATGGCATCTACGAGTATATCGGACCGACGACGGCTTTCATCCTGCTTGCGCTTGTGGCTTTCGCCACACTCGGACTGTCACTGCTTCACGGTCAGGCGCTCGCAGGGCTCGGGCTCTTCGGCTCGATGATCACGCCCGCTCTTATTGTTACCGAGACACCGAACATCTGGGCGCTCTTCGGCTTCCTCACGGTCTCATGGGTGGCAACGGCGCTTGCGGCGCGATACCAGCGATGGAAGGTCGTGCCCGCGCTTGGCAATATCGGCCTTGGCCTCTGGGCTATCGGCTACACCATGGCGTCGGACACGGTTCTTGCAGAGCCCGTCATGTTCGCCCTTCTTTCGATGATTGCGGGCTTGATCTGGATCTGGCCTGGCAAAGTGTACGAGCATGTCGCAGATGAAAAACCGCCTGTGGCCGAGGGTGATGCTGCAAAACCCGCAAACCATCTTCTCGCATTCTTGGCGAGACCGCCGCTCGCGATCAATCTCACCGCCTCGCTTGCGATCGTTCTCACCGCACTTGCCATGCTGGCCAGCAGCGCCGGTATCAGCATGCACCCGGCTTTCGTCGTTGCCGTGCTCATCATCGGGCTTGCGGCGCTGGGGGCCGGCCGCCTCAAAGCGGTGTGGCCCGCCATCTTCGCTTCGCTCGCAGCACTCGGCTGCGCCAATATCCTGGCGCAAAACAACCTCGAATTCCTATCGACGTTCGGCAGCGTCGCAACACCTGCCTCGATCGCCGTCGATCACAGTCTTCAGGCTTCGATCACCCGCATCATGGGCATCGTCTTCCTGCTGTTTGCGGTGGAAGCGATACGGCGCAGAACATCGAGGGATGCGGGTTTCGGCACACTCTGGGCGTTGATTGGCGCCATCGTTCCCGTCGGGCTCGGCGTCATCAGCTTCGTCGAATATGGCAATCTGACGCGGGACTGGCTGCACGCGGCCTATGGCCTGGCGATCGGTCTCGTTCTCTTTGGCGCTGCCTACCGTTTCGACAGAAGCTCTGCGCCTGCCTTCCAGCGGCCAGTCAATATTCTCGTTGTCGGCTCGTTCCTCGGCTTCCTGTTGACGATCCATGCCCTGACGAACGGGCTGGCGACCACCATCCTTATCCCGCTTCTCGGCTTTATCTACGTTCTCGGAACGCGGCGTCGTTCCTGGCCGGCTCTCGCCTGGGTCATGGCACTTGCACTTGTGATCGTGCTTGGCAGGATTGCCTGGGAGCCGACGATCGTCGGTCCGCAGAACCTCGGTACCACGCCCGTCTTCAATGCGCTTCTTGCAGGCTATGGCATTCCTGCCCTGCTTGCCGTGGTCTCGGCATGGCTGTTGCGCCATTCACCCGATCTCCGCGTCCGAAACTTCCTGCAAGCTCTTGCAAGCCTGATGGTGTTGTTGACGCTGGCGATCCTCGTGCGGCACGCGATGAATGGCGGCGTATTGAACGACGCGGTGCCGACACTCGGCGAACAATCGATCTACACGCTGCTGACGATCGGCATGTCCGGTGTGCTGATGACGCTCGACATGAAAAGCCCAAGCCCGATCTTCCGCTACGGCTCGATGCTTGCCGGCTGCCTTGCCATGGTCAATGTGCTGGTTGCCCATTTCTTCGTGCTGAACCCCTACTTCACCGGCGAGAACACCGGACGCTGGCCGTTCTTCAACCTGCTTCTCATCGGCTATCTGCTGCCGGGCGCGGCATATGCGGGACTTGCTTTTTATGCCCGAGGCAAACGCCCTCAGCCTTATGTTGCCTTGCTCGCGCTTGCGGGCGCAGTCCTTGGCTTTGCCTGGGCAACGTTATCGGTGCGCCGCTTCTGGCAGGGAGAAAACATTGCGGACTGGAAGGGCTTTCTCCAGGGTGAGACCTACAGCTATTCCGTCGTCTGGCTCGCCATTGGCGTGCTGCTCCTGGCGCTTGGCTCGCGCTTCGATGCCAAGAGCCTGCGTCTGGCCTCCGCCGCGCTGGTTCTGCTTGCTGTTGCCAAGGCGTTCCTCATTGATATGAGCAACCTGGAAGGCGTTTTGCGCGCCCTCTCCTTCATCGGACTTGGCGTGGTGCTGATCGGCATCGGCCTCTTCTACCAGAAGATCCTGACGGCCAAGCCGAAGGATGCCGCGGCGCAGCAGTGATTGCGCCGCCGCCTCGCCCGCTCTAAAACGCGATTTCATGAGAGTGGGGAATCGCGAATGCATGCTGGGTCCTTTGCGCCATATGAAGCGCTTGCCGAAACGCTGATCCCGCATGCGGCGGAAGGCGATGATGGTTCGCATGATCTCGCGCATATTCACCGCGTCTTCCGCAACGCCATGCGCATTCATGAGCAAGAGGGCGGCAACGGCACGGTGCTGGCCGCAAGCGTGCTGCTGCATGATTGCGTGGCGGTGGAGAAGAACTCGCCACTGCGTTCACAAGCCTCGCGTCTGGCTGCCGAGAAGGCGAGTGTCATTCTTGGCGGTCTCGGCTGGACGGAACCGGATATCGAAGCGGTGGCCCACGCCATTCTGACGCACAGCTTTTCCGCTAATCTGACGCCGGAATCGCTTGAGGCGAAAATCCTGCAGGATGCGGACAGGCTGGATGCCATCGGCATGGTGGGTGCGGCCCGCTGCTTCTACATTGCCGGGCGCCTGGGCTCCGCCCTATACGATCCAGCCGACCCACTGGCGAAGAACCGTCCGCTCGATGATCGCCGCTTTGCCATCGACCATTTTGAAAACAAGCTTTTCAAGTTGGCCAATGGCTTTCAAACCGAAACCGGGCGACAGCTTGCAAAAGAACGACATGAGCGTCTTCAACGGGTGCTCGATATGTTTCTCGACGAAATCTGAGGAAACGGCGATGCAGATCACCCAATTGAATATCTACCCTGTGAAGAGTGCCAGAGGCATTGCACTTTCGCAGAGCGCCATTTCCGCTGAAGGCCTGCCAGGCGACCGCCGCGCGATGCTGGTGGACCCCTCCGGTCATTTCATCACGCAACGCGAACTTCCTGCAATCGCCAGCTTGAATGTGGTGCCGGAAGCCGGCGGCTATCGCCTGTCCATCGATGGCAAGGGCGAAGTGCTCGCCGTTCCGTCGCCCGCGCGGCTCGAAGTTACCGTCTGGAAATCAAACGTCGATGCCGCTCTGGCGACGGATGACGTCAACGGCGCGCTGTCGCAGTGGCTTGGGAAAGAGATGAAGCTCGCCTTCTTCGATGACCAGTCAACGCGCCTTGCCAATGTGGAGTGGACCGGCACCGAGACGCCCGTCACCTTTGCAGATGGCTACCAGATTCTCGTTGCGACCACTGCCTCGCTTGAGGCTCTCAACGCGGACATGATGGCCAATGGCGAAGATAGCATCGGCATGGAGCGGTTCCGCCCTAACATCGTGCTGGAGACGGATGAAGCATGGACGGAAGATCGCTGGGCGGCGATCGATATCAACGGTATTCGCTTCGATCTCGTCAAACCCTGCACCCGCTGCATCATGACCACGCAGGACCAGAAAACGGGCTCACGTGATGTTCCCTCCCCAATGAAGGCCATGGGCCGTATCCGCATGTCCGCAGATCGTCGCGTTCCCGGCGTGCTCTTTGGCTGGAACCTGACCCCTCGCGGTCAAGGAACGATCAGCCTCGGGGACGTCGCCACGGTCACAGAGTGGCGCTACGAGGCATGGCCTTTGAAGCGACGCGGCTAGATCTTACGCGCAGCCACGATGAGGAAGATCGGGCGGCGGTTCTCGTGCACGAGTTCCGGGCGTTCGGACAGAAGAGCAGGATCCGGCTTCGGTTCCGATAGCCGCTCTATGGCAAAGCCCGCATCGATGAGCGAGTTGATGATGCTCGACAAGGTGCGGTGATACTTGATGACGTCATCCGCCATCCAGTTCGAATGGCGCTCGCCCTCTTGTTGATAATTGTCGAGCGGCCAATGAAGAATGTCGCCGGCTTCTCCGTAAAACCAGTCCTGCTGCTCAAGTGCAGTAAACACGGGATGTTCGATCGAGAAGACGAAGGCACCACCCGTCTTCAGCAGCTTAAAGACTCGCGCAAAGACCGGCTCGAGCGACGCGACATAATGGAGAGCCAGCGAACTCAACACGACATCGAAGCTATCCGCCTCGAAGGCCGCATCTTCGATCGCCTCGCGCCGGTAGCTGATCCTGGGATGCGCATTGATCCGTTGCGCCCTCTCCAGCATTTTCTCTGACAAATCGAGGCCGACGACGTTTGCCGCGCCTTGCTCAACCGCGTAGCGGCAATGCCAGCCAAAGCCGCAGCCGAGATCCAGAACCGACTTCCCCTTCAACGGCGGCAAGAGCGCACGGAACTCGTGCCATTCGCCAGCTTGTGCCAATCCGCCTTCCGAACGGGGCATGGCGCTGTAGCGTTCGAAGAAACCCTCATCGTCATAAATGTTCTGTTTCATCGCAGGCTCCAGTTTATCGATGATCGCTCGTCGCAATGGTCCATCAACCTCGCTGATGCACCTGTCAAGAAAAGTCGCTGGTGTCATCGCGTGCGGATGAATACTGTTCTTCTCCTATCCGGAGGAACATCATGGCCACATTATCCAGCGCGTCTACCAGCCCGCCCATGCCGTGGCTGATCATTCTGGCTGGATCGCTGATCGCCGTGATGACCTTTGGGCCGCGCTCGGCCATGGGTTTCTTCCAGCTGCCGATGCTGGCAGATACGGGCTGGGATCGCTCGACATTCGGGCTCGCCATGGCGCTGCAGAACCTCTTCTGGGGTCTGGGACAACCTTTCTTCGGCGCACTGGCTGACAAGTACGGCACCGGACGGGTGCTGGTTCTGTCTGGCTTCCTCTATGCGCTGGGGCTCCTGTGCATGTCCTTCGGCACCTCGCCCTTCTGGCTGCATTTCGGCGGTGGCGTTCTCGTCGGGCTTGGCATTGCAGCAGGCTCCTTCAGCGTCATCCTGTCGGCCTTTGCCCGGCATGTGACGCCTGAGCAGCGCTCGATGGCCTTCGGGATCGGCACGGCTGCGGGATCGGCGGGCATGTTCATCTTCGCTCCCATCAGCCAGGGATTGATTTCCAATTATGGCTGGTCGGACAGTCTCGTCTTCCTCAGCGTCATGATGCTTTTGGTGCCGCTTCTGGCATGGCCGCTGCGCGGTGACTCGTCGTCGGGCTCGCAGTCGCAGGCCCAATTTCAGCAGACCGTCGGTGCAGCTTTGAAGGAGGCGCTTGGTCACAAGAGCTACCTGTTGCTGACCACCGGCTTCTTTGTTTGCGGCTTTCAGGTAGCTTTCATCACCGCACATTTTCCCGCCTATCTCGGCGATATCGGTATCGAACCGCGCTATGCGGTGATCGCCATGGCGCTGATCGGTTTCTTCAATATCGGCGGATCACTTGCGGCCGGCTTCATCGGGCAGCGCTATTCGAAGCCGCATTTTCTGGCCTATATCTATATCGGCCGTTCGATTGCGGTGACCGCCTTTCTCCTTCTGCCGCAGACGCCCGTCTCCGTCGTCATCTTTGCCGCAGTGATGGGAATCTTATGGCTGTCCACGGTGCCACCGACCAATGGTCTTGTCGCGATCATGTTCGGCACCCGTCACCTCGGCATGCTGGGTGGCGTGGTGTTCCTGTCGCATCAGGTAGGCTCGTTCCTTGGCGTATGGCTAGGCGGCTTCCTCTACGACAAGCTTGGCTCTTACGATCTCGTCTGGTGGCTGGGTGTCGCGATGGGTATTTTTGCCGCCATCGTGCATTGGCCGATTGAAGAGCGACCCGTCATGCGGCCTGCGGCTGCGGCGGCTTAAAGCCAAGAGACGAGTTGATTAACCGGATTGACCGACTGGTCCTGCACCGCCTGCCGTCTCATTCAACTTCCGCTCCAAGGCCTTCAGAGCCGCCTGGACGAAACCGTCGCGGGCGGCATTTTCTTGAATCCCTCTCGGCTCATAGACGTGTCTGTTGAGAAAATGATTCGTCAGGCGAAAGGCCGCAGACAGGCTTTGGCAATCCGCCGACGGTGCATGTGCTTCGCCAAGAAAGGGAGGCAGCGCCAGCATCCGCTGCGCATAGGGCGCGCCAGCGGCACGAGAAACAGCTCTGCCTGTCTTTGGAGAAACATAGACAAGGTCACTGCGAATTCCCGTGGCTGCACACTCGGTGAGATCGAGACCGAAGCCGAGATCGTTCAGCACGGCCAGTTCGAAGCGCACGAACAATTCGCCCGCATCCGCCGGGTCGGAGAGATTGTCGAGAATGACATCGAGCGCGCGATAGAGATGCGGGTGCGGATCGCGCTCCGGCAAGAGCCGCAGCAGCGCCCCCATGGCCTGTACGCCATAAACGGCTGTCGCCGTTTCCATCAGTTGCGCGGCGCGCAATTGAAGCGGCTCGATCCGGTATTCACCCAAGTGATCATCAAGGCGGGCGCGCCAGGTGACATCGACGCGATTGCCGGCCTGTAGGACGGGCTGCATGGATCTGGACCGGCCACCCCGTACCATTCCGAGATGGCGCCCGCGGGCGCTCGTCATCACCTCGGCAATGACGCTCGTCTCGCCATGGCGCTTGACGCCAAGAATAATTGCCTCGTCCTGCCACTGCATGAAGATATCGCCCAGAGCTCAAACACCACGACAGATAATCGTCCCATGACTAAAGCGTGTCGCGATCTTTCAGATTCGCTCCTTACGCTTTACAGCATCGGCCCGAAAATCGGAATCGATTTTCGGACAGCACGATGCGTAGATCAAAGAAGATCGAGCGTCATTTGGGCGTTCAACGGACGCACGGCGCTCTAGGTCTTTGTTTTATCGCACTTCGTTATCGCAAAACCGATGCACACTTTTGCTTCGACCATGCCTCAAAGCACTATAGTCTGCGCAAGTGGTTCAGGTCCAATGTTTACGCCATCAGGCGTGCGACGAATGACTTGAGTTCAGGCTCGGCGAAAGGCTTGTCGAGAAGGGGCGTATCGACAAAATCCTCGGGGAACCCGCTGGTATCCCCATATCCGCTGACAAAACCGAACGGAATGGCGTGATCTTTCAATCGTCTCGCCAATTCATAGCTCATCCCGTCCGAGAGATTCACATCCAACAGGACGCAGTCCGGACGCGCACGCTCCAGCGCTTCCTGGGCTTGGGCAAGAGTGGTCACGATGTCGACAGTTTCGACCCCCATAGACTGGAGGCAGGCTTCGGCGTCCATCGCAACCAGATACTCGTCCTCGATGATGAGAACCCGTTGAGGCACCATGTTTATTATATTCTCCGGGCCGGGCCTCAAATCGAAGGCCGATTTCATTAAATTAGCTTTACGTGTTCCTGACATCGCAGATCAGCTTCGCTGCGTCATTTAAAAAAGACATATCAGGATACCGGGTGAAGCCCCAGAAATCATGATTCAAAACTCGGTGAGAGCACGCTCGTAGCGTCGTGCACAGCCTTGTGTGATGTGTGTCTCTTCACCCAAAAGCGCGTCGCGATGTTTCAGATTCGCTCCCCACGCTTTGAGTTTTTGTTTGATCGCATGTTGCTATCGCAGAACCGCGGCACAGTTTTGCTCGGACCATGCTTTAGATGAAGGGGCGCTTGCTGCGCGAATCGAGATCCCATCTCGCAAGGTTCGCAAGCCCCTCCTGATCCAGCACGAGACAGCCCTTGTCGATCCAGCGGATGAAGTTTCGTTCCGCAAGTTTCTTCAGCGTCTTGTTCGTGTGCACAATGGAAAGTCCGAGCGTATCTGCCACATGTTGTTGTGTGACGGGAATGGGCACGCCCTTTTGCAGCAGTCCGACGCGCGTTGCCCTTTGATGCAGGAATGCCAGAAGATAGGCCGCGCGTTCGATGGCCGTTCGCCGGCCGACACTCAACAGATGACTATCGAGCATGCGCTCTTCGCTTGCAGCGATCCAGGTGAGGTCGAAGGCAAGCGAGGGGTGATCGGTGAAAAGGCTGTGGAGGCGCCCGCGCTCGAAGACGCAAAGCGTTACAGGCGACAAGGCCTCCACTGAGTGCTGCATCTCTCCCATCACAGTGCCCTGCAGACCGACGAGGTCTCCCGGCATCAGATAGTTCAAGATTTGCCGCCGCCCGTCTTCCAGTGTCTTGTAGCGAAAGCCCCAGCCTTCCAACACCGTGAAGAGATGGGCGCTGTGCGACCCCTCCATCAGGATCAGTGCGCCGCTTTCGACGCTCAGTTCACCCGTCTTGAAGTGCGAAACGAAATCAAGCTCCGGCGGAGTGAAATCACGGAAATGCGGCATGTCGCGAAGCGGGCACTCTTCACATGGCGTGGTGGAAACGCCGCTCGGCTTTTTTGGAGACATGACAATCCGTTAGAGGCAAGAAATGGGGTCGAGGTATCAGACGTATCAGTCCTATCACAAGACCTCTTTCCGCATTCTTGCGACCAGTCTCATAAAGGCATGACACGATGGTGAGCTTTCGCGACTTGATCCATCGCCTGCCCACCTTACTGCTTGTTTTTATGCATGTCTCATTAGCGAAGCGGTTATCCGCTTCGCTTTCGTTACGCTCAATTGCGCGGGAATTCCAAGCCCATCTCGCGGAAGCGCTCCGGATCGTCGCCCCAGTTCTCTCTTACCTTGACGAAGAGGAAAAGGTGAACCGGCTGTTCGAGAATTTCCGAAAGCTCCTTGCGCGATGCGGATGAGATGGCCTTGATCGCCTCCCCTCCCTTGCCAAGCGCAATCTTCTTCTGGCTGTCGCGCTCGACATAGATGACCTGCTCTATACGCACAGAGCCATCCTTGCGCTCTTCCCATTTTTCCGTCTCCACATGGGAGGCGTAGGGCAGTTCCTGGTGCAGACGCAGGAAGAGCTTTTCACGCGTGATTTCCGCCGCGAGCTGGCGCATCGGCAGATCGGAAATCTGATCTTCTGGGTAGTACCATGGGCCCTGCGGCAGTTCGCTCGACAGATAGTTCATGAGGTCATCGCAGCCGGAGCCGTTGGTGGCGGAAATCATGAAGGTGCGATCGAAGGCAACGATGTCGTTTGCTGCAGCCGCAAGCTTCAGCAGGTCTTCGCGCTTTACCTGGTCGATCTTGTTGAGGCACAGGATCTTTTTCTGACGAACATCCTTCAGGCCTTGCAGAATGGTTTCTGCGTCACCCTTTAGACCGCGCTCGCTATCGATCAGCAGCAAAATGATGTCTGCGTCCTTGGCACCACCCCAGGCAGAGGTGACCATGGCGCGGTCAAGCCTGCGGCGTGGCTTGAAGATGCCTGGCGTATCCATGAAGACGATCTGGGCATTGTCATGAATGGCGATCCCGCGCATCACCGCACGCGTCGTCTGCACCTTGTGGCTGACGATCGAGACCTTGGCGCCCACCAGCCGGTTGACCAGTGTCGACTTACCCGCATTGGTGGGCCCGATCAGCGCAACGAAACCCGAGCGCGTCGGGGCAACTGCCTTGGCATCATCATCATTGCCCTCACCGGGCGCTGCGGCGAAATCATTCTCAGTCATGGGTGTCCAATCAGTTTGCGGCAGATGGTTTCTGCCAGACGCCTTCGCGTTCCAATAGTTTTGTCGCGGCGACCTGTTCTGCCGCACGTTTCGAGCGATCGACGCCTGTTTCCGGCGCAACGCCTGGAATTTCCACCGTCACTGTAAAGCGCGGATCGTGATCCGGTCCGGAGCGATCGTCAACCCGGTAGTTGGGGGTCGCAGCGAACTTCGCATGCGCCCATTCCTGCAGTTCGGTCTTTGCATCGCGACGACCGGCATCCGCACCGTTGGCGCGGCCTTGCCAGTACTTCAGAATGAAGCTGCGCGCAGCCTCCAGGCCGCCATCCAGATAGATGGTGGCAATGAGACTTTCCACCACATCGGCACGCACGTTCAGCATGGCCTTGCCCGTCAATTTCTTGACGTCGGAGCCCGTGCGGATGAAGAGGTGCAATCCCATTTCATCGGCAATTGCCGCACAGGAATCGGCGCTGACAAGCTGGTTCAAGCGAACGGAAAGCTCGCCTTCCGTCGCGTTGCGGAAGGTAGAGAACAGCAACTCAGCGACACAGAGCCCGAGAACCCGGTCGCCCAGAAACTCCAGACGCTCATAGTTGCCGGCTTTTGCGGAGCGGGCACTTGCATGTGTCAAGGCCCGGTCAAGCCGGGCCTTTTCCTTGAATTCATATCCGATCAACGCTTCCAGACGGGCGATCTCGTCCGTCTGGAGCGGCTTGGCCTTACTCATTTAACAACCTTGAAGATGCGATCCCAGCGCATATTTGCGGGCCATTCCCAGATATGGCTGAACGGCGTGTCGTTGCCGAGCGAGAAGAAGATGAGGCTGGCACGACCGATGAGGTTTTCAGCGGGCACGTAACCTACGTCGAAACGGCTGTCGAGCGAGTTATCACGGTTATCGCCCATCATGAAGTAGTGACCTTCAGGGACGATGAACTCGCGGGTATTATCGCCACGGCTATCCGGCGACTGATCAAGCGTGTCATAGCTGACGCCATCCGGGAGTGTTTCGCGGAAGACTGGCACGTCGGTGCCCGGATCAGCGCGGTAATCCGACGTGAAGAAGCCGTCCGGCTCCTTCGGAACGGGATTGCCATTGATGTAGAGCACGCCGTTCGTCACCTGAATGCGGTCACCGGGCAGACCAACGAGCCGCTTGATGTAATCCACCTCCGGGTTCGGCGGCAGGCGGAAGACCACGACGTCGCCGCGCTTCGGCTGGCTGAACTCCAGAATACGACCGGAAAACAGGTCTGGCGAGAAAGGCAGCGAGTACTTGGAATAGCCATAGGAGAACTTGTTGACGAACAAATAATCCCCGACCAAGAGCGTCGGCATCATTGAGCCAGACGGAATGGTGAAAGGCTGAAACAACACGGTGCGAATAACCATCGCCAGCAGAAGAGCCTGAACGATGACCTTGACGTTTTCCCAGAGGGCGTTCTGCTTCTTTTCTGCTTTTTCGGACACTTAGAGACCTGTCTGCTCGTTCTTCGTCGTTGTCATAAAACCGCTCAACGGTCTTCTGAGATGCTTTAGTGCCTTTCAAGACCAAAGGGAAGCTTTTCTATCGACATGCGTACCGGTCAGCCCGTTGCTGCTCTGACGTCATCTGGAGAGGGGAAGCGCCTCGATAATGACGAAGGCCTGCGCATAGGGAAAGTCATCGGTAATCGTCAGGTGGATCACCGCCTCATGCCCCGCCGGCAACATGGATTGGAGCCGCTCACCTGCGCCGTTGGTCAGATGCATTGTCGGTTTGCCACTTGGCAGGTTGATGACGCCCATGTCCTTCCAGAACACGCCTTGTGCCAAACCGGTCCCCAGAGCCTTCGAGCAGGCTTCCTTGGCGGCGAACCGCTTGGCATAGGATGCGGCGCGGTTCTTGCGCCGGTCGGATTTTTCTCGCTCGATATCGGTGAAACAGCGGTGGGTGAATCTGTCGCCAAAGCGTTCGATGGAGGTCTCCACCCTGCGGATATCGATGAGATCGCTGCCGAGCCCGATAATCATTCAACCACGTCCATGATAGCGTTACGGTTTGCGGCACGCGCGGCAATCTTTTGATGCTTGCGCTGACGAAAACCACTGATGACTGCATAGACCACAGCGTAGGTAACGACGGCGGAAATAGCAGCGGGAATCAGCGAACCGATCGTCATCGGCTCCAAAACCGGCTTCCACAGCTGCAGGAAGTTCATGTGCGCGAATATTTCCACGAAATCCACGCGTGCCGCCACCTCGCCGCCATTGCGGCCAAGAATGAAATGACCGAGCTCCCAGGTGGACGCCCATATCAACGGAAATGTCAGGGGGTTGGCAAAAGTCGTTCCAAGTGCCGCAGCAACGAGATTTGCGCGCAGAACAAAACCGATCATCATGGCAATCAGAATATGGATGCCAAGAAAGGGTGTCCAGGCGACAGCCACGCCTGTTGCCGCCCCCGCCGCCACCGCATAGGGCGACGCCGAAAGGCGGACCAGCTTCAACTTCATATAGCGGAGAGAACGGCGCAGCCCCATACGCGGCCACAGCGCAGCGAGGAGTCTTTCAGAGAGTTTTGCAGGACGGCGGCGGCGAAATGGCATGTGCGGACTTTATGTCATCGCCTGCATTCCGCCAAGTGGCGAAAAAGGCGCCGTACCGGAAGCGCATCACGATCCGTTGGACCCGTTTCCTGCGCTTCAACTATCAATTCTCTCGCACGCCTTATCCAGAAACTTTGGACGATGTTCCGCGGCGTGCGTTAACGGAGCCCCATTTGGCTCCGCATGAGCGTGGCGGCATGGCCGCCATGCATTTTTGTCTTATCTACGGAACATGCCGCGGTCGACTTCACGCTGGCGCAGTTCGAGATCCACAGTGGAGACCGAGCCGCTGAGGTAATCGAATTCGCGTTCCTGAACCGACTTGCCACGAACAGCGCGGGCGATCTTACGAAGCGGTGCAAACATTTGCATTTCCTTTCCAGACTTGAGGCTTTGTCTTCAACGACAGGATTGTCGGAGGAAACCTCTGTTGCTCTTTATTTCTGGAGTGAAGATAGCTGCATGGCCGCGCAATGACTACGGATAAGACAAGGCCGCTGCCATGCATTGAGTGCATAGCAACGGCCTCAGAGGCATTTATTTAAGCAATGGATGCATCAATCGAAGGCACGTTTCACCGTTGAAACGCAGTCGAGGTCCTTCAATTGAGACAGAAGCTGGTTCAGCTGGCGCAGATCCCAGACTTCCACGTCGAGCGACAGTTCGGAAAAGTCCGTGCCGATCCGCACCATGTTGAGCGCCCTGATGTTTACATCCAGCGTCGCGATGGATTGAGCCACGGAGGCCAGCGTGCCCGGCTCATTCAGCGCGTTGATCAACAGCCGCGCCATGAAGCGGGACTTGTTCGCCTCATCGAGATCCCAGCGCACGTCGATCCAGCGTTCCGGCTCATCGTCAAACCGTTGAAGCGCAGGAGACTGGATCGGGTAGATGGTGATCCCCTTCCCTTTCTCCATGATGCCGACGATCCGGTCACCCGGCACTGCCCCTGTCGCGCCGAAATGGACCTCGACATTATCGGACAGACCGCGGATGGGCATCGGATCGGGGCCATCCAGCACTTCGGTGGCGCCATCATCTTCGAGTGCGGAGCGTGATTTTCCGGGAATTTTGAAGATCATGCCCGAGGCGCTGCGCATATTGAACCAGCCATCGTCGCCCGTCATCTTCACGGTCACGCGCTCGTCCTGATAATCCGGGAAGACTGCGCGCAGCACATCGAGAGACGACACCTCGCCGCGACCGACCGCCGCAATCGCATCCTCCGCATCCTTCTGAGCCAAACGGTGCAACACAGGCTTCAGCGCCTCTCGCGAGAAGGTCTTGCCGGCACGTTCGAAGGTGCGCTCCAGAATACGATAGCCAAGACCCGCATATTGCTTGCGGATCGCCATGCGGGTTGCACGGCGGATGGCAGAGCGCGCCTTGCCGGTGACAACGACCTCTTCCCAGGCGGCAGGCGGGACCTGGACGCCGGAGCGAATGATTTCCACCTCATCACCATTGTTGAGGCGTGTGACGAGCGGCATGATGCGGCCATTGATCTTCGCACCGACGGTTGTATCGCCAATGTTGGTGTGTACGGCGTAGGCGAAGTCGATGGGAGTCGCACCACGCGGCAGCGCAATGAGCTTGCCCTTGGGCGTGAAACAGAAGACCTGATCCTGGAACAGCTCGAGCTTGGTGTGCTCGAGAAATTCTTCGGGGTTGTCGCCTTCGGCAAGCGATTCGATCGTATGGCGCAGCCAGGAATAGGCGTTGGTCTCGGTCGAAAGCTGTTCCGTGTCGCCCGTTTCGCCATCTTTGTAGAGCGAATGCGCGGCAATACCGTATTCGGCAATCTCGTGCATGCGGCGGGTGCGGATCTGCAGCTCGATACGCTGGCGTGACGGACCAACGATGGTCGTGTGGATCGAACGATAATCGTTCTGCTTCGGCGTCGAGATATAGTCCTTGAAGCGACCGGGTACCACACGCCAACGCGTATGCACGATACCGAGCGCGCGGTAGCAAGAGGGAATATCCTGTACAAGAAGGCGGAAGCCATAGACATCCGACAATTGCTCGAAGGATAGCGACTTGGACTGCATCTTACGGAAAACCGAATAGGGCTTCTTCTGCCGCCCCTTGACCATGGCACCTTCGACGCCATTGGCCAGCAGCAATTCGCGCAGCTCGTCCTCGATCTTCTTGATCAGGCCCTCATTGCGCTCCTCCAACTCCTGCAGTCGCTTAGTGACGGTCTCAAAGGCATCGGGGTTGAGATAGCGAAACGAGAGATTCTCAAGCTCGTCGCGCATATCCTGCATACCCATGCGACCGGCAAGCGGCGCATAGATTTCCATCGTCTCTTCGGAGATGCGGCTGCGCTTATCCGCCGGCATATGCTCCATGGTGCGCATATTGTGCAGGCGGTCGGCAAGCTTGACCAAAAGCACACGCACGTCGTCTGAGATGGCAAGCAGCAGCTTGCGCAGATTCTCCGCCTGCTTGGCCTTCTTGCTGACGAGATCGAGCTTCTTGAGCTTCGTCAGGCCCTCGACAAGCCGGCCAATATCTTCACCGAACATCTCGTCGATTTCGGCACGCGTCGCGCTGGTGTCTTCGATCGTGTCATGCAGGAGAGCCACAGCAATGGTCGACTCATCCAGATGCATTTCGGTGAGAATGGCCGCGACCTCTAGCGGATGGGAGATATAGGGGTCGCCATTGGCCCGCTTTTGCTGGCCATGCTTCTGCATCGCGTAAACATAGGCCTTGTTCAACAAGGCCTCATTCACATCAGGCTTGTATGTCTGAACCCGCTCCACGAGTTCGTATTGTCGCATCATGAATGGGATGCCCCGAAAAAGAAAGCGCGCCAACTGACGGGGACGACCCCGTCGGACTGGCGCACGATGATACATAATCCAGGATCAGATTATGACGACAATCAACTCCTAAGCGCAACCGGAAAAACACCGGTCTGACGCTAAGCTTAGTAGTCGTCGTTCTTTTCCGGCGGAACGAGGCCCTCGATGCCGGCCAGAAGCTCTTCTTCCGACATCTGGTCGAAAGTGATGGTTTCCGGTGCGTCGTCGTCTTCGTTTTCGGTTGTCGCGTTGGCGGCAATCGTGACCGGATCGGGCTCCGGCTCATCCACTTCCACATGCTTCTGCAGCGAGTGAATCAGATCTTCCTTCAGGTCGTCGGGCGAAAGCGTTTCATCGGCAATCTCGCGCAGAGCAACGACCGGGTTCTTGTCGTTGTCGCGATCAACCGTGATCTGAGAGCCTTGCGAAATCTGGCGCGCGCGGTGGCTTGCCAGGAGAACGAGCTCGAAACGGTTGTCTACTTTGTCAATGCAATCTTCTACTGTGACACGGGCCATTGCCTGTCCTTTGCGGGTCTTGATGTCGCTGATTAATGGTCCCGATACAGACATTGTCCGAGAATTTCAAGTTTTTCCTCATTTCATGTGGTTTGTCTCCCAGGAGACGCAACCACCCGCCCTTTTGTTAGTTAGTGCAAATTGTAGCGGCAGGTCTGGACTGCGGGCCGAACGAGCTTATATGAATGCTTAATAATGTATCGCAGACCGAGATATTAGCTGATATCCGATACTCTTATTATATTCGCGGCTGGGAGCCGCTTTGGAGGAAGCCCACTTTATGTTCGACCCACGTGAGAAAATTGCGCTCTTTATTGATGGGGCGAACCTCTACGCTGCATCGAAAAGCCTTGGTTTCGACATTGATTACCGCAAACTGCTGAAGGCCTTTCAGAAGCGCGGCTACCTGTTGCGCGCCTATTATTACACTGCCCTCATCGAAGATCAGGAATATTCGTCCATTCGACCGTTGATCGACTGGCTTGACTATAATGGCTACAAGGTCGTTACCAAGCCTGCCAAGGAGTTCACCGACGCGATGGGCCGCCGCAAGATCAAGGGCAACATGGATATCGAGCTTGCCGTCGATGCCATGGAACAGTCCGAGACGGTGGACCATCTCGTTCTGTTTTCCGGCGATGGCGACTTCACGACACTGGTGGATGCGCTACAGCGCAAGGGCCGCAAGGTCTCCGTCATTTCAACCATGTCGACGCAGCCGCCTATGATTGCCGACGATCTGCGGCGCCAGGCCGACCATTTTATCGATCTCCTGTCTCTCAAGGCGGAGATTGGGCGTGATCCAAGCGAACGTGCGCCTCGCCCGCCGGTCGAGACCGTAGAAACTGTCGACTGAAGACTTACGCGTTGTTTTGCTTGTGACAGGCGCTCAGGATCGATCCTGGCGCCTCAACACTACCCCTACCAAAGGTTGATTTATTACTTTAGCAAATAATTAACCATGGTTGTGTTTTTCTGTCCTTATTGATTTTTTACGTGCAGTTGGGGAACGCGCACGAACAGTAGGGGCTGTTTTACATGACGGGGCTGCACAACAATTCTCAATTGACCGAGAGACTTGATTTCCTCGGTCTCGATGCGGAGCAAAGGCGAGATCTTGCCGCTCTGAAGATGACCATTACCGGCACGCTCAGCAGCTCGCTCGATGCCTTCTACAAGAAGGCGCGAGCCGTTCCCGATACAGCGAAGTTCTTTTCCAGCGAAGCCCATATCCAGCACGCCAAGAGCATGCAGGTCAGCCACTGGACGCGTATCTCATCCGGTGTCTTCGACACTGATTATACCAATGCGGTGAGTGCCATCGGGCGCACCCATGCGCGATTGGGGCTTGAGCCGCGCTGGTATATCGGCGGCTACGCCCTTGTTCTGGAAGGTATCATCAAGGCCATCGTCGAATCCGAACTCAAGGGCTTCCTCGTTGAGAAAAAAGGCAAGAAGGTTGTCAAAGGTATCAGTGCAACGGTCAAGGCCGCGATGCTGGACATGGATTACTCGATTTCGGTCTATCTCGACGTGCTTGCCGACGAACGTGCGAAGATAGAAGCAGAGCAGAAGCGCATGAAGGAAGAGCAGGATCACGTTCTGGCGCTGCTCAACAGCGCGCTCGACCGGATGGCGCAGGGTGATCTTACCTCGCGCATCGATGGTGCCCTGCCCGCAGAATTCGCCGGTCTCAAGGAAAACTTCAATGCGGCGATCAGCCGTCTTTCTGGAGCCTTCGCCGAGATCGTCGACGAATCTCACAAGATCGCCAGCAATACGCGGGAATTGACATCGGCAACCGACGATATGGCGCGCCGCACCGAGCAGCAGGCTGCCTCGCTGGAAGAGACGGCCGCTGCCATCGACCAGATCACCACCATCTCCAAGCAATCGGCATCAAGGACAGAAGAGGCGCAGGCGATCGTCAAGAGTTCGGCGGACGAAGCCGCCCGCTCCCGTCATATCGTCAGCGAAGCCGTCGAGGCCATGAGCGCAATCGAGGGCTCATCGCAGAAGATCACGCAGATCATCAGCGTGATCGATGAAATCTCTTTCCAGACCAACCTTCTGGCGTTGAACGCCGGTGTCGAGGCAGCACGCGCCGGCGAGGCGGGCAAGGGCTTTGCGGTCGTCGCACAGGAAGTTCGCGAACTCGCCCAGCGCTCGGCTTCCGCCGCCAAGGAGATTCGCACACTGATCGATAAGTCTTCGCAGGATGTGGCTCAAGGCGTTTCCCTCGTCAACCGCACCGGTGAGGCGCTGAACTCCATTGGTGGCAAGGTCGACGACATTCACGAACACATCGGCGCGATTACTCAAGCCGTGCGCGAACAGGCCGTCGGAATCCAGGAAATCAACATGGCCATCAACAGTATGGACCAGCTGACCCAGCAGAACGCGGCGATGGTGGAAGAGACCAATGCCTCTACCCACGGCTTAAGCGACATCAGCAGCAATCTGGCAGCGCTGATTTCGCGCTTCCAGGTCGAAAGGTCGATGACCTATCAGCAGCATCGCGCGGCGTAACGCAGCAGGCCTTTAGAGCGCCATGCCTCCTGTGGACGCACGGCGCTCAATCTTCTTTGAACTATGATCGGCCCGCCGCTCAATCAACGTCCGCATCATATTCGCGCGGCCCATCGTCCTTGGCGAAGAGGACGCAGGGGCCGCGAGATCCCCGAGGATCATAGGCAAATCCTTTTTCCGCCAGCGCCTGGGTGATATCGCGAACACCCGAAAGACCATAGAGATGGTCGTGGAGCTCGACGAAAATCCGCTCCACGCCCTTAAGCTTGGCATCGCGCAACAGATCGCGCTCCGCCCCTTCGATATCCATCACCAGCACGTTGATGTCATGCTGCTGGATGAAGGCGTCGATGTTCTCCGAGCCGATTTCGATGCGGCTTTCATAGGGGCCTTGCTTTTCGTCCATGGATGACATCCACAGATCGCGTCGAACGTAGAAGATATGCGTGTCTGGATCCCCTGCGGTCAAAAGTCCCTGAGAGAACCGCACATTTCTTGCGCCATTGGCTTCCAGAATTCGTTTGGCAAGACGTGCCGTCGATGGGTTTGCCTCGAAAGCGAAGACCGACACGTCCGGAATGCGGGCAATGACAGAGGTAATGACACCAATGCCTGAGCCAAGCTCCAGCACACGGTCTCCGGGTTTTACAGCCCGCGCCACGCTTCTGGCTTCCTTCGCTTCATAACTGCCATCCTTGAGAGCCTGCCAGATTACCGGCGAGACTTCGTCTGACGACAAACGTAACAGGACGCCGTGTATCTCAAACGCTTCCATATTGCGTCCTTTCATAGTCCTTTAGGGAGAGCTCAGCTTGTTGGAGTGGATTGGCAGGCCGCTTGAGAACTTTCAAGCATAGATGCCATAGGCCGTGAGTTCGCTTGCAGGAACAGGCTTGCCGATCAGATAACCTTGGATTTGGTCGCAGCCGAGTTGGCGCATGTGGGCGAACTGTTCTTCCGTCTCAACACCTTCGGCAATCATCGTCATGCGCAACTTGCGGCCGAGCCCCACGACGAACTCCACGATAGCCAGCGCGTCCTGACTGCTGGTGATATCGGACAGGAAGGACTGGTCGATCTTAAGCTTGTCAAATGGAACGCGGCGCAGATTTCCAAGCGAAGAGTAACCCGTGCCAAAATCGTCCATTGCCATGCTAATGCCGACCGCCTTGAGATTGTCGAGAATGGCAAGCGTCTGGTCGCTGTTGCCAAGAAGTACCGATTCGGTGATTTCCAGCTCGAGACGCGCGGGATCTAGATTGCTCTTTTCCAGGGCTTCGACGACGTTTTGAATGAGATTGCTGCTGTGAAGCTGGACAGGCGAAAGGTTGATGGCAATCTTGATATGCGGCTTCCAGAGTGCCGCCTCTTTGCAGGCCGTCTCCATGACCCATTTTCCAAGCGCGTTGATAAAGCCGGTTCTTTCCGCAACAGGAATGAATTCCGCCGGAGGCACGCGTCCGCGCACAGGATGCGTCCAGCGCAGGAGCGCTTCAAATCCGCAGACAGCGCGCGTCTCTGTCGATACTTGCGGCTGGTAGAACACATCCATTTCGTTGTTCTGGAGAGCCGCCTGCAGGTCCGCTTCGAAAGATCGCTTTTCTGCCAGCTGGCTCTGCATGTAGGGTCTGTAAACGCTGAGGCTGCCAGCCCCCGCGCGTTTGGCCTCATAGAGCGCGAGATCCGCGTGCTTCAGCAACTCATCGGCATGGGATTGCCTATGGGAGATCGCAATGCCGACACAGGTGCCGATCTTAATCTCCATGTCCCCGATATGATATGGGCTGGCGATCCTTTCGACCAGGCAGCGAGCAAGATCGAGCGCTTGATCTTCGTCGAGATTGTCCGCCACAAGGGCAAACTCGTCGCCCCCCAGCCGACAGATCAGCTCGTGGTTTTTTCTGAGCGGCAGTATGCGCGCAGCCACGGCCTGTAGGAGGCTATCGCCGACGTCGTGGCCGAGCGTGTCATTGATCTCCTTAAACCCATCGAGATCGAGGAGAAGCAGTGCAACCTTATCGATGCCGGATGGAGGGTCCAGCCGGCGCACGAGTTCACGCCGGAAAAGTGCTCGGTTGGGAAGATTTGTCAGTGCATCATGATAGGCATCATACTCAAGGCGAAGGTTGTTAGACTGCAACTCTAACGTTGCAGTCTGTAATTCTTCCGTCAAAAGTGTGAGCTTTGTCTGGGCGCGATCGAGCAGCTGGTTGTGCCGCAAGAGAAGAAAGATCAGCGCCATGCCGCAAAGGATTAAACCTCCGGCAAGTCCGGTATAAATAATGTGGAGCTTGCGGACCTCTGCGTGGGCGGCGTCGATGATCTCGACGTCATTGGCGACGGATTCCGCAGCAACCGACGTAAGCTGTGGAACGTGCCCGCTGATCAGCGGAAGCAGCGCCCTTGCCTCCGCGGGGCTCAAGTTTTCCAGTCTTTTATCGACGTCCCCAAGGAGCTTGTCGACTTCTCCGATGACCTTGCGCATGTCCGGCTTTGCATCGATGAAGGCGGCTAGGCTCCCTTCTCTCAGAGAGTTCATTCTGCCAAGCACGATATCGAGGCGAAGTCGCAGCTCGTCCTTGTCAATTCCCTCTATGCCAAGAGCATATTCAGCAAGCAGGCTTTCAAAACGGACATATTCCCCCACGGTCTGGCTGACAGCCCATGAGTCGTTATAGCGAGCAAATTTCTGGAGCGCATTCTGCCGCTCAGCTATCACATAAGCGATGTAGCCGGTGGCGAGTATGAAGCAGCAAACAACGACTGCCAGCGCCTTTCGCAAATGTCACCTTTATTCAACTATGAGTTTGGCCACTTGCCAAGCGGAGCGCGTGTAGTAGGTCTGCGACTGAAGTTCTTGCATGCTATCATAGGGATATATGATGAAGAGCGGTCCTTTATCCCTAACCTGCATATATTCCCCGTCTCGCTTCATGGCAAGAATGACATTGTACAGGGTGAAATCCTTAACAGGAATCGTGCTGACATAGTCGTTCAGCGCCACGGCTTTGACGGTTTCTCCCTTGGCGCCAACGAACTCCATGAGCTTCGCCATGGAAACGCCTTCAAAACGAACACGCGTCTCGTACCACGGAGTCTGGGTTTCCACGGTAACCAACCCCATATTTTCCAGCGCGTCCCGATCGAACTGGGCCGTGCCGTTGACGTTGGTGTTGGCGATATTGCCTGAGATGGTGAGGATCGGCTTTCCTTTGGGCGCCGGAAAGTCTTTGGCATATACGCCCGCAGAGGAGACACCGAACAGCAGGAGGCAGAGAATGAAGCGAATGATAGTCATTGGAGCACGCCCTTCTAGCCGGATTGAGACGGAGGCGAGACCGCTCCACAGCCTCCGTTTTTTAGGTTATTATAAATTAGAATGTATTGAACTATCTTCGCGCAGTTTCGATCCATAGAGACAAGGCGAAAGGTCGTATGGCTCATAATACGCGTCTTTACATTACTTAGACACCGGGAAAAGAATCATCCTATGCGAGAAGCCTTGAGGCACTCTCTCCTAGCGTTTCCTTTTCCAATGGTAACAATGAATTTGGTCAGCCGACTTTAAACTTTCGGCCATAGATAATGATCTATTAACAAATAGACGTCGAGCCGCAGGGCTGCGGCTCCATAGATGCGACCTCAACGTTAGTTGCACGCTCTGCTCAACCGCCTGTTTTCAGCAGCCTGGATTTTTGCCGGTTCCAGTCCCGCTCCCTCTCCGTCTCGCGCTTGTCATGGAGCTTTTTGCCCTTCGCCAAGGCCAGTTCGAGCTTCGCGCGCCCCTTGTCGTTGAAGTAGATCTTCAAAGGTACAAGGGTCATGCCATCACGGTTGATCCCGGCACGCAAACGATTGATCTCCCGCTTGTTGAGGAGCAATTTACGACGACGGCGTGGCTCATGATTGAAGCGGTTCGCCTGGAGGTACTCAGGCAGGTGCGAGTTGATCAGCCAGATCTCATCGCCTTCGTCGGACGCATAGGATTCAGCAATGTTGGCCTTGCCCTCGCGCAGCGATTTCACCTCGGTGCCGGTCAGCACCAGCCCCGCCTCGTAGGTGTCGAGTATCTCGTAATTGAAGCGCGCCTTGCGGTTTTCCGCGACGACCTTGTTTACGATGCGCTGGCTGCCTTTGGGGGCCATATCCTGATCCACTTCTCTGCCCGCACATTGGGTAATGTGCGGCTTCCGGCGCTTATGTAATCAAAGCGGTGCCGAAAGTGAAGATGCGCGGCTTGCGCGCATCCGTCTTATCACATCCACACAGGCGCTTTGGCGTGCTCAGTTCAACAAGCCTGCATGCTTAAGGGCTGCATCGATTGCCGCTTCTGTCGATGGCTCCAACGTGTCCATCAGTGGCGAGCGGACCTTGCGGCTCCCATTGCGCGTCCGGGAGATCGCATATTTGGTGCCACAGACACCAGGCTCCATGAAGATGGCCCTATGGAGCGGCATCAGACGATCCTGATAGTCTAGTGCCAGCGCGTAATCGCCGGCAGCCATGGCCGCCTGGAACTCGGCACAGAGGCGGGGCGCAACGTTGGCAGTGACCGAGATGCAACCGACGCCGCCATGGGCGTTGAAACCCAGCGCCGTGCCATCTTCTCCCGACAATTGCACAAAGTCCTTGCCGCAATGGATGCGCTGCTCGGAAACGCGATCAAGCTTGCCGGTGGCATCCTTAACGCCAACGATATTTTTGTGCGCCTTGACGAGCGCACCCATCGTCTCCGGCATCATATCGATCACCGACCGTGGCGGGATATTATAGATGATGATGGGGAGATCGACCGCTTCGGCGACAGCGGAGAAATGCGCGAAGAGGCCCTTCTGCGTCGGCTTGTTGTAATAAGGCGTGACAACCAGAAGCGCATCTGCACCGACTTCCTGCGCGTGCAGTGCAAGCTCGATCGCCTCACTGGTATTGTTGGAGCCAGCACCGGCAATGACAGGGACCCTCTTCGCCGCGACCTCGACGCACAACTCGACCACACGTTTATGCTCGTCATGCGACAGGGTCGGTGACTCTCCTGTGGTGCCGACGGGCACAAGGCCGCTGCTGCCTTCGGCAATCTGCCACTCCACATGAGCGGCGAAAGCCGTTTCGTCCACTGCGCCATCGGCGGTGAACGGCGTAATCAGGGCGGGAATAGATCCCTTGAACATGCAAAACTCCTTGCGGTAAGCCAGTCCATGCTTCAGCCGCATTCCGTGGTTAAAACGGTTGTCACATTAGTTGGGAGCCAGTCGCCCCACAAGCGTTTAACCGAGGCTTTCGTCCAGGAAACGTAAATAGTTTCTTGGCTTGGACCGGCATCCAGCGTCATCACACAGATGATTGGTTTGAAGCGTTTGATGAGCGCAATGTTATCGAAATTTGATCGAATGCGAGGCGTTCGATTAAGGTTTCGTTAAGGCTGCAAGCAGCTAATGGACGCTGGGGCGATATTCTGCGGACCTTCACGCGCATGGGCGATGGCAAACGCGGATGGCGCTACAGCATCGGCCCGAAAATCGGAATCGCTTTTCGGAAAAAACACGATGCGTCGTTTCGAAGAAATAGAGCGTCGTTAGTGCATACAAGAGGACTCACGGCGCTCTGAGGCACAGCTTCGTGTCTTTTGAGATAGAGCTGCAATCGTGTTCGGTATGGTCCGCTGGTGAGTAAGGGATGAAGAAAACAGCAGTTTTTGGTTTGATGGCAGCGGGCGTGGTCGCAACCGTTTGGGGCGCGTGGGCGGGACCGGCGTCAGAAGGTGTCGTTCCCCTGCCCTTTGCGCGCCCTAACGCTCCTGCCGTTCCGGCGTTCCTGCCCGCTTCGCCTGAGGTCACGGGCTCGATCATCCGGCCGGCAAACCCGGTTGACGTCTCCCAACTGAAAGCGGGCCTCGACGCGCTGTCCAACAGAAATGCCAGTGGGGCAATTGCTATTCGCAACAGCCTGCCAGCCACCAGCCTTGATCGCCACATCCTGACCTGGGCTATCGCCATATCCGGCCAGCGGGATGTTTCCTCGGCCGAAATTACGGCCGCTCAACGGGAGCTTGAAGGCTGGCCGGGCCTTTCTACGCTAAGAGCCAATTCTGAACGCGCGATGCTGCGGGAAAATCCCTCCGCTGCGCAGGTGCTGACCGCATTTGCTTCGTCCAGACCCGAAACGCCGGAGGGCACAATTGCGCTCGCTCAGGCGCTCACCTCATCCAGCAACGCCCAGCGTGCCCAGCAACTCATACGCCAGCTGTGGGTGAGCGAAGGCATGGATACCGATCTGGAAGATCGGGTGATCGCCGAATTCGGTGGCGTCCTGTCGCCCGCCGATCATAAGGCCCGGATGGACTACCTCATGTATCGCAGCCGTGTCAGCCAGGCCAAGCGGTTTGGCGATCTCGGCAAGGCGCAGTCGCTGTACAAAGCCTGGGCTGCCGTTCTTCAACGTGCCAACAATGCGCCAGCCTTGTTGAATGCCGTCGAAGCCTCCTGGCGGAACGATCCCGTCTATCTCTTCGCCCAGATCGAAAACCTCCGTCATCAGCAAAAATACGACGATGCTGCAAAACTTCTGGCGCGCGCGCCGAAGGAGAGCGGCAAGCTTGTCAATCCTGGAGAGTGGTGGAACGAACGCCGAATCATCGCCCGGGGACTTGCGGATCTCGGTGATTTCCAGGGCGCTTATCGCGTGGTGGCCAACCATTCCGCAGCCTCGCCCGTCGATGTTGCAGATGCGGAGTTCCATGCTGGGTGGTACGCTCTACGCGCGATGCACGACCCGGCACTTGCCGCACGGCACTTCAACGCCCTTCTTGCCGCGTCCAATCGACCTCTTTCCGCCTCCCGCGCCTATTACTGGCTTGGACGTGCTGCCGAGGCCGGCGGACCGGGCCAGGCGCGCGACTATTTCTCCAAGGCCGCATCTCATCCAGGTACATTTTACGGCCAGCTTGCTGCCGCACGCATCGGCGTGACGACTCTCAATGTCACTTACCCATCGCCAAGTGCTGCCGACCGCGATCGCTTTGCGGACCGCGAAGCGGTGCGTGCCATCGAACGGCTGGAGGCGGCAGGCTATAGCTGGCGCACCGACGGGATTTACCGCGCGCTGGCGGAGCAGATCGACAGCCCCGGTGAATTGGCAATCCTCGCGTCACGCGCCGAGCGTAACAACAATCACCAGGTCTCTTTACAGATCGGGAAAACGGCCTTCAGCCGCGGCATTGATGCCGCAGCCCTCGCCTACCCCATCGGCGTCATCCCGGTGAGCGCCAATATTTCCGGATCGGGTAAGGCCCTTGCCTACGCCATTGCCAGACAGGAAAGCGCCTTCAACCCGGCGGCCGTTTCGCCTGCCAATGCGCGCGGTCTCCTTCAACTTTTGCCGGGAACGGCCAAGGGTGTCGCCAGCCGCCACGGCATGGCCTACACACAAGCGAAACTGACCACGGACGCCGGATATAACGCCACCCTTGGCGCTCACTATCTCGGTGAGCAGATCGACAGCTTCGGCGGCTCCTACATCCTCACCTTCATCGCCTATAATGCCGGGCCAAAGCGCGTACCGGAATGGATCGCCCGCTACGGAGATCCCCGCGGAAAACCGATCGATGAGGTTGTGGATTGGATCGAACGTATCCCGTTCCCCGAGACGCGTAACTACGTTCAGCGGGTGATGGAAAACTATCAGGTCTATAAAACTCGGCTTGGCCAGCAAGCGGACATCGTCAACGATTTGCGCAACGGCCGAGCAGGTTGAGGGCGGAAGATTCCTGATCCGCCCCTCATCCGACGACGATTCCGCAGCTTGCATAGAGAATGAAGCGCGTTGCAATTGTAATTCGTTACGCGCGCACGAGCTTCGTATTCTGGCGCCTGTCAAATTGATGGATCTGTGACACATTCTTCGCAATGTGACGAAGAGGAGCGTGACGGCTTTCATATGCGCAAACACGCTGATCCGCGGCCCCTCTCTTAACGGCCAACCATTCAAACCTCCCAAAGCAAAAAGCCCGGCGCGAGGCCGGGCTTGTCATAGCGTCATACCTAAAATTAGAAGTCGCGTTGAAGACGAACGAAGCCTGTCCAGAACTCCGGACGGTTTTCTTCGTCGTAGTAGTTTGCCGTTACCTTGGTGGTGAAGCCTTCTACGACCTTGTAATCAACCGTCAGACCTGCGGTCCAGGCATCATTATTGGACCAGCCGGTGTCGACGATGTCGAATGCCGCATCCTTCGTCGCCACGTTGCCGAGCCACTGAACGCCTGGTGTGATGGTCAGCTTGTCGGTGACCTTGTACGCGTATTCTGCAACAACCGCCCACTCCGAGAGCGCGTAATAGGCATTGACGCCGGAAGCGTAGACGCCAGCAAAGCTAAATGCGCCGGGGCCGACATCGAAAGCACCGATCAGGCGGACAGCACCGTCTTCGCGATCGGTATCGTAGCCGCCGATAAGCGACAGGCTGCCACCACCAAATTTCCCAGCAAGGCTTCCAGCGATACCGACGTTATTGTCGCTGTTGGTGTCACCAACAAAAGTGATACCTTCCAGCTCATCAACCGAGATACCAGCCGTGAAGGCACCGGCATCGTAGGAATAGCGGATGGAGTTGAACAGCGTGTTGGACGAGAGAAGATCCGTCTCGCCAGAAAGATCGTCATCCCACCAGCTGTAGAACTTACCGACCTTCAGGCCACCGAGTTCGATGAAAGCCTGATCGACAAAGGCAGCAGAGCCTGTGTCGCTAGGGTTGGTGGTGGAAGCTGCGGCAGAGCCACTATCCGCATTGCCACGAAAGCCGATGAAGCCACGCAGAGCGCCAAGCTCGGTATCCGAGCGAACGTCCATTTCGAACTGGGCGCGTGTGAAGCTATCCCAATCCGACGTACCCGATTCGTTGCGACCAAAATCTGTTTCAAAGCGGATGTAACCGCCGAACTTCAGGCAGGTCTCTGTGCCTGGAATATAAAAGAAACCAGCGCCGAAGGCGTCGCAAACCCTTACGTATTCCAGAGGCTCAGGCTCAGCAGCGACGATGGCGTCGGCGGCATGTGCGCTAGACACGGTTGCAAGTGCAGCGGCGGCACCAAACAAAAAGCTCTTGATGTGCATATCTATCTCCAAGCGAATCAGGAGAAGCAGCGGCCAAATCGCAAACATGCGTTGCTTCTTGAACTCGATTAGATGCAAAGACGTACGGCCGCGCAACAAGCATTGAGTTAATTCGGAAACCTTACGATCTGCTTCTTTTGGAACTGTGGCCCACGTACAACAAAATGTGATCATCCTTAATTGCGCAGGCGGCACAGCTCCAATCAAAAAAAAAACCCGGCTCGAAAGCCGGGTTCTTATTATTCGCATACGTTAGATCAGATCAGAACGAACGCTGAAGGCGAACGAAACCAGTCCAGAAATCAGGACGGTTGTCTTCGTCGTAGTAGTTAGCGGTAACCTTCGTGGAAAGACCTTCGGTGATCTTGTAGTCAACAGTCAGGCCAGCAGTCCAAGCATCGTTGTTAGACCAATCAGCATTGACGATCGAGTAGCCGTCAGCTGGGTTCTTGACGGCGACATTGCCGAGCCACTGCGCGCCGGGGGTGATCGTCAGACGATCGGTTGCCTTGATCGCGTACTCAACAGCAACTGCCCACTCGGACAGAGCGTAGTAGGAATTCACGCCAGAAGCATACACGCCAGCAAGACCCAGGGTACCAGGACCGATGTCGGCGGTTGCGATCAGACGGACAGCGCCTTCTTCACGGTCAACATCGTAGCCGCCAATGAGCGAAGCCGTTGCGCCACCGATCTTGCCGGCGATGCTGCCCGAGATGCCAACGTTGTTGTCAACGTTGCCAAGAGCGACATCGTTGCCGAAGGAGATGCCTTCAAGCTCGTCAACCGAGAGACCAACTGCGAATGCACCGGTGTCGTAGGAGTAACGAATGGAGTTGAACAGGGTGTTAGAAGAAAGCAGATCGGTCTCGCCGGAGAGATCGTCGTCCCACCAGTTGTAGAACTTACCGACCTTCAGGCCACCAAGTTCGATGAAGGCCTGATCAACGAATACCGACGAAGAAGCGGAAGAACCGTTGTCAGCATTGCCGCGGAAGCCGATGAAGCCGCGCAGAGCGCCGAGTTCGGTGTCTGTGCGAGTATCAACTTCGAACTGAGCGCGCGTGAATGCGTCCCAGTCGGAGGTGCCGCCGTTACCGGTGCCAGCAGACGTACCATTACCGCGCTGGAAATCGGTCTGGAAACGAACGTAGCCGCCGAACTTCAGGCAGGTTTCCGTACCAGGAATGTAGAAGAAGCCTGCGCCGAAAGCGTCGCAAACGCGAACGTATTCCAGTGGCTCAGGTTCAGCAGCAACGATCGCGTCAGCGGCCTTTGCGCCAGATACTGCTGCCAGAGCTGCAGCGGAGCCGATGAGAAGGCTCTTGATGTTCATATTGACCTCCAGTCAAAGAGTCGAAGGAGCGGGTGGGATAGCGTGAACTGCTGTGCTCCTGTGAGGTTGATTAGAGACAAGATGAAGGATTCGCGCAATTGATAAGGAAACATTTTCGTCACAATTACATCTGCCTTTCGCTGCACCGTTGCCGTTTCGCTACATAGTTCGCGAACAAAGCGGAACCTATTACGCGATCCTTAACAGTCTGGCACCGTTGACTCACATCAGCCTAATAAAAAACCCGGCTCGAAAGCCGGGTTCTTATTATTCTTATACGTTAGATCAGATTAGAACGAACGCTGAAGACGGACGAAACCGGTCCAGAATTCAGGACGGTTGTCTTCGTCGTAGTAGTTCGCTGCGATCTTAGCAGAGAGACCCTGTGTGATCTTGTAGTCAACAGTCAGGCCAGCGGTCCAAGCGTCGTTGGAAGACCAGTCAGCGTTGACGATTGCGAACGTGTTGGTCTTCGTTGCAACATTGCCGAGGTACTGAACGCCAGGGGTGATGGTCAGCTTGTCGGTTGCCTTGATCGCGTATTCAGCAGCAACAGCCCACTCAGACAGAGCATAGTAGGAGTTTACGCCAGAAGCCCAGACGCCAGACAGGCCGAGGGTGCCAGGACCAACATCAGCCGTTGCGATCAGACGAACAGCGCCATCTTCGCGGTCGATGTCGTAGCCGCCAACGAGCTGCAGAGCAGCGCCGCCGAGCTTGGTGCCAACAGCAGCGGAGATGCCAACGTTGTTGTCCGTGGTGGTGTCGCCAGCGAAGGAGATGCCTTCGAGTTCGTCAACCGACAGACCAGCGTAGAAAGAGCCAGCGTCGTAGGAGTAACGAACGGAGTTGAACAGGGTGTTGGAAGAAAGGAGATCGGTTTCGCCAGAGAGACCGTCATCCCACCAGTTGTAGAACTTACCGACCTTCAGGCCGCCGAGTTCGATGAAGGCCTGGTCGACGAAGACAGACGAAGAAGCGGAAGAACCGTTGTCGGCATTGCCGCGGAAGCCGATGAAGCCGCGCAGAGCGCCGAGCTCGGTGTCGGTGCGGGTGTCAACTTCGAACTGAGCGCGCGTGAATGCGTCCCAGTCAGAGGTGCCGCCGTTAGAGGTGCCAGCAGTCGTGCCGTCACCGCGCTGGAAATTGGTCTGGAAACGAACGTAGCCGCCGAACTTCAGGCAGGTTTCCGTACCAGGAATGTAGAAGAAGCCTGCGCCGAAAGCGTCGCAAACGCGAACGTATTCCAGTGGCTCAGGCTCAGCAGCAACGATCGCGTCAGCGGCCTTTGCGCCAGATACTGCTGCAAGAGCTGCAGCGGAGCCAATGAGAAGGCTCTTGATGTTCATGTTGACCTCCAGTCAAGTTTCATAAGGGTCTGGGTTCTTAAGCTGAAGGACAGCATTCCCTGCCCCATTCCCGTTTTTTTCGAAAACGAGCGATCCACCGCCGCGCTTCCGTTGCTGAAAATACAAAAGCTTTCGCCGGGCGCAATCGGCAAAGAGATTTATGACCGCTATAACTAGATGCTTCAGATAATCATGTTGCTTAAACAACACATTTAGAGCCGCAGCACTGTCCAATGATTTAACAAATAGTTAATAAAAACAAAGATGAAGCTCGAGCATTAGAGACTTAAAATAGACCGCGACCAACGTCGCCACTTTGGCAGAAGGCCGCGATGGTCAGCGCCTGATGGGGAACTTAACGGCCTTTCTGATGCCCAGTGCGGTAGGGCACGATACGTATGTGCGAATGAAAATCGCGTGAATCGCGATTTCCCTCAGAATGGAATCAGTTCGAGCAGCGACTCGATTCGTCGCGAACGCAGGGGTTCGGACTTGCCCTTGGAGTTATTACGAGCGAAAACTGGCTTGTCGGAAAGTCTTTTTCCACACTCTCATTAAAAGCGCTTGCATTCGTTTTTCTTACGCAATAATCAGGCGGCACCGGAGAGGTGGCCGAGTGGTCGAAGGCGCTCCCCTGCTAAGGGAGTATACGTCAAAAGCGTATCGAGGGTTCGAATCCCTTCCTCTCCGCCATTCCCCAATTTGTCCGAATCGAAGACATAGGTAAGTTTGTACCTAAGACATAGGTTACAATCTCCCGCCGAACGGCTTGAGTGCATTTCAATAAAACATTCTGATCCGCATCTCTCAGAAGTCATCTGGTACACCCTCCTATAGCCGAAATCGTCCACTCTTGTTGACCGGGCCCGATAGGGTCAGTTGGTTATCGAGCAACAGAGGGACGACCGATGATTCCGACTTGCTTCCTCCCGGTCAAGAATATTAAAACAGCGATACCGGGTTGCAGCATAAGTAGATGCCTTAGGGCTTGTTTCGCGCATCTTTCATACGTGAGCGCGTCACTGACAAACATTATTTGCCCGGGGAGAATTTTCGGTGAATATTTCAGGATTGATGACGATCATGTTGTTTCTCGCCTCGTTTGGCAGCGCTGCCGCGGAGCTTAAGTGCAATAAAATCGGTCCTGATCCTTACGGGCAGAAAGAGTCTTTGCTCGTGAACGGCTCAACTGGGGTCTTCAGCTACATCGCTGCGGACGGCAGCTTGCAAGTCGTCGAACTCAAATGCGCTTCATTCCTCGGCGACGAGGCCACCGACAAAGGTGGTCTTCTCTGTAGTTATGTGTTCGAACGCAAAGAGGGCCTCACCACTGAGCATTACCTGATCCATTCAATATCGAATTTCACGACACTCACTCGATCAGGCTTGGTCGAAAATTCTGAGCGCAAGAGACAAAACGCAGACCACTACGCCAGCGTCACGCAATATATGGTGTCCTGCGAGGGAACGCCGTAGAATCAGATATCCCCCCTCCGGCCCAAAGTAGCGACCATTTCACCTTCGTCCGCTATGGAACATTATCGAGTTTGGTCGCGTTATCGCCTCGGAAACAACATGAGGTGATTTCAGATGGCACAGACCAAATTGAACGTTGTTGATGATTCTCTCGAAAGCCAGATCTCGGAACTTCGCTCCCAGATCGCGTCTCTTTCCAAGTCGGTATCGTCCCGTGCAGGCGCGATCTCCGAAGAGGCGTCCGACTTTGTAGATGAAGCAAAGGGTCGCGTACAGCGTGCGGCGCACAGTGCGGCAGAAACCGTGAAGGCGCAAAGCCAAAATGTGGTGGAAGCGGTCAGGGAAAACCCCGCGACAGCAACATCCGTTCTGACAGTTGTTGGCGCGCTCGGCTTTGCTCTCGGCTATTTCGTGGCAAATGCCTCGACCCAGCACAAGAGCAGCAGCCTGTATCGCTGGCGCTAACGGCGTCCAGTTCAAGGGCAGGAAGGCGACGCCTTCCTGCCCTATTTTTATTTGGAATGGAGGAGTGACGTGCAATTCTCTCAGGAGATCGAAAACGCCCTGGCCGCCTTTGCGCGAAACAGCGGTGTGACTAAGGATGAAGCAATCGCTCGCATTCTCCGCGAAAGGCTGATTGCGGAAGGACATCTGGCGTCCGGCCAGGAAGGCATTCCGCCGGAAAAGCTGAACGCCACAAATGATGACTGAAGTTTAATATCCGGACGGCTTCGGCGCCGCCGTGCCACCCTTGTAGCGAGATGCAAGTTGGCGGAGCACATTCGAGAATTCGAAGACGTCGGCACCCACCGCAACAAATGACGCACCCAACTCGAGATAGCGCTTATTGTAGGTCTCGTTGAAGGTCAAAATCCCGGCAGCTTTGCCTGCAGCGACAATTTTGCGAATCGCTCCCTCAATGACGTTCTGGACCTCCGGCTCATCGATCTTGCCGAGATATCCCATATCCGCCGCCAAATCGGCCGGGCCGATGAAGACGCCATCCACACCCTCGACCTGAAGAATGTTATCGAGATCGGCAATTGCGGCGCGCGTCTCCGCCTGAATCAAAAGGCAGACATTGTCCGAAGCCTTTTGATTGTAATCACTGACACTGCCAAACGCCGATGCACGGGCAACAACCGCACCCATGCCGCGAATGCCACACGGCGGATAATGCATGGCGGATACAAGAGCGCGGGCCTGCTCCGCCGAATCCACCATCGGGACCAAAAGCGTGCGCGCACCGGCATCGAGCATCTGCTTGATAATCCAGCTTTCGCCCGTTGGCACCCGCACGACGGGTTCGGCCGGCGATGTCGAGAGGGCGCGCAACTGCTCTATAATGCTGCGCAGATCGTTTGGACCATGCTCGCCGTCGATAACGAGCCAGTCAAAACCAGCGGTGCCGGCGATCTCAGCGGTAATCGCCTCACCCATATCGAGCCAAAGCCCGATCTGTGGTTCACCCCGGTGGATAGCGTTCTTGAAGCGGTTCTCAAGGGTCGGCATGGCAGTCCTCATGTCAAAAGCAATTTCAGGTCGGCGGTGTGGTCATCAAGCACAGCGCGGTTCGGCTGCGCGCCAGCGTCGAGCAGCTTCTTGCCGGTGACGTAGGCCTTGGCATCATTGATGGCATCTACAGCGATGAAGCGGCCTTGCCTGAAATACCAGATGGAATGGCTGCCTTCTCGTTGGCCTGGGCGCAGCAATGTTTCGTCATAACCTGCGTTGAAGCCGGCGATCTGCAATTTCACGTCATACTGATCGGACCAGAACCATGGCTTCGGTCGGTAGGGTTTCTCTTCCCCTGCGAGCACCAGCGCTGCGGCTTCCGCCTGATCGACTGCGTTCTGCACCGATTCGAGGCGAACGGCAGCACCCTCCATCGGTAGAAGCGTGCAGTCCCCCATGGCGTGGATGTCCGGGTCGGATGTGCGGGTGAATTCATCCACAACGATCCCATTGCCGACCTGCAAACCCGACTCTCGAGCCAGGCGGTCGTTCGGCGTCACGCCAATGCCGGCGATAACGAAATCGACGTTGAGCGTTGAGCCATCGGAAAGCTCCGCCTTCGTCACGCGTCCATCTTTCCCATCCAGCCGAACGAGGCCCGTTTTCTCGCAAATGGAAACACCTTTTGCGATGTGAATGTCGCGCATGATGGTCGCAGTTTCGGCTGAGGCGACGCGCTGAAGAATGCGATCCGCCATCTCGATCAGCGTCACCTCAAGCCCAAGCTGGCGCGCAACCGCTGCCGCCTCCAGCCCGATGTAACCGCCACCAATCACCAGCAGTCGGCGGCCGGGCTGCATTTCTTCCATCAGACGATCGGCATCGCGCTTATCGCGCACGGTCAGAACGCCCTCCAGATCTCCGCCCACACCTGCCGGAAGCTCACGCGGCGCAGCGCCTGTCGTCAGTGCAAGCTTGTCATATTCCAGCAGAGAGCCGTCCTGCATCCGCACGGTCTTAGCCTCACGGTCGATCTCTTCCACCCAGGTCGACAGGCGGATATCGACATTGTTCTCCACAAACCATTCTGCCGGGCGAAACTCCAGTCGATCAAAGGTCATCTCACCCATGAGATATTTTTTGGAGAGCGGCGGACGCTGATAGGGAAGCACGTCTTCCGAGCCGATGATGGTGATAGGGCGATCGTCCTTCAAAGAACGAAGCTTGGCAGCAAGGGCGAAGGCTGCCTGTCCAGCCCCAACAATGACCAATCTGCCTGCCATATGAGATGCTCCACCCAAACCGTCGTCTCGATTACCAGCGAAGGCGTAACGGCAAGTACGCCTCACGTCAACCATGCGCTTGCGCTCTCGCCTGCGTGGATCAACCAGCCCGGCGCAACCTTCTGCATGCAATAGTGTTTTAGCGATGAGACAGGTGAGACTGATGGCGGGGTTGCAAAGGTCCGAAACGAAACAGAAGGATCGATTCCTAGTGATTTCATTTAGGATCCGGCAAGGTCGCAGGCGTATCATTCAGGAACGAGAAGAGACAATCGGGAGGTTGTCATGACACTCAATATCGATATCAAGGTAAAGGATACGGTTCCGCAAGACGAGATGTATGAGAAGTATGTGATTGACCGTCCTGGCAAGATCACATTCATCGGCCATCATCTCAGCACCAGCAACACGATGCGCTGCCTCATCCGCAAAATCTCTCTTTATGGCGCGGATATCGAAGTCAGTCCGCATCTCGACCTGCCCAGTAATTTCTACCTCGAAATTATCGGCATTCGCGATGAGATCGGTTGCACATTGATCCGCCGGGAAGACGAGAATGCATCCGTCGGGTTTAACATGCTGATTGACCCAGAGTTTCTGCATCATATCCGCCGCTTGAGTTTCGAGACATCGCTCTGATAAACCCGGACTTCGACTGGCGCGAAAAACTCGCCTAAAACCGTCGCATTCATCCCGGCCTGCCTTGCGCAGGCCGATTTTGTTTCTATTGTGAGCCCGTCCGCCTCAAGAACCACGGAACGTACTGAAATGTCCGCCTTTTCGCGCTTTACGCCTCTCGCCTCCTCGCTACCCTCCACCGTCCCATTCGTCGGCCCGGAGGCCATCGAGCGGACTCGTAAATTGGGGGTAAAAGCGCGGATCGGCGCCAATGAAAGCGGCTTTGGTCCCGCCCCATCCGTCCTGGAAGCCATGCGCAATGCTGCGCATGAAACCTGGATGTATGCCGACCCGGAGAATTACGAGTTGCGCGAAGCACTCGCCATCCATCATGGCATCTCGCGCGGCAATATCGCCATCGGCAGCGGCGTGGATGGCCTTCTCGGCGAAATTGTCCGGTTGGTGGTTGAGCCGGGTACACCGGTCGTGACCTCCTTCGGCGGATATCCGACATTCAATTATCATGTGAATGGCTATGGCGGCCGGCTGGTGACGACGCCCTATCTCGACGACCACGAAAATCTCGACGGTCTGCTCGATCTCGTTATCAAGGAAAATGCGCCGCTGGTTTACTTCGCAAACCCGGACAACCCGATGGGAAGCTGGTGGGATGCAAACGAGGTTCTGACATTCGCCAAGGCCCTGCCGGAAACCTGTCTGTTGATTCTGGACGAGGCCTATTGCGAAACGGCGCCCGAGAGCGCCGTTCCCAGCGTTCGCGCCATGATTGGCATGCCGAATGTGCTGCGCATGCGCACCTTCTCCAAGGCCTATGGTCTTGCAGGCGCACGCGTGGGCTACGCGATTGGTACGCTGGGTAATGCTGAAGCCTTCGACAAGATTCGAAATCACTTTGGCATGTCGCGGGTCTCCGTTGCGGCAGCGCTCGCAGCCCTGAATGACCAGGCCTATCTGCGCGACGTCGTCAAGCGTATCGCCAATGCACGCGAGCGGATTTCCACCATTGCTCGCCAGAACAGCCTGTCGCCCCTGCCCTCCGCCACGAACTTCGTCGCGATCGATTGCCACAAGGACGGCGCTTATGCGAAGTCGATCGTGGATGGCCTGATGGACCATGGCGTCTTCATCCGAATGCCAGGCGTTGAGCCGCTCAACCGCTGCATCCGTGTCAGCGCTGGCCCCGATGACAAGCTCGATCTTTTCGCAGAGGCTCTGCCCAAGGTTCTCCAGTCTCTCGGCTGATATCAAGACAAGAAAAAACCGTGCCAGCCTTGTTTCTGCCGGTCACGGTTTTGATCTCGTTGCAAGCGTGCGGCTTTACCGTCTTCGTTTGCGGGTATGGCTGGTGTTCCGACCGGGACTGGAGGGACCGGTCGAAACGATTGGCGATCTTTTGATCGCTCCGTCTTTTTGAATTGTCCTGGAATTTAGTGTGTGGTCATCCAATCTCGAGCGGCGCGAAGGGCTGCTGCGAGGTCTGCCTTGGTCATGTTCCGGGCAAGATCGGCGCGCAACGAGGCTGCTCTTTCCGAACCCTTGATGGCTGCGATGTTCAGCCACTTATGGGCAGCAACGAGGTCCACCGGGCATCCCCGGCCTGTCGCATAGATAAGGCCGAGATTGCAGAAGACATCCGCGCGGCTTTGTCCACCGGCAACTGCCAACTCGATATCGCGCATTTCAAATCTTGCCATTTTTCTAGTCCCTGTTTGCCCGTATTCTTCCTGTTTTGGTGCTTCTCTGCGGAAGCTTTCAGCCTAGGAACGCTGCCGTCTTCTGCGGCTTTTTCGTCTCCTGCTGTCGTCAGGTTGTCCCTGCTCTTTGTTGACCTCACTATGCCAAACGGCTTTCAACGGGCGCTTAAAATCCATGATTAACGGGGGCCAAACAAAGTCCAAACGATTGGTAAAGTTGGATTTTTGTTAAATATGGGAAGGCCTGCAAATTAAGGATTTTCCACGCAATTTTACGAAAAGTTTACGGATGGATTTAAACGCTTTGATAACCACGGCAGAAGCTCGCGATTTTTCAGTGCAGCAATCTTCGGCGTCGAGAGCGTCAAAAAATTCATGACAAGGCCCGGCCCCGTGTTTCCTTTTACGTGAACGTCAACTATAAAGGTCGGCATTCGCATGGGAGTTGCGAAGGCCGACGGCGACGATGCGCTGTCGCGCCTGGTTTGGATTGGGAGGTCCATATGAAGAAATTGACGATTCTCGCAGGTCTGGCATTTCTGATCAGCAGCAGTGCCTTTGCTGCCGAAGCCATCGAAGGCAACTGGAAGACGGCAAGCGGCGAGACCGCAGCGATTGCCAAATGCGGCTCTGCCTTCTGCGTGACGCTGAAGACCGGAAAACATGCGGGCAAGCAGATCGGCAAAATGACGGGAAGCGGCGACAACTATGCCGGCGAGATCACCGACCCTGCCAACGACAAGACCTATAGCGGTTCCGGCACCGTATCGGGCAACTCTCTGAGCATGAAGGGTTGCGTGTTGAAGGTTCTGTGCAAGTCGCAGACCTGGACAAGACTTTAAAGACCTGGGGCAGCCAAGCGCTGCCCCTTCTTCATTTAGGACGGTGAGTCGGTTTCCAAATGTTCACTCTTCCCATCAGGGATGAGGCATGAGAATCAGCCGAAGTGCGAACCCGATCAACAGGGCGGCGAAAGTCCAGCTTTGTGCACGCTGGGCAAGTGGACGTCTCGACATCCAGCCGCTCAGCAGCGAGCCGGCGGTCGCATAGGTCAGGTCGAAGGCAAGGCCGACGACCACCAACGTCATTCCCAGCATCAGAAACTGAACGCCCAGCCCCTGCTCGCCCGGTACAATGAACTGTGGCAGCAAGACAGAGCAGAACAGCAGCGCCTTCGGATTTAGAATATTGGTGAGAAAGCCCCGCCACAGTGCCGTGCCGTGCGAGGACGATTGGTTCGGTCCGTTGATCTGAATCGCGTCATCTCCACTATATTCCGATCTCAGAATCTCCAGACCAAGCCAGAGGAGATAGGCGGAACCGACAAAGCGCACCACTTCGAATGCCATGGGGCTCGTCGTCAACAAGGCTGCCAGCCCCAAGCCGGCGAACGCCACATGGGCGGCTCTTGCTAGCGCCAACCCTGCGCCTGTTGCGATAGCTGGACCGCGCCCTGCACTCGCACCGGTTTGCAGGACAAGCACCATGTCTGGCCCCGGTAACAGATAGACGACAACCAGCGCGCCGACGAACAGAATGAACTCGCTCATGATCAAGCCTCAAGATAATGCTCGGCGCAAACTAGATCAGGGACTTGAGGCGTGTCCTTGCGAATTGTATCAATAGCACTGACGGTGAGGCACCGTTTGTGCCAATAACAGATCGATTTATGGTGGTTTATGCCAAATCTTAAACTTGATGCAATTGATCGCCGAATTCTCACGGCGCTGCAGCGGGATGCGCGTCTGACCAATGTCGAGCTTGCCGAAGAGGTTGGATTGTCGCCATCCCCCTGTCTGCGGCGGGTTCGTGCGCTGGAGAAGGCAGGTGTCATTCGGGGTTATCATGCGAGCCTGGACCGCGCCGGTCTCAGTCTTGGGTTGACGGTTTTCGTTAGCGTCAAAATCGAGCGCCATCAGGACGCTTCTGCCGCAGCCTTCAGAGAGGCGGTCACCGTGCTGCCAGATGTCATTTCTTGCCATCTTGTCTCCGGCGAGGCTGATTTTCTCTTGCAGGTCGTCGTGCCCGATCTCGCGGCTTATGAAAGGTTGCTGGTGGACCGCCTGCTGAAACTTCCAAGCGTCAGTGACATTCGCAGCAATTTTGCTATCCAGACGGTCAAATCTGAAGGCCCTTTGCCGCTTAGTCACCTGCCCAGCGCGGAAACTTAAACGGCAGGGCCAATACAACCCTAAGACGTTTCGTCTCTGCGGGTCTGTCATATCGCTGTGATAAACCCGCTTTAGTTGCCCTCTCTAGAATTGTTCGAAACGACGACAATGGAGAGCGCCATGACCAATATCGACACAAGCAAGCTAAGCTGGGACGAGTGGGACGAGCTGCAAAATCCGCCCCCGGCCGTGACCGATTTCGACCGCGTCGTCGAGTCCGCCATTTCGCGCCGCGGTTTCCTTGGCGGTGTGCTCGCCTTTGGGTCTGCCGCCGCGGCGCTCGGTACGCTGGGCAATCTCGCGACGTCCACGTCCGCTCAGGCACAGGAAGCAGCCTCGCGCTTCCCGTTCAAGCCGGTGCAAGCGGCGACTGATCACACTGTTCATGTGCCGGAGGGTTATGGCTGGAAACCGCTTGCCAAGTGGGGGCAGCCACTCTTTCCGAACGTGCCGGATATAGACCCCGCGAAGGGCGTCAGCCTGGAGAACTCCGATAAGGTCTTCGGCGAGAATACCGACGGCATGGAACTCTTCGTGGTGGGTAGCCATCAGTTGATCGCCGTGAACCACGAATATGTGAACAACGAAACCAACCTCCCCCACCGCGAAAAAGGCATGCCCGCCAATCTGGATGAGGTGAAGATCCTTCAGCACATGCAGGGCGTGACTGTCATGGAAGTGGCGGAAGGCAAGGATGGCTGGGAGATTGTCGTCGATAGCCCGTTCAACCGCCGTATTCACCACAACACACCGATGAAGCTTTCGGGACCCGCTGCCGGCTCCGATCTCGTCAAGACCGCAGCCGATCCGAAGGGTGTCGACTGTCTTGGCACCTTCAACAATTGCGGCGCCGGTCGCACGCCTTGGGGCACCTATCTAACCTGCGAAGAAAACTTCAACGGCTATTTCGGCTCCACCGATGCCAACTTCAAAATGCCGGATGACTATAAGCGCTACGGCATCGCCGCCGAGACACGCTACGGTTACGAGAAGTTCGACGAGCGCTTCGATGTATCGAAGCACCCGAATGAGCCGCGTCGTGCTGGCTATGTCGTGGAGATCGATCCGTCCAACGCTTCTTCCACTCCGATCAAGCGCACCGCACTTGGCCGCATCAAGCATGAAAATGCTGCCGTGGTCATAGCGCGCGATGGCCGCGTCGTCGTTTACATGGGCGACGATGAGCGTGGCGAGTTCCTCTACAAGTTCGTCTCCAATGGCATCTACGTGCCAGGCGGTGACACCACGAAACTTTTGGACGAAGGCACGCTTTACGTGGCGAAGTTTACCGATGAGGGCAATGGCGAGTGGGTGGCTCTGACGCCGGAAGCGACCGGAATGAAGCCGGACGAAATCTCCGTCTTTACGCGCCAGGCAGCGTCGAAGGTCGGCGCCACGACTATGGATCGCCCGGAATGGGTCGCAATCAACCCCGTCGCCATCGAAGCCTATTGCGCGCTGACCAACAACAGCCGCCGCGGCGAAGTAAAGGACGGCAAGATGCGCACCAATGCCGGTGGCGATGTCATGGCTGTCAATGCCGCCAACCCGCGCGAGAAGAACGAATATGGCCAGATCGTTCGTTGGTATCCTGCCAATGACGATCACGCCGACGGCAAGTTCAAGTGGGATCTGTTCTGCATGGCCGGCAATCCGGATGTGCATAAGGATGCCTCTGCCGGCTCCTCCAACATCAACTCCGGCAACATGTTTAATTCGCCGGACGGCATGATGTTCGACTCCACCGGTCTTCTCTGGATCCAGACCGATGGCGAAGACAGCAATGAGGGCCAGTTTGCCGGTCAGGGCAACAACCAGATGCTGGCGGGCGACCCGGTTACCGGCCGCATCGAGCGTTTCCTGACGGCGCCAAAGGGTTCGGAAGTGACCGGCCAGACATGGTCGGCCGACAAGCGCACTCACTTCGTCGGTATCCAGCATCCGGATGCCCCCTTCCCGGATGGCGAAGGCAAGCTGCCGCGTTCGACCGTTATTGCGATCAAGCGAAACGACAATGCAATGATTGGCTAAGGCTAAAGAAGACGACACGACGTGGAGGCGCCGTTCATTGCGGCGCCTCTTCGCATTTTACTCAGCAGACCCAACGACTATCACAAGTCTTGACGTCTCCCAGAACGCTGGAGGTTCGTGAGGCTTGGTATTTTTTATCGGCGGCTGGACAACGCCGAGCCGGTCAGGTCTGCACGTAAATCAGAATCTTCTAACGCATTGAACTCTCGAGGTTGATCTGCCAGTCTCCGTCCGGGGGTATTTGAACTGGAGGAGAATGAGTTGCGTTTACTTCTGCCCTATATTCTTGTCGCCACCTGCATCGTGAGCGGACCTGCCATGGCAATCGATCCACCTGCTGCACCACCTGCCGATCGGCCCTTGAATGAATTCGTGACCGCGGTCGAACAGGACGGCGCCATCACCTTCCGTCTCTTCGCGCCTTCTGCGAAAACGGTCTCTGTCGTGCTCGGCTCTCGTGCGCCGATGGAAATGAAGAAGGCCGACAACGGTCTGTGGAGCGTAAAGACCGAGGCGCTAAAGCCTAACCTCTATGAGTACTACTTCAACATCGATGGCTTCCGCAGCATCGATACCGGCACGAATATGCCGAAGCCCCAGCGTCAGGTGAACACCAGCCTGGTTCTCGTGCCGGGGAGCGTTCTCGATATCCGCGATGTGCCCCATGGCGAGTTGCGCCGAGTGACGATCTCATCAAAAGCACTGAAATCGCAGCGCCAGACCTATGTCTATACGCCGCCGGGCTATAGCGATGCGTCAGAACCTCTGCCGGTCCTCTATCTCTATCACGGTTTTGGCGACACGGTGGACTCGTGGGTGGCGCAGGGTCGCGCGCCGCAGATCCTCGACAATCTGCTGGCGGAGAAAAAGATCGAGCCAATGATCGTCGTCATCCCGGATACCGAAGCGGATATCCCGGAGGCAATTGCGGAAAACTTCCCCGCCGCCGATCGGCGCAAGACCTTTTACCCTATCAATGCCGACGCCATTGATCGCGAACTGGTAGAAGACCTTATCCCCTATATGAAGGCGCATTACCGCGTGCGAGACGATGCTGATGGGCGGGCGATCGTCGGCCTGTCGCAAGGCGGCTATCAAGCGCTCGTCTCGGGTCTGACCCATCTCGGCACGTTTGGCTGGATTGCGAACTTCAGTGGCGTTTCCACCACCACGGTGCCCAACAAGGCCGTCGGAGCCGCGCTCAGTACGCCGGAGAAAATCAACGAGAGCCTGCGCAATTTCACCGTCACCGTCGGCACGGAAGATCAGGTCACCGGCAAGGACATCGCCGGGCTGAAAACCATCCTCGACGACAAGAAGATCAAACACGACTATGTGGAATATAAGGGCCTCGGCCATGAGATGGATGTCTGGCGTCCATCGTTCGAGGCCTTCCTGCAGAAAGTCTTCAAGCAGTAGGGCACCCTGCGTTCTTCTGGGCGCGGAAGGGATGCTCTCGCTGTTTTGAAGTGCGTCGTCTCTTCAAAAATCGTTTTCGGTTTTCGGGCTGGTACGATAGCGACCCGTGATAGTACCAGTCGTCTCGACATCTTTTTGCGCGCGACGGCTGGTCCAAACGATGCGATATGCGAGCGGCTATGGGAAAAGTTTAAGAGACTGTTTCTGGCGCTGATTTCCATTCCGTCCTTGCAAAACCGAAAATTGAGCCTATATTGAATTTGTCGACCATTGCTTGTGACGTCGGTCCAGAGCCTAGCTCCCGTCGGATTTCCTCTCAAAACATCGATCTAATCCCGCAAGGTATTTCGGGACAAACAACGATTGCTACGAAAGGAAATCGTTATGAACACTGGTACTGTAAAGTGGTTCAACGCCACCAAGGGCTTCGGCTTCATTCAGCCTGACAACGGCAGCACGGACGTTTTCGTTCACATCTCCGCTGTTGAACGTGCGGGCATGCGCTCGCTCGTCGACGGTCAGAAGATCAGCTTTGACATTGTCCAGGACCGCAAGTCCGGCAAGAACTCTGCTGACAATCTTCAGGCGGCATAAATTGTTTCTCGCTGACGCTGACCACGGATGTACTGGCAGCAGACGCTGAGTGACTGAAGAAAGGTCGGGCCTATCGCTCGGCCTTTTGTCTTTATGGCTTAGGAGAACCCTGATGCCAAAAACGCCTTACAAAACCGGCAATATCATCGTCTTGAAGCCCAGAAGTAACGGCGGTCATGCCTCCCAGCAGAGCGCCCGGGTTATCGCGGCAATGCCGGAAACACAGGGAAGCAGACGTTACCGTATTCGGCTCGACGGCGAAAATTTTGATCGCACGGTCAGTCAGGACGATATCGATCTTGCGGCAACGGCCAAGCAGACGCCTGTTGCCGTTGCTACCAAAGTCTCCGAACCGGGCGGTTGGATCAACCACGACCTCGTCCGAACACGAAAATAGCGGTGTAGAACCGAGTTAGGAAAAGCCTTTGCAAGTCCTCGTTAGAGATAACAATGTCGATCAAGCGCTTCGCGTACTGAAGAAGAAGATGCAGCGCGAAGGCCTGCTACGCGAAATGCGTGCGCGCCAGTCTTACGAGAAGCCTTCGGAAAAGCGCGTTCGCGAACAGGCCGAAGCCGTTCGTCGCCATCGCAAGCTTGCGAAGAAGAAGATGCAGCGTGAAGGCCTTCTGCCTGCACCGAAGAAAGCTGTCCGCACGCGTTGACAGCAACAGCATCGGTCCGAAAATCGAGCTCGATCTTCGGAAAACACGATGGGTAGATTGAAGTAGGAGCGTCCTTTGTGCGTCTAGAGAGACGCACAGCGCTCTATCGCAATGAAAGGGTTTCAAAATGACCGCTACGAAAGATGAATTCTTCCAGCCCGGCAAACTGACCCCTCAGCAAAAAGCCTCCGCAACCAATGATGCCGTTTCTCAGATTCTGGCTGCGGAAACCGCACAGCGCCTGAAGAAGACCGAACGGCTGCGTGAAGCCCGCCTTGCGCGCGAAGCCGAGACAGTCATCGTCACGCCAGCCGCGCCGGCGAAGAAGAAAGCCAAAGCTCGGGCTTGATATCACGACGTACAAAATCGAGAGGCGGCTAAGGCCGACGCTCGTTCACTCTTCAGTAGGCGCCATGTTCTGGCGCCTTTTTGGTGTGGTGAAGAGCCAAGAGCCAGAGAGGTAAAGGTCCCAAGGCTAAGTCCTCATTCTTGCTCCCTCCCCTCCACTAAGTTGGAGCTCGTCGCGCAAAACTGGTCACCGGTTTTGCGATAACCATATTCGATAAAAGAAGGACCTAAAGCTTAAGGAGCAAATCTGAAAGATTGCGACACGCTTTAAACAAGCAAGAGCCTCATATCATAACAATCGAGCCCCGGCCCGAAGCCATCCGGTGTGATTTTCGTGACCACAAAGCCGTGGCGTGCATAAAATCCATGCGTCCGCTGACTTGTTGAAAGCACGACCTCGGCGAGGTTGGGCGTTTCCTTCGCAATCTTGATCCGGTCACGGGTCATGCAGGTTCCGACACCTCTTCCGTGAAATGCTCGATCCACCATTCCCCAGACAAACGACGCCCGTTTGTTTTTTGCGTCCAGTTCGAGGCCGTGACAGGCGACGACTGCGCCATCCAACGTCGATACGAAGTAGAGATAGCGGAGCGGATCCTTCGTCTCGAGGAATTGAACAAACTGCTCGCGTTCGGCCGGCGCGAAGTACGTCGGAACATTGCTCTCGAAGATTGAGAGGCAGGACGAGAAATCTCCCGCGACGTAGGGACGTGATTTTATTGTCATGACGACAGCGATATATGCGAGGTTCGAGCGTTGCAACTGCTTGACCCTCCCCGCCCGTCGCCACTAGCAACCCCGTTAACTTCCCTGAACCCCACATGAACCTGCCTCTCAGGGTCGGTTCAGTCCAACTGTGGCAATGTCATGTCCAGAGTAAGGGACGGCAACAACAGGGGAATGGACATGACAATCTTGATACGTCGCTTCAGCATCATCGTTCTTCTGATGGCGATTTTCGCCATCTCGTTCGCCGCCCTCGTGGTCAATCCTAATCGCAGCTTCCAGCGCATCAGTGTCGGCACTGCCTATACCTGCCAGCATGGCTTTTCGCCCAGCTGCCACGTGACCTTGTGAGGCCGGCAATGAACAGAAACTTCTCCAACGCCCTCTTCTCCGGACTTCGGGTGTTCATCATGGCGTCGGTTTTTCTAGGTCCATTTGCCGGGCTTGCCGTCTACAAGGCCGATCCAAGGCCGGTCTCCAAAGGTGTCGGCTTTGTGTTGCTGATGAGCTTGCAGCGCGGGGCTATCGGCTGAGCTGGTTTTTGCCGGCTTTTTCAAAATGCACATATTTCTGTCGCTTGCCTGTCGAAATAGGCTCCCTATAATGGGCCATGACAATAGCAAAGCACACGATTCCGCCCCTCGCCTTCATAACGCCAGAGCCTTTTGCGCCACGGACTTTCGATGATCCGAAAGAGGCCGTAGACGCGCTGACGGCGCTCTATGATCGCAACACCGATTTCCTCATCAAATCCTTTACCGATCTTGCCAAGGGCGCACCCATCGAGGGTCGCTACCGCGCCTGTTATCCGCAGGTCAGCATGGAAACCTCGACATTCGGACATGTCGATTCCCGCCTCTCTTATGGTCATGTAACCTCGCCCGGTGTCTATACGACCACGATTACCCGGCCGCAGCTTTTCCGCCATTACCTGAAGGAACAGCTCGGGCTTCTGATCAAGAACCACGGCGTCCACGTCACTGTCTCCGAATCAGCAACGCCCATTCCGCTGCATTTCGCCTTTGGCGAGGGCGCCTATGTGGAAGCGTCCGCAGCCTCCTCGCTCTCAGACGTCCCGCTGCGCGACCTCTTCGATACGCCGGATCTCAACAACACCGACGATCTGATCGCCAATGGCGAATACGATCAGGTGCCGGGAGAGCCCGCACCGCTGGCGCCCTTTACAGCCCAGCGTATCGATTACTCGCTGGCGCGGCTCAGCCACTATACGGCGACCAGCCCGAACCACTTCCAGAACTTCGTGCTTTTCACCAACTATCAGTTCTACATCGACGAGTTTGCCACATGGGCACGCAAGCTGATGGCTGATGGTGGCGACGGCTACACCGCCTTCGTGGAGCCCGGCAACATCATCACCCATGCGGGATCGGACCGGCCCGAGACGGACATGACGCTTGGACGTCTGCCGCAGATGCCTGCTTACCATCTGAAGAAGAAGGGGCACGCGGGTATCACGCTCGTCAATATCGGCGTTGGTCCGTCTAACGCAAAGACGATCACCGATCACATTGCCGTTCTTCGTCCGCACGCCTGGCTGATGGTTGGCCATTGCGCGGGGCTGCGCAACAGTCAGCGTCTGGGCGATTACGTGCTGGCCCATGCCTATGTGCGCGAAGACCACGTGCTGGACGACGACCTGCCCGTCTGGGTGCCGATCCCGGCTCTTGCCGAAGTGCAGCTTGCGCTGGAAGGCGCGGTGGCGGAAGTCACCGGCTATGAAGGCTTTGAGCTGAAGCGCATCATGCGCACCGGCACGGTCGCGACCATCGACAACCGAAACTGGGAGCTACGTGACCAGGCGGGCCCGGTGAAGCGACTGTCGCAATCGCGCGCAATCGCGCTCGACATGGAATCGGCAACCATCGCCGCCAACGGCTTCCGCTTCCGCGTGCCCTATGGCACCTTGCTCTGCGTCTCCGACAAGCCTCTGCATGGCGAGTTGAAGCTTCCTGGCATGGCAACGGAGTTCTATCGCACCCAGGTGGCGCAGCATCTGCAGATCGGCATTCGCGCCGTCCAGAAACTTGCGGCCATGCCCACGGAAACACTGCATTCGCGGAAGCTCAGAAGCTTCTACGAAACGGCGTTCCAGTAGGTCTCTGCTCTGGCGCTATTTTCGCGTCGGCACGAAAAGCGCCAGAGCCGTTCCAATCAGCGACGATAGGATAACCAGCAGGTGGAGGTTTACGGCCGCCTGGCCGAGTACCGATAGCGCATGCTCTTCCGCCGACGCTCCGAAACCGATCGCACCTGCCGTGATGCCTGCCGGGTAGGTGCCGACGCCCCCTGGTGCATGAACCGGCAGCACGGAAGACAGTTCGCCACCGAGGGCTCCACCAAAGCCCGCCGGGAGACTGATCTCCCCCATCAGCATCAGCACCCAAGCCAGCACGGCGATCTTGACGAACCAGTTGATCAGTGTGGCACCCCACGCTCGTAGAAAGGCGTTACCGTCCACCGGCAGGCCCGCCCTTAGCTCTGCAATGACCTTGGCAAGCTTGGTCGACGATCGTCGACCCACGAGACCGAAAGCGAGGTCACGCGCGACAAATCCCAGCGCGGGTAGAAGCAGAAATGCCAGCCAACCGGTCCATATCCACAGGCTTTTTTCTTCCAGCGCCCACCCCATTCCGGCTGCAGCCAGAAGTGCGTGCAAATCAAAGAGTCGCATGACCAGCAGGGCAGAAGTGCCGCGCAGAAGATTGACACCGAACTCTCGCCTCATCAGCAGCGGAAAGCTGGTCTCGCCACTTCGAAACGGCAGCATGATGTTGAGAATGTTGTGGAGCTGAACAACACGAAAAAGCGTCGCAAAGCGGCTTTTCGTTTCTCGCGGGAAGTAGTCGTAAATGCGCCAGGTGCGCAGAAGATAGGTGGCGACGAGAAGCAACAGGGCAAGGGCAATCGTCCCCCAGCCGGCATGAGACCAAAGGCCCATAATCGTGCCCCAACCCCACACCCACTGAATGAATGCGGCATAGGCAACGATGACGACCACCATGCCGAGCGTCATTGCGTTGCTTGCAAGCAACGCTGCCGGTTTGATCCTGTGTGAATTGTCTTTCAAATGACGGCCTAACTGGACAACTGGCGTGGTGACGCATATCCCGAAATTGAGCGTCTTAATAAAGTCTTACCGGGGAAGCCTCGTGCCCACACCGACAGCCCTTCGAAGCGAAATCCCGACGAGCACTGCGCCGGAATTATCGCTTGTCGTGCCAATTTTCAATGAGCAAGAAAGCGTCTGCCCTCTGATAGAGCGCGTTCTTGACGCGATGACAAGCTACCCTGGCACTTGGGAACTGATCCTCGTGGATGACGGCAGCACGGATGCGACGATCGTCAATGCCAAATCCTATCTCGGTCGCGATGGGCTCGATCTCAAGATCGTTGCCCTTCAGCGCAATTTCGGCCAGACGGCCGCGATGCAAGCGGGTATCGACACCGCAAAAGGGCGACTGATCGCCACCCTTGATGGCGATCTGCAAAACGACCCAAAAGACATTCCGATGCTGGTGGCCGAACTCGAACGGCGTGAGCTCGATCTTCTCGTTGGCTGGCGCAAGAACCGCCAGGATGGGCTGGTGCTGCGCAAGATCCCGTCCTGGATTGCCAACCGGCTCATCGGCCGCATCACCGGCGTGCGTCTGCATGATTATGGCTGCAGCCTGAAAATCTATCGCACCTCGGTCATCAAGCAGGTCAAGCTGATGGGCGAGATGCATCGCTTTATCCCCGCCTGGGTAGCGGGCGTCGTGCCGAGCAGCCGGATCGGCGAAATGGCGGTCACCCACCATGCGCGCCAGTTCGGCACATCGAAATACGGGATCTCCCGGACCTTCCGCGTCATCCTCGATCTGTTGTCGGTCATGTTCTTCATGCGCTACAGGGCGCGCCCGGGGCATTTCTTCGGTTCTCTCGGCCTTGGCCTCGGCGCGCTTGCTGTCGTCATCATGGCCTATCTCTTCATCGAAAAATTCATCCTTGGCAATGATATCGGCACACGCCCGCTGCTGATGGTGTGCGTGGTCCTGTCGCTTTCGTCCCTGCAATTCATTACCACGGGGATCCTGGCGGAAATGATCGCCCGCCTCTATTACCGCGACGACCGCACCCCGAACTACATTGTCAGCAAGACCTTCACCTCAGACGAGACCTGACACGATGCGCAAGGTTTTCTCCCGCAATCTCGATTTAACGTTGATCCTGATTGCAGGATATTTCCTCCTTGCTTTTATCGTCCGCATTTTCCGTTCCTCGGCGCTGGAAATTGACGAAACCCAACAGGCTCTGCTGTCCCAGCATCTGCTGCTCGGATACGGGTCTCAACCGTTCCTCTACACCTGGCTGCAACATGGCGTAAACGTGCTCGTCGGCCCGTCGATCGCGTCTCTCAGCCTGTTGAAGAATGGGCTGCTTTTCCTCTGTTGCTTGTTCTTCTGGCTCACAGCCAGACTTTTGCTGCGCGACAGGACACTGGCCAATATAGCAACGCTCGGCGTGCTGACGATGCCCACTGTCTTCGTCATGGCGCAGAGGGATTTGACCCATACGGTTCTGGCGCTGTCATCCGTCGCTCTGTTTTCTTACGCTCTTTTCGTGACGCTGAAGGCTCCGAGCGTCGGCGGTTATCTCCTGACAGGGCTTGCCATCGGCATCGGCGCGATTGCCAAATATAACTTCGTCTTCGTTCCACTTGCAGCCGTCGTTGCCATCGCAATGGACAAGGATCTGCGTCAGCGTCTGTTCGATTGGCGCATGTTGTTGACGATCGGCGCAGCCGTTGCGCTTGTGCTACCGCACTGTCTTTGGGTGGTGAATCATTTCGATATCGCCACCACACAGACAACACGCGAAATGCGCGACATCAGCGATAGCACCACGCTTTATGCTGTCGATGGATCGCTTGATCTCCTGCTCGCCTTCCTGAAGGGCGTCGCTCTGCCCTCAGCAATCTGTGCCGCTCTCTATTTCGGCGACATCAAAGCAATTTTCCGAGCGAGCGATCAGTCCACACGCCTTGTCGGTCGCATCATTCTTTTTTCGATGATCTTTGTGCTGTTGCTTGTCCTGGCAATGGAGATCACGCATATGCGGCAAAAATGGCTTGCCGTTTATGTGCTGCTGTGGCCGCTATACCTCTGTCTCAAAGTACAGGCCGCGGGTCTGTCCGGTGAGCGGAAGCTCAAGCCAATGCTGACCTCCACCTTCACGCTGGCCATTGGTTTCCTGGGCGTCCTCCTCGCACGCGGGCTGATCTCTCCCCATTTCGAGCGATACTCGCTCGTCCACATTCCCTATGACGGGTTTGCCGAAACGCTTCGCCATGAGGGTCCGTTCAAGCCTGACTATGTCATTGCTTTCGGTGGGCTTGCGGGTGGAAACCTGAAAATCCAGTTTCCCGATGCGATGGTTGTAACGACGGATACTGATATCGAGACGATCCCCGCGCTCTGGCCGGCTGGCGCGGTTATCCTATTGGTCGATACGAAGGACGACGGAGAATCGCCTGAGGATTTCAAGGACGCACTCGCTTCGCTTGCTGAGCGCGTTTCACTTCCCGCACCGACAGATATCCGTCATGTCAACGTGCCCTATGGCGCCTCTGGCCGTAGTCACACGTTCTACTATTCCCTCGAGACTGCCCAATCCAATTAACGCGATTTGATCGTTGGCTCCACGCGGATGGGGAAATTGACGGAGTTGGCGATAAAGCATTTTTCATGCGCATCGTGGTGGAGTTCTCGTGCGGTCTGCGGATCTCCCTTGGCAAGGGTGATCACAGGCTTCAGGACCACTTCGGTAAAATGACCCGCGCCGTCCCGCTTCAAAACCATGATCCCCTCGGGCTCATCCACATAGTCGCTGACCACCACGCCTGAGACAGCGCAGAAGTGCAGATACCAGAGCTTGTGACATGCGGAGATGGAGGCAAGCAGCAGCTCTTCCGGATTCCAGCGTGCCGGATCGCCGCGAAAGGCCGGATCGGAAGAGCCGGCAATATCCGGCTTTCCATCTGCAGAGATGACATGATCGCGATCATATTCCCTGTAGCCGGATGTGCCCGTTCCGCGGTTGCCCGACCATGTGACCTTGAGGGTGTAGCGATGCTCGTGATCAGCCATCGTCAAACTTCCGTGGTGTCGCGCAGGTGGTTCAACCCCTTGCGCAGTGTTTCAATAATCTGATCGACCTCGCCGCGGCTGATGGTCAAGGCGGGAGACGCCAGCATGCGGTCGCCGGTGGCGCGCATCACCAGCCCATTGTCCAGGCAGTGGTTGCGGACCATGGCGCCAATATCGTCCGGCTTGTGGAAGCGCCTGCGCGTCGCCTTGTCTGCCGTCAGTTGCAAGCCACCCATCAGGCCGACATTGGCCGCCTCGCCCACCACCTCGTGGTCCAGCAGGCTCTGCCACCCTTGCTTGAAATACGGGCCGATATCATCCCGCACCCGCTCGACCAGTTCTTCCGCCTCGATGATGCGGAGATTTTCGAGAGCCGCCGCAGCGCAGACCGGATGGCCGGAATAGGTGAAGCCGTGGTTGAAATCCCCGACCTCGGTCAGCATCACCTCGGCCACGCGGTCCGATACCAACACACCGCCAATCGGGAGATAACCGGATGACAGGCCCTTGGCAATCGGTGCGAGATCAGGCTCGTAACCGAAATGCTGGTAGCCGAACCAGGAGCCCAATCGCCCAAAGCCACAGATCACCTCATCGGAGACCAGCAGAATATTGCGCGCCTTGCAGATGCGGGCAATCTCTGGCCAATAGGTCTCCGGTGGGACGATGACGCCACCTGCTCCCTGTATGGGTTCGGCGACGAAGGCAGCGACATTCTCCTCGCCCAGTTCATCGATCTTGGCGTCCAGCTCACGTGCCACCTTGAGGCCGAACTCTGCCGGTGAGAGATCGCCGCCTTCCGCATACCAGTAGGGCTGCCCGATATGGCTAACGCCTTCGATCGGCAGATTGCCCTGCTCGTGCATCCAAGTCATGCCGCCAAGCGAAGCACCGGCAACCGTAGAGCCGTGATAGCCGTTGCGCCGTGCAATCACCTTCGTCTTCGTCGGGTGACCGAGCGCCTTCCAATAGACCCGCGCCATGCGAAACCACGTGTCTGTGGCCTCGGAACCGGAATTGGTGAAGAACACGTGATTCATCGCCGGCCCGGCATGGGAGGCGATCTTCTGCGCCAGGAGAGCCGCGGGCGGTGTGGTGGTACCGAAAAAGGCGTTGTAGTAGGGCAGCTCGTTCATCTGCCGCGCCACGGCTTCGGCAATCTCGCGGCGACCATAGCCGATATTGACGCACCACAGTCCAGCAAAGGCATCAAGATATTTCTTGCCGGTGCTGTCATAGATGAAGACGCCTTCGGCACGCTCGATGATGCGCGTGCCGGCCGCATTCAGCTTTCCCATATCTGAAAAGGGATGAAGATGATGTGCAGCGTCGATGGCAGCGAGGTTGGAGACTGGTCTCGATAAATCGTTCACGCCTTGTGTGCTCCCTGATCTGATAACAGGAAGCATGGCCGCTGGTTGTTGATTTTGCAAGCGACGGCTACGGCATCGGGCCGAAAATGGGTATCCCCTTTCGGGCACGCGCGATACGCATATTCAAAGAGTTACAGCGCGCTTTTGCGTGCTAAAGGAAGGTCTAAGGCCCGGATCAGACGTTGGCAAAGTCCTTGGCGACGATGACCTTCAGTTCACCGGCGTGAATTTTGAGCTCGACATCGCGCTTCATCGGCAAGAGTTCGCCGTCGATGACGCAGCGTACGTCATGCCGCCTCTTTGGAAAATGCAGCTCGGCACGTTCGACCGCCATGGCCGTGACCGCCGCGTTTTCCTTCAGCCTGCCGCGCATGATGTCGATCGCAAGACGCGCGACACCAGAAGGGCTCAAGGCGTCAGCGACATAGAATCCGAGGCGGCCACGGGTAATGTCATCCGCTACCAGCAGAGGGTTAGGGCCGAATTCATTGTTGGAGGCCGAGATGGCGCAAACCTTCCGGTGTTGGGTTTCACCGGCAACAGTGAATTCCACGTCGAAGGCCGGCGGATTTAATACGACGCTCACGGCAGCGCGGATGTTGGCCCGGATTTTTCCAAGCCTTGAGGCATATTGCATGCGGTCGCGGTAGCGCACCATGCGCGCGTGCAGTCCCGCGGAGAACTGATGCACGAAGGGATGGCCATTGGCACTGGCGATATCGACATTCTGCACATGGCCTTGGGCCAGCGTATCCACCGCTTGCCAGATATCGAGCGGTAGCTTCAGCGATCGCGCAAAGAGGTTCATGGTGCCCGCCGGCACCACACCGAGGGCGATGCAGTGTTTCCAGGCGATACCTGCCGCAGCAGATATGGTGCCATCGCCGCCGCCGGCAATTAGGCCGTCGAGCCCTGCATCATCGGCAGTCCGCTCCATCTCCTGAACGATGTCCTTGCCGGAAACCAGACGGCATTCGATCTGGTGACCCGCCTCTGAAAATACCTTCCGCGCATGGTCGCAATAAGCGTCCAGATCGGTGGTCTTGAACGTTCCGCCATCGCGGTTGAAGATCGCAACCAGCCTCATCTATCCATCCAGTTCTTGTGCACGAAGCGCGACCTAAATCGCCGAGCGTCAAAAGGGTTCCATCGGCAGTCGGTCAATCCGGAATTCATAGAATCAAACACTACCGCGACGCACAAAAACATGATAGAAGCAACATAAGGTCATTTTGGTGACCAAGCATCTCCAGTCAGGGCAGATCGGCAATGTCGATCTTGCCCTTTTTTCTTCGTGAACGTCTCTTTGTATGGGCAGCGTTCCGTCGCAGCCAGGAAACCCATGAGCCAAAGCAGTCCACGCGAAAACCGTTCCGAAGCGGCAGACGATGCTGTTGCGCCGTCGGCGCAGACCAGTCTCTCACCCCTTTCCATCGCGCTCATCGAACTGGCGCTTGCCGCCGGCGGCTTTGGCATCGGTACGGGTGAATTTGCGATCATGGGCCTTTTGCCGGAGGTGGCAACGACCTACGGGGTCAGCGTCCCCGTCGCCGGTCACGTCATTACGGCCTATGCGCTCGGCGTCGTCATCGGCGCGCCGATCATCGCGGTTCTGGCTGCGCGCCTGACACGCCGCGTGCTTCTGCTTTCGCTGATGGGCCTGTTTGCTGCCGGCAATATCTTTAGTGCCCTTGCACCCGACTTCTGGACATTCACCGCTCTGCGCTTCATTTCCGGCTTGCCACACGGCGCCTATTTTGGCGTTGCTGCGCTTGTGGCCGCATCGATGGCGCCGATCCACAAGCGTGCTCGTGCCGTCGGCCGGGTCATGCTCGGGCTCACCATCGCCACGCTTCTTGGCACGCCGCTTGCGACCTTTTTCGGTCAGCTGTTTTCCTGGCGGGCAGCCTTCTTGATGGTGGGCGGCATTGCGCTATTGACTGTAGCGCTTCTCTTCCTGTTCCAGCCCCGCGACAAGGTGCAGGACGGTGCCAGTGTCTGGCGCGAACTCGGTGCCTTCCGCCGTGTCCAGGTCTGGTTGTCGCTTGCCATCGCCTCCGTCGGCTTTGGCGGCATGTTTGCCGTGTTCAGCTACATTGCCAAGACCACCACGGATGTCGCCATGATGCCGGTATCTGCTGTGCCGATCGTGCTGGCACTGTTCGGCATCGGCATGAATGTCGGCAATGTTGTCGGCTCGCGTCTGGCAGACCTCTCCTTGAACGGCACGATCGGCGGCATGCTGGCCTTCAACGTCGTCCTGATGACGATCTTCGGGCTGACGGCGCATAATCCCTATATGCTGTGCCTCTGCGTCTTCCTGATCGGCTGCGGATTTGCCGCCTGCCCAGCCGTCCAGACCCGATTGATGGATGTGGCAGCCGATGCGCAGACGCTTGCCGCCGCCTCCAACCACTCGGCCTTCAACATCGCCAACGCCCTGGGTGCCTGGCTCGGCGGCTTGGTCATCGCGCTCGGATATGGCTACGCGTCCACCGGCTATGTCGGCGCCATTCTGTCCTTTGCCGGCCTGCTGGTTTTCATCGTTGCCGTTGTTCTGGAGCGGCAGGAAAAAGTCCGCAGCGTCTGAAGCGTGTCGCGATCCTTCAGATTCGATCCTTACGCTTTCGCCCTGTGTTTTGTCGGATGTCGTTATCGCAAAACCGGTGACCACTTTTGCGCGACATGCTGTAGGAATCGAATTTGCTAGAAATTGACCGTGAGGTTGGCGCGGGCCGCGTTCGAGCTGTATCCTTTGGCGAAGTCGCCGCTGTAGCTCAGCATCAAACGCGCCGATTTTGACAGATGGACGGTAACACCGGCCTTCACCACCATCGTATCTTCCGGCACACCGATCCCTTCCAGCATGAAGGGACTGCCACCATCGAAGCGCCCCGTCGCGAAGGATGCCGTCTGGCCGAAATTGTGGCGCCAACCGACCATGCCTGACAGGAGAACCGGGACCTCGCCCATATCCAGATCGGTCGAGAAGCGCAGACCCAAAGTGGAGGTGGTCGTATCGAATGACCTGTCCTCGATGGCGAGTGCTGCCGCTCCTCCGTCCTCGCGGATCGCGCCTCCGTCGATTGTCGTGTAGGCAAGACCCGCGAAGGGCTGCAAAAGAAGTTTATCTGCCTCGAAGGTCCAGCCCACGTCCGCGAATAGCTGCGACGTAGAGCGGGAGTATTCGGCCTTCAGCACATCGGAAAACGTACCGAAGGCGACGCTCCTGCGTGTTGCGATCTCGTTTCGCGTATAGATGGCGCCGCCGGTAAAACTGAACGGCTCCATCTCGGCATGGGTGTAGAGTCCAAGGTGGTAGGACTGGACCTCTGCTCCAGCGGCGGCGTCAAGCGTGCTGTAGCCCAGGACACCGCCGAGGCGCCAATCGTCTGAAATCGGAACGTCGCCACCGATCACCATTCCGGTTCTGTCGATATCGAGTGCGCCCGCCGTGGCATTGCCAGCGAAAGCCTCTCTTGAGGCAAAGCCGGTCGCCCATATGCTGGCGTCCGCAACGTCGCCTTCGCTCGTCAGGCGGTTGGTCTTGTCGAGGACCGTTTCGCGCAGCAGCAGATTGTCCGAGATGAGAGCGGATTTGAGCGAGGCGTGGATCTCGCCGTTGAGTTGGGCAAAGGCACTCTGTGCAGTCTGGATATCCAGGGGCAGGATCGCCTGAAACAGTGTGTTCGAAATCCCCGCCTCTTCAATGGCGCCTGCTGCCGCGCGGTCGTTGGAGGTGCGCGCAACATCCGCAAAGCGAACCGCGTTGCGGTCAAGGTGGAGATCAACAGATGTTAACCCGTAGGTGAGCGTCGGCGACAGAAAGGCAAAGTCGCTGGTCACTTGATCGAAAGCGCCGTCGACCAGGCCAGCCGTTAGGATCTGATAGTTTGTCGAAAGGCCATAAGTGCCGCTTGCTGCGCGCAAATCGACCACGCCGCCTTCGAGACGCGCCGTGCCGGAGACATCGAGACGATCGGAGCGGCCAGAGGAATCGATATCGACGTCATAGATGGCCCCTGCCCGAAAGGTTGCATTGCCGCTGACAGTCATCGTCGCGATGCCGGGTCCCGGCGCGAGCACCCCGCCAGCGCGAACCAGCAGACCGCCCGACACACCGGTACCGCTCAACAGACCGCCGTCGAAGATGTCCACGGTGCCGGAAATCGTGCCGTCGTTTGTGATTTCGCCTCCTGTGATGGCGGCCTGACCGGCGATGGTCCCTGTGTTGGTGAAGCGCCCGGCGGCGTTGGTCAAAGATGCGACCGTGCCGTCATTCGCCGCCGCTCCTTCATTCACGACAGCATCCACTGTCGCACCGAGATTGTTGATGAAGCGGCCACCTGCTCGATTCTGAACATTGCCGAGCCTGTCGTTATTGACCACGGTACCGCCACTGATCGTCGTCGCCCCAGTCACCGTTCCGCCCGTATTGTTGGTGAAGAGCCCGGCCTGATTGTCGAGCGAGGCGACCGTCCCGGCGTTGGTAGTCGCGCCCCGGTTGGTAATAGCTCCAGCGGAGGCTCCGGTATTGTTGACGAAGGCGGCGGCGGCCGCAACATCGACATCCGTGACCACGAAATTGTTGGTAACCGTGCCTCCCGCAACCGTGGTCGTACCGGTGATCCTGCCGCCAGCATTGTTGGTGGTCGTTCCGGCGTCGTTTCGGAGCGAGGAGATCGTTCCGGCATTGGTGACGGAGCCGGAATTGCGAACATTACCAGCGGTCGCGCCGGCATTGTTGGCAAAGGCCGCCGCCGCTGCAACATCGACATCCGTCACCACGAAGTTGTTGGTGACCGTCCCGCCAGCGATCGTCGTCTGGCCGTTGATCCTGCCGTCCACATTGTTGGTAAAGCTGCCGCCATCATTTTGAAGCGAGGCCACAGTGCCGGCGTTGACGACAGTGCCGGAGTTGCGGACATTGCCAGCCGTTGCGCCAACATTGTTGGTGAAGGCCGCGGCGGCTGCAACATCCACATCCGTCACCACGAAATTGTTGGTGACCCTGCCGCCCGATACCGTCGTCTTGCCAAGAACCTCGCCGCCGGCATTGTTGGTGAAATTGCCGCCGGTGTTTTGCAGCGTTCCGACACGGCCCGCATTCGATGCCGTACCGGCGTTGTTCAGAGTAGAGAGTGTCGCGCCGCCATTGTTGGTGAAGGTGCCGCCGGAGGCGACGGAAGCGCCTGTCATCGTGCCGTTGTTGGAAAGCGAGGTTCCGTTTCCGACGACGGCATCGCGGAGCGTACCATTCACAGTCACGCTGCCATTTTGAAGTGAGAGCTTGCCGTCCAGAGTACCATCGACAGCAAGGCTGCCGCCGACAAGATCGACATCCGATGTCAAAAACCCACCAGAGTTAATGGTGACGCTGCCCGACGTCATCGTGGTGCCGCTGGTAACGGATAGTGCGCCAGTATTGGTGACGGTGACGTTGCCACCGCCAACGTTCAGCCGATCGATTGTCTCCCCTGTCGATAATTGCGGCGAGCCGGTGTTGACCGTGGCGCTATCGCTTGCGGCGGGGGCACCTGGCGTCCAGTTCGCGTCATTCTCGAAGGCGTTATCCGCCGTGCCCGTCCAGACCGATTGTGCAGCCGCATAGGTCGCCATAAGGGCGACGGGCGCAGTTGCGGCAAGCAAGGCTAAAAATCTGGGTGCTACGAAGAGCTGGTGGCGAACCATAAGCATACCGACAGTCGTCACGTCGCATCATGCCGACGTTGTCGCCAACCCTATCGAGGTTATAGTTAATCAACGATTAAACCCGATCGGAGAGAGGCACGTATCCCCTATCAAAACCATGTATATTAGCCGCTTGTCAGGGTGATGCAGGCGGGGCGAAACAGGAAAACCTTTCGATCGCCAAGCGGATTCCACATTGGGGAAAGGCGTGGCCGGACATCGTCCGGTCGCAACGCAGGCTCCTGATTTCAGAGGGAAATCCGCTCTGCCTCCCGGAGAGATCAACCTTGCCAAAATTTCATCTTTGGACCGCTTGACTATGACGCGGTTCAGGCGCACCACACACATCACGTGCAGGGGCTCAACAGCCTTCTGGCACGGATATCCACGGAGCATCGTTTGATGTCTAGCGACAGTAGTAGTCGATTGCCTTTGCCGAGACCGGCGAGACGTGCTCTGATCTGACTCCTGTCGGCTCACCACGGCCCGCCGAGATCGGCGGATCGACTCGAAGGTGAGCAATCATGAACTTTCACACCCTCTCCCAGAGAGCCAGCAAGGCCGCACGTCTTTTTCGCAGCGGTGATGCAGGTCTTTCCACCATTGCAGAACGTGTCGAGCAACTGAACGCACTCGACGTCAACGACGCCGTCGACGCCCTGCTGAAAATGCCGCAGCCCAAAGCCGTTGCCATTCTGGACCGTCCGGAACTGCACCACGCTGCCGATATCATTGCCGCCATTCCGCTGGAACAGGCCACCCGCTTCGTCAACCTGATGTCGGACGACCGCGTGGCGGACGTCATGGCCGAGATGGATGAGGCGCACCGCACCAAGCTCTTCTCGCGTCTGGACCGGGCAACGGCTGCTGCCATTCAGCATCTGATGACCTATCCGCCACGCACGGCCGGCTCCATCATGACGACAGAGTTCGTCAGCGTACCGGACAGCTGGACGGTGGAACAGACCCTTTCGCACATTCGCGTCGTCGAGCGTTCGCGTGAAACGGTCTATGCCATCTATGTGCTGGCCGAAGACGGCACGTTGAGCAAAGTGGTGACGCTGCGCCGCCTCGTGACCGCCGATCCCCAGGCATCGATCCTGTCCGCTGCATCGCGCGAAAGCGTCGTCTATGCCGATCCCCAGATGTCGCAGGAGGATGTCGCTCGCCTCATCCGCAAGCACGATCTTCTCGCCATCCCCGTCGTGGATGAGCATGCCCGCATTCTCGGCATCGTCACCGTCGATGATGTGATCGACACGATGATTGCCGACACGACGGAAGATGCCCACAAGTTCGGCGGTATGGAAGCGCTCGGCAAGCCTTACATGGCCATGGGCTTCATGGACATGATCCGCAAACGCGCCGGCTGGCTATCTGCCCTCTTCCTTGGTGAAATGCTGACGGCAAGCGCCATGCAGCATTTCGAAGGGGAGCTGGAAAAGGCCGTCGTGCTGACGCTCTTCATTCCGCTGATCATGTCGTCTGGCGGTAACTCGGGCTCTCAGGCTACGTCGCTCATCATCCGTGCTCTGGCGCTCGGTGAGCTGAAGCTTTCCGACTGGTGGCGCGTGCTGCTGCGCGAGCTCCCAAGCGGCCTCGCCCTCGGTGCAATCCTCGGCGCCATCGGCTTCCTGCGCCTCACCATCTGGCAGCAGGCAGGGTTTTATGACTACGGCGAACACTGGCTGCTGGTTGGCTTTACCGTCTTTGCAGCGCTGATCGGTATCGTCACCTTCGGCTCGGTCTGCGGCTCGATGCTGCCCTTCATCCTCCAGCGCCTGCGTCTGGACCCGGCAAGCGCATCGGCCCCGTTCGTCGCGACGCTGGTGGATGTCAGTGGTCTCGTCATCTACTTCTCGGTGGCGCTGGTCATCCTAAGCGGCACGTTGCTCTAAACCTGCCATCAGCCCGGCCGCCTCCGGCGGCTGGGCTCCACATCGCGCGTCATCATTGCGCAGGCTTTTCAATTGCTTGTAGACTTGCCCTCGTTTTCTGATTCAGGATGATGAGGCTTCACATGCAGATATCCAACCTTCGCCACCAGCCATCCTTCGCCGATACGATCGCCCATCGCGGCTGGAATGCCTGGTGGACGGAAAGCGGCGTACCGCTTGAAGATTACCGCGCCCATCTCGATCCGATGCTTATAACGGATGCCATCCCATTCGCGCTCGTAGCGCATGACGGTGAGACCTATGTCGGCTCCGTACTCGTCATCGACAACGATCTCGACGCGCGACCGGACTATGCGCCCTGGATTGCCGCGCTCTGGGTCGATCCCGATTATCGAAAGCGAGGTGTTGCCGCTACTTTGATGACACAGGCCCGCCAGCATATTGCGAGGCTCGGCCATGGCACATGCTATCTCTGTGCCACAGCCGAAAAGCGACCCTACTATCTGAAGCAGGGTTTCACCCTGCTGGAAGAGAACGTGACCGGTCTCGATGTGTTTTCAATCGAGACACGGTAGGTATCACGACGCGTAGATCAAGGAAGATAGAGCTTGCTTTGTGCGTCCGATAAAACGCGTGGCTGTCTAAAGAGCGCGTAACGCTCCGGCGACCTTGTGGATGTGGGCAGCACCGATACCGCAGCATCCGCCAATCATCGTCGCACCGGCGTCGGCCCACGTGCAGGCAAAGCGGGAATAGATATCGTCGGTCAGATCGGCGCGGGTGCTGTGGAGCCCCTCGTTGGCGGCTGTCTCCCCCTGCTCTCCTTCGAAGGCATTGGCATAGACACCAATCTCGAGCGAGGTGTCCTTTTCCTTGAAGGTGGCGGCGGCGGTCTCGACGGCAGCGTTCATCACCTCGGGCTTGCTGCAGTTGAACAGCAGAGCGGCAGCGCCTGAACCGGCGGCCCATTCGGCAGCAGCACGCACGGTCTCACCGGAGCGCAGCTTCGGCTCGGCGCCGTTTACCTGCGCGGTGTCGTCATCCAAGGTAAAGGAAATCCAGTACGGCTTGCCGCTCTTTGCCACCGCCTGGCGCACTGCTTCGCCTTCGGCGATCAGGCTCAGCGTTTCACCAAGCCAGACGTCGACGAAGGGATCGAGATTTTCGACGAGAACGCCAAGATAATCCTGAACACGGGACGCGTCGAAATTCTGCGGCTCATAAGAGCCGAAAATCGGCGGCAGCGATCCGGCCACCGTGACCTCGCGGCCAGACGCATCTGCTGCTTCACGCGCCAGGCGTCCGGAAAGTGCGATGAGCGACGCGCCGTCTTTGCGGAACCGCTCTTCGCCGATATGGAAGGGCACCAGCGCGTAAGAGTTGGTGGTGACGACATCGGCACCGGCCTCGATGAATTCGGCGTGAACCTGACGGACAATGTCCGGCGCGTTGATCAGCGCAAGTGCGGACCATTCAGGCTGCTTCAGTTCCGCGCCCAGCCGCTGCAATTCGCGGCTCATGCCGCCGTCGAGAATGCGAATATCGCCCATGAAGAAACTCCTTGAATTGGCGAAGCTGAACGAGCGTCTCCCGTTTAGCGTCGTACTGGCACCTGCGCTTCGATGATGCCGAAGCAGCGGGCAATGATGGCTGTGAGAATGAGATAGAAGACAGTGACGACCAGAAGCGGCTCGTAGACCAGAAGCGTGTCCTGACGGACCTTGTAAGCTACGGCATAGAGATCCATGACCGTGACGGTGAAGGCTAGCGGCGTGGCTTTCAGCTGCATGACGACCTCACCTGCGATGGTGGGAAGTGCATTGCGAATGGCGCGCGGCAACCAGATGCGGCGGGCAAGCTTGAACGGGCTCATGCCGAAGGCGCGCGCGGCCTCCAACTCACCCTTCGGGACGCCGAGCAGCGCACCGCGCAGCACTTCCGCCTCATAGGCCGCGTAGTTCAACGTGAAGCTGACCGCGGCGAAGAAGAAGCCCTCCCTGAGGATTGGCCAGAGAAAACTCTGCCGCAGACCGGGGATCATCGGCAGAAACGAACCGACGCCGTAATAGAGAAGCCAAAGCTGGATCAGCAGCGGCGTACCGCGAAAGAAGGTGCAATAGCCCCGCGCCAAAAGCCGCGTCACTCTGCCACCACTGACCTGAGCAAAGGCAAGGCCGATTGCCAGAATGAAGCCGAGACTGACGGAGATGACGAGCAAGGCGACGGTCTGCCATGCTCCAGTGAGGAGAAGCGGCCAGTATTTTTCAATCCAGGAAAACGTCATCGCCCCTCCTCACGCAAGTGCCGGCTGGCCACGGCGCACGCGCCGTTCGAGTAACCTGAAGAGAAAGTTGGAGACAAGGGTGATCGCCAGATAGATCAGCGCGGCGGCCATGAAGAACAGGAAATAATGCTTGGTGCTGGCGCCAGCAAGACGCGTGGCAAGCGCCAGTTCCTGATAGCCAACGACCGCCACCAGGGCGCTATCCTTGGTGACGGAGAGCCAGAGATTCGAGAGTCCCGGCAGCGCATTCGGCAGGAGAGCGGGAAGGACGACGCGGCGAAAGCGCAAGAACGGCGACATGCCGAAGGCCTTCGCGGCCTCGATCTGGCCGTTCGGGATCGCAAGGATCGCGCCACGCAGCACTTCCGTCATATAGGCGCCCTGCACGAAACCAAGCACGGCGACTGCGGCGACGAAGCCATTGACTTCGAGCGGCGGCAGGCCTGCCATCTGTAACAGACGGTTGAGGCCGTCCGTTCCGGCATAATAGAGGCCAACGATCAGGATGAGTTCAGGCACCGAGCGGATCAGCGTCGTGTAAAGATTGAGGACGACGCCGAGGGCCCGATTGTCGGAAAGCTTGCCGAGGGCACCGGCCATGCCAATGACGATACCAATCAGGTAGGCACCGGCAGAAATGGCAAGCGTTGCGGCGGCACCAGACAGCAGCGTGCCGCCCCATCCCGGAGGATAGGGAGACAAAAGCTGGATGATGCTGTCAGGCGTTGCCATCTGCGATAAGAGCCCGGCTTACTTCGCGCCGTAGATATCGAAGCTGAAGTATTTCTTGGTGATCTCGTCATACTTGCCGTTGGCGCGAACGGCAGCGATCGCAGCATTCAACTTCTGCTTCAGTTCCTGATCGTCCTTGCGCACGCCACCGGAAACACCAAGGCCCATGATCTCAGGGTCGTTGGCAACATTGCCGGCATCGGCGCAGCAATCTTTGCCGGTGTCGGTTTTCAGGAAATCGTCGAGCACCAGCGAGTCGCCGAAGACATAATCGATGCGGCCGGCGGCCAGATCCTGAAAGGCTTCGTCCAGCGTCTGGTAGGTCTTCTCGTCGGCCACATCCTTGAAGTACTTGGCGTAGTAGTTGGACTGGATGGTCGCGACCTGGATACCGATCGTCTTGCCCTTCACGTCTTCCGCTGTGGCACCCGGCTTACCGTCTTTCGCGCCGATCAGCTTGCTTGGCGTGTTGTAATATTTGTTGGTGAAGTCGATGACCTTCTGGCGTTCTGCCGTATTGGACATGGACGACCAGATCACGTCGAATTTCTTGCTTTCGAGTGCCGGAATCAAGCCATCCCAGGAGAGTGCGACGATGGAGCATTTCTCCTTCATTTCCGCGCAAACCGCATCCATGAGATCGATTTCCCAGCCATGCCACTTGCCGCTGGCATCCTGTGCGAAAAAGGGCGGGTAGCTTTCATTCATCACACCGAAACGAACTTCCGCGCTGGCGGTGAAGGCCGACAATGCGAAAGCCGTACCGGCGAGCAGAGATGCAACAAATTTCATATCGAACTCCTGTGAGATTATCAGTTGGCGAGCGCGCCGGTAAATTCTCGGGTCCGCGCGCTCACGGGATTGTTGAAGACCTGCTGTGGAGACCCCTCCTCCTCCACCCGGCCCTGATGTAGAAACATGACGTGGCTCGACACGTCGCGGGCAAAGCGCATTTCGTGGGTCACGAGGAGCATGGTGCGGCCTTCTTCGGCCAGATCGCGGATCACCTTCAGCACCTCGCCAACCAGTTCCGGGTCGAGCGCCGATGTCGGCTCGTCGAACAACATCACGGCGGGCTCGACGCAAAGCGCGCGGGCAATGGCGGCACGCTGCTGCTGTCCGCCCGACAGGAACGCCGGATAGGCATCCTTCTTCTCATAGAGGCCGACTTTGTGCAGCAGGGCCTCTGCCTTTTCGACCGCTTCCGCACGCTTGACGCCCATGACATGCACGGGCGCTTCGATGACATTTTCCAGAACCGTGAGGTGAGCCCAGAGATTGAAACTCTGGAAGACCATGCCGAGGCCGGTGCGCAGGCGTTCCACCTGACGCCAGCTTTGCGGGACGGACCTGCCGTCGCGCCTACGTGTCACCGCCACCTCTTCGCCATTGACAGTGACGCGGCCGGTGTCCGGTACTTCCAAAAAGTTGATGCATCTGAGAAAGGTGCTCTTTCCGGAACCGGAAGAACCGATGATGGAGATGACGTCGCCCTTCTTTGCCGTCAGCGAAATGCCTTTCAGAACCTCGTGATTGCCGAAGCTCTTGTGGATGTCCTCCACAGCAAGGGCGCAAGGAACGTCGGCGGTCATTCATTCTTCCTGACAGGATCGAGGGGTCACAACAGCCGAAGCGGAGGTGATGTTGCAGCGGAAATAACCGCTCTGTCACATTATCGAAAGGAAAATCATTCTACGCGGGACGAAAGACATAAAAATAATCCGGCACGGAGAACCGTGCCGGATAAAACCGCTCGCCGATCTCACGCTGGACGCGTCAGATCGGATTGATGACACCGGTAAAGAGCAGGCCCAGCAACGCGACGCCAATGACGATTCGATACCAGACGAACGGCATGTAGCTCTTCGTCGAAACCAGCTTGAGGAAGACGACGATGACCGCATATCCGACGACAAAGGATATCAGCGTCGCCAATGCCGTCTGGCCCCAACCGACCGGGTTCTGCTGTCCGATGCTCTTGAAGAGCTGGTAGAAGCCCGAGCCGAAAACGGCTGGAACCGCCAGGAGGAAGGAGTAACGGGCAGCGGCTTCGCGCGTGTAGCCGAGCAGCAAGCCTGCGGTGATCGTTCCGCCGGATCGCGACACGCCGGGGATCAGCGCCATCGCCTGGGCGAAACCGAAGATGATGGCATCACGCCAGATCAGCTTCTTGATCGGATACTTCTTTTTGCCGATGCGATCCGCAAAACCCAGAATGATACCGAAGACGATCAGCATGACGGCGGTGATGTAGAGATTGCGCAGCGAATGCTCAATGGCATCCTTGAAGAGAAGCCCGAGCAGCACGATCGGTACCGAACCGACGATGATCATCCAACCGAGGCGGACATCCGCCTGATCATATTGTCCGCCGAGCCGCAAATGATGACGAAGCCAGGCAAGGGCGATCCGCATGATATCGGACCAGAAATAAACCAGCACCGCCAATTCCGTGCCGATCTGGATAATTGCAGTGAAGGCGGCGCCGGGATCTTCCCCTGTCCCTAGAAACTCGCCCGCGATTCTCAAATGTGCGCTGGAGGAAATTGGCAAAAATTCCGTAAGCCCTTGAATAAAGCCGAGGATCGCGGCTTCTATCCAACCAATACCCATGCTGGTCCGTCCCTGAACTGACAATCACTGCGCGCGAAATTATGAACCAATCCGGGCAGTTCGATGTTGCGGTGCAAAAAAATGTGAATGATGAAGAGCCGGCGAATGCCGCGGCAAAATCCTTCCTCCTAAATTGTGCGGAAATCAAGGGTGCATCCGCAAATGGAACGGGCATAAGATTAAGCAGAAAATTCGGCCTTGCGGTTAATCTGTAATTCCTAAAGTAAGACCTTAATAATATTGACATCTTTGCTATAAGCATCTTCAAAGTAGTGCGGATTAATCAAGCATTTTATCCATTAGACATTTAAAGGTAGGATGCCTATATCTTCCAGATATCGCCGTTGTCGCAGACACATGGCCTTCTTTTTCGGGATGGACTGGGCCGTTGATAAACACGCTGTCGGTAACGTCGGATCTTCTCACGGCAGAGCGGGATATTCTGTCACGCGTCGCACTTGGTGGCCCGCTGAAAGATGTGTTGCGTGATATCGTGCTTCTCGTGGAAAAGCCTGCGGGCGGCGAGTTGCTGGCGTCCGTCCTGCTGACGACGGAAGATGGCAAGCATCTGACCCAGGGGGCGGCACCGAGCCTGCCCTGCGATTACAACGACGCGATCGAGGGCATTGCCGTTGGTCTCGGTATCGGATCCTGCGGCACCTCGGCCCATACGGGCAGCCCCGTCATCGTCAGCGATATTTCAACGGACCCACTCTGGGCAGATTTTCGCAAACTCGCGCTCTCCCACAATCTCCATTCTTGTTGGTCGATGCCGATCCGGGCGGCTGATGGCCGCGTTCTTGGAACCTTCGCCAATTATTACCGGGAGCCGCGCAAGCCTTCCGAACGCGATCTCGAGGTGATCGGCATGGTCTCACGGACAGCGGCCATCGCGATCGAGCGTTCGCAGAACGAGAAGGCGCGCGATCGGGCCGAAGAGCAGCGTATGCTTCTTTTGCGAGAATTGAACCACCGGGTGAAAAACGTCTTCGCGCTGGCCGATTCGATGCTGGCCATGACCGCGCGAACGGCAACGAGCGCCGAGCAGCTTTCCTCCACCGTCCGAGGCCGTCTGCGCGCCCTGGGGCGTGCGCATGATCTCGTTCAGCCGACGTTTTCGGCCGAACATGTGGCCTATGCGCCTGACGTTCCCTTGCGCCAGATCATCGGCGACATTCTGGCACCCTATACGGATGCGGCGACCGACCGGGTCGCCTTCGTCGGCACTGATGACGTGCGCATCCGGGCCGATCACATTACCAGCGTCGCCCTCGTCTTGCATGAGCTTGCCACCAACGCAGCCAAGTACGGATCGCTCAGCAGCGAAGAAGGCCGGCTCGTGGTCGCCTGCACGACGGGTGAAACGATGCAGATCATGTGGAGCGAGCGCGGCGGACCCGTTGTCCGCGCTCCGACCAGCAAAGGCTTCGGCTCGACCCTCATCCAGCGCACGATCACCGGCATGCGCGGAGAGATTTGCTATACTTGGTCGCCGGATGGGCTGGACATCACCATCTGCTTGCCCATCAACACGATCTCCGCCTCGCCTGATCGCACCTCCTTATCGTAGCAGGTGATCAAGCCCGGCTTTGACCATCCGCCCGAAAGGCGGGCGTAGAAGGCTTGGCACGCTGAAACGTCCTCGCGAAAACACGCCCTTGGCATGGCTCATGCGGCGAAAGCCTTCTATGCCGTGATAGGCACCCATTCCGCTCGGCCCCACCCCGCCGAAGGGCAGGTCATCTTGCGCAACATGCAACACCGTGTTGTTGATGCCGACATTGCCTGACGTCGTGCGGGACAGGATCGCTTTGCAGTCGTCTCCATCCGCCTGCCCGAAAACATAGAGCGCCAGTGGCCTTGGCCTCTCGTTGATATAGCCAATCACCTGCGAAACATCGCGGTAGCTCAGCACCGGCAGGATCGGCCCAAAAATCTCCTCCTGCATCACGGCCATGTCGTCGGTTGGGTTGATGACGAGCGTCGGTGGAAAAACGCGGGTTCTCGTTCCGGCGTCCGCCTCTATTCCCACCCGCCGCAACGTCGCTCCTTTGCTGACCGCATCATCGAGCAGCCCATTGAGGCGAGAGAAATGCTTGTCGCTGATGATCGAAGCGTAATCGCGGCTGGCTAGCCCATCTGGGTAGGATTGCGCCACCGCCTTGTGGAACGCATCGATGAAGGCATCGACCTCCTCTTCGTGGACAAAGACATAGTCCGGGGCAACGCAGGTTTGGCCGGCATTGGCGAGCTTGCCGAAGACGATGGAGGTCACGTTCTTGGGAATGACGTGACCGGGCAAGATAATCGTCGGGCTCTTGCCGCCAAGTTCCAACGTGACCGGAACGAGGTTTTCACTCGCAGCCTTCATGACCTGACGCCCGACGTTAGTGCTGCCGGTGAAAAACAGATGGTCGAAGGGTGAGCCGCTGAACTCGGCGCCAATGCCCGCATCGCCGAGAACCACCGCAACCTTTTCCTCCGGGAAGGCCTCGGCCAGCATCGTCTTCATCAAGGCGCTGGTTTCCGGGGTGAGTTCGGAGGGCTTCAACATCGCCCGGTTGCCAGCTGCGAGTGCTGTGGCAAGTGGCACCATGGCCAGTAGAAACGGATAGTTCCAAGGCGACAGAATGCCGATGACGCCGAGCGGCTGATACTCCACCCAGGCCCTTCCGCGTTGTGAGAGCGCTTCAACTTTTCGTCGCTCCGGCTTCATGAAATGTTTCAGATTTCGGTCGAGGTAATCAATGGCGTTGACGACGCCGACCAAGTCGAGAAGCGCCGTCTCATTCGGCGAACGTCCACCGAAATCCGCATCGACCGCCTGTTCGATCCTGCCTCTACGAGATGTGACAGCTTTGCGCAAGGCCTTGAGATCGGCTCTTCGCTGGTCCAGCGACGGCGGTCCATCCTGGAGAAAGGCATGACGCTGCCTTCCCAAAAGATCATCGATGGTGCTCATTCGGCGGCGGCGAGCGTTGTGACACGATCCGCAGGCACAGCGAGCGTCTTCACCCCGTCCTTGCAAACCACATGGGCTTCGCCCCAGGATTTAAGCGCCGATATGACCGGCGCCATGCTCTGGCCCAGTGCCGTCAGGCTGTAATCAACCCTTGGCGGCACGACGGGAAAGACGGTGCGGGAAATCAGGCCGGCATCTTCCAGCTCGCGAAGCTGCTTCGTCAGCATCCGCTGCGTGACGCTTGGAATGTGGCGACGCAGTGCATTGAAGCGCAGCGTTCCCTCGTTCAGCAGATGATAGAGGATCACGCCTTTCCATTTGCCATCGAGATAACAGAGTGTCGATTCCACCGGGCAGCCGGGAAAATTATCCTTCAGTTTGGCGCCAGGACGGGACATGAAAAGCTCCGTTTTTCAGGATCTGCAGGCGGCCACAGTATCCTTTTTGTCAGTATAGACACAAAATGTGCATTCTTGCAGCCTTAGCTCATAGCTATCAAATAGACGCCGAAGCAACAAGCGAAGGAGAATGAACATGCGCGCTGTCGGTTACAAGAGCTGCAAGCCCGTGACGGAAGCAGACGCTTTGGTGGATTTTGAACTTCCTGCACCAGAGGCAAAAGGCCTCGATCTTGTGGTCGACGTGAAGGCAGTCTCGGTCAATCCGGTCGATACCAAGGTCCGTCGCAATCAGGCACCTGAGGTAGGTCAAACTCGGGTTCTTGGCTTTGACGCCGCGGGTATCGTCAAGGCGGTGGGTGAGAAGGTCAGCCTGTTCAAGCCCGGCGATGAAGTCTTTTATGCCGGCGCCATCAACCGCCCCGGCACCAATAGCGAGTTTCATCTCGTGGATGAGCGCATCGTCGGAAAGAGGCCGAAAAGCTTGAGCTTCGAGGAAGCTGCCGCCCTGCCATTAACCGCCATTACTGCCTATGAAGCGCTGTTCGATCGCCTCAAGGTAAAGGACCCGGTTGCGGGCGGCGCCAATGCCGTCGTCATCATCGGTGGGGCTGGCGGCGTCGGTTCGATCGCGATCCAACTTGCGCGGCACCTGACGGATCTTACCGTTATTGCGACAGCATCGCGGCCGGAAACAAAGGAATGGGTCGAGCAGTTCGGTGCCCATCATGTGCTCGACCACGGCAAACCGCTTGCGCCGCAGGTGGAAGCGCTCGGTCTTGGCGCGCCAAGCTTCGTCTTTTCCACCACCCATAGCGATCTCCACCGCGCCGACAGCATAGAGCTGATTGCGCCGCAGGGGCGCTACTGCCTGATCGATGATCCAGAGGGTGGTTTCGATATTCTGCCTTTCAAGCGCAAGGCCATTTCCGTTCACTGGGAGATGATGTTTGCCCGTCCGGTCTTCGAGACCGCCGATATTCTGGAACAGCACAAGCTGCTGAACCATGTGTCAGAACTGATTGACCAGGGCAAAATCAGAACGACGCTGACGGAGACGTTCGGCACGATCAATGCCGCAAACCTTATCAACGCGCACGCGCTGATAGAAAGCGGCAAAGCCAAGGGCAAGATCGTTTTGTCAGGCTTTTAAGCCAGGAGCTTATACGGCCCTGTGACAGGCCAGTCGGACCATTGTCCGGCTGGCCTTCTTGGTCAATCATCTTCCGGATCGGCGGGACAAGGCCAGGTGGCCGGCTTGGTCAAGCCTTGCGGCAGCTTCGTCTTGTCGTCGCCGCAGGCAATATCGATCTGTTTTTGATCGAGCCCGGTGGCGGCGGATAGGTCCAGCCCTTCGATGCGGGCAAGCAGCAGGAACGAGTCGGAGAAATCGATCGGCCCGGTGAACTTGGCGCCCGTGAAGCTGGCGCGAGAGAGGTTGGCCTTGGTGAATTTGGTGCCCGTCAACACCGCGCCATTGAAATCCGCCCGCCCGAGTTCCGCCTTGGAGAAATCGGCATTGACGAGCTTGGCGTTCTCGAAGTTGGCGCGCTGCATTTCAGCGCTGTTGAACTTGGCGTTTTCGGCATTGGCATCGCTGAAATCGCTGCGATAGGCCTCGATCTTGATCAGATTGGCGCCCTCAAGCTGGGAGGACGCAAGCGAAGTGCGGATCAGCTTCGCCTTCTCCAAATTGGCCTTATTGAAGGAGGAGCCGCGCAGATCGGTGTAGGTGAAGTCCGTTCCGTGTAGATCAGCGCCATCCAAGACGCTGCCGCCCAGCATCAGGAGACGCTTGTTGCATTCGCTCCAGTCGATGCCAGCCGAGGCATCGGCGCGGCAGCTTGCCGCCATCGCGGGTTGGCCGCTCGTCGATATCGTGCCGATCACTGCTGCAACCGCGGCCAGCAGATGATGGCTGCGCAAAGCCGAGACCATTCCGGCAAGTTTCCTCATTGGCTCACTCCCAACCCCTTCAGGGGTACATTGATCCTCTTAATCTAAGAGGGACCCTCTTAACATATAGGGGCTCCGTTACTTTTAAATGATCCAGCCTGCGACTGTAAACGCCTCCCTGATGACCATCATTGGCAGCCTAACCCCAAAGGTTGCAGGTTGTTCACTCGCAATATCTTTCCGAACAGTCTGATCACCTCATAGGCTCTTCAACATCGCCACGCGACGCTCTGGATCAAGACCAGAATCGATCTGAGCCTTCAGCCTTCTGCGGAGAAAGGCCGGGGTCTCCGCAGCCTCCAGGATGCGAAAGCCAAACCTTGTGTAAAAGGGTGCATTGAAAGGTACATATCGATCCGTGGTGAGAGCGGCTTCGGCAAAGCCTCGTTCACGTCCACGATCCAGCATAGCGAAGATCAGCGCAGTGCCGGCGCCCTTACCCTGTGCCGCGCGCTCCACATCGACCTCGACGATATAGAGGGTACCTCCCTCACTCAGCCCAAGCGTAAAGCCGACGACACGTCCCGCTTCCTCCGCCACCAGAAGCAGCTCCTCGTCCAAGCTCTGTTCAAGGAGGAATACAGGCGCGGAGACAGGCTCCTGCGTCACACCGCAGGCTTCCGCCCAGACAACAAACGCATCCAGCTCGATTTCCGCAAGACGCGGAAAGTCTTCCCTTCGTCCGGCGCGGATCGTAACCAAATGGGCATTCCCTCTGTCTGCTCTGCCGTCTCATTCTTCCATGAGACGGCGGGCCGCGCCAATATTACATACTGGCGTAAACCGGCCTTCGCCGAACATCTCTGCCGACGGCGGTCCGTGCGGGCCGCGCCAATATTACATATTGGCGTAAACTGGCCCTTCGCCGCCTTGTGGCGGTACCCAGTTGATGTTCTGGTTCGGGTCCTTGATATCGCAGGTCTTGCAGTGGACGCAGTTCTGCGCGTTGATGACGAAGGTCGGTTCGCCTTCCTTCTCCACCCACTCATAGACCCCGGCGGGACAGTAGCGCGTCGATGGGCCAGCATAGACATCATGCTCGGAGCGCTTCTGCAGCTCCATGTCCTTTACCTGAAGATGGACCGGCTGGTCCTCTTCGTGATTGGTGGAGGAGAGGTACACGGACGACAGACGGTCGAAGGTCAGCACGCCATCCGGCTTTGGATAGGCAATCGGCTTGTGATTTGCCGCAGGCTCCAGGCTTTCTGCATCTGTCTTGCCATGCTTCAGCGTACCGAAGATGGAGAAGCCGAAGAGCTGATTGGTCCACATATCGAGACCGCCAAGGCCGACGCCAATCGCCGTGCCGAACTTCGACCAAAGCGGCTTGACGTTGCGGACCCGCTTCAGGTCCTTGCCGATGTCGGTGCCACGCCATTCGTTCTCGATCTCGATCACTTCATCGTTTGCGCGACCAGATGCGAGCGCTGCGGCGATCTTGTCTGCCGCCAGCATGCCGGAGAGAACCGCGTTGTGGCTGCCCTTGATGCGCGGAACGTTGACGAGACCTGCCGAACAGCCGATCAGCGCGCCACCCGGGAAGGTGAGCTTCGGCACCGACTGATAACCACCTTCGGTGATGGCTCGCGCGCCGTAAGAGACACGCTTTCCGCCTTCGAAAGTTGGGGCGATCGCCGGGTGCGTCTTGAAACGCTGAAACTCTTCGAACGGATAGAGATAGGGGTTCTTGTAGTTCAGGTGGACCACGAAGCCGACGGCAACGAGATTGTCTTCCAGATGATAGAGGAACGAGCCACCGCCCGTCTTCATGCCGAGCGGCCAGCCGAAGGAATGCTGCACGAGGCCTTGGCGGTGGTTCTCAGGCTTGACCTGCCACAGTTCCTTGATGCCGATGCCGAACTTCTGAACGTCGCTGTTCTTCGACAGATCGAATTTCTTGATGAGCTGCTTGGCAAGCGAGCCGCGCACGCCCTCACCGATCAGCACATATTTGCCATGCAGTTCCATGCCGCGGGTGAAGGCAGGGCCGGGCTCGCCATTCTTCTCGATACCCATGTCTCCGGTGGCAACACCGATGACGGCGCCTTCGTCATTATAGAGGACTTCGGTTGCGGCAAAACCCGGATAAATCTCGACGCCAAGCGCTTCTGCCTTTTCCGCAAGCCAGCGACAGACGAGACCCAGCGAGACGATGTAGTTGCCGTGATTGTTCATCAGCGGCGGCATCAGGAAATTCGGCAGGCGGATCGAGCCGGCAGGTCCGAGGAACAGGAATTGGTCGTCCTTGACCTCTGTCTTGAAGGGATGCCCCTCCTCTTCGCGCCAGCCGGGCAACAGACGATCAATCCCGATCGGATCAACCACGGCGCCGGACAAGATGTGCGCGCCGACTTCTGCACCCTTTTCCAGCACCACGACGGAGAGGTCCGGATTGACCTGCTTCAACCGGATCGCGGCAGAAAGCCCAGCAGGTCCGGCGCCGACGATCACGACATCGAACTCCATCGATTCACGTTCCGGCAATTCCATTTCTTCCGTCATAAGATCCTCGTCGGTTCGCCGGTCCCGTCCGGCTTTTCGTTGTTCCTGCCCTACACCACCGCGCAGCCGAGGACGCGTGAAAAAACGTCGTCGCAACAAGCAGTTCGCGTCATCGTTCTTGGCAAAGCAAAAGCGCTTTGTCGAGATCAATCACCATCAAGCCCAACCATCACCATCAAATTGTCTGACAACCTGATGACAACTCAATTACTTTTACGTTCACGTAATAATGAGAATAGGAGCGGTGCTCGGCGTCGTCAAGGGAGCCGGCGATGGCGGCAGACCGTCAAATCGCCCACTCCTCGTCGGTGGTGAACATGATGGTGAGCCAGCGGTCATGACCTTCGCCGCCCAGCGCCTCACCCACCTGGTCGCGAATGGCGTCCCATTCTTCCAGCCGCCGGGCGGGTGCGTTTTTGGGCACGATGAAGAAGAGTTCGATCTGGCGGCCACGTCCGACGCGCGCGACGTAGGAATAGTGCGAGGAGAAACCGAATTTCTCCACCACGTCCCTCGCCACCCTGTCCACGTGCTGCTTGAACTCAGCAGGCGTGACAAGCAGGATGTCGGCCAGCGCCTGCTTCACATTGGCAAAGGGCATCGGAATAATGACGAGGCAGACGAGCGCCAGAACGGCCGGATCGGTGTAGGAGGCAAGCCAGGCATAGGGAGACTGCAGCAGGGCATAACCAACGACAAAGGCAATGAAAAGCGAAGCACTCAACATGGCGCTCATCAGCCAGCTTTTCGCGTCAAGCGCGACAAAAGCCGATTTCAGCGTTCGGTTTTTCCGCTGAATGAGCAAGGCCATACCAAGCGAAACGGTAAAGGTGAAGAAAGTGACGATGATCGCATAATTGAAAGCAATCATGCGCCCGCCATCCATCAGGCTATCCACCGCGTTGATGAGCGCATAGATCGCGGCGCCAATCAAAAGCGTACCGTTCAAACCAAGGACCATCGGCTCCAGATGCCAAAACCCCATGGTGAAACGTTCCGCCAGCTTGCCGCCGGGATTGGGGAGCGCCGAGTTCGCGATCAACCTCGCCACCATCAGGGCCAGCATCGTCATGAAAGCGTCGGTCAGCGAGTAGATGCCATCGAACACCACGGCAAAAGAGTCGGCGTAAAGACCGGCACCAACTCCGCACAGTGCCAGGATCACGGTCACAGCGATCGAAAGCTTGAGCAGCGATTGTTCGGTCATGAATGAAAACTCCTTGAATATTTTCGGCAAGCAACGGGTAATCTTCTGCCTTTAAAGCCTGTCGAAAACGGAGCCTGCCCCTGGAGAAAAGAGGCGCTCATAGGTCCTGATGAGATACCCATCCGTCATCCCGGCAACGAAATCGCAGATGATGCGCAAATCCCCGCCGGATTTTTCATAGAGCGGGAAGACATCCTCCGGCAGCAGCCGTTCGGGATCGGACTGGAGCGCTTCGAAGACGGCAACGACCATCCCCTGCCCTTTGAACTCCATGTGCTGGACGCGCGGGCTTTTGATAACATGTCTGCGCACGACATCCTGAAACGCCTTCAGCAATCGCACTCTGTCGTCCCCAAGTCTCACCCGGTGACGCAAGAGCGGCGTTTCAAACCGATCGTCGTCCACGTAGCGAGCATCAGTGATAAAATAACCGACCAGCATGCTGATGAACATTTTGCGATCACCGCTAGGGCCGAAGAGCCCATCCACGATTTCGCGATGGACATCGTTGCCGCGCTTATCCTTGTGGTTCTTGTTGAGCATCGCGATAAAGCTCTCGCAATCCTCCGCCGTCACCTCCTTCTCGAAGGCATCTCGGGTGATGAGCTGCATGGCGATTGCGTCCTCGAGATCGTGGACCCCGTAGGAGATATCATCTGCAACATCCATGATCGTGCAATCGAGCGATTTGTAGAGCGACTTGGCGTGCTTGCCATCTTCACGCGTCACCGTCTGGAAAAGATCGCGGTCGGACTGCGGCAGAGGATCAAGCACCCAGTCCACCACATCCGTCTCGCAATCCATGTAACATTTTGGCGGCTTGGAAGCCTGCGTATCGATAATGCGCAGCGTCGAAGGTCCGTCGTGCAATTTTGGCACGCGCGCGGGATGGGCAGCTTTCGAATAGGCCACGGGGTACTTAAGGATACCCAGCAGCGTGCGGCGCGTGAGATTGGCGCCATGGGCTTTTGAAAATGCCTCAAGGCGACTGAGAATGCGTAAAGTCTGGCCGTTTCCTTCAAAGCCCGCCTTGGCGATGTCGGTAATAACGCCATTGCCGTTTCGCCCTGCTTCATTCGGATTTGCCGCCACGCGCATGCAGTAATTCAGCGCAACTTCTCCACCGTGACCGAAGGGCGGATGGCCGAGATCGTGGGCGCTGCCGATCGCCTGGATGAGGCTATGCTCTGGCAGTTCAGCCGTCACCGGATGATTGGGAAAGGACTTGCGCAGGTGCTTGACCAGACCCGCGGCGATCTGCGCCACCTCGAGAGAATGCGTGAGGCGGGTGCGGTAGAAATCGCTGTCGCCGAGATTGAGGATTTGCGTCTTGCTCTGCAGGCGCCGAAAAGAGGTGGAGTGAATTATCCGCCCATAATCGATGTCGCTTTCGCTGCGGGCGTCGTCACTCTTGCGGTTTTCGACTTTCTGACGCTCGTTCCACACGTTCAAGCCCGCCTCTCCAAGCACAAAATTCACGGGGCTGTCTTACCGAGGCGCAACAGGGCGCGCAAGCAAACGGGTCAATGCCCAGCCGATCAACACTTTTCAGGGCCGGACGCAGACGCTACAAGCGTGGGCAATCGTCATGAGCATGAAAGGACACCGTCATGGATTTGGGTATTTCCGGCAAGCGCGCATTGGTTCTTGCCTCATCTCGCGGCCTGGGTCTCGGCATCGCGACAGCGCTTGCGAAAGAGGGTGTCAACGTGCTGATGGTGGGCCGTAGCGGCGAAAAGCTGGACGCCAATGCCAAGACGATCAACGCGCTCGGCAAGGGCAAGGCAGAATGGGTCTGGGGCGATCTCGGCGAAGAGACCTTCGTGCCGTCCATGATCGATGCAGTGAAGACGAAGCTCGGCGGTATCGATATTCTCGTCAACAACACGGGCGGCCCGACACCAGGGCTGGCTCAGGACATCACCCCGGAAAAACTCGACACGTTCTTTCAATCCATGGTGCTGCGCATCATCAGCCTTACCAACGCGCTTGTGCCGCAGATGAAGGAGCAAGGCTGGGGCCGTATTCTGACCGTCGCCTCGTCCGGCGTGTTCGAGCCCATTCCAAATCTCGCGCTCTCCAACACGCTGCGCGGCGCACTTGTTGGCTTTAACAAGACTCTGTCCAGTGAAGTCGCAGGCTTCGGTATCACCGCCAATATGCTGCTGCCCGGTCGCATCCACACCGATCGTATCGACGAGCTGGATGGCGCAAACGCCAAGCGCCTTGGCAAGAGCATGGAAGAGGTTCGTGAAACCTCCGTCAAGAGCATCCCCGCCGGCAGGCTTGGTACGGTGGAAGAATTCGCCGCAGCAGGCGCGTTCCTGTGCTCGCAGCCAGCGAGCTACATCACCGGCACCATGCTTCACGTGGATGGTGGAGCGGCAAAGTCGATCTGATCATCCCGATCGCCTATAGGTAACGCTTTGAACTGGAAGCCTTTCCGGATAACATTCGGAAAGGCTTTGCTTTTGGGAGACGATCATGCAGGCACTTCGCACGATTTTAAGCATACTGGGTGTTCTGATCGTGCTGACGGGTCTTGTCTGGATCGGACAGGGCAGCGGCTATTTCCCCTACCCCGCCTCCAGTTTCATGATCAATCAAAGCCCATGGATGTTGCGCGGCGCGCTGACAGCTATTGCCGGCATCGTGCTCATCGTCGTCGCGCGCAGGGCGCTTCGCTGATTGTCATTTGACGCGTTTGGGTAGATCGGCAATCAAAGCGTCGCGGGTTGCAAAACTGATCGGCTCTTTACTCTTCCAATCATCGATATTCAGGCTGGCAAACACGACCTTGCGTTCGCCCTTCTGCGCCCAACCGACAAACCAGCCGAGCCACCAGTCGCCATCATAGGTGTTGGCTTTGGTGCGCATGCGCCCGGATCCCGTCTTGCCGTAAACCTGCCATCCATCCGCGGCTGAAAACTGCGGAATGATCGCCTCCGTTTTCGCGATCGCCTCCTTCGATACGGGCAGCTTTCCGGTGACGAAGCGACGCACGAAATCTACTTGCTGATCGGCGGAGATTTTCAAAGAGGACATCAACCAGGATTCCGTCAGGCCATCCGTCTGTCCTGGCACCCCACGGACATCGGCATTGCCATAACCGAAGCGCTGCACATAGTCAGCAAACTTGGCCTTGCCCAATCGCCGGGTGATTTCCTGCGAATACCAGACGATCGAATCCCGCTCCCATATTGTCGGATCGACAGATTTCTGTTCGCGCTTGGGTCGTTTCCATTCCGTCTTGTAGTTCCAACGCGGGTTCGTCGCGTCCTTCAGGACCCCGGCGTCATATCCCATGACGGCAAGCGGAAGCTTGAAGCTGGATTGTGGGGCGAAAGCTTTATCGCACGTGCCGTCGCGGTGCAGAACGCCGCCGCTTTCGGCATCCAGCACAACCGTGCAATGCAGCTTTTCGGCTGCTTTGGTTTCTATCGAAGCAAGGCTCGAAACGGCCAGCGTCAAGGCGAAAGCCGCTGTTCTTCGATTCTTCAGTACCATCGGACGATGCATGACTATCTCCTCTATGCGTCAACGCGAAAGTTTCGATGAGAGAGACTTACGGTGGTTTGCGCGGGCGGCACAAATGATGATATCTGGCTTGAGCCATGAATTAAACTTGGCCTTCATTCTTCTGGAGCTGATCTTTCATGGTTCGCCCTCACCTTCCGCTAAATGCACTGCGCGCCTTTGAGGCCGCTGCCCGGCACCTGAGCTTCACCCGTGCGGCCATCGAGCTTTGCGTGACGCAGACTGCGATCAGCCACCAGGTCAAACTGCTTGAGGAGCGTGTTGGCGCGACGCTGTTCAAGCGCCTGCCACGCGGACTGATGATCACCGATGAGGGCCTGGCGCTTCTGCCGACGCTTCGTGATTCCTTCGACCGCATGGCCGATATTCTCCAGCGTTTCGAGGACGGGCATCTGCAGGAAGTGTTGAGCGTCGGCGCTGTCGGAACCTTTGCCGTTGGCTGGCTACTGCCCCGACTCACCGAGTTCCAAGACCTTTATCCCTTCATCGATATTCGCCTTTCCACCAACAACAACCGCGTCGATATCGCTGCCGAGGGCCTCGACTTTGCAATCCGCTTCGGGAATGGCGCCTGGCACGACACCGAGGCTGAGGAATTGTTTTCCGCACCGCTCTCGGCGCTCTGCATTCCAACGATGGCCGCGCAACTCAAGAGCCCCCATGACGTGGCGCAACAGACGTTGCTGCGCTCCTATCGCGCCGATGAATGGCCGGACTGGTTTTCCGAGGCTGGCGTTGCCTCGCCAAGGATCAAGGGTATCGTCTTCGACTCCTCGGTACCCATGGTGGAGGCGGCCCTGCAGGGATCTGGCGTCGCGCTTGCCCCACCCTTGATGTTCCAGCGCCACCTCTCCGCAGGCGATCTCGTCCAGCCCTTCCCGGTCTACGTGTCGAAGGGCTGCTATTGGCTGACACGGCTCAAGTCGCGACCTGTTAGCAATGCTATGGCAACATTCGCCGCATGGCTGAAAGAGAAGGCTGCCGCGATGCCGCAGCACGCCTGAAAAATCTGCACCCGCACGCTTGCCATTCACAATTCGCTGTGCCATCACGCGCCCTCTTCAAAACAGGCGGGCGCGGTTGCGCGCCTCTTATTGCCCGGATGCCTGCATTCCGGGAATGCTCTCTCGTTGACTGACAAGGATCCTCTCCATGGCACGGACACTCGGGCTCGATTTTGGCACGACCAACACAGTTATGGCGCTTTCGGACACCGGCAGCAGCAGCCACTCCATGCGCTTTACCTCCCGTGCCGGAACGACGGACAGCATGCGTACCGCGCTGTCTTTCATGAAGGACAAAGGACTTGGTGCAGCAGCGCTGCATGTCGAGGCCGGCCAGGCAGCGATCCAGCAATTCATCGAGAACGCCGGCGAATGCCGCTTCCTGCAATCGATCAAGACGTTCGCTGCCTCGCCTTTGTTTCAAGGCACGCTGGTCTACGCCAAGCGTCAGAGCTTCGAAGATTTGATGGAGGTGTTCCTGCGCAAGCTGAAGACCTATGCAGGCGACGAATGGAAAAACGACGTATCGACCGTGATTGCTGGTCGCCCCGTGCGTTTTGCCGGCTCCAACCCGGATGAAGCACTGGCGCTTGCCCGCTATAATGAAGCCCTGACGCGTGCCGGCTTTCCCGAAATCCGTTATGTCTACGAGCCGGTCGCAGCCGCCTATTACTTCGCCCAGAGCTTGAAGAAGGATGCCAATGTTCTGGTGGCGGATTTCGGCGGCGGCACCACCGACTACTCGCTGATCCGCTTCGAAACACATGCCGGCAAGCTCTCCGCCACCCCGATCGGCCATTCGGGCGTCGGTGTTGCGGGCGATCACTTCGATTTCCGCATGATCGACAATCTGGTGTCGCCGGAAATCGGCAAGGGCAGCAAGTTCAAGAGCTTCGACAAGGTTCTCGATGTGCCATCCGGCTACTATGTCAATTTCGGCCGCTGGAACCAGTTGTCCATCTTCAAGACGTCCAGAGAGTTCTCAGATCTGAAGTCCTTGCTGCGCTCGGCGCTTGAGCCGGAAAAGCTCGAGCTCTTCGTCGAACTGGTCGAACATGATGAGGGCTACCCGCTCTACCAGGCGATCTCTGCCACCAAGATGGCGCTATCCTCGCAGGAAGAGGCGGAGTTCAACTTCTCGCCGCTTGGCGCCGCAGGCAAGAAGATGGTGAAGCGGTCGGACTTCGACCAATGGATTGCCGACGATCTCGCCAAGATCGAAGAGGCTCTGGATGAGGTTCTGACCAAGACGAACACCGCTCCGCAGGCCATCGACAAGGTCTTCCTCACCGGCGGCACCTCCTTCGTGCCTGCTGTGCGCCAGCTCTTTACCCGCCGGTTCGACGCCGACAAGATCGAAAGCGGCGGCGAACTTCTTTCGATCGCCCATGGTCTGGCGATGATCGGCGAAAGCGGTGACATTGCGCGCTGGACGGCGTAAGAAGCGTTTTGCGATAGCAGGTTTCGACAGATCGAAAGGCGTTTGGCGGGTGGCCTATCCAAAGCTACGGTCGAGCATATCGGCTTTAAGCCCGGCAGAAACATGCCTAGCGGAACTGCTTCCATTTCATAAGGAAACGCTCTAGTTTGCGGGTCATGATATCGGCACAAGACCTCTCTCCGGCAGAACTGGCGGCACTTCTGCATTTCCATGCAGATGCGGGTGTCGACTGGCTGCTGGAAAACGAGCCGCTGGATCGATTTGCCGAATTTGCGGCAGGGCGTCAGGCGCGCGCTCCGCAGAGAAGCAGCGAGCCGCAACAGCCGGAGATACGAAGCGCACCGCAGCAAGCCGCCCCCTCTCCCCGGCAAGCTGCCCGTGCGCCTGCAGCTGCGCCCCCCGCGCCGGTCAACGTTGCATTGCCGGACGATCAGGCGATCGCGTCTGCACGCTTCGCGGCCGAGAGCGCGCGATCGCTTCTTGAACTGAAAACCGCGCTCGAAAGCTTCAACGGCTGCAATCTCAAAAACAGTGCCCGCAACACGGTGTTTGCGCAAGGTGATCCCTCGTCCGGGATCATGATTATCGGCCCCATGCCGGATGCGGACGACGATCGGGAAGGCGCTCCCTTTACCGGCAAGACCGGGTTGCTTCTCGACCGCATGCTTGCGGCGATCGGGCTTGATCGCAGCAAGCTAATGCTCACCAATGTCGTTCCCTGGCGTCCGCCGGGCAACCGTTCGCCGTCGGGTCCGGAGATGGAAATCTGCCGTCCGTTCATCGAGCGACAAATCGCTTTGGCCGAGCCGAAAGTACTGTTGCTTCTCGGCAACTTCACAGCGCGTTTTTTCTTTGGCGGCTCCGGCACGATCCATACGATGCGCGGACAGTGGCGTGATGTCGCAGTTGGCCCCAGCACAGCACCTGCCATTGCAACCCTGCATCCACAGGAGCTTTTGAATGCTCCGGCGAGTAAGTCATTGGCCTGGAACGATTTATTGGCATTCCAGGCGCGCTTGCGCGATTTATGAATGCTTCCTTTTTGATCATTGTAAATAGATTATGAAAAAAGCCATGCAAATGGCGCATAACAGCGACGCATTCGGTTGGATTGCCGAATCTATGCCGCACTGCAATAAGAACCATGTCTTGGGAGGAAAAGGTTTAAGGAACCAAGGCAATGACCACGCGCTACCGTCCGGTTCATTCCGGCTTTGAAACGCTTCGACTGGCGGGCCTCGGCCCACGCTCCAGTCAGGGCTACCACCGTTTCGGTGTTACAAACGAACAGCTGACCGCTCGTGCTTCGACGCAGCAGGTCCGCACAACCCGTCCTTCGGCGGTTTTTGCAGACTTTCGCGAACGCTGAGACGATCTTTGTGCGGTCACGTCCGCACACGCTGCATGCGTTGCCATGCTGATGAGGCGCCTTTCATGTGGAAGGCGCTTTTGCATTTTCAGACGGTGAGTTTACGCAGCAGCCCTGCCCAATGGAGCAATAGACCCGATTATTCGTGGGCGCTAACCCGTTTCTCGGGCGGAGAATGCTTATCGAGCCGTCGCGCTTCACCGCGCCACGTTCACTTGGTCCCGTAGCAGTGATTTCGCTTCGAAGAACGCGTCTTCCACGTGCGTGAACTTCCTCGCTTGCCAGCCACAATACTCGCTAAGATAGTCGCGCGACAGCCACATGGGGCTGCGTGGTGTATCATCCACCCAGCCGACGCTGCCTTGGTCGGCGGCTTTGTTCAGAAGCCTTTGCAAGTGCGTGCGCGACATCATGAATGTTGAGGCCATCGCCCGAACATCGACATAGCCGATATCGATCTGCTCGTTCTCGGTGTCTCGAACACGACTGACGATCTCGTCCATCACCAAGCCGCCCGCTTCCACCCACTGGAATTGTCCGACGCGCTTTGGCGGCTCGACCCAATGCGGGTCAGCAAGGCAAGCGCGAGCTGCGGCGGGTTGCGCATGCACGACGATCTCGGGATATGCCATCAGAGTTGCAGCGCGGTTTCCATTGTCAATGCCGTCGATGGCGGAGAGGTTTGCAAGGTACCAGTTGAATATTCCCTGCTCGCTGATCTGCGTGGCGCGGTACCGCTTAGGTCTCGTCGCCGCAGAGCGGTTTGCCTTCTCGAGATAGCGATAGATCTCAAGCTGATCCAAATAGTTCTGCACCGTGTTGCGGCTGGCAACACCAGTAGAGGTGACGACATCGCGCAGTTGCGCGACGGTGAAACCCTGAGCCCGCTGTTCGGCGCTGAGGCCCATCGCCATTTGTGTCAGCAGCCATTTCTGATGGGCCGAGAGCAGGCGCGCAAGACGGGGATTTTCATCGAAACGTCCGCGCAACGTGCGCGCCAGGTGTTGAATCGCACCTAGAAGACCTGGATGAGCAATGAAGTCGTTATAGGAGAAGCTCATCGGCGCGTCTCCGGACTCGATGAGCCTGCGACACTTCTTTCAAACGGGAAAAGAGGGCGCATGACATTTTTCCCGCCCCTTTGATTGATTTTCCTTGGCTTGAAATCCCAACGCAAGATGCATCACCCAAAACCCACAACCTAGAAGGTACATACCACATTTTTGCGTGTGACTATGATTTTTTCTTAAAATTCACAGGTGTTTATTCATAGTCGGACAGGGTCAGCCGGATGGTGTCGAGGCCTTGCGTGCGGCCTTACGCTGAAGCCCCAGCTGGTGCTCGCGGAAGATGATGAAGATGCCTGCGCAGACGACAATGCTGGTTCCGATCAGCATGGTGAGGGTCGGCACATCGCCGAAGAGAATGTAGGAAACGCCGATACCGAGAAGGATCGAGCTATATTCGAACGGCGCGATGGTCGACACTTCCGCGTGACGATAGCTTTCTGTCAGCAGGATTTGGGCTATTCCGCCGGCAATGCCTGCAGAAATCAAGAGAACGGCCTGCTGCATATCCAACCATTCCCAGCCGAACGGCATGCTGAAGGCGGAAATGAGCGTGCCGGTCAGTGAGAAGTAAAGCACGATCGTCGGGGTACGTTCGGTCACAACCAGTTGGCGCACCTGCACCATCGCCAGTCCACCGAGGACGGCACCAAAAAGAACGGCGAGAGCCCCAATGCTTTCGCTCGCCTCAAGGCCGCCATTCTGCAACAGCGTCATCTTTGGCCACAGGATGATGACGACGCCCATCATGCCGACGACAACCGCTGACCAGCGGTAAACGCGCACCGTTTCGCCCAGCATCACGGCGGCGAAGACAACAGACATCAGCGGCGAGGCGTAACCGATTGCAATGAATTCCGGAAGCGGCAGCAAGGTGAGGCCGTAAAATCCGCACATCATCGACAGAATGCCAAGAAAACCGCGCTTGAAATGGCCAAACAGATTGCTTGTGTGAAAGGCCCGCGTGAGGCTGCGGAGCCATGCCAGATAAAGGATGATGGGAAGGATGGCGAAAGCCGAGCGGAAGAAGGTGATCTGTCCCGCAGGAACATCCGGCCCGGCTGCCTTGATGCAGGTCTGCATGACAAGAAAGAAAGCGACGGAGGTGAGTTTGAGGACAATACCCCGGACGGGATTGTACGTATCTGCACTCATGGAATTTGCGATCGGGATTTGCAGACGAGATGCCCGCAGATTGGAGTTTGACCCGAGCGCACAGCACAGCAGATCGACTTTCATATTCATTAGATCACGCTGGCTGACGGAGGTAAACCGATTCGGCGGCCCCTGCCGGCCGGTCTCATCGTCTACAGCATCGGCCCTACAATCGGAATCGATTTCGCACAGCACGATGCGTAGATCAAAGAAGATAATGCGTTCCTTGTGCGTCCAATAGGACGAACGGCGCTCCAGGGCGGCTGCGGCTGCGCGGAACCAGGCTCATTTTCAAGATATTCTCTTTCTACGTGTCCGCAGCTTCAGTAATCGTTCAACATTTCATGAAATCATGCACCGATCAGAAATGCTCAGACGTGGGTTAAAACTTCTGTCTGGTAGTATTTTAGGGACACATGTCCCCCGCCTCTCCATGATGGTGACGCGTGTCGACAAGTTTACTTTCACCCATCATGCCCGCATGATGGTCAGGCAGCGGCAGAAGCAAGGTTCATTCGGGAATAGTTATGCGAACAGATACGGGTCAGATTGTTCAGTTGGCGGATTATCGCCCAACGGATTTCGTGCTTGAACGGGTTGACCTCACATTTGAACTGGACCCACAAAACACAAAGGTGGAAGCGCGACTGATCTTCCATCGCCGCGAGGGCGCCGACAAGGCAGCACCGCTCATTCTCGACGGCGACGAACTGACGCTTTCGAGCCTGCATCTCGACCAGATTGAGATGCCGACGGCACAATATGACGTGACGCCAGAGCGACTGACGATCCGCGATCTTCCTGAAGAGATCCCCTTCGAAATCTGCGTCACCAATTACATCAATCCGGAAAGCAATACCCAGTTGATGGGTCTCTATCGCACCAATGGCGTCTATTGCACGCAGTGCGAGGCAGAAGGCTTCCGCCGCATCACCTATTTCCCGGACCGGCCGGATGTGCTGGCGCCCTACACGATCACCATCATCGCGGCCAAGGAAGGCAATCCCCTCCTCCTGTCGAACGGTAATTTCCTCGGCGGCGGCAATTACGACGAAGGCCGCCATTTCGCTGCCTGGTTCGATCCTCATCCGAAGCCGAGCTACCTTTTCGCACTGGTCGCTGGCGATCTTGGCGTTGTCGAAGACAGCTTCACGACCATGTCGGGCCGCGAAGTCGCGCTGAAGATCTATGTCGAGCATGGCAAGGAGCCGCGCGCGACCTACGCCATGGATGCGCTGAAACGCTCCATGAAATGGGATGAAGAGCGCTTCGGCCGCGAATACGACCTCGACATCTTCATGATCGTCGCCGTATCCGACTTCAACATGGGCGCGATGGAGAATAAGGGCCTCAACGTCTTCAACGACAAATATGTTCTGGCCGATCCGGAAACCGCGACCGATGCCGACTACGCCAATATCGAGCGCATCATCGCGCATGAGTATTTTCATAACTGGACCGGCAACCGCATCACCTGCCGCGACTGGTTCCAGCTTTGCCTGAAGGAAGGTCTGACCGTCTATCGCGATCAGGAATTTTCCTCCGACATGCGCTCGCGCGCGGTCAAGCGCATCGCAGACGTTCGCCACTTGAAGTCAGAACAGTTTCCCGAAGATGGCGGCCCGCTGGCGCACCCACCACGCCCGGATAAATATCGCGAAATCAACAACTTCTATACGACAACCGTCTATGAGAAGGGCGCCGAAATCACCGGTATGATCGCGACGATCCTGGGAGAAGACGGCTTTCGCAAAGGAACCGACCTCTATTTCGAGCGTCACGACGGTGATGCGGCGACGGTTGAGGATTTCGTCAAGTGCTTCGAGGATGCGACCGGACGCGATCTGACGCAGTTCTTCCGCTGGTATATACAGGCCGGAACGCCGCTTGTCAGCGCCTCCACCGCTTATGATCCGGCGTCCGCGACCTTCACCCTGTCGCTGGAGCAGACGGTTGCACCCACGCCCGGCCAGAGCCGCAAGGAGCCGCTGCACATTCCGCTCTCGACCGCGCTTATTCTAGATAATGGTCAGATCGCCACGCCGATCAAGGTTGAAGGTGGTGAGTTCAAGGACGGTGTCCTGCATTTGACAGAACGTAGTCAGCGCTTCACCTTCACAGGCATTTCGTCGCGACCGGTTCTGTCGATCAACCGCAGTTTCTCTGCCCCGATCAACCTGCATATGGAGCAATCGTCGGACGACCTCATCCAGATCGCCCGTCACGAGACAGACCTCTTTTCGCGCTGGCAAGCACTGACGGCCCTTGCCCTGCCCAACCTGATTGCGGCAACACAGGCCGTGCGGTCGGGCAACGAGGTGAGCGTCGATCCAGCCTTCATCTCGACCCTGATCGAGATCGCTGGCAATGATGAGTTCGAACCTGCATTTCGCGCCCAGGCGCTGACTCTGCCGAGCGAGGCGGATGTCGCGCGCGAGATGGGCAAGGACAATGATCCAGACGCCATCCACAAAGCGCGCAATGCGGTCATGCGTGCGGTCGCCAAAGCCGGTATCGAAACCTTCAAGGGCCTCTTCTCAGGCTTCGAAGAGAAAGACGACTATTCGCCGGATGCGGCAAGTGCCGGACGCCGTTCGCTGCGCAATATTGCCATGAGCTATCTCTCCTATGCGGAAGAGACACCCGAGCGCGCTGCACAGGCCTTCGCCAACGCCTCCAACATGACCGACATGGCGTATTCGCTCAGTGTCCTGACACAGCGTTTCCCCGACTCCGCCGAGGCGTCCGACGCGCTGGCGACATTCGAGACGCGCTTTGCCGATAATGCGCTGGTAATGGACAAGTGGTTTACGCTTCAGGCTGCCATCCCAGGTGATGGCGCATTGGCACGCATCACGTCTTTGATGGCGTCCAAGCACTTTATCGCCACCAACCCGAACCGTGTGCGTTCGCTGATCGGCACCTTTGCCTTCGGCAACCCCACCGGCTTCAATCGTGCGGATGGCAAGGCCTACGACTTCCTGGCCGAGCAAATCATCGCCATCGACAAGCGCAATCCGCAACTGGCAGCGCGCATCTTGACCTCCATGCGCTCGTGGCGATCGCTCGAGGCAGTGCGCGCCGATCACGCGCGTGAGGCCCTCACCACGATCGAGCGCAGCGCTGGGCTCTCCACCGATGTTCGCGACATTGTCGAGCGTATGCTGAAGGGCTGAAAGCCTCCCCTGCTCTATGAGAAAAGGCCGGACGTCCGGCCTTTTCTTGTTTTAGATCAAGAACGGAATCGCCCTCTTCTCGTAGATTTGCCTGATCGATCGGCATAGAGGAGACGCGACATGACCATCAGCCCAGCATTTCAGAGTTTTGCCAGGCAAGCGCCCGTCCACCACGCAGCCTGGCTACAGGCCGTCGCCGGGCTTGGCACCGCGTCAGCCCTCGACGACAAAACCCAGAGTCTCGTCTATATTGGCATTCTCGCAGCCGCGCGGCTGGAGAGCGGCCTTGCCTTCCACGTTCAGGAAGCCAAGGTGCATGGCGCCTCGCGAGACGAGATTATCAGCGCCGTTCTTGCCGGCCTCCCGGCTGTCGGAAACTGCGTTGTGCAAGCCCTGCCCATCGCGCTTGACGCCTTCGACGACAACTGACGTAAGGGCAGTCAAAACCGTCTTTTTGGAGGTTCGAAAAAAAGCGCGAGTCGGTTCAAAGGGTTAAAAATCTTTTAACTTTCAGCTCTGGACAAGGCGAATCAGCTTTGATTCATTAGGCGCAGATTCGAGCAGCGGCGCTTCGAATTTACACGAGGGACATCAAGGCGGGACAATGACGAACGTGCGGCGGGCGACTGCGGGCGATGAGCGACCGTATGCCAGATTTGCTGAAATGGCGGCGTTGGTTCACAGAACGGCGGAGAGCTTCTCTTCAGCCGGAAATCTGCTCGCAAGGCTGTGGCAGGTCCGCAGGCTTGAGACACTGCTCAAGCGTCTCATTCCCATTCTCATTCTGGCATTTCTGGTCGTCATCGCAGCATCGCGCATGTTCGGCATTACCGCGGAATATGGCCGCATGGAGAATGCCGCCCGGCAGACGACGGCGCTTTCCGCGCTGACCGCGCGTGCAGCCCTTTCCGGCGTTGAGACCCTGGCAGCCACGCAGGACCGGGCAGCCGTCGAGCGTCGCCTCAATCAATCCTTTCCCGCCGGCAGCATGGATGACGACACCGTGGTGTTGGTGGCCGGCATAAATGGCCGCGTCTTCGGTGGCGTCGGCTTGCATGCCGCATCCTATGTCGGCACGTCGCTGACTGCCCTCCTTCCTGAAATCGCGATCGTTCGCAGATTCCCCGGTGCGCCAGGAACGATCGAGACGAATATTGACAACACCCCGCATTACGCCACTATGCTGCCGCTTGGTTCCGATGGCGGCATGATCATCACGGCGCGGTCTTTGGAGCCGATGCGCGCGTTCTGGCGCAGCGAAGTGGCGATGAATGTTACACTCTTCGCCGGCATCTCCTCCATCCTGCTCGTCATTCTCTATGCCTACTACATGCAGGTGAAGCGGGCGCGCACCGCCGACGAGGTTTTTGTTGAATCCAACCTTCGCGTCGAGACGGCCCTGTCTCGCGGCCGTTGCGGCCTGTGGGACTTCGATCTTTCCACGCGCCGCATGTTCTGGTCCACCTCGCTTTACGAAATCCTCGGTCTTCCGCCGCGTACCGAACCGCTCTCCTTCAGCGATGCGGCGCGCATGATGCATTCCGAAGACGGAAACCTCTATGAGTTGGCACGCTCGGTCGGCTGCGGTGATCTGCGCCAGATCGATCAGATTTTCCGCATGCGCCACACCCATGGTCATTATGTCTGGCTGCGCGCCCGTGCGCAGGTGATCCACACGGCAAACGGCCCGCGCGTCATCGGCATCGCCATGGACGTGACCGAGCAGCACCGTTTGGCACAGCGTTATGCCGAGGCCGATCAGCGCCTTGCCGACGCCATCGAATGCACGTCCGAAGCCTTTGTCCTGTGGGACAAGAACGACCGCCTCGTGATGTGCAACACGCACTTCCAGCAGGCCTATGGTCTTCCCGACAGCGCACTTGTGCCCGGCACGGAACGCTCCGTCGTCTATAGTGCTGCAGCCCGCCCGATCGTCGAGCGCCGCGTGGCGGACTCCGATCAGTCGGGATTGTCGCGCACCACGGAAGTGCAGCTTGCGGATGAGCGCTGGCTGCAGATCACCGAACGCCGCACCCGCGACGGCGGTCTCGTCTCCGTCGGTACGGACATTACGCTTCTGAAGCGCCATCAGGATCGCCTGCGCGAATCCGAGCGCCGCCTGATGGCAACGATCGGCGATCTCTCCGCCTCCCGCCACAAGCTCGAGCGGCAGAAGACCGAGCTTTCGGACGCGAACGCGCTCTATCAGGCGGAAAAGGAACGCGCGGAAGCCGCCAACAAGGCGAAGTCCGAATTCCTCGCCAATATGAGCCATGAGCTGCGCACCCCGCTCAACGCCATTCTCGGCTTTTCCGAAATTCTCGTCGCCGAAATGTTCGGCCCGGTCGGCTCGCCGAAATACAGCGAATATGCCCGCGACATCCATGATAGCGGCCAACATCTACTGAACGTCATCAATGACATTCTCGACATGTCGAAGATCGAAGCAGGCCATATGCGCATCAACCGCGAGAAGGTCGATCTTGCGCCCTTGGTGGAAGAGACACTGCGCCTGACTGCCATTCAGGCAGCGCAGAAGAACATCACCATCCAGCAGCGGCTATGCAGGAATATGTATATGAGCGGCGACCGCCGTGCCATGAAGCAAATCATGCTCAACCTGCTGTCCAACGCCGTCAAGTTCACCGACGAGGGTGGCCGCGTCGAGCTTCGCACCCATGTGCACGAGAACGGCTTGATGATGACGATTGCCGATACCGGCATCGGTATTCCGACAGCAGCCATCAACAAGATCGGTCAGCCATTCGAGCAGGTGCAGAGCCAGTATGCCAAGAGCAAAGGCGGCTCGGGCCTTGGTCTTGCCATTTCCCGCTCGCTGGTCAGGCTCCACGGCGGCAAGATGAAGATCCGCTCCTGCGAGGGGAAGGGAACGGTGGTCACCATCCTCATCCCGCATGTGCATGTTGCCAAGGATATGCCCTATCTCGCCTATCAGGCGAGAAACAAGCTGGAGCTCCTGCGCTCGCACAAGCTGAACTGACGGCTTTCGCTTGACCCGTTTGGGATCGCAAAGCCGCCGAACGGCTTAGCGCGACCGCAAAGTGATCCTGGTCAGTTCGGAGGGAATGCCGAGCCGCAGCGCAAAGCCTGGCCAGAGCGCCGTGCCGTTGTTGACGTAAAGCTTCATGCCCCCGACATCGTAGAAACCGGAGACGAAGCCGTTATTGGGCCGTGCCACCATGCGATCGAGCCCAACGACCATGCCCCCATGCGTATGGCCGGAAAGCTGGACCGCGACACCCAGTGCTGCATTGGCTGCCGCCTGACCGGGCTGGTGATCCAGCAGGATCACAGGTGCACCGGCAGGCGCGCCTCTGAGCGCCGCCGCCGTGTCATGCGCGGGAAACGCCGTTCTCGTGGATGAAAGATCGGTGACGCCTGCGATTACAAGCTTGGCGTTGCCGCGCTCGATGACAGCGTTGCTGTTGGCAAGTGTCGTCATGTTGAGGCCCTGATAATAGGCCATCCACTCCTTGTAGCCGAAGAAGTATTCGTGGTTTCCGGGAATGGTGTAGACGCCATCGCGAGCCTTCAGCTCTGCCAAGGACGCAATGTCGCTGCCTCTCGCTTCAACCTTGCCGTCGATGAGGTCACCAGTGATAACGATCAGGTCGGCATTCAGCGCGTTGGTCTTTTCGACCACAGCCCGGGTCCAGGAGGCGGGAAAGAGGCGACTGATATGCAGGTCCGTCAGCTGCACGATCTGATAGCCGTCGAAAGCCGGATCGAGACCCGGAACGGCAATCTCAATGTCCTTCAGCGGCGGCACACGGATTGCCTGGCTGACGGCGAAGGCGGAGAGAGCCAGAGCAACAGCGGCCATTCCATAACGGACACCGGCAGGCACCAGCGGGAAGTGCCCCTTGACCAGCATCAAGACCAAAGACACCACATCCAGCGCAATCTGGAAAACGGCAAGCAGCAGCATGAAGCCGAAGAGAAGGTTGAAGCAGATGATCAGCGGTCTTGGAAATTCAGGCGAGAACACCGAGCCGGACGAGAGGCGACTGAAAAGGTGATATTGTGAAGCGGCAAGAAGCAGCAGCGCGAGGGCGAGCTTCAACGGCAAAACCCAGGGCAGTGGCTGAATGAAGCGGACAGCGACCACCAGCCATGGAATTCCGAAAATAAGGTGAAACATCAAGACGCTTTCGTTTTAGCTTTCGCCATAGGTGGGGATGCTGCCTTCATCAATCCAGCCCGGCAAAATCCGTTCCGCTGCACAGAGAACGGATTATCTCCTTGCGCCCAATGATCATGCGTTGGCTTCACAAATCCCCTTTTGAGGACACCAATGCCAAGAATGCCTTCCGGACGGCTTTCGACAGGCGCTTTACCTCGCCCTCCAGCGTCGCGATATCGGGGCAGTCCCCTGCTCTGCAGACAAGATCGATCAAACCCGCAGGCGCCTGTTTCGGATCGAAATCCGTATCGATGCACAGCCTTATGATCTGCGACAATTCGGTGAAGAGCCGCATTGCCTCGATGCAATCGTCATGTGTCTGGGGCTCCATGGCTTCTGAGACCATGCGTTTGAGTGCATCGGACGTGCTCTCCCCCGGCCGATGCAGAGGCAGACCTTTTGCCGGCGCGACCAGTGTCAGATATTGCGCGATGAATTCCAGATCGACCAGTCCGCCGGGGATGAGCTTGAAATCCCAGAGGCTTTCGGCAGGCTTTTCCTTGTCGATCAGCTGGCGCATCTCGCGAACGTCGGCGGCGACCTTGGCGACGTCTCGCTTTTGCGACAGCACCGAGGCAATGATCCGATCGGCATCGGCGATCAAGGTTGCGTCACCGCAGATCAGTCGGGCTCTGGAGAGCGCAAGATGCTCCCACGTCCAGGCCTCTTCGCGCTGGTATTTTTCGAAGGTCGAGATGCGGGTCGCCACCGGTCCTTTGTTGCCGGAAGGTCTGAGGCGCATGTCGACCTCATAGAGCACGCCTTCGGCTGTCGGGGCGGAAAGAGCCGCAATCAGTCGCTGGGTGACACGGGTGAAGTAGCGAACCGCATCGAGCGGCTTGGCGCCGTCGGATTCGGCAGCGCCGTCGTCGTAATCATATAGCAGAATGAGATCGACGTCGGAGCCGGCGGTCAGCTCAAAAGAGCCGAGCTTACCCATGCCGATGACGGCGACGCGCCCGCCCGGATAGGCGCCATGCGTCGTCGCCATTTCGACCAGGACGGCATTCAAAGCCGCTTCGATCACGAGATCGGCAAGGTGAGTGAAGGCGCGGCCCGCCACCTCGCCGGTGATCGCACCGGTCAAGAGCCGAACGCCGATCAGGAAGCGCTGCTCTGCAGCAAAAATGCGCAGCCGGTCGAGAATGTCCTCGTAATGCCGCGCAGGCGAGAGAAAGCCCTTCATGCGCTGGGAAAGATAATCACGCGTCGGGATCTCGGTCATCAGCGCCGGGTCGAGCATGCCGTCGAAGACATGCGGTCGTGCCGCGATGATTTCTGCGAGCCTCGGGGCAGACGACATGATCGTGACCAGCAGCGACAGGAGCGCCGGATTGTTACCGAGAAGGGAGAAGAGCTGGATGCCCGCCGGCAGCCCGGAAAGGAAGTTGTCGAAGCGGAGCAGCGCCTCGTCGGCGCGTTTGCTCTCGCCGAAGGCCTTCAGCAGGTCCGGCGTCAACTCGGTCAGCCTTTCGCGCGCCTCGACCGATTGTGTCGCGCGGTAGCGGCCATTGTGCCAGGTGCGGATCACCCGTGACATGTCTTCAGGACGTTCAAAGCCGAGCCGCTCCAGCGTCTTCAATGTGTCGGGGTCATCCTTCTGTCCAGTGAAGACAAGGTTGCCGCTCTCGCCGGACAGCTTCGTTTCCTGCTCGAAGAGGGCGGAATATTGGCGTTCCACCAGCCGCAGCACGTCCTCCAGTTTTTCGGAGAATGCTTTTGTGTCGGCAAAGCCGAGCATGAAGGCGATGCGCTTTAATTCGGTTTCCGTATCCGGCAGGATATGCGTCTGCTCGTCGCGAACCATCTGGATGCGATGCTCGACCTCGCGCAGGAACCAATAGGCTTCCGTCAGACTGTCCCGCGTCTCCGCATCGATCCATTTTGCGTCCGTCAGCGCCGCAAGCGCTTCTTCAGTCGAGCGGACACGCAAGGGCGTCATGCGCCCGCCTGCGATCAATTGCTGCGTCTGGGCGAAGAATTCGATCTCGCGAATGCCGCCGCGTCCAAGCTTGACGTTATGCCCCTTCACCGCAATCGCGCCATGGCCCTTATGCGCATGAATTTGTCGCTTGATGGAATGGATATCGGCAATAGCGGCGTAATCGAGATATTTGCGGAAGACGAAGGGGGTCAGTTCCCGCAGGAAGCCCGCGCCTGCCTTGATATCGCCTGCCACAGGTCGCGCCTTGATATAGGCCGCCCGCTCCCAGTTCTGCCCCCTGCCCTCATAGTAAAGCAACGCCGCATCGACCGGTATGGCGAGGGGTGTGGAGCCAGGGTCGGGGCGAAGACGAAGGTCGGTTCGAAACACATAGCCGTCGGCGGTACGCTCCTGCATGATGCGGATCAGCCGCCGCATCATCCGCCCAAAGATTTCCAGCGCATCCAGCGGATCGGGCACGATGCCAGCCATGGGCTCGAAGAACACGACAGCATCGATATCGGAGGAATAATTGAGCTCGCGCGCGCCGAGCTTGCCCATGCCGAGCACGATGAGGCCCGAGCCTTCGCTCGGTGCTTGCGGATCTTTGAGCGTAAGCTTGCCGCTATTATGGTTGGCGAGAAGCAGATGATCGATTGCGGCCGATAGCGCTGCGTCGGCCATGTCGCTCAGCCATCGTGTCGTATCGCGGGCGGTAAAGATGCGACCGAGATCGGCCAAGGCTGCGATGAAGGACAGACGGCGTTTGGCGACGCGTAGCGTCGTCATCACCTCCGCCTCCGTCGGAATGGCGCCATCCTCACCCGGTCGCCAGCAATTGCGGGCCTGTTCGACTAATCTGCCGAGCGATGCCTCGACCCGCTCAGAAACAGCGAGCGTCAGCAGCCCCTCGTCGGCGCTCGCCGCATCCCGCAGGTAGGGAGACAAGGTGAACGCGTTGGCGACGAAATCCTTGAGCTGGCTGTCGCCCGCCATCATTTCGGCGATTGCGGGCTCGCGCTTGGCAATGTCTTTCAGAGACGAGAGAACGGATCTCAGTTCGGTTTGGGTGAGTGCACGGATCGTTCCTGGTTGCACTTCATCAAGCCGCATTGCCGCGGACGCCGCATCTGTCATGGTCTCTCCTCCTGCATGTCACCCTGTTGGACGGGCTTTTTCTCTCCCCGCACCGCTGTGCGTGCCACAGGCTTCAGGGAAAGAGACATAACCTTACGGCTTGGGCGCTGGAAAGACCATGGACACGGTGAGACCAGGCGACGCTGGATTGCCCGGATCGGTATCCGAGAGACGCAGTTCACCGCTATGAAGCTCCATCACCGCCTCCACCAGAGAAAGACCGAGGCCCGTTCCGGGCTTGGAGCGGCTTTCATCGAGTCGCACGAAGCGTTTGATCACCTCGGCGCGCTTTTCAGCTGGAACGCCCGGGCCGGTATCGGCAACCGAAAGGGTGATGCCTTCTTCGCTTCGACCAAGCTTTACGACAAGCCGCTTTTCACCGTCATGCCCAGCCGAATATTTGATGGCGTTGTCGATGAGATTGGTCAGTGCCTGACCGATCAGTTCGCGATTGCCCTGTACGACCAATCCAGGCTCGATGGCCGCAGTCAAGGTCAAGCCTTCCTCATCGGCCACGGGTTCGTAAAGTTCAGCGCTGTCTTCGGCAATGGCAGAGATATCCACGTCGGTCATCTCTGCGGCAATGGAGCCGGCCTCGACGCGCGAGATCATCAAAAGCGCGTTGAAGGTGCGGATCAATTGGTCGGATTCGGCGATGATGCCTTCCAGCGCCGCGCGCCGCTTGTTGTCGTCGGGATCATCAAGCGCATCGGCCGCCCTGTTGCGCAGTCGCGTCAGCGGTGTCTTCAGGTCATGGGCAATGTTGTCGGAGACCTGACGTAAGCCCTCATTCAGCTTTTCGATGCGGCCGAGCATAGCATTCAGCGAGCCGGAAAGCCGATCGAATTCATCGCCGGACCTGCCCTCCGGAAGCCGTTGCGAGAGATCGCCTGCCATGATCTTCTTCGTTGCAGCCGACATGCGATCGAGCCGTTTCAGCGCGTTTTGGCCGATGGCAAACCAGATGATGAGCGCACCGCCGCCCATGATTGCCAGCGCCACCATCAGCGCGCTGCGCACCAGCAGCCGGAACTTCGTCGGCTCGCCCAAATCGCGGCCGACGAGAATACGCAGGCCATTGTCGAGGACGAAGATATTGGCAGTGGCGAGGTGTTTTACGCTGTCGCCGCTTTCAGAGTAGCGCTCATAGGTGAAGGGAAATTCGGTCCAGCCTTCATTGTCAAACACGCCGGGCTGTACCGAGGCGACGTTGCCGCCGAGGATCTCACCATTGGGTCCGGCGATGACGTAAAGGCTTGCACCCGGCTGGCGGGCGCGTCGTTCCATCATCCGCAAAAGTGGATTGATCCCGCCGCGCTCATAGACGCGCTGAACATCGTTGACCTCCTGCAGCACGGCATCGCGCGTTTGCTGGTTTAGCAGACGCTCCGAAAGTGCGGTGACGTAGAAGACGAGAAACGCCGCGCAAAGCGCAAACAACAGAATGTAGAGCGCGGAAAGACGGACAGCAGTGGAGCTGAAAAGAAGGCGCAAGCGCGAAGGCATCGTTTAGCCTTCGTCCTTCATCATATAGCCAGCACCTCGGATCGTCTTCAGCAACGGCTTGTCGAAGTCCTTTTCGATCTTGGAGCGCAAGCGCGAGACGTGAACGTCAATGACATTGGTCTGGGGATCGAAGTGATAATCCCAGACATTTTCCAAGAGCATGGTGCGGGTCACCACCTGGCCGGCATTCTTCATCAGATATTCCAGCAGGCGGAACTCACGCGGCTGCAGCAGGATTTCCTTGCCGTTACGGCGCACGTCGTGCGAAAGCCGGTCGAGTTCGAGATCGCCGACGCGATAGATCATGTCCTGCTCGGGCTTGCCCTTGCGGCGACCAAGCACCTCGATCCGGGCAAGAAGCTCGTTGAAGGCATAGGGCTTGGGAAGATAATCGTCGCCACCGGCGCGAAGGCCGGTTACGCGGTCATCCACCTGACCAAGTGCCGAGAGAATGAGCACGGGCGTCTCGACACCCTTCCTGCGCAATTCTGAAATAACGGAAAGGCCGTCACGACGCGGCAACATGCGGTCGACGACCATCACGTCGTAGACATTTTCGCAGCCCATAAACAGGCCGCTTTCGCCATCACTGGCGTGGTCGACAACAATACCAGCTTCACGGAATGCCTTCGTCATATAAGCGGCGGCTTCCAAATCATCTTCAATAACAAGTATTTTCATGTGTGGAACATTAACGTCGATATCATCCAGCGCACAACTGGAAAGAGGTTCGCCCGCAGCATTATGCAGATGACTTTCCACGGATTGGCTCATGTGTTCTGCCATGATGATGTCTCCTGTCTGTCTGGCCTGCCACCTTTGCAATGAACGGCGTGCCGCTCCAGGTGACTTTGGCCTTGGATGGCCGAGAGCCGGCCACCGGATTATCGATCGTAAAACAAGAAGCCGCCGCAGATATCCGCGGCTTCCTTGCTGTTCTACGGCTTAAAAAAAGAGAGGGGCAAAGCGCCCCTCTCGTATCTCTTCCCTATCAACCCTGATCGATGTCGAGGGCTATGAAGCGGCTGCCCTGCTCGGTTTCGATCTGGAACAGGGCCTTGGTGCGGCCGTCCTTCTTGGCCTGATTGATCACCTTCTCGACATCGGCGGCGGATGCGACCTGCTGGTTGTTGACCGAAGTGATTTTTTCGCCCGTCTTGAGCCCGCGGGTTGCGGCGTCGGAGTCCGGATCGACATCGGTAATGGCAAGACCTTTGCCATCTTCAGCAGGAGCAACCGTCAGGCCGAGGCTCGAAAGAGCCTTCTCGCTGGAAGACTGCCCGCCGCGATCACTGTCGTTTTGACCCTGGGCACCTGCAGACGCGTCATCATTTGCCAAATCACCCAAGGTGACACTGACCGACTGCGACTTGCCATCGCGCCAGAGTGACAGTTCGACCTTGGTGTTGGGCGCCAGCGCGCCAATGCGACGGGACAGTTCGCGTGCATCCTTGATCGGATCGCCATTGACCGCGGTGATGATATCACCCTGCTTGATGCCGGCCTTGTCACCGGGAGAACCCGGCTGCGGAGCCACGACGAGCGCACCCTTGGCTTCGGAGAGGCCGAGCGATTCAGCAATATCCTTGCTGACGGGCTGGATCTGCACGCCAAGCCAGCCGCGCTCGACCTTACCGTCCTTCATCAGATCCTGAACGACATCCTTGGCAACGGATGCGGGGATCGCGAACGCGATACCGACATTGCCGCCGGAAGGCGAGAAGATCGCGGTGTTGATGCCGACGACTTCCCCATTGAGGTTGAAGGCGGGGCCACCGGAGTTACCGCGGTTCACGGCCGCATCGATCTGCAGATAGTCGTCATAAGGACCGGAGCCGATATCACGGCCGCGGGCAGACACGATACCGGAGGTGACCGTGCCGCCAAGACCGAAGGGGTTACCGACAGCGACGACCCAGTCACCGACGCGGATTTTGCTGTCATCGGCAAATTGCACGTAGGTGAACTTGCGGTTCACATCGACCTTCAGCACAGCCAGGTCGGTGCGCCGATCGCGGCCGATAAGCTTGGCGTCGTATTCGGTGCCGTCGTTGAGCACCACTGTGTAGGCGGAGCCGTCATCGACGACGTGGTTGTTGGTGACGATGTAGCCGTCTTCCGAGATGAAGAAGCCGGAGCCCTGAGCGACGGGGCGCAGCGGGCCTTTACCTTCGCGGTGGCGATTGGGGCCACGCTTGTCTTCGTTTGCGCCGGGGCCACCGAATTCCTTGAAAAAGCGCTTGAGCGGATGGTCGTCAGGAAGCTGATCCAGACCGCGACCGCCGAAGGAAAAACCGCTGCTGTCGTCAGAAACCGGCTCGACATTGGATTTGACGCGGACCGAAACGACCGCGGGAGAAACGGCATCAACGACACTGGCAAAGCTCGGTACCTGGGGTGCGTTTACCTCGACAGGCGCTGCAAAGGAACGGGCGATTGGGCCAGCGGCGCCGGTGGTCAGCATCAGCGCGGCAAGACCGCCGACGGCCGAAGACTTCAGAACTGTCTTCAACGAAGAGCGTCCGTTTTGCATTTGAGACATTTGATTTCCTTCTTTCTTCATCTGACTGGAGCCTCCGAGGAGGATCGGAGCAGCGGTGGATGACAAAAGATATAGGAACTCCCACCTTACAGCGAAGTGTCTGCCTTATGAAAAATTAGTAATATTGCCGCATTGAGCGATATGGCGGTGCAAACCTCAGCGTTCCAGCAAGTCGCGGATCCTGGCTTCTTCATCAGCCGTCAACTTCTGGCCTTCCGAGAGCGCGGCACGGCGACGGGAAAAGACGAAGACCGCCACTCCGCCGATCAGAAGAAGACCGATCGGCGCGCCCCATAGAGCCAGAGTCCTTGCGCTGAAGCGCGGTTTCAACAGCACGAACTCGCCATAGCGCGAGACGACATAGTTGATCACCGCATCATCGCTGTCACCCTTGACCAAACGATCGCGCACGAGAAGACGCAAATCGCGCGCAAGCTCCGCATTGCTGTCATCGATCGACTGGTTCTGGCACACCATGCAGCGCAATTGGGCCGTGAGGTTGCGTGCGCGTGCTTCGAGCGCAGGATCGGCAAGGACTTCGTCCGGGTTGAAAGCGAAGGCGGGAAAGGCGCTGAGCGCCAGAATGATGAGCAACGATAATCTTGCGAGCATCGCTCTCATTCCGCCGGCTCCAGGCTTGCAGTTTTCGCAGGCTTTGACTTGCGGCTTGGCGCGCCCACACGCAGGCGACGGTCGGAGAGCGAGATAAAGCCGCCCAACATCATAAACAATGTGCCGCCCCAGATGCAGAGGATGAAGGGCTTCCACCAGATGCGCACGACGATACCACCATCCTGCATCGGATCGCCGAGGGACACATAGAGTTGCGAGAGACCGAAGGTCATGATGCCGGCTTCTGTTGTCGGCATGCGGCGCGCGGTATAGAGGCGCTTTGAGGACCAGACATCGCCCACCTCCACACCTGCCTTGCGGGCGGTGAAGTGGCCGCGATCTTCTGTGTAATTCGGGCCGACGTGATGACGGATGCCGTCAAAGGTCAGGCTATAGCCGCCCGCCTCCACCACCATGCCCTGCTTCATCTCGACCACGGTTTCCGTCTCGAATGTGGTGACGGTGACGATGCCCAGCACCGTGATGCCGAGGCCGATATGTGCAAGCGCCGTGCCGAACGCCGAGCGAGGCAGACCTTTCAGGCGGCGAAACGCAACGCCAAGCGTCAACTTACCAAAATTGGCGCGGTACCAGAGATCGGCAAGCGCGCCGAAGATCAGCCAGAAGCCTGCAGCTATGCCAAGCGCTGCCAATACCGGGCCGCCATTTTGGATGTACCAGAGCGCCAGTCCTGCGAGAGCCGCAAGAGCCGCGGCCACGTAGAGCCGCTGGAAGGCCCCTAGGAGATCGCCACGCTTCCAGGCAAGCATCGGCCCGAAGGGGGTGACGATCAGGATTGGGATCATCAACAGGCCGAAGGTAATGTTGAAGAAGGGCGCACCGACGGAAATCTTCTCGCCTGTCAGGGTTTCAAGAACCAGCGGATAGAGCGTGCCGATCAACACCGTGGCGGTGGACACCGTCAGGATCAGGTTGTTGAGAACCAATGCACCTTCACGCGAAATCGGCGCAAACAGACCGCCTGCCTTCAGCGTCGGGGCGCGCCAGGCAAAAAGCGAAAAGGCGCCGCCGATGAAGATCATCAGGATGCAGAGAATGAAAATACCGCGGCTCGGATCGGTGGCGAAGGCGTGGACCGAGGTCAGCACGCCGGAGCGGACGAGGAAAGTGCCGAGCAAGGACAGCGAGAAGGTCATGATCGCCAAAAGCACGGTCCAGATCTTCAGTGCCTCGCGCTTTTCCATGACGAGCGCCGAATGCAAAAGCGCCGTTCCTGCAAGCCAGGGCATGAAGGAGGCATTTTCGACCGGGTCCCAGAACCACCAGCCTCCCCAGCCAAGTTCGTAATAGGCCCAGTAAGAGCCCATAGAGATGCCCGCCGTCAGGAAGGTCCAGGCAGCCAGCGTCCATGGACGCACCCAGCGCGCCCAGGCCGCATCGATGCGGCCTTCCATGAGGGCGGCAACGGCGAAGGAAAAACAGACGGAAAAGCCCACATAGCCGAGGTAAAGCAGGGGCGGATGAATGGCGAGACCGAAGTCCTGGAGGATGGGGTTCAGATCCTGTCCCTCCGCCGGCACAGGGTCGAGCCGCAGAAACGGATTGGAGGTCAACAAAATGAACAGCAGGAAGGCCGTGCTGATCCAGGCCTGGACCGAGAGCACATTGGCTTTCAACGTATCGGGCAGATTGCGGCCATAGACGGAGACCAGCGCACTGAAAAACACCAGGATCAGCAGCCACAGAAGCATGGAGCCTTCATGGTTGCCCCAGACGCCGGTCAATTTGTAGATCATCGGCATCAAAGAATGCGAGTTTTCGAAGACGTTTTTCAACGAGAAGTCGGACACCGCATAGGCGTGTGTCAGCGCACCGAAGCTCAGACCAACCAGAAGAAACATCAGAAGCGAGCCGGTGGACGCGAGATCCATCAGCCCCCGGTCGTGACGGCGAACGCCGATAACCGGCAGGATGGAGACGACGACGGAAACCGCGAGCGCGAGGATGAGACAGTAGTGACCGATTTCACTGATCATTTGGTCGCCCCGGTCTTGTTGCCATCTTGCGTCTGCTGCCAAAGACCCTTGTCTTTCAACCGGTCGGCCACTTCCTTCGGCATGTAGTTCTCGTCATGCTTGGCAAGCACGCTATCTGCCATGAAGGCATGGGTTGCGGCATCGAAAACACCTTCCGTCACCACGCCTTGGCCTTCGCGAAACAGATCCGGCAGGATGCCGGTGTAGCTCACCGGAACGCTTCCAGAGCCGTCCGTCACGGTGAAGCTGACGGTGCGGCCTTCCCCACGCTTGACCGATCCTTCGGCCACTAGGCCGCCGAGGCGGATACGCGTGCCTGGCGCCACGGAGGTCTTTTCGAGATCAACCGGCATATAGAAGTAAGCAATGGACTGGCCGAAGGCGAACATCACCAGAAAGACAGCCAGCATGATGAAACTCACGCCACCGCCGATGATCGCCAATCGCTTCTGTTTGCGCGTCATTGCGTCACTCCGTCGGCGGGAATTCCAAGTTGCTGCGCCAGGGCGAGCAGTTTCTTGCCCTGCTCGCCGTCCGGCGGAAAGGCCTTTAGCCCGTTTTGCAGTGCTTCCTTCGCCTTACCGTCATTGTTGAGCATGGCATAGGAGCGTACGAGCCGCATCCAGCCCTCAAAATTGTCAGGTTGCTCACGAAGCTTGCCGTCCAGACTCTCGACCATACCGGCAATCATCGCCTGGCGATCCTCTGGTGCCATGGCGTTGGCAGCCTCTATATCCTCAGCCGTCGGATTGCCCGGTGCTTCGGGCTTCGGCACGGCAGCAACTGCCGCATCGCCACCGGTTGCCTCAAGATGGGCCTGAACGAGCGGTATCCAGGGCGCGCCAGCGGGAGAAGCCTTCAAGATCGCCGCGAATGCGTCGCGCGCCTCTTCTTTCTTACCAGCTTGCTCCAGCGCAAGCGCCAGATAGAACCGCGCGCGCGGATTGCCAGGCCGCAATTTCTCCGCATCGGCGAAGGCCGATTGAGCTTCCTGCGTGACGATGCCTTGACTGGCCGTGACAAGCGTTTCGGCCAATCCGGTCAGCCGCTCGGGACTATCGCCCAGCAAGCGGATGGCGTTTCGGTAGGCCATTTCGGCATCGCCAAAGCGCATCGTCTTGAAGTAGATCGGCGCCAGCACATCCCATCCCGCGCCGTCCGCAGGGTTCTGCGCCAGATGGCGTTCCGCCTTGGCGATCAAAAGGTTCATATCGCTGCCGGGATTTTCCAGACGTGCTTCCAGCGGCATGTCCGGATGATTGGGGCTTCCCATGAACAAGTAAAGACAGAGCCCCGTGATCGGTAAAGCAGCCGTCACAAGGCTTGCGATCACACTATGTCGGCGAGCAGTCAAGGCAGTGTCCTGCTCACTCTTCCCCGACGCCGCAGCCAGAAGGCGTCGCCCGATCTCGGCGCGCGCATATTCCGCTTCCGTTTCTCCGATGAGGCCGGATCCGCGTTCGCGCTCAAGCTCCGCCAGCTGATCGCGATAGACGGCAACCTCCCCCTCTCCATCGACAATGGCAGATTGCTTGCTGCGCATCAGAGGATGGGTGAGAATAATGGCGACAGCCGCCGTCAATATGGCAACGAGAATCCAGAACATTCCCACTCAACTACTCGAATGCGCGCTGCTTTGAAACAAGCCGCAACGGGATGACACGAATTTGAGGCCATCGGCCGCGCGACGTTCTCTCACAGGAAGACGTACGACTTCCTTGACACAAGTCAAATGGAAGAATTCCCTTCCGCCAGAACGATGACCCCGGACCCGTCGCGAGCGCCGACAGAAAGGCAAGAACCCGAGAGCGCTCGCTATCGAAACGATCCTGCGGGGCAGACGTCAGGTCAGCGGCGTCCAGGTTCCATCCGCGTTGCGGCAGGCCGCCCCGCGCACCTTTGCCTCGCGACCATTGTCGTTGATGGTGTGGGAATATTGACGGCAATTCTGGTTGCCGACTTGATAGGGCGCGTTGGCGATGACCTCGCCACTGGCGCTACCGCTCCAGGTCACCGCCTGTCCGCCGGGCGCGGTCTCGAGCGCGCGATACTCCGCTTCCAGAGCCTTGTTGTAATCGCTGCGGCTCAACTGGATGCCGCTGCGCGACACGATGCCACCCTGGAGGTTGGCGATATAGGACACGGAAGACGATCCGCGACCGCTGAAAAGGCCTCCGCCGCTTGCAGGTCCGCGCGTGTTGGATGTCGTGCAGGAGCTTAAAACGGAAACGACAATCAGGGACAGAACGGCAGGTCGCGCCAAGCGAGACCCTGTTGCTCTCACACCTGCACTGCACATCGCTTCCATCAAACTACTACTCCTTGCCAACGCTCAACTGTTAAACCTTGCTGATTGACGGCAGAGCATCGCGCATCATCAGGCAGATATTCATCACTCTTCTGGCTTGAATTAATTGCCTTTTCGCTTGTCTTAAGCAAGCTCTTTCGACAGGCCTGGCAAAAGCAGTGCGGCCTTCAATCCACCGAGTTCGCTGCGCGACAGGGTGAATTTTCCGTGATACTCGGAAACCACTTCGCTGACGATCGACAGTCCAAGACCGGTGCCGGGCCGGCTTTCATCCAGCCGTCGCCCACGCTTCAGCGCCTCGGTGATCTGGTCGGGCTCTAGACCCGGCCCATCATCCTCCACCGTCAATTCGATCCAGGCGCGGCGGGTGATATCGGGATCGGAGGACGGATGGCTGCCGGTTGTCATGCGCACGACGATACGCTTGTCCGCAAAGCGGGCGGCATTTTCGAGAAGGTTGCCGACGACCTCCTCCAGATCCTGCTGCTCCATGGCCAGCAGCGTGCCCGGCTGATGAAGATCGAGTTCGAAGGCCTTGTCGGGGTTGAGGCGACGCATCACCCGGATAAGGCGCTCCAGCGCCGGTTCGGCTTCGGCACGCGCCAGGATCGAGCCGCGCTGGGCGGCGATACGGGCCCGCGACAAATAGGACTGGACCTGCGCCTGCATGGCATCCACCTGGGATCGCACCAGATCGCCGTGCTGATTGTCCAGCGTGCGCGCCTCGTTCAACAGCACTGCGATCGGTGTCTTCAGCGAGTGAGCCAAGTTGCCAACCTGCATGCGCGCGCGTTCGACAATGCGGCGGTTGCTTTCAATCAGCGCATTGATCTCATGCGCCAACGGCTGGATTTCGCGCGGGAATTCACCCTCCAGCCGCTCGGCCTCACCGCCGCGAATCTTGCCGAGCGCCACGCGTGCATGGTCGAGCGGGCGAAGACTGTAGAGGATGGCGAGACCGTTGACCACGAGACTACCGACCCCGAAGACCGCGAGCGCCAGATAGAGGCTGTTGGAAAAGTCGCGCACATCGTCCTCGACGACGTTCAGGTTGCCGGTCACGCGAAACCGCGCCGCCCTGCCCTCACCATCCAGCACGACTTCGGTCTCAGCCACCTGAATGCGGTTTCCGGCCTGATCGGTCAGCGTGTAATAACGTTCATAGCGGTTGTCGAAGGGCACATCGAGAATGCTGGGAACGGCAAGCTTAGAGGCGCCAAGTGATGAGGAGACCAGCGGTGCAGTCTGGAAGTTGCCGAGCGGCTCCACGAGCCAGTACCATCCCGTATCCGGCTGGGAGAAACGCAAATCTCCTAGCTGCGGACTGCCGGCCAGCGTGTTCTCATTGGAAATCGTCACGGAATTGATGACGTTGTAGAGCTGGGCACGCAACAGATCGGTAAAGCTGCGCTCGACACCCTGGCGGTAGAGCGTCGAAATCACCACCGCGATCACCACCAGCGCCAGCACAGACCATGCCGAGGCCAGTAGCAGAACGCGGGCGGTGAGTGAATTACTTCGCATCTTGCGGCGCTTGCATCCGGTAGCCAAGACCACGAATGGTCTCGATGAGGTCAACACCCAGCTTCTTGCGCAAGCGTCCAACGAAAACTTCGATCGTGTTGGAATCGCGGTCGAAATCCTGATCGTACATGTGCTCGACCAGCTCGGTGCGCGAAACGACCTCACCCATGTGATGCATAAGATAGGAAAGCAGCCGGAACTCGTGCGAGGTCAGCTTCAAGGTCACGCCATTCACGGTTGCCTTGGATGACTTGGTGTCGAGCCTGACAGGACCACAGACGATCTCGGAGGACGCGTGGCCTGCGGCGCGACGGATGAGCGCGCGCACACGCGCAAGCACTTCTTCCACATGGAAGGGCTTTGTCACGTAATCGTCGGCGCCAGCGTCGATACCGGCCACCTTATCGCTCCAGCGATCACGTGCCGTGAGAATCAAGACGGGCATTGACTTGCCAGCAGAGCGCCATTTCTCGACAACGGTAATACCATCCATCTGCGGCAGGCCGATATCGAGCACGATCGCGTCATAAGGCTCGGTATCGCCGAGGTAGTGACCTTCCTCGCCGTCGAACGCCTGATCGACCACATAACCCGCTTCTTTCAGCGCGTCGGTCAGTTGTCGGTTGAGGTTGGTATCGTCCTCGACCACGAGAATGCGCATCGTCTGCCCCTTTTCAGTCCAACCGGCAGCAGAGCCGGCATTCGATACTTGTCTATCGCAGATGTATGGAGATTTCGATCAAGGTTCAACTACATCGGCACGCGCATCGTGACCTTGCGGGGGCGCTCGCCATTGCCCTGCACCAGAACTGTGACGACGCAGGATTGACCGTCGCCGGACGGATAGACGGACAGGAGCTGTCCACCGGTTTCGCGAACGACGCGGGAGACGGCGCTGGTGCAGTCGCTCGCAACGCGAACAATCGGCGCCTCGACGGCACCGGCCCGCAAATCAGCCTGCGGCGCGGGGAAGCCGGACATTCCGGCTGCAAGCGTCGCGATGATTAGAGGTGATGCCATTTGCAAAAACTTCCACAAAAAGTCGGATGCACGTCGAAATAGTTTGTTGAGGCAATATTTAGCCCAAAGCGTCTGAATGGCAAATGAATGTGGGCTTTTGCGTCCGTTCAAGCTGGGGATAGCAACCCGACCGAAGCAGCAGCACCATCATCTTTTCAGAGATATGTAACCATTGCTGCGTAGAATGAAGAGAGTTCTTATCGCGGCAGCCATGAGCCCGCGGCGGCTTTCCTTTGCCATTTCGTTGAGTCTTCTGAATCACTTGCGACCAAGACTTAACAGATAGATTCTCCTCGTTAAGAAACCAGTTGAGCAAAACCCCAAGCGACCGCGTGCTCTCTAAAAAATTCAATTATTTTCAGCTGCTTACGGCCTTGGCATTTAGCATTCCCTGTGGCTGAGCTCGCAGAGACAAGGCTTAGCTGATCGGAGAGGTCACCGCCTTATCGGCATCGAAGTCCGCTGCAATTCGCGTATCGCGGAGAGGCTTTACGGTTCTGGTGGATAGATCATAGGCCGGGTCGGCCTTATAGGCGGCGAGCGCCTCTTGGCTCTCGAACTCGCCGTAGACGATAAAGTCGACCGAGTTGCCCCACTGGTCCTTCTTGACGTTCTCGCCGATCTCGAGCTTCGAAGCGTGGGGAATGGCCGTCAGTCCTGAAAGCCCCTTGCGCACGGCGTCTCGATTGGCTTCAGGAACGGTGAAGAAAACGATGTGGCGGATCATGGGCATGCACCTGTCAATTGAACGTCGCGGCAGAACACTGGAGCAATCGCCTATCATCCTGTCGAAGCGGGTTCAATCCAGCTTACTGAGTGGATGCCCACGCGGCGCACTTTCTGTGCCGGCCTGTTCGATACGAAGCCAGCGACTGCCCCTTTTGCGGAGCGGGTTTGAAGCTGGCGAAACGGCTTGTAACGACCGGGAATCATGGTCATCGGAGGGTCTGATCGGGTTTTCGGAGACCGACCTTCTTCAAGTTGCGGATTTTCCACATGCTGGCAGCGCCAGTTAAATCGATTTGAAAATTTCTTAATCGATTTTAATATCTGCGAACCGATTTAAGAGAAAATTATTGCTTGAATCTGGGAACCTCTCGCCCTCTTACTTGGTTTCAGAGCCCGCTAATGGAGCTGCATCAACCCAGTCAGGAGGAATGCCATGACAGCGACAATTCCCCAGAACATTTACGACCGCCTCGAGAGCGAATGGCGGCAGATGCGCGAAGGTGGCAGCCAGCCAAAGCCTTCGCAGTCTCCAAAGAAGTGATCGCCGCTTGCACGCCCTAGGGTGTGCTCCGGCAGATAGAAATAGCCCGCGACATGACGATCGTCTGTCGCGGGCTTTTTGTTGGGTCTGATTCTTTCCACCGTCGCAAAGCTCGTATTAGACTGGCGCCTAGACCGCAAATCACGCGGTCCGCTGGGGCCGGTCTCCCGTGGTGCCCAAGGTCCTTGGAGGAACATATCATTGCGGTGGATCAGGCGCTTTATCGGACCGCTGTCCAGCACCGGCATCGTCTTCGGGACATTGCTGTTTTGTGCGTCGCTGACTCCGTCGCTTCTCCCGCGAACCTTCGTCATGCAAGGCGTTCTCTGTGGCTTTTCCTTTGCCATCGGGTACCTCATCGGCGTCGTGTTGAAGGAGGTCTACCTCTATTTGGAGCTGCCGCAGCTTTCCCGCAATGATCGGCGCGGCGTCCGCTTCGTCCTGTCGCTTGCCGCCGCCATCGCTGCGGTCGGCTTCCTGTGGCAGGCGGCCACCTGGCAGAACTCCATCCGTATCTTGATGGAGATGAGCCCGCTCGATAGTAGCCACCCGTTCAGGACAGGCGCGATCGCAATCGCCGTTGCAGCAATTCTGATTGGCTTCGGGCGCCTCTTCCAACTCGTTCGTCGTCTGTTGGCCTTGCGCAGTCGACGCTTCCTGCCGCGTCGACTGGCAAACGTCGTGAGTGCCGTTGCGGCGATCGCGCTTGCGTGGATGGCACTGAACGGGCTGATCTTCGACATCGGCCTGCGATTTGCGGACAGTTCGCTAAAGCAGGTTGATAGCCTGATCGAGCCGGACGTTCCGCAACCGACGGACCAATTGAAAACCGGCAGCGACACTTCCCTGATGACATGGCAGTCGCTAGGGCGGCGCGGACGGGAATTTGTGGCGACGGGGCCCACGGCGCAGCAGATTTCGAGCTTCACCGGGAAAGCCGCGCTTGAGCCGATCCGTGTCTATGCCGGGCTCAACTCCGCGGATACGCCAGCTGCGCGGGCGAAACTTGCGCTTGAAGAGTTGAAACGCACAGGCGGCTTCGAGCGCCACGCTCTGCTCGTCGTTGTACCGACCGGCACAGGCTGGATCGATCCCGAGGCTCTGGATACCGTCGAGTATCTGCACAATGGCGATATCGCCAGCGTTTCGGTGCAATATTCCTATCTCTCCAGTTGGATCGCTCTTCTGACCGAACCGGATTACGGGGTCGAAACGGCACGCGCCTTGTTCGAGGAAATCTACGGCTATTGGACGACGCTGCCGAAAGAGACGAGGCCGAAGCTCTATCTTCACGGGCTTAGCCTCGGCGCGCTGAACAGCCAGAAGTCGTCCGACCTCTTCGACGTGCTGGCCGATCCGTTTCAAGGCGCGTTGTGGAGTGGACCGCCCTTCGCAAGCCCCACATGGCGGATGGCGACCAATGGGCGGGTGCCCGGCACGCCGGAATGGCTGCCGAAGTTTCGTGATTCGTCCGTCATCCGATTTGCAGACCAGTATCAAACAGCGACGATGCCGAACGTTGCCTGGGGGCCGATGCGGATCGTCTATCTGCAATATGCAAGCGACCCGATCACCTTCTTCCAGACCTCGTCGGTTTATCGGCGACCCGAATGGATGAACCAGCCCCGTGGCCGTGATGTCTCTTCCTCGTTTCGCTGGTTCCCACTCGTCACCTTTCTGCAATTGACCCTGGACGTGGCTGCCGCAACCACCGCGCCCATGGGCTACGGCCATGTCTACGCTCCCGAACACTACATCGATGCATGGATGGAGGTGACAGCACCGGAAGGCTGGAGCGCGGGCGATCTTCAACGACTGAAGGTGTTCTTCAAGGCCCGCCGTGGAAGCCTCGACGAGGCATAAGACCTCGGAGAATAACGGACTGAGCCGGGCTGGATAGCACCTCAGCGAGAGATGCGCGTCGACAGGATAATCGATGAGAGCGTGCGCTCCACTCCATCCAGCGCGCCGATCTTGTCGATCAGCCCATCCAGGTCGGAGATAGAGGGAGCCGCAAGGATCGCAATCAGGTCGAAACTGCCGCTGACGGAGTGAAGTGTCGTGACTTCCTTGATGGCGGACAATGCGACGGTGACGGTTGCCAATGCCTTGGGGCCGATCGTGATCAGAACATGGGCGCGCACCAGCCCGGACAAGTAGTTCTCAGACAGCCTAAGGCCATAGCCGGCGATGACGCCTTCCGCCTCCAGCCGCTCGATGCGGGCCTGGACCGTCGTTCGCGACAGGCCAAGCTTACGCGCCAGTTCGGCAACGGGCATGCGGGCATCGCTTCCAAGCAGCGACAGCAAGGCGCGGTCTTTATCAGTGATTGTCATTATGCACATTCTCTTTGGCGGTATGAACAAATTTATACGGCTATGTGAACAAAGTGAAGCTACGAATCGTTTCGTGAAAGCGGCATTCTGTTACCTCAACACATGTCTTGAGGGGACGGATCATGAAACATATCGTTGTCATCGGTGCTGGCAATATTGGCTCGGCTATTTCCTGGATGCTTGCGGTTACCGGCGACTACCGCATTACCGTTGCCGACCGCGCGGTCGATCAACTGGCCAATGTCCCATCCCATGAGCGGATTGACACCGTTGTGGTGGATATTACCGACCGACCGAGCCTTCAGGCCTTGTTGAAGGACAAGTTCGCGGTTCTTTCAGCCGCTCCCTATCACCTGACTGCGGGCATTGCCGAGGCAGCCGTTGCGGTCGGCACCCACTATCTCGACCTCACAGAGGACGTCGAATCCACCCGCAGGGTCAAGAAGCTTGCCGAAACGTCGGAGGTGGCTCTCATTCCCCAATGCGGCCTGGCACCGGGCTTCATTTCCATTGTCGCTGCCGATCTGGCATCGCGCTTCGATAAGTTGGACAGTGTGCGCATGCGCGTTGGCGCCTTGCCGCAGTACCCGTCCAACGCCTTGAACTACAATCTCACCTGGAGCACGGACGGCCTGATCAACGAATACATCGAGCCATGCGAGGCGATCGTCGAAGGGCGCCTGACGGCCGTTCCGGCCTTGGAAGAGCGCGAGGAGTTCTCCCTCGACGGCATGACCTACGAAGCCTTCAACACGTCCGGCGGGCTCGGCACGCTTGCCGCCACGCTGGAAGGCAAGGTGCGGACCATGAACTATCGGACGATCCGATATCCCGGCCACGTGTCGATCATGAAGGCGCTTCTCAACGACTTTAACCTGCGCAACCGTCGTGACGTGCTGAAAGACCTGTTCGAAAACGCTCTTCCCGCCACCATGCAGGATGTGGTCATCGTGTTTGTCACCGTCTGCGGCACCAAGAACGGTCGCTTCATGCAGGAGACCTACGCCAACAAGATCTATGCCGGTCCTGTCTCCGGGCGCATGATGAGCGCAATCCAGATCACCACTGCCGCAGGCATCTGCACGGTTCTCGATCTTCTTGCTCAAGACAAGCTGCCGCTGCGCGGCTTCGTCAAGCAGGAGGATGTGGCTCTCGATGCTTTCCTCGCCAACCGCTTCGGCCAGTATTACGTGCCGCGAGAAGGTCTGGCAAAGGTCGGCTGACAGGTACCCTCACCTCTCTCAGCAGAAAGTTGGAACAAATTTCCGAGGCTGGCGCGATCGAAACTTCGCTCCAGCCTTTTTGATTGCGTATGAACGCACTCGGAAACTCGCTCGCGAAACGCAAAAAGCCGACCCTGAGGTCGGCTTTGTGTCTTCGCCAATGCTGATTGCGAAAATGATCAGCGACCGGACTTGCGGCGCTGGCCGAGGCCCATTTCCTTTGCCAGACGCGAACGCGCTTCTGCATAGGCCGGAGCAACCATTGGATAATCCACAGCAAGATCCCACTTTTCGCGGTATTCTTCCGGCGTGATGTTGTGATGCGTCGTCAGATGACGCTTGAGCGACTTGAAAGAACCGCCACATTCCAGGCAGATGATCTGATCATCCTGCACCGACTTGCGAACAGAAACCGCAGGCTTCTGCTTTTCGACGCTGACCGATGCCACTGCCGGGGCAGACGTGCCGTTCAGCGCGTTGTGGACGTCGGAAATCAGGCTTGGAAGTTCCGCAACCGGAACGACGTGGTGGCTAACATATGCGGCAACAATGTCCGCAGTCAGCTCAACGAGCAGATTCTGCGCTCCGCCATATGTAGTTTCCGTCATTTAATGTCTCCTGTTCATGTCACGCGTAGCGACGGGCAAAGCCACATGCGCCAGTAAAGCAAAGTAGGCCAGCGAAACTGCACTTGTGTCTGTGACACGAAGCCAGCCCCGAGCCTCATGCAGAAAAGATGGAATATACTGACGCGATTTACGTCATCCGTGACTGTATTTCCGGCAAATCGCCCAGCAAGACTTCTCAGTCCAATGTAGGCAGCGGCGGAACGCCAATAACGAAAAGCAAATCAACATCAGCAACTTTGCGTATCGTGGATAGCACCAAACCAAAAAAAGTCCAGATATTATTTTGGAACAACTCAGGCAAGTTTCACAGAAACTCATATATAAAAAATAACGGGTAACAAAATTTTTCAGTAGAAGAAAAGCATACAAGTTTAGGGCGAAGATGTTTTTCTAGTTGGACTTTCGATCTGCTTCCAGGTCGTCTTTGACAGCGTGAAAAGACAATTTATATCCAGCGAGATGCGCGGATTTAGCAAGCAAATGTGCCGATATTGGAGCGGTCAAAACAACAAACAGGAAGCCGACGAAAGCGCATCCAAATACCGCAAGCTCTTGGGAATAAAGGCCAACTGCCAAAAGAAGCAGACCGGAGCCCACGGTGCCTGCTTTTGAGGCAGCGTGCATGCGAGTGTAGAAATCCGGAAGGCGGTTAAGGCCGATCGCGGCGGTGAGTGAAAACAGGGCACCGCCAATACACAGCACAGCTACAACCAGAGCGATTGTCCAATTCATTTCGTCCTGCCCTTCGCTTTTTTTCTTCGACCTTTGGCTGACCTATTTGCGACTTCACCCGTTACATTTCGTAGTGCCGGAGGCGCTGCAAGAACGTCCGTGCCGTCAAGAATTTGCCTTTTCCTCAGCCCATTTTCAGGTTGGCGCGACAAAATGAAGCGTGCAAAAGCCACCGTCGCCAGAAAACCGACCAGGCAAAGTGCGACCGCGATGTCGACATAAAGGTTGAAGCCGGTGCGAATCGCGATGACTGCAATGAAGCCGATGGCGATTCCCACCAGCATATCGAGAGCGACAACGCGATCCGGTAGTGTCGGGCCAACAGTCACCCTGTACACGGTGAGCAAGAAAGCGACGCACAATATCAGGAGAGCCGCAAAAGAAGCGTAGGAGACGAGGAGTTCCGGCGTCATCTCGTAAAGGCCTCCATGATCTTGCGCTCGAACCCATCGGCAATCGACCGTCTCGTCGCCTCAACATCGCTGCAGTCCAGCGCGTGGACATAGAGCACCTTGCGATCCCCGCTCACATCGACCGACAGCGTGCCGGGCGTTAAGGTAATGAGATTAGCCAGAAGAGCGATTTCGAAATCACCCTGAACGGCGAGCGGATAGGCAAAGACGCCGGGCTTCAATTCCATCCTTGGCTGAACGACCAGCTTCGCGACGGTCCATGCGGACAGCGCCAGTTCTTTGATAAACAGCACGATCAGCCCCAGAAGCGGAATGAGATGGACCCGTCTGCTATCGCTCCTGACCATCTGATGGCGGACAAGGCCGAGCGACAGGGCCGCAATGACAGTGCCAAGAAGCAGATTGGGAAGCGTGTAGCTGCCGGAAATAGCGAGCCAGATGACGACAAAAACTGCGCCTGTGAGGAAGATGTTCATCGAAGCGCCCCTTCCGGAAAGACGGAGCGGATGTAGGCGGATGGATCGCCAAGTGTCGCAGCGGCGTCTTCGCTTAGTTTCATCAGGGATTCTGGAAAAAGCCCAACGGCGATGATCAGCGCCGTGAGAACCGCGACGGGCATCAGGGACGGCCCTTTCATATCCGCGACGGCACGCGGCGCGTTACCCGCTGATGGTCTCCAGAAACAGAGAAGAAACGCCCTTGCCAAGGCGATGGTGGAGATGAAGCCCGCGACGAGGATGGCGGCAGCAAGCCACCATGCACCAATGTCGATGGCGGATTTTGTCAGCATGGCTTTTGGCCAGAAACCGGAAAAGGGCGGCAAGCCCGCACCGGCGAAGAAGAGTGCCAGCACCATGGCCGAGAACCAGGGGGCCTTGGCGTAAAGCCCGCCGAGGCCGGACAGTGTCCAGGCACCGCCAAGCCGCGCGGTGTGGCCGATAGCGAGGTAGAGCGCGGTCATCAGCACGATCGAGTTCAGCGCATAGACCACCACGCCGCTGAGTGCCGCCTGGGTGCCCATCGCAATACCCGCCATCATGTAGCCGATGCCGGAGATGACAATGTAGCCGAGCATGCGACGCAGATCGTTCTGGGCAAGAGCGCCCATGGCACCGAGGATCATCGTCAAGGCAGCCGAGATGGCAATGACGAAACTCAGCTCCTCCCGCTGGACCGGAAACAGCATGACCATGACGCGCAACAGGGCATAGATGCCGACCTTCGTCAGCAGGCCGCCAAAGAGTGCGGAAACCACAATTTTCGGCGTGTGGTAGGACGCGGGTAGCCAAAAATTGACCGGAAAGGCAGCCGCCTTCATGGCGAATGCCAGCGTGAACAACGAAGCCAGAGTGATCAGCGGCGCGGTCTCGCCGACTGCCGTGGACTTCATGGCGATGTCGGCCATGTTGAGCGTGCCGAAGATGGCATAGAGATAGCCAACCGCGATCAGGAATAGCGTCGTGCCGATGAGATTGAGGATGGCATATTTGAGCGCACCATCGATCTGTTCGCGCGTGGAGCCAAGCACCATGAGGCCGAAGGAGGAGACGAGCAGCACTTCAAACCAGACATAGAGGTTGAAGATATCGCCGGTGAGAAAGGCGCCGGTGACGCCCGCCATCAACAGCATCAGGAATGGGTAGAAGCCGTACCGCCTCCCCGATTCATCGATATCGCGCGCCGCGTGAATGGCGCATACCAGCGCCACGATCCCTCCGGTCAACGCGAACAATGCTCCCGTAAGATCCGCGGTAAAGGCGATGCCGAAGGGCGGAAGCCAGCGGCCCATCACCATGGTGAAGGGGCCATTCAAAGCGACACGCCAGGCCAGTGCGGCATCCAGCCCGACGAGGATGGCAAGTCCTGCAATCGCAATCGGTGCGTGGAGGCGGGTTTGGTGGCGGATCATCATCAGCACCGCACCAAGACCGATGCAAAGCGCCACAGGCAGCACGATCAGCCAGTCGGCAAAGGTGGTGGGCTGCATGACGAGTGCAGCCGAGAGATCCACACTCGCTGTTGGGCCGGATGCGGTGAGAAGCAATTGCGCGGGCATTCAGTACCCCACCGGAGGATGCGGTTCGCTTTGCGGTTCGGCTGCGCGCATCTCGTCCGTGTCGTCGGTCTTCAACTCCTGGAAGGCCCGCCAGACCAGCACCAGCAGAAAACAGAAGAAGCAGAAGGAGATGACGATCGCCGTCAGGATGAGTGCCTGGGGCAATGGATTGGCCGTTTCCGGTGGCAATACGTCAAGGCCAACGGGAATGATGGGTGGCACCTCGCGATGCAGGCGCCCGGCAGTGAAGAGCAGAAGATTGACGGCGTTGCCGAGGATCGCGATGCCAAGCAGAAGACGCACACTGTGACGCGACAGCATGAGATAGATCGCGGTCGAGAAGAAGATGCCGACGAGGATAGAGAATATCGCTTCCATCAGTCGCGATCCTTTTCTTCCAGCGCAAGTGCGATGGAGGTGAAGCCGCCGACCACGACGAGGTAGACGCCGATATCGAAGGAGATGACGGTCGCGAGCGGCACTTCGACACCGAAGAGGCTCGGATAGATCCAAAGGCCAGTCATGAAGGGAACGTCAACGACGAGGGATATCATACCGGAAAGCGTCGCGATCAGCAGGCCAAAACCGGCAATCGAAAGCGGATGAAAGATGATCGCGCGCCGCACGGTTTCCACGCCAAAGGCAATACCGTAGATCGCCAGTGCCGAGACGGCGATCAATCCGCCGATGAAGCCACCGCCTGGCGCGTTATGGCCGCGCAGCAGAACGAAGATGGAAAACAGCGTCATCAGGCTGGTGATCACGGGCGCCGCGGTTCTGAAGATTAGCGTGTTCATGCCCTGCCCTTCCCGGCGCTTTCATAGTCATCATCCGGATTGTTGTCGCGAGGGCGCAATGGCGCTCCCGGACGAATACGGATCAGTGCCAGAACGGCAAGTGCGGTGATCATCACCACTGCGATTTCGCCGAGCGTATCGGTTCCACGAAAGTCGACGATGATGACGTTCACGACATTGTTTCCATGCGCGATGATCTTGGAATAGGCGTTGAAGAAAGCCGTCAGGCTGTTGTCGAAGCTCTGCTCGGTGGATTTCAACAGCATCAGAGCAAAACCCGTGCCGCATGCAATCGCGATCGTTCCATCGAGAAGCTTCTGGACGAGCCCACGGTGATCGGATGGCGATAGACGCAAACGTGTCATGACGAGCGTCAGGATCACCACCGACAGTGTCTCGACCATGAACTGGGTGAAGGAGAGGTCCGGCGCGCCAAACAACAGAAAGAGAACGGCAACTGCGAAGCCCTGGATGCCGAGCGCGATGATCGCCGTTAAACGGCTCGCCGCCATCAGCACCGCGATGAGGCCAATCACGGCGATGGCGATGAAGGTCAGTTCATGGATTTGCGCATCCTGTGGCCATGTGGGCATCGCGGGCAGTTCGCCATAGACGAAAAGTGGCACCAGCAGTGCCACGGCGATCATGGCGCAGGTGGCAGTGATGTAAAATTCCAGTCGGCCGGGTTGAAGCACGCGGGTCAAGACGAAGGAGATGCGGACGAGCGCGGAGATGAAAGTATCGAACCCCTTGTCCGGCCCGGGGCCGATGGCCCGCAGGGTGCGATTCATCAGAGAGCGTGCCGTGCCCAGCATCGTGAAGATCATGATCCCAAGACCGATGGTGAAGAGTGAGAGCGCCAGCGGGACACCGATATGGGGCGTGAGCGATATGTCCACCATGCGCGGCTGGTCGGCGATGGCCGTTGCCATCGGCGTGGAGATGGCCGCGTGAAACGAACTGGAAAACACCGCCGCGAGAAGTCCTGAAAGGGCCAACACAGCCGGTCCTAGCCACAGCAGGACCGGCGCCTCGTGTGCCATCTTCGGCATTCGCGGCGCGATGCCGATAAAGGGTTTGAGGCCAACGGAAAGAGCGATCGCCACCATCAGCGCGTTGCCGATGACCGCGACGCCGGTGAAGAGGATGGCCCGCGGATTGGCATGCGTCAAGGCATAATAGATTTCCTCCTTCGCCAGGAACCCCAGGAAGGGTGGCAGTCCGGCCATGGAGAGCGCTGCGGCAAGAGCCGCGACAAAGGTGATCGGCATCGCCTTTCGCAAGCCGCCGAGTTGGCGGACATCCCGGGTTCCGGTCTCGTGATCGATGATGCCAGCGACCATGAAGAGAGCGCCCTTGAACAATGAATGCGCCACGAGGTAAAGCACCGCCGCTTCGAGCGCATGCTCCGATCCAAAACCGATCAGCATGACCAGAAGGCCAAGCGAGGATACCGTCGTATAGGCAAGCATAAGTTTAAGGTCGGTCTGGCGGATGGCCATCAGCGCACCGGTCAGCATCGTCAGTCCACCGAAAAAGGGCAGCAGAATTTGCCAGGCCGCCGTGTCGCCGAGAACAGGATTGAGCCGCATCAGGAGATAGACACCCGCCTTCACCATGGTGGCGGAATGCAGATAAGCCGACACCGGTGTCGGCGCTTCCATGGCGTTGGGGAGCCAGAAGTGAAAGGGAAACTGCGCGGATTTTGTGAAGGCGCCGCCGAGGACCAGCAGCAGGGCCGCAAAGTAGAACGGGCTTTGGCGCAGCACATCGCCGCCATGAACCAGCAGCGAAAGCTGGGTCGTGCCGCTCATGTTCCAGATGAAGATGAGGCCTGCCAGAAGCGCCAGACCACCACCGCCGGTGACGACGAGCGCCTGAAGTGCTGCCCGGCGCGACGCTTCTCTCTCATGATCGAAGCCGATCAGAAGGAAAGAGGTGATAGACGTCAGTTCCCAATAGACGAACAGCATCATCAGGCTATCGGAGACGACGACGCCGAGCATCGCTCCCATGAAGAGAAAAAGGAAAGCGAGAAAGCGCCCCTGCTGCGGATGCCCGGCCATATAGCCGCCGGCATAGAGCACGATCAGAGTGCCGATGCCGGTGATCAGCAGCGCAAAGGTCAGGGACAGACCGTCGATGAACCAGGAGAAACTGAGATTGAAGCTCGGCACCCAGACGTAACCGCCGGTCACCACCTCGCCTGCCGCGATCTCAGGAAGGAATCCTAAGAAATGGACAAAGGCAAATGCGGGAATGAGCGCCAGCAGCCAGGCAGCCTTGACGCCAAGCCTTCCAACCAGCGGGGGCGCGAGCAGCGCCGCCAGGAATGGCGAAAAAAGTGCGATGAATGTCAGCGACGTGACACCGAATGCCATCTGGCCTCCCCTTAAGAGCCAAAAGCTGACTCTCTATCAGAACAGACTGAATTATGGGAAAGGTCGAGACCTCTCAACCCTTTGAGCAGCGAAAACGACAGACTACACGCCGATTTGTCCCTCTTTTAATAGCAAAGCAGCATCCCTATATCTTCGGCAACAGAAAGGGGCCTCTGATGAGCGATCTCAAATCTCCGAAAATTACCAAGACCGATGCCGAATGGCGCGAACAACTCACGCCGGAACAGTATCGAATCCTGCGCGAACACGGCACCGAACGCGCCTTTACTGGCCCCTATTGGAACAGCACTGAAAAAGGCCTGTACCGTTGCGCTGCCTGTGACGAAGCGCTGTTCATCTCCGACACCAAATTCGATGCCGGTTGCGGCTGGCCGAGCTATTTCGAGCCCGTCAAGCCGGATGCGGTCACCGAGCATCGCGATATCAGCCATGGCATGGTGCGCACGGAAATCCGCTGCGCCAATTGCGGCGGTCACTTGGGCCACGTCTTCCCTGACGGCCCACCACCGACCGGCCTGCGTTATTGCATCAACGGCCACTCCATGGTGTTCGAGCCACAAGCGTAAGAATGATTGTGAGGGCCGGCGTGCGAGCGCCGGCCTTTTACTTTTTCTCGGGAATGTCCAGCCTTCAGGCAAACAGGAATCCCTTCAAAAAGGCGCACTTCTGTCGCCGATGCTCCTCCGGGGCGCACCGTCGCTTTAATCAAAACCATTTGGACGACGTCTCCCAACGAAAGTTGCCGAGCTCTCGCGTTCAATCCGCGAGACGTATTCGCCTCGGCATCCTTCTCTTCCCGTTTTCAAGCACTCCTAGCTCCATTCGCCATGCTTTTGGATCGGACCTTCTGTCTCCACTCAAATGCGTGCACGTCTTCGGTCATTCGAATTTTATAGATAATTTTGCATTTTCAGCCATTTCTTTGCGCCTTGACTCTTTCAAGACTCGAACTAAGTTAAATTCCATCAATAAGTTATCTATAATTTGAGAGTGTCATGATCAGAACTGATTTATCTTCTTCCCTTCCCGCAACACGCAGTTTGCCTCGCCAAGCTCTTATGATCGTCGCTGGCGTGGCGCTGATGACGCTTGCAGCGAAGACGCAGGTTCCCTTTTGGCCGGTGCCGATGACGCTTCATACTCTGGCGGTGATGGGCTTTGCCGTTGCACTTGGGCCGCGCATGGCCTGCGCGATCTTCATCGCCTATCTGGCAACGGGTGCTGCAGGACTGCCGGTCTTCTCAGGCTCCCCCGAACGCGGTATCGGTCTCGCCTACATGATCGGGCCGACCGGCGGATATCTTGCCGGCTTCCTCGTGGCATCCTGGCTGACGGGATGGCTTGCTCAGAACGGGACATTGTTGCGGCGTGTGTTTGCCATGTTGGCGGGACTTGTCGTGGTCTATGCCTTCGGCATGGCATGGCTGCTGGCCTTCGTTCCTGCCGCAAAGGTGCTGTCCGTCGGCGTAACGCCCTTTATCCTCGGCGACCTAGTCAAGATCGGCGTTGTCGCGGCTGCTTCAATGCTGCTTCCGAAGGCCAAGGCCGTGGAGAAAGCCGCCAATGACTGAGGATGCGAAAGAGGACGGCGTCATCCGGCATGACTGGAACGTCGAAGAGATCGCCGCGCTTTATCGGCTTCCGCTTCTGGAACTCGTGGGCCGCGCCAATGCGGTTCACCGGCAGTATCACGACCCGAACCGGGTGCAGAAGGCGAGCCTCCTGTCGATCAAGACGGGTGGCTGTCCGGAAAACTGCGCCTACTGCCCGCAGTCGGCCCATCATCGCGAGGTGGATCTGACCCGCGACCTGCTGATGGAGCCTCAAAAGGTGCTGGCGATGGCAGCAACGGCCAAAGCTGCGGGTGCGGAGCGCTTCTGTATGGGGGCTGCCTGGCGGCAGGTGCGTGACGGCAAGGAGTTCGATGCGGTCATCGAAATGGTGGAAGGCGTGCGCCGCCTCGACATGGAAGCCTGCGTTACGCTCGGCATGCTGAAACCGCACCAGGCCGAGCGCCTGGCCAAGGCGGGTTTGACGGCCTATAACCACAATCTCGATACCAGCCCGGAATTTTATAGCCGCATCATCACCACCCGAACCTATCAGGATCGCCTGGAGACGCTTTCCACCGTTCGCGCCACAGGCGTCGAACTGTGCGGCGGCGGGATTATCGGCATGGGCGAAGGCATTCGCGATCGCGCCGCGATGCTGCAGGTTCTGGCGGGCTTCGCACCTCACCCGGAAAGCGTGCCCATCAACGCGCTGGTCCCTGTCGAAGGCACACCACTTGCCAAGCGAGAACGCATCGATCCGCTGGAACTGGTGCGCATGGTGGCAACTGCACGCCTCGTCATGCCGCAATCCACGGTGCGCCTGTCGGCCGGTCGCTCCAGCCTGACCCGAGAGGCACAAATCCTCTGCTTCATGGCGGGCGCCAACTCGATCTTCTATGGCGATACGCTGCTGACGACGCCGAATGCCGGCATTGGTGAGGATGCCGAATTGCTCGCCGCTATCGGGCCGGTCAATGATGACGCGGAACAAGCATCCGCCGCTTAGCCAAAGCATTTGAGACGGGCAGCCCTTCTTACTGCCCGTCTTCTTCAGGCGGTCGCGAAGGCAAAACCTTCATCCGCCCAGCCGGTCATTCCACCAATCATGATCTTCACCTTGCGCCCGAGCCGGGCGAGGTTCAGAGCCGCCCGATCCGCGCCATTGCAATGTGGGCCGGCACAGTAGACGACAAAGAGCGTGTCCTCCGGCCATGCCTGCATGCGTTCTGCCGTCATATCCACATGGCGAAGATGAATGGCGCCCGGCAGGTGACGCTTTGCAAATACCGCCGGCGAACCGACGACATGCAGAAGCACGAAATCCTGTTCGCCCTTGTCCATGGATGCAAAGACATCCCAGCAATCGGTCTCGACCGAAAGCTGCTTCGAGAAATGATCGATAACGATCTCAGCGGGAGCCGCTGGTATTTCAGTGACATAGCTCAAGGTTCGTCTCCTTCTTATCAAGTGTCCGCAGTTTAGATCGTGCTTTTCCTCCCTGGCAGATGGCAGGATTGCCATATATCGTAAAGATCATGACAAACCATCCAACCCCCAGAAGCAATCCGAACCGGCTCGTCGTGGCGCTTGCCTATGACGGGCTTTGCACCTTCGAATTCGGCGTTGCCGTCGAAGTCTTCGGTCTTGCTCGCCCAGAAATGGGAGACGACTGGTATCGCTTTGCGGTTGCCGCGGTGGATGACGGAGAGATGCGCGCAACAGGTGGGGTTCGCTTTACGGCCGATGGCGGCTTGGAGCTTGTCGAACAGGCGGGTACCATCATCGTGCCTGGCTGGCGCGGGATGGATGCGCCCGTTCCGGACACAGTTTGCGCGGCGTTGCAGAGGGCCCATGCGAAGGGCGCGCGGCTGCTTTCCATCTGTTCCGGCGTCTTCGTTCTGGCGGCAAGCGGGTTGCTCGACGGTAAACGCGCGACCACCCATTGGCGTTACACCGAGGCCCTGAAGGAGCGTTATCCGGCCATCACGGTTCTGCCGGATGTGCTCTATGTTGATGAAGGCACAGTGCTAACCTCTGCCGGAAGTGCGGCAGGCATCGATCTCTGCCTGCATCTGATCCGTCGCGACTTTGGTACGAAGGCTGCCAATATGGTGGCACGTCGCCTGGTGGTTCCGCCGCATCGTGACGGCGGACAGGCGCAGTTCATCGATAAGGCCGTGCCGGAGCTTCATGAAAAGGCAAGGCTTGGGCCACTGCTCGATACGATGCAGGCCGATCTCAGCAAGAGTTTTACGGTTGCCCAGCTCGCGGATATGGCAGGCATGAGTGCGCGGACTCTGCTGCGCCGCTTCGAGGCGGCAACGGGCACCACACCGGCAAAGTGGCTTTTGCTGCAGCGACTTTCAAAGGCCAGGGATCTGCTGGAAACATCAGCGCTGACGATCGAGACAATTGCCGAGAGCTGCGGGCTTGGCTCTACCGCCAATCTGCGTCACCACTTCCGCCAACAGTTTTCCACTACGCCTGCCGCCTATCGCGGCAGGTTCAGCTCTACAGCATCGGCCCGAAAATCGAACTCGATTTTCGAAAAGCACGATGCGTAGTTTCAAAAAAGGTAAAGCGTCCTTTGTGCGTCCGTTAGGACGCACGGCGCTTTAGCCGCTTATGAGGGGACCCTGAGTTCCATCGTGGTGAGGTCCAGCCATCTGCCAAATTTCTTGCCGACTTCCGAATATTGACCTGCAATGCGGAAGCCGAGCTTTTCGTGAAGACGAATAGAAGCGACGTTTTCGGACTCGATGGCGCCGATCAGCACATGCACGCCGGCGGCCTTCGCGTGTTCGATGAGCGACAGCATCAGCAGCCTGCCAATACCGTGGCCGCGCGCGTCCTTATGCACATAGACCGAATGTTCGCGCGTGTGGCGGTAACCATCAAATGCGCGCCAGTCGCCAAACGAGGCGTAGCCTACGACAGCACCGTCCTTGATCGCCACGATCACTGGAAAACCGCGCTCCTTGCGCAGCTTGAACCATTCCTTGCGGTTATCGAGATCCACCAGGATTTCGTTCCAGATGGCGGTCGTGTTCTCCACGGCATCATTGTAAATTTCCATGATGCCGGCCAGGTCTTCGACGGTGGCGTCGCGCAGTTGAATGCTCATTCTCGATATCCGCTTCGTATCAATGTCTACCCCGACCATAGGGATCAAGGCAGAGCGTGTGAAGCGATTTTCGGAAGGCTTCAAGCGAATGGCGGGATCAGGAGCCGATCACCGGCGTAAGGCTGAAGCTTGTCATCACCGCGGAGTAATGGACCGCAGCGGCCACCACCACGAAGCCATGCCAGATGGCGTTCTGGAACCGCAGGCGTTCCCAAACGTGGAAGATCACGCCCATGGAGTAGATCATGCCGCCGATGACGATCAGCCACATGGTGATGGGTGCCAGATGGTTCGACAGAGGCTCCGCCACCATCACCCCGCTCCATCCCATTCCGAGATAAAGCAGGATCGCCAGCCGGTCATATCGTCCGGGATAGAAGCATTTGAGGAAAATACCGCCGAGAGCCGCCATCCAGATTCCGGCGAGCGTCAGCGCAATCATAGGATCTTCGATGCCGCGCTGGAGAAACGGGGTGTAAGTGGCGGCAATCAAGATGAAAATTGCCGAATGATCGAGCCTGCGAAGCAGCCACTTCGCCCGCGAATGCGGCCAGATGTTATAGGTGAAGGAAATGGAGAGACAGAGAATAAGCCCTAGCGCATAGATCCAAGCCGCAGCAATCGCGCTGAGGCTGCCCCAAAGGGTTACGTAGAAAATGAGCGCGGTTGCCCCCACAAGGGCAAAGGCAATGCCGACGCCATGCACGATGCCATCGGCTACAATTTCATGAAGGTCATACCGGCGGCCAAAAGGCCAAAGCTCGCTCATTTCGTTTTCCCGTCTGTCGTCGTCACATCATGACGCCATTATGAGACGGGAACAAGACGACGGGCCGCGTCAGACTTCACTTTCCGTTCCTGCCTGTTGCAAAACCGGAGACGGGTTTAACGGTCCACCAGTACCGAGCACTTGGCATGACGTACCACGCGATCTGCCGTGGAGCCGATGAAATAGTTGGTGAAATCCGGCGTGTGCGAGGAGATGATGATGAGATCCACACCGATCTCTTCCGCGAACGCCAGAATTTCACGGGCTGGAGCACCGCTTCGAATTTCCGTCAAAGAAATATGCGGCGACTTCGCCTTCAAAACAGCGAGCTGGCTCTTGGCGTCCTTCACCGCATTTTCGATGATGTCCATCGGCACATCGATTGCCAGATAGCCCGGCAGATCTTCCACCACATTCATCAGCACGATCTGGCCGCCTTGATCGAGAAGCGCCTCGGCCTTTTTCACCGCGCGCTCTGCCTTGTTGGCGTTGCTGAGATCGACAGGTACCAGGATTTTTCCGTACATGGCATGCTCCCTTCGTTTGGAAGCAGTTTTGATGCTTCCTGCCCGCAATTATAGTCTCTCCAGGAAAATTTCGCCATAACGGACGTCAAGTCCGAACGCGTTGCTGTCAACGATTATTAGACAGTTTATCGCCGAATGGTGAGCTTCTCGGAACGATCGACTGTCTCCATATTGAGGTCAACAACTTCGCGGCCTAGCGAACGAAATGGAGACGGTCCAATGGACACTGAAAAGCAGTTTGCCTTCACCCGCCCCGGCTATGTGGGGCAGGCGCATCTGGTGGTGAAAGATCTCGGTCAGGTCTCCCGCTTCTATCAGGACATCATCGGCCTTTCGGTTATCGACAAGAGTGCCAGCGGTGAGGTTCTTGGCGTCAATGGTCTGCCGCTCTTGACGCTGACAACGTCCAGCGGTGCCGAGAAAGCGCCGGCCACCGCAGCCGGCCTTTTCCATACCGCCTTCCTCTTGCCAAGCCGCAATGCCTTGGCAGACTGGCTAGCGCATGTGGCGCATAACAACATCCGGCTTGAGGGTGCGTCGGATCACCTCGTCAGCGAGGCGATCTATCTGTCCGATCCGGAAGGAAACGGCATCGAGGTCTATCGCGACCGGCAACCGGGCGAGTGGAACTACCAACCCGACGGTACGGTGGAGATGGCAACGAAGAGGCTTGATCTCCAGGCACTCTATGAGAGCGCCGGCAAAACCCCGTTCCGGCAGGCCGCCGAAGGCACGGCAATCGGCCATATTCATCTTCAGGTCGGCGCAATGCCGCAAGCGGATGCGTTTTATCAGGATGTTCTCGGGTTGAAGATCATGGCACGTTATCCCGGCGCCAGTTTCTTCGGCTACGGCGCCTACCACCACCATGTGGCAGCCAATATCTGGAACAGCAGGGGCGCCGAAACTCGCAAAGAGAACATGACAGGACTGTCCGGCTACTCTTTGAAATTCAACGAGAAAGAGACTCTCGACAAGGCGCTTTCCGCACTGGACCGGCTGGAAATTCCGACCGAGCGTCAAAGCGATGGGATCGCCGTGAAAGATCCATGGGGCATCGGTTTGAAGCTGTCTGCCTGACGCGTGGCCATGTGAAGCGAATTGGAAAGATCGCGACGCGCTCTGACCGCTTGAACAGGGCATAAATCACGTGCCCTTTCCTTATTTTAGCGGTTCTGGAACTGCGACCCGCACGGAGAGTTATAGCTCTCCATGAGGGGTCGGGAAAAAGATGAACAACCACGTTTTCAGCCGGAAGAAAAAGAAGAAAGCCGAAGCGCTTCCCATCGAGCAAAATCGCGACCCGGTTCTCAAAAGCGCGCTCGCCACGGCGCAGGACGATGCCCGCAGCCAGCAACCGCTGGGGCGTGAGGCTCTTGATGTGGCCGTCGCATGGTCGGTCGTCGGCCTCTTCGTCATCGTCCTCATGAGCGTGATCCACGCGCTTTCTCTCGTCCTCATCCCCATCGTCATGGCGATCGTCGTCGGGATGATCCTCGGTGTTGCAGCGGAAAAGCTCGGCTCCTACGGTATCCCAGGTTTCGCCGTCGCCCTCATTCTGTCATCGGCGGTGGCGCTCGTTCTGTTTCTCGTCATCAACTCGTTGGTCGAGCCGCTATCGGCGCTTGCGAATGAAGGTCCGGCGCTGCTTGAACGGACGCTTGATCGCTTCCTGCCCTACCTGCAGGGCTGGCGATGGGTGAACATTTCCTCAGCGACATTCAACCTCGGCAACATTTCGATGGAATCGCTGATCTCGCGCAGTGGCGAGATCATATCGGTGGTGGGTGCCAACCTGACGCCCGCTATCGTGCAGGGCCTGATGTTCTTCGCGGCGTTGCTGCTTTTTCTCTACAGCCGTCTGCGACTGCGTAAAGCGGTCATCATGGCCTTTCCGCAGCGCCATCAGCGGCTTAGAACCATCCGCACCATTGCCTCCATCGAAAACGTTCTGGGCTCCTACTTCGCCACCGCATCGCTGCTCTATGCAGCTCTTGGCGTTTCCATGGTGGTGATCGCGTTCCTCGGTGGTCTGGCCATGCCGTTTCTCTGGGGGCTCTTCGCGTTTCTCTCCAGCTTCGTCCCGTTTATCGGCATCACGGCGATGACGCTGGCGCTGGCGATTGCGGGCATCATCACGCATGACAATCTGTTTCTCGCGCTGCTTCCATCCATCGTCTTCTTCACCATCCACTTGCTGATGGAAAACCTGGTTTTTCCGGCGGTCGTCGGCAAGAACATGGAGATCAACCCGTTCCTCGTCTTCGTTGCCATCATCTTCTGGACGTGGATGTGGGGCGCAGCGGGCGCGATGCTCGCACTGCCGCTGTCGCTCATCGGCATGACGATTGCGCGCGAACTCTTCCCCTCGCGTCGGGTCGTACCAAACCTGCCAGACTGATCAGTCGGGCCTACTTGGTCAGTTGGAAGGTGGATTGAAGGCGGGATCGTCCAGCCGCACGAAGGTGACGCCGCGCGCTTTCAGAGCCAGCAGACCTTTCACCACACCCTCGCCTGCCTCATGGGTCGGCTGGTTGATGTGCGAGATCACCACATCGCCATCCTTCGCCGAGGCAATATGCTTTGCCGTCATCGCGCTTCCCAGAAGCGACCCGCCGTCGCCATTGATGGAGTAGCCGGCCACGCGCTCGCCGAGTTGGTTGATCGTGGTCATGGAGGTGTTGGTATATTTTGCCGTGGCGCCGCGAAACCATTGCGGCTGCCGGCCGGTCGCAGCAAGAATGGCCTGCCTTCCGCCTTCGACCTCCTGAACGACGGCCTGCTCGGAACCGGCCGCTGCAATGCCATAGATCGACACCGGCTTGTCCACCGCCGGGATATGATTTTCGCCGTGGTTTTCCAGTTCGAAAAGATCCGGGTGGGCCATCAGGATCGCGAGAGCATCGCTATTGTGTTTCAGCCAGCGGGCCGTAACGAAGATGGTCGCCGGAATCTTTTCCTGCACCAGCGTGTTGAGAATGCGAAAATCGGTCTTGCCCATGCAGGCATCGAGCGTGATGGCGACGCGCACCGGCGCACCCTTTGCCTGCGCCTTCAAAACAGGCATTTTGAGGCTCGGCTCTAGAAGCCCCGTTCCGGCAAAGGCTGGCATGGCGAGGGTCGCAAACAGAGCGGCAAGGGCAATAGGCTTCAACATATCACACGGGCTTTCGATCAAATGTCACTTGGCAATGCGGCTCTCAAAACGCCGGAATTATGGCGTTGCTGCCGGCAGCGCGTCCAGTTCGGCGAGCTTCGCCAGCGCTTCCTCGACACGCTGCGTGTCGCTGACACCGAGCGGCATGATGGGCAGCGGCGGCTGGCGGTGGGTGAGCGAGAGGAGATTTGCGGCCGTGTAGATCACGCGGTAGCTGCCAAAGGTCTTGAAGAGCGCCCAGAGCGGTTCAAAGGACGCCTGCAAGCGCTGCACCTCCGCCTTGTTGCCCGCCTTGGCAGCGGTGAAGAGACGCTGCGCCGGAACGGGCAGAAGCCCGGCAATCACGCTGTACCAGCTATCCGCACCCTGAAGCAGCGCGTCGGCGCAGCCCCAGTCACCGCTATAGCCAATGGCAAACCCCTCTCCGAGACGTGGACGTAGTCGTTCCAGTTCCGCCTTGAACTGCATGTCCGGAGGCAACGGCATTTTCACCGAGAGGATATGGGGAATATAGGCAAGCCGCACCAGCAGCTCTTCACCAAAGGTGAAATGGGTGGTGGACGGGTTGTTGTAGATGCAGAGCGGCAGCGCCGTGGAGCCAGCGACCGCGGCGAAGTGATGATACGCCTCTTCCTGGGTCAGAGGCGTGTAGGAGACAGGTGCCAGCAAAAGCGCATCGGCGCCTGCCTTTTCGGCATCTTGCGCCAGTGCAAAAGCCTCATCCGTGCGCAGCGCCCCTGCCCCGACAATGAGTGTTCGTTTGCCTTTCAGGCATTCGACGGCTGCCTGAACGGCACGTAGGCGCTCTTGGCGGCTGAGATAAGCATAGCTGCCGGTACTGCCGAGAAGTCCGATGGAATCGACGCCTGCCGCATCCAGCCTTTCGATCAGGCGAGACAGCGCTTCCACATCGACGCGGCCATGCTCATCTGCTGGCGTCAGCGGAAATGCCGAAAGGCCATGAAACCTGCTGCTCATACGACGTTACCCCGAAATCCCTCTTCGAGAAGGATTACGGGGCAAATGACGGAACGACAATAACGATATGAAATCATTGAGATATGGTTGCAGATAAGCAACTACTATCCCGTTGGCTTTCTCAGGTTCCGCAAAAGGTTCTGAAGACCCTCTCATGGTTCATCGGCGCCTGCATGTAGACGGAGAATTCCGGCAGTTCTTCGAAAGGACGGGCGGTCGCCTTCAGCATCTCGTGGAAAGGCGCAAAATCATTATCCTCGACGGCCGCGGCAATCACTTCCTCGATCCTGTGGTTTCTCGGAATGATGGCAGGGTTGACGCCGCGCATGGCCTCTGCACGCTCCTGGCCTGAACGGCTGTCCTGCGCCGCGCGGTTCCTCCAGCGCTCCAACCATTCGTCCGCAGCAGTGAGGTCGATGAACATGCCGCGGAACGGCTCGGCGTTATCGCTTGCGGCATCACAGAGCCTGCGGAAGGTCAGGGTGTAATCGACCTCCGACCGCTGCATCAGCGCCAGGAGATCCTGCACCAACTGCTCGTCACCCTCTGCCTCAGTCTGAAGCCCGAGTTTGGTGCGCATGCCGGAAATCCAGCGTTTCGGAAACGCCTTGGCGAAATCCGCCAGGACGCCATTGGCCATATCGACGGCCTTGTCCTGATCCTCATCCAGTAGTGGGATCAGGCATTCGGCAAGCCTTGCTATATTCCATTGGGCGATGCCGGGCTGGTTGTTATAGGCGTAACGGCCCTGGGCATCGATCGAAGAAAACACTTTGTTTGGATGGTACTCATCCATGAAGGCGCAGGGACCGAAGTCGATGGTTTCACCGGATACGGCCATATTGTCGGTGTTCATCACCCCATGGATGAAGCCCACCATCAGCCAGCGGCAGATCAGGTCGCATTGCCTCTCGGCAATGGCCTGCAGCATGGCGAGATAGGGCGTTTCCGATTGCCGGGCCTCTGGATAGTGCCGATCGATGACGTGGTTGGATAGCGCCTTCAACGCTTCGGTATCTTCGCGCGCGGCAAAAAACTGGAAGGTGCCGACGCGGATGTGGCTTGCTGCAACGCGGGTGAAGACGCCGCCCGGAAGACCGATTTCGCGCTGGACGCGTTCGCCTGTCGTCACTGCTGCCAGAGCACGGGTCGCGGGAATGCCGAGCGCGAACATTGCCTCAGAGACGATGTATTCGCGAAGAACCGGTCCTAGCGCCGCACGGCCGTCTCCCCTGCGGGAGAAGCGCGTCGGACCAGAACCTTTCAGTTGAATGTCACGCCGCCTGCCTTGGCGGTCGATCACCTCACCTAGAAGAATGGCGCGGCCGTCCCCGAGCTGGGGCACGAAATTACCGAACTGATGTCCGGCATAAGCCATCGCCAAAGGTTCGGCCCCCTGGGGCACGGCGTTGCCAGAGAAGATCGCCGCCAGCCGCTCATCGTCCATGCCCTCTACGTCAAGACCAAGCTCTTCTGCCAAGGGACGATTGAAGGCGATGAGCTGTGGCGCCTTGACCGGCGTAGGAAGAACGGCAGCGGTAAAGCGCTCCGGCAGGCGGGCATAGGAATTATCGAAACGGATCACGGGCTTGCTCCCTTTTGCCCCTATATTGGGTCTAGAGCCCGGCTTTGCCAGGGTTCAAGATGATACCAAGATCCGAACAGGTCAGCCAACGACTCATATGGACTGGTCTTCATAAGGCGGGAATACAGCTCGACCTTTTTGCCAGTGAACTTTAACCTGCCATTTTCATTCCTATTCTGAGCTTGGTTTGCAAAGAAAGGATAGTGGAATGAATGACATCGCTGCGCCAACCGAGAGCGAAAGCGCGATCCGCACCATTCACACCGATCTTCCCGTCAATGCCACATTCCATGTCTGGCTGAAGGCGAAGAAGCCGGATGTCGCAGGTGCTGTCTCGTTTTCAAACGCCAATGGCAAGTTCGGCGAAGTCTCCACCTCCAATCTGGAAGAGTACAGTTTTCGCATCTATCAGGTATTTGGCGGCGGGCGCGTCGACATCGCCTATGACACGATGACGACCGCCGTCTCGGTGATCTACTGGTTCACCGCCTCCGATGTGCTGGAGACCGGCATTACCGTCGTCCACACCAAGCCGGACAATGCCCCACCGGATCTGCCGGACAGCTATCACTTTCGCCCACCCTTCGGCTGGATGAATGACCCGAACGGGTTTGGACGGTTCGAGGGACACCCGCATCTCTTCTACCAGCACTACTCTCACGGGCTACGCTGGAACACGATGCACTGGGGCCATGCGATCTCGTCGGATTATCTGCGCTGGCGACACCTGCCCATCTTCCTCTTCCCGTCCGAAGATCTCACGACGCGGCCGGACAAGCGCGGTGGTGCCTATTCCGGATCTACGATCCCGCTTGTGGAAGGAACCGGCATTCGCGTCTTCTTCACCGAACAGGTGCAGGACCGTGTGCCCGAGCAACAAATCCAGCTCACCGCAACCTCCTCCGATCTGATCATGGCGGGACAGGCGGAGGTCATTCTCGGCCACCGGCCGGATGGGCAAGGGCTAACGCCGGACTTTCGCGACCCTTATGTGGTGCGCGGCCCCGATGGCCTCTGGAAGATGCTGCTCGGCAGCCAGAGCGACAGCGGCGGCGTCATCCTGCTTTATGAAACGCAGGACCCGACAGCCGCTTCCGGCTGGACCTATGTGGGCAAGCTTTGGGTGGAGACGCGCTACAAGACCACAGCGATTGAGTGCCCCTGCCTGCTGCCGCTCGATGGACCGGCCAATGCCCGTTCCACGCGCTGGGTTCTGACCTATGGCCTGATGCATTCGGAAGATCCGGCCACGGGACGGAAGAACCTGACGATGGCCGATGTCGGCTGGTTCGACGGCAAGAAGTTTGTAAAGGAATTCGGCCAGGAGCTCGATTTCGGCACCGACAATTATGCCTTCCAGGCGTTTCTCGATGGCGACAGCATCGTCGGCATTGGCTGGTTGGCGAATTGGGCGGATGCGACACCCGAGATCGACTTCCCGACCTCCATGACCCTGCCGCGGCGGCTGCATTTTTCCAACGGCGCGCTTCTGACACCGCCGATCGGGGCAGCGGAAAGTCTGCGGCACCGCATTCTGGACCGCACGAGACTGGCGGCTGGCGACCGGGTCGATCTCTCCACGGGAGCGGTGGAGTTGCTGTTCGAACTCAACAAGCCAGGCCTGCCTTTCGATCTGGAACTCGACCACCCGGATGTCAGGCTCGGTGTCGTCTGTGACGAAACTGGTCTGTGGATTCGCCATGAGGACGGTCGCGACGGTGCATCGCCGCGTTATGTGTCCGAGGGCGCACGCCCCTATCGCCTGCGCATCTTTGTCGATTACGGATCGATCGAGGTGTTTGCCGACCGGGGACGCTATGTCGGCACCAAGCGCATTGCCAGCTTCAAGCCGGTGCGCGCAGCCCACCTGAAAACTCTGGAGGGAGCGATCGCGCATGCGACAATCTGGAGTCTCAAACAGTAAATATAGGAACCTTTGCTGCTTTGGCGCCTTTCCTGAATGACGAGATTTTCAAGAAGGGCGATCAGATGACACAGATTAGAGAAACAGATCCGGTCCATTTTCCCACGCAGGCGAATGAGAACAAAGGCGAAAAACGCAAAGCGGGCAAGGGCATCGTGCTGGTGATCGCAGGCATCGGCATCCTGGCATTTGTCATCTACATGGCGGCGATCCTGATCGCCTCGACCCAATCCTAAATCAAGCCCGCATATCGAAGAGGAAAACCCATGGACCCGCGCGAACCGCTTCTGGAAAGTGAAGACGCACTCGATCAGGCAGTTTCGGACCTGGATGTAGAAGAACTTCCGGCGAAGGGCGAAATCCCGCAGGAGCTAGAGCACGAAATCGAGGAAGACGAACTCGAAACGGAAGACGACCCTTACCAAGAGAGCGACGAGGCCCTCCCGGACGACGCCGAGGAGCGCGTCATTGACCGCAATCCATCGCGCGAAGGCGGCGCTTTCGACGAGGTCTGACGGATAGCCGTTGCAGCCAACATCGTGCCTGAGCGAGCTGATTTATGCGGCTCGCTCAGGCGTATAACCCACGTCCTGCATGGCCACCATCGCAGTGTCAGCGTCGCCGTCTACCACGACCTTGTGCGATGACAGATCGATACTCACCTCAGCACCGGGCAGTGCCTCGCTCAATGCATTGCGGATGGTCTTCTCGCAGTGGCCGCAGGTCATGTCCGGCACGGTGAATGTAGTCTCAGTCATGGTCTTTCCTTTCTTTATCAGTTTTGATGGTTCGGCTTCCGGCCAGGTCATCCAGGATCGGGCAATCCGGCCTGTGGTCGCCGCCGCAGCAATGGGCGAGGTGTGATAGCGTTTTCACCATGCTCCTCATATCCTCGATCTTGCGCTCCAGGTCGGCAATATGGGTGAGAGCAATTGCTTTCACGGCCGAGCTTTCTCGCGCCTTGTCCTGCCAGAGTTTCAGCAGAGCTTCGGTTTCTTCCAGTGAAAAACCGAGGGTTCGGGCGCGCTTGATGAAGCGGAGATTATGGACCTCCTGATCGCCATAGAGCCGGTAATTGTTATCAGCACGGGTCGCGGGAGAGATCAGGCCGATCTGCTCGTAATAGCGGATCATCTTCGCAGAGACGCCGGAGGCCTCTGAGGCTTCGCCGATATTCATGACGTCACCTTTCCACCCGTGGCGCTTATGGTCTTGAGGCGCAGCGCATTGCCCACGACGAAAACCGAGGACAGCGCCATGGCACCTGCTCCGATCATTGGTGACAGCGTGATGCCGAAAGCCGGGTAAAGCGCGCCAGCGGCGAGTGGGATCAGCGCGACGTTGTAGCCGAACGCCCAGAACAGGTTCTGGCGAATGTTGCTCATCGTTGCGCGGCTCATTTCGATTGCGTGGACGGCACCGATCAGATCGCCACCGACCAGCACCACATCCGCACTTTCAATCGCGACATCCGTGCCCGTTCCGATGGCGATGCCGATATCGGCCTCGGCAAGCGCTGGCGCGTCATTGATGCCATCGCCGATGAAGGCAAGGATTTTCCCGCCCTGGCGGAGGTCGTGGATGGCCTCCACCTTGCCTTCCGGCAGGACGCCGGCGATGACCCTGTCGATGCCGACCTCATCAGCAATCGCACGCGCCGTCGCCTCATTGTCGCCGGTTACCATCACTACCTCGATGCCCATGCTACGAAGCGTTCTGATCGCCTCGACGCTCGAAGGTTTCAAAGGATCGGCAACCGCGATGACGGCGGCAAGCACACCATCGATCGCGGCATAAATCGGAGTCTTGCCTTCACGGCCCAAGCGCTTCGCGGCGTCGGCGAAAGATGCGACCGACAGGCCAAGCTTTTCCATATATCGATCCGCACCGACATCGACCTGGCGGCCATCAACGACTGCGCGGATGCCATAACCGGTGATGCTTTCGAAGTTCCGGGCATTCATCGGTTCGAGTCCTGCAGGAGCTGCCATTTTCTCCCGCGCCGCACGGGTGATGGCCTCTGCAATCGGATGCTCCGAGTGTGCTTCGACTGCAGCGACCAGACGCAGAACGTCGTCCTGCTCAAAGCCATCCGCGACGATCAGGTCAGTCAGTTCCGGCCGGCCTTTTGTCACCGTGCCGGTCTTGTCGACCACGACGATCTCGGCATTGCGCAGCTGCTGTAGCGCTTCGCCCTTGCGGAAGAGCACCCCAAGTTCTGCGGCACGGCCGGTACCGACCATGATGGAAGTCGGTGTTGCGAGCCCCATGGCGCAGGGGCAGGCAATGATGAGCACGGCAACGGCGTTGATCAATGCAAATGTGTAGGCTGGATCGGGACCGACGACGGCCCAGACGATGAAGGTCAAGAGCGCGATGCCGATAACGACCGGGACGAACAGCGCGGTGACCCTGTCGACCACCAGTTGAATGGGAAGCTTCGACCCTTGCGCTTGCTCCACCAGCCTGATGATCTGCGACAGCATCATATCCCCGCCGACCTTCGTCGCCCGATATTTGAATGCGCCGGTCTTGTTGATCGTGCCGCCCACAACCCCAGTGCCCACGGTCTTTTCCACCGGAACAGGCTCTCCCGAGATCATCGATTCGTCCACATAGGAATGACCGTCGACCACCTCTCCATCGACCGGCAACCGCTCGCCGGGGCGAATGACGACAACGTCGCCTGCCCTCACCTCGTCCACGGCCAAATCGACGACCTCACTATGACGCTCAATGCGCGCGGTCTTGGCCTGAAGGCTTGCGAGCTTTCGGATCGCATCGCCCGTTTTGCCGCTGGCGCGGGCCTCAAGCAGCCGTCCGATAAGGATGAGCGTGACGATGACGGTGGCCGCTTCGTAATAGACGTGGCGGGCATTTTCCGGCAGGACGCCCGGCGCAAAGGTCGTGACCAGGGAATAGAGATAGGCTGCGCTGACACCGAGCGCCACTAGCGAATTCATCTCCGGCGCCCCATGGAAAAGGGCAGGAAAGCCGCTCTTCAGGAAGCGTCGTCCCGGTCCAAAAATTACCGCCGTCGCCAACAGGAAATAGACGTAGTAAAGGTTCTGGGTATCGATCACGCCCATCAACCAGTGGTGCATCGGCGCATAGATATGCCCGCCCATCTCCAACACGAAGAGGGGCGCGGTCAGCACGGCTGCGATGATCACATCGCGCTTTAACGTCGCTTCGTCACCCATATGGTGGGCGTGATCATGTGCGCCGTGATGTTGATGAGCAGAGTGGTCATGCTGCGTGGCCTTTGCCGCGGCAAGTGGGAAGCCAGCGGCTTTCGCCGTTTCGATGACCATCTCGCGCTGGCGCAAGCCGCCCATACCTTCGACGAGGACCTTGCCGTCAGCCTCGACCTTTACATTGACGACCGTGGCGATGGCCTCAAGCACGCCCTTCAACCGTGAGGCGTCCGCCTCACCTTTCACGCCATTAACGAAAAATTCGGTTCGTGTAGGCTCGATTTCATAGCCGATCTTCTTGACCGCCGCCGCCAAGGTCTTGGCAGAAAAGCCTTCTGCAGGCTCCACCGTCAGCTTTTTCGTCGCGAAGTTGACGGAGCTGGAGGCGACACCCGGAACCTTCGCCGCCGCCATTTCCACGCGACGAACGCAGGACGCACAGGTCATGCCTCCGACGGGAGTCGACAAAGGCTCCTGCAATTGCTTGGGTCTGACCATCTCGTTCATCGCTTTCCCCTTTCGAGGTCTGTCACTGTCATGATTATGACGGGCGGAACTTCAAAATAGTTCCGACGTGAAACAACACGAATGTAGGGCTTCCCATCATGGGAAGGTCAAGGGAGGAAATTGCATTTTATGGCATGGTCGCCAAAACCGGCAGCCGCGGCCCATACGCACGCTCTTCGCGGAAAAGCTAAGCGCCGCTACGTCTCGCCAAATAGACCGTCGCCCCACCACAGCTCTGGTCGTCGATCGCATTTTCGATGATCTGAAAGCCACCGCCAGCGAGGATCACCCGATATTCCTCAAATGCCAGGCTGGCGTGATAAAGCGGTTGGCCACAGAAACGTCCAAGCGTTTCCCGGCGGTCTGGCCCCGCCGTAAACATCAAGACGGCCTCTTCCGCTGCCAGGCGCATGCATGTTTGGAGGACAATTTGCTGGTCGTCCGGCGTCAGGTGAAAGAGGCTGTGCCAGGCGATCAGGCCATCAAAGCGGCTATCCAATCTCATATCACGCATATCTCGGACCAGCCATAGATGGCCGGGAAAGCGCGCACGACAAAGCGAGATCAGCGCCGGCGAAGTATCGATGCCAGTCACCTCATGACCGTTTTCGATGCAGTAGCGCGCGATGGGCTCCCCGGCTCCGCAGCCAATGTCCAGTATCGAAGCCTTCGGCGGCAGATATACGAGAAACCTGTCCAGCCAATGCTTCTCCACCAGCTGGCGGCTGCGCGACCGATCAAAATCCGCAGCATATGTCTGGTACAGTGCGATGACATTGCTTGCGGCATCAGCAGACATGACCGCTTCTACCGATGGGTGGCGTAGCGCTGAATATCGCGCAGGAACTCGCCGCGCACCACCTCGCCCATTGGCTGCTCCGAGGGCTTGTCGCCCACGCGCAGGCGAACGAAGACGATGTGCTGACCTTCGCGTTCGGCCCAGCCGACGAACCAACCGAAGGGCCGATTGGGATCTGGCTTACCATCCGGCCCTTTCATGGTGCCGGTCCCGGTCATGCCATGAGCACTCCAGGCTTCCGCACCATCAAACACCGGAACGATGGCCTTGGTCTTGTTTTGCGCATCACGAGAAAAAGGCAGGTTGTTGGCCAGCAGTCGGCGCATGAACCCCACCTGCTCGACCGGCGAAATTTCCAGGGAGGTGTTCACCCAAGAGTCGGTCAGCCCATTGTCCTTGCCCGGCTCTCCGGCCACGTCACCATTTCCGAAACCGAGGCGCCGGACATAGGAGACAAATTTCTCCTTGCCGAGACGTCTGGTGATCTCGCGCGAATACCAGCGGATCGACTCTTTCTGCCACGTCGTCGGATCGACTGTCTTGCGCTCTTGCCAGGCTGCATCCATGCCCTTCTGCCAGTCCCAGGCCGGATTGAACTCGTCCTGCAGAATTCCGGCGTCATAACCGATCAGCGCAAGCGGCACCTTGAAGGTGGAGGCTGGCGAGACGCGCCTGTCGCAGGCGCCCTGCTGGTTGATGACGGCACCGGTTTCCACCGATGTGACCAGCGTGCATTCGAAAGGCTGCACGGCCTGAGCGCGCGCGGGCCCGACACCGGCTACAAGGAGGCAGATCGGCGCAAGAAGCGTTAAAGCACGCCGCACTCTTTCAGATGCGCTCTTCACGCTTGAGCTCCTGGTTTTGTCGCATGACGCCGTCGCAAAACCGGGTCACGTTTTTGCGCTGGCCATGCTTTTGACTTTGGCGCATGCGGGGTCCTTCATTGTCCGGCCGATCATCATAGCCGGGAACGGGCCTAAGAAAAGCAAGGTAGCGAGATACAGAGGTCATGCGGCAGGAATAGGACGGGATTTTGCGGGGCTGACGAGAGCGCACAGGTTTGTACTCAACGCGGTTTTTGCGCCTCCGGTCGCTCTCCCACCGTCAACGGCCAGTCCACCACGTAGTCTTCGAAGTCGTCCACATCGACGTCATTCTCATTGACGGTGCGACCACGCGCGGAAATGCCCGCCACGTGAACGGTTTCGGGATCACCCGACACCAGATGGTGCCACCAGTAGAGATCCTGCCCGTCCCGCACCAGCGCATAGGCGCATGTCGGCGGCAACCAACCGATCTCATCGACCAGCTTCAGATCGAGCTGGATACAGTCGGGCACGGTGGCGCGGCGGTTTTCATAATCGGAACAGCGACAGCTTGTGCCATCCAGCAGCTGGCAGGCGACGGAGGTGAACACCACCTCACCCGTATCCCAGTCTTCCAACTTGTTGAGACAGCAGAGACCACAGCCATCGCATAGGCTCTCCCATTCGCTGTTACTCATTTGCGCCAGCGATTTGGTTTTCCAGAACGGCGCGTCACTCATCGTTAAGATTTCCGTTTCATTTTGCATCTTCGGGCATCAAATAGGAAAGCCCGTTTTGTCGTATCGCCATAGGCTGGATTATAAGATAATTCTTAAATCCGGCGGAGTGGTGGTGAGGAATGACCCGCGCAAGCTTATCGCGTCAAGCGTTCACTCACCACATCGAACAGGAATACGTTTCAGGTGCAGGAAGACAACAACAAGAAACCGGCGCGCCGTAAACGCCATATTCTGCTTCGCATCGATTCCTGGATCGATTCGAGCCTGTGGACAGCCGCATCCCGTGTGTTCGATTTCTGGGAAGAGGTGACGATCGCCTCTCGCAAGCTGCATGTGCGTGGCTGGAAGAAATTTCTCGTCAACATGACCTGCAACGCGCTGACGGTCGGCACGGCCGGCTCCGTCGTCATGCTGGCGCTGGCGCTGCCCGCCTTCGAGGAAACCAAGAAGGACTGGCGCTATCGCGGCGACTTTGCCGTGACTTTCCTCGATCGCTACGGCAACACGATCGGCCATCGCGGCATCATTCACGAAGATTCCGTTCCAATCGACCAGATGCCGGATCACTTCATCAAGGCGGTTCTGGCAACGGAAGACCGACGCTTCTTCGACCATTTCGGCATCGATTTCATCGGCCTTGCCCGCGCCATGAGCGAGAATGCGCGTGCCGGTGGCGTCGTCCAGGGCGGCTCGACGCTGACGCAGCAGCTTGCCAAAAACCTGTTTCTGACCAATGAGCGCTCGCTGGAGCGCAAGATCAAGGAAGCCTTCCTGGCATTGTGGCTGGAAGCCAACATGTCGAAGAAGGAAATCCTCGCGCTCTATCTCGACCGCGCCTATATGGGTGGCGGCACCTTCGGTGCGGCGGCGGCTGCACAATTCTATTTCGGCAAGAATCTGACGGACGTCACCCTGGCGGAATCCGCCATTCTTGCAGGCCTGTTCAAAGCTCCGGCGAAATACGCGCCGCATGTAAACCTGCCGGCGGCACGCGCACGCGCCAACACGGTTCTCTCCAACCTCGTTCAGGGCGGCTTGATGACCGAAGGCCAGGTGGTCGGCGCACGTCGCAACCCGGCAACGGTCATCGACCGCGAAGAGGTCCAGGCACCCGATTACTTCCTCGACTGGGCGTTCGACGAAGTGCAGCGCCTGGCCAGGGACGGCAAGATCAAGGATCACACCGTGGTGGTGCGCACCACCATCGACACCGGCCTGCAACAGGCCGCAGAGCAGGCCATGGAAGGCAGCCTTCGTGAATTCGGCGAAGGCTACAAGGTCAAGCAGGGCGCAATGGTGATGATCGAGAATGGCGGCGGTATCCGCGCCATGGTCGGCGGTCGCGACTATGGTGAGAGCCAGTTCAATCGCGCAACGGCAGCCCTTCGTCAGCCGGGTTCTTCCTTCAAGGTCTACACCTATTCCGCCGCGATGGAAAAAGGCTACAAGCCGGAAACGCTGATTTCCGACGCGCCTGTCACGTGGCGGGGCTGGTCGCCGCAGAATTACGGCCGCTCCTATGCCGGCAAGGTGACGCTGCAGACCGCGCTGGCGAAATCCTACAACACTGTGCCGGTGCGGCTTGCCAAGGATGTGCTCGGCACGCAGATCATCGTCGACACCGCAAAAGCCATGGGCGTTGCCACGCCGCTTCGCAGCGACAAGACCATTCCGCTCGGTACTTCTGAGTTGACAGTGCTGGATCAGGCGACGGGCTATGCCGTCTTCCCGGCGAATGGCATGCAATCGCGCCGCCATGGCATCGAGCAGGTTCTCGATTACGAGGGCAAAGTTCTCTACGACTTCGATCGCGACGAACCGCCGGCGCATCGTGTGCTTTCGGAAGAAGCGACGTCGAAGATGAACCGCATGCTGGTCACTATCCCGGTGGAAGGTACCGCACGGCGTGGAGCGCTCGACAATGGTATAGTCTCCGGCGGCAAGACGGGAACGTCACAGGCCTATCGCGACGCCTGGTATGTCGGCTTTACCGGCAACTACACGACGGCGGTGTGGTTTGGTAACGACGACTTCACCTCGATGAACAACATGACCGGCGGCGCCCTTCCCGCCATGACCTTCAAGCGGCTGATGGACTATGCCCATCAAGGCATGGAACTGCGTCCTATTCCCGGCATCCAGAACCCGCTGCCAACCGGCTCGCGCCCGCAACCTTCCGCCAATGGCGCTCAGGTGGCCTCAGCTGACGCCAATGCGCTTCCGGCTCTCACCCGCCCTCGCTCTCTTTCGGCAGAAGCCACCCGTATTCTTCGCGCAGTCGGCCAGCAGTTGAAGGAGGCGTCTGCGCCGACCTTGTCGCCGCAGAAGGTGGCGGATGTTGGCGTTGATGGCGCCAGACAATAATTCGGCATCCGCTTAGTGCTGAGATCAACTTAGGCGTTAGCTCTTTGCTTGACTAGACCAAAAAGAGTACCATAAAAAAGGTCAACTGGGGGGCAGTGGCGTCATGGACCGTGATTTTTTAAAAATAGGGAATCACCGCAAGATTTCCGATATATATTCGCATTTCATGAATTCTTCGGAAATTGACAAGATTAGATTAGAAATTAGCAGACACACGGCCTCGATTTACCACCTTTCGCTTCATCACTATACTTTCGCAGCAAGCATCCCAAAACGCCAATGGCGTCAACGAGTGTCCCGCTTGTACTATGCTGGCTACAACGCATCGAAAGCTATCCGATTTGACAACGATGGTAGTCATTCCACCGACGTCAAAGACCACTCGAAAGTAGGTCTGCTGCCCGACAGATTTCCTAACAAGGCTACCTATGAAAATGAGTTGAAAAACTTACGTGAGGACCGCAATTCCTGCGATTATGATCACTTAAGCACCATTACAGATTTGCTAGCAAAGCCCAACGAGTACCAAAATTTGATTCTTCAATTCCTACGCGACACCCACGACTATCTTAGTGCAAGAGGCAATACTCTTGGAGGCCGCCCTTAATGAGCAACAAGCAACTGGATCAGATACTCGATCTATTCGAGAAGCGGACGGGATTGAATGGCCTATCCTATGAGGACGTGACAAAGGGCGAGAGCATCGTGAGAATCGTCTACGTGGCTAATGCCACTGACAGACTTTTTTCCATCTTAAATGATTGCATTAGAGAGACTCCAGAATCTGAGAACCTGCATGTGACGCTCAAATCAAAATCCAACGCTGCAATAGTCCAGAGCCCTGAATCAAAACTTCTTCTCAAAGTTCTTTCTGAAAGTCAGAACATAAACAGGCACAGTTTTCCTTCCGACTTTTTTGAACGCTATACGCAGTCGGTCTCGGGCGCTGAAGCCCAGATCGTGTCGTCCGCAAATCACGTAGTGACGGGAAGACGCGGGGCGGGGAAGTCGATGCTGTTGTTATATTGCTTGAAAACTCGTGAAATAGCACGCGCACCTAGTGTTTGGATCGACATTCAGGCATATTCTGGACGGAACGACGAGCAAGCTATATCAGACGTTATAACGGAGTTTTTATTCCAAATAGACTTCCCGGTTTCTGTGCTCGACGAGGCTCTGGCGATGCGTCATAAGATTGAGTCGACTGACAACAATATCGATCATATACGGAAAATTGTTCCAAAACTCCGTAGAATACTGTCAGAAGTTTCAAGAGAGAAAGAATTATTTGTCTTCTTGGATGATCTTCACATATTCAACCTTGATCTACAGCATATACTTCTTGATGTACTATACTCTATATTTAGAGGAAATAGGATATTTTTGAAGATATCCGCGATTGAAACCCTCATCATACCTTACAATTCAGCAAGTAAAATGGGCATCGAGATACCTCAAGACGCGCAGCGGCTCGGATTGGACTATAATCTAACCACTCCCGACCGAGCGGCTGAACATATCGAAGCGATCCTCGATTCACATGCTCGCTATGCTGCCTTGCCCTCCATAAGACGGTTATGTTCTAGTTCACATGTACTTCCTCGGTTGACATGGGTAAGTGCAGGCGTGCCTCGAGACGCAATAAATCTCTTCGCCCAATCCATGCTTAAGGCGAGTGCGTCTGGAAAACAGAGAGTAACCGTATCTAATGTCAATATGGCAGCATCTGACAATCTGAGTATTAAGATCAAAGACCTACAATCAGATGCGAGCGCCTCTTCCGATATTCTCAATGCTTTGCTTGAGCGAATTCGACAGTTCTGCGTGACAGAGATAAAATCTAATGCTTTTCTCGTGGAGATAAAGTCAGGTGATGACGGCTTTAAGAACGTGATGAGACTCGTTCAGCTCCGCCTCCTCCACGTGATCTCTGAAGGAATTACGCCTAAAGAGGCGGGCAAAAAATTTATGGCGCTAATTCTAGATTACGGCCTCTACACAGGCGTTCGGGCAGCTGCGAGCGTCGAGCTATTCAACAGAGATACCGAGTCCGTTTCTGCGAAAGATCTGAGAAAATTAAAAATCCTAAAAATGTAAGCTACAGTCCCGATCAATCTGTATCGGAGGCATAGCCTCGTCTGCAACCAAATCGCACCTCCAACCGTTTGCAAGAGCACAAAAGCGCCCATCGGGACTTGGGCGCTCCCCTCAATACCGGTTGGAGCCAAGACATGAGTGATGCATCCCACGGGGAAGCTTCCGCCTATCCTTTTCAGTTGCTGTTCGTGCCTTTTCCCTTTGTCTGCTTTTCGCTGACGTTTGCGACGGACATTGCCTATTGGCGCACCGCCAACCTGATGTGGTCGAATTTTTCGGCTTGGCTTCTTTTCGCGGGGCTGGTCGTCGGCGGTCTGGCAATTCTTGCCGGTCTTATCGATCTGCTCCGTCGGCGCACACGACCGATGCGTCCGTCGTTCGTCTCCATCATCCTTTTCATCGTGATGCTGATCCTCGCCTTCATCAACAGCCTCGTTCACGCCGGTGACGGTTGGACGGCTGTGGTGCCTTACGGGCTACTGCTTTCGGCCATCACCTTCGTGGTGTCGTTGATGGCTGTTTCCGCCTCCTCCCGCAAATATGCCCGTCTGGCTTGGAGAGTATGATCATGGTTTCTCGCATTTTAGCCCCCGTCCTGCTGCTTGCAGGCGTTGCACTCATTCTGCCGGCCTGCAGCGACCAAAACGATAATTTCGATATCTCCCAGCAGATCGGCCCCGACCCTGTTCTTCCCGAGCCCTCCATGAGCCTGATCCCCGACCTGAAGGTCGCAGAGGTGGTGGGCTGGAAGGACGGTGAAATGCCGACAGTGCCGGAAGGCCTGAAGATTTCCGTCTATCAGAAGGACCTCGTCAATCCGCGCACCGTGCATACGCTGCCGAATGGCGACGTTCTGGTCGTGCAGTCGCGGGCACCGGAAGGCGGGCAATCATCCTCGCGTCCCAAGGACATCATCCGCGGCTTCATCATGTCGATTGCCCATGGCGAAACCGGTGGACCGCCGAAGGAAAGCAACATCATCACGCTGCTTCGGGACACGAACCGCGATGGCATCGTGGATGAACGCCACGATCTTCTGAAGAAGCTCGACTCGCCGTTTGGCGTCGCCTTTGCCGACAACACGCTTTATGTCGCAACGTCCAATGAAATCCTCGCCTACCCGTATCAACTGGGTCAGAACGAAATCACCGCCGAACCGCGCGTGCTGACCCAGCTTCCGGGTGGCCCGATCAATCACCACTGGACAAAGGATCTGGCGCTGAGCCCCGATGGCAAGTTCCTCTATGCCTCCGTCGGATCGAACTCGAACATCACCGAAAACGGGCTGGAGGCCGAGAAGAACCGCGCCGCTATCTTGCAGGTTGACCGTCAGACAGGTGCGTGGAAGCTGTTTGCGTCCGGTTTGCGCAATCCGAACGGTCTTGCCTTCAATCCCGAAAACAAGGAGTTGTGGGCCGTGATCAACGAGCGCGACGAGCTCGGCCCGAACCTTGTGCCAGACTACATGACCTCGGTGAAGGAAGGCGGCTTCTACGGCTGGCCGTGGAGCTATTTCGGCAACCATGTGGATGACCGCGTGCATCCTCTCCGGCCGGATATGGTGGAGAAGGCAATCAAGCCGGATTACGCGCTGTCCAGCCATGTTGCTGCGCTTGGCCTCACCTTCTCGCTGAACTCGGCGCTGCCTGCCCCCTACCAGAACGGCGCCTTCATCGGCGAACATGGAAGCTGGAACAGGACGGCCTTCAATGGCTACCGCGTGACCTTCGTGCCGTTTGAAAACGGCAAGCCGGTCGGCAAGACGCAGGACGTGGTGACGGGCTTCATTCAGGGCGACAAGGCGAGAGGCCGTCCCGTCGGCGTCGGCATCGATGGCACCGGCGCGCTGCTGGTAGCAGATGATGCAGGCAATACGGTGTGGCGTGTTGCAGCCGCAGATGGCGCTGTCTCACCGGCGCCGATTGCGACCGACGATGTTTCTGGTGCACCGTCTGGCGACCCTGCCCAAGCGGGACAACCGGCAGCGCCTGCAGTTCCTCCCCAGCCTGCGGCACCTGCACAGCCCGCAGCTCCCGCATCGCCGGCACCGCCCGCCCCTGCGAATTGAGAAATATCGATGATGAGGAACGGCCGGCCACCTGATCGGGTGGCCGGCCCTTTTTATGGCGTCCGCGCGGCCTTACGCCCGCGCACCTTGGCGTCATTGAATCCAATCGCGGACCGAATCAGCGCCGAGAGCGCATCGTCATCAATGTCATCACCTTCGCGAAGGTCGATCGCACGGCGTGTCCCTCCGTCGAGCGAAGCGTTGAACAGACCGAACGGATCCTCCAGCGACGCGCCGTGAGGGAAGGTCATTTTTACGATGGAGCGATAGGTCTCCCCGGTACAGATGATGCCGTTGCAGGCCCAGACGGGCACGCCACGCCATTTCCAGTCCTCCTCCACACGTGGATCTGCACTGCGAATAATAGATCTGATGCGCGACAGCACCTGCCCACGCCAGTCCTTCAACTCGGCAACCCGTCCGTCAATCAACCGAGAAGCCGGAGAGCCTTCCTCATCTTCTGTCGGAGCGATGCTCACAAGGTCGGCGGTGTCCATCTGCATGTGCTCTCCTCCACCAGCAGTATTAGGTAGCACATCCTATCACATGCAACCTTGATTTGAACTTTAGAAAACTGAAAAACACGACAAGCGCACAGAAAGGCTGCAAAATATTGCAGGTCCTTCAAAGCCAAAAAAAGTCTTTACCTTTCAACGCGAAAGACAACAGCGGCAAGGGTTGCGCAGCTTGAATATCCCCATCGAAGGTGCGCAATTGCTCGCGAGGGACATCTCATCTAGGGGGAACTATTATGAAGAAACTTAATCCTTTGCTCGCCGCTCTGGCAGTGTTCGTCTGTACATCCGCAATGGCACAAGCCGACGACCTGACCTTTACGCTGAAGAACGGTACCAAGTCCGTCCTGACGCGCTTTTACACATCGCCGGTTGGCGTCAATGAATGGGAAGACGACGTCTTCGGCGAGCAGGTTCTCGAACCAGGCGAAAGCATCGACATCACCATTGCCGACGGCCGCACGGTCTGTCGCTACGACATGCGTTTCGAGTTCGAAGAGGGCTCCGGCCTCGACACGACGGAAGACAGACAGGATCTCTGCAAGCTTGGTTCTTACACGATCCACGAGTAAGCGAGGGCTCGGAGGGCGCTGGCCTGATCGATCAGCGCCCTACGGCATCAGCCCGAAAATCGGAAGCGATTTTGTAGGGCACGATGTGTCGATCCAAAGAGCGAGATGCGTCCGTTTCGCGTCCAAAGGGATCTACGCGCTCTAAGAACGAAGACCGAGTTTAGGGTGTCGCTTGCAGAACTCTACGACACACGCGCTTTGGAGCCGGCGCAGATGCACGCCTGGCGGGTCCAAGCCGCCAAAAGGGCGATACTTCGACCCGCCACCAGAGTTTCCCGACGCAGCGCATATCTAAGAGCCGGAATATTCCCGTACAGGTTTGTCCATCCCTCATGCAGGGCATTTCCCCGAGTCCGAATCAATGCTAACCGTGACACTGCTCCAAATCGGGAAAGCAGTGTGTTTCGAGTTCCGTTTCTTGTCGCCATCTCGCTCGTCATTGCCTTCGGCGGTGGCATCGTTTCCACGCTTGCGGCGCTGGAAGCCACATCCGGTTTCGGGTCGATCAAGATCGGCGCGTGGAACGCATTTCCCGAATCGCAGACGATCGAAGCGGACCCGTACGCCAAGGCGCACCGGGCGGATGCAGGCAAGCTTCTCTATGGAACGGCCGAAGGTTTGGCCTTTACCGCGGCGAATGACAGCAGCGGCCAGCGCTTGACCGGCCAGTGCCGCTATATCCTCACCGGCAACCTCCCGCCTGCCCGCTTCTGGACCATCTATGTTGCCGATCAACAGGGCAATCTTTTGGATGATGGATCTGGACGGCCAATCGCCCTGAATTCGCGCAATCTTCTGCACGGCCCTGAAGGTGGCGTGTCCATTACGCTTGCGTCGACGGCAACGCCGTTCAACTGGCTTGCCGTGCCGACAAACGGCGATTTCAAGCTGGTCCTGACGCTGCTCGATACCCCGATTGCTGGAAGTGCGGGTCTGATCGACATCACCATGCCGACGGTCAACAAAACGGATTGCGGCAATGCTTAGGCTCATTTTGGCGATCTTCACGGGCCTGGTGGGTGCAGCTGTCCTCCACCTCGTCATCCTCTTCTCGATCCCGCATTTTTCCAACCGCGATGCCTATACGCGCGCAGAATTTCAGTCTGTGCCCAATCGTTTTCATCTGGTCGACAAGGATGGTCACCGCAAGGGTGGTCTGAGCAGCGAAGACCCTTTCATGCGGGTTGCCGTGTGTACCTATAACGTCGAAGAGAAGCCGGTCAGGCTGTCGGCCTTCGGTGCCGTGCCGTTCTGGTCGATCGCAATTTTCGACAGTGCATCCAATGAGATCTTCAGCATGAACGACCGCACATCGGCGGGGGGTGAACTGGATATTCTGATTTCCACCCCGGAGCAAAGTGGGGCCATTCGCAAGGCGGAAGTCCAAGCGCTATCGAAATCAATTTTGGTGGAAGCAAATCGCAACGAGGGCTATGCCGTTTTGCGAACGATGGTACCGCAGGCAAGCTTCCTGGAAGAAGCAGAGCGGTTTCTCGGAGAGGCTACATGCGAGGCCGCACCGCTGAAGTAGACGCACTTCAGAGCATCATAAAAAGATCGGTCAGGCGTTGAGAGCCGTTTCGGAAGAAGCCGCCGCATTGCCCTTCCGCTTGCGCGTCTTGGTCTTCTCGGCGAAGTCATAACGCTCGTAGCGCACACCGGTAAAAAACAGCAGCTGCGCTGGGCCGGCTGCGATTGCGTTCGCGTCAGCCGCTTTGTGAGGACGGCGCGTCGCTGTCGAAATCGAAATAATGTCTGCCATTGTCATCTCCTTTCACAGGCACGACGGATGTTGTTGACCGGATCGCGATGCATGACTTTCCATCCGACGATCCAGTATGAGGAGGCGCCACATCGAGCTTTTCAGCAAAAATTTCTTTTTGATCTGCGTGCCGGAGTCTTCAGGACGGCGGCATCAAGCCGATATGGAATGCCAGTACCACTACATCGGGCATCACCAGTCCACGGACTGGGCATTAACTGAGGCTTGGACATTTCGTCCGTCCCTCATAAGCGAGCTCATGTCAGAACTTTAGCACCGAATCTCGGACTTGCCCACGACATTAGAATCATCGGGAGGTTAAGCAAAGGTTAATAATAAAATGCGGCTTGCAGCCTTCCCTCCAATGTTGAGGTTCATTGCGCCCCAATTACGGTTCATGCGAGAGGAACGCCAAAGTTGGCTTGCGGTTCCAGCGGGATCGAAAATCCTTTCGTTAACAAAACAGCTGTGAATAAGCTGAAAAATCCTCTTGCCGACGCCCGTGGTTAACAGGGCGTCAACGCATTCGTTATAGTTTGAGCGCTCCTGTAGTTTTGCGTCTGGTTGGGTATTGCGTTGACAGACCGTTTTCGAGAACTGGAACGGCCAAGGGCCGAGAGGAAGAAGGACGTGGTATTGATGGCAACCGTCTCGAGTTTCGAAGGCTTGCCTTACCCGTCGAAATCAGAATTGCGACAGTTCGCAGAACTGTTCATGCCGCTGTTTTCCGCGTCCACCGCCGAAGCGAAGAGAGAGGCGATTGCGGCGCTGTCGCAGAACCCGCACGTGCCCTCGGCCGTCGCGTTCTTCATCGCCAGCCAGCCGATTTCGCTGTCCGCACCGTTTCTCGTCTCCTCGAAGGCGCTGGATGACGAGACGCTGATTGCGATTGCACGAACGCAAGGGGCCGCGCACGCTCGTACGATCGTCCGGCGCGAAGACCTCTCCCCCACTGTCGTCGATGCCTTGGTGGGCTTACGTCACTCCCGCCACGCGACCGGCTCAACGCACGACAATCTTCAAACCTCTACGTCTCCAGCGGCGCTGACCGAAGGCGAGGCGCGTGCCGAGCGGGAAGAGAAGCTGCGCAGGCAACTGCGCACCATGGCGCGACAGATGCACCGCCCTGCGGGCGATACACTTGGCGTTCGCCGCCTGACCGAAGTACAGGAAGCCCTGCTTGTGCGGTTTGCACGTGAACGCGATGCAAGCCGTTTCGCCGCCACGCTCTCGGACTCGCTGTCCGCAAGCCACTGGCTGTCGGAGCGCATCCTCCTCGATATTTCCGGTCGGCAACTGGCAACAACGCTTGTCGGCATCGGCATGGATACCGACGACGCCATCTTCATCCTCGAATGCTTCTACCCGCATATGCGCCAGCTTGTCGGTGACATTAGCCGTGCGGGATCCATGCTGGAGTCGTTGGAGACAGCCGAGTGCGAGGAGCGGATCGAAAGCTGGCGACGGGCAGATCGCTACACCACGAGTTCCGGCAGCGCCGCCGACGAGCGTCGTGAGGAGCCCACTCCAGCCCACAAGCTTGTCGTGCGCCGGTAAGGTTGGTCGTCGGTTGCGGCAGAAGGTACGGGCCTGTCACCCAACGATGGTGAACAGCTCGCCGACGTTGTCGGTTTCAAGTTCGACCACCCAGAGATCGGCGTCGAAGCGACGCTCCTTTTCCAGAAGCGCCTCTACCTCGTGGGCTTGCGCGTCAGTGAGACGCCGTTCGAAGCGGCGCTCGGCCCTCACCTCCTCGTCTTCGGCGAAGCTCTGGGGTGCAGGACCATAAAGAATTTCGCGCCCATCACGCAGGCGTTGGCGGATGAAGATCGCGCCGGCCTCATCGGCCCCCTTTCGTTCGATAGCGGCGAAATCACCTGCAGCGAAGACGCGGCGCGTGAGGGCGGAAACGAAGATTTCGGATTTGAGGCGCATGGGAGAACTATAGGACCTCAGGGACAATGGGGCCATGCTTTTGTGAGCCGCGGGACTGGTCCTGGTCGCCAGGTACCAAACCGTGGGGGAATGGTGAAAGTCCCAATGAATTAAGCGTTTTGGCGTCAAGCGCTCGTCCTTTGAATCGCAAAAGGACGGCAAATCACCAAGAGGCTCTGTCAGAGATTCAACTGAGGCTCACAAGGCCCCGATAGATTTTAGCTTTTTCAGCACCGCTTCGCTCGGCTCGCCTGTTTCCGGCAGGCGATAATGCTTTTCGAAATTGCGAATGGCCTGGCGGGTCTGTTCGCCGGCAACGCCGTCCACTTTCACATCGGCATAGGCAATGTTGACGAGGCCCTGCTGGATCTTGGAAACCAGATCCTTGCCAACCGGCTTCGCGCCACTGTCGGACGTAAGAGACACGTTCTGCGCTTTTGGAGGATGCACCTCGGCATTGCGAATGGCGGCTGCGACGGGGTCGATCGCCACTCCGCCCCCATTGGCTGGTGCGGGTCGATCCTTCGGCAGGGCTTTGGGAATGGCGGCGACGGTCGTCGCGCTGTCGATCTTCAAGGCCGAGAGAATGCGGCTGGTCGGCTCACCTGTCTGTTCCATGCCGACCGTCTCTTCGAAGAAGAGGATGGCAGCCGTCGTGCGCGGGCCCGTGAGGCCATCGGCCGGACCATCGTAGAGGCCGCGTCGCGCGAGTTCCCGCTGGATTTCTGCGACGAGTTCGGATGGCGGATGGCTGCCGGCCGGCTGTACCTGACCGGGGATTGCCGTTCCCGAGCCCTGCCCTGCCGAAGTCTGCTGCGTGGGTTCTGGAACATCCGTCTCGCGCTCTATGCGGAACGTCGTGACATTGCCGTGCTGGCCAAGCGTCGACGTCATGCGATAGCCTGCAATGCCGTTCGGATCTTCCTCATCGCGGGTGCGCAGGAACGGGGATGGATGGTGGCCGGGTTGATACCAGAGAGCATTGGCAGCGACGAAGCCGAAAACGACAAGGAACGCGGTCGAGCCGCCGACCAGTTTGGGATGGCTGACAATCTGCTGGCCGAGGGCGCGTACGGCCACGGACAGCAAACCCGGCTCCTTCCGGACCGTCTTTTTCCTAGGCGATTTTCGCTTTGGCGCGGCCATCCGCAGTGTCCTTCCTCTTCATCATGTCGGCGCCACCCGCCGTGTCTTTCAGGCGCGGCGGAAATTCCACCGGCGCATCGGCATCTTCACAGCTGCTCAGCGGTTGGCCGGAGCCATCAGCCGGCATCAATATGGTGACGACCGTTCCCTCGCCCGGCTTGCTGGTGATGACAAGGCTTCCACCATGCAATTCCACAAGTCCTTTGACGAGCGACAGTCCAAGCCCCGTGCCCTCATAGCGACGGGTATAATCATTCTGAACCTGCATGAACGGGCGGCCCAGAAGTTCGATCTTGTCGGCGGCAATGCCGATGCCGGTGTCGCTGACCGTCAGCTTGAGCATCTCGCCCTGCAGAGCCGCATCGATCACCACCACACCACCGGATTCGGTAAACTTGATGGCGTTGCTGGCAAGATTGATCAGAACCTGCTGGATGGCGCGCTGATCGGCAACGACTTCCGTCAGATCGCGCTGGATGCGGCTTGTCAGCGTCAAGCCCTTCTGCTTTGCCTGAAGACCCAGCATACCTTCACACGACGCGATGACATCGCCGATGCGGAAAGGCTCCATCATCAATTCGTAGCGACCGGCCTCAAGCTTGCTCATATCCAGCATGGTGTTGACGACCGACAACAGGTGACCACCCGACTGGCGAATGAGTTTGACATATTCGCGCTGGCGATCGTTCTCCAGTTTGCCGAAATATTCGCCGGCGAGAATATCGGAGAAGCCCAGAATGGCATTGAGAGGTGTGCGCAGTTCGTGGCTGACAGCGGCGAGAAAACGCGACTTCGCTTCCGTCGCCGTCTCTGCCTCGATCGTCCTGCGGGCCGCTTCCCGGCGCAAGGCTTCCATCTCGCTGACATCGATAAGCTGACCGACGACGCGCACCAGCCGACCAAACTGGTCCCGCTCTGCCGTCATATCCATGCGTGCATAGACGAACTGAATCTGCCGATTGACGGAGCCGGTCTCGAAACGCAGATCGACGCTGGCGTGATCCTCACCCTGGCGCAGCGTATCGAAAGCCTGCATCAAGGCGATGCGATCGGAAACATGGACCATCTCGGCGAGGATATGGCCAGCGCAGTTCTGCAGCTGAAGCGGAAACTGCCGCAGGTCGCGGCCTGATACCGCGTGAACGATGCCCTGCTCGTTGAAGAACAGCAGGAGACCTGGCACCTGCGATGCAAGCTGCTCACGGTCGATGACAGCGTCCTGAGCCTCGCGCGCGGGCTTATAGACCGTCAGGAGCACGGCGCAGGATGCCAGAAACAGCGCAACGACAAGAGCTGCACCGAGCGGCAGCGCCACGGATGCCGGCAGGACAAAGCAGATGATGGCGGGAACGATGAAGAGCGCCACAAGAGAGAAAGCAACGAGGCGGCGCAGAACGGCGATGACCACCAAGCTTTCGCTGGCATCGTCTTCCATGCGCGACAGCCACATGCCCGCGACATGATCGACCAACGCAATCGCTTTTTCCGCTATGTTACGCAATACCAGTACACCGCATTCTAAAAGCAGCAGGCTCGAACCTACCTTGAAACATGCCCGACAATAGGGCTCCGCGGCTTAAGGAATGGATAAAAGCAAGCGCGCCAAAGCCGCCTCCAGCACCATCAAGTCCCATTTCGAGGCAAATCGGAAGCACTTTGTCTGTTATGGTTAATGACGGGTAAGCAGAGGATTTCCTTGTATTTTTTCGGTACCGTTAAGATTTGTGGCGGGCGTTATCGCCGCTAACGCCTGCGATTGCGCGCGCCCGCCGCAATTATGCTTAACATCGGTCGCTAAAATCCGATCCAAATCGCAATCGTCACCAGCGGCGGGAACAAGTCGCTAAAATTTGAATTAAATCACGCGGTTTTTTGCAAAGGGGTGTTGGTCTCTTGGCTTTAGGGTGTTTGCAAGCCCGGACAACAGGGCAACAGCGGATGATCCGAAAAGGGCGCCGGTCAAACAGGGTAGTCTTGCAATGTGGTTTCTGATCAAAGGAACAATCTGGTTTTCGCTGGTGCTGGTCGCATTGTCCTATTTCGGCGGCAACAATACCGATAGCCAGAACTCGCAAATGAACGTCGCCGGCGCGGTCTCCGCTGCCAGCGAAGCCTACCGTTATGTCAGCGCCATCTGCGTCGAAAAGCCGGACGTCTGCGTCAAGGGTGCGGAGACCTTCCATGCTCTGGGCGAGCGGGCACGCGAAGGCGCCAAGGTAGCCTATGAGTTGATCGACTCCCACCTGAACGCTGCCGATGAACCCAAGGTCGCCCCTGCTGGCGAAGCTGTCGCCAAGGCCGAGACCGTCGCAGTCAGCGACGATATCAAGACCGGAACCATCAAGGTCGAGAACACCATTCCCCTGCCGCAGAAGCGCCCCGCGCTCTGACGATAGAGGGAAGCGATCAAGCCTCGCGTCAATCTAAGCGAATTCGAGAGATTCTCTCAAAACCCCTTGTGGCTCATCCCGCCATAGATGAGCCGCCTGACTGCCCGACTCCTGATGCCCTGCCCGAAGCCCATGCTTCGTCGCAGGGCTTTTTTCTTGGGGCAGCGGTTCAATTCCATTCGCCATTGCCCTATATCGGGGCAGCAACATGGATGGCAGGCAAATGGCTTCTCTCGACAAGATCATGGACGACTTCTCCTTCCTCGACGATTGGGAGGATCGCTACCGCTACGTGATCGAACTGGGGAAGGAACTGCCGGATCTGGCGGACGAGAAAAAGACCGCAGAGAACAAGGTCCAAGGCTGCGCCAGCCAGGTCTGGGTCGTAAGCCACAGCGACGGCGGACCTGACCCAATATTGACCTTCGAGGGCGATTCGGACGCGCACATCGTGCGCGGGCTGGTGGCTATCGTGCTCGCCACCTATTCAGGCAAAAAGGCCTCGGAAATTGCCGCCCTCGACGCTATCGAAGTGTTTGGCAAGATCGGTCTGGTCGAACATCTCTCCTCGCAGCGCGCCAACGGCCTTCGTTCGATGGTCAATCGCATCCGCGAGGAAGCGCGGCTGCTGGCCGCCTGATCGCGGCGGGCAAAGCCGCCGCTCTCCTCGTTGTTCTCAATCGTAGAGGTAGTGCTTCGCCCATTGCGATTCCGGCACCTTGTCGCCCACCTTATAATCGAAGTTGCGGATGCCGAGTGTGGTCGGTGCTACCTGGCATTTGTATCTGAGGCGGTACCATTCGCCACCACTGCGGAAGACCGCGCCGGAAGCCTTGATCGAATCCTTGGCGACATCGGGATCGCCAAAGGCATAGGCAATCACCTTGTCGGGCTTCATGCCTTTCTGCTCCTTGGCAATGCGCTCCATCGCTTCGATATCGCACCGTTGTTCCAGGCGCTCCTCAGGCGCAAGCTGGTTCAACTGTCTTATGACATTTGCATCGATGGCGTAGGACGGAAGCGAGAACGAGAGGACGGAAGAGGCGGTCAAAAGGGCGATCAATAGAGGCTTTTGCATCGGATTTAATGAGGCTTTCTCAAGTCTTCTTGGCATTCTTCGGGCGGGGAAACGCCTGCCGCATCTCCTCGAAGCAGCAGGCGATGGCGTCGTCTACCGTCAGAATGTGATCGAAACCCGACGAAAATGTGCCCTGCTGATATTCCGTCGGGGACAATGAAACTTGATAGCGCCGCAGGGGCACTTTACATCATGAAAACGCAGAGTGATTTTCCTATGAAAGCGAGTTTATCTTGACCATTTTCAAGAACCTGCCCACCCCGCCCCATGCACAGAAGAAGCCGGTGACCGATACGCATCACGGCATTACACGCACGGATGATTACGCCTGGTTGCGGGCGGATAACTGGCAGGCGATGTTCAAGGACCCTTCCCTGCTCGACCCCGCGATCCGCACCCATCTGGAAGCGGAAAACGCCTACATGGAAGCCGCGATGGCGGATACGAAGCCGCTTCAGGATAAGCTCTTCAAAGAAATGAAGGGCCGCATCAAGCAGGACGATTCCTCGGTTCCGGTCAATGACGGGCCCTATGCTTACGGCACGCTGTTCGTGACCGGCGGCGAGCAGCCGCATTACTTCCGCACCCCGCGCGACGGCGGCGAGAAGCATGTCCTGCTCGACGGCGATAAGGAAGCGGAAGGCAAGGACTATTTCCGTCTCGGCGGACTCGATCAATCTTCCGATCACAGCCGCGGTATCTGGAGCTATGACGACAAGGGCTCCGAATTTTACACGCTTCGCATCCGCGATCTTGCGACCGGCATCGATCTCGATGATGTCGTTGAAAACACCGGCGGCGGTGGCGCCTGGGCGCCTGACGGCAAGAGCTTCTTCTACACACTTCAGGACGAAAACCATCGCCCGTCCAAGGTCTTCCACCATATTGTCGGTCAGCCGCAATCGTCCGACCGGCTCGTCTATGAGGAGAAAGACCCCGGTTTCTTCATGGGCGTCGGCGCCTCGGTTCTCGATGACTTCATCTTCATCGATATCCACGATCACGAGACGAGCGAATACCGCATCCTTTCCACCAAGGATCTGATGGCGGAGCCGCAGATCGTGGCCGAGCGTGAGGAAGGCATCGAGTATTCGATGGCGGAAGGCGGCGATGTCTTCTTCATTCTTACCAATGATGGAGACGCCAAGGATTTTCGGATTGTCGAGGCCCCGGTAGAGGCGCCTGGCAAGGAAAACTGGAAAGAGGTCGTGCCGCATGAGCCGGGTCGGCTCATTCTCTCCGTCGATGCCTATGCCCGCCACCTGCTCTGGCTGGAGCGCCGGGACGGCCTGCCGCGTATCGTCATTCGCGATCGCTCCACCGGTGAACAACATGCGATCGCCTTTGCAGAGGAAGCCTATTCGCTCGGGCTGCATGGCGCTGCCGAATATGACACCGACGTCATCCGCTTCAGCTATTCATCCATGACGACGCCAAGCCAGTTGTTCGACTATAATATGGTGACGCGCGAGCGCACGCTTCTCAAAACCCAGGAGGTGCCATCCGGCCATAACCCGGACGACTATGTGACACGGCGCGTCATGGCGCCTTCGCATGACGGTGCGCTGGTGCCGGTGTCGCTGCTTTACCGCAAGGACACACCGCTCGATGGTTCCGCGCCTTGCCTGCTCTACGGTTACGGCGCCTACGGCATCACCATTCCGGCCTCCTTCAGCACTAACAACCTGTCGCTTGCCGATCGCGGCTTCATCTATGCGGTCGCGCATATACGCGGCGGCAAGGACAAGGGGTTCGAGTGGTATGAAACCGGCAAGATGGAGCACAAGCAAAACACCTTCAAGGACTTCATCGCCGCCGCCGACCATCTGGTGACGGAGGGCTTCACCTCCTATAGCGGCATTATCGCCGAAGGCGGATCTGCCGGCGGCATGCTGATGGGGGCTGTCGCCAATATGGCGCCGGAGAAATTCGCTGGCATCATTGCTGCCGTTCCCTTCGTCGACGTGCTGACCACGATGCTCGACGACACGTTGCCGCTGACGCCGCCGGAATGGCCGGAATGGGGCAATCCGCTGGAGTCCGAAGAGGAGTATCAGTGGATCGCTGCTTACTCGCCCTATGACAATGTCGGCGCCAAGCCATACCCGCCTCTCCTTGCCATCTCCGGCCTGACGGACCCGCGTGTGACCTATTGGGAGCCGACCAAATGGGTGGCAAAGCTGCGTGAGAAGACCACTGGCGACGCGCCAATCCTGCTTAAGACGAATATGGCCGCAGGTCATGGCGGCAAGTCCGGCCGCTTCCAACGGCTTGAGGAGATCGCCTTCGAATATGCCTTCGCCCTCAAGGTTGCGGGAAAGGATCAGGTCTAAGGCCATTCAGCCAATTTTGGAGAGATAGGCGGTGCGCTTGGGCGCATCGCTGATTCTGCCCATTGTCAGAGTGATTCCCCGCGTAATGCAGGTTCGAACGGCGTCTGATCGTCGAAGAATCGGCATTTGCGGGGTTTTTGTTATTTTGCAAGCCCCTAAAGTGCAAAAACGAAGCAGGGGTTTGCCCCCTGTCAAGCACCGTCAAGGCATCCGAACAACGCGCGGCAAGCTTCGCGCAAGCTTCAGCGGTTAAAAAACCGTTAACAGCTTGGTGAGGCTAACGATGAACATCGACAACAACATTGGCGGAGCGCCCTATCAAAGTCGCTCACAACCTATTGAGAAAGTGCAAACAGACGCCGCTGTCTCAGAGGTTTCTTCGCCTGCCTTTTCCGGCAGCACGATTTCCTTCGTCAACGCCCTGCAAGCAGGCGCGCTGGCAAGCGTGCTCTGGACCGTCAACCGCGACGCGGTGAAAGAGGCTGCGGTGGCGCCATCGACCGTGGCACAAGGACCTTCAGAAGCTGCTGATGCAGCATGGGTCTATCAGGCCTATACGGAACACTGATACCGCCGGATGCTTCCGGCGGCGCTCACTCTACGGGCTGTCGCGACTTCAGGCGAAGCCCCGAGCATTGCAAGAGCGCGTTTCGCGCGTCTATCACGCAGCCGCGTTGATCTCGACGGTCACATGAGACAATTCTTCAATCTCTAAAAGCTTTTCCCGATAGGCTGCAGCTGGTGTCTCGCCTCTCGTGGACAAGGACACGATGGCCGCGTGATGGCCTGGGCCGACTTGCCAGACATGTAAGTCGGTAATGCTTTCTTCGCCCGTCTCGACCACGCCGCGGATTTTCGCCACGAGTGAGCGCTGCTGCGGCATCGCATCCACCAGCACCGCACCCGTGCTGCGAAGCAGTCCCCAGGACCAACGGGCAATGACGATACCGCCGACAATGCCCATGGCCGGATCGAGGAAGGTCCAGCCGTTCCATTTGCCCAGAACAAGGGCCACGATGGCCAGCACCGAGGTCAGGGCATCTGCCACCACGTGCAGATAGGCGGCACGCAGGTTGTTGTCGCGGCTCCCATGGTGCGCGTGCGATCCATGGGAATCCGAGTGATGAGCGTGAGCGCCGTGATGGTGCGCGTGGCTCTCATGGCTATGATCATCGTGATGGTCGTGAAGATCATGATGGTGTCCATGGTGATGGTGATCGTCCTTGAGCAGCAGAGCGCTGACGATGTTAACGACCAGACCGATGACCGCAACGATGATCGCCTGGTTGAAGTCGATCTCGACCGGCGATACGAAGCGCAGGGCGCTCTCCCAGGCAATCAGCAGCGCAACGACGCCCAGCACCACGGCACTGGCAAAACCGGCGAGATCGCCAAACTTCCCCGTGCCGAAGGTGAAGCGCGGATCATGCGCGTGCTTGCGGGCGTAAAGATAGGCAAGCGCCGAAATCAGCATCGCGCCCGCATGGGTCGACATATGCCAGCCATCGGCTGTCAGCGCCATGGAGCCGAACCAGTGACCTGCCGCGATCTCCACCACCATCATGACGGTGGTCAGAGCGATGACCATCCAGACGCGCCGCTCGTTGCGCTCGTGATGGCTGCCTAAGAAAACGTGGCTATGCGTGCCATCCGCGTGGCTATGTTCCATCGTTGCCATCATCGTCACCTTATCGAATGTAGGTTTTGAGAACCTGGGCCAGCTCTTCCGCAGCCTTGGTGCGTTCCTCGTCATTTGCGGCGTGCAGCACATGCTCGTGCAGATGCTCCTGCATGACTTCGCCCGTCAGGCCAGAGAGCGCGCCGCGAACCGAGGCGAGTAGTTGAAGAACATCGCCACAGGGCTTGCCGCTTTCCAGCGCCCGTTCCACCGCTTCCATCTGCCCCTTCATGCGCCGTATACGGGCTAGAAGCTTATCCTTGTCGCGGATCGTATGGGACATCTGCCTATCCTCACTATAGTATAGGGGGGTATACTATTTTCTCTTGAGGCCGACGGCAAGCCCCCTATGCTGCTTGAGAAGATGCAGATGGTGGCAGAGCGTTCGATCAGCCCTTCAGGGCATCGAAGAGCGGCATGCTGATGAGGGCCGCGGTTGCGATCATCCCATAGCAGATGCGGCGAAAGGTCTTCTCTTTGGCAAGGCCGAACATTCTACTGCCGAGCCATACACCGAGGCCGTAAACCGGGGCGACCAGAACCGCTAATCCTAAGAGCTTCACCGTGATGAGACCATTCCACAGATAGGCCGTGGCGTTCAACACGGTAGAAATCGCAAAATAGAGAATGATATTGGCCCGAACGATGACCGCCGGCACAGCCCCACCCAACCAATAGGCCACGACCGGCGGCCCGCCAATCTGCGCCACGCCGGAAAACACACCTGCGATCAGCCCGACGACCGCCGTCAAAATTGCCTTCGGCCGGTCCCTATAGCGCCAACCGGACATCAGGAGCGACAAGAGCACAACAACGATGACGACGATAGCCCAGCGGATGGTGACGGGATCCAGTGTCATCAGGAGGTGGACGCCAAGTGGTACGCCGATGATGGCGCCGACCGCCATGGTGAGCACGTCGTGTCGATCCGCCCGACGGACTGCCCCTGGTATCATGCCGAGCGTCATCACTCCATCGACCACTAGAAGAAGCGGAACGGCAATCTGCGGGCCCATGACCGAACTGGCGAGCGGCACGAAGATCAGCGCCGCGCCGAAGCCGGAAAAACCCCGCGCGAGACCCGCGCTCAGAGCGACGAGCACCAGAAATGCCAGGGCGGAGAGGGAAAGATCGGTCGATAGAATACTTGGCATGACGCGTGATCATTGAAGGGAGGCGTTTTCGCTTGCGCCATACTCCATCAGCGCCCGTCAATAGCCAACTGCTTTTCTCGAATGCCTGACGGTGGAGACCGCGAAACAATTGCGTTCCCATCTGCCGAAACCTATATCTCTACAAGCTATAGCTATGAGGATGAGGCCCATGTATTCCATCGGCGATCTATCGAAACGGACAGGAGTGAAAGTCCCGACTATTCGCTACTACGAGCAAATGGGACTGCTTAACGAGGCCGACCGCTCCGAGGGCAACCAGCGCCGCTACGAAAAGACCGATCTGGAACGTCTCGCCTTCGTGCGCCACGCCCGCGATCTCGGCCTCAACATCGATGCGATCCGCGAATTGATCGCGCTCAGCCAGCATCGCGAAATGCCGTGTGCGGGTGCGGACCGCATTGCTGCCGACCATCTCGCCACCGTGCGGGAAAAGATCGCAAAGCTGAAGAAGCTGGAGCACGAGCTGGAGCGTATCGTCTCGCACTGCGACGGACATTCCATCGAGGACTGCTATGTCATCCGGGCGCTGTCAGATCATGGTCTGTGCGATCACGATCATTGAGACGTCATGCCGGGAAAGGACAGTCACCAGCGCAGGCGACTGTCCTGTGCTGCGCCCCTAGCGGTTATAGACCGCTGTGATCTTTGCCGTGGCAAGGGTGTTGGCGCCAATCATAAATCCTGCAAGCGCGTTGCTGGCATTGTCCGGCAGGTCCAGATGCTCCGTGCCAAGCGCATGGACGGTGAATATGTAGCGATGGACTTCACCGGGCGGCGGGCATGCCCCGCCAAAACCGGCTACACCATAATCATTGCGGATTTCCTCGGCGCCTGCAGGCAGTGTCTTCTCGCCGCTTGCGCCAAGTTCGAGCGACGTTTGCGAGGCGTGAATATTCACCACGTTCCAGTGCCACCAGCCCGAGCCTGTTGGCGCATCCGGGTCGTAGGCCGTAATGGCAAAGCTCTTCGTGCCAGCCGGTGCGCCAGACCAGGATAGCTGCGGCGACTGATTTCCGCCCTCGCAGCCAAAGCCCTTGAACACGAAGGTCGACGCAAGTTGCTGACCCTCGGCAATCGACGTGCTCGACAATTTGAAGTCCGCGGCGATTGCTGTCGTGGCGGTCAGAAGAGCCAGAATGACGCCGGTCGCAACGTTCTTTTTCAGCATGATGTGGTGTCCTTTCCAGACGTTGATCATGCTCAAAGACATAAACCGGCCGGGAATTTCGAGCTTCCGGCTCGCGATCAAAGACTATCGAAAAACGATCAGAATTCGGCTGTGCGAATGGAGCGTGGCTTAAGACCGAATCTCTTGCGGAAGGCCTCGGAGAAATGCGAGGGCGTCTTGAAGCCGCACTCCAACGCGATACTGGAGATCGGCGTATCCGTCGATTGCAGCATCCCAAGCCCCTTCTCCAGCCTCGTGTTCAACAGGATCTGCGAAAATCCCGGACCGGATTTCGCCAGCCACCGCCGAAAACTGGCTTCACTCATGGCAAAATGGCGCGCGACGTCTTCGGCCCGCCAAGGCTGGCTGATGTCGGTCTCTATCAGCCGCCGCACCTTGTTCCAGGGTTGATCTTCCCCTCGCCGCGGCAGGTGGACACCGTGATGGCGGAGCCAGACCAACGGCTCCAGAAGCCGATGGCGTTTGACCGACAAGGGTAGAGTGTCATCATCCAAGGCCTGCCGCGTGACCTCCACTACATCATAGTCCGCGCTTGCTGCTTGGCGAACGATCTGGACACCGGGCGAGCCTGACGCCCGCGGTGGACCGGCGAAGACCGCATCAATCAATTCGTGATCGTAGTAGATGCCGGTCGCCCGATAATTCGTAGCGCTGACAGGACGGTTTTCCAAGGTGACGATGGAACCAGAGGGGAAAATCAGGAGGTCACCCGCCTCGCCCACGAACTCGCCATTCACGGGGCAGACGACCCTTTTGCTGCCGGCGCAGATGAAGCACAGGAAGGTCACGCCGATGAACAGATCCGTAAATGTCGCGGCCGTGGCCTGAGTAATGGGAAAAATCGAGACGCCCGTGCCTTGAAAACCCAACTGCTCTGCGGATTGCGCCGTCATCGATGCTTTTGTCCCTGCCATTGACTTATCGAGCGCGAGAGCACGCCGCGCAGACACATAGCGGACCGAGGGCGGGCGATGTCAATGTGCCGCTCGCCCTCTGGCCGATATCAAAAACGGACCCATCCAAAATGCAAAAACCGCCCCTTGACAGCTTTCCAATTCGAGCGCATTGAATCGCCCATGATCAACGAACGCGCACCCATCTCCTGCACGTATTTTTGGGCCTACCTGTAAAGGGCGGCTCGACAGATCACTTTGTCAACAAGCCGCCGTCAGGCGGCTTTGTTGTTTTCCAAGCGTCCTGACGGCAAAAGACCAGACAACCGAAGGACCAGAACCATGACCGAAGACAGCCTCCTGACACTGCCAAGACCGCCCGTCGTCACCATTCGTGGCGCGCGCGCAGCCGATCTGCCTGAACTCAACGAGATGATCACCCTGCTCGCCGCCCATCATGGCGATGCCGCCGCGATCACGCCGGAGAAGCTTGAGCGCGATCTGTTCGGCCAGGTCCCCTGGATCACCGCACTGGTGGCGGAAGCTGCAGGCGAGCTTATCGGTTACGCCATTCTCGTGCCGCTCTACCGCGCCCAGGAGGGCCGACGCGGCATGGAGTTGCACCATCTCTTCGTGCGGGACGGCCATCGCGGTCACGGCACCGGTCAGCACCTGGTGGCGCGCGCCCGCGACGTCGCAAAACGCTGCGGCTGCGACTTCCTGTCGGTCGGCGCTGCGACCGGCAACTTCGCCGCACACAAGTTCTACGAAAACATGGATTTCGTTCCGCGTCCCGTCACCGGCATGCGCTTCATGCAGGCAATTGCCTGAGCTTCTTCGCTTCTGGAGGATGACATGACTCGTATTGCCATTGCGCTGACGCAAGACTTTGCCGACTGGGAGCCTGCACTGCTTGCCGCTGCGGCCCGCAGCTATCTCGGTGTCGAGATCGTCACCGCTTCACCCGACGGCCAGCCTGTGACGTCCATGGGCGGATTCAAGGTGATGCCGGACACGTCCCATGACGCCCTCGACCCGGAGACGATCGACGCGCTGGTCATCCCGGGCGGCTTGAGTTGGGAAAAAGGCACTGCACCCGATTTTGGCGATCTGGTCCATCGCTTTCGGGCAAAAGGCCGCGTGGTTGCAGGCATCTGTGCTGCGGCCAGCGCGCTCGCCGGTACCGGCATCTTGAACAGTGTGGCCCATACAGGCAACGCACTGGCGTCGCATCAAAAATACGGCGGCTATGACGGGGCAGCGCTCTACCGCGATCAGCCACAAGCCGTCAGCGATCAGGGTGTTGTCACAGCACCAGGCAATTCACCGGTCAGCTTCGCGAAAGAGGTGTTGAACGCCCTCGGTCTGTGGGGACCGGAAGCCGAAGCGGAGCTATCGGTATTTTCCGCGGAACACGTGCCGATTTAACGATCCAGCACACGGCAGAGGCGCGCCGGTCCTTGCGCGTCTTCTGCTGTCATGGCTCGGCGAAGATCGCGGCTGTTGATATGGAGGCTGCGCTCGAAGGGGATACTCAGCCGCTCGATCTTGTTGGTGGCCGCCGCGAGAAATGCTTCGCGGTTCGCCACGAAGTAAGCGCGACAGGTCTCTTCTGTCAGCGCATCATTGATCAACACCTTGAAAGCAAGCCGATGCATGGCGCAGAGCGCGCCATGACCGGGAACGGAAAAACGCAGGCAATCGAGGTCATCGCTCCAATCGACTGCGTTCTCCTCTGTCATCATGTTACTTTGCAGCGTCGAAGCGCTTGAGGAACAGGCCGCTGAGCGAGCCGAGGATCAGCCAGAACACGAAGCTGGTGACGGTGGCAAGCACGACAAAGCGGCGTTCCAGCGGCAGCGGCGCCAGCGCATGTTCACCCGCAGGCGGCAATGGCGCACCGACGACATGCGGCGCAACGATCAACACAACGGCAAGGATCACCGCCCACGGTTCCGAGCGGCGGAAGGCGAGGAGCGCTATGCCTCCGGCAGTTGCGGCAGCGGTTGCGATCCACCAGACCTGACGCGCACCAAGATCGGCAGCGGGGCTACCCGGCAGTTCCGGCGGCAGGCCGATCATCGGGGCCAGCATCACGGCGGCGAAACCGGCGAGCCCCCAGAACAGACCTTCGCGCCAGCCGCCCTGAGAGCCGCGAAGCGAGATCAGACCCGTGAGTACCAACGCATATCCGATGGCCGTCAGGACATTGGCGGCGACGGTGTAGGCGTTGCGCTCGAAGCCATCCGCAGGTGCCCAGGCTTCCGCGTCATGGTGATGATCCGCGGGCGTGCCGGCATCATGTGAATGACCCGCCTCGCCACCGGCACTCTCGAAGGTTTCCGCCTGCAGGATCAACGGCGTGGTGCCGACCGCCTGCATGGCGCTGACGGCAAGACCCGCAATCAGGCCGACGAGGACTGCGGTAAAGACGATGTTTCTGAAAAACGGCATCTCATCTCCCCTCAATGGCAGGGGAAAGCATTGGCGTGACGTGTATCATGCGCCGCATTGTGCATGGCCTCGACATGCGAGAAGCCAACGAAACCGACAATGAACAGGCCAAGTGCAACGGCACTCAGCGCCTGTAAGAGTTTCGATGTGGTCGAGGACACGGCGCTCGACGCCGTATTCTGCTGGATAGACATGGTGACCCTCTTCTTCAGCGGCGCGCTGCTATCAGGCAGCCGGACGCACGCGTTCAACCTTCACCACGGGGAAAGACAAACAGGGCTTTTCGGACGGATGGTGCCAACCCGAAAACCGTGCTCTTCCGGACACCCCGCCGGCATTGACGACACTTCGTAATGGCAGGTCTCCTGGCTCGCGGGTCGTAACCTTGAAAACACCTTCCCGATGCCAAGTTTGGCATCAGTGGCTGTTGTTTTCCGGCTCACCGCTCACAGTTGCGGGGGCAGCCACGAATGAGAGCAAGGCTCCTATCGTGTTCCCTTTTCACTTTCCGGCAGAACCGGAAAGACCATCACGCCTCTGTTATCGGTCAGGGGTTGTGGAGAGTCAATGCGAGAAGCTTGAGCCTCCCGCATTCACAGATGTCAACGCGCCGGAATGGCCTTGAGATAGGCGGCGATCGCGTTGCGATCTTCGGCCGAAAGCTTCGCCATATTCTGCTGCACCTTGACCATGGATCCGCCGACGCTATCGAAATCAGGGGTAAAGCCCGTTTCGAGGTAGCTGGCGATATCGGCGACCGTCCAGGAACCGATGGCTTGCGAGCCCGGCGTGATGTCAGGGATCGTCCCCTCACCCTCCGGGTTCGGGCCGCCCGCCAGCCACTTGTCATTGACCAGGCCGCCAAGTGCCGTGCGTGGTGTGTGGCACTCGCCGCAATGGCCTGGGCCTTCCACCAGATATTGGCCGCGCGCCACATCGGCGCTGGCATTGGCAAGCTGCACCCGTGGCGCGCCCTTGTCGAAATAGAGGAATTTCCAGCCGCCGAGAGCCAATCGCATGTCGAGCGGGAATGGCAAATCGTGAGGAGGCGCGTCGTTGGTGCTGGCGGGCAGCGTCTTCAGGTAGCCGAAGAGATCGTTGATATCCTGCGCCGTCATGCGGGCATAGGACGTGTAGGGGAAGGACGGATAGAGATGCTCGCCGTTCTTTCCGACCCCTCGGGTCATGGCATCGCCGAACTCGGCTACCGTCCAGCCTCCGAGACCATGCTGCGGATCAGGTGAAATATTGGGGACATGGAAAGTGCCGAAGGGGGTTGGCAAGGCCTGGCCGCCGGACAGCGTCTTCAACGCATCGCCGCTGGCATTCGGGGCGGCATGACAGCTTGCGCATCCACCTGCCCAAAACAGCGTTTCACCATTGGCAAGATCGGGTTCACCCAGATTGGCCCAGTGGCTTGGCGGCTGGCGCTCAGGTGCTGTCACCCACATGAAAATGCCGAAGCCGGCGAGACCTGCGACCGCAATACCGCCTGCCAGCTTTCCCCAGATGGATGCCATCCGCCTCTCCGCTATCGATAAAATATCATTGAAGGAAATAGCCCGCCGCTGAACCGGCGGGCTCTTCTTGTGCCGCTTACTTCTTCACGCGATAGGCCTGATGGCAGGAACTGCAATCGGCGCCGAGCGTCTTGAGGGCAGCCCCCGTGCTCGCCTGATCGGTTGGCAACTGGGCAAGAACGGCATCGGCATCCGCGCCGAGCTTTTCTGACTTCGCCTTGAAGTCCGCAAAGTTCTGCCAGATGGCAGGCGACGCAGCGCCGCCTTCAGAACCCGCCGGGAACTGATCCGGGAATGCCTTGGCGTTGGTGCTGATGGTGGTGACAGCTGTCTTCACGGCTTCGGCATCATAGGGCTTTTCGCCCTTGGCGATCGCGCCGAGCGCGCCCATGGCGCCACCGATCTGTTTCATCAAGCCTTCGCGCTTTTCAACCTCGCCGGCCGCGGAAACCGCTCCGGCGCAAAGACAGCCTATGAGAATGGATGCGGCAATCGTCTTGAATTTCATGCTCTCTCTCCTTGTTCCGGTGGCACCGGAGGTGGTTATTCGCCGTTCCGCATCGACTTCACGACGCGCGGATGCGTGCCGGGCGGCACACCGAGTCGAACAGAAATGAAGATGCAGGCTTCACATGGCAAAAAGAAGTCACATTCAGGTGATTTTCCAGAGGAAAATCAGATACCTAAACTTGGCTTTTTCAGTTTCCTTTGCACCCGTGGCAAGCGGCCAAAAAGGCTGCCAGTACTGTGGCGCGGCGCGGCCTTCTGGACAAATCGGCGTTAGCTTTCGGACGCCAAAACAAAAAAATCGCACGAATTGCGCGTGTCGAAAAATGAAGCAAGACGCTTACGGGTGAAACTTCAGCCCCTGGCCCGGTAGCTCTGGTGTTGGTGGCTCATAGCCAATTGTCCAGTTTGCTTCGAGCGCCTTTATGAGCCCAGCGGCGACTTCATCGATTGCAGCCGAGCGGACGTCCGAGTTCTTATCCGTAACCTGCTTAGCGATGGCGTCTGGAACGGCAAGCAGGTGCTGAGCAAGAAAGTCTGCCAACTCCTCCCGCTCGACACGCCTACCGGTTTCGTAGAAGCGGAACATTGCGCTGACGTTCTTTGATACGCGCTCGCCAATCTCTAACGAACCGATGGACTGCCGCCGCCGCCCGACGCCCGTGCCAGCGAATGCTCGCAAAAACGTCATTGGGCTCACCATTATGGCGATGCGGATTTGCATGCTCAGTTCATCAAGATTTTGGCTCATCTCACCTCCAACAAAAATGCGGGCCTTTAAGCCCGCATTGATGTGGCATTGAAGACCCTTTAAAGACTAGCCGAGTTCCCCCTGCGCGGTGGCAGGGACAAAACCATAACTCTCCAGATGGTCAACTGTTCTAGCGATCAGTTCGACACCAAGCGGAGCAAGGCACCGTCGCCAGATTTCGGCCGGTGTATCGTCCTTGCGAATGAAGCACCAATCCTGAAACACAACGTCGCCCGCGTCCATGTCCCCGGTCAAGTGATAGACTGATCCGCCTGTCACGCTTTCCCCTGCCTGGATCGCGTCCTCGATTGCACGCTTGCCCTTGTAGAGGGGAAGAAGTGACGGGTGATAGCCTACGCACCACTTAGCGCTTGCCCGAAGGCTTGCTGGCACGAATGCGAAGGAACCGGCAGTGATCAGCATGTCTACGGGTTCTGGCAAAACGAGATCATTCAATCCCCGCCCGCCATAGATGAACGTCTCAATGCCCTCCTTATCTGCCGCCGCTGCTAGTCTGTCTTCCTTGTCGGGTGCTGCTACGATCTGCACCGCAGCAGCGCCACCGACCGCTTCCAGCACCTGCGCCCCGATCCACTTCTGTCCAATCAACGCTATGCGCATTCTCGCACCTCTACCCCTTCGATGTATCTGAAACCCTGAACGGCGCGGAAGTGACCGCCATAGCCCGACTTTGTCGAGTTCCCACGGCCGAGTTCCTTCTCCGTCGCGCCCTTTCGGCCGCCGTAGAGAACATGGGAAACCTGCGTCCAAAGTGGGTCGCGCCGAAGTGCTGCGGCGAGGCCCGGATGTGATGTGTGGAAGAGCGTCGGCATAGGCTTCCCATATCGGTTTTCACCTCGACGCCATGCCGCGCAAACCGCGTTGAGGAACCGCGTCCCGACACCCGCGCCCTGCCATTCCGGCATCACGACGAGGCGGCAGGCGCGAGCCTCTACCAAGCCGGGACGGGTGGAAACCGCGAGGTGAGCCACCGGCTCGCCGTCGACGAAAGCGACGTAGCAATCGGCAGCAATCATCAGCGGGAGTTTCAGATAGTGATGCGGTTCAAAATAGCGCCACCATCTCCAGTCGGTCTTGCGGATTTCCATGGTGATCGAGGGGCGTCGCCGATCTAACCTCCCGGTGAAAACACCTGTCGCTGTGTCGAAAATCCAATCGGGATCGAGCCAGTCAATGATATCGTAATGGCAGGACAGAAGAGCAGCCCGACCGCCAGTTCGCCGCCACGCTTTGCCGAAAGCGAGAGCACCGATGCGAGCGATTTGCCGATCAACGACGGAGGTGAATTCGTCAATGACGACTTCACTCGGCCGTTCGCAGATGAGGCGCGCAAGATCGGCTCGGAACCGTTCGCCGTTAGAGAGAACCGAGTGTGGCCGCAGCCAACTCGGCACAGAGCCCAGGCCAACGGCCGAGAGCGCAGCCGTGGCGTTGTCGAAAGAACCTTCAGGGTCGATGGCATCAATGATTGGCCGGTCTGTCGGCCATTCGATCGCGGCGGTTTTGTCGCCTCCGAAGATATGCCGACCGAGCGTGGTTTTACCGGAACCAGACGGCCCCACGACTAGCCCTATTCTCCAGTCGGTGTCTTCGATCGGAAGCTCAACCGACATTTCGAACCGGCTTCCATCGTCCACATTGAATAGGCTTTTCACCCTTGCGGAACGATAGCTTTCGAAGTCTTGGCAGGTGTTCGTGATGTCAATTTTCATGCCACCACCACCTTGATTTTGCAGTCCCGGAGAGAGTTCAGCGCGTCATAGAGCGACGCTTGTTCCGCTTCGGAGGCGCAGACGAGAATGACGCCCCATTGCGGTTTGTACTTGTGCCCGTTATGCGCGGGCGCTTTTGAAGGCAAGGCAGGTAGTTCAGGCTTTTTGGCCAATTTGCAGTTCCTTTGATGGCCGCTCCTGGCGGTCAATGACGGGCTCTGCTGGCCTCAGGTGGTTCATAGTGCCGCAACGGCGGCACTTGATTTCGATAGTGTTTGCGATGGCTCCCTGTCCAGCTCGAAAAAGAAGGGCTGAACAGGAGCCACAACGAATGTTTTTCATGTCAAAAAGTCCACGACTCAGTCACAGAAAACCCGCCCTGCAGGGTACGGGTGTGACGGTTATCGCTTGGTGCTGTCGGACGGGTCGGTCGCCAAACTAGGCCCGTCGTTGGGATGCGTCGAAACATCCCAGCCACCCGGTCTTTACCGGGTGGCTGAGCTTTGTTGAGGTCAAATTTCGGGATCTGGAACGAACATCAAGCCTTGGCTTTCAAGGTTGCTCACCGCCCATCCGAGCGCGTTATCAGCATTGGTGGCCGTGAACATGATGAGGCCTTCGAGGTCGGGGATAGCCGCCTGCCATGCCGAGACCACAGCATCCGGCACAGACTGCCCGTTGGTGTACCAGTGAGTAGCTGGTGTTGAGGGCGTGGGGGCAGGATCGATGGGAGCGACCTTGCGAATAAAGCCAATGGTGTACTCGGGGGTGAGGTCGTTGACGGTGGCTGTAACGCTATCCTTTTGAGCGTCGGTCACGAGTAAGGCAACTGTGATGGACATGACGATTTGCGGGCTCCTTACCCAAGTGCAAGCCAAGCGGCTCTGATCTTATTGTAGTCCTCAAGGCTGACACGCTTCTTGCCGAGAAGCAGTCTTTTAAGGCTTCCACCCCAACGGTTGATAGTGTTGCCATTATTGTTGAGACCGCCAATTATATTGGCTCCTCCATAGACCGAGCCGGAGAAGGCCTGGGATTTCTCAATGGCTCCGTTGACCATGATGTCTACGAGAGAATTCCCGACAGAGACACCGATAATGACGTCAGAGGCCCCTCGCACATCTGAGGTGCCAAGGTAGGCGGCTCCCTGGCCGGCGCTCACTCTTACGAGGCCGGTTGTATACTGGACACCCAAAGCCAGCCTGTTCGGAACGCCATCCTGGCCTCCATAGAGGAACGGATCAAAGCCGTTGAAGGCAGACTGGACGCCCACTTGAGCCATGATGAAGTTGTCACCGCCCACGTTAGCCAGCCAGTCTGTAGACAGGGTGTCATCAGAACCGTCGAACTTAATGCCTGACACTTGCACCGTGGGCTTGAAGGTGTTTGTGGCTTGACTGGCGTAGTGCGCAGGCACCTCTCTGATCGATACATTGTCGATATCGCAAGTGAGCGTAGAAACAGAGCGTATGAAAATTCGGGCATTGGTGTTGTTGCAAAGCAAATAGTCGGTGAATACGCCGTTCCCGGTGCGGGTCGGGCCAACGGAGGCTTCGATCTGCAATCTGAATTGACCAGCAACATAATTCGAAACCTCATAGGTCACTGCGTACAGGCGACCTATAACGAAGCCATTACCGGACTGCAGAACGTTGCCGTTAGACGGTTCCGCATTCATATGGAGCTTGCCACTTGAAATGGTTGAGGTTGCCGTCATAGCCCAATTGGAGCCAGTGTCGAACCCGCCGTTCACCACCTTCTCAGGCATGGCGGCGACGGCTTCGCGGAGTGTTTTGCTGCCTTGCTTGGAGCTGTCGACCACAAGCCCCGCAGCATCCCCGGCATTGGCAGCAGGAGTTGGCCCGGTGTTTTCAACAAAACGACGGGAGGCATCCGTGAAATCGAAGTAAGCGTAATCTTCGCTGGCGGGCGAGAGGATCGACTGGATGATCTGCCATGCTGGTTTCACAACGGGGCGATTGCTGACGAAGTCCCGGAGCGTCCCGAGAAGCGGCGGGCGCAACGGGCTAGTAAGTGGAAGCTCAAATGGTGATGTCATTCGCTGCTCCACGCCTTAATCGTCTTTGCATCTGAATTACCTGTCAGCCTCACCTTTGCAAATGGGCACCGCGCAAAGCGAAGGATAGGCGGAGAGCTCGCGGCCTGGATCTTTCCCAGAGATACCCAAGGGGCGTTAGCATCCACCCTGCCTTGTACCTCGACCTTCGCTTTCGATCCTGCTGGAATGTCCGCCTGGATTGAGAAATCTGCGGCAGGGCTGAACTCAGCGCCGTCTAACGTTACCGCATTCGAATTCAAACGTTCCGTCATCTTATGCTCGCTTGTGGTTAGGGCCAGTAGGCAGGGTTAGTGGCGTAATCAGCCGGGATTTGCGGGAGAGCTTTCAGCGTGAAATATGCGGCGTAAAGCGGCTGACGCCAGTCGGCGGCCGAATCGAGGACACGCCACCACTCGGAAGCCGTTATGATGGTGGGTCCAGTATCGGTTTTGATGCCGATCTGACGATCACTTTCGCCCATGTTCATCGCTGCCTGCGCAAGGGGTGTTACTTCCTGCATCCATCGCTTCATGTCGGCGTCGGTGGTGCCGAAGTGATGGATGCCGCGATCGTCTCCAAAATCGAAATCGAAGCCGAGCGAGAGGCGGCGGTTTACTTCCGCGATCAGCATTTCGGCAGTCGGAACCGCTGCCAACCATTGATGGCCGTCCCATACCTGACGCCCGTCGATCGGCGCGGTTGGAACCTCAATCCCATTGGCCATGTCAGCCGGAATTTCCTTATCCATGCCGTCGAAAGAACCGAGATACTTCCCCCCGGCGTCCACATAAAAACGCTGCACGGTTGGTGGCCTTGGCCTGCTTGGAACTTCAATGGCACCTACGAATGCTTCCGGCATTTCGCCATCAGCGTCGTCGTAGCTGCCCAGGTAGACACCGTTACTGTCGACAAAATATCTCTCCATTAGGGCCTCCCGACCACGATCACATCGAAATAATTAGGGCCAAAGCGTCCTACGCCGCCGCCTGTTTTGTTAGCGTAATGGACGCCAGCATTGGCAAAAGCGATGCGGATGTTGGTTGCGTCAGTCATGATGGTGTAGCCTGACTCAGCATAGTTCTCGTCGCGCATCGCCGTGCTTCCAGAGAACACGATCCGCTCGCCGATGACATATCCGCCTAGACCGTTGGCCTTACAGACGAAGATGAGAATGACATCTTTAGGCGCGAAGCTCAGACCATGCGCCACAACCAAGGAAGCCCCTAAAGACCAAGTCTGTTGTGGGCTGACAAAGCCACGCAACGCGACGGAAAGACCCGAGCCAAACTCGGAAGCCATGTAGCCGGAGAAGGCCATGTCGCCGGTAGAGAAGACAACGGATTTGAGCCCCTGCACGTTGTTTGCCAGCGCCGCGAAATCCACGCTCCCCGGCACCTGATCAGCGGCGTATGCCTTGATCCAGTAGGTGAAGGTTTTGTTGACCGGCCGAGTTTCGCCAGTGCCTATGGGATAAACACCAACACCAGATGTGTAGTTTCCAGTGATGCCCCCGACGCTGTCATCATCGTTTTTGTTCCCCGTCCACGCAGGAACCGGCGAGATGGATTGAAATCGAACACGAGCGCCCTGATTTGCATCTATGGCCGCGAACATATCCTGAGTTGACTGCGCCTGCGTCGATCCGAACACACGCCCGCTATCAACAACCTGACCAGAACGCCAACCGCGCGGGAAATAGCCGCCCATGTCTTCGATGATCGGATCGCCGTTACCATCGACGGTCGCGCCGTTCGCCAGCAGCCACGCACGTAAGTCAGGGTATGCCGATGTGACAGCCGCGCCGTTGTGCAGCAGGTATCCGGGCGGCGGGTTATTGCCATTCCCCTGCATCATGATCGTGGTGCCAATCGGCATGCCAAACAGCTTGCCGAGAGAAGCTTTCGTAATGGCCTTCAACTCGCCGTCAACCAGAATGAAAAACTTGTCGGCCGCCGCTGCAGCTGTCACCAGCGGCGCCGCGTCGAAAGCCCCCTCAATGCTCCCCTTGCTGGTCTCTTCGGCCTGCTCGGCGTAGTGCTTCGCGTCCAACGCGCTCTGGGCCGCTTGGAGTTTCAATTCCTGCGCAGCATCGCGATAGCCCTTTGCCGAGCTTGCCGCAGCCTCGGCCGCCGCAACGATCGCAGAGGCAACCTGATCGTTAATCAGCCTGAACTTGCTGGTGTCGTAATCGGCAAAGCCCCATACCAGCATCGGCGGGACGAGGCCGCCGGCAGCAACGGGATTGTCGTTGTTCGAGACGATGGACAGTGCCGCGCCGCCATTGAAACTGACAGTCGGCGCGGCTGTATTTGCAGCGGTGATCGGCAATGCGACGATCAGCGATCGGGAAACCGGAACGCCTGTTCTTGCCTTGATGGCGTTGGAGGTTGTACCGGCAATCTGCTCCGCCTCGGCCCACTGCATCGGCAGGTCAAGCACGCGCTGCCATGTTACCGGCGTTCCCATGAGCGGCTTATAGACGCCATTGTTCTCCACCGTCTCATCGGCATAGACCCACGCCGAAATCAGGTTAGACGCTACGGCAGAAGAAGAGAGGTTCGCGGCCTGCATCGCGGCCTTTGTCGCGAAGTAGAGCGTGTTGCTGCCGCTGATTGGAAGAGCGGCACGCATCGGGCCAGAAGCAAGGAGCTGCTGCGCCAGCTTATCGACAGGCTGTCTACGGGTGGAGCCGCCCTTCATGCCTAGTACGTGATCGAGCGTCGAACTCTCTTCGACGTTCGATGTTCTAACGCCATTTTCATTTTGCATGCGTCACCTCAGATAATCGAAACTTGGAATGGACCGGCCAGCGGCCCCGCGACGCCTTGGTCGTTAAGCGGCTCCAGCCAGAAGTAATGTTTACCGGCTGCAAGGCAGGTGGCGGTTTCGAGATAAACCACCGCATTGTCGATGCTACCGGCGAAGTCTACTGACGCGCTGAAGGCGAACAGGTTGTTGCCGGAGACCGCCTGTATACGGTCGGTGTAGGAGCCCGTCGCGGTGCGACCAGTGCCATCGCGATCCGATCCTCCGGAGAGGCGCGGGCGAACCTCACCGGCCGAAACCGTCGCGTCAAAGCCGATGCGATACCATTTGCCCGATGTGGTTGTGAGAGCGGCGCTGATCACTGACGCCGCACCCGCCGACTTGCTGGCCTTGCCGTTTGCGATCGACCAGCCGGAGCCGAGTGTCCAGCCGGTTGCCGATGCGAAATCGCCGTTAGGAACCAGCCGTTCGCGGGTCAGGTCGCCATCGCTCAACTCATAACTGCGCGATGGCGCGACAGTGAGCGGCGTCCCGACTGCATCCGTGTTGACGTTTAGAACGCTGGCGGTGGAGCGGTAGAGCTGGATGGACGTCGTGGCGGTATCGTCACCTGTCTGGAACAGTATTTTCATGCCACCGAGCAAGGCTTGAACGGTGATTAAACTGCTGTCGAGCGCCTTTGGAACCGGCACGTCAGCGCCGCCAATGACGACGGCGACAGTGCTGGTATAGGGACCGGCCACACCAGACGGAGACATAGCTCGGGCGCGCAACTGGACCGCAACGCCGCTTAGATAGCTATCGAGCACCACGCCGCCGTCAGCGGCCGGCACGATGATTGTCGTCCAGGCTCCGGAGCTACGATGGTCGATCTGGTAAGATGCCGTGTTGACGGGACCGGAGCCCGGCGCGAGCTGCGCAACCAGACGGTTTGCAACACCGGTTCCCTCAATGCCAGAGGTGATAGCCGTCCAGCGCGGGACGGGTGGCTGCGCGTTCGACGCACCGACCTCAGCGCCGACACGACCGGACCACGCCGGCGGAACTTCGGCATCCGTCAGCTCGTCAATGATCGGCGCTGCATCCAGCAGATTACAGACGCTCGCCATATCCTCGCCCGCCTCGATGCCGGAGACGATCAGCGGCAGGCTGTCGCGGGTGGAGGTTCCAAAATGTACCAGTGAGCCGATCTCAGGCACGTCGCCACCGTCATGCGATAGCGTCAGCGCGTTAGAGATGCCGGGCATGGTGTCCACGGCTCTAACGACAGAACGGCCCACCGGATCGGCTTCCGACAGCCCGGCGCGGAACCGGACGGCATAGGTCTGGCCCGCCAACATCTCCACGTCCTCATCGAGCGCGATCATTGCGCCCTGGACGTCGATCACGCGGGCAGAGATCATAACGCGATCGAGTGCATCGAACGACGCCATGACCAGATCGCCCCGCGTGGCAACGCGAACAGGTCCGTCCTGGATGACGGAGTAGGTGTCGGGGCGGTAGATCAGCTCATACATGCGGCGGCGCGCCTCACGCCAGATTTCGTCGGGGTTTGTTTTGCCGGGAAACTCGATCTGTTCAGTCAGCGTGATATCGCCGGTGTGACCCGGCCACGGCACGATCCGCTCTGCCGACTGATAGTCGTTCGTGGCGTCGAGGAATGGCACGCGAAATCCGTGTGGCGGATCGAGATAAACCCGGCTCGTCTGAAACGAATGGCTGTTGCGCGAATTCACATGGTCGATGACGAGCTGTTGCGGGCGGTCGATGACCACGGACCATTTCACGCCGTCGTGACGGGGTGCAGCGCGGCCGGCAGCCGCGATCTCGGTCAGAACCTCGCGGAGCGTCATGTCAGCGTCGATAACCTTGTCGTACCTCAAACCCTTCGCGGTGCAGAACTCGTGCCAGTCCTGGAGCTGGATAAGATCGATACCGGAATCGGATGTTGGACGGGCATTGGCGGTGCTCTGGAGCACGTAGCGGAACAGCGCGGCCGGGTTGCGCGTCTGGCGGAACACCCAGCGACCGAGCGCCGCATCCCAATCCAGGCAGAGCCGGGCGGCGGTGGCGTTGAACGCATCGAGCGCCCCGTTGATCTGATGCGTTGCTTTGATGCGCAGCGCGACGAGCGCCAGCGGCTTTCCAAAATTGATCGGATATTCCGGCCGGATCGTCTGGAGTGCTGCCCACACGCTGCGTGACGCGATCTGGCTGGACGTGTGCTCATCCGTCATGCGGGTGAGTTCGACCTCATAACGGCCGCGAGCCGGAAACTGCCATGTGTGCTGGCGGTAGATCGCCTCCGAGCGTCTGGCGCTGATGGAGAGCGTCGTGAGCACCGTCCAGTTGGTCGCACCGACGAGGCGGTAACGAATTCTGATTTGAATGGTGATCGTCTGCTGGCCGCCGCGATCGTTGATTTCGACAAGGCCTCCCGGAAACGCCAGTATGATCGAGCATTTATCGGCGTCAGTGCCGGTGTAGCGAACAACCGGCGTCTCGACAGCGGCGGCTCCGGTCGTCTCGCCGAGATCGTTACGAGGATACGGACGCGTCAGTTCAGCACCGACATTCTCCTCAAAAACCTGTTGCGGAAAGTATGTGACATGAGCGTCGGCGGCGTAGCCTTCACGAACCTCGATATCGACCTCGTCATATGAATCGAGGGACGTTTCACCGATCTTGAAATCCGAGAGCGCAAGAGGCCCATAGCCGTAATTAAACAGCGCACGCACATACTGCCAATCGCCGACGATCTCAGTGTAGGACATCGCCGCAAACGGCGCGGCATAACGATGCTCGCCAAGAACGTCCGGCACTGGACCGTCTGGCTTCATTGGATTGCGCCAACTGGTGATCTGGTAGTTCGGAATATTCTCCGCGTTTTCCCGTCCTGGCGGCTTCGGAGGCGGAATAAGTGCGTTGATCAGAAGATTTCCGAGAACCGACACGCCCATGCCGATCACGCTTGAGGCGATTGCGAAGCCGGTCGTTCCGGCAGTAAAGCCCAGCCCCACAGCCCAGTATTGTCCAAGCGCCACGGCTGCGATCGAGACCACAATCGAGAGAACAGCCCTCAGGATGCTTTTCCCCGGAACGATGCGGATCACCACGCGCGCTCCAGAGCGTGGCCGAACGCGATGCCACTTGCCGATCGGCACCACGATCGAACCGCGCTCGTTGACCAGGATCACGCGGGCTTGCGCAAGATCGGCGGGGTTTGCAGCCGGTAGAGCTGCCGCGACCATTTCGGCGACGGTCGAGCCTTCCGGCATGGTGAGGTCGATACGGCCAGCACCTGGATCGAACAGAGGCGCTGCGAGCACCGGTATCTCTCTAACGGGCGCGTTCATGGCGTGATCCGCGCGGCAAGTCGGTAATGCCTGTATACGCCGCTTCGGCGGGTCGCCCATCTCCCGCCTCGATAGTGCTCAAGGCACGAATGCGCACCTTCAGCCATGTGCAGCATGAGCCCGTCAGAAACGACGATACCCACATGTGCATCGAGCCTTCCGCGACGAAACACTGCAATGTCGAAAGACCTAGCCAGACCATCGACCCGCGCCCAGGACGTGCTCTCTTTCGCGCCACCGATCAGCGCGGAGATCTCGGCGTGTTCATCCGTGCTGATATAGCCATCAGCATAGGAAGGCAGTTCAATGCCGAGCTGCTGCGCAAACACAATGCGAACCAGTCCCCAGCAGTCGCAACCGTTGAGCGTTCTGCCGTGGTCAAGGTGAGGAATGCCGACGAAAGCGTTGGACCAATGTTCCATCATTTATGCATCCCCGGAAACCGCTGCTTCGTCATCCGATCGGCGGGATAGTATTCGTCTTCGATAGGCTGACGGGAAAAGTTGACCGTAATTTCACCGGCGTTCATGTCAGCCGACAGGATGCGCATGTCGCGATACTCGACCTCTACCTGATCAGGAGATGAGGCAAGAACGACGGCCATATGGATTGTGCCCTGCGTGCTAACAGAGCGCAGCACTTCAGCCATCCGGCGATCAACATTCTCGAGGATAAGGTTGCCGCTTGCTGGTGCGTCTTCCAGATCTGACGGCAGGTTCGTCGATGCCAGAACGAATAGAAAGGGATCCTCGATCGGGTTCTGAGTGCTCCAGGCAGAGCGCGTTCCGTAAGTCAAAGGCTCGTCTGAAAGGCGTTCTGTCGGGTCGGTCGATAGGCGTATCGGCGCGTCAATGTCAGGATGCTCGATCATGAACAGCGCGACGTAAACCTCACCACTGGACTGATCCTCAAGCGACAGGCGCATGTTAATTGAGACGCGGCGGCTCATAAGCGCTTCTCCGGTGTCTTGATGTTGGACGCGACGGCCTCGCAAACAGGGACATGGCAAGCCGCGTCGATGTGAAAGCCGGAGCGCTCGCGGCAGAATAGATGAGCGCGTAAAGGTCGAGCGGTCCAAGTATGGTGGCAATGCTCTGTAGCATGGCGGATTGATCCGCAGGTCTCGCATCTCATGGCATCACCGCAATTGAGAACGCCACGCGGAACCGATTACCGATTACGGTATCAACCGGCACGCTATCTCCGAATTGGCAAAGCCAGATATTCGCCAGCAACAGTGGAACGCCTTCGTCTGTCAGCAAAGGCGCGCCATCGTCGGCAAGCAAAGGCCAACCGTCTGTCGTCGGGTCCGGCATGTAGAACGGGAGCGAACCCTTGGCGCACTCTTCTTCGTAGAAATTGTCGAAGACAGCCAAACCGTCGCGGCCAATCTCGATCGAGAGGGTTACCAGTTTCGCAGCGCTCGAAAACTTGCGCCGGTATCCATTCGGACCGTTATCGGTGCGGCGCTTCAGGCGTGCGTCTTGCCGCGACTTTTGCCAGCTGTCGCGCATGGGGCGTGGTAGCGTAGACGGCCAAGTTGGGATCATCGACGCACCGTCCTTGGCTTCAGGGCATAGGTTTTCTCAAGATGGCGGCGCGCGCCACCGCCTGGCTGTGCCATTGCCGCACCGACCTGATCGGCGATCGTGAAAGAGACGTGACGGTTGCCCTTTTCGTCGCGGCTTTCTTCGGCTTCGACGTGAGCCCTCGAATAGTTGTTGACCGTGATGGAACTGCCAGTTTGCGCGTTAGAGTTCGCCGCTACCGCAGACGGATAGACCGCTCCTCCGCTGACGTATCCACCGGCGTCATAACCGCGCAGCAATCCGCGATGCATCGCATCGAGCTTTGCAACGCCGATCTTCTGGACTGCCCTCTTGGAAAACACGAACTCGTCAGCATGAACGATGCCAGCAATGTCTTTCGTGTCGCCAGGGCCGGTCCATCCACCGACATCGAATAGTCCACCGCCACCAGCGGCGATCGCTGCGGCGGTCTGCGGCGAGGCATTCAGGATCGACTGATTGAGGCCACCGCCGAACAGACCACTGAACAGCTTGCTGAAGAAACCACCACCGCCACCAGAGGGTGCTGCCGGGAATGCATTTGCCAGATTGCGCCCGAACTGATCGAAGTTCGCGCCGAGATTTCCAAGCCCTTGTGTCGCCGTTCCTGATGCGCCTGCCAGCCCGCCAAGAGCTTCTGTCGCCCGTCGCGCCTGAACTTCGGACGCATTCAGCCAGCCGGTACCAACGCCGTTCTTGTAATTGCCCGACAGCATTTCCAGCTGGAGGTTCCCGCCAGACATGCGCGTTTGACCGGTGGCAAACCCCACATGTCCACCTGCCTGGTTTGCGCCAAGGCCACGCGTCTGGAGCAGAACGTCGCCGCGCATGATCTGCGACGGATCAATCTTGCTACCCCAATTCTGGAAGGAGTTGGCGGTAAGCGATCCAGTACCCTTCACGCCGATCTGTTTCAGAGCCGAGTTGACGAAGCCAGCGCACCACGCCGTCTGTGCCGCGTCGATATCGACGCCGCCCTGGCGCAGGAACGCATTGATGTCGAGGCTGTTGGTGCGCTCATTCGATCCAAGCAGGCCAGAAGCTAGATCAACTGCTTTACCCGTGCTTGTGACCGTCGAAATGTTGCTGTTTGCAGCCTTACCGCCCAAACCCTGTAGCATGCCACCCAAGCCGTTACCGCCACCTGTCGCAACAAGCCCGCCCGTAACACCACCATTGATCATGACCGTGGCGGCTGTAACAGACATCGTTCCGACTGACTGGCCGAGCGCCTGGCTAACAAGCGCGGACGGGTCTTTCTCTTTGCCGCCAAACAGACGACCGAAAATTCCACTCAAACCACCGACATCATCCATCGTGCCGAGATTGGTGCCGAGCAACGCGTTCTTCAGCGGATTTTTGACAGCCAGTTCGGTGAACATGCTGGTGATGTCTTTGGCGACACTTTCAAGAGCACCCTCGATATCGCCGTCCATGAGCCCGTCAATGAGACCGTCTATCGCTTGACCACCGGCCTCTTGCACTCTGTCCCAGGCCTGCCCCTGCCGCTCCAACTCGCGGGTGAGATTGGCTTGCTCTAACGCCAATTCACGAATTTGCCCCGCCTCTCGGCTGGTCGCGGATATTCCCAGGCTTCGAATTTTCTGCTCAGCATCGAGCAAGGCCAGGGCACGGCTGCGGACCGTCTCGCTCTGGCCGATCAGGCTGGTTTCAAGACGCAATTGCGCCAGCCTGTCATTCTGGCCGCGCATGTAATCCATGACGGCTGCGCGCTTTTCTTGCTCGGCGAGCGCTGCATACCCGCTCTTCAGGTCGGCGATGGTCTTGTTCAGGCGCTCTTTTTCCGCGCCTTCCGCAGCTGCGGCTGCGGCGATCAATGGACGAAGAGTGGCCTCCTCCTGGAGCATCCGGTTGGCATCGGCGGATGTGATGGCACCAGATGCCACCAAAGAATTGAGGCGCGCACGCGTTTCCGCCTCAACTTTCATGTCCGCAGCTTGCGTGGCAGTGCTGGCGATCGTTTCCTCGATCACGCGGTTACGGGCGCGAGCGGCCTCAGTAGCGATCGTGTCCGCAGATGCTTCCTGATCGGCCAACTGGATGCGCGTGCGCCGCGCTTCCAACTCGGCTCGCAACAAGGGATTTCTCTCGTTGGCGATCTGAATATCCAACCGGTCCAACTCGGCAGAGCGCTGCTGGCGATTGATCAAAGCATCGAGCGCACGCGTCTTTGCCTCGATCCCGGCTTCGTTTTTAGCAGCATCGACACCATTGAGACCGCGCCCGCTTTCCAGCGCAGCGATCTCATTGCGGAGTTTTTGCTCCTGCATTGCGCGAGCATTGGCCGGAGAAGCCTCATACAGGGTAACAGCTGCGACGCTGCGGCGGTTTTCTTCTGCCTCTTTCTGCTGTTTTGCCGAAGCTTCGTCACGGCGTCGCTTTTCCTCGCGCAGCTGCTCAAGCCTAGCCGCATTTGAGTTGGCCTGGGCGTTACCCGGATTGAACAAATCAAGAAAGCCCGCGCCCGTTGTCAGTCGCCGTTGCGCTGCTTCCGCTTCCGCAATTTGCTCTTCGAGTGTGGGCCCTGAAATGCGCTTATCCAAGAAAGCGCCGACATTGTCGAAGGCGTTGCTGGTAGCGCGGGCAACAGATTCCCACGCTCTACCAAGCGCAGTCGTTGCCTCGCTGGCGCTCGCAAGCTGGCTTGGAAGCGCCCTCAGGAGAACGGCCTGCGCCTCAGATTGACGGTTCTGTGCAGCAAGGTTCTTCGCCTGACGTGCTGTTGCCGCGTCAATCAAACCGTACTTTTGGTAAAGTGTTTCCGCCGCCTTGGCGGGATCTGCGAACATTTCCGCAAGCATCGAACCGGCTTCATCCGTCGCGATGCCCATTGTCGCGCCGAAATCCTTCGAGATCGCGATCAGCGCTTCGAAGTTCTCCGAACCGATCCGGCCAGTGCGCAGGAACTGCGCTTCCATCGAGCGGGCCGACGACACCGAAATACCGGCAGCAGACGCGCCAGCCTGGGCGGCAGCTTCCATCTCTGTCTTACTGCCAGCCACCGCACGGCCAAGTCCCGAGGCGGCAGTCTCAACTTCCTTGGTGGATTGCAGGTAGCCATTATACGCGATCGCGCCAAGCGCTACGGCAGATGTCAGTCCGGCAATGCCGACAGTCAACGGCGTGATAGCGCGAGCAGCGCCACCGGCGATCGTTTTGAAATCCTTCAGCGCGGTATTGATGCCGCCCTGGCCTGCATAAATCTGAAGAAGTTGGGGGCCTTGCTGTGCCGCGATCATCGGCAGTGGCATGCCGCCGAAAATGCCCTGGCCGATGTCGAGATACTGATATCCGGCATTTTGGCGGCGAGCGCGATCGCTCCGCTCATTGTCGTTTGATGGCGGCCTTGGCGGCTCAGGTGGCTGAACAGGCGGGTTTGCCGGTTGTGATAACCGCGATCGGCGGCGCGATCCGCGCGCAGGTGCTGTTGGCGCTACAGCTCCAGATGCCTCCAGTGCTTCCTGGCGCGCTTTGGTCTCAGCTGCCATCAACGCCTTGGTGGCATCAGCGTTCTTACGGGCGGCTTCAGTGTCCCGGTTCATTGCCGCTGCTTCGCGATCGAAAGCAGCGGCGGTTTTCGTAACCTCATTTCCTAACGCAGCTACGTCACTGCGAAGACCGTTTGTCGCAGCAGATGCGGATTGAGCCTGAGCTCTGAAGATCAGCTCGAATTCCATTTGCCGGTTCATGCGTCAGTCCTTTTTTTAAAGACGGACAGCGCCTCAAATTCCATGACCTGAAGATCCGCGAAGACAGCGTTAGGGAAATCGAACCAGCGAAAGACGATATCGACCGCGACGTAATCGAGACCAAGCCAGAGAAGCTTGGAGCCGGCCGCGATCACTCGCCACTGCGTTTCGCAGGCCAGAAATGCCATCACACTGTCCCAATTAAGCGCGAGCACTCGAAATGCCTCATCTTCTGCTGACATGATTTCGGAGGGATCGACGTCGTGGCCCATCTGCTCAAATTGCGCGGCTACGTCGTCATCCAGTGAAGTGGCAACGGAGGGATCGGCGCGGCCAAGCTGGCTGTAAGCCCAAGCCCGCGCCGCTGCCTTTAGTTTCCCAGGCGCGCCTCATCCCCGTTCAGGCTCTCGCTATAGGCACGATAGACGCCCTGGCGGAACCAGCCGATATTCAGCGCCTTGGTGAGATTTTCGGGAGTACAGGAGACTGCGCCGCCGTCGCCGTCCACGACATCATCCCAGTTCTTGCAAACCTGCATGAGCTGTTCGGTCTCGTGAGCCTCGCGCTCTCTCTGCGTCGCCAGTTTCGCATATGCTTCCTGCGCGGCTATCGCCACCTCACGGGGTTGTGGCTCAAACTGCACCTGGAGGGTGCGTTCGAGGATCTTGCCAGGCGTTTCGGGGTCCGGTGCGCGAACGATGACCGGCCACCAGTAGGTGTATTTTTCAGCAAGAACGAATTTCATGAAACTCTCCAAAAGAATTAAAGGGCGGAACCGGCTGGCCGCTACTTGAAGGTGATCTTCAGCTCGTCACGCCCGGTAACGGGGCAGAGATCGAGAGGCAGCGAATAATTGAGAATGCCGTCCGTCTGGCCCTGCGTCGGTTCGCCGACCTGGACAGCTGGCGCGGTGATCTCAACGATGTTGCCTGCAACAGTGCCGTGGACGATTGAGAGAGCGCCGCTTTCTCGTTTCAGCGCCTTGTCAAACCAGTTGACGGTTGCCAGCGATCGGGCTTCCACCACGGCTGTGCCAGTCGAGGAGCGATCAGAGATGAGCACCTTCTCATCACCGATCAAAAAGCGCGGCGTGAGGGTGTTGCCGACATCGAGCGAAAGGCTTTCGGCAACAGAGGGCCAGCCATGCAGCGACATCTGCGTATTGGCTTTGCTGACGTGGATTGGCGTTGCCCATCCCGCCTTGCTCACAACCGGCATTGTGACGATATCGGTGATCGTACCGAGCATCCCGACGACAGTGACGCGCCATTTTGGATAGCTCTTCGGCTGATAGCTTGGGGCAAAATTGGCTTTTGCGCCAACGAGAATATGCTGAACCTTATCCATAATGAACCGCATGGATGCGGACTCAGTGGCGTCCTCAACGATGGTATAATCGACCTTCGTATTGGCGGTGATCGTCTCTGCAAAACCAGCAGCTCGAAGGAGAGAACCATATTTCGGTGGCGTCCCGGCCACGCCGCTCCCCGCCAGCTCAATGTCTGCCTCCAGGCGTCCGTAGATGCCTACCAGGACAACGCCCTGGTTGCCGAGATAAGGTAGCATCAGGTCGCGCGAAACACGTTCTGCCGCAAGCGGCGTAAACGTCACGTTCGACATGATCACGGCGTCAGCAGCGGTAGGCACTGCGTCTTCACCGTAGTTCGTCTCGATTTTGGTGAGAGCCGCCAGCTTGCGGAAAAAACGAGCTTCGTTAGCCATTGGTTCGGCCTTTCTTGCCACGCTCGGCCTGCTCAACCGCAGACGGCGTTTCGGTTTCTGTCAGGGCTGACGTGTCGGGCGCAGGCAACTCCGGGCCACTCACTTTCGTCAGTTCGTCTGTTTCAGGATCACGGACATACTGCCCGCCAGTCGTTGGGTGGTTGGTCTGTTCGTTCATGGCGTGTCCTTGCCTGTGAGGTATCGGGAGGTTTCCCAGATGCTGACAAAAATCGTTACGCCGTTGGGCATCGGCGTCGGCTCCGTTCCCACCAGCTCGCAAGGGTCGCTGCCATCGGTCGGCTCCCAGCCGGTCAGCGCATCTTCGATCTCGCCCTTGAAGCGGTCGAATTCTTCCGCACGCATCTTGCCGGTTGCGTCGCTGTGGTAACGAAGGATAACCGCGACCAGGAAGCGCATCTGAACGAGCTGTCGGTGTCCTGTCGCCAATCTGTTTGGACCGGCCTTTTCAGGCTGCGGCACAACAAATGTCGTGGTGCTTGGGCGCTGTACGCCTTTTGCCACTACGTCCAGATCTTCGGCAAATTCGACGCTTGCAAGCGACGGCGCGGATGTTTTCAGCTGCTCGATAATGCTTGCAAACATCACCAGCCCCTCAAGCCGCGCGCGTCGAAGACTTCGGGCGGCGCGGAAAACATCACCGTCCCGGAACTGGAAGCGGGCGTATCGACGCCAGCGACGGGAAGAGAAATCAGGCCTTTGGCAACACGCTCCAGAGACGCGAGCGCCTTCTCGTAATCCTTTACGACGTAGTCCGGTGGACCCTGATAATGCAGGCGATGACGCGCAATATCGATCGACCAGGTGCGCACGAGATCCGGAACGGGAGAAAGGGGAAGAGCGTATTTCGCGCCGACATAACCATTCACCAGATTGTCGGCATGTTCTAACGCTCTTGCGATCACGTCGGGATCGATGACGCCGTCGCGGTCGCGATCGGCAATCTGCCGGATCTCGTCTTCACCGGCGCGGGCTATCAGATCGTCAAGCGTGGCGTAGGTCACGGTGAGCACCAGGCGTTAGGTTAAATGGAGTGAGGGCAACGGGCGGGGCAGATCGATGTGGCGGTCTGCCCCGCTCGAAAGGTCCGGCTTGCGAGGCTTCGGAACGGACCTTATTTCGTCGCTTTGGCTGGTTTCTGCGTCGCGCCGATTTCGGCGAGCTTCGCTTCGGCCACGGCGCGGGCTTCTTTCTCCTTGGCAAGATCACCGGAGATTTCGCCCGCTGCCTCTTCCGCTGTTTCGTATCGCCGGCGAGCGGCCTCAAGATCGCCTTCCAGGACGGAAGCCTTCGCCCTTTCCTCGCCGAGCAGATCGGTGATTTTCTGCTGTTCAGCAGCATAGCCTGCGGTGATCTCCGCAATTTCCCGGCCGTGCTTTTCAAGCAGATTAGCGACCTCAAGCTCGTTCTTGATCTTCAGCTCTTCGATCCGGTCTAGCGCCGCCGTTTCGACGGCTTGATGGAAGTCGTCTTCCAAAGGAGTTTCAGAGGTGTCGAAGGCTTCGGAAAGATGCTCGGCAAGCTCAGCGCTGATGGCGCCAGACGCCGCGAGCTGGAGCGCTAAAGTCGCGCTAACCGTAACGGTTGCCCCAGCCGCTTTTCTGATGCCGTTGACCTTGGCAGGGGCAACCAAGGTCACGGTGCTCTTCAAATCATCCATGGCGTTGCTCCTTAAACCGGCGATGCGCCAGCATCCTTGAAAAGGAAGCCGCCTTCGGCGCCGACCAGGATCGGACGCCGCTCGACCTTGACCGGGTAGATCCAGGAGTCGGTCGAGTTTTCGAAGTAAGGCTGGTTGACCTGGGGATACCCGCGAAGCTCGTAGGTGTAAGCGTAAGAGGGCACCTGAAAGTTATCGCCAGCTTCCGGCACGTAGGCCAAAATGGCATCATTGCCCCAGACATCGTTCGCGAGCGTGTTGTCAGCGGACGTTTCTGGCAGGAAGATCGCGCCGCCCACGATCACCTTCTTCACCTCGAAATAGGCGGCAAGCATGTCGAGGCTGATGCTTTCCTTCGACGTGTATTTGAACTGCTCTTTGATCTTGGGGTGATTGCAGAGCGCGTTCTTGGCGCTCGGCCCCAGGGCGAGGGTGTTGGGGTAGCGTCCGATCGACTGCCGGATGATTTCCTTGGCGTCGTCAAAATCTTCCTTCGGGTTGCTCGTGTCGCTCTTCCAGCGATCGGAACCGGCGAGAACAATCTTATGATTGTTATCGTAGTTCGCGACATTGCGGGCGAGATTGGCGGTTTCGATTTCGAGGTTTAGATCCACGACATCAAGCGTCATGTTGATGGCACCTGCGCCAAGATCGATGCCGGGGACGCTTTCGGCTTCTTCCTGGTGCTCGACAGGCACAACGCCCTCAAGCGCATCCTGGGCAAGCGATACGGGATCGGAAGCGTAGCCGTACTGGACGCGCTTCTTGTTGGAGCCGGGCGCGCGGCGAGTGTTCAACGCGCGGAACGATTCCTTGCCGAACTTGATGACGCGCATCGAGCGGTTCGGGATCGAGACGCGCGGGAACAACTCGTGCGAAATGAAGGTGGAGTTGCGATAGCCGCGAGCATGGGTGGAGAGGATCGGATCGACGACAGCCGCCTGCTTGGTGTTCATGACCATGAAAAAATTCCTTATCGAACGAGAATGGAGACGAACTCGCCATCCGCTGCGGCGGAGAGAGCCGTTGCGAAAGCGTTAGCGGGAGTGGCCCCTGCTACTTTGACGCCACCGGCAGCAGCGGACACGAGCTTCGCGCCCTTGGTGATGGCACCGCGAGCGCGGACACGGGCAACGCCGATCGCGAGAACCGCAACGTCCATGCCAACTTCGGTGGCAGGGTTCTTGGCGACGCCCTTCACAGGCTGATCATCAGCGGTGATCTTGGCGTCGTTGAAGTCCACGAGGTCGTAGGCTTCGAAGACGGTGGTTGCTGTCGCCGTTAGCGACAGAACGTCTATGAAAAACTGCATCGGAGAAGATCCTTCAGGTCAGGAAACGGCCTTCACGGCGTCGAGATAAGCCGTGCCGGGATGAGACTTTTGATAGGCCTGCGCCTTGTTGTGCGTTTCGAGCTGGTCGCGATCGACACTCTGGCCGTCTGCGGCGAACGACACGGCGGCATCAGCGCCACCAGGTGCGGGCAGATCATGTGCACCGAACGAAACGACCTTCGGCTGCGCGGCGAGCACGTCGCGAATTGCCTGAAGAACTGGCACCTGCTTGTCGCCTTCAGCGAAGGAAACAACGGCTTCGGCGGAAAGAGCGTTCAAGATCGAAACGACCTTGTCTTTCGATGCGGCGAGCAGCTTGCCACCGGCGACCAGCGTTTCCGCAAAAGAGACGTGTTCGTCGTTGGCGATTTTCTGCTCGCGCTTCTTCAGAATTTCGTCGCGGGCGTTGAGGTCAGCTTCGCGAGCCGCGAAAGCCGGATCGGACTGTGTCACGGGCGGTTCCTTTGGTGTTGGTGCGGGAGGTGCGGAAAAGGATGGCTGGTGTGCCGGTTTTTCGAGCTCCGTCGCCTGGAGCCATTCGATGCTGTAGGCGGGCAGCGCTTTGTCAGCGGCTTCCATGCCAAACTTCTCGATGATGAAATCGCGCAGGCCGCGAAGGAGAGATGCGGTCTCTTCGAAGCCGCGCTCACCGAAATCAGCCGACACTTCCACGGTGTCGCTGCCATCGGAGAACTGAACGTTCTTCAAACCGGAGACAGACGGAGCTGCGCCGCCAAGGAAACCGACATGCTTTGGATACCAGGTACCGGGAACCGGATTGGCTGCACCATCGGGACGATGGAACGACAGCGAAACCTTTTTGTATGCGCCGTTTTTCACCGCGTCGGCAAATGCGGGAGCGATCTCGCCGACATTGGCATAAAGCCGATCGGCGCTCGCATCATATTCGAAGCTCTGCGCCCAGCCGAAAGCAGGCGCGTCCGTCTTCGGATGACCGACGACGATCGGCGCAGGGGCAGTTTCATAATTATAGGCGTCAGCCATCGCCTTCAGATCGGCGGCAGAGAAAGAAAGCTGCGTGCCGTTCATCGGAATGAACGTGCCGCTGCGAAAGACCTCGATACGGGCGGTGATGGGCTTGGCGTCTGCCATGTGGACCTTCCAGTGCGATAACTGGAGGCACATTGGCCTAAGGCGCGACGACGATCGTAAGGCAGACAGTTCCGTCCCGCTCCAAAGGGGAGCAGGATGGCAAGTTGCGCCATTGTGCGGAATGTTTCAAGGCCGAAGCGCGATGGTACAGCCAGATCGAGGCTTGAACCGTGCCGCATTCGATTTCTAACGCGTCTCTAACGCTAGGCCAGTCCAAAATCGGTACATCCGGGCATCCGCGCCCTTTGAAACGTCTCAGGGGCCGTTTTGTTCGACGCTCACTCGAGCGTCAACCAGTCTTCTGCCAGCCGCCCGATTTCGCGCTCGTCATCGTTCGAAACGCCGACTTGCGGCCGTGCGGGAATTTTGACTTTGCGATTGCGGCCAGCTTGCCCGCCGAAGTGCAGCAACGCGGCTTGTATCTTCGACGTACCGATCCGAACATCATCATCGGTGGCACGGTAGTTCCACGATCCGCGCAGCGATCCGGTCACCCGCAAGATCGTCAGCGGTGCGTTTCCGTACCGCCGTTGTCGTAGCTCCCTCGTCACTGGTGACAACGGTTGCCACCGTCTACCATCAGGCCCGCGTTCATTGTCGTAGTTGTCCCCGACAGAGTTCAAGAGCAGCTCACCGACGTTTTGGTAAAATCCACGCGGGCTATTCATACGCTCGACCAGCTCCACCAGTCGGAGGCGCGCCGCTTCGTCATCCAACGTCACCTGAAAGCTGACACCGCTCATTGGACATTCTCTCCGTTTCGCGTTAGATTATTGGCTGTCGGTGGAGCGAGACGGTGATGGTCGCGGCAGCACATCGACACCAAGGCCGGATCACCCCGGCCTTTTACTTTTTGGGCCGCTTGTAAACGAGCTTTCCGCCGCGCCTTCGGTCCAGTGCCTTCAGATCGATTTGTCCGTTCGGCTTGCTGATATTGTGCGCCGTGATCGCCTCCCAAAAACGCTGACCAATCTCAAACACGATCATGAGGCCCGACTTGGCGTCGGTCCGGATATAACGGCGATCCACCACCAGCTCTTCCACGCTTTTGTCGATCGGGTCTTTCTTGCGAGCAACACCGATCCAAATCTCGTCAGGGTCCCTGAGCGCTTCAGCGAGCAAAGGCGTCAGCGTGGCGCGGTCGCCCTTGGAGATCTTCAGCTCTCCCCTCCTGTCGCGGAATAGCTGATCCGATATCGGAACTCTCTCTCCCGCGTTGTCTTCAAATAGAACGGCCTGTCCGATCTTCGCGCCGAACGGCTTCAGAAAGGCGCTGACGTAGTCTTCAGGCGAAAGACCATCGTCCAAGGGCCGCGCCTTGAATGGCTTGGATGACGTCAATAGCGCCTCGATAGGCTCCGGCGCATCGATCTCGACAGCATGGCGTGGATTGTCCAGCAACACCCCGCCTTCATTCATCAGGGAGGACGGCACGAGGCCACGCTCCCATAGGTCGCCGGGCATGTAATCCCATCCGTAACCGATGCCCTGCGGCTGTTCGATTAGCGCGCCGGAAATCGGATCGATGAGCGGTACGGTCAAGTCACCAGGGGCGACATCAGGGCCATCCTTGCCGCGTCGTTTCAGATCGGCGAGCGAGAGCGACCGAACACCACAGGAGCAAAGCCAGTCATTCGGCGGAAAATGGGTGTCCCACCACGGATCGTCGCAACGGTATATTTTACCGTCCCACGCCTGGTGCAGCGGACGCGGAATTTTCGGCTGGCGTGTCTCGCCGTGGCGGTACTCCCAAAACGGCCGCAACTTCATGACGGCCGGATCGCGCATTTGCTTCAGGCGGCCAGCCATGTAGGCGGTCCGAACGTTGGTCTCGAAGATCACGCGGGTGCGCCAGCCGCGTTCACCCCTGTACTGCCAGCCATATTGCTGGACGATCCGGTCGAAGTCCTGGCGAAACGCCTCCAGGCCGGTTCCGTCTTCCATCGCCCGCGCAATCGCGTTCTGGAAGTCGGTCAGCATGTCGATATCGGTTGCGCCCGCGACCACGAATGCACGATCGTGGACACCGCGCAAAGCGTCTGTCCAAGCCCTGGTGGGCTTTACCCGTTTCTGCCTGAAGAACTCAATCTGCTCGCGAAAAGACTGATTGAGAACGTCGTCGTCCGCAAAGTTCTCTTCGGTTTCGGCATCAAGGAACACGGCCTCTCGGCCCTGCAACGAGGCCAGCTCTAACGCGTCACCGATCTGTGACGCCAGCGCTGAAGGAGACCAGACGGCCGCAAGCGCTAGGACGGACTTTTGTGCGGCAACGAAATCAGGCGCATCCAGGGCGGCACGGATAGCATCGAGGCGGCGGGTGAAATGGCCTTCAACGCCCGTTTCGAGTTGGTCGGCAACCGCTTCAATCCGGCTGCTTTCCTCCGAGAAACTTACGTGCTGGTCACGCCCCTGAAGTTTTTTTTTACGGCAGGGCCACCAAACAAAGCGGCAAAAAGCGGATTTTCATCTGCCGCCTTGCGCAGATCGCGGTCTCTTTTCCCGCCTTCCATGAAGGCAAACCGTGCCTCTACGAGCGCGTCGATCGCCTTTTCCGACAGATGATCTGTAATGCCAAACCCGGTGATGTATTCACGGGCAAAATCGTCATCATCGATCTGACCGGCCGTCGCCAGAACTGCCATCAGCGCGGAGTTGATGGAAGTGGCCGCGTCGGCCTTCGCTTTACCGACTTCCGATTCAGCCTTTTCGTTTTTCGGCCGGGTGCGCCAGATGTACGGAACGCCAGCGCCGGGGAAGTTATATTCCACCAGCCACGTCAGGATTGTCTCGCGAAGCGTCCCGGACAGGAGATCGGCGTCACTATCGACCAACAGCTCCAGCATCTCTGCATGCGTCTCAGAGGCCGCTCGCGATCCGTTGGTGCCGATATCGGTCGTTAGAGTTTCGCCTGTGGTGGCGATCGAGATTTGCTTATCCCAATACTGCAGAAACTCCTGATAGCTGACCGAACCGCTGCGAGCCGCTTCCAAGAACTTGATGTCCGTGCCGATCGGCGCGGTTAGCGCCGAACTGGAGCGCAGCTGGCGAAGGGTGTTCATCAGCTTGTTTTGCTCTTCAGGCAACGTGCCATAGGGCGTAAAGCCGATCACTGTCGGGCTGGCGAACTTTTCGAGGAAGTGCAGCCAGAAGGCAATGCCCTCGCGCTTGAACAGCACAGGCCAGAATAGGCGCGAACCAATTCCAAGGCCGTAAGGGTTGTTTCCCTTCACGCCGAATCGGTGGACGATGAATTTACGTTCCGGCAGCTCGATACCGTCGCGCATATTTGTCCAGGTCAGAAGGCGCGGCCGCCAATCCTCACCAAATGCAAAGCGGCGCTGATCGTGGCTGACGATGCGATCAGGGACAATGCGATTACCCTTACGCGTCCATACAACCTCAGAAACGGCAAAGCCCTTCAGCGTAGCGTCAAGAAGATCCTCGCAGATCCGATCGAAAGGCAGATCGTTGACGACATCCCGGCAGAAATCTGCGGCGGCGACATCGAGCGGCGTTTCAGAGAATGCCTTCAGCTCCCAGTTTCGAGCCACCAGCACCTTCTTGCGCTTGGAAAGCATGGCGCTGGCATGCGTGTCGCGCTCGATCTCATCATAGATTTTGAGACCCTTGCCGCCGCCCCGGTGCAGAAGCGTATCGTCCTGGTGCTGAAGCGAACCGCTATAAAACGGGATGGTGATATCGTTTCTGGCGTCGGCAATCAGATTGGATGCCGATGCTGGCAGGTTCTTGCGGGGCTGTTCGACGGCGGCGATATTCTTCGATTTCATAGGCGGTAGTCTCCCCAACCGTCGGAATGTGTGTCGTTAGAGGTTGCGGACTGGATGCCGCCGCCAGCGGCAATGAGGCCACCGGCGTAATGCAGCGTGTTTTGCCAGAGCATATCAAGCGCATCTGGGCCGTCATCATGATCCGCATTCGGCCACTGTTGCAATTGGTCGATCAGCGTTTGTTGGGTGCTGTTCAACCGGATCAGGCCAGCAGCAATTGGGGGCTGAAGCCGCTCGATGCGCAAATCTTTGTCAGAGTTCGGCTGGATCGGCACGGCAGAGATACCAACTCCCTGTCGAGCAGCCGTCGCCATCAGCGTCGTTCTCAGGAACTCCTGGAACTGGATTGCTTCGACAAACCACAACATGCACCGATACTGGCGCTGAAGCGCGATCACATCGGCAATGATGATGTCCGGCAGACGCTTTCGGATCGACGCTTCCAGAACGTCCATGGTGCCGTGCAGCCGGTTGAAACCGCCAATCAGAATAGCACTTGGATCGCGACCTTTTCCTTTTTTGCCAAGAGACGGATCAATCGCGCCGAAATGCACGAGATCGGGCTGGCGCTGCACCCAGAATGTCAGTTCCTTGAACGGGCTGCCTTCATTGATCGGCTTGTTCTGGTATTCGGTGGCAAAGCTGTCGTGGTCGGCCGCACGTTCCAACATGAGTTTTAAGAGCGGTTGTACGGCGGGCCAGTTGACAACAGCGCCAGTGTCCATCGCAGGCTTGTTTGCAAGATAGAAGCCGGTCGCGGCTTCCTCTCCGTCATTGTGGTAGGCTTCTTCGAAACGGTCCCAGAGGTCCATGCGATCGGGAAACTGAATGACTGCCTGAAACTCCTCAACACGCCACACAGGCGACTTGGCGGCGCGGACAAGGACGGCATCATAATGCAGAACCGTACCCACCCAAATCACGTCCATCGAACCATCGGGCGGGCCGACCTTCAAGGCGGCGCGGTTGATCCATGCTTCGAGCTTCTTGCGTTGGTCTGGGGAACGTACGGCCTCGTCATTCTCAAGATCGTCAAAGAACATAAGATCGGGACGATAAGGGCCATGGCGTCGGCCACGGATTTTCTTGGCAGCGCCGAGCCCTTCGATACGAATATTGTTGGCGGTGACGATCTCGCCCTCTCGCCACACACGGCCCTGTCCAGTCGCCTCCGGGAAATCGTTAGACAGGCGCGGGTTTTCGGTCAGCTCTGACTTGATCGCCTCGACCAGCAAAGCCGCCTGCTCGTAAACGTCGCAGACTTCCAGAATGTACCGCTTGTATCCCAGGCAGATGCAATAAAGCGCAGCACCGAGTGAGAGGTGCGTGGATTTCGATGAACCACGCGGGGCGATAAAGAGGTCTCTAACGCCTTTTTGCGAAGCGAGGATTTCAGGAACACGCTTGAAGATCGCATGGTGAAACAGGCTGTGTTCGCCCTTCACGTAATGCGGCAGGTAGGTTTCCAGAAAGTATCGAAAGCCCGTTTCAGGGTCTTTTACTTTTGCCAGACGTTCGGCTTTGGCCTTTGGATCGGCGGAAAACGCCGTAACCGAAAGCTCAACCCACTTGGCGAGATCGTCCGCCAGCTTGGCAAGGTTTTCCTTGAAATCCTTGCCGCTGACTTTCGCTTTCAGGCTCGGCCGTTTGATCATGATGCGTAGCGTCTCGCGAGGCTTTCACCAAACGGCTCGATGATTTCGAGGATCGCGGCGACGTGCTGCGGGAATTTCTCGCGGACGAAATCAACGAGGTATTGCATCACGTCCTGGGCAACACCCAATTCCGAGATCTTCGGCGCAAGCTTGCCAGCGCTGGTGGTCATCTTGGTCATGGCATCGGCCAACGCGACCAGGTGCTTGACCTTCTGGTCTAGCGGCAGCTCGCCATGCTTGATTTGCTCCAGGACCGACTGCGCCATGATCATGAAATCTTCGATCACAGACGAGACAACGGTTTCGATGCCTTCACCGGCCATAATGGAAGCCGTGCGGGCGATATCCCAATCGTCGCCCGCATCTTTCGCCGCCTTCTTCCAGCGTCCGAAAGTGGCCTGACTGATATCGAGCGTCATGGAGATGGTGGCACCGGTCATCCGGCGATAGATGTAGTCGGCACGGGCCTTGCGGCGCTTATCTTGCTCACTGGACATTGAAGCCGCCTTTCACAAGGAACGTCATGATGGCGAGAATGATGCCGCTGATGATGAGGCGCATGATCCAGCTCGTATTGCTGTCGATCTTGCCGAGCGATTTTTGGATGCTGTTCATACGCTCATTGGTGACGGCGTCAGACAGCTCCAGCTTGCTGACGCGGCCTTCCACGGCGTCGAGACGGTCATGCGCCTTCTCGGTACGACTAGTTTGAAAATTTAGTTCCGTCACTTAGGCGAAGTCCCCTGGTGATGCGCCGACGCATCGACAGCCGCGACGGCAGCTTTTCGACGTTCCTCGCAAATATTGCGGGCCGTCCGATCGGACGCCCAGCTGTTGAAAACCTGCTCTTGCGACATGTCACCGGCAGGCTTGGGAGAAAGCTTGGGGCATTCCTCGCGAGCTTCGACCGGCAAAGCCGGTGCGGTGTAGACGGTTCGAATGACAGGAGGCGGTGACGGTTTTTCAGTCTGGGAGCAACTGGACGCGGCCACCATCAAGGCCAACAGCAGTGCCGTTCGGTAGAGCCGCATTGGCCTTCTCCAAAGTGATCAATCGGGCGCGCTGGGCGGCAATCGTTTTTGCCGTCTCGGCGCTAATGCGCATTGCTTCCATTGCCTGGGCGGCTTCGCGACGGGCTTGAGCGGCGTTAGATTTTTCGATCTGTGCTGTCCAATGGGCGTCGCGTTCTGCAATCGCAGACTTACGGGCGTCGGCAATCATGCCGCTCAGGTTTTCCGTGCCGCGCTTGAAAGCGTGACAACCCGCGAAGACCAGTGCCGCGACGATCAGAAGCGGCAGGATGATCTTGCAGAAAATCGGCGTGGCCGCCTTCGTGAGCCACGCCGAGATCATGGTGTTTCTCCTGTCGATGGGTTCGGATCGTCGCGGGCATCGAAACCCGAAGGAGAAGGCTGAAGAGGAGACGCGGAGTTTTGCACCGCTGCAAAATCCATGGAACCGGCGAACCTATGAATGCCGAGAAGCGCAGCTATCAGGAGCATCATGGAGGGAGCGACAGTTCCCGCGAGCGATACGGCCTGATCGCTGCCGTTAGCGCCGCGCCAAACCAGATAAATGATCACTGCCCAGGCAAGCCAGAAGGATAGCCAAATTTGGCGCTTGGACATGCGGTAGGTTGGTTTCATGATATCGGTCTATGCCTCGTTGCGAGAGATCGGCGCGCCGCTCGCTGAAAGCTGGACGCGGCCCGGAACCGGCTGTTGGCCGGTTTTCGGCCAACGGGTGGCGCGCAGGCGGTCTTTTTCGACCTGCGTTATCGAAACCGAGTTTCGTTGATTGCCGCCGAGAACATGGAAATGGGTGCGGGTCTCACCAACGTAGAAGCCGACATGGCCACCGCCTGGACGCTCGAAAACGAGGACAGCACCAACGGCGATCTGAACTTCGCGACCGAAAGTCTTCCAGTTCAGAGCGCCGAGAGGATTGGAAGGGAGAACTTCGTTTGGCAGCGTCGTCGCGATCCAGTTCGCCACAGCGAGGCCACACCACGGAATATCGTCGTCGGTGTAGAAACTTTCGATCCAGCCGCCGAGCTTCTTAGCCCAACCGAGTATCACGGGATTTGATTTAGCACCCGCGATCTCCTTTAGGCCCATGTAGCGGCGAGCTTCGCGCATCCACACCGGCTCGACAGGAACAGGTGGAGCGGCGACGGCCTGGCTGGAAATGGACGTACCAGCATCGCGGCGCAGAGCCTCGACCGTTGCCTGATCGGCAACGCCGGTCTCCGGCAACTCTTCGGCATGTTGAAACTTTTTGAGGGCGTCGATGACAGCACGCCCATGCGAGCCATCCATGCTACCCGCATAAGCGCCGTGCATCCGCAAGCGCCAGATCAGCCATTGATCAAAATTCATGAGTGTCCCCTGTGACTAGGGGCAACCTATGCGGCTGACGACTTCAATAAGTGAGGAAGACAGTTCCGCCCGTTAGGAAAACAGGTCTTTTTCTTCGGACGGATTTTCGTTCGCGACTTCGCGAACCCATCGCTGCGAGATGCCAAGCATTCTGGCGATCGTTGCGCGGTTCTTGCCCTGCCGCTCCAGTTCCAGCACGTCAGCGCGCAAGGATCTACGAGGGCGTCCATGCGGGATGTAAATGAAATCACCCGCGAGAAGTTCACATACCGCTTTTCCATCGTCCTTGCCAAGAGCAACAAGGATGGGATGATCGTCGGCTGGCTTTTTTGGAAACTTGATTTCCGTCCCGCCAAAATGCGCGATCAGCTTCAGGGCGACACCGATACCAACGGTTTCGGCGACATCCTGAAGACTGGCAGGCAGATTTTTAACGGACGAGATAGCCATATCAGCCACGGGCCTCCATGGCTTTGAGGGCGTCGATAATCGGGTTGGCCTGGTCGAACGTCAGGAAGTCCGGATCATCGACGCCGGATCGCTTCTTGACGAACGTCCGGAGCGCCTGGCGCGAGCCGTCCTCGATAACGCCCTTGCGATGGCAGGATTTCCAGAGAGCATGTACGAGGCGGATATAGGGCTTGGAAGCCAAAGGCAGCTTTTTCGAGCTGGCTTTGACCTTGAAACCGAGACGCTTCATCTCTGTGACGACCGCGATCCGCTGGCCTTCGGTCATGGTGCGCAGTGAATCGGACTTGCCGACCCGAAGAAGGAGCGCGCGGTAATCCGCTTCGTCCATGCCGAGCTGCTGACGGGCGATGTTGATGACAGCCATGGTGTTCACGCTGCACCTGCCGTTTCCGCCTGCGCCATAGCTTCGAGAACGGCCTTTGCGAAAAACACCGGCGTGAACACACGAGTGTAGACGAACTCGACCGTCATCCCTTGCGCTTCAGCGGTTGTCCAGAATACGTCGCGTGTCGCTTCGTCGGTGAAAACAGACGCGATCGCCTCCGCCCTGGTGCGGCGGAAGCTGTGAGGCAGGAGCGTGCCTTCAGGCGAGCAAAGAGCATAGCCTTGAGCAAATGACGACTGGAGCGTGCGATCAGAACTCATCGACCGTCTCCAGCTCCTGAGGGTGGCAAGGCAACATGTGCTTGTCTCCCTGGAAGAGCACCTGAACATAGTGTCCGGCGCTGGCGTTCTCCGGCATAATCGTACCGATCCGACCCGTTATCGTGTGGCGAACCAAATGGTTGATGTCGACCTCGACGCCGAACCGGCTGCGAATATAATCGTAGCTCACAGCGCGAATCCTTGAGGGCGAATTTGATGAAGAAGGCGATGATTGTCGGAATTGCAGTCACGATTACATTGGCGATAGTCATCGCCCTGTATTTGTTTGGTGCTGCTCCAACACTCTGCAAAAGCGACGATGTTTGTTTGAGAGAATGGATTTCGGCTTCTAGTGGATGGGCAGCGGTCATCGCTGCCATTCCCACAATCCTCTACCTTTCCCGACAGGTTCGCGATGCCGATCGACATCAAAGGACGAGTTTTGCTATTCAGCTTAGACGCCAAAAAATACTTGCCACGAGGGTGGCTCAGATAGCGCAAACTGTGCTCGACCTTACGAATGATCACGATGAAGCGCTTGCGTCTGGCATCATTCCAGATATTCGAAATTGGAATACTACAACCTCTGGCGAGCTTGTTGAAATTCTCCGGCAAGAAACCCTCAGTGCGTTTGAAGCTGAAATAGCTTTCCCAATGGGTCTTAGCGCAAGAATGATGGCTTACGTCGTGGCGGACGGACTTAAAGGCAATGTTCCCGCGTGCCAGTCGGCCCCTACTCTCGTAAGAGTGTTTTTCAAGGATATTAAAACTCAAGCTTTGGAATATCTTGCAGAGGTCGAGAAAATTACTGACGGGAGCTGACCATTGATAAGAGCTTTGCATCTTAATTCACGGCTCCTGGTGTGGATGTTGACAGTTCCAGAGGCTCGATCGCGAAAACCTCGCCCTCCGACTTGATCGTGACGCCAGCGACGGTCCGCGCCTTGTCCGGATCATTTAACATCGCCTCTTTGTTGATCTCTTCCTTCTGGCGGATGAATGCCTTCAGGCCGAGTTCCTTCAGGGCTTCAAGGACCGCGTCAGCGCCACGGATGGAAACACTGGCGGGAAGCGACCGCCAACGGATCGTGCCGGTCCCGAAGTCATGGAATTTGACCTTATCGTTATTGGTCAGGTTCATGCGATTAGCCTCGCACCACGCCTGGACGCCGCGTTCGTGCTCCGCCAGCTCAGATGCCATCATGGCCGTATCTGCTTCGAACTTCTCTCCGGCGAGCGAGATAACGCGATCAGCAAGCGCTTTCTGTGCGGCAATGGCACGGCGAAGCTCGCCGATGCGGCCGACCGCCCAAACGGCGTCGTGGCGGCTCTGCGGCACGCGGGAGATCGCCATGGGTTTCTTTTTCTTTGCAGTTGTCATTCTGGTCTTTCCTCGTCTTCAGTCCAGTTCGGTTGTTTTGGAAGGTTTGGCGGCGGAGCGTTTTTCCGCGAATGCAGCGAGAGACACGATCTTGTCGTCGTTCGACCGCATCAGTCCGAGCGGAACCACTTCACCTGCGAGACGGATTTCCATTCTCTGGCAATCCCGCTCTAGGTGGCGCATCAGGTCGCATATCACCACGGTTGTTTCGATCGGAACGGCAAGGCCGCCCGCTACATGCTGCTCCAAGTTCAGGCGCAAGAGCTTCAGGAATTGCGATGATCTAAGCATTGCGGGACTCCGATCGGATATCGATGATGGGGGCAGAGACTAACCGTCCCTCAAGCGGGACATGCGGACGGCCAGTGAGGTATTCGATGGTGACTTCCATGTGCCGCGCCTCCATTTCCATGAGGCGGAGCGTTAGAAACAGATCGGGTGCATCCAACCGATTGACGAGCGGCAGCAGCCGGTCGCGCAGTTGGGTGGTGGCGTCAGACAGCATTCGCTTTCTCTTTCGGTTCCTGGTTTTTCGGGTTTTGGGGGCATTGCTGGCAGGCAAGCCAATGCTTCAGCTTGCCTGGATCACTTTTCGCCATAGGCGCGGTATGATGCGTCTCGCAATCGCCTGGGGCGATGGCATTGCGAAGATGCGGGCACCAAACCTGCTGACCGTAAAGGGCCATGACCTTCGGAGCCAATTTGGCTTGAACCTTGTTCATGCCTGCGCTGTACTTTCCCGCGCAAATGAGGGAGATCGCGGTCCGCGACACTCCCAACTCATTCGCTATTGCCTGCTTAGAACGAGCTGGCTTCCCGGCTTCTTTGCGCAGAACATCGATCCAGGCAGGATCGACAAGGGCAATCAGGCTTGCTTGGCGCATGGCACATCCTCTCCGGTGTTGGGGTCATGGATGAAGCCCTTACGAGAGACGATCGGCGCATGCTGGCCGGAATTGCGCATCAGACGGAAGCGCTTCTGACCTTTCCTGGCGTGCAATGTCGTGACGTACCCGGCACGGCAGAGATCGTTCAAATATCTGCGCGCTTCGGCCTCAGGAGCCTTCGTGGGCCAATTGACGACCATGACGATTTCGTTGACCGAAAACGTGGTGGACATCAGCATGACCGACCAGAGCCTCTGTCTGAGGGTATCAGCGGTATGCTTGCCCTTGATGGGCGCGGGCGCAGTGGAAACCACGCCCTCTCGCTTCGCCTTCACGCCCGCCTTGGTGAGCTGATAGCAACCGGCCTTGCGGCGCTCTATCAAGCCTGCCTCGACCATCTTTGCCATGGTGCGGGCCAACTGATGCCGCTTCATGCCCGTGGCTTCCAGCATTACCTCCAGCTTCAAGCATGCCGTCGGTGTGAGCTGGTCGAATACCCTGTCAAAATATGGAGGGGTATTGTTCTGCATCACGCGAACTCCGGCACCAAAATTGGCTTATTGGTGCGGCGGTCGTTCAAGACGGTCTGTCCGCTCATATCCGCAAGTGTCACGCCCTTCTGGCCGGGATCGATGCGCATGCCGAACCGCTCGATGTTGGCTATGGCCTCCAAAACCTCGCGGTTGTAGCCCTGCGACACCTTCAGAACGAAATCCACGAGGCAATCCGCAACCTTGACCTCGCACTTATGATCGATCAGCAGCCGGACATCTTCGCGGCTCGCCTTCTGGAATGTCACGCGCTGGCTGATACGGCTGGAAATCTGCGGAAAGCGAGAGACGTTGTCGTTGACTTTGCCCATGCCGACCAGAATGACCGGCAGTTCGAGCATGTCCGAAATATCGCGGACGGTTTCCAGCAAAGCTTCCTTGCTGGAGATGTGGTCTGCCTCATCAATGACGACACCGAAGCTCCGGCGCGTCATCTGCGCCGCAGTCTGACGGCTGCCAAGCTCGCGGAGGATCGTTTCGTACTTCTTTTCGATGCTGTGCGGCGGACGGACGGGCAGGCTTTCCAGCAGCTCATTCATCAGCCAGGCTGGCTTCCATTCCTTTTTGGCGCGGAGATAAATCCAGCCGGTTTTAGCCACCCAATGCTTCAGTGTGGTGGTTTTCCCAAGTCCGGGAACACCATCAACGACGCCAAGGCACGCCTCCTGCGCCCCGCGATCTTCCAGTGCAGTCAGCGCAGACAGAAGGCGCTTCACGTTGCTGGTCTCGACAAATACGTTTTTCATGCTTAGTTTCCTCGTGCAAATGTAGGGTGTCAGGCAGCGGCGCGGATGATGTGTAGGAGCTGATCCACGTCGATGCCGGACATTCGAAACAGGTCAATCGTGGTTTGCCTCTGGAGGCAGCGACGCAAAACACCCACCTGATTGACCGTCAGTTTTTCCGGATTTTCTAACGCCCACGCCGCTAGAGCTTCGTCAGTCGCAAAGACCTGTCTGCGGGTAGTTTCAGCGGCTCCGGTCGCCGCTGGAAGGGTTTCGCCGTCACTGGCGACCAGCACGGGACCGGCAGGAACCGGTTCTGGCGTGATATCGATGATTGGCATTGACGACACCGGGGAGGTATCAAGGAAATGACCGGGTGAAAGCTCGGCCTCGACCTCCGACAGATGGTCGTTCAGTCGGCGCGCACGAGCGGCGGCACGTTTCTCGATCGCGGCTCGCTCCATAGTGAGCGGAATGTAACGCTCTTCGTTACCCGCGAAGATCGCCACGCAGATCAGACGCCCCATAAGCTCTTCACCAGAGGTGCGATCGATCTCGCGCACCCAAACCCGGCTGGCATCGTGAATATCGTAGCCGACCAGGACATCCTCGCCGTGGAACTCTTCCAGCGCCAAATTGAAGTAGGTGTTGGTCAGCCACTCGATCATCGAGCGGCGGGTGCGGCGCTTCACATATGGGCGGAACAGATCGTTCTTTTCATGCTCCAGAACCGGCACGATCTCGAAGCCGGTGGAAACATGATATTCCCAATACTGATCAGGCGACATTTTGCCGGGCAGCGCGCTGTGAGGCTTGGCGTTGTAGGACGCCACCGCGTTTGCGCATGCCGTTAGAAATTCCTGCCACGATGGCAGACGGCTGGATGCTCCAAATTCTTTGATGTCTTTACGGGTGGACTTGAACGAACGCTGACGCGCCTGCCGGTCCATATCCTCGCCAATATAGGTCTCAAATTCCTTGGATAGTGGGTTCCAGACAGAGCCGTTAAACCGCTCAATGATGCCACGCGCCTGCGAGTTTTGCGGAAGCGAGTGTAGCTTGGTGATGCCCAGGCGCTCAGTGACGCCAGTGAGCTTGTTATCCAGAACATCGTTCTTGAAGCCTGGGCCACGGTCTACGTAGAAGATTGCAGGAATGCCATTTTGCTCGCATGCGTGCCGCAACGCATCGACTACACCAATGGTATTTTCCGCGAGACCAAACGAGAAGCCGACGCAGCGGCGTGTGGCGACATCAACGATGCTGGTGATTTCGGGCCTAAACGGCTGACCGTGGATAGGGTGGGCAATTTCGGCATCGAACGTCTTGCCGTCGGCAGTGTAAACGCAGCCTGGCAGCAGCTCGTCGGTGGAGCGAAGGGTGTAAGCCATGCGGCTTTTGAGGGTCAGCGACCCTTCCCGGCCGCGATGTTTTTCGACATTGCCAAGTCTCGCCATGAGGCGGCGGACCTGATCGTAATTGGGCGGCATGATGTGCGTGGGCAACGCCTTCTTGAACTGGTCAAGGGCATCAGTCAGGCATGGTTTTTGCGGCTGCGCATAGAAGCGAAGGAACTGCCAGAACCATGATGGAATGTCCTGCTTTTCCTTCGTCGGCAAAGGCGCAAGCGCGCCGACACCAACCGTGTCCCGCAGCTTGAACCAGTCATAAAGGGTGGCGCGGCTGACGCTGGCCTTGTTGGCGCGGTCGTTGGCGACACGCAGAATAGTTTCGGAGATTTCCACCGCTGCCGGATCGGCAAGGAACGACTGGATTGCCTGCCGCTGCGACATACCGTTAGAAATTTGATGCATGTCGATGGCGGACAGGATTGTAGAACGAGCGTTCATTACATCGCGCTGGCGGGCGGAAAGGTCTGCCGTGGAGAGCTTTTCTCGGCGGGCAAGCTCCTGGCGCTTCGCTGCCTGTTGGTTGACCAGCACTAATTCCCGGTTTCGCTCGGCATGAAGCGCGGCCTGCAATGCCTCTGGTAGAAGCGAGATATGGTATTCGTAGCCGCCGCCGCCCTCACGCCCTTTGCGTTCGCGGCAGAGCGGAGATGCGTTCCAGCCTTCGCGCTTAATACAGTCCTGCACACCGCGTTTGCTGTGCGGCATCGCCTTCAGCTTCAATCTCGCACCAGCGTCAGCTATTTCTTGGGCAGAAAAGTAGCTCATTTCAGCCCCCTGATACGGCCAGCAAGGGCATCACGATGGCGGGTACGCTCCTCGATCTCACGATCCGCACGCCAAATTTCGATGATGTCAGCGTAGCGTTCCGGCACAGCGACAAAACCCGCAAATTCACAGACGAATGCCAACAACTCGTAGCAGTCCGTCACCTCCAGCAAGGCAATGAAGCGTTCCAGTGTGATCTTATGATCGCGGCGCGCTGGCGACGCATAGCAATCCAGCATGTTTTCCGTGACGCGCTGGCCCAGGTGCTCCGACATCGCTTCCGCGATCTCAGCACGCGACATTTCTGATTTTTGCATTGCATGGGCGAGAACACGGGCAATTTTTACATCCAGTGTCCCCCCTTTCGAGACGTCAGGATCGATCCGCGCCGCGACTTCCACCGGCGTATAGTCGCGCCAAAGATCAAGTGTCAGGGTGTCGCGGCGCTTCTTCATCAGATGCGCCCCCGGCGTTTGAGCGATGCAATAATCCGGTCCTCATGCTCAACGATGACGCTATCCAGCTCTTCGTCCTGAAGGCCCGCTAGAAACTTGCTCATTGTGGTGATGCTCTTTTGCAGTTCTGCAATTCGAGCATCGACCTGCGCGGCAACGATCTGGCTACCACCGGGCAAAGTTTTCAGCGTTTTGGTGACGGCGGCGACCTTGCGCTCCTCGTGCGTCAAGACACGGCCATTCGCGATGATCGCCAGCGCATCGGGGACGTTGGTTGCCTTCGGCGGATCGTCGAATAGTATATCGAGGACCTTGGCTTGATCACCGTGAGATTGTTCAGAGAGTTGTTTCAATCCCGCCTGATGATCCGCCAACCACGTGCCTGCGCAGCGCTGCCTGGAAGCGCCGGAGAGGTCCGTCCAGATTTTAACGGCGAGTTCAATGGCACGGCGTGAGAGACCGATTTTGTCAGCCGTGGCCGGTGCGAAGCCAAGTAGTTCGGGGCTTTCTTGATCAGTTCGCAAAGTTTGCGTTCTGATTTCGGACTTTCGATCGCCGCCATTCCGCGTCTCCGGGTAAAGACGTTCATGCACCTGCTTTAGTTCGAACAGGTGTTGGCAACGGTCGAGCTTGGTAAGCTCAACACGCCCAAGGTTCTCAATAACCTCCTCAAATCGGGCTTCATCGTCCGTTGAGGCGGGTGAAACGGTCAAAGGAATTGAGGTCCAGCCGAGCAAGCGAACGGCTTCAAGGCGTTTGCGGCCTGCGATCAGGTGATAACGGTTGCCAACCGCCCGAACGCGAATGGGGTTCTGCAATCCGGTCGCCGCTATCAAGAGCGCGAGAGCTTCCGCCTCCGCTGGATCGAAATGGCGGGCGCGATTTTCGGGAATATCGATCCATGTAAGGGGAGCGTGAACCACATCCGGCTTTGGCAGTTCAGCAATGTCAACTTTTTGTAGCTTGAGCATTTATTAGACCTGAAATGTCGGGATTGTCGATGCGGAGCCGCCTGCTGGAGGGTGTCGGCGGCTCCGCTTGATCGCGCCGGACGAAAGACCGGATCGGCGCAATGGGAGGCAAGCTCAGGCGGCTGCGGCGACGTACCTGTCTGCGATCTGACGCAGCCGCGCCGCGACGATCTCAGCGGCCTTTGCGCGGGCCTCGCGCTCCAATGGGGCGAACACGTCGTCGAACAGCCTTGTCGCAAATATCTCAATGGTTACATCGGCGGCGTCCGTGGCAGGGGCAGGCAGTTCCGGCAAAATATCCGGCGCGGCCTTTGTCCCTGGAAGGACCGAAAGTTGCTCTTTCCGCTTCGGCGTTGGCAGCGGACTGGCAGGGCGCTCTACATTTCCCTTTCGCACACCAGAATACCACTCCTCGAAGATTGGAAACGGCGGAAGGTCTTGTCCGACTGCGTTGAAGTCCCTGCAAAGAGCTGAGTAAATGCTACGTGGCTTAAAGGTGTTCGCGTGGGCCTTATCGAAAGCGGCTTGGACCGCTGAAAGGGTGAAACGGGGCAGACCCGAGAAGTATGCGACGGCGTCAGCGAGAGCCGAATTTGTTGACAGTGCGTTTGTCATGCCATTGCCCTCATGCCAGAGGGAGCGTTAGATTTTTGACTTTCTAACGGTGGCCAACGAGTGCTATCTAATATTCCGGAGTTTTTCTTGGGGTAACGAGTCGGCCAGAGGTTTTCGGGCTTCTGACCAATGAAGGTGGCAAGCGTTTCCTGGGCCTTGTAGTGGGTGGTGGTATTCAGTTTCCGTAGCAGGGACGAATGCAATCCGGTTCTTTCTGCAAGACCAGTTAGCGTCATTCCTCTTCGATGGACCTCCGCCTTAATGGCGTGCCAGTCCATCACTGGCTTCTGTTTGCTCATGGTTTCTCTCCGCTCTGAAAGCGGGCGCTGCAACGCCCGCTTTTTTAGGGTTGTTTCGGTACAAGTGCGAACCGCGTAAGCGTTTCGCTGACAGGAGTATTAACGGAGATTCGCCGTTTTGTAAACGGAGAATGCCCGTGAACGCTATGGCACGTCCGCAGATCGCAAAAACACCGTTAGCTGAACGGCTTACAGAGGTTAGGAGGGCGCTTGGCTATGACGCGAGGCAACCTTTTGCACAGCTATTAAAGATGCATCCCGACACTTTAGGGGGGTATGAGCGCGGTGATTCTACGCCTGATCACGAGTTTCTCGTGATGTATAAACGGAGATTCGGCGTTAATATCGATTGGCTGATCACTGGTGAAGGTCCTATGTTCACCCCGAAAGAGGTTACTGAACTTCTGGCGCGACAGGCCGGGATGCACGTGGTTGATCCATCAGTGGGGTCCGGTGGTGTGCTGCAAACAGCGCTTGATTATCTTGACGAAGACAGGGCGCTCCCCGCGAAGCTTCAAAAAGCCGACTTCGTAAATCTGCCTCAATACGACGTGCGAGCATCAGCTGGTCGGGGGTTAATACCCATCAACGAAATGCCGGTCTCACAAACGGCGTTCGAGCGCAGCTTCCTGCGTAGTCTCGGCGGAGCGCCCGATTCCTGTTTTATGATGTGGTCTACCGGCGACAGCATGTTTCCGACTATCCCCGACAACGCGCTTTTGATTGTCGATTCCAGCCAGACCATCGTTGACCATGGCAGGATTTACGTTTTCTCCGTTGGAAGCGCGGTGCTTGTGAAGCGAGCAAAATGGCGCATGGATGGCAGGCTAGAGCTTGCTTCGGATAACGTGGAAGGAAACTACCCCTCTGAAACGTTCGATGCCGACCGTGTAGAGGACCTTGTGGTGGTCGGGCGTGTCATTTTTATCGGCCACCAGTCATAGCGCACGCAATCACCCCTTAGCCGATATTTGGCCCGCCAACTAACGATATTCGAATGCTTCGTTTGTCCTGCTACCCCCTCAATGGAAGACGTGAAATGATCTCATCTCATCGTAATATCGTTAGGTGCAGCCTCGCACTTATCGGCGCTTTTGCGCTCTCAAGCTGCCAGTCGCAGATGCGAACTTTGGAGAGTGCGGGCGCAATACGCGTTGAGCCCTCGCAGCAGGCCGGAAGCGATTACATTGTCCATATGAAGAACACTGTAGATTTCGGCTTTACGCCAGACGATACAGTTAATCGCCACAAGTGGGCGCTGGATATGTTGAAGGCGCAGTGCTCCTCGCCTCGCATTGTCAACGAACGGTCCGTGGTGACTGGCAAGTTCCTGACCGGACGGGAAGCCCGCACATACTTCATCTACATAAAATGCTGATTGGCATGTCGGTGTCGGCCGCTACGCCAGATCGGTAAATTACAAGGTCAGTTTCAAATCTAACGCCCAAAAAGCTCTTTTGTCTCTTCCCACCTTATCGGCGGCCGCAGATCCTGTACGCTAGTTATTTTGTCAACAAAATCAACGGTGTGACGGAGGTGGGAAGAGCCGTCGCAAGGTGGGCAACTTTCTCCCACCTTTAAGGTCTCAACGACGCCCATCGCTTGGTGCCCGTATCGCCGAGGTCGGCGGTTTTTGCCGTAGCCAAGCTACAGGCGTCCAATTTCTTCTATTCTTTTCAAAATGTTGATCTTGTCAGCGCGGTTGGCAGAACAATGCAAGAAGAATGCGTGAATCTGTCCAGAAGCATGCGCGATTTATCGACACTTTTGGTAGGCCAATTTCATCGTGACTCCCGCCGCCGTTGCGCTAAATCGCCTTGTTTTATAGGCACTTGTGGGGATGAGTGACGGGATGGCTCGTGTCCAGAAGGTAACACCCCCCTACAAGTACGGAGCCGACAGATCTTCGACAATGATGGGGGCGGCCACACGGTCCTGACCTCAAAACATCAGAACGCGGTTTGTCTCCCGGCCAAAGCCACGCAGGGCGATGCGGTCCGTATAGACATCGGCCACGACAAAGGCGTTCTGGTCCGGCGTGTCCACCATGCCTTTGATGTTGACGAAGTGGGTATTGCCGATCACGCCGTAATTGCCATCGTGATTGTGCCCGCAGAACCACGCCCTGACGCTGTCATGAGCGGCCAGCAATTTTAGCACCTCTGGCGCGTCCCACATATTATGCGCGTTCGCCGGATAGAGCGGGTAATGGCAAAAGAGGACGACCTGCTCCTGCATGGCATCGGCCTTGGCAAGCGTTGCCCGCAGCCAGGACAGTTGCTCATTGCTGAAAGAACCGTTCCAGTCCTGCGCGTTCAGGGCTTTGGCCTCGCGTAGTGCCTCCAGACGGGTCGTGGCAAGCTCGCGGCGCGGATCGCCAGTTGGAGGCGCGAAGGTGCTGACATCATTGCCGTCCAGCACTATGAAACGGAATTCGCCGAGACTGAAGTCATACCACCTTGCCGGCATGCCGAGCCGATCGTGGACCTTTGGCAAATGCTCCGGCTCGACAGCAAAGTCGTGGTTTCCGGGTAGCAGAATGGAGCGATGACTGAGGTGATCGTAACAGCCAAGGATACCGTCGAAGCTCTCCCAGCCGCGGTCGATCAGGTCGCCAAGGGTGACGACAAAAGCCAGATTCTCCTGGTTGAAGGCGTCGATCGCAGCCGTCAGCTTTTTCGTGCTCTCCGCGTAAAAGCGATTCATCTCCGGTCGGGCTGGGATGTCGGCATATTGCGGGTCAGCGACGATGCCGAAGGAAAAGAGCGGTGCGATGGATGTGGCTGTCATGATCGCTACCGCTTAGAAGCGCCGCATGACAGAGGTGTGACAACGCCTGCAAGGATCGGAAGACGCCGCAAAGCAAAACACCCGGCGCAAAGGCCGGGTGCTGCTTATCCGATCGATCGGAAAATTACTTGGAAGCGGCTTCGTAGCGCTCCAGAACGTAATCCCAGTTGATGAGATTATCGACGAAAGCTTCGAGGTACTTCGGACGCAGGTTGCGATAGTCGATGTAGTAGGAGTGTTCCCACACGTCGACGCCGAGTATCGGCTCTGCGCCGTGGACCAGCGGGTTTTCACCGTTCGGGGTCTTGGAGATTTCAAGCTTGCCGTTCTTGACCGAAAGCCAGGCCCAACCCGAACCGAACTGCGTGGTGCCGGCTGCGATGAAATCAGCCTTGAACTTGTCGTAACCGCCGAGATCGGAAGCGATCGCCTGCTCGAGCTTGCCGGGCAGCTTGTTGCCGCCGCCGTCCTTCTTCATCCACTTCCAGAAATGGACGTGGTTGTAATGCTGGGCAGCGTTGTTGAAGAGACCAGCATTGGTGCCGAAGGACTTCTTCACGACTTCTTCGAGCGACAGGTCGGAGAGACCGGCTTCTGCAGCCAGCTTGTTGCCGTTGTCCACATAGGCCTTGTGGTGCTTGTCGTGGTGAAACTCCAGCGTTTCGCGCGACATGTAGGGCGCAAGCGCGTCGTAGTCGTATGGGAGTTCGGGAAGTTCAAAGGCCATGGTTTTACTCCTTGTTGCAGCGGCTGGGCCGCTCCTCGAAACCTTGTGCGCGGACCATAGGATCAGCCGTCAATTCAGGCAACCTGTGAATTGTCAAAATGTTCCAGCAAAAGAGAAAATTCCTCTCACGCCTCTTCAAAAACATGATTGCGACCCAGTTTGCTGTACCGATTCCGAGCGATCCGTTCGGCTGATCCGATGAGAGACTATCGAAAGGACATGGCAGTGAAACGACAGGCTTTGGTTTTGATCATGGCATCCCTTGTGGCGCTCCCCGCAGCCGCATCGTCCGATAATGCCTGGGAAGCGTTCGTTGCCGACGTGCAGGCAAAATGTCTCGATGCGGGCGCAAGGCTGATGGATGACGCGAAGGCCGTCGTCGATCCGACAGGAAGCGAAAACTACGGCTTGGCGATCCTGACCGGAAAGGCGAAAGGAGCAGATGCAACCGTTAGTCACATCTGCGTTTATGACAAGAAGACCAAGGCCGTCGAACTGGGCAGCGAGTTGTCGGCCGATTCCGTCAAGGTCGAGCTTCCCGGCTCCACCAAGCCCTGACAGTCTGTTCAAGACTTTTCGCTCGTCTAACGAACATGGTCATTCAAGAACCGCCGCGTACTTAAACTACGTGAGCAGTTGCGATTATTGGATAGATCGTCAGATTTAAGCTCTGGGCGTTCTGTCCGCCTCGCCCAATGGTCGCTGCATGAGAACGATGTCCAGCCAGCGGCCGTGCTTCCAGCCGACGGATTTCAGGGTCCCCACCATCTCAAACCCCGTGGCGCGGTGAACGCCGACAGAAGCGGCGTTGTCGGAATCGCCGACAACCGCCACCATCTGGCGAAAACCCCTTGCCGCCGCCTCTTCGATCAGTGCCAGCAGCAGGGTCTTGCCGATCCCCAAGCCCTTTCTGTTGGGATCGACATAGATGGAGTCCTCCACCGTTGCGCCATAGGCCGGGCGGGCACGGTGGGGTCCGGCATAGGCGTAGCCGACAACCGCGCCTTCCATGTCCGCGACGATATAGGGGAAGCCGCCGGCAAGGAGTGTTCTCCAGCGCTCGCGCATAGCATCGGCCGTCGGCGGCTCGATTTCGAAGCTGGCGCTGCCATAAAGGACGGCGTCACGGTAGATTTCAACGATCGCAGGGATATCCCCCTCTTCGCAGGGGCGGATGATCATGGCGGTTTTTGTAGCGGAGGTCATTGCGGAAAGTCCTGAAGGGGTATGCGTTTCGCTGCAATCTGCACCAGAGACATATCAAAATAAAGATTATAGATCTTATGCAGAGCATAAGGGTTTCTTTGATATGGATTTCGACCTCCGACAGTTGAAGAGCTTCATCGATGTCGCGGATCTCGGTAGTTTCTCCGCGGCGGCCGAGAAGGTTGGGCTGACACAGCCCGCCATCAGCCTCCACATTCGGTTGCTTGAAAAGCAGCTTGGCGTTCGGCTCATCGAGCGCGTAGGGAGACGGGCGCAGCCGACGCCCGCAGGACGCGATCTTCTGGTGCATGCACGGCGCATTGCCGACGAAGTGTCTCAGGCCATCGAGACAGTCGCGCCGCATCGGGGCGGCCAGAGCGGACGCCTGCGCATCGGTACCGGTGCGACAGCCCTCATCTACTTTCTGCCGACGATATTGCGAGAGATCCGTCAGCTCATGCCCGGTATCGAAATCCGTGTGGAGACCGGCAATACGCCGGATATCGTCCGCCTCCTGGAAAACAACGAAATCGATGCCGCGATCGTCACGCTTCCCGTCACCGGTCGCAGCCTCGATCTGCGCGAACTTCATCGCGAAGAACTGGTCGCGGTCTTCCCACCGGACGTGTCCGCCATCCCAGAAAACATTGACGCCGATTATCTCTGCGGCGAGCCTTTGCTCCTCTATCAGGGTGGCAATACCCGGAAACTCGTTGACGGGTGGCTGAAAGACAGCAGCAGACGAGTCCAGCCCGTCATGGAGCTTGGCAGCGTGGAGGCGCTGAAGACATTGGTGGAGTCAGGCCTCGGCGTCGCCATCGTACCTGCCATGGCCGTCCATGACGCGGCTTCGAAAGGACTGCAAACGCGCTCGCTCATGCCGAAACTGGAACGTGATCTCGTGCTGGCAATGAGGCGCGACAAGCACATGACGGCGCCGCTGCGCGCGCTTGTCGCTGCCCTTAACCGCCAGTCAGCAGCGTGAGTGCGATCAGCCACATGACAAGCGCAATGACGCCTTCCAGGATGCGCCACGCCGCCGGATTGGCGAAGACGGGGCGCAACCAGCGCGCACCATAGCCGAGCGAGAAGAAGAAGACACATGACGCCGTGGCGGCACCTGCGCCGAAGACCGATTCCTTGCCTGGAAACTGGGTCGAGATCGTGCCGATCAAAACGACGGTGTCGAGATAGACATGCGGGTTCAGCCATGTCAGCGCCAGACAGGTAAGAAGTGTGGGAGCAAAGGGCGTGACCGTGCCGGATGCAGCGGCCAAAGCCTCTGAAGACCGAAGTGCCGACTGCAGGCTCTTTGCGCCATACCACACCAAAAACGCGGCCCCCGCATAGCGCATGGCGGGTTCGATTGCCGGCATGACCATGGCGATCTGCCGGAAGGCAGTCACGCCGATGGTGATCAGGATCGCATCCGAAAGCGCGCAGGCCAGGCAGACGGCGAAGACATGATCGCCGCGAAGGCCCTGGCGCAACACGAACGCATTTTGCGCACCGATGGCCATGATGAGCGTCAGCCCCATGGTGAAGCCTGTGAGATATACCGAAAATTCCATAGGATGCCCCTTAAGACCTCGCATCGAATAGGTGGCGGCAATGGTTTAATCCAGTTAAAGATACTTACCTCGATTAAGCAGGGCTAACTTTATGGATTACGCAGGGCTTCGCGCGGTGGCAATGGTGGTGCAGACCGGCAGTTTTGAAAAGGCGGCACTGGCGCTACACGTCACGCCATCGGCCATCTCCCAACGGGTCAAACAACTCGAGGAACGGCTGGGTGCCGTTCTCATCCTGCGTGGCAATCCCTGTACGGCGACGGAAAAAGGCGAATGGGTCTGCCGCCACATGGAACATGTGGGCATGCTCGAGTCTGAGCTTTTCAGTCAGCTCCCCGCTCTTTTGTCTTCCGACGAGGTCAGCAGCCGCGTGACGCTGCACATCGCCACCAATGCCGACAGTCTCGGCACATGGTTTCTAAAGGCAGTTTCCGCTTTCACACATCAGTCGGGCATTCTTCTGAATGTGGCGGTGGACGATCAGGATCATACAGCGGAGTGGCTGCAGCGCGGACGCGTCCTCGCGGCGGTGACCAGTCTTGAAAAGCCGGTCCAGGGCTGCCGTGTCACGCCGCTCGGCTTTCTGCGCTACCACGCAACAGCAAGCCCGGCCTTTATCGATCGATACTTTCCCAAGGGTGTGGCTGAGACCGAACTTGCGCAAGCTCCTGCCCTCACCTTCAACCAGAAAGACCGGCTTCAGCAGCAATGGATCAGCCAGGTTTTCGGCGCGTCCATCGTCCACCCGACCCATTGGCTACCATCCACCCAAAGCTTCGTGGACGGCGCGCTCCTTGGCATGGGCTGGGGCATGAACCCAGCGCTTTTGGTGCGCAATCATCTGGCGGAGAGGCGATTGGTGGAGCTTGTGGCGGGAACGCCGCTCGACGTACCGCTGTTCTGGCAGGTCAACCGGCTGGCTGCCGATCGGCTGAGGTCGCTGACGGATGCGGTGGTAGAGGTGGCACGCCGAGAGTTGGTGCAAATCAAGGGCGAATAGAACTCCCTGGGACACCTTAATCACGCGACATCCATAAGGAGTTCCAATATTGTCTTTTTACTCAGCCGACGTCGCCGCTTTTGCCCAGTCCATGTAAAGGTCTAGCGCCTTGCGCGCCACCGGGCCGGCCTGGAGTTCGCGGTCGTCGAGCTTGATGACCGGGGAAACCTTGGAGTAATTGCCGGAGCAGAAGATTTCGTCGGCGTTGCGGAAGTCTTCTACGGAGAGCGTTGCCTCACGCACATCGAAACCAGCCTGGCGCAGCAGCATCATGACGCGAGAGCGAGTGATGCCCGCCAGAAAGGTGCGGTTCGGCATCGGCGTATAGACGATGCCGTCCTTGACCATGAAGACGTTGGAGGATGCGGACTCGGCGACATTACCGTTCATGTCGCGCATCAGCGCATTGTCGAAGCCGCGCGAGCGGGCTTCAATGATGGCACGACCGCTATTGGGATAGAGGCTCCCAGCCTTGGCATCGGTCATTGCCGTTTCCGGCGATGGACGGCGCAGCGGCGAAACGGTCAGCGTCAGTGGCACGCCGGCATCCATCGGCGCCTCGAACAGGCAGAGCGCAAAACGGGTGGACTCGGCGTCCGGAGCGACGACGGAGCCCCGCATGCCATGCTCGGCCCAGTACATCGGCTTGATGTAGATCGCCATATTGCCATCGAACTTCTTTACACCTTCCAGTGCCAGTTGCTCGATCTCCTCCGGCGTCATGGTTGGCTTCATGCCCATGTTGACGGCGGAACGGTTGACGCGCTGGCAGTGCAGATCGAGATCGGGTGCCAGGCCATCGAACCAGCGCGCGCCATCGAAGACGGTCGAAGCGAGCCACATGGCGTGGGAGGTGGGGCCGATCAAGGGAGGATTGCCGGGAAGCCATTGACCATCGACATAGGTCCAGGTGGTGGAACGGGGTGCGGTATCGACGGACATGGCATTCTCCTTCTTGAATGCGTCGGAATGAATGCCCGCTCGGCCATGAGGTCAAGATGAAATTCCCCGCGACGATCAAAAGGAAGGAATATTGCCCGAGGATTGCCGTGAAAAGCGCATTTATTGCGTGCAGCCAAGAATATGGTCCCCGCGTTGCTACGCCAATCGAGGTGATCTGGCAGTCATGAGGACGCTGTGGCATCTTGAGTAAGACATAAGCGCAGGGAGGCCTGAAATGGCATGGTCGGCACAGCAATATCTGAAATTCGAGGACGAGCGGACGCGGCCGGCGCGTGACCTTCTGGCACAGGTTCCGCTGGAGCGGGTCATGAAGGGATTCGACCTTGGCTGCGGTCCCGGCAATTCCACCGAGCTTCTGACGGAGCGCTATGGCGTCAACGTCATTACCGGCGTCGATAGCGACGAAAATATGCTGGAAGAAGCAGCGCTCAGGCTGCCGACGACCGAATTCGTGCAAGCCGATCTGTCATCCTGGCTACCGGATGCGCCTGCCGATCTGTTATATGCCAATGCGGTATTCCAATGGTTGCCGAACCACATCGACCTTCTCGAGAGGTTGATGGACCACCTGACCCCCGGTGGCGTCCTTGCTATCCAGATGCCGGACAACCTCAATGAGCAGGGTCACCTGTTGATGGAGGAAACGAGCCTCTCCGGTCCATGGCGTCAAAATTTCGAGGGGCGACAACTGCGTCGCAAGCCGCTGCCTTCCCCCGCCGACTACATCGATCGACTGTCGCCGAAAGCGCTCCGCGTCGATGTGTGGCACAGCATTTACAATCACCCCATGGCGGATGCCGGGGCGATCGTGGAGTGGGTGAAGGGCACAGGTCTTCGTCCTTATCTGGCAGTTGCTGGCGCTGAATACCAAGAGGCGTTTCTGGAGGATTACCGACAACGTATCGACGCCGCCTATCCGCGACTTGCGGATGGACGGCGCCTTTTGCGATTTCCACGACTGTTCATCGTCGCAGTACGCGGCTGATCGTGACCGGACAGACATGGCTTGATGCCTGTCCGTTCAACACAGTGAGACGTCAGCCGTGAAAGGCGTAGACGCGCAGCCGGTAACCATCCGGATCTGCCGCCAGGAAGGTGCGGCCGAAGTCCATGACGGTTGGCTCCTGCAAGATCGGTAGGCCCTTGTCGGTCCACGCGCGATGGCAGGAATCGACCTCACCGTCCGTCTCTTTGATGAAGGCGATCTCGGCGGCGTTGCCGTCGGAAGACAGTGGCGGCTGAACGGTGTGGCGGGACCAGAGACCAAGGCGCATGCCGCTTTGCAAATTGAATAGAGCGAAAGTGTCGGAGAGTTCGACAGGCTCTGCGCCGAGCAAATCGCTATAGAATGCAGCGCTATGGCGCGGGTCGTTGACAAAGAGAATGACGAAGTTCGGGTGGTTCATGTTGGTCTCCTTTTGTTGATGAGGAGACCTTAGCCAGGCGTAGTGTCAGTTTCTGTCAGCAGTCTCCTGGCGTGCCTTCATCATCTGCCGCCAACCTTTCAGCAGGACTTCGCGGCGTTTGGGATAGCGCGCGTCCAGGAGCGTGAAGCAAGAAATGCGATCGGCGCGAAAGCTGCGGTAGTCCTGTCTCAACTCACACCATGCCAGCAGCACACGAACCTGATCGAAAAACGCCAGCGCAAAGGGCCAGACAATCCGGCGAGTGTCGCGCCCGCGCTCGTCGGCATAGTCGATCTCGATTTTCGCCTGACTTCTGATGGCGCTGCGAATATTGCTAAGATCGATATGCGGCATATCGATCACCTTTCCGGGTCCCACGAGAAGTGTGGAATTGTCCAGTTCCTCCGCCAGCGTCTTTGGCAGAACTGCGGCGATCTTCGCAAGCCCGGCGCGCGCGGCATCGGCCAACGCGCCATCCGCCCTGCCCGCCACCCAGCGGGAGCCCAGAACCAAAGCCTCGATTTCCGCTTCGGAAAACATCAGAGGCGGCAGAAGATAACCCGGTCGCAGCACGTAGCCGACGCCGGCCTCGCCTTCGATATTGGCGCCTTGCGCCTGGAGGGTCCCGATGTCGCGGTAGAGCGTACGCAGACTGACACCTGTCGCGGCAGCCAATTCTGCGCCACCCACCGGATTGCGATAGCTTCGTAACAATTGAAGCAAATCAAGCAGGCGTTGCGCGCGTGACATGCATTTCCCCAGGCAACAGGCCCGCCCTATGAGTTTTAATCATCTATTTATACGTGTTGTGTAAAACCTTAGCGATTAAAGCCACCTGTTATTATTCATTTTAAGCCATCTATTCTCGATATCAGGTCGCGACAAAGCTTCATAAGATTTTTCAGAGGCACCAATGCTTAATTTTTGGCGAGACAAAGGCGGCAATTTTGCCATTCTGACTGCACTCCTGGCCGTACCGCTGTTTGGAGCGGCAGGCCTAGCGTTAGACTTCAGCCAGGCGCTCGCCGTCAAGGAAGATCTGCAGCAGACGGCGGACGCCACCGCACTCGGCGCCGTCTCCAAAGATTCACCATATGTGGCGGAGGCACGCAAGATGAGCGGAGATGGCCCCATCACCGTTCCTGGTCATTCCGGCCTGGATTTCGGCAAGAAGGGGGACGGCAAGAAGAACGACTTCGAGATCGAGAACGCCACCCTGCTTGTCAAGAAGACCGGAAATATCGTTGAATCGTCCTTGGAATTGAAGGCCACGGTCAATACCACGCTCTCAGCGATTTTGGGTAAGGACTTCTTTACCGTAAGCATTAAATCCACGGGTCGATATCAAACAGAGAAGTACATGAACTTCTATCTGTTGCTGGATAACACACCATCCATGGGTGTGGGTGCAACGCCCCAGGATGTCGCAACCATGGTGACGAATACACGCGATCAATGTGCCTTCGCGTGTCACGATGTTCAGAGTGGCAAAAATAGTTACTACGAGCTTGCGAAAAAACTGAAAGTGACCACGCGCATCAATGTGGTGGGGAAAGCAACGGCCTCCCTCATGGACACCGCAGCGGTCACCCAGACCGTCTCAGACCAATTTAGAATGGCAGTCTATACCTTTGGTGAAAAAGCCGAGGACACAAAACTTCTCGAAGTTGTACCACTCACGTCCAATCTCTCCGACGTAAAAAACAGGTCGAACAAGATCGACCTCATGTCCATTCCGTATCAGGGCTACGATAACGACCAGCAGACAGATATCGACCGCGCCTTGACGCAGATTGCCACGAAGATGGGCCCGCAGGGGAACGGCAACAGCTCGGCCACGCCGGAAAAAGTCCTCTATTTCGTATCCGATGGTGTCGGGGACAGCTACAAGCCGACAAGCTGCACCAAAAAAACCACGAATGGCCGCTGTCAGGAGCCGATCGACACCCGGCTGTGTACCGCCTTGAAGAGCCAGGGCTACCGTATCGCCGTCCTTTACACGACTTATCTGCCACTTCCGACGAACGGTTGGTATAATGACTGGATCCGCCCCTTCCAGTCCGAAATCTCCACCCGTATGCAAGACTGCGCTTCTCAAGGTCTGTTCTTCGAGGTGAGCCCGACGCAGGGCATCAGCGATGCCATGTCGGCACTGTTCAAGCGGGTGGTTTCCTCTCCTCGCCTGTCGAGCTGATCAACTCGGTTCGATTCTTTCAACGAGGAAATCGATAAAGGCGCGGATGCGGGCAGCCAGATGCTCGTGTCCGGCGTAAACCGCATGGACGAGTTCTGTGTCGCCGCCGTTATAATCCTCCAGGATCGGGACAAGCTGGCCCGCCTCGATATCGGGGCGGACATGAAATTCCCCAATCCGACCGATGCCGACTCCCAGCAGGCAGAGTTGCCGTTTGATCGAGCCGCTCGATACCTGAATGTTGCCGGTGATGGCCTTGATATATGCGCTATCGGAACCGGGATCGCGAAACGGCCATTCGTCGAGGCTTCGCCGGAAGTTAAAGCCGATGCAGTTGTGCTGGTCGAGGTCTTCCGGAGTCTTCGGCGTTCCATGCTTCTTCAGGTAGTCAGGCGAGGCGACGATGACGCGGCGACTGGAAAACAGGCGCCTCGCCATCAGTGAAGAATCCCGCATCGGTCCGACGCGGATTGCGATATCGGTACGCTCCCCAATGAGGTCGATCACGCCGTCCGTCAGTGTCAGATCGAGCCGCACCTTGGGATGACGTTCGGCGAACTCCCCCAGCAGCGGCAGGATGCACCGCTCGCCAAAGCCGACCGAGGAGTTGACACGAAGCAACCCCCTTGCCTCCTCCCGGCCGCCGGCGACCAGTTCTTCCGTCTCGTCGATCTCTTTGAGAATACGGCGGGCGCGACGAAGATAGATGTCACCTTCGGGCGTGAGTTCCAGTGTTCGCGTCGAGCGCACCAGCAGCCGCGTACCAAGCCTCTCCTCCACTCTCGAGACAAGCTTGCTGACAGCGGAGGGCGACAGCTTCAAGCGTCGTCCTGCCGCGGAAAAGCTTTTCAACTCGGCGGCCAGAACGAAGACTTCCATTTCGCCGGCGCGATTGTTCATAACGTCACCTATGACTTCAATTCAAAGATGATTATCGATTAATCGGGATTATCAAACAAGTGCCAGGTGCCGATATTCAGGCTCGAAACATCAACACCTTCGGGACGGCCATTAGAGTGGCCGGAAAGGCACAACCATGCCCCTTGCTCTCTTTGCCTTGACGATTGCAGCCTATGCAATCGGCACCACGGAATTCGTCATCGTGGGTCTTTTGCCCACCGTCGCCAACGATCTTCACATCACGCTGCCGCTTGCCGGCCTCATCGTGTCCGTCTACGCACTCGGCGTTACCTTCGGTGCGCCCATCCTTACCGCACTGACGGGCCGCATCGAGCGCAAGCCGCTCATGCTCGGCCTGATGGGTCTCTTCATCCTTGGCAATAGCGCCGCAGCGCTCAGCCCCAGTTACGAGATGCTGCTAGTCGCGCGGGTTATTTCCGCCTTTGCCCACGGCGTGTTCTTCTCAGTCGGCGCAACCATCGCCGCGGGTCTGGTAGCAGAGGATCGCAGGGCCTCCGCTATTGCCATGATGTTCATGGGACTGACGGTTGCCATCGTCACCGGCGTTCCGCTCGGCACGCTCATCGGTCAGATTTTCGGCTGGCGCGCCACCTTCTTTGCCGTCGCCGCACTCGGCGTCGTCGCCTTCATCGGCATTGCAGCACTGCTGCCAGCGACGCTTCAAAAGGCGCCAGCCGCCGGTCTCATGGAGCAGGTGCGTGTTCTCGGTTCCGGCCGCCTTCTGCTGGCCTTTGGCATGACCGCACTCGGTTATGGTGGCACCTTCGTGACCTTCACCTTTCTCGCCTCGATCCTGCAGGATCTGACCGGCTTTGCTGAAAGCACCGTCAGCCTTGTTCTGGTCCTCTATGGTCTGGCGATCGCCGCCGGCAACCTCGCCGGAGGACGGATTGCCGACCGTAATCCAGCAAAGGCTCTCGGTTGGCTTTTCGGGCTTCAAGCGCTCGTTCTGGTAATCTTCACCTTCACCGCTCCGTCCGCCCCGGCTGCTCTGGTAACACTCGTTGCACTCGGTTTTCTGTCTTTCGCCAATGTGCCAGGCCTCCAGCTTTACGTGGTGCAACTCGCAAAGCGCTTCAGGCCAAACGCGATCGATGTCGCCTCGGCGCTCAACATCGCCGCTTTCAATCTTGGCATCGCCGTCGGCGCCTGGATTGGCGGCCTGGTCGTCGCCTCGCCGCTTGGTCTTGGCGCAACGCCATGGGTCGGGGCGCTGCTGGTTTCGGGAGCACTGGTTCTGACGCTGGTCAGCAGCAGTCTCGACCGCCGCCAGTTAGATCTTGCCCAGACCGTGTGAACCAAATCACGTCCTCAGCACTTAGGGTGAGGACTCTTCTGCCCCGCGGACTTGCGTGGCTATCATCCGCAATGGAGACAAAACACGATGCAAACAGTCAACGCCAATGGCGCAAACATTCCTGCTCTCGGCTTCGGCACATTCCGCATGCCGGAAGAGGACGTTCACCGCATCCTGCCGCAGGCGCTGAAGCTGGGGTTCCGCCATGTGGACACCGCGCAGGTCTATAAGAACGAGGCAGCAGTCGGCGATGCTATCGCAAAGTCCGGCGTCTCGCGCGGCGACATCTTTCTCACCACCAAGGTGTGGGTCGATCAGTACAAGCATGATGACTTCATCCGCTCCGTGGATGAGAGCCTGACAAAGCTGAAGACGGATTATGTCGATCTGCTTCTTCTGCACTGGCCGAAAAGCGATGTGCCGCTGGCGGAGCGGATTGGCGCGCTGAATGAACTGCGCAAGGCGGGCAAGGTGCGGAACATTGGCATCTCCAACTTCAACGTCGCGCTGATGGATGAATCGATCCACCTCTCCGATGCGCCGATTGCCAACAACCAGATCGAGTACCACCCTTATCTCGACCAGACGAAGGTGATCGAGGCTGCCCGCAAGCACGGCATTTCGATCACGGCCTACTATCTGATGGCAGATGGCAAAGTGCCGAAGGATGAGGTGCTTCGTGATATCGGCGCCAAGCACGGTAAGACCGCAGCCCAGGTCGCGCTTCGCTGGGCCGTGCAGCAGCCGGACGTGATCGCCTTGTCCAAGACGGCGACGGAGAGCCGCCTTCCCGAGAACTTCGATATCTTCGACTTCGACCTGTCCGACGAGGAGATGAAGGCGATCTTCGCGTTGGCAAAGAAGGATGGACGCATCGTCAATCCCGGCCATCTGGCGCCGGCATGGGATGATTAAAGCGCCGGGCGTCCTGGTGGACGCACAAGGGACGCACCCTTTCTGAATCGACGCATCGGCTGAAAATCGAGTCCGATTTTTGGGCCGATGCTGCAAGCCACTCAGCGCTGCACGAAGGCCAGTTTCAGGCCAAGTGCAACAAAGGCTGCGGCAAAACTGCGCCGCAGCCAGACAAGTACGGAAGGCCGCGACACGATCTCGCGCCTGACAGAAGCGGCAAAGCAGCCATAGACCGCAAAAACTACAAATGTCATCGCCATGAAGACGAGACCGAGAGCGGTCATCTCGCGGGTCGATGACGAAGAGTCTGCCGCAACGAACTGCGGCAGGAAGGCAAAGAAGAAGATCGAGAGCTTTGGATTCAACAGGTTGATGAGGACAGCTTCGATCACGATGCGTACAGGCGTTCTTGCTGGCTGCGTCTCGTCGACGCGCAGAGCGCCATGTTCTTTCAGTGTGTTCCAAGCCATGTACAGCAGATAGGCCACCCCGGCATATTTGATGAGGGTGAATGCCGTCGCACTCGCATGGAGGATTGCAGCGAGCCCGGTGATCGCTGCCAGCAGATGCGGGACGATGCCGAGTGTGCAGCCGAAGGTGGCAATTACGCTTGCGCGCGCGCCCTGCGTGAGACCGGCTGCCAGCGTGTAAACTACGCCTGTGCCGGGAGATGCCACGACGATGGCGGATGTGAGAAGAAATTCGAGTGTCATGAGGGCCTTCCTTGAAAGAAGGCGTCACTCTGCTGCGATTGGACAGATCGGTCTTGGACGAAATTGCAGGTTTCGATCAGGAGAGCGCATGCCTGTAAAGGGCGGGTGTCGTGCCGAAGTGCCGTACAAACACGCGGTTTAAGTGGCTTTGATCGCAAAAGCCGGACGCGAAGGCCGCTTCGGCGGGAGCCACGCCCTTTGCCAATGCTTGCCGCGCCAGATGCAGGCGGCTCTGAATCAGATAGCTATGCGGTGTCAGCCCCGTGAGGGAGGAGAAAGCGCGCAGAAAGCGGAAGCGGCTCATTCCCGCTACTGCCGAAAGTTCGGCGAGACCGAAGGGCGTCTGTGGTGCCTCGTCCATCATCTGCCTGACGCGGTACAGACCGGCGGTGGATGCCGCCTGATGACGCACAGCGCGGGGGCGTTCCAGCGTTTGCGACAACAGCAGAAGAAGGGCTTCCTCCCCCGGCAAAGCCGCCCGTTGCGATGTGATGGCTTGAAAGAGTGCGCGAAAGCGATCGGCGAGCGGTCTCGGATCGACGGGATAGACGAACTCGAAATCGCGGCTATCGCGTTCGCGAATATCCGACAATGCGGCATGCACGACTTCGGGATCGAAATAGAGCATCGTCCAGGCCCGCCCGCTTTCGCCAAGCGCTATACCGTCATGCACCTCACCCGGATTAACGGTGATGACGCGCCCTGCCCCGGCCTCCACGATGCCACGTCCGCTCGCCGATTTCTGCGCGCCACGTTCGATAACGCCAATGCCGAATTGATCATGCATGTGACGGGGAAAGCTGCGGTCGCTGTCAGCGATCACCGCAGCCACGCCCGGCATCGTCGTTTTCGGCATCGTGAACTGGTGTTTGCCCATAGACCCTGCGCCCCTATCAGGAGCGCAAGCCTATCACGGTCGATCCGGTTCAGGAATGCAGGCTGTTCACCATGCCGAAGACCTGATCGAAATTGCCGTTCTCGGCGGCAAATCGCAATGGCTTGCAGCGCTCCACGATCACTTCCGTTGCATCGGGTCTGTTGGTCAGGATATCCATGACTTCCGTGATGAAGGCATCCAGTGGCATGGCGCGCTCGTCCTTCGCCTGCTTTTCACCCTGAAGCGTTGTCTGCACATAGGGCGGCGCAATCTCGATCACCTCGACAGAGGTGTCCTTCAACTGCTCGCGCAGCGCCATCGAATAGGCGTGAATGGCGGACTTGGTAGCGCTGTAGGTCGGCGTTGCTACCATGGGCACGAAAGCAAGGCCGGATGACACGGTGAGGACGGCAGCATTTTCTTTTTTGAGAAAATGCGGAAGCAGGGCCGCGGTCAATCGGATCGGGGCAAGCAGATTGGTGGCAATCGTTTCCTCCGCGATCTCCAGATAGTCCGGGGCCGCGGTGATGTCCTCGTTCTTCATGATGCCGGCGTTGTTGATGACGACATTGAGATCCGGATAATCGCGCGTCAGCGTTTCGGCAAAGGTCCGAATGTTCTCCGCCTTTGTCGCATCGAGCACGGCCGATACCATGCCGGGGTTGGCGCTGGTCACTTCGTCCAGCGCGGACTGGCGTCTACCGGAAATGATGACCTTGTTGCCAAGTGCATGGAAGGCTTCGGCAAGCGCGCGGCCGATACCGGAACCACCACCGGTGATGAGTACTGTGTTTCCTGTCATCTTCATCTGGTTATCCTCTCTTGTTGGATGAAACCAAGTTAGCTACGATACTCTCCAATCGAAAGTAGGCACCCGAAAGATTTATACTTACCCAAAGGAGAGTGTCGGAATGAAAAGGCATCTGGCAGATCCCGTCATCGAAGAGAAGCGCGTTCACCCGCCGCCGGAAGAGACCGATCCCGTCATTGAGGCGCTGGTTCAGGACATCATCGCCAAGGTGGCGGACAAGTGGACGATGTTGATCCTTGAGGCTCTGGAGGAGCACGGGACGATGCGCTTTACGCAAATCGGCAAGGTCGTCGGCGATATCAGTCAGAAGATGTTGACCAAGACGCTGAGGCAGATGGAGTGCGATGGGCTGGTGAAACGCACCGTGCACCCGGTCATCCCGCCACATGTGGATTACGGCCTGACGCATCTTGGCAAGACGCTGGGCAGCGCCTTTTGCGGCGTGTGGATATGGGCCGAGACGCATCACGCGGAAATAGAAAAGGCGCGGAAAGCCTTTGAAGAGCAATCCCCACGCCTCAAATAATGGGCCTGAAATAATGGAAGCGCTTCCCATGGGAGCGCTTCAAATTGTCTGGCCGATCAGGCGAACTGGCTGAGGCCCGGTACGGACGCGATCACCTTGTCCACAACCTCGTCGCCGGCATGCTGGCGCGCAATCGAAATGGTGGTCTTGGCAAGTGCCGAGATTTCACCCATGCCGAGGCCTTGGCTCATCAGCTGCTGGCCAAGACCCATGATGCCACCGCCACCGATGGCGCTCATCAGGCCGCCGAGCAAGCCACCGCCGCCCTGGCCTTCGCCATTGAAGCGAGCGACGAGATCCGGCCCGCCGGGGATCGATTCGATCATCTTGGCAACGGCCGCGTCATCGGCTTCGCGCTGGAGGAAACCCAGCATCATGCCGAGAGCCTTTTCCGCCTTATCCGGCGCAATGCCCACTCTATCTGCAACCTGGGTTACGATTTCGCTCATAAACTTCCTCCTGAATGCGAAATTACGTTCACGTCAACGTAAAACAATTGAAACACAGACTCAAGACCGCGCAGCCCCTTGAAACAAAGGTTTTTCGATCCGCTCTTTTCAACCTTATCAAACAGTTGTTGAGGGCCAAAACAGTTCCTATAAGTATAGTGCGGAAATTAAAAACAGGGCGCCGCTGCCCGGATCATTGGGAAGGATCGCCATATGCTGCAGGACGGAAAGCTCTATATCGGCACGAGCCGCAACCCGGACGACAGCCTCAACAAGGGCGAGTATCTCGACCTCCGCTTCGGCAACCGCCATGGGCTGATTACCGGCGCCACCGGCACGGGCAAGACCGTTTCCCTGCAGGTGCTGGCGGAAGGTTTCGCCAAAGCCGGCGTCCCGGTTTTCTGCGCCGATATCAAGGGCGATCTTTCCGGTATTGCCAAGCCCGGCGAAGCCAAGGACTGGGTGACGAAACGAGCTGAACAGATCGGCTTTTCCGACCTCTCCTTCGAGCAGTTTCCCGTCATCTTCTGGGATCTCTATGGCGAAAAGGGCCACCGTGTCCGCGCCACCATCGCCGAGATGGGCCCTCTCCTTCTTGCGCGGTTGATGGATGCCTCGGAAGCGCAGGAAGGCGTTCTCAACATCGCCTTCAAGATCGCCGACCAGGGCGGCTTGCCGCTGCTCGATCTGAAGGATTTGCAATCGCTGCTGAATTACATGGGCGAGCACGCAAGCGAACTTTCCAGCCAGTTCGGTCTGATTTCAAAGTCCTCCGTCGGCTCGTTGCAGCGCGGTCTGCTGGTACTCGAACAGCAAGGCGCAGAGCACTTCTTCGGTGAGCCGGCGCTGAAAATTGCAGACATCATGCGCACCACCAGCGACGGGCGCGGGGTGATTTCGGTTCTCGCCGCCGACAAATTGATGATGAACCCGCGCCTCTACGGCACCTTCCTGTTGTGGATGCTTTCCGAACTTTTTGAAGAACTGCCGGAAGTGGGCGATCCCGCCAAGCCGAAGCTCGTTTTCTTCTTCGACGAGGCGCATCTTCTCTTCAACGACGCGCCGCGCGTGCTGATCGAGCGCGTCGAACAGGTGGTCCGCCTCATCCGCTCCAAGGGCGTCGGAGTCTATTTCGTGACGCAGAACCCGCTCGATGTGCCGGAAACGGTTCTCGCACAGCTCGGCAACCGCGTACAGCATGCGCTTCGCGCTTACACGCCGCGTGAGCAGAAGGCCGTGAAGACAGCCGCCGACACATTCCGCCAAAATCCAGCCTTCAGCACTGCTGAGGCGATCACCACACTCGGTACCGGCGAGGCGCTGGTCTCCACCCTGCAGGATAAGGGTGCACCGTCTATCGTGGAGCGCACGCTGGTGCGTCCGCCATCCGGTCGAGTCGGTCCCGTGACCGACGATGAGCGCCGTGGCCTCATGGCCTCCAGCCCGGTGGCCGGTCTTTACGACCAGGATATCGACCGCGAATCCGCTTTCGAAATTCTGGGCGAACGCGCCCGCAAAGCCGCCGAGGCGGAAGCTGCCAAGCGTGCGGCAGAAGAGCAGGCAAGCGAGCAGCCCGATAGTGCCGCGGGGCGCTGGAAACTGCCGGGCTTTGGCGACGAGGAGCCGAAGCAGGCATCGACGACTGGCGGCGGCAGACGCACCAGCGGTTACCAGCGCGAAACGGTGATCGAGGCTGCGATGAAAAGTGCCGCTCGCTCCGTCGCGACCTCCGTCGGACGCGCCTTGGTTCGCGGCATTCTGGGAAGCCTGCGCCGTTGATTTCGCGCCTCCCTTCCACCGACATGTGAGGAAAACGCCGGGGTCCGCTTGTCTAAGCTCGCCCCGGTCACCAGATAGGCCAAGGCCTTTATTGCTTCCAAGCGGGTCGCGATCTTTCAGATTCGCGCCTTACACTTCAGTTTGTTTTTGTCGCATGTCATTATCGCAAAACCGGTGCGCGGTTTTGCGCGGACCATGCTCCAGGGAGACGCATGATCACGTCCATCTTGCTTCCAATGGAAACCGAGCGCCTTGTTCTTCGCCGTTTCGTACCTGCCGATTTCAGCGCCTATGCCGATTATCACAGCCGTTCTGAGGTCTATCGGTTTCTCTATGCAGACGCGCCAAGCGGCGATGCGTTAAGGACGCAATTCGATACCGTCCTCTCGGCGCCGTTCGGTAAGGACGGCGATGTTCTGCGGCTGGCGGTGACGCGTCGCGACGATGGCGCGCTCCTCGGTGAAGTTCTTCTGAAGATCGCCAGCACGGAGGCGTTGCAGGCAGAGGTCGGCTATATCTTCAACCCGTCTTATGCGGGCAAAGGTTACGCCACGGAAGCGGTGCGTGCCATGATCGACCTCGGCTTTGCGGACCTCGGCTATCACCGGATTTTCGCGAGACTGGATGCACAGAACCAAGGCTCGATCGGCATTGTCGAGCGGTTGAAGATGCGCAAAGAGGCCCACCTCATTCAGAATGACCGCTTCAACGGGGCGTGGGGCGACGAGTTCATCTACGCCATTCTCAAATCGGAATGGAATGGGCTGGCGTCGAGATGATTGAAGCGATCCGCGTCGTCGCGGGTCAGACCTTCAGAAGTCCTGCAATCCGCGGATCGGCGGAGAAATCGCTCAAGGAAAACCCGATACGCTGGACCGGCTGCTCGCACAGCGCCTGTATGCCCATTTTCGACAGGCGAATGCGCCAGCTGGAGCGAGCCACTGGACGCTTCGACTTGAAGCCGAGTGGCGTCAACAGCGCGATGTTCTTGCCTTTTCCAGGATCGCGCACCGAGCGATAGAGGATTGCCTGAAGGTCCGCCTCCCGCGCCGCATCTGCCAAAGCCTGGCATGGTGCGTAATCGTTAAGGTCGGTCCAGAGAGAATCATCGCGCGACAGCGCAGGCCTGGTCAAATCGATTGCCGCATCCGTCTGAATATCTGCAGCAAAAGCGGTGTATTCGGCCGCATTGACGGGCATGGGCGTTGCAGGTGACTCGACATAGAACAGCAAGCGGTAGAAAGCCATTTCGGCCAGCGCTGTCTCTATCCTCTTGGCGGCGTAAAAGACGCCTTTGGTAAAGCCTGCACGACGAAAGCGAGAGCCGTAGGGATAGGCAGAATCATAGCGGAAGGGTGTCGCCAGCAGATAATCGAGGCCTTCGCATTCCGGCGGAAAGCGCCGCTTGCTGCTTTCCAGAATATCTTCGAGCAGAGATTGCTCATCAACGGTATCGACGAGCTTCATGGTCGATACACGGTGCTGCGCCTCGACGAGGCGCCACCAGCGTCCTGATGACGGGCGGCTTTCAGAGCGGAGCGCGTCTGGCGTCCAGGTAGGAGAGGACATCGAGCAATCCGGTGATCGAGGTGAGTTTTTCGGCAGGCACACCCGCGAGCGCGTCATTGTGGTTTTGAAGCCAGGCACGCGAGACTGTGTCATCCCCGCCAACGATGGCGTCGAGCGAGCGGAAAACACGGATCAGAAGCACGGCAAGTTCGAACGGCTTGCTGCCAGGCTCCAAACAAAAATCCTGCCTCTTCATCCTCGATACAGTGGGCGCGGAAATGCCGAGAATATCGGAAAGGCGTGCTGCGGTCAGGCCAAGTCGCTCCGACGCCGCGAGAGCGGCTTTCGTGATGACCCTTCCCTCTTGGGAGGCCGCCGTCGGCTTGAGCTGAATGTTCATCGCCAAATCCTTTCCTGAGAAAGAATATAACGGATCTCTTTCAGAAAACAAGAACGGCCGGTTGGGGGCAACCGGCCGCTCGAGCAGACGCCACCAGCTGAACGGTGGCAGTCAAAACCTTTATTCAACCGAAACCGGCACTTCCGTGGAGGTGCGCAGAGCGTGCGAATATGGGCAGACGATGTGTGCCTTCTTCACGAGATCTTCCGCGGTTGCCTTGTCGAGGCCTGGGATGTTGACCTTGAGCGACACGTCGATGCCGAAACCGCCACCATCTTCGCGTGGGCCGACGCCAACGCTTGCCGTCACGGCCGTATCATCGGGCAGCTTTACCTTTTCCTTGCCAGCGACAACGCGCAGAGCGCCGAGGAAGCAGGCAGAGTAACCGGTTGCGAAAAGCTGCTCTGGGTTCGTGCCGTGAGCACCGTTACCACCGAGTTCCTTTGGAACTGTCAGGGTTACGTCCAGAACACCGTCTTCGGTCTTGGAATTGCCTTCGCGTCCGCCACCCGTTGCGGTCGCCTTGGTTGTGTAAAGAATTGGCATGTCATGTACTCCCTTGGTTTGCGTTGGGTATCTTGTAGCGCGTTATTCAATTGCGCGCAATACAATTTTGCGCATTGAAAAATTTTGTTTGGTCTGCGATAAGGTTAATAAGATTGCTCGGCCTTCGCATGCAGCAGGAACCGAGTGACGGGATAAAATGTTCCCTAGAGCGCTTCCCTGCCGCGCGGAATTGCTTCGCCGGAACGGAATTTCGCAGAATGGAGAAACATCGGCAGTCGATCTCCAAGAGATGGACGCTAAGTATGCTTCTATTCTGGCGAAATTCTTTCCGATGAAGGCTGTCCGAGCAGCAGGAGAGCGCTTCAACAGCGCATTTTGGAGCTCACACGAATGGACGACGGGACAATGGAAGGCCTTTTAAGGCTGGACGTGCAGATATGTTTCGCGCTTTACGGCGCAGCCCATGCGTTTACGCGGGCTTACAAGCCATTGCTGGAGCCGCTTGGCCTCACATACCCGCAATATCTGGTAATGATGGCGCTGTGGGAGGAAGACAACGCCACGGTGAAGGCGCTGGGCGAAATGCTCGGCCTCGACTCAGGCACCCTATCCCCTCTCCTGAAACGGCTGGAACAGGCAGGCCTCATCACCCGCAAGCGTGGCAAGCAGGACGAACGGCAGGTCGTGATCAGCCTGACGCCGGAGGGCGCCGACATGAAGAAGAAGGCAGTGCACGTCATGCGCTCCATCGGCGAAGCGACAGGATGCAGCCTCGAAGAGCTCGGGCAAATTCGGGATCGGTTGAATTCTCTGAAGGACAATCTGGCGCGAGCCTAATATCGATCGCGTCGCCCCTCGTCGCAGCACCTTTTCGCCATTCAAGCTGGCGAAGACGGGAACAGGCCTGTGCTGTTGCAGGACCTGTTTGCACCACCCTCAAAGCCAAAGCATGAGGGTGGTGGATGATCGAAACGAGCCGGCTTACTGCCAGACGACCACACGCGCCTTGTTTGGAACGCGGTCATAAAGGTCGATAATGTCCTGGTTCATCAGGCGAACGCAGCCAGACGACACGGCCTTACCAATGGAGTTCCACTCCGGCGAGCCATGCAGACGATAGAGCGTGTCCTTGCCATTTTGGAAAATGTAGAGCGCGCGTGCACCGAGTGGGTTTTTCAGGCCAGGCTCCATGCCGCCATTCCTTGCGGAATATTTGACCAGTTCCGGCTGACGCGCCACCATCTCATCCGGCGGCGTCCACTTCGGCCATTTCTGGCGCCACTGAATGACGCCCTCGCCCGACCAGGCAAAGCCTTCGCGACCGATGCCAACGCCATAACGCATCGCCGTACCGCCTTGCTCCACAACATAGAGGAAGCGCGAGCGCGTATCGACGACGACCGTTCCCGGACGCTCGCCTGTCGGGTCCACGACCCGCTGGCGGTAATAGCGGCGATCGATTTTCTGATACGGCACTGCCGGGATAACGAAACCGCCATCCTCAACCGTGCCATACATCACCGCCAGCTCAGCGTCCGAAATACCGGAGGAGAACATTTGGCGGAAATCATTGGCAACGCCACCGGCGAAACCGAGCGGCTGCGTGCTGTCATAGGGGCCGACACCGGATGATGCACAACCCGCCAACAGCGACGCGGAAGAAAGGCCCAGAAGGGAAAGGAAAGTCCGTCTTGAAAGATCTCTGTCGGTGCTCATCATAAGTCCGGTTTTCTCACATCGGAGGCGAAGAGGGAGGCACTGTACCGAAGCGTGCAGAGCCTGCGTTTCAATCTCGCCGTACGTCGTTTGTTCCACGATACATCAGCTATTGCTATAGTGGTTAAGACATACTGAAAACCAGTTGCAGCCTTGCAACATTCGCACCGGCGGGATGCTTTTACCGGTCATCGTGTTCACATCACCACAATCGGTGCGCCCTGCGGCACGCGATCGTAAAGATCGATCACATCCTGATTGAGCATTCTGACGCAACCGGACGAGGTCGCCTTGCCGACCGATTGCCAGTCCGGCGTTCCATGCACACGGTAAAGCGTGTCCTTGCCGTCCTTGAAAATGTAAAGAGCCCGCGCACCGAGCGGGTTGTTCAGACCAGGAACCATGCCGCCGCGCGCCGCCGAGATCGACGCGAGCTCCGGTTGTCGCTGCACCATTTCATCGGGTGGCGTCCAGCGTGGCCATTTGGCCTTCCACTGGATGGCGCCCCGCCCTGACCAGGCATAGCCCGATCGCCCAAGCCCGACACCGTAGCGAACCGCCTTGCCGCCCGGCTGCACCAGATACAGGAAATGCTGTCTCGTATCGACGACGATGGTGCCCGGCGCTTCCGCCGTCTGGTAGCTGACCTCCTGACGCAGAAAACGCGGATCGATGCGACTATAGGGAATGGCGGGCAGTGTATGGCCGTCATCCGACAGCACGTCGTACATGGCGCGATGAAGCGGATTGGAGACCGGCAGGCCGTACCCCATCGTCCTGTCGCGATAGGCAGGAGATAGCGCCGGTCCAGGGCGTGCCGTCGTTGGCGGGCCGTAAAGCTGCTGGAATTGCGATCGGAAAAGATCCGGTGGTCGGCTGTTGATCGAGCCTGGCGTCTGCGGCAGCGGCTCGCGTGGGATCGAGCCGACATTGTTGTAGTTGAAGACGGGTGCCGTCTCCTTCACGAAGACATCGGCATTCATGCGGCTGGTGTCGGTGATGAACAGGCAACCGCTCACAAGCGGGGCTGTCATCAACACGCAGGCAAATCGGCGGAGGGTCTTCAGGGCAAATACAATCATCGAACCGCTTCAAGATAGATCACTGGCGGCACAATGACTCGTGCGGCTGGCGCGAGGCTGGATAGATGGGTGATGACGGCGTCGCGCTACCCGCGCAGGACTTCAGACGAAGTTGTTGAAGAAGCGGATGCTCTCGTCCACCGCATGCGGCACGACGCCATTATGCGTGCCGGGCAGCAGCCTGTGGCTGATTTTTGCACCCACGGCCGTTGCGCGTTCGACGAGAAGCTTATGATCAGCGTCGAACGGTCGCTCCTCTGTGCCGCGCAGCAACAGGGTCGGGCATTTGAGGCTATGACCGAAACAGACCGAGGAGCGCATGATGAACTCCTGCTGATTGCTCTCGTCGAAACACAGTTCATCCGTATAGCGGTTGAAGTAGCGCCAGGAGTTGACACCCGCGGAGACCGGTACGGCTGCGCGGAATTTCCGCGTCATCGCCGCAAGCAAGGAGAGCGTGCCGCCATTGGAGTGACCGGCCAGGAAGAAGCGATCCTTGTCGATGCCAGGCAGGTTCTCGAGAAACTCGGCGGCGGATAGTGCATCGGAGGTCTCGTCATAGAAGCCGGAGTAATACCCCTTCTGGCCGTTTTCGCCGCGGAAGGATGGCAGCATCACCACAAAGCCTGCCTCCCAGTAAGGCTTCATCAATGCCCAGTGACCATCGCCAGTCGCGTTGCCTCCATGGAGGAAAAGAACGGCGGGCTTGAGCTTCTTTTCCGGAACATATTCCGACAACCAGGCAACGAGCTCGATGGAGCCGTTCGGGCCACCGGGATAGGTCACACGCCGTGCACCGGGTGGTGTTCCGAGCGGCTCGGATTTTTCAGGTGCAGACATCTTGCGCAGGAGATGCGTTTGAAATCTTTCGCGCGCCCTGGCGTAGTCCTCATTCTCCAGCGGCAGAACCGGCGGCAGATCCACTTCAGAATGCGCGCCTTTCGGCATCAGAGCCGCTGCACCCAGCCCGAATGTACCCGCCAGCAGGGCGCGGCGTGTGGGGGAAAAAGGAAAAATCTTATCCATGCGCTTGTCTGTCATGTGGGAATCCGATCAGCGTTGCACAGCACAATTTCAGCACCGGAATGTCCAATTGTCTACTTAATGTTTCTCTTTAATAACGTCATCTGCATTCAAGCCTCCCGTTCATCGACCATCGCCATCAGAGTGACCAACCGATCGGCTTCGGAGGGAAGTTTGTCTGCACGCAACCGTGCGATTCGTGGAAAGCGCATCGCCACGCCGGATTTATGGCGAGCCGAGCGATTGATGCCCTCAAACGCAACTTCCAGCACGAAACCGAAGGATGGCGTGGCGCGCACGGCGCGCACCGGACCAAAGCGTTCGACGGTGTTGTCGCGGACGAACTTGTCGAGAACCTCGAGCTCCGCATCGGTGAAGCCGAAATAGGCTTTGCCGACGGGCACGAGTTGTTCGCCATCTTCACCATCTGCCCAGACGCCGAAAGTGAAATCGGAATAGTAGCTTGAGCGCTTTCCGTGGCCGCGCTGCGCATACATCATCACCGCATCGATGTTGAAGGGATCGCGCTTCCATTTGAACCACGGACCCTTGGCGCGTCCCGCCTGATAGACGCTGTCCTTGCGCTTGATCATCACGCCTTCGATCACCAGATCGGGTGGCGCTTTGCGCAGATCGTCAAGTTCCTGCCAGTTGGTGAAGGGTACCAGTGGTGAGAGATCGAAGCGGTCGTGAGGGGCGGTTTCGATGAGATCGGTCAGGTGCTGGCGTCGCTCGAGATAGGTCTCGCCGCGGATGTCCTCCTCGCCTTTGAAGAGCAGGTCATAGGCGCGGATGAAGGCGGGATACTCCTCCATCATCCGACCGGTCACCGTCTTGCGGTTCAGCCGCTGCTGAAGGTCTGAGAAGGTTCGCGTGGCGCTGTTGGAGCGCGCCGTTCCACCGATCAGAAGTTCGCCGTCGATCACGCCGTCGAAATTCGCAGCTTCGAGAATATCCGGGAAGGCGCCTGAAATGTCGTCCCCGGATCGCGAGTAGAGTTTGCGGGTGTCGCCAGCGCGGGAGAGTTGGACGCGGATACCGTCCCATTTCCACTCCGCCGCGAAATCCTGCGGATCGAGATTGGCAAGATCATTGTCGCCGACCGGTGTGGACAGCATGACGGAATGAAAGATGGCAGGCGTTGCCAGAAGTGGCCTGTCGGTCTTTCCCTCAAGCCAGGCGAAGAGCGGTTCGTAAGGCGGCTCCAGACCATGCCAGAGCGTTTCGATCTCGGTAATGTCCTTGCCGGCGAAGTCCGCAAGCGCCTGCCGGGCAAGACGCGCAGACACCCCGATGCGCAAACCGCCAGTGACGAGCTTCAAAAAGGCGAAGCGCGACGATGTATCCAGCCGATCCAGAAGCTCTCGCACTGCGCCGCGCACTTCAGTCTTGCCGAGAGCGTTGATCTTGCGCACGACTTCGCCGAGGCTCGGATCGTTCGCCTGGGGCAGATCAGCGTTCTGGCTAGTATCCCAGACGAGCGAAATCGTTTCGGCCAGATCGCCGACATAGTCGTAGGAGTAGCGGAACAGGACCTCGTCCATGCGCTCCAGAACCAGTTCGCGAAGCAAGGCCGGTTTGACGCTTTTCAGGTCGAGGGTGCCTGCAATCGCCGCGAGCCCGTATCCGCGATCGGGATCGGGCGTGTCACGGAAGTAATCCGTCAAAAGCGTCAACTTGCCATTTCTGGATGGTGTGAGGACAAGACGGTCGAGAAGGGTCGCAAAGGCTTTCACGCTCAATCCCCCTCATCTTCATAGCCGACGAGATGCAGCGGACGGGCCGGAATGCCCTGAAGTTCGCACCAGCGCACAAGTGCTTCCTCACGGCCATGCGTGACCCATACTTCCGATGGCGCGACTTCCTTGATCGTTTCCAAGAGTTCGGGCCAGTCGCAGTGATCGGAAATGACCAGCGGCAATTCGACACCGCCCTGTTTGGCGCGCTGGCGCACCATCATCCAACCCGAGGCAAAGGCAATGAGCGGTTCGTTGAAACGACGCGCCCAACGTTCCTGGAACGCCGAGGGCGGTCCGACAACGATCGCACCCTTGAACTGCGCCGGGTTGCTCTTCTCCAATGTGGCTGGGCGGATATCGCCTAGATCAATGCCTTGGGAGACGTAATAATCGCAGAGCTTTGCCAGAGCGCCGTGAATATAGACAGGCCCGGAATAGCCGTTGTCGCGCAGCAGTCGCAGCACGCGCTGCGCCTTGCCTAGCGAATAGGCGCCGACAAGATGCGTGCGCTCCGGGAACTGGCGAATGGACGTCAGGAGCTTGGCAATCTCGCGGGCTGGCGCAGGGTGGTGAAAGACCGGAAGCGCGAAGGTGGCTTCGGTGATGAAGACGTCGCAGGGAACCGGCTCGAAGGGTGCGCAGGTGGGATCAACGCCGCGCTTGTAGTCTCCCGACGCGACGATGCGCAGACCGTCATATTCGATGGAGATCTGGGCGGAGCCGAGTACGTGTCCGGCCGGATGGAACCCGACGGTCACGCCATTGACTTGCGCGGTCTCTCCGAAGTCGATGGCCTGTTCGCTGACTGTAAAATCCTCGCCATACCGCAAGCGCATGATGTCAAGTGTCTGGCGCGTCGCCAGCACCTTCTCATGCCCTGCCCGCGCGTGATCCGAGTGGCCATGGGTGATCAACGCCTTCGGCACCGGCTTCACCGGGTCGATGTAAAAGTCACCCACAGAGCAATAAAGCCCCTTCGGTGTCGGGCTGAGCAGTTTTTCTGGTTTCATGGCGTCGGGATCGACCGAAATTTACGATGCTTCAAAACTTCTTGCGCAAGACAAAACGAACCGTGCGGAATAAGGTTCATTCTGTGCGAACGGTTTGGCGGGGGAAGCGGTTTTGCCGGCAAAAGGGGTATCGGCACAATGAAGGGGTTCTGGTCACGCATCATCTTTCGCGCCACGCTCGCAGCTTTCGGATCTCTGGCGGCCTCTCTGCTGATCGTTTCAGTCCTCGTTCCGCAGATGGGTGGCACCGTGGAAGGTGTCGGTCTCTTGATGGCAGTCATCTGCCCGATCGCCATTGCCGGACCAGCCAGCGGCGTTCAGTTCTATCAGCTGGAGCGTTTGAAACAGGCCCGCGCCGCCCTCACCCGCTCTCATCTGGAACTCGATAGTCTGCATCGCGATCTGGTTGCCGCCCATGCTGCCGCCATAGAGGCGTCCCTGCGCGATCCCATGACCGGGGCCTATAATCGTATCGGCTTCATGCAGCGCATGAGCGAGTGTGCCAGCACCGAAGGCACCGTGCTCTTCATCGACGCGGATCACTTCAAGTCCATCAACGACCGTTTCGGCCATCGGACCGGGGACCAAGCCTTGCAGACGATTGCCAAGGCGCTGCGAAAAGGTCTGAGACCAGAAGATTTTCTAGGGCGGATCGGCGGCGAGGAATTCGTCATCTTCCTCGATGGCGTCACCTCGCCGGCGGAAATCGACCGCATGGCCACCGTGTTCCTGAAATCGGTGTCCTCGACGCCACTTCTAACGGAGTCCGGCGCGATCGTGGAGCTCAGCATCAGCATAGGGACAGCGAGTTTTTCCGCACTTTGCGATGCGGACGTTCTCCTCAGGGAGGCCGACTTGCGCATGTATGAGGCAAAACGAGACGGCCGCAACCGGGCCGTCATCGGTCGGGACATATCGATACCGATGCCGCCAGATTTCAGTCTTGCGGCACCTTCTGTTCCATGCTGATCGGCAGCCGGACATTCTTCAGCATCACCGCAGCGACCAGACCGATCACCGCCGTTGCAGCCGCGACGAGGAAAAGCGGGGTGAAGGCGGCTGCATAAAGATCGGCCACGGCGTGCTGCGAGGCGGCAGGCAATTGCGCCAGCATTTTGGGTGTCAGTTCCTGAATGTTGCCAACCCCTTGAATATCGGCGCCGGTCCCCTTGATACTTGAGGATATGACCGCGCCGTAGATGGAGATCGCAAGTGCCGCACCGCCCATACGCGTCAGGGTAACGGCTCCGCTTGCCGCACCGATATCGGCTTTCGCCGCGGAATTCTGCACGCCGATAATGGGCGCCTGCTGGCCGAGGCCAACACCAAGTCCTTGCAGCAACAACAGTGCAGCGATGATCGCCAGGGGTGTACCAGCATGGACCTGCGAGAGCGACAGCATCGCAACCACGGCAATCGACAGGCTGATGATCGAAAACGGCTTGTAGCTTCCCGTTTTCGAGATCAGCCGGCCTGCCGTCAGCGATCCCATGACGATGCCACCGGTGACCGCGATGAAGAAGAGGCCGGCCTCAGAAGGCGAAAGCCCCGTCGTCGTCTGCAGGAAGAGCGCGTAATAATTGACCATGCCGATGCCGAGACCACCACTGACGATCGAAATGATCATCAGCAATGGAAAGGTCGAATCCTTGAACAAGCGCAGCGGCACGATCGGCTCTGGCGCGCGCTTCTCCACCTGTACCCAAAGAGTGGCACAGACAATGGCGAAGGCGATGATCGCAAGGCTCTGCCAAGCAATCAGCGAACCGAAGAGTTCAGCACTGTCAGCCCAAAGCACAACGCTGGAAATTGCGGCGGCCAGCAACACGGCGCCAATGTAATCGATTTTCGGCTGACGGTCGGGTCGACGATACGGAAGGAGAAAGGCAAGACCCAGCAGGACGACGATGCCAATGGGCAGGTTGATGAGGAAGATGGAGCGCCAGCCGAAGAGATCGCTCATCGTGCCGCCCAGGATCGGTCCGACACTGCCGGATGCCATGATCACGAGGCTCGAATAGCTCTGGTAGCGGGCGCGTTCACGCGGGGCAAACAGATCGGCGTTGACGGAGAAGATCGACACCATGATGCCGCCGCCGCCAAGGCCCTGAAGAACGCGGGCTGCGATTAGCGAATCCATCGACCAGGCCAGGCCGCAGGCAAGCGAACCGATGGTGAAAAGGACGACGGCAAAGATCATCACATATTTGCGGCCGAAGAGGTCGCCGAGCTTTCCGTAGACCGGCATGACGGCGCTGGTGGCCAGGAGATAAGCGGAGCCGACCCAGCCGAAGCGTTCAAGCGCGCCGAACTCGCCCACGATGGTCGGCAAGGCGGTGGAGACGATCTGGTTATCCAGCGTCGCCATGAACATGGCCAGCATCAGGAATAGAAACACAATAAGTCTGCGACGGGGCTCCGTCACGAGTGGAGCCGCAGAGTTCACCGACATATCCATGGAAAGGCCTCGCGTTAGGCGTCAATTTATGTGCTTTTGGCACATATATGTCAATGGCATCTTTCCAAGTATTGATGTATGTTGTGCTTGGTTAGGAGCGAGGGCATCACATGAACAATCAGATCCTCAAGCGCGCCGATAGGAGCGTGTCGGTCCAAGACGACGTGCTGGCTATCAGCCACACGATGACACGCATGCGCATCATGATCGGCCGGCGTGTCATTGGTCGTACGGCGATTGCTAAGCTGGCACCAGGGCTTGATCTCTCGCATCTCGATGTTCTGGATGTGGTGCATCGGACACAAGGTGACGCGACGGTCGGCTCAATCGCCGAAGGCATGCGGCTTGATCCATCGCGTGGAAGCCGTCTGGTCGCAGATATGGTTGGCAGAGGGCTGCTGCAACGGGATGTGTCGCAGGAAGACGGCAGGCGCAGCGTGATTGTTGTCACAGCACTGGGCCGCAGTATTCTCGAAGATATGCGCGACGCCAAGATCGCGATCATCCAAGATGTGGTCAGTGACTGGCCGCAGGAGGATGTGGCCGCCTTCGCTGCGCTTTTCGACCGCTTCATCGGACGCTTCGAGACGCGCCTTGCTCCGGATGCGCGCCCTTAGAGCGCTGGCCGTCCAAGGCCTGATACGTCTTTCGCGTTACGCGGCGTTTCCAACCCCTGGCCCGGCTTTTACAGCATCTCGACCAGCTCTCTTCGCCTCGTACATGGCGGTATCAGCGCGGGCTAAAAGGTTCTCCGGCGTCGTTCCATCGGCCGGATAGAACGCCGTTCCCATCGAACAGGTCACTGTAATTGCGCCTGTCGAAATTGCGATCGGCTCCTGCACCGCTTGGCGAATGGCTTCAAGCCGCGTCATCACCCCGGCTTCATCTCGTTTGGGATTGCTGAAGATGATGGCGAACTCGTCACCACCAAGGCGCACCGCAATATCCGAAGCACGAACGTTTTTGGTGATACGTTCGGCGATGGCACGAAGAACATCGTCCCCTGCTGCGTGTCCGTGAAGATCGTTGATCTGCTTGAACTTATCGACATCGAGATAGGTGATTGCCACCAGACGACCCTCCCGCTTCGCCTCGTGAAGAGCTCGGCGGAACTGGCCCCAGAAGAGATTGCGGTTCGACAGACCAGTCAGCGGATCGTGGTGGGCCATGTAATGCACACGTTCTTCGGCGCGGCGGCGGTCGATCGCGATCCCGGCAATATTGGTTGCCATGTCGATGATTTCTTTTTCCGTCTCTGTCGGCATGCGAACCGCTTTGGAGTAGAGCGCGAATGTTCCGAGCAGAACGTTGTTGTTGCCTATGACAGGCGTGGACCAGCAGGAGCGAAGGCCATGGGGTTTGACCGCTTCGACATAATTGGCCCAGAGCGGATTTTCCAGCGTGTCGCTGACATAGACAGGCTCTCTGCGAAAGGCGGCCGTGCCACAGGAACCGTTGGTCGGCCCGACGGGAACACCATCCACTTTCGACACATATTCTTTCGGTAGCGACGGTGCCGCGCCATTGTGCAGCAGGGCGGTCTTCTCGTCCAGCAACAGGACCGAACCGCAGACATGGTCCAGCAGGCTTTCGACCTCGCGCACCACCGCGGCGAGGATATCCTTGAGGGGCTTTCCCTTGACGATCATTTCCAGGAGAGCAGCATGGCTCTTGCGCATGGTTTCTTGACGCTTGGTCAGGGTGATCTCGCGTGAAACGCCGGCAAGGCCTACCGGTGTACCCTCTTCATCGCGTAGAATGATGCGTGTGCCGGAGTACCAGCGTGTTGTTCCGTCGTCTGCGGCGATCGGCTCTTCGGCATCGTAGACATTGGTATTGTTCGAAAGGATGCGGCGATCCAGGCGATCGATACAATCGGCAACTTGCTTCGGCGCGAGGTCGAAGATCGTCAATGTGCGCCCGTCCAGGTAATCCCGCTCGTGGCCCAGCGAGGCAAGGGCGGCAGCGTTCATGTACTCGTACCGGCCTTCGCAATCCTTGATGAAAACCATTTCGGGTACATTATCGAGCAAGAAAGTCAGGCCGTGCCGGTGGATGTAAGACATCGGGATTTGGAGAGATGGCGCCGATGAGGTTGACGGTATTGGACCGTTTTCTTCACGCATCTTATAAAACTCCATTAAAATTCTTCAGTCTGGTGCATTTGCTTATGATCGATGGTCAGCACAAACGGGCTGGAGAGCAATGGGACTTAGCCTATAGAAGATATACTTATACTGAATTAACAAAATTCAGTCTCTACCGTCTGCCGTCAACGCGGCGCTCTCCTAGTAATACTGTCAATATTGCATGCTTTTTATTAGAATGCCTACATATATCAGAATCTCGCCAGCTGAACTACACCTCCTGTCGAAACGTGACATAAACGTTGGATTCGGCCAGAAATGGCTCTAACGTCCTATAAACATCAGAGGGTTTTGCAGTGCTGACAATTTATGGCGTCTATCGCTCCCGGGCCACGCGGACATTATGGCTTGCGGGAGAACTGGATATTGCGTTCGACCATGTGCCCGTTATCCAGGCGCGGCGGCTCGCCGACCCGATGGCAGCCGATGCGCCGCTCAACACGCTGACGCCCTCCTATCTGGCCATCAACCCGATGGGAACGATCCCCTGCATCGACGATGACGGCATGGTGCTTTACGAGTCGATGGCGATCAATCTTTATCTGGCGCGGAAATACGGCACGTCCGTCGCGCCAAAAGACGCGGCGGAAGATGCGCATATGCTGCAATGGTCCTTCTTCGCCGCGACGGAAATCGAGACGAATTCGCTGAAGATCTCTTCGACCTTTGCCGAGGGCCTGGCCGACAGCGAAACCGGCAAGGCCGTCATCGAGGTAGCAGCGCGCATGTTGCGCCGGCCCTTTCGCGTGCTGGAACAGCACTTGGCGGACAAAGACTATCTGGTCGGCGACCGCTTCACCGTTGCCGATCTGAACGCTGCGGAAGTGGTTCGCTACGCACAGACGCACGCGCCGCTTTTTGATGCGCATCCTGCCGTGAAGGCATGGCTGGAGCGCTGCCAGTCCCGCCCGGCCTTCAAGGCAATGTGGGATGCGCGAGCTGCCGAACCGGCTTAAGCGCTCAAGCATCGACCCGGAAATCGGAATCGATTTCCGGAAAGTAAGATGTTTTAAATCAAAGTGTTAGAGCCGATGTTACACGGATGTCACCGACATGGATGCCGTTCCAGTTCCTCATGGAGCGGTTCGCGATCGCGTCGAGAGCATGCGCTTCCACGCTCTCCTTTTCGACGTACCGCGCCAACAGAGCGGCAATCATCGCTTCGGCGGCACGGGTCGTGCCGTCCTCGCATTTGACCGCGATGGCCAATCCCTTCTCCGGAAGGATGCCGACAAAAACCCCTTCGGCGCCGGTCTTCGCAAAAATCTTACCCGGGGCGATTTCCATGAGCTTGGTGCAGGTGCGGCCCGCTCCCGCAACGTAAAAGGGCTCTGCCATACAAGCCTCGATCAGCCGACGCGAGGCCTGAGCGCGGATCGGCTCCAGCCCTTGCCCGGTCGCCATCTTGGCAAAACCGTGCGCCAGTGATTTTAGCGGTACGGCATAGGCCGGGATGGAGCATCCATCGATGCCGCAACTGTCCTCGGCGACGGCAGCGCCCGTGAGGCTTTCCATCGTCGCGCGGATTTCGCGCTGCAGCGGGTGCTCGGCATTGACGTAACCCTTCGTCTCGATGCGATTGTGGCTGCAGGCGCAGATGAAGCCGGAACGTTTGCCGGAACAGTTGTTGTGCAGCGCCGTCGGCTTCTCCATGCTGCGCGCCTGGCCTATCAGCGCCTTCTGGTCGAGCGACCAGTGCGCACCACATTCCAGCGCGCTGAGATCATGGCCCGCCCGTGCGAGCATCGATGCCGCCAACTCCACGTGCGCCTCTTCTCCCGAATGGGATGCGCAGGAGAGTGCAAGCTCTCGGTTGCCGAAACCGTAAGCATCCGCAGCACCGCTTTCCACCATGAACAAGGCCTGCATGGCCTTACATGCGGAACGCGGGAAGACCGCGCTCTCGGCATCGCCTGCCGAAAAGACAACCTTGCCATCGCCATCCACCACGACGGCCATGCCTCGATGGCGGCTTTCGACGAGGTTGCCGCGGGTGACCTCAACGGTAACGGGGTTGTGCATGATGCCGGCCTCAAAAAATTCGAAATGCGATCCCTATCTAACCCTATTGTTCGCATCATGCACGGGGCACTCCATTGAAATTTGCCAAGCGGTTTCTGGCCGTCGTTTTTCTCGTCTATCTCCTGCCTGCCCTCGCCTCTGCGGGTCTGTGGGTGATGAAGGAAGACCCCACCGGCTACCGCAATGCGCGCTGGTCTTCCGCGGGCATTCTGCCGGAAGCGGCAGCGGACAAGCCCGCGGCGATCTATGTCTACTCGGCCATGACCGGCGGCTTCAAAGGCTCGATTGCCAGCCACGCCTGGATCGTGATGAAGCCGGAGGGTGCGGCGAGCTATGAGCGCTACGACAAGGTCGGCTGGGGCTCGCCCATCCGCCGCAACGCCTACGCGCCGGATGCCTACTGGTATTCGAACATGCCCCGCAAGGTTCTGGAAATGCACGGTGAAGAAGCCGAGAGGCTGATCCCGAAAATCCAGCAGGCGATCGCCGACTATCCTTACGCCAAGGCAGGAGGCTACCGGATTTACCCTGGCCCCAATTCCAATACCTTTATTGCGCATGTGCTGCGCAGCGTGCCGGAACTCGGCGTGGTGCTGCCACCCGACGCTGTCGGCCGCGACTACCTGCCGAACGGCGAGTTCGTCCATATTGCCGAGGATTGGAAGGATGTCAGCATTTCGCTGGGTGGACTGTTTGGACTGTCCGCCGGTTTACGCAGCGGCTTTGAAATCAATTTCCTCGGCCTCGTCGCTGGCATCGACGTCCAGAACCCCGGCATCAAAATCCCGGGGCTCGGTTACTTCGGCGTCAACTCGTTCGAACCGGCGCCGGAGCGCGCACCCGGCTCCGCCTGAGCATCGCTTTCGTGGTGCTCGGCTTCGCTCGCGCGCCTCGCCCTGATCCCCTGCGCGATGAAGACACGCGACAGGCCGTGGTAGAGGGGCTCGGGAGAGATCATTCGTGAGGTGAGATAACCCAGCATGGATGCGGTCATGATGGCAATCACGCCATCATGATTGCCGGTCATTTCCAGAATGATGACGAAGGCCGTCATAGGAGCCTGAACAACGCCGGCGAAGTAGCCCGCCATGCCGAGGACGGCTCCAAGCGCAATGCTCGTACCCATGAGGGAAGACATCGTGCTGCCGAAGCCTGCGCCAACGGAAAGCGAGGGCGCGAATATGCCGCCTGGGATGCCAGACAGCATGGCGAGGAACGTCGTCATCAGCTTTTCGACGAAGAACAGCATTGGAGCAGCATCGCCCTCGATCGCAGCCCTTGCCTGCTCATAGCCGGTACCGAAGGTCGCACCACCGCTTGCGACACCAATCACGGCCGAGCCCAGTCCGCAGCCGGCAGCGACGATCAGCATGCGCTTCAACGGAACCGTGTGCGCCCAGCGACGAATGCGCTGCGAAGCACGCAGAACGCCTTGGCTGAAGATGGCACCGAGAAAGCCGCCGCCGATACCGCAGATGAGGACGAGGCTCCAATCCTTCCCCGTCTGCATCACCACCGTGCTGGTGCCGAAATAGGTGTAGCTGCCGACAATCCCCAGTGAAGCGAGGCCGGAGAGGATGACGGCGGTCAGCACCAGGCCGTTGGCGCGGGACTGATAGGACCGGCTCATCTCTTCAATCGCAAAGACGACGCCGGCAAGTGGCGTGTTGAAGGCCGCCGCGATCCCTGCTGCCGACCCGGCAAGGATCAGCCCCCTCGCCTGCGCCATGCCGCCAACCCGTGCGGCCAGAAGCATGATCGAGGCACCCACCTGCACCGTCGGCCCCTCGCGTCCAATCGATGCGCCGGACATGAGACCGACGATCGTCAGCGCGATCTTGCCGACGGAAAGCTTTATCGACAGCAGGCGGGAGCGATCTTCGTCATGTTGAAAGTGGCGCGCCGCAATGGCCTGGGGGATGCCGCTTCCGCCGGAATTGGGAAATACCACCATTGCCAGCCAGGCGCAAAAAACGAAGCCAAGCGGCGTGATGATCAGCGGCAGAAGAAATGCCCACTCGCCCGACGATGTCGTCGCGGTAAACACCTGCTGTGCCCAGTCCGCGGCCTTGGCAAAGGCGACGCTGATCAGCCCCACCGCGATGGCGCCGAGCCAAAACACCGCTCTCGGCTTCCATAATCTCCATGATCCCCACATCACGCGGGAGCGGCGGACCATTTTCATTCTCTTGTAAGTCACTGGCATGGCACGTTTCTGCATTTCAAAGGGCAAGATTTCTTATCGGACCCAGGCGCGTCGATTGCAACCATGTCTTTGACAAATGCCATGGAAAGGCGCAGATTTACGTATCGCAATTGCAATGCAGGAGCCATTCCGATGAAAAGCGCGACGCTGCCGCCCCTTCGGGTCGAGCCGGAATTTCGAGAAAAAGCAAAAAGCGTGCTCAGAGAGGGCGAGACCCTGTCCAGCTTCATCGAAGAGGCCGTGCGCAGGCAGGTGGAGATCCGCAAATCGCAGGCGGAATTCATCGCCAGAGGTTTGGCATCTTTGGAGGAGGCCGAACGCACAGGGGTATATTACACGACTGAGGACGTATTATCCTCGATGCGGCAGAAACTTGAGGCCGCTAAAGCGGCGAGAGCTTCCAAGCAAAAATGACTTATACTCTCCGGTACACCGCCGAAGCGCTGGAAGACTTTGATCGCAATTACGATTACCTGATCGAATATGACATCGAGACCGCCGCACGGGCCCTAAGGGCAATAAGCGCAGGGCTTGGTATTCTGGTTGATTTTCCATTCAGCTGCTGCCGCGCGGATGGTGGAACCAGCGTTGTGCGCGAGCTCCTTGTTCCATTCGGCTCATCAGGTTATGTGGTTCTCTTCCGTATCGACGGTCCGGAAACCGTTACGATAGCCGCAGTCCGCCACCAGCGCGAAGACGACTATCATTGACCCCTACGCATCGTGGTTTCAAAAAGATAGAGCGTCCTTCGCATCCACAGGGACGCGCGGAGCTCTAGCGATCGCTGACCGCCGCCCGCGGATTGACCCAGGGCTCCTGATTGGACCGCGGCAATGGCTGTCGACCGAGAATATGATCGGCGGCCTTTTCTCCTGTCATGATCGACGGTGCGTTGAGATTGCCATAGGTCACATGCGGGAAGATCGAACTATCCGCCACGCGCAGGCCATCGACCCCAATGACGCGGCATTCCGGATCGACAACGGCCAGAGGATCGTCCTTGGCGCCCATCCGGCAGGTGCCGCAGGGGTGGTAGGCGCTTTCCAGATGCTCACGCAGGAAGGCGTCGATCTCCGCATCGGACTGAACATTTTCGCCCGGCTGGATTTCAGGACCGCGGAACTCGTCGAAGGCTTTCTGGCTGAAAATCTCGCGCGTGAGGCGTACGCAATGGCGGAATTTCTCCCAGTCTTCTGCGTGGCTCATATAGTTGAAGCGGATCACCGGGTCGTCCTTCGGATCGGACGATCGAAGCTTAACGTCGCCGCGGGATTTCGACAGATTGTAGCCGACATGCACCTGGAAGCCATGGCTCTTGGCGGCAGCCTTGCCGTCGTAGGAAATGGCGACGGGGAGGAAATGAAACTGGATATCCGGCTGCTTCAATCCTGGCGCGGAGCGCAGGAAGGCGCAGGCCTCGAACTGGTTGGAGGCACCAAGCCCGCCCTTGGTCATCAGCCACTGCGCACCCGCCACGCCCTGCCAGAACCAGGGAAGCCATGAATAGAGCGATACAGGCTTGGTCGAAACCTGCTGGAAGTAGAATTCCATATGGTCCTGCAGATTGGCACCGACGCCCGGGCGGTCCACTTTCACCTCGATACCCATGTCCTGCAAATGCTGCGCTGGACCGATGCCGGAGAGCATCAGCAGTTTCGGCGAGTTGAAGGACGAGGCGGCAACGATCACTTCGCGGTTCGCGCTGATCGTCTCGACGGCACCCTTGCGTTCAATCTCGACGCCTGTCGCGCGGCCATTGTCGATCACGATCTTACGCGCAAAGCCGTGCAAGAGCGTGACATTACCGCGCTTCAGAGCGGGCCTCAGATACGCGTTTGCTGCGGACCAGCGACGACCGTCATGGATCGTCTGCTCCATCAGGCCGAAGCCCTCCTGCTTCGAACCGTTGTAATCATCGGTCAGTTCGAACCCTGCCTGTGCGCCTGCCTGAATGAAGGCATGGAAGAGAGGGTTCTTCACCGGACCACGCTGTACATGCAGCGGCCCGTCGGTGCCACGCCAGCCTTGCTCGCCGCCATGGCTATGCTCCATGCGCTTGAAGTAAGGCAGTACATCCGCATAGGCCCAGCCCTGCGCACCCCGTTCCTCCCAGCGGTTGAAGTCTTCCGCGTGACCACGGACATACACAAGTCCGTTGATGGAAGACGAGCCGCCAATGACCTTGCCGCGGGGTGCGGTGATGCGGCGATTGTTGAGGTTCGGCTCCGGCTCGGAGAGATAGCCCCAATTGTAGCGCTTCATGCTCATCGGCCAAGCCAGTGCCGCCGGCATCTGGATGAATGGCCCGAAATCCGATCCGCCTGCCTCGATGACGATGACAGAATACTTGCCGTCTTCCGACAGGCGATAGGCCATGGCTGAGCCAGCGGACCCGGAACCGACAATGACGAAATCTGCCTGCTGCATCTGTTATCTCTCTTGGTGTTAATTACCCGCCGTCAGGGCCGAAAGGCGACTGGCGGGTAGCCTGATCGATTGGATACTCCCTGAGCAGGGGAGGAGCGCCCCATCAATAGGGCGCTTCGACTTTGCCTGTTGCCACGTAGATCGTCTTCAACTCACTGTAATGATTGAGGGCTGCGGCCGAATTTTCCCGGCCGAAGCCGGATTGCTTGGAGCCGCCGAAGGGCATTTCGACCGGGCACAGATTATAGGTGTTGATCCAGAGCGTGCCGGCCTCCAACTGGTCGACGACGCGATGCGCACGCGACAGATCGGCGGTGAAGACGCCGCCCGCGAGACCGAATTCGGTCGCATTGGCGCGGGCAATGACCTCGTCTTCATCGTCGAAATCCAGCACGCACATGACCGGCCCGAAGATCTCCTCGCGGGCAATCGTCATGTCGTCCTTCACATCGGCAAAGACGGTCGGCTGCACGTAATAGCCCTGGCCAGAGACATTGTTGGGAATGCCGCCCCCGCTTACGAGCGTTGCGCCTTCGGCCTTGCCCTTCTCCATATAGGCCAGCACCTTTTCCTGCTGCGCCTTCGAGACGAGCGGGCCGATCTGGGTTGTCTCATTCATGGGGTCGCCAATGATCATGGCGTCGGTACGGCTTTTGAGATTGTCGAGGAAACGCTGTTTTGCACCCCGCTGAACGAAGACGCGCGTGCCATTGGAGCAGACCTGCCCCGAGGAATAGAAATTGCCGAGCATGGCGCCGCCAACCGCACTTTCGATATCGGCGTCGTCGAAGACGATGAGCGGCGACTTGCCGCCGAGTTCCATCGTCACATGCTTCAGATGGCCCGCAGCCGCGGCAGCGACCTTGCGGCCCGTCGGAACCGAGCCGGTCAATGACACCTTGGCGATATCTGGATGGTTGACGAGAAGTGGGCCGGTATCGCGGTCGCCCTGAATGACGTTGAAGAGACCTTTCGGCAGTCCCGCTTCGATGAGAATTTCAGCAATCTTCAAGGCACCCAGCGGGGTGTTTTCCGATGGCTTGAAGACCATGGCGTTGCCAGCGACGAGCGCAGGTGCCGCTTTCCAGCAGGCGATCTGTTGGGGGTAGTTCCAGGCGCCGATACCGAAGCAGACACCCAGCGGGACACGCTTGGTATAGGCAAAATCGCCGCCGAGCGGAATGTAATCACCGTTCAACGCAGATGGCGCGATGCCGCCAAAGAATTCGAAGCAATCAGCCCCGGAGGTCGGATCAGCAACGATGGTTTCCTGAATAGGCTTGCCGGTGTCGAGCGTTTCAAGTTCGGAAAGTTCGCGGTTGCGCTCGCGCATAATGTCTGCAGCACGGCGCAGGATACGCCCGCGTGCCGTCGGGCTCGTCGCCGCCCATTCTTTCTGCGCGCGCTTCGCCGAGGCGATTGCCCGCTCGACAATGGCAGGGGTCGCCGCATAAAGGCGCGCAATGACTTCACCGGTCGCCGGATAGATGCTTTCGATCAGCGTTCCCTTGTCGTCTTCAACATAGTCGCCATCGATGAAATGCGAGGCTTTCGGCTGGGCTTTCAACGTCATCATCAGTGTCCTCAAAGAATGCGGGTGGACGGCTTGTTGTCCAAAAAGCGTTTCAGCTGCACGTCGAAGTAATCTTCGACCAGAGCGCCCGCGGCGGAGATGCCAAGCGGTGCGGCATGCAGACTGTGGCGAATATAAAGCCCGTCGATCAGGGCTGCTGCCCCTTCCGCAATCCTCGCCGCGTCGTCGGGCGGGCAAAGACGACCGAGGCTATGCATGATGTTGGAGCGAAGGCGCTTGGTATAGACGACGAGAAGACGGCGGGTTTCTTCCGAGCGCTGCGCCTCGACATAAAAGGCCAGCCACGCCGCCACCGTTTCCTGGGTGAACTGGTCGCTTTGAAACGACACCCGCACGATGGCGCTGAGGCGCTCGCGCGGGCCGGAGGCCCGTGTCAACGCCGCGACCGCGTCCCGCCGCAAATCCCGCAACAGGCTGCGGATCGTCTCCAGCAGGAGTTGCTGCTTGCTGCCGAAGTAATGGTGCGCGAGGGCCGCCGAGACCCCCGCCTCTCGTGCGATGTCCGACATCGTCACATTCAGCGAACCATGATGGCCTATAGTGCGTAGAGCTGCATCGACTAGCGCTTTGCGCCGCAATGGCTCCATTCCGACTTTGGGCATACCGATCTCCTTTGGGTCTTTTTTATTATTGATTGACTGATCAATCAATAAAAAATGCGACGGGTTTTCACCTGGTTTGCGCCATGTCAATGAGAGGATCGATCACGTGTTCGACACTCTTCTAGCTCTGAGTATTTTTAGCGGGAACCAAGAATAACTTCTCACGTTCTATTCAACCGCCGCCTTGCGATCCGCAGAATATGCACATGCTGCAAAGTGAGTTTACAACGGCAAATGCGGCTGACGGGAAAAATCCCGCAGCTTGGTAATAGGGAGGACCACCATGCCAGTGTTGACCGTATCGATCTCTCCGGAACAGGCCGCGAAGATGCACGAAGCCGTGGCCTGCGGTGCCTACGCCTCTAGCAGCGAAGTCGTGCGCGCTGCGCTGAAGCTCTGGGCAGAGACACAGCAAAGAAACAAGGCCGGCTTCGTCGAGCGCCGGAAGAGCGATAGCGAGGCCGTCAATGTGGCGGAGCTTTATGCCTTCCACAACAGACATAGACGCTGAGCGACATCCGATTTGACGCCACCTGACCGGACATGAAACTGTCACCAAAGTTTCATCTGCCGTAAAGTTTTCATTGAGGAGTTCTCTCCACACTCCCGCCTAAAAACATAGGGTCGGGCAGGATTGCTGCAAACGATCCTGAAATGGTGGAGAAAACGCGTGGTGTCGATAAGTGCCGAGCCAAATATCATAAGACGGTTTTCCAGCGGCCAGATGATTTCCATGGCAAAGCTGGTGCTCGAATGCGCCTTCCAGCCGATCGTCGAAGCGACGACCGGCACGGTCTTCGGTTATGAATCCCTGATGCGCGGCTATGACCGCATCGGCTTTTCCAACCCACTCGAACTTCTCGATCATGTCGAAGCGGACGGCCAGCTCATCGAACTGGAGAAGATGATTGCGAGCCGCGCACTCGCCAAGTTTTCCACGCTTCCGGATTTGGCCTCCGCCACGCTGTTTCTCAACCTCGATGTCAGGCTCATTCCCCACGGCGACATCATTGTTGATAAGCTGTTGGAACAATTGGCGCAGGCAAAGATCCCGCCCTCCTCCATCTGCTTCGAGCTATCGGAACGCTTCGACAATACAAGCGTGCCGGAATTCAGTACCCTGATCAACCGCATGCGCAAGGAAGGCTTCAAGCTCGCCATCGACGATTTTGGCGTCGGCCACGGCGAGATGAAGCTGCTTTGCGACTTCGACGTCGATTATCTGAAAATCGACCGCTACTTCATCCAGGACGTCGAGCGCAATCCGCGCAAGCGGCACATGGTCAAAAACATCGTCAACATCGCCCATGTGCTCGGTGTGCGCGTCATTGCCGAAGGCATCGAGACGGAAGGGGAATTCCTCGCCTGCCGGGAGATGGGTGTGGATCTGGTCCAAGGCTGGTTTGTCTCTCGCCCCACGACCTTCGTCAAGGAATTGCAGACATCGTTTCCGCATCTCCAAATTCTCGGTGAAAACCGGCGCAACCGTCAGACGCTCGATGAGATCCTGATCCGTCGGCAGATCGAGCATCTGCCCACCGTCTATGAGAACGACAGCATCGACAGCGTCTTCGAACTCTTCCGCCGCAATCCGGAGCAGGCTTTCTTTCCCGTTCTCAACGCCAATGGCGAACCACGCGGGGTGATCAACGAGTATCACCTGAAGGAATACATCTATCAGCCCTTCGGCCGCGATCTCTTGAAGAACAAGGTCTATGAGCGGACGATCTCGCATTTTGTCGATCGCGCCCCGATCGTCGGGCTGGATGCGGATGCGGATCGGCTGATGAATATCTTCGCCAATATGGGCGGCAGTGCCTGCGTGATCCTCACCGAAAACATGCGCTATGTCGGTGTCGTCTCGGCCGCATCGCTGATCAAGGTCATCAACGAAAAGCAATTGAAGCTGGCACAGGAGCAGAACCCCCTGACGGCGCTTCCCGGCAACCGGGCGATAAGCGGCTTCATCGAGGAAGCCTGCCGCGACAGCGATGAGGATCGCTTCTTCTGCTATTGCGACTTCGACAACTTCAAACCCTTTAACGACAAATACGGCTTCCATGTCGGCGACCACGCGATCAGCCTGTTCTCGGCGCTGATGAAACGATACTTCTTCTCCGGCGACTGCTTCCTCGGCCACATCGGCGGCGATGATTTCTTCATTGGCGTTCGCGACTGGACGAAGGACGAGGTGACGGAAATTCTGGAGCGGTTGCTCAGCGATTTCCACGACGATGTCATCTCGCTTTATTCGGAAGAAGATCGTCTCGCGGGACAGATCAAGGGCTTCGACCGTTTCGGCAACGAGCGGGAATTTGCGCTTCTGCGTTGCTCCATCGGCGTGCTTCAACTGCCCAAGGGCATGTTGATCGGCAATCCCGAGGGGATTGGTGCCGAAATCGCCAACATCAAGAAGGCGGCCAAGGAAAGCGATGCCGGTCTCGTCATCTGCAGCCATGGCGAAATGAAATAAGGGGAGCGGCATTACGCCTTCTTTCATAAGCCACACGGGTCACCTAAGTTTAGCGGACCGTAAGAAAGCTTCGAGGAGGCCACCCGTGTCACTGCCGTCCACCATGCGTTTTGTCGATCTGCCGAGCTTTGGCGGACCTGAGGTCATGACGTTTTCAAACGGGCCTTTGCCCTCACCCAAGGCCGGGGAACTTCTAGTCAAGGTTCAGGCAGCAGGGATCAACCGCCCGGATGTGGCGCAGCGTCAGGGAAACTATCCCGCGCCCAAAGACGCAAGCCCGGTTCTTGGTCTTGAAGTCGCCGGTGAAGTCGTCGCGCTCGGTGAAGGCGTCAGCGATTTCCAAGTTGGCGACCGGGTCTGCGCGCTTGCCAATGGCGGAGGCTATGCCGAATATTGTATCGTGCCTGCTGGCCAGGCCCTGCCCTTCCCCAAGGGTTATGATGCGGTGAAGGCGGCAGCGGTGCCCGAAACCTTCTTCACCGTGTGGGCCAACCTTTTCCAGATGGCGGGCCTGACCGAAGGCGAAAGTGTTCTGATCCACGGCGGCAGCAGCGGTATCGGCACCACGGCAATCCAGCTTGCAAAGGCCTTCGGTGCCGAGGTCTACACCACGGCAGGCTCGAAGGAGAAATGTGATGCCTGCGAGAAGCTTGGCGCCAAACGAGGGATCAACTACAAACAAGAGGACTTCGCCGCCGTCATCAAGGACGCGACCGGCGGCAAGGGCGTGGATGTCATTCTCGACATGATCGGCGCATCCTACTTTGAAAAAAACATCGCCTCGCTTGCCAAGGACGGCTGCCTGTCCATGATCGCGTTCCTCGGCGGTACGATTGCGGAGAAGGTGGACTTACGCCCCATCATGGTCAAACGCCTCACCGTCACCGGCTCCACCATGCGGCCACGCACGGCTGACGAGAAACGCGCCATTCGCGATGAACTCGTCGATCAGGTTTGGCCGCTGCTCGAAGCCGGCAAGGTGGCACCTGTCATCCATGACGTGATCGACTTCGATCAGGTTTCGGAAGGCCATAGGCTGATGGAAAGCAGCAGCCATATCGGCAAGATCGTGATGCGTATCAGCGAGTAATATCAGAGATTTGAGCTTGGCGCTGGCGGGCTTGAAAGCTTTTCCGGCGCCGCACTGCCGTTTGCGGCTACAGCATCGGCCCGACAATCGGAGTCGATTCTCGGAAAGCACGATGCGTAGATCAAAAGAGATGGGGCGCCCTTTGCGCGTCCAATAGGACGCACAGCGCTCTATCGCGGCTTGTTCGGCTGGCGGCATCGATATAAACGCGCCCTCTTGCAATCGGCGCGAATCGGATTACCTTCATACTATGTTCAACGTAGAGAAAGGAAGGTGATCCAATGTCTAATGAGATTTCGGTCTTGGCAGCAGGCAATGGAAAGGATTTGATTTTGACGAGGCAGCCCTCGGCCTGATCCGCCTTCCCTTCGAAGCGTTGCAAAACGTTTCGGGTCTGAGACAATGACCAAACTCATGGAAGGGCCGCTCAAAGCGGCCCTTTTCCTTTTCTACCTTTTTACGTTCTAAAAACCCGCCAGCGTGTGGGACGAAAGCGCACGTCGTTGCCGACGGAAACAGAGGCATCCAGCGGCACCTCGATTTCGAGATGATAGGGCTCGTGCCCATTATTGGCGATATCGATTTCCGCAATGCGCGTGCCGGCCAGGCGGCGACAGGTGGTCACCTTGCCGTAAAGTGCGTCTCGCTCATTCGTCAGCACCACATCTTCCGGACGGAAGAACAGGTCGCCCTCCCCATCTCCGGTCTCAGCGAGGCCGATGCTCTCTCCCTGAAACACGACCTGGCCGTTCTGGATCTTGACCGGAAGGTTGGACGACTCGCCAATGAAGGAGAAGACGAAGGGAGAATTCGGCGTGTCATAAACATCGTCCGCCGTTCCGACCTGTTCGATCTTGCCTTGGCTCATCACCACCACGCGGTCTGCCAGTTCCAGGGCCTCCTCCTGGTCATGGGTGACGAAGACGGTCGTGTGGCCGGTGCGGTCGTGAAATTCGCGAAGCCAACGACGAAGCTCCTTGCGCACCTTGGCATCCAGCGCACCGAAAGGTTCGTCCAAAAGCAGAACCCGGGGTTCAATGGCAACGGCACGAGCGAGCGCAACACGCTGGCGCTGGCCGCCGGACAACTGGTTGGGATAGCGCTTTTCCAGCCCGGACAGATGCACCATGTCCAAAAGGTCCGAGACGCGTTTGCGGATTTCCGCCTTGGCCGGTCGTGTTGCAGAGGGTCGCACCTTCAAGCCGAAGGCGATGTTTTCCGCCACCGTCATGTGACGAAACAGCGCGTAATGCTGGAAAACGAAGCCGACATTGCGCTCCTGGACGGAGCGATGCGAGGCATCCTCATCGCCAAAGAAGATCTGGCCGGCCGTCGGCTGCTCAAGGCCCGCGATCAGACGCAGAAGCGTCGTCTTGCCGGAGCCGGAAGGACCCAGCAGTGCAATCAACTCGCCGGAGCGGATGTTGAGCGACACGTCGTTCAACGCTGGAAAGCGATCGAACTGCTTGGTGATGCCGGAAACTTTCACTTCCATGAATATGCCCTTCAATGCTTGCCGGCAGCGTTGCCCGCGCCAAAGCGTATTTCGAGAATGGTTTTGAGTACAAGGGTGACGAGCGCTAGTCCCGCCAGCAATGTGGCCACCGCAAAAGCGGCGCCCATATTGTACTCGTTGTAAAGAATTTCGATATGAAGCGGCATGGTGTTGGTTTCGCCGCGAATATGACCCGACACCACAGAAACGGCACCGAATTCGCCCATGGCGCGGGCGTTACAGAGAAGCACGCCGTAGAGTAGACCCCATTTGATGTTGGGCAAGGTGACATACCAGAAGGTCTGCCAGCCAGAGGCACCAAGCGAAATCGCGGCTTCCTCGTCGCCGGTTCCCTGATCCTGCATGAGAGGGATCAGTTCGCGGGCAACGAAAGGGAACGTGACGAAAATGGTCGCAAGGACGATGCCCGGCACGGCGAACAGAACCTCGATGCCATAGCTCTTCAGCCAGGGCCCAAGCACGCTGTGGGACGAAAACAGGATGACGTAGACGAGACCGGAAATCACCGGCGAGATCGAGAATGGCAGGTCGATCAAGGTGATGAGGAAGGCCTTGCCCTTGAACTCGAACTTGGCGATGGCCCAGGCAGCGGCCACGCCGAAGATCAGATTGAGTGGCACGGAGATGGCCGCGACCAGAAGCGTCAGGCGGATGGAGGCAAGCGCATCCGGCTCTACGATCGCCTCCCAGAAGGATTCCAAGCCTTTGCGGAAGGCTTCGACGAAGACGGCCACCAGAGGCAGCACGAGAAAGAGCGCCAAGAAGAGGAAGACGACAAGAAAAAGGGCAAGCTTTGCTGGCAGCCCCTCGCTTGCCGGATCGCGGAACGGCCTGGAGGGAAGGGTTTGAGCTTTATCAGGCATAACCATACCTCTTACGGCTCCAGGCCTGAATGAGATTGATGACGAAGAGCATCGCAAAGGAGATGATCAGCATGATTGTGGCGATGCCCGTCGCGCCCGCATAGTTGAATTCCTCAAGCCGGATGACGATCAGGAGCGGAGCGATTTCCGATACATAGGGGATATTGCCGGCGATGAAGATGACAGAGCCATATTCCCCGACGCCGCGGGCGAAGGCGAGCGCGAAACCCGTGAGAATGGCGGGAACGAGGCCCGGCAGCAGAATGCGGGTGATCGTCTGGAAACGGTTGGCGCCGAGCGTCGCGGCAACCTCCTCAACCTGCCGGTCGATTTCTTCCATGACGGGCTGAACCGTGCGCACGACAAAGGGCAGACCGATAAAGATCAGGGCAATGACGATGCCGATCGGCGTGAAGGCGATCTTGATGCCGAGCGGTTCAAACAGCGAACCGACCCAGCCGCGATTGGAGTAGAGCGTCGTCAGCGAAATGCCGGCAACCGCGGTCGGCAGCGCGAAGGGCAGATCCACGATCGCATCGACAAAGCGGCGACCCGGAAAGCGATAGCGGACAAGGACCCAAGCGATGATGACGCCGAAAAAGGCGTTGACGAGCGCTGCAATGAAGGCCGTGCCGAAACTGACGCGAAGCGCATTCAAGGTTCTGCGATCGGTGGCGATCGCGACGAACTCGGCAAATCCGAGATGGGCGGTGGACCAGATAAGGCCACCGAGGGGAATGAGAATAATGAGAAAGAGATAGGTAATCGTGTAACCGAGCGTCAGGCCGAAACCTGGCAAGACGCTAGACTGACGCCACTTCCATCCGCTTTGCGATGGGGTATTGCTCATCGATGCTCCGGGTAAACGAATGGCTTGAACCAGCCATCATACGCGCTTTCGACCGGCGGTGAAGCCAGTCGATCCATTCTGCTCCAGGCCGGGCGGCACTTGGCCACCCGGACGTTCGCACATCATCCACTTACTGGGCGGGCTTGTAAATCTGGTCGAAGATGCCGCCATCGCCGAAATGTTCCGGCTGCGCCTTGGCCCATCCGCCAAAGATCGGATCGTCGATCGTGACGAGCTTGATATCCGGCAGTTGCTTCAAGAGATCCTTGGAGACGACAGATGGGTTGCTTGGGCGATAGAAGTGCTTGGCCGCAATATTCTGACCCTCGTCGGAGTAGAGATATTGCAGATAGGCCTCCGCTACCTTGCGCGTACCCTTGGCATCGACATTGGCGTCAACCACGGCCACCGGCGGTTCCGCCAGGATCGAGATCGGCGGGACGACGATATCGAAAGCATCTTCGCCAAATTCCTGGCCCGCAAGATAGGCCTCGTTTTCCCAGGCGAGCAGAACGTCACCGATCTGACGCTGTGCGAAGGTGACGGTCGAACCGCGAGCACCGGTGTCGAGCACCGGAGCGCGTTTGTAGAGATCGCCGACATAGGCCTTGATCTTGTCCTGGTCGCCCTTGAATTCTTCATTCGCCCAGGCCCAGGCCGCAAGATAGTTCCAGCGTGCGCCACCCGACGTCTTGGGGTTTGGCGTGACGATCTGCACATCGCCCTTCACCAGATCACCCCAATTGTGGATGCCCTTCGGGTTGCCCTTGCGGACGAGGAAGACGATGGTGGACGTATAGGGCGAAGAATTATGCGGCAGACGGGTGCGCCAATCGGGATTGATCTTGCCGCTGTTCTTGACGATGGCGTCGATATCGCTCTGGAGCGCCAGCGTGACGACATCGGCCTCGAGACCGTCGATGACCGAGCGGGCCTGCTTGCCCGAGCCGCCATGCGACTGCTGGATGCTGACATCCTCACCCGTATCGGCCTTCCACTTCTTGGCGAAGGCCTCGTTAAAATCCTTGTAAAGCTCGCGCGTCGGATCATAGGACACGTTCAAGAGCTTTGTGTCGGCCAGTGCCGGCCCGACTGCACCCAATGTGACTGACAGGCTGAGCGCAATGGCGCTGAGGCTGGAAAGAAATTTCGACATCACTACCCTCCTGGATGCGTACGGCTTCACAGTAGCGTTTAAGAACTTACGGTCAATCAGCTGCGATTTATTCGCAAAAGTGTTTCCCTGTGGCACGCTACGGCAATAAGAAAAACGCCGCGATGCGAAAGATCGACGCAACAACTCATGCGCGGAAATCCCTCAACGCGCAAAACCAGTTCGCAATCTTGCCCTCTTTGACGACTTCTTGCACGCAAAAATTATGTTACCGGAATGGTATTGCGCGAAAATGGGCTGGTCGACGACGACCTCGACCGAACGAATGAGAACCGCAGGCAGCAATATTCTACAAAAATTACAGAAAATATCTTGATCCTCTTGCAATTCGGGACGGTTGAGGTTTTATTGCCAGGATTGGTTTGGGAGCTATCTTGTCCTCTTGGGAGTCTTTTGCGCGTAACGTCGTCGCAGGAGAGATATTTGCTCGCGAGCGACCAACAGAAGCACGCGCGTTTCTGTAAAAGATGACGCCTTTCGAAGATTATCGAGACAGTAAAGTTTCGGAATCGAGAAATGACGATCAACACGCCTCCGCAGACCCTTTCCCTACAGGATGTGAGCTCGCTCGATGCGACCTTGAAGGATCTTTCCCTCGCGGAGAGACTGGCCTTCGTCGCGGGTCTTGGATCGCGTTCAGTCTTTACGACCAGCCTCGGCATCGAAGATCAGGTGATTACCGCAGCGATCGGCACGCATCGTCTGCCGATCGACGTGGCGACGCTTGAGACCGGGCGTCTCTTTGCCGAAACCGTCCGCCTGATCGAAGAGACCGAAGATCGGTACGGGATCACCATTACCCGTTTCTACCCCGAACAGGACGACATCGACGCCTATGCGGCGAAATACGGGCTGAACGGCTTCTATGAGAGCGTGGAAGCGCGTCACGCCTGCTGCCATGTGCGCAAGCTTATTCCCCTTGCCAAAGCGCTTGAAGGCGCGGGTTTCTGGATAACCGGCCTGCGCCGGGGGCAATCAGGCAATCGAGCGTCAACGCCGTTTGCCGAGTATGATGCCGAGCGCAACCTCATCAAGATCAACCCGCTTGCGGACTGGGACATCGATGCGATCAAGGCCCATGTCGCGGCGGAGAATATTCCCGTCAATCCTCTCCATGCACGCGGTTACCCGTCTATCGGCTGTGAGCCCTGTACCCGCGCCATCAAGCCCGGCGAACCAGAGCGTGCCGGTCGCTGGTGGTGGGAAAATGACGAGAAGCGCGAATGCGGTCTGCATGTGGCCGAAGCCGCGCAAAGCTCGATCAGTCCCGCCTCACAAAACTAACAGTTCAATTCAGTACATTGCCGGAGTTTAAAATGTCCAATGCAGTTCCGGAAACGGAAGGCACCAGCGTCAGCACACCCAAGCAGCCGCTCGATCCCCATCTGAAAGCCCTCGAAAACGAAGCCATCCATATTTTTCGTGAAGTTGCCGCAGAGTTTGAGCGTCCCGTGATGCTCTACTCCATCGGCAAGGATTCCTCCGTGCTGCTGCATTTGGCGCGCAAGGCGTTCTTCCCGGGCCGCATTCCCTTCCCGCTTCTGCACGTCAACACCGGCTGGAAGTTCAAGGAAATGATCGAATTCCGCGACAATATCGTCAAGGAATACGATCTGGATCTGATCTCGCACACCAACCCGCGTGGTGCCGCAGAGAATGTGACGCCATTTACCCATGGCTCTGCGCTTTACACGGATATCATGAAGACGGAAGCACTGCGTCAGGCGCTCGACGCCGGCAAGTTCGATGCCGCTTTCGGCGGCGCGCGCCGCGACGAGGAAGCCAGCCGCGCCAAGGAGCGCATCTATTCCTTCCGCACGCCGGACCACAAATGGGACCCGCGCAACCAGCGTCCGGAACTCTGGAACATCTATAATGGCATGGTGCGCCAGGGCGAGAGCGTGCGCGCCTTTCCGCTCTCCAACTGGACGGAAGTCGATATCTGGCGCTACATCCAGGCCGAAAACATCCCGCTTGTTCCGCTCTACTACGCCAAGGAGCGCCCCTATATCGAGCGCGATGGCATGATGATCCTGGCCGAAGACGAACGGCTGGAACTGCAGCCCGGCGAAGAAGTGAAATATGATTCGATCCGCTTCCGCACACTCGGCTGCTTCCCGCTGACGGGCGCGATCCATTCCGAGGCCACGACGCTGGACGAGGTGATTGCCGAGCTTGAGATCGCCACCGTCTCCGAACGACAGGGCCGCGCCATCGACCGCGACCAGTCGGGCTCCATGGAAAAGAAAAAGCGCGAGGGCTACTTCTGATGACACAGACCTCCACGGCGCAATCCGCCACCATCCTGCCCTTCGTCGAGCCGGCGAAGGCCGTCAAGGATACAAGACCGCTTCGCCTTATCACCTGCGGCAGCGTGGATGACGGCAAGTCGACGCTGATCGGCCGTCTGCTCTGGGACACCAAAGCGGTGAAGGAAGACCAGGCCGCAACGCTGAGGCGCGACAGCGGTAAGCAGAACGACCTCGGCCTCCCCGACTTCGCGCTTCTTCTCGACGGTCTGCAGGCCGAGCGCGAACAGGGCATCACCATCGACGTCGCCTACCGCTATTTCGCCACCGACAAGCGCGCCTTCATCGTTGCGGATACACCCGGTCACGAGCAATATACCCGCAACATGGCAACCGGTGCTTCCACCGCCGATCTTGCTGTGCTTCTGGTCGACGCCCGCACTGGCATCCTGGAACAGACACGCCGTCATGCCACGATCGCGGCGCTGATGGGCATTCGCCAGTTCGTGCTCGCAGTCAACAAGATCGACCTGACCAATTACGACAAGGCCGGGTTTGAGCTGATCGCGCACGACTTCAAGGAATTCGCGCTGTCGCTCGGCATCAAGCAGATCGTCGCCATTCCGATGTCGGCGCTGAAGGGCGAGAATGTCGTGCTCTCCGGCAAGGTCTCCATGCCTTGGTATGATGGCCCGACGCTCGTCGAGACGCTGGAGCTTGCAACGGTTCGCTCCACCCAGACCGGCGGCTTCCGCCTGCCCGTCCAGCGCGTCTCTCGCCCAGGCGAAAGCTTCCGCGGCTACCAAGGCACCGTCGCTGGCGGCGCCGTGAAGCCTGGTGACTCTGTCGTCATCCTGCCATCAGGCATGGTGGCCAACGTCAAGCAGATCGTCACCTTCGATCTGGTGCGCAATGCTGCCGTTGCCGGTGACGCGATCACGATCGTTCTCGATCGTCAGGTCGATGTCTCGCGCGGCGACATGATCGTGTCCATAGATGCCCAACCCCAGACGGGTCTCGCCTTCGACGCGCAGATCGTCGCACTGCAGCCTGGTGGCATCGAGCCGAACAAGCGCTACTGGCTCAAGAGCGGCAGCCGCCGCCAGCGGGTCAGCGTTCAGCCGGTCACCCAATTGGACCTGAAGATCGGTCACTGGCAGGCCCATGCCGAAACGCTGCCTATGAACGCCATCGGCAAGGTGCGCCTGAGCTTCGACGAAACGGCGATCTTCGACCCTTACGAGCAGAACCGCTCCACGGGCTCCTTCATCCTGATCGATCCGGACACCAACAACACGGTGGCGGGCGGCATGATTGTCGGCAAGCGCAGCGATACGGGCAAGATTTCCGACGGCGAACGCGTCATCCTCTCGCTGCCGGTCGATCTTGCGGAAGCGCTGCTCGCTGGTGAATTGCTCTCATCGCGACGCGATGAGATCGAAATTCGAAGGACGAATGCAAAGTCCGCATCCAGACTTCTGGACGAACTAGAATAAACGAAAAGGCGCCGGACTGTCCCGGCGCCTTTTTCGATTCCATGATCGTCTCTGTGGTGCTTAGAATACAAACATCCAAAGCAGAACGACGACAAAAAACGGGACGCCCAGCGCCCACAACAGCAATCCTTTTAGCATGACATCTCCTCCTGTTTGTCGAGGGGAAAACGTCTGCGACTTCTGCGTGTTCCAAAAAGAATCGATATCTCCCATACCCGATGGATGCAACTGTCCGGCAAACCTATTGTTGGATGCCACAGAAGGAGAAGCGACTCGTACGTCGCAGGCATTAAATGCGCTACGCAACACGGCGCTATGGATTGTGTTCGCGCGGATTATCACGAACCCCAGAGCAGCAGCGCGCGTCCCACCTATTATAATCGACGCATCGTGCTTTTCCGAAAATCGAATCCGATTCTGTAGCAGATGTCAGGTTGGCGAGGATCTAAAGAGCCAAACAAGTCCAGCGCGGTTGAGAATATCCAACAAGTCGCACTGGTCTTGCTTGGTTCATGAGGTGATTATGCAATTCTCCGGACAGAGAATTTTGCACCTTCAATGTTTTGAACACCCAGAGTGTTGCCGTCTGCGCCGAGCGACAGCAGATCGACCATGTCCCGGCCGTTCCACTTCATAGCTCCCGCTCCGTTGGCCATTGGGAACCATGCACCTGCGGGCGCACCGCCGACACTGAATGAATAGTTGTTGGAAAACGTGATTTCTTGTCCAGTGTCTGTTTGCCAACTTCCAACCAAAGGACCGATCTTCGGGAAGAATTTTTCAGTTCCAGGTATGTTGGTAATAACGCAGGCGATGCGATCTGGGCGACCTGGACGAGTAATGGTAGCGACCAGACGATACTCATGAGAAATCGCCTTGAATAATCCGAGCCACTGGCCCGGATGGAAGACAGAGCAATGACTATGGCCATCGTCGTAGCAGGCGATTACGTGGTAGTTATAGCGCGCAGCCTGATGAAGCTTCTCCAACAATGGCGGCAAGGCGCTAGGCTCGAAATGCTCCAGTACGTCAGCGGAGACGCACACGTCGCCTTGCGGAATTTCGTCCTTCAGAACGTCGGCCGTTCTAAATTGAACGTTGTCCGGAATAACCGAAAGTTGAGGAGAGCGCGCCCAGTCCAAGCCAATTACATTCGGGACCATAGGGGAAATCTTGCGTAGAAATCGACCGTTGCCGCAACCGACCTCGATGACCAATCCAGGCCTCGTCGATGCGACGACATCGCAATGATCGACCAGCCAGTTATTGTCCTGATAGCCACGGTCAAAATCATGCAGCTTTTGATAATCGGAGGCACTGCGATTTTTGTGCGCAAGCGTCGGATCCGTACCAGCGGCGTATCCGGATATCAGCATTTCCGACTCAACCTGGCCTTTCAACTCCGGTGCTTGCATGGCGGTGATAGCCATATTCGCATAGGCTGAGTAGGCTGAACGGATTGTTTCTGCGAGAACGGTCTCACCGACACTGGCAGCCATGGCGCCGCCATAGAGAGACTTCGACACCGCTATCGCTTGGCCCAAATTCTGAGCAGCGTTGCGCGATTGAGCGCCCGATGTGTCACCGGATTGTTGCTGCAGCCGGGTTGCGAGTTCTACCGCTTGCGTGGCGACTGTACGAAGGTGGCTGTTCTCTGATTGTGCGCTTTTGAGAGCGGACCGTAGCTGCTCATTCTCCTGCAGGAGAGTTGCGTCATCCGATGCGGGTTGAGCCTGAACGCCAGAGATACTTGCAAGCACACGGCCAACCTGTCGTTGTACCGTTGCGGTGTCGTAGATGGAGAAGCAGCACTGCTCCAAGTAGTAGTATAAATACTGCGCCGCGCGAACCGAAGTGTCCGGAAGCTCCGCCGCGAAGGCAACCTCCAACTCTTGAAGTGAAGTGATCGGGGTCGTTGCAAGCTCATATTCACTGGCAGCGAAAGAGAATACCGGCTTTGCGTACATCAAAGCCTCCATGCCAACGCCCGAATTGGCTACGATCACAGATCGGCATCCATTCAGATGCTGATGGATTGATGCGCTGGAAATAATAACCGATGGAAAAGCCTTTTGAATTTCGTGAAGAACCTCGGCAACTTCCTGAGAGCGACATAGTGGATGACGCTTCACCACGAGCGGATAGCCACTCTCTTCCGCCAGCTCTGCGGCCTTCACCATGACATCGAAGGGGTTGATACGGCAAAACTCGCTGACAGGATCGTCGATCAGTTGCAATGGAAAATATACATATGGCTTATCGACGTAAAACTCTTCCGACGACTGACTGTACTTAGAGACGTTTTTGCGCTGGAGTTCTTCTCTCAGGTGCGAGACATAGGCGCGACTGATGCTTGGGTCCAGCGATTGCATACGAGCCAGGTGAGGTGCCGGAAACTTCGCAAGTGAACTCCAACCCGAAAAGCCATTCGCATCAACCGAGTACCAACCCGCAATCGGCGTTTCCTTGATCCGCCAGACATTTGGCTCTGTACCAATCGAGTGATAGGAAAACACCACGCCATTCGGCCGCGCAAGGCGTGCTACATGATGCATACCATGCGCCACGGGCTTGAGGTGGACATCCAAGTGATGGGACGCGAGCACGGTGCAAAGCTGCGCAAACATCGCCCGATGACGCTCGCCATCTAGAACCGAGGGAAACCAAGTCGTCGGAACTTCAAGATCGACTGGGATTCTCTGCAATCTGACTTCACCCATCGGCAGATCGGCAGACGCTGACGCGAGAGGGGAGTTCAACTTCATTATCGCTTCCATAAACAACTTCTCCATCCGCGAGATACCAACGCAGTTAACAGACCAGCCTTGCACAGGACTGGCGACATGCGTTCATCAAATGAACTGATCGAGATAGGTGGAAACGTCGAAGCCGGCATCGCCGCGTTTCATCGGCTCCCCAAAGTTCGGGTCCATTCGCAACCACGCATGAGGACCGCTTTCGCTGGCGGGTATCTGCCGTGTCAAGCGTCCCTTCAGACTTGCCGGCAACAGGTTGACGATCTCGTCGGTAAGCATCGGGTCGACAATAACCGGCTGGAGGCTGTAGGCTTCCGCCTCTTTGGTGGCGACGAACAGGCCGGCCAGTTTCTTGATCGTGTCCGGCGAAGAGCCCGAAATCGGCAGGTTCGCGTAAGCCGACATGCGGTGGTAGAGGATGTAGGCCTCCGGCCAATTCCCGGTTTCGATATGCAGCCTGAGTGCGACGCCCTGGCGGTTGATCATGAACTCCATCAGCTTTCGCATAAACTCTTCGCGCTCGAAGGAGGATGGCGTTTTATCGCGCCACATCAGCGATGCGAGGTATTCCAGCCCGCCCCGATAGGTGTCCCACTGGAACATGCATTCATTGTTGCCCTGCTGCATGCGTGGGTCGTCGGATACGGCTGTCACACGCGCGAATGGCTCGGGCATGAAGAGGATGTCGGTCTTGTCGAGCGCTCGTCCGGAATAGAGATAAGCCCAGAAAATGAAGGGTGTCGCACTGGAGATCGATTTCGCCAAAACGTCGCGGCGAACGATCAGGAATTCCGGGAATGCGTGATTAGCGAAGATGAAATTGAGAAAGGCGGAGTAATCACCTTGCGAGATCCGCGTGGGCCCAGGGACGCGGTAGAAGGGCCCGACGTCTCGTTGTCCACCGCGCGCATCCACCAGCATCCACGGTGCCTGCACCATGCCGATACCAGGATCGCGCTCCATGATCTCTACATATTCCTTGACCTTTTCCGGGATCAACAGGTCGTCATCGCCGAGAAACACGGCATAGCGCCCACGGGCGCGGCGCATGGCGAAGGCGTAATTGCTGACAAAGCCCGAATTCTTCACCCGGCGATAGGCATTGATCTCGGGGATACCCTCGAGAGACTGGATATAGGCCGCGGTGTTATCCGTCGAACAATCGTCGACGAGGACGATTTCGAAAGGCACCTGCAGTTCCCGGAATCGCTCCAGATGGAAAGATACGTTCCGCTCCAGCAGGAACTGGCGATTATAGGTGGGAACACAGATAGACAGAAGAATCTCAGAATTCGACATCGCGACGACCGCCTGCAAACAACGATGACATCGACCAACAGGACGAATTCTCCTTGGGGCAGGAACACGGCTTCAAAGCCTCAACTGCCGGGGAAATTCGCTAAGCCCGAAGACGGATGCGGATTGATCTTTGGTCCGACCCACCCTCTTTCGCCCTGTAACAAAAGCGGGAAGACGGATCATCATGACAGCCATAGCGCGTCCGGCTTTTGCGAAACTTATGGTCCGGTTTTCATGCATTTTCACTGATCTGCAATCGCGGTAGCCCTTGCAGATGCGGCGACATTTGAGGATTCGATTAAAAACGACCGCCCTGCTTGGGAGCTCCGCCCTTACCTTTTCCTTATTGGGTGCCGCCCAATTCGCAATCGAAATCCTACGTCGATCAGCCCTAGATCAGGGTCTGTTCAACAAAAGTGAATTTCATGGCACACGGCGAACTCTCACTGTTCGATCTGCATGATCGCATTCTTCTTGGCGGGAAAGTGCGGGAAGAGCATGTCTGGTCCTATGTCAAACTGAGCGAAAGTCCCCTCTCAAACCGGCATGACCCATCCAGCAAGCGGTTCGGCGCCCTACTGGATGCCGGCGCAATCCTCGAAGCCCTCCTTTTTCTGGCGCAGGACCTGACCTCGCCAGCCGAGCTATGCTCGTTTCAACGGGTCCGCCATGGCTGGATTTGCGCTGCGGCGGCAAAGCCGCCGTCGAAGCCGGTCAAGGCACTGCATCAGACGCTTGAGGGAGCGATCTTTCTCACCTTGTTGAAGCTCTCCAGCGCAACCACCCGCCCCGGCATTCCTTCCAAACAAGGCGCAATATCGTGAGCACACCACTTCTGAACGGCGTCATCACGCCTCTCGTCACTCCATTTCGGGGAGGCGAGATCGATTATCTCGCCTTCGACCACCTCGTCAAATGGCAGGTGGAACAAGGCATAGCGGGCCTTCTTCTGCATAGCCTGACGGGGGAAGGCCCGACGCTATCGGCCAGCGAACGACGCGCTCTGATAAGCCGCGCTGTGCAGCTCAATAGAGGCCGCGCGGTCATCATCGTGCAGACCGGCACCTATTCGACGGAAACGACAATACGCCAGACCGAAGAAGCGCATGAACTGGGTGCAGATTTCGCACTCGTCGTACAGCCCTACTACAACCGGCCGACGCAGAAGGGCATCATTCACCACTTCGAGCAGATCGCCCGCGCGACCCGTATCCCACTCATTCTCGACAACGACCCGCAGCATGCAGGCGTCGCGATGAAGGTTGAGACGATCGAAACGCTCCTGCATATCACGAACATCGTCGGCATTCTCAAGGATACGTCGGATGCGCGCACGGCGCCGTCTCCGTACCAATCCATATTTGGACGGCCCCTCCACATGACCGGGGGAGAAACAAGTTCCCCCCTCATGCACCGACAGCGCGCCTGCTGCATCTCACCCGTGGCGAATGTCATACCCGATCTTATCGTACGTATGCAGCAGCTGGGTCAGGAAGGCGACGCCACTGGTTTCGGCGTCCAGTTGAAACGGATCATCGAACTCGCCGCCGCTTTGGAAAATGGCGGCGATGTGGCCTCGCTGAAATATGCCGTTTCCTGTCTTCGCGGGATCGATAACGCGGTGCGGTTGCCATTGACGCCGGTCGATCCCGAGGCCGCCAGATCGATCGAACGCTCCCTGCGCAGTCTTCGTGTTCTGCGGCGTCAGCGCTTTGCCAGCTCACTGGTTCAGGAAGCGCGCGTTGCAAGAGCCGTCTTGCAGCCTGCCATCTCGGCCGAAGCCCTGATCTCGAAATCATACTCATCGATCCTGTGAGGACAGCATGACCCTACCGCTTGGAATGTACTACCGGCTTCGTGAAGAACGGCAGAAGAAGGAAAACGAGGCGCTGCTGAAACACAGTCGCCCTCGCCCGAGACGCGAATCCGAAGGCATCATGTTTCTTCGGCTCATCGCCGTGACAGGCGGACTGCTGCTTGCGGTCTCGCTCATCATGCAATCGGTTCAATGACAACCCAAACACCAAGACCACCTGGAGCATCAGAAAGAAGATGTCGCAAATGCTGCGCAACGCAACACTCACGCAAAGAGCTCGATCATTGCCGTGTCGTTTCCTTGTCGGCCCAAGTCGCAACGGTCGCTGGATCGTCGCGGACCGTATGGGCCTTGTCGGTGGCCTCTTTACCAATCGCGAAGCCGCCCTGCACTTCGTCAAAGTCGAAAGTGCCGACGTTGCGCCAATAGACATTTCCGTCGCGGAAGTCTCGCGACTGGAATTAGCCGACCTCTTCTCCCCCGCCGAAGAGCTGAGAGGAACACGACGGTGACCATGATTTCCGGCGGAAAAATACAGCCCGATCACAAGAGCATTCTCGCGCTGACCCTCCATGCCTTAGCGGAAATCTTCGCGATTGCGGTGATCGCCTCGCTCGCCATCGGCCTCGTCGTCGCGCCGACGATCTATCTGGCGATACGGTAATCCCAATGAGACAAGACCTGATTGGTTATTGCCTTGAGAGCGGTTTCGTCGACTGGACGCTGCTGACAAGCTGCAGCGCCTACCGCAAGATGCTCTCCGAGAGCTTCTGCCGCGCTGAAGAGCGGCAGGAACGTGCCCACCGCCTGACAGCCATCCACGATTTCGAAAGCCTATACTGGGATGCTATCGACATGGCACGGAGCATGGGCTCCGACGGACACTTCCTGAAAGAACCTCATATCGGCGTCCTGCCATCATCGGGCCAACAGAGATACTATCTCATCTGGTCGGATGACGATCACGGCAGCATCTTCGTCATTTCACCGGTGGAGATGCCATGGCTGGGCAAACCGCAAAAGCGCTAGGCCGCAGACGCCTGGATATTGACGTGCGACGACAATGAATGCTTCGTCCAAGACACGATAAGTGTTTGAGGCATTCTGATAATAGTCTGCTTTGATTTGGAAGAGTGTCCAGATCGGACACTGTCAAGCTGGTCGGAGTGAGAGGATTCGAACCTCCGACCCCGTCGTCCCGAACGAGGTCAAAAACTCAAGGAAGCCCGGTTTTCTGGGCTTTTTCTGAGCCGTTCGGCAACGAAAATCACGCTTTGTTCCGTTCAATCGTTGCCAATCGTTGCCGTAGTCTTCGGATTGGTCGCAGGCCGTCATATCGAACCTGCGACACCTAATCCCTGCCATAAGCCGAAAAAAAATCAACGCCCTAGCCGTGTTGACGGCTGAAAATGTAACCGCCTGCCTAGGCTAGGGGCACATCAAACCCGCCACCAACCAACAACAACCTGCCGGCAAGCGTCGGCGGGTCGCGCTATTGTGCGCCGAACGGAGATCCTATGAAGATTTTGTATTGCCATCCCACGGGTGAGCGAGGCGCAAAGGACTGCGTCGCTTTCGTGGACGTCGAGCTCAACGAGCACATTCGCCTATATGGCCTGCGTCTGGTTCGGCAGCCAGATGGCGCACACTTCCTTTTCGCGCCCCAGTCAGGGCCGCGCCGCACGGCAACATTTTCCAAGCCCCTTGCCGAACGCCTGACCGTCCTTGCGCTCGAAGCGCTGGAGGCTGCGCATGGATGATGGCCTTGAGAACAAGTTCAGGCTGGCCACCATTGCACCCCTTGATCGTCGAATGAAGCGCAAGCACCTAGCCGTGTATGGCTTCCTGCTGGACTGGTATCATCGCAAGTACGGAGATGCTCTTGCCAGCGTGCGCCACATTGTTGCGCAGCTTAAAGAGCGCGATCCTGCCGGCATCGGCCTCTACACCGGCGATGTGCATTCCGCCCTCAAGGATCTTGAGGCCTGGGGCTACATTACGGCTGACGTCGGTATCGGGAGGCGTGCCTCACGCTATGTGCCCGTATGGGTGCACGGTCGTAGCGTTCATAAAACTCCGAACACTACAGAAGATGAAATTAGCGTTCGGGAAAACCAGAACACAAGCGTTCGGGAAACTCCGAACACTACGAGCGATAGCGTTCATAAATCTCCGAACAAAGACCCATCTACCGTGACCCGTCTACAAGACGGGGTTACGGGGATAGATGGAGATGATTGCGCCCCGCCTTCGGCGCCGCTTCCGGTTGGCCTGGAGGCCACCGGCGCGGGTGGTGCGCAAGGGGGATTTGAAGAGCTATGGAAAACCTATTTCCCGAAGCGTGGCCAAGGCGACAAGAAGAAAGCGCGATCGGCGTATGAAGCATTGGCGCCAGATGCTCACCTCCATGCTGGGCTGCTCGATGCGGCGAGAGCTTGGTTCGAAGCATGGCGGGCGCAAGACAAAGCAGACGCACCCCGCAAGCACCTCGATACGTGGCTGATCGGTGAACACTACGATTGCGAACCGCCAACGGCGTACAAGGCCAAGGAGCGCAAAGCCAAAGACAAGGTGCCGACAAAGGCCAGCAATGATAACGCGCTTGACCCACCGATATTCGACGCATCCGACTACGTTCTCGATGTCGGCCCTTTTTCTGACATCGGAACTTTCGACGCCACGATTATCGATACAGAGGTCCAGGTAATCGACCAATTCACTGAGCAGGTAAAAATTCACCTGCAGTGGGGTCGACATGCTGGAACGTGTGCAGAGCACACCTTGTACTACCAGCACAAGGATCCAGCAATTCAAGAACGTGGTCAGGAATTTATACGCTCGATATCGGATTGCCTAGATATAGACGAGCTCAAAGACACCGAAGAGCTGCATGGCCGTAAGATCAAATGCACAATCAACCGTCGCCTGGCAATTTCGTATGCGCGGGCAGCGTGAGGATCATATGGATTATCAGGAATACTACGAGTCGACGAAAGCTGCATTCAACGACGCCCTCGCCGACGTGAAGCAACAACCCGTCATGATGCGGATCGACCCGTTCGACGCCGAGGATGAGGATGGCGAACCAATCCGCATTATTGGCGTGTATGACGACCACAACGATATGCGGTTTATAGCGATCCACGAAATGGAGAACGGCGAGATTTACCCCTCGCCGATCAGCCCGATTTACAAGAAGGGAACGGCGGAGCGATGAGCGAATGACCCTATCCACCGACCTGCATTCGCTGGCCCACCGGCTGACATGCCTCGCGCCTGCGCACCGAGATCCTTTTCGTTTCCACGAAGAAAAGTCAGAGCTTGTGCATGAATTGCACATACTGGCCATCAAGGCGTTTGCTCTGACGCCGGCAGATGACAACCGGCCGTCGGTGAGGACGGCCGGGACTGGTAAGCGAAGCTAGCGGGAATGCTTCCGCCGCATATATGCCCTGAGCTTTATAATAGACAGCGCGATCGAAAGGAGGCCCGCCGTGATCGTGACGACCACTGCAATGATATCCATTGGTTTGTCCTGGCTTGCCAAAAAAAGCGAGGAGCGCTATCACGATGCTGCTACACTACCGCCATAGCGATGGCTTACCGTTCGCGGCAAGCCTAACCGCTAAGGGCAATCCATAACGGCTTCAGATTCGTCTGGAGCCGTTTCCTTTAATGCTTGTCTCATTTCTCATTTTCGAAAGAAAGCGGTAAGGCATAACAATCCACAAGCAATTTCACAGTAATCGTTACGCTTTTTGGGATGTCGGCAAAGTTATCCACAGGTCTTGACATTGTTTTTAAAAGAAATTTCTTGAATGCAAGGCGAATTATTCACAGTCGAACGCATCCGAGTCCGCGCCACTCGGCGAGCCGGGGAGTTGTTGAAGCAGATTGAGCCTTCCAAAGGTGCAGATTCTCATTAACTGCTGACGCCAGCGACAGTAGTTTTACGCGTAAGTCAGTCGCCTGATACCTAACAAATTAGCCATAACGTTGGGAAGGGTACGGAGAATATGCGAGCCCGGGGATCCGCTTGACCCTCTCAACTGACCTTCACGCGTTCGCTAACCGGCTGGCGGGGCTTCGAATGAAAAAAGCGAATGACGTGACCGATGCTACACCACCGCCGTAACAACGGACTGAACCCAATTTCCATTCAGAATGAAATAGGCTCCGCCGATGATGCAAAGGGCAGATGAAACCCCTAGGATCAGGGAGGCCCAAAAGGAAACCGTAATTCCCCAAGTATGGCGCGCATCTCCCGTCCATTGCCGGGGATCCCAAAGCATAGGCTTGTTGGCCCAAGCATCAAAATTGTCGCTGTGCATAGACCAGTTTATCCAAGTGCATAGACCGGAGAACAAAGTCAGTATCAGGCCAGCGACAAACCACCACACCGTCCACTGATAGCGCGCTAGAGCCTCAGGCTTGTCTGCGAGGTCACTAAGGAAAGTGAAAAGACCGAATAGAGCGCCACCGTGGACCAGCAGGAGGCTTGCCAATAGCCACCGACCATATTGACCGGCAAGATCGAAGGTCGCGCGCTGCATCTCCTTGAGGTCTTTGTATACGACCTCGGCTACTTCCGGGCGCCCCTTCATAAACTGCTTAGGTTGAAGTGGAGGGGTGTTGACGCCAGTTTCGTTCATAATAGCCTTAATGTTTTGAAACGTATCTGAATTGTGGGACGCTCGATGGAAATATGCCCTATTCTCGTCGTCGTTCATCAGCATTTCGATTATTCCGGACAGCATCTTTGAAGCTAGGCTTCCCGAGTGCCCACTAAATTGACCGTCTCTTTTCAGAGCACACGCCATCTCTAGCTGATTAAAGACCTCCGACAATGCTGCGGACCTGTCGTCGCCTTCCTTTTCGTCCAAGTTATTGATTGCCGTTATTATAGAATTGTATGCAGCACCAACCGCGTTAGCAGAACTCGCCAGTCCGTCTTTTTTTAATTGACGCAACACCAGCCACAAAGCCCCCAACGATACTAGCAAGCCCGCGGAGGTAGCGCAGTCAGCCAAACTTTCCGGCCAAAATGGTGGTGATTCGGCCAATAAGATTAACTCTGTTCTGTCTTGTTGTTGGGCCGCGGCTTCGAAGCCAACTTATCTCTGAGGTGATCCAAGGTAAGATTTTTCTGCTCATTGATCTGTCTGCTGCCTTGCTCAACTGAGCCCTTGCGGTGTTGAGAAGAGTTGGTGCTTTTTTTCTTTTCGTCGTCTGTCATTAGCTCACCTTGAACATGAGAGTTCTATTCAGGCACACAACCAAATTGCCACACGATTTTCAACCGAAAGTAAGGCCAGCACTGAGATTTTTTAACAAAAGCTCCGAGGCTTTCGTTTCTCAGCTCACAAGCTCCGCCTTTCCAAAAAGTCCACACTCCCCCTTTTGTCGGGGACCGGCGAGGACGGCACGCGCAACTGAAATTCCATTTTTTGATTTTCTAATCAAAGGGCCGCGTCAACGTCGTTGACACACCCCTATGTAACCACCAGCGTTTCCTTCCTCACTTTAGAACAAGAGCCGCGCAACCGGCCTTTCAACCATCCGCACGTCGGACAACTGAGAGGACTGCACTTGCCATTTCAAACTGACACATCATGGACGCCCGCCGCTTATCGAAAGGCGCTCGCCGCTTGGCAAGCGAACAACCCGCAAGGCCATCGCGCCGGAAGTGCACGCAAGGCTGTGCCGACTTCTTCCCCTCGCCTCGGCGAACTATCCCAAAAGCTAAAATCCCTTCTTACCTGGCGCACAATCATGCGCGGATCGGACTGGACTGCAGCAAACGACAATTCAGAATCTGGCCCCGTCCTCGTCGACTGCGATCACACTATCCGGCCGCGTATCTCGGCGCTATCCCGCGCGCTCGTCGGAGTGGATTTCGAGGAGCGTCGCCACGCCAGGCTTGGCGGTAACGGTGCATCAATCGTCATACCCGTCGGCGGCGATATTGAGCGCGGCAAGGTGATGAAGCAGAAAGGCCGTAAACCTGAATGCGTTGTTCGCATGGGTGCTCTTTATTTTTCGAACGGCGGCGTCGAAGAGCGTGCGCTCATACGCCATGAGGTTGGCAGGATTTCCATGGGGGCGGTCAGGATTCCTTTGGGCGGTCTTGTGCGCGTTGGCCGACATAAAGCTTACGAGCGTTTCGCGCGGCCCAAGGGTGCCGCAAACGACAACTTGGCGTCGGTAAACGTCGGGGTAAGTGCCAATGCAAATCGCGGCGCCTATGCTTTCGATGATCCGGTTGCCGATGCAGACGAAGCGGCATTCGTTCGTAGGATGATCAAACCCGACACGGCGGCTATTCTTGATTTTGCATTGGTGGCGGCGAACTTGAGACAGATCGGCGAGCGGCTAGGCCACACAGGTAAACACGCCGAGCGAAAAGGAAAACAGGCTCTGATAAAGGCTTGCGAAGAACTGGAAACCATCCTCGCAGCTTGAAGTCCCCTTTTCGCACCTTGTTCGGTATGTGGTACAGGCGGTGAAAATCGACCCAAAGCTTAGCCCGTCGGTCGCAGTCCCGGCGGGCTTCTTTTATTTGTCGACCTCGGATGTAAAGGCGACGAATGCAATCCCGTTTGGCGCTCCTCGGCGAACGGTCGATCGGGCTTCGAGCGCGCTGTGAGCATGGCGCGCTCGCCTGCCCCGATTTTTTTACCCCTTTAATCCCAATTCCCCAAAAATGGAGGCGCTAATGCGACTGTATGAAGTCGTGCACCTTTTCGCGCGTCGTCTCGGCTTAAAGGTCGGGCGCGTCCAAGCCATCACCGGCAAGCTGCAAGACGAAGGCCTTCTGTCAAAAACAGAAGGCAGCCGGCGGTTTCCACTCGACGTATCGGAGCCAGAAGTCGTCACCCTGCTCCTGGCCCTGCTTGGAGAGTCTGGCATTGGCACTGGTCCAACAGCCGCAAAGACTTTCGGCGCCCTGGCCACATTAGAAGGCGAGCGCTTCGACGCCTTCCTTGAAGATTTGCTATTCGGCCATCCACGCCACGTACGCCACCTGATGGTGCGGCAGAACCCCGCTGGCGTGTCGGTCACAGCCGATGGCACGCACCTTCTGTTTGGTGAGCCGCCATCGCGTGGCAATGCCTCACCCGCGCGCATCGTGCCAGGTGAAGCCCTGACCGCGATCGCAGCCGAACTGCAAGGTCAGTCGCCGGAATCAGCCGACGCAATCGCAGCCCTTCATACCATCGGAAAAATCTAAATGGATCTCAAAGAACTGATCTCCGCTGCGGCCAATGCGGCCGGAGCGCAATCTCCCTCGGCCGATATTTCGGCACTTGTCGAGCACGGCAAGGAAGCTCGCCAGCATGTCTGGGATTGGCACTACGCCACCACCGCCGAGCGCGCACGACTGGCTGAAAAGCTTGCAGCAGCAACTCCTGAATTTCAGCGAGCGGTGGCCGTAACCGAAAAAGCCCTGGCCGAAGAACTGGCCGACGACAATGCACGCCGCGAACGCATCCGCGCTGAAAACCCCTCAATTCTTAAGGACTGAACATGACTGATCTACCTACCATGATCCGCCAAGTTGGCGACAAATTCGACGCGACCGCTGCAGACCTCGGCGGCCGCTTGGCTGACATCGAAAAGCGCTTCGCTCGCATGCGCGATGAAGATTATGAAGCCGTCGTCTCTGAGAACCCACTGGCAGCCGCCATTGCAAATTCCGACAAGCTCGGCGATCTTTCATCGAATTTCCGCGGCAAATCCACGATCAAGCTACTTGGAGAAAACGCCGCCATCACATCGGCCAACACCACGGTCGGTACCGGTCGCTCTCCTGCAACGTCGCTTGTGCCCTCGCAGCGTATTCCCGGCATCATCACCCCATACGACCGAGAATTGCGGGTTCGCGATGTCATCGGCTCCGCTCGTACCACTGCGGGCTCCATCGAGTACGTCAAGGAAACTGGCTACACCAACAACGCTGCGATGGTGGCTGAGACGACGCTCAAGCCGCGCTCCGACCTCACCTTCGACATGACAAGCACGCAGGTTCGCACGCTTGCGCACACCTTCAAAATCAGCCGTCAGATGCTCGATGACGTGCCTGCGCTCGCGGCCTACATTGGCCTCCGTGGCACATACGGCCTGAAGTTCATCGAGGAAGCGCAGGTTCTGAAAGGTGACGGCACAGGTCAGAACCTTCTCGGTCTGCTACCACAGGCCGCGCTGTTTGCGCCCACATGGGCTGCGCAGGATGAGACGCCAATCGACCGTCTGTTGCAGGCGATCAGCCAAGCAGAAGACGCGGAGATCGCAGTCAACGCCATCGTGCTCAACCGCCGTGATTGGCGCAGGATCATCGGCACGAAGGACTCCGAAGGTCGATACATCGCCGCACAGAGCCCGTTCGGACTTCAGGCTCCGCTGCTATGGAACCTGCCTGTCGTTGCCACAAATGCGATGACACCTGGCACATTCTTGACCGGTGCCTTCTCCGAAGGAGCTCAGATCTTCGACCGCCTCGACGTTGAGGTTCTGATCTCAACTGAGAACGAAGACGACTTCGTTAAGAATATGGCGACAATCCGAATTGAGGAGCGACTGGCGTTCGCGGTTTATCGTCCAGAAGCGTTCGTGACCGGCGCCCTGACCGCTGCTTAATCCATCCCGATAGTGCGGGTGATCGAATGGCCGCACTATCACCGGCCTGCCGCAGAGCCCCCGCGGCAGGCCACCCCTACGGGCCATCGCAAAGTCTAGAAGACTACGCCGCCAAGGACCGGCGAGGGTCATTCGCGTACAGCGCCACAATTCAAATGTTGAGGCTAAGGGGTTGATTCAAAGTGTCAGCCTCTCCGGCCTCGGACCGGTCGGGGAACGCAACGTCAATGCTAACACAGATTTTTGCCTCGCGCGTACGCGCAAGCGCGCGCGTGAGAAAACATTGAACTTTTTGGCGTCCCTCAGCGGTTCGACGAGTATCGATCGCGTATATAGTCGTTGTAGTATGTGCCGGCTGAGCGCGCGCGGAGAAGCCCTTCATAGATTGACTGAGGAACTCCGTAATAGTCGTAAGGGCCTCCGCTCTGCACGAACCAGATCCTCAATGTAGACGAGGCCGGATTGTAGTCGACAGCGGATATGGCGCTCGACCGAAGCCGCTGCATCATTATTTCTTCTTGTCGGGGCGCTGGGACAGTGCGGAGCCCGCTGCTGTCTTAGAATCCTTCCCGGTTCTGCCGTCCCGAAGAACGTTTGATGCTGCCTTACCTGCCTTGGCACCTGTCTTTTCGTTCTTAGCCATTGCTTCACTCCTCCGCGAATCGACTAAATTAGACAGTCAGCATTGGCACATATAGATAAAATTTTGTCAACTACACACCATATATTGCGCTTTTCGCAATGTCCCACGCACCAACTACCGAGTAAAAACAAAAGGGAAATTCCATGACCGAAGCACAACCCTTCGCCCTCATCGAAGACGACTTCGCCGATGGCACATACAAATTCGCCCTTACCTGGCCGCTTGCGAGCGAATGGGAAAAAACGACAGAACGTTCCCTTTATGCCACCCTACTTCACACCACTCGCACCGGCATTGTTGGCCTCAATGATGCGCGCGAACTGGTGCGTTTGGGGCTCATTGGCGGCGGACTAGCCCCTACGGATGCCCTGCGCTTGGTCCGCACGTACGTCGAAGAGCGGCCAGCTGCAGAGAATTTCGGACTGGTCGTCAAGATCGTAGATGCCTTCTTTCACGGGAAGGGCGTACCCGATGTAGATCAGGAAGCATCGGCCTCCGTCGATGGCTAAGACACTTGAAGGCTGGCTGCGCCTCAAGCGACGACTTGAAGCGATCCCGAAGAAAGTCCGAGAGCAAACGCAGGCTGCGGTTACAGACGCAGCCAATGACGTCGCGGAGGTTATGCAGCGGCTGGCGCCGGTAGACGACGGCGATTTGCGCGACAGCATCCAAGTCACCCCTGGTGGCCAAAAAACACCGCCTCATAGCCAGCCGGGTGGCTCAACAGTGGTCCCCGAGAACGCCGCCATGATCACTGTGGGCGACACCAAGGTGAGATACCCCCATTTCGTGGAGTTTGGGACCAGAGCTCATATAGCCGGCGGCCAATTTGCAGGGGCCGAAATTAAGGCAATCCCAGCTCAGCCATTCTTCTTCCCTGGATTCAGGATGGGGAAAAAGAAAGCCGCTCAGAAAATCAAACGCGCGATGACGAAAGCCATCAGGAGCACCAAGAAAAATGGCAACTGAATATGAAAGGCTTGCGGTCCTTCTGGAGGCGCGTGTCGCCGATTTTGAAAAGAAGATCGCGAGCGCCGCCCGCAATGCTGATCGCAACTTCCGGAAGATCGAAAAGAGCGCGGAAGGTATGCGTGACCGCATCGCCAGCGCCGCCACAGCAACCGCTGGAAAGTTTGCAGCAGCATTCGCTGCAGGCGCTGCTGTTAAGGCGTCCGTCGAGCTTATGGATGCCGCCAAGCGGATCGAGAATTCGCTAAAGACGGCGGGACTATCCGGCCAGCAGCTGACCAACGTCTATGAGCAGTTGTTTGCTTCGGCACAGAAGAATGCTGCGCCTGTCGAATCCCTTACGACCCTTTATTCGAAGCTATCTCTGACGCAAAACGAGCTTGGCGTAGGCCAAGCGGAACTAATCGGCTTCACTGACAAGATCGCTATGGCGTTGCGGGCCGGCGGCACATCGGCGACGGAGGCATCCGGTGCGCTGCTTCAGCTTTCACAGGCCTTGGGTGGTGGAGTGGTTCGCGCAGAAGAGTTTAACTCTGTGCTCGAAGGTGCCCCGACCATTGCACAGGCAGCAGCTGCCGGCTTGAAAGAGGCGGGCGGATCGGTTGCCAAACTTCGACAGCTCGTCGTCGACGGCAAGGTTTCCTCCCAGGCTTTCTTTCGCGCTTTCGACGTCGGTGCAGCTACGCTCGACGGCCGGTTGGCCGGAGCCCAGTCCACCACGGCCAATAATTTCGTGCGCCTTCAAAACGTCCTCGTGGACACCGCTGGCAAGATCGACAAAGCGACAGGATCCAGCCAGAAGCTTGGATCAGGCATAAATGAGCTATCGGGCATCGTCCAAGACTTTGGCCGCGTGGTCGTCAATGTCGCCGAAAGTGACCTTGGAAAATTCATCGGTTGGGTAAGCAACGGCGTTGGTGAAGTCAATGAGTTGAAGCGCGCGCTCGGCGGGCTGCCTGGCGTCTTTGATAAAATCTCGAAGCTCCAAAATGATGCTTTTCTCGGGCGCCCGATCGGTTCTTCTATCCAGCAAGACAGCATTCAAAACCGCATCAACACGGCTTTTGAAGAAACGGCTATGCCCAAGATCCCCAAGGGAGGGCGGCTGCCAGCAGCGCCAAAAGTTGAGCCTGTCTCAATCGACGATTACAAAGTCACGGCCAGCAAATCAGGCTCTGGCGGGAAGTCTAAACGCGAGAACGACTATCAGCGCGAAATCGAGCAAATCAGGGAGCGCACGGCAGCCCTCACCGCAGCGTACGCCGCACAGGCCTCTCTGAACCCCTTGGTTGATGATTATGGCTTCACCGTAGAAAAGGCTGCCGCCAAACAAGATTTGATCAATGCCGCTCAGAAGGCCGGCAAGGAGGTGACGCCCGCACTGGCCGCTGAGATTGACGCAGCCGCTGAGGCTTATGCTCGCGCCGGGTCGGCGGCAGAACAACTCGCCCAGAAGCAGAACGAAATTCGCGAGTCGGCGCAGCACGCGATGGACACCGCAAAGGACGTGACGCGCGGTATCGTAGATGGGTTCATGGAAGGCGCGAGTGCAGCAGATATCTTCAAAGACAGCCTGAAGAAAATCGCAAGCACTCTTTTGGACGACGTTCTTACGAGCATGTTCCAAGTGAAAAACTTCTCAGGAGCCGGCGGCTTTCTAAGCAGTATCTTCAGCATGTTTGGTGGCGGCGGCCTTGGTGGTGGATTGTTTCCATCTGCTCCAGGCGGTCTCTATTCAGACGGCGGCTACACCGGCGACGGTGGCAAGTACCAGCCCGCAGGCGTCGTCCACAAAGGCGAGTACGTATTCGACCAGGCGGCCGTCAAAGCGGCGGGCGGTCCAGCTGCTATGGAAGCCATGCGGCGAGGCCTTAAGGGTTATGCCGATGGCGGAGCAGTTGGGGTGTCGGTGCCTAGCTTGCCGTCGCTCAAATCCGCAGCAGCGCCAGCGCCAAACATCACCTTTGCTCCCGTCATTGACGCCCGCGGCGCTGATCAGGCTGCCGTGGCAAGGCTCGAGGCGGGTCTCGCCAAAACAAACCGAGATTTCGCGGCGAATGTTCTTAGCACTATGAGAAGCGCGGGAAAGCGCGGAGTGAAGATGTGATGCTGGGCGGCGCTAGGCCGCCTTATCTATATAGGAGAAAAATATGAACGCCGAGACACAAAAAAATGTCCCGATCTTTGACCCGAAGAAGGAAAGCTACGAATCTTTCGCGGCGAGGGCCCTCAAGCCTTCGAAATAGCATCAGCCAGTTTTTTCATTTCTCCCTTAGGCAAAGCCATCACCAGAAGTGCTTTGCCGAATCCCAAGCGCAAACGCGGGTCACCTGATTCTTGATCGATATCGATAGTTATGGCGTCGGGGTAGATCAAGGCTCCTCCGAGCGGGGTGAAGTCACCTGTTTTCTCCGAGTGGTTTTGCATTTTGGCGAGAAGATTGGAGATAAACGCGCTCGCTACTTCCGACCCTATCGTCTCGCGCTCCGACCCAACTTGAAATTCAACGCTGCCATCCGGCAAAACCTTGGTATCCATGCGTTACTCCTTTAGCCTGGCGTGTATAAGCAAGCACAAGCTCAATCAATAGTCGAGGCCGCTTTACGTGAAGATTTGGAGCAGAGGCGGCACCATCGCTCTTCACCTCACTTGCCGCAACGGACGCGATCTGACTTCAGGGCGCACTAAGGCAACCGTTTCACTCGCTGAACGTCAAAGCTCCTAGGTGTTTGAGAACTGAAAAAGTGGATAGTGTTCAACTCATTTACGACGTGCGGTCAACGTTTAATCAGTTTGAATAGCTTCGCTTCTGGTCGATTTCCATGGACGACCGATAGGGCCTAAATCCATTTATTTCAGGTCCCGACAGCGCTTCGAATTTTAACTTACCACAGAAAGACGTCTCATGGCTTTGTCCAAAAACATCTCGATAAAAAACTCTGGCGAAGAAATACATGTGCTTTTCGCCATCTAATATCTTGGCGAGATCACCTGATGAGATTAATTCCGTCCCTACCGCCTCGACCGTCATAGACCGACTTGAGCCGAGCGAAATTTTTGGCATTTCCTGTCCTTCAGCGACTACGGCCAACTGTCCATTCAGATCGGTCAATTGCTCATCAAGAAGACGAAAACCAGCAATGTATGCGACGGAGTACGCCGGGGATTGACCTGTGTTCTCAATCTTAAACTCATGCTTCGGGATGGACGCAGGATTCAAGATAGGTGTTTCGGTCTCAATAGAGAGGTAAGCCCGCACCTGCGCGTGCCCGACTTCTCGATCAGTCGAGATCGCTTGTCTTGTTTGCCTAAGCGACAACCAAACGAAATAGATGCCGAACGCGCTTATCGCAGCGCCAATGGCGGTCAACCAAAAAACGGCCTGCGCCCAGAAAGCCATATCTTGTTGAGCTTCCAAATCCTTATCGGTATTGGCCTTCTTTTCGTAGGCTTCCAACTCTCGAGCCAGGCATCCTCTAAGGGTATGGCTGGGATCGAGAAGAACGTTGCATCGAGCCGCCATTTCCTCAGTGGCCTTCTGTCTTTCACGCTCGGTCTGTGTTTTCTCGCTACGATAGGACTCTCTGTTTGCGTAAAATGATGAGTACACCCCATTTGCTGCCATAAGTAAGAAGATTATTGCGGCGAATTGAGTAGTGTACGCGCCAATCCAGCGCAGTGTTGTTTGGAGAGACATGGTTGCGACATCCAGGCAGAAATAGACTTTGAAGCGGCGTCTGTGCTTCGCTGCGCACTAAGCACGAATACTGAATCAGAACCGCAATCAAGAGTCGACATAACCATATACTTATTCAACCATTTTTAACACGGGCGGTGCACCATCCAACCGAAACGTACGCAGATCTACCTGGACCATAGGCCCACGCTGCGTGTGCATTGTCTTGAAGCTAATATCGACGTCGAGGCCGGACTTGTGAACGTCGCGGATTGCGTCGTTGAACTGGCGCAAGGCAACTGCGAGCCGCTCCTCATAATGCTTCCGGCGGGCGTGTATGGTGTCCATGGTTTCTCCTTGTGTCTTAGCGCTGATTGGCGCAGCTATCGCGCCGGATTGCGGTAATGACCATCTTCGAATTATGTGGAAAAAATCTGGTATACTTCAATCTGAATCAGATTATGTCGCTGAAATCACTATCGAAATCGGAATTCGGTCACGCTAAATACAAATCTCAGTCATTATGTCAAGTGTCCCTTGTGGATTTTCACTAAAACGTACACTATGTACGGGATAACTAAGCGTAGCGGCATGAGTCGCTGCGCTAATCGTATTTGGCTAAACGAACAGGAGGGCAAAATGTACGACGCACGTCAAGTCGCCAACTGGTTCGTAAATCGTGCTGCACGAGATGGACGGCGCCTTACGATAATGCAGCTGCTCAAGCTAGTGTACATTTCTCATGGATGGCACCTAGAGATGCAGCGCTCACCTTTGTTTCTAAACAAGATCGAGGCTTGGAAATTCGGACCGGTAATACCCGACGTCTATAACTCGTTTCGGCGTCAGGGGGTTGAGATTTACTCTCAGATACCGGTTAGCGGCCTGCCTATTTCTCCCCGAGATGAGCATCTTCTCGAGCAGATTTATGGTAGTTATGGCAAGCTGGATGCTCAAAAGTTGTCTGATATGACTCACGAACCAGGGGGGCCGTGGGATATCGCTACCAAACAATGGGGATACTTCGCTCCAATTCCCAATGAGCTTATCCTTCCGCACTACCAAGCCAAGCGTAATCGAGCTTTAGCTTCCTAAACGCGCATGAGTAACATTCCCCCACCTCAACCGCCAAAAGACACGCTCGATACAAATGTTGCAGGCGAGATCAATGCGTTTGACGCTCGCCTGTCAGCACTTGAGGCGAAGATCGATGAAGCGAAATTGAGTGGTGAGGCTCGCCATCGCGAACTGCTGATTCAAGAAACCCAGCAGAGAATTCGGGTACGGTACTGGGTCGTCGGAATATCAGTAGCCGTGCTAGTTTTCATGGCGGCAATCCTATCTCATGCCGCGCATCATTATTTCTGGGGGCCGATAATTCTGATGCCACCGTCTGTTGCGATTGTGATGTTCGTCGCACCTATAGTTTCGGTGAGTACAATCACCATTTTTCTCCTTTTCGGAGCTTTTCGAAGATTTAAGGACGATGATGTGGGGGATATCAACGTCCCGTCGATTGCAGCTGAAGGCTTAAAAGCGAGTCTGGGTAAGTAAAGAACACCTCAGACATGCCGCTAGGATTCGTCCAGACTTTGCCGGTTGTTCAGATCGCTCACTGGATCCCTGTCACCTGCCCTCAGCTCGGATTCTCCCGCATCCACTTCTCATACGGATCTTCGTCGTCATTGCCACCCAATCCGCTGATCTCGTCGATCCTGGCGTCTATCGCTTTCCTATCCCATTTGCGCGTACCGGGAATCGGCGGTGGCATCTTGTGAGAAGCTACCCACGAGGAGAAGGTGGACTCGGCGATGCCTAGATACGCGGCGGCATCTTTGCGGCCGATGAGGCGTGGTAGTTCAGTCATGGTACGGTCTCTGTAAGGGCGCGTTGCGCGCGGTTAACATTCCCGTTCCGTGGTGACAGGTGGGCAGCCTGCGGGTGGTGAGCCGTACCCAAAGGTTAGAGGCATAAAGTCGGAGGCGTCAAGCGCGCAGCGTTACCCCTGCTCCTTGCGCAACTTCGCCAGCGCTGATGAAGACCACGCCTGCGTCTTCGAGGGCGGACTTGAGCGCGTCTACAGTTCGCGTCTTCAAGGCTTCTCCACCCTCAAAACGAGTGACCGTATTTGTGGAAACACTGGCAGCATCGGCAAGCTCGCGCACTCCCCACTCGAGTGCAACACGCGCCATACGGCACTGCATCGGCAACATTTTTTAATTCCTGTAGCGATTTCGCATTGACGTAGCGAAAATAGACCCTTATTGTTGACACAGTAGCGAAAACGCTACGAAACAGCAACTGAGGAGACTGAAAATGACCGCAGCCGCGGAAAGAATTCTTGCGCCATCACGCAACGCCAGAGAGACATTGCCGCGCTCGCTAGTCGGCAGACCCAGCGACAGACGCGAAGAATTCCTAGAATTATTTCACAGTGAAAACCCGCCGCCGTTCTGCGTGGGAGATATGTTGAAATTCATAAAAGAGGATGGCTGGTCTCACGTTGCAACCATCCTTGGGTTCAGGGCGGACGGCGACTTGGACATGATGTGGTATGACGGCCGCCCGCACCACTTCACTTGCAGCGTTGTTGATATCGAAGCTTTGCGCATCATCGAGATCAGATCCCTTCCCCTTGAAGATGTTCGCATGTATCGCGATTGCCTTGGGCTGGAGGTGATGCAGTGAGCACGGCACCGGAAGGACACGAAAAGCCATTCCTTGAGCGAATGACGGCGCTTTACGCAGACCTTGATAGTATGTGGACACGCCATGGCGATATGCCAGATGAAGTCTGCGACACGATCGTCGACGCCGCCGGCCGTCTGTGCGAAGCCATCATCAATCACCCGGTGGAAACCGAAAAGGACATTGCTTGCAAGCTACGCTTTGCAGCTGGTCTTATCGACAGCAAAGACGGTGCGTACTGGTGTGAGATGGGTGCAGTCGAGCGCGCGCTTTCAGATTTGGTCGAGTTTCGCTCCATCCAACACCGTTCCGAAACTAAGAAATTCCAGCACATAGCGGCGTCATTGACACCGCACTGATCAACTTGCCGCGCTCCGCTTTCAGGGGTGTTTTAGAGCGCGGTCTTTTGTCCCGCTGCGAGGCTCCGCCCTGCCTTCGCAGCCTGCCGGTTCCTTCGCCGCATGGGGGAACCGGCACCAATCAAGGCGTTGACATTTTCGAATGTAACCGCCGCCTTTTACCACCAAGTCCACCACAGCCGAACGCCCCCGCGAGCCTCACCATCTTTCGGGGGTGCCGCCTATTCTGAGGAAACGCGATGCGCTCAGCCAACGATAATACGCCGCCGGACGCACCAGTACGTCTCGCAGACGCTGCTAAGCTCGCCTTTCCATTCGGCGGTATGACCGCGAGCGGTCTTCGTCGCGAAGCGAAACGGGGGCGGCTGACAATAATGAGGATAGCGGGAAAAGACTTCACCACGCTTTCCGCAATCGAGGAGATGAAGACAGCATGCCGCGTCCCCGCAAACCAGCCAGGCTTTGGCTCCGCCCAGCAGACAAAGACAGAGATTCGTCCTGGGTCATCCTTGATCGCGGGAAGCAGTTCAGCACAGGCTGCGGCGCTGATGCTCGTACAGAAGCTGAAGCAGCGCTAGCCAAACACATTTCTGAGCAGTTCCTTGCAACGCCGACCCGAAAGAACCGCGACGCCTCCGAGGTCGAAATTGCCGAAGTCATCGCTCACTACCTCGCCATGAAAGGCGAGACCGTCGCGTCGCCGCGTGACCTTGCGTCGCGCGCGGGGTTCCTCTTGGAGTTCTGGGGTGGCAAGACGCTCGACGATATCACCACCAAAACCTGCGCTGACTACGTCCGTCAACGAAGCACGCCAAACAAGGCGCGGCGGGAGTTGGAGGACTTACGCGCAGCCTGCAACATGGCGATAGCGGACAAGGTCACGCGTCACGCAGTCACCGTCACCCTGCCAGCGAAACCCAAGGGCCGCATGACGCATTTAGACCGCAAGGCAGTGGCCCAGCTCATCTGGGCCGCATACCGCAAGCGAGAGGTGCAGCGTGGCAAGCCGACGAAAAAGAAATCGATGCTTCACGTCGCGCGCTTCATCCTGACCGCCCTATACACAGGCAGCCGGTCGGCGCGTGTCTGGCAAGCTTCGTTTATCCGTGAGCCTGGTCGACCGTTCGTCGACCTCGACGAAGGCGTCTTCTATCGGGCAGCGCAAGACGAGGTAGTGGCGCACAACAAGCGCGCGCCGCCTATCCGCCTTCCTGGCCGTCTCCTCGCTCACATGCGCCGATGGCACAAGGCTGGCGCGCGTTATGTCGTCGAGTACCAGGGCGCACCTGCAGATCCCAAACGGGCCTTCCGTAACCTAACTAATGAGACGCTAGGAGAAGCCGCGGCAGGCGTGGTGCGACACACGATGCGGCATACCTCAGCAACGTGGCTTATGCAGGCTGGTGTCGATATGTGGCAGGCCGCCGGCTATCTGGGAATGACGAAAGAAACGCTCGAAAAAACTTACGGCCACCATCACCCCGACCACCAAGGCGACGTCGGAAACGCATTCACGCACGGAAAGGCAGGCCGTAAGAAATGACCGTTTCATTGCCGTTATCGTTGCCGTGGAAGATTAGGAGAAGCTTGAAAAGCCTGATTTCGCTGGTCGGAGTGAGAGGATTCGAACCTCCGACCCCGTCGTCCCGAACGACGTGCGCTACCAGACTGCGCTACACTCCGTGACCAGCGGCGTTTCTATAGACCAGCATCCGGTTCTCGACAAGCGGCGGTTACGAAAATTTTATGACGTGCGCTTCGGAAAGAAATGAAGGGGTTAGGCGCGGAGGAATCGTTACAAAAAAGCAATTGTGGCAAGAAATTTTGGGCAAAGCTTCACTTGGCGCTGCCCAGTTCCTGTAAATCTGTTAGGGGAACGCATTTCCCGGCGACGATGCCGGACAGGCACAAAGGACCTTTCACCATGCGTTTGCGCATCGCACTGCTCGCGGGCCTCTCCATCGCCCTCTCCGCTTGCACCACCACGCCCTCCATCGCCACGAAGAGCCCGGTCGAGACCCGTTGGGTCGGCCAGTCGGCTGGCATCTTCTTTGCAAAATTCGGCCCGCCGCTGAGCGATGTGTCCAATGGCAGCAGCACGACCTACACGTGGCGCGGCGGCTACAAGAAGGCGAAGATCCCGGCGAAGTATGAGGAAAAAGACGGCAAGCGTGGCCGGCAGATCTCTCCAGCTCGCAGCGCTTCCCTGTCGTGCACCGTTCAGTTGACCGTCGATTCGAACTACAAGATCAGCTCGATCCGCACCGTGTCCGATCGCCCCGGCGTCAACGGTCCAAGCTACTGCGCGGAATTCCTCGCCAGCGAATAAAGACTGGATGCCATCCAAGCATGGAACCGCCCGCCTGATTTCGTCAGGCGGGTGTTTCTTTTTCGCGCCGAAAACGCAGCTTATCGACGCTTAAGACGCCCTGCATGCCAGTCATGCAAAAATGCATACCTATCGACTAAACCGATTAAATTTAATCATAGCTTTAACATCGCCGTCTCAACCAGAGCGAAGCGTCACCGTCTATGTACCCGGAAACGCTGATAAAATGCCTCAGCAGCAATTTGTCGCACCGCATCTGTTGTGCGGCGCCCAGATTTCCCTGACATCAAAATGAACGATTTCGGCCACGGCTTGACCATGTTGTGACATGGCGGTCGATAGTCTATTGCGGCGCACAAAATCTGATAAAGCGCAATAAATAAGGTAGAGACGTGATCAAAAACGATAAGGGCAGCACACTGCCAACCGAATTTTCCCGCGACACCTTCACGATGAACCGCCGTCAGGTGCTTGGGACCGCGTTCGCGGGCCTTGCTGCCGCCGCGTTCCCCAGCGTTCCGGCTTTGGCCCAATCAGCCGACAAGAAGGTCGATGTGCTTCTGATTGGCGGCGGCATCATGAGTGCGACGCTCGGCATCTGGCTGCGTGAACTCGAGCCGAACTGGTCGATCCAGATGCTCGAGCGTCTGGATGCGGTGGCTCTGGAAAGCTCCAACGGTTGGAACAATGCCGGTACCGGTCACTCTGCACTTGCGGAACTGAACTACACGCCAGAAACGGCCAATGGCGGCATCGATATTTCCAAGGCGATCGACATCAACGAGTCCTTCCAGATCTCGCGTCAGTTCTGGGCCTGGCAGGTGCGCAATGGCGTTCTGAAGAACCCGCGCTCCTTCATCAACCACACGCCGCATATGAGCTTCGTCTGGGGCGATGAGAACGTCGCCTATCTCGAAAAGCGCTACGAGGCGCTGAAGGCAAGCCCGCTCTTTGCCGGGATGCAATATTCCACCGATCCGGAGCAGATCAAGAAGTGGGTGCCGCTGATGATGGAGGGACGCGATCCTTCCCAGAAGATCGGCGCAACATGGTCGCCGCTCGGCACCGATATGGAGTTTGGCGAAATCACCCGCCAGTTCGTCTCTCACCTGAAGAGCACGCCGAATTTCGACCTGCAGGTTTCGAGCGAAGTCGATGCCATCGAACGCAACTCCGATGGTTCCTGGCGTGTCAGCTACAGCAATTCGGCCAATGGCTCCGAGCACACGATCGACGCGAAGTTCGTCTTCATCGGTGCAGGCGGCGGCGCGCTTCATCTGCTTCAGATGTCCGGCATTCCGGAAGCTGAAGACTACGGCGGTTTCCCCGTCGGCGGCTCGTTCCTGGTGAACGAGAACCCGGATGTCAGCATGCTGCATCTGGCCAAGGCATACGGCAAGGCGTCAGTCGGCTCTCCGCCCATGTCCGTGCCGCATCTCGACACGCGCGTCATCGGCGGCAAGCGTATCGTGCTGTTTGGACCGTTCGCAACCTTCTCCACCAAGTTCCTGAAGGAAGGCTCCTATTTCGACCTTCTGACCTCCACGACCATGAGCAACATCTGGCCGATGATGCAGGTCGGCGTCGAGGAATATCCTCTGGTCGAATATCTGGCAGGTCAGTTGATGCTGTCCGATGAAGATCGCATCGCGGCACTGCGCGAATACTTCCCCAAGGCCAAGGCGGATGAGTGGCGCCTGTGGCAGGCGGGCCAGCGCGTGCAGATCATCAAGCGCGACCCGGAAAAGGGCGGCGTTTTGAAGCTCGGCACGGAAGTGGTTGCCGCCAAGGATGGCAGCATTGCAGGCCTCCTCGGCGCTTCGCCGGGCGCCTCCACAGCCGCCCCGATCATGCTCGGCGTGCTGCAGAAGGTCTTCAAGGACAAGGTGGCTTCGCCCGAGTGGCAAGCGAAACTCCGCGAGATCGTTCCAAGCTACGGCACGAAGCTGAACGCGGATCCGGAGAAAGTTCAGCAGGAGTGGGACTACACCGCCGAACACCTGCAACTGCCGACACCGCCACGCATCGACGTGAGCGCGCTGAGCACATCTGCTCCGGCGGACGCGCCGGTTAAGAAGACGCCGGACATGGCGCTCTGATCGAAGCGAAGCATCGCTTTTCAAAAGCCGCGTACCTTATGGGCGCGGCTTTTTCTTTTTTCCGGAGAAAGAGATTGGCGCTGGAGAGACCAGAATCTGAGCAAGCCTTAGCATCCGGCCAGCACCTGAATTCGCTTCGCAGTCCACCGTCAAAATGAAAGAAAAAATGGCTGGGGCGCCAGGATTCGAACCTGGGAATGCCGGTACCAAAAACCGGTGCCTTACCGCTTGGCGACGCCCCAACGAAGCAGGTGGGCGAAACGCCACTGCCTGAACGGCGCCTGATTAGCAAAGCATGGCGGCAGCGGCAATCATTAAGTTTGGGCTGGTCCAGATTTCTTGTGGGTGCTGATCGATCTTCGTGTTAGGTCGTGAACCATCAGCATGACACGCATTGGACCCCAAGCGGTTTCGCGATGAGCCGATGCGCGACGAAACAGCGTGAGGTGTGTCGCGACCTTGACGGATCGCGTTTCGCTTTCCAGGCATTGTGAAGAGCTTTCGAACCATGGCAGACCCCGCATTCGATCTTGAATTTCAACCGGCCTATGGCACGGCGGTGAAGGTGGCGGAGAATGTTCATCGGCTGACCGTCAACAATCCGTCAGCCTTCACCTTCCACGGCACCAACAGCTATATCGTCGGCGATCATTCGGTGGCGGTCATAGACCCAGGACCGGAGGATGAGGCTCATTTTCAGGCCCTGATGCGTGCGCTGGAAGGCCGCGAGGTGACGCATATCTTCGTCAGCCACACGCATCGGGATCACTCGCCGCTGGCGAAACGGCTTAAAGCCGCCACCGGGGCGATAACCGTGGCCGAAGGGCCGCATCGCGCGGCGCGACCGTTGCATGAAGGCGAGCGCAATCCTTTCGCGGAAAGCGCCGATAGCGATTTCATGCCGGATCTGGCGCTTGGCGACAATGAGACGGTGACGGGCGATGGCTGGGCGCTGACGGCGCTTCACACGCCGGGCCACACGGCCAATCATGCTGCCTTCGCGCTGGATCGCGATGGCATCGTCTTTTCCGCCGACCACGTGATGGCGTGGGCAACCACAATTGTCGCGCCACCGGACGGCGCGATGAGCGATTATATGGCGTCGCTCGACAGGTTGCTCGAACGGGATGACAGGCTCTTCCTGCCTGGCCATGGCGGCCCGGTCAACGATCCGGCAGCCTTCATGCGCGGGCTTCGCACCCATCGCCGCATGCGGGAAAAGGCGGTGCTGACAAGGATCAAGGCAGGCGACCGGACGATTGCGGAGATGGTCAAGGTGATCTACCGCAGCACCGATCCGCGCCTGCATGGCGCAGCGGCGCTTTCCGTTCTCGCCCATATCGAAGATCTGATTGAAAAAGATCTGGTTGAGACGGATGGTCCGCCGTCGCTGACCGGTATCTATCTGCCGAGACAGGGGAATGTATGAGCGCCGCCTATAGCTATCGCAACGACCCTTCCGTTCCGGACTTCCCCGACGACAAGCCGCTGATCATTTTCGATGGTGAGTGCGGGTTCTGCTCTCGGGATGTCGATTTCGTACTTCGTCATGACAAGCAGCGGCTGTTTCGCTTCACGCCGGCGCAATCTCCGCTGGGCACCGCGCTGATGCGCCATTACGGTTTCCGCACGGACGATTACGAGACGAGCCTGCTCATCGAAGCCGGCGTCGCTCATATCTATTCCGACAGCGTGCTGCGGGTGGTCGAACTGCTCGGCGGCGTGATGGGGATGACAGCAACGGCGATGCGCCTTGTGCCGCGTTTCATTCGCGATGGCGTCTACCGTGTGGTTGCTCGAAACCGCATGAAGATTGCCGGACGACGGCAGACGTGCCGGGCACCGACGCCGGAAGAGCGCGAGCGCTTTCTATAAGCGCGGCCCGCTTTTAGTTATCATTGAGACCCTGCATTTCAGCATCCAGCGCATCGAGATAGCTATCGGCGATCTTCTTGCCCATGCCGAGATCATGCGGGCCGAAGCGAGAGGCGACGCGCACGTCGACCAACGTTGTCTCCGTATCTTCGCGCAGGCGGATCAGCACATCGAAACGCGCGCCCCAGATCAGCGTGCGCATATCTCCCTGCATCATGACTGTGCCGCTGCCATTGAAGAAGGTCGGCGCCGGCGCTTCCGCCGGGCGCGCCAGTGGGACAGGCACGATGGCGGGCAAGTCTTCGACGGGGGTGTCTGCCGCACCGTCATGGACGTCCTGCTTCGGGGCACCCGGCTGCGCGTCCGGCAAGGCGCCGATCAGACCGTCGGTGTGCAAGATGCGGATGTGCTGAGCTTTCGCCACCTTCCTGGCGGCGGTGTAGACCCGGTCGATCGCACCCTCGTAGCGGTGGCCGAGGAAGCCGGGATAGGCCTCCAGCTGCGCATCGCGATCGGCCTTCGAGACGGCGGCCGGGCGCGGCAGCCATTGCTGGTTGGCCGAGGGGATCGACAGCCAGTTTGGAACATCGGCCGTGTCGGTCGTCACATCATAGATTTTCGGGTTCTGCCAATAGAGGAAGCCGCCATAGGCGACCACGCCAAGCGGAATGGCAGAGAGAAGCAAGGCGTAAAGCGACCACACCCCGCCCTTTGCGCCGACAGACCAGAGACGCTGAAGACCAATGAGGGCAAGCACGACAGACACCGCGGCAATGCCAGCGGAAATCAGGGTCAGCGCAATGAAGTCCGGCGTCGTCAGTGGCCCGAAACGGTGCAAGGGTGCTGCAATCAGAAAGAGCAGCAGCGCCGCAAGGCCGAGATAGCGGGAGAGATAAGCCGCATGGGAAACGGGTCTAACGAAACGCACTGTCATGAAGCAGCACCCGCATACACATGCATTGCCAAAAAGCGCCCCAGAGAGATTTGTCTGCCTGAATCACCGATACCGGCTTGTCATAAAGCGTTTTCGAGGGAAATGGAATCGCTCCACCCGCTTTGCTTAACCGGGTACCGCAACCTTTCCCGAAAGCGGGACTTTTACACATCACCAATTGGGCGTATCAGAGCAAGAAAACGCCAAGCTGGGATCAGGGCTTCCAGAGGAGTGATGACTATGCGTGTTTCGATCGTTCTCGGTTCACTTGCCGCCATGCTGGCGCTGACCGCCTGCCAGACGCTGACACCGGAAGAGCGCCGCGCGCGCGACGAAGCGACCTGCCGCGGCTATGGCTTCCGCCCGAACACCGACCAGATGGCGCGTTGCCTTCTAGACCTTGATCTCGACCGCCGCGCCGATAATCGTGCGTGGCAGGCGCAGGTCAACCGCGACATGTTCTGGTCGCCGGTTGTCGTCGAGCGGCGCGTCATCGTCGAAAACCGCTAACTTCCAGCTTAAAGCGCGACCACCTTCTTCGGAGAGGTATTTGGCTGCTTTTCGGCCTGGAATAGTGTCGCCTGAGCAGCCGCCAGCCGTGCGATCGGCACGCGGAAGGGCGAGCAGGATACGTAGTCCAGCCCGACATTTTCGCAGAAATCGATGGAAGTCGGATCGCCGCCATGCTCGCCGCAGATGCCGAGCTTGAGCTCCGAGCGCGTTTGCCTGCCACGCTCCGCCGCAATGCGGATCAACTCCCCTACCCCGTCGAAATCCAGTGAGACGAAGGGGTCTCGCTCGATGATGCCTTTGCGCTGATAGGTGTTCATGAAGCGCGCGGCATCGTCACGCGAAATGCCGAAGGTGGTCTGCGTCAAGTCGTTGGTGCCGAAGGAGAAGAATTCGGCAGCCTCGGCGATGACATGGGCGCGAAGAGCGGCACGCGGGAGTTCGATCATCGTGCCGGTCAAATATTCCAGCGTCATGCCGGTTTCTGCCGCAACTTCCGCAGCAACGCGGTCGATCACGCCACGGACATAATCCAATTCCGAGCGGAGGCTGACGAGCGGCACCATGATTTCTGGCACCACGGGGGCGCCCGTCCGACGCGCGGCTTCCACTGCGGCCTCAAATATGGCGCGGGCCTGCATCTCGGCAATTTCCGGATAGGAGATCGCCAGGCGGCAACCGCGGTGGCCAAGCATGGGGTTGAATTCATGCAGCGCATCGAGCCTCTGGCGGAACAGAGTCTGCGGCATGCCCATGGCGGCAGCCACTTCGACAATCTCGCCGTCGGTCTTCGGTAGAAACTCATGCAGCGGTGGATCGAGCAGGCGGATCGTCACCGGCATGCCATGCATGATGGAGAAGAGTTCGGTGAAATCCTCCCGCTGCATGGGGAGCAACTGGTCGAGTGCGGAGCGTCTGCCCGCCTCATCCTCGGCAAGGATCATTTCGCGCATCACATGGATACGCTCGCCTTCGAAGAACATGTGCTCGGTACGGCAAAGGCCAATGCCTTCGGCACCGAAAGCGCGGGCTGCACGCGCATCGGCTGGCGTATCTGCATTGGTGCGCACCGTCATGCGGCGCGCGCCATCGGCCCATTCCATCAGCTTGCCGAAATCGCCGGAAAGCTCCGGCTGCGTCATCGGCACTTCGCCCCTCAGCACGCGGCCGGACGATCCGTCGATGGTGATGACGTCGCCCTTGCGCAGCATGCAGCCGATGCCAATCAGCACGCCATTGCGCAAATCGACGCGCATGGAGCCAGCGCCGGTGACGCAAGGGATACCCATGCCGCGTGCAACCACCGCCGCATGGCTCGTCATACCGCCGCGGGTGGTGAGAATGCCCTCCGCCGCATGCATGCCATGAATATCTTCGGGGCTGGTTTCCATGCGTACCAGTATGACGCGGCGACCTTCCGCCTTGGCGGCAACCGCTTCTTCGGCGCTGAAAACAATCTCTCCGGATGCAGCGCCAGGGGACGCCGGAAGGCCGGAGCCGATAATGGGTCTTTCGATGGAGGAATCGATCGTCGGGTGCAGCAATTGATCGAGCGATGAGGGATCGATCCTGCAGACCGCTTCATCGGCGGTGATCAGACCTTCCTCGACCATATCGACGGCGATCTTCATGGCAGCGCGCGTCGTGCGCTTGCCGCAACGGGTCTGAAGCATCCAAAGCTGCCCGCGCTCGATAGTGAACTCCATATCCTGCATGTCGCGGTAATGGGTTTCCAACTGCTTGCAGATCGCGAGGAATTCCTGAAATGCCTCCGGCATCAGCTTTTCCATCGACGGCTTGTCGGAACCGGATGCAAGACGTGCCGCTTCAGTGATGGATTGGGGCGTACGGATACCGGCGACGACATCCTCGCCTTGCGCGTTGACGAGGAACTCGCCGTAGAGTTCCTGTTCCCCTGTCGAGGGGTTGCGGGTGAAGGCAACGCCTGTCGCGGAGGTGGAGCCGAGATTGCCGAACACCATGGCCTGGACGTTGACTGCCGTTCCCCAGTCGCCGGGAATATTGTGCAGATGCCGGTAGGTGACGGCGCGTGTGTTCATCCAGCTGGAAAAGACAGCTCCGATCGCGCCCCAGAGCTGGACTTCGGTATCCTGCGGAAAGGGTTCATCCAGCTCGTCTTCGACCAGTTGCTTGTAGCGCGATACCACATGCTGCCATTCGTCGGCCGACAGTTCCGTATCGTATTCGTAGCCGAGGCGGCCCTTCTCGTCCTCAAGGATTTCCTCAAAGACTTCATGGTCAAGACCCATGACGACGTCGGCATACATCTGGATGAAGCGGCGATAGCTATCCCACGCGAAACGGGCGTCGCCGGAATCCTCGCAGAGCGCCTGCACCGTCTCGTCATTGAGACCCAGATTGAGGACGGTATCCATCATGCCGGGCATGGATGCACGCGCGCCGGAGCGAATGGATATCAGGAGTGGACGCGGGCCTGCACCGAATTTGCGACCGGTCATCATTTCCATGCCGGCAATGCCGCTTGAAACCTGGAGCTTCAGATCATTGGGAAGTTGGCGTCCACCCTGGTGGTAGCGACCGCAGACTTCGCTGATGATGGTGAAGCCGGGCGGAACAGGCAGGCCAAGACTTGCCATTTCGGCAAGATGCGCACCCTTGCCTCCCAATATGGCAACGTCACCGGCACGGCCTTCGGCAGCACCGTTGCCGAAGGTGTACACCCATTTCTTCATTATACGCTCTCCACCCAGAAGCGTTCTTGTTTTTCAACCCATTATAGCATTGTTACACTCTTGGGAACGCCAGAGAGCAAAATGACAGTGCAGTGCAGCATAATTGCGGCACTCGGAGAGCGATATAGGGCGTGGCGCTTTCGAAATCCGAACGACGCAGCGGTCGGATTTTTTCAGACGGCTTCCGCGAGTCTTTCAGCCATTTGCAGATCGACCGACACCAGCTGCGAGACGCCCTGCTCCGCCATGGTGACGCCGAAGAGGCGGTCCATCCGGGCCATGGTGATGGGATTGTGAGTGATGATGACGAAACGGGTTTCGGTGGAGGCCACCATTTCATCCATAAGGTTGCAATAGCGCTCGACATTGTGGTCATCAAGCGGCGCATCCACCTCGTCCAGCACGCAGATGGGTGCCGGATTTGTGAGGAAGACGGCGAAGATCAGCGCCATTGCAGTCAAGGCCTGCTCGCCGCCGGACAAGAGCGTCATGGTCTGCGGCTTCTTGCCCGGTGGGCGGGCCAGAATTTCCAGCCCCGCTTCGAGCGGATCGTCAGACTCGATCAGTTGCAGCTCCGCCGTGCCGCCGCCAAAGAGATGGGTGAAGAGCCGCTGGAACTGGGTGTTGACCACATCGAATGCAGCGACCAGACGCTCACGACCCTCGCGATTGAGATTTTGAATACCAGCACGCAGCTTCCTGACGGCATCGATAATGTCGTCCCGCTCCTTGATGAGGGCGGCAAGCTTGGCGGAGAGTTCCGCCTGCTCCTCATCGGCGCGCAGATTGACCGCGCCCAGACGTTCACGCTCGATCTTCAACCGGTCGAGATCACGCTCAACATCACGCACTTCCGGCAGCGGCGCTCCCGGTGCCAGGCCCGTGAGACGCAGCGCCATATGGGGTTCGACGTTCAAAGCCTCGCGAATGCGGTGCTCGCTTTCCTGCCGCTTCTCGCGGGCGGAGACCAGTCGCTCTTCAGCGCGGCCACGCTTTTCGCGCGCTTCCGCCAGTTCGGAGAGCGCCGTCGCGGCAGCCCGGTCCGCATCCCGCTGAAGATTTTCGGCCTCGACCAGACGGTCTGCCGCGGCACGGCGCGCCTCCTCCATCTTCTGCAATTCGCTCAGCAGGTTTCGGCGCTTCTCGTCGAATTGCTCAGGCGCGATATCGAGTTCCGCCAATTCGTCGCGCGCTTCCTCCTCGCGCTCGCGCAGCGTGGCGATGTGGTCCGCAGCACTTGCGGCGCGAGCGGCCCAGGTGGCGCGCTCCTGCGCAATGGCGTTGATGCGGCGCTGGCGCGCGTCGGCCTCCCGACTCAAGCCTTCATGGCGCGCGCGTGCTTCTGCCAGAAGGCTGCGATCGGTTGCGACCTCAAGCTGGCTGTCGCGCAAGCGTTCATCAAGGCTGGAGAGATCTGCGCTGTCTTCGAGCTCGATCCGGGCATTCTCTTCCTGAACCGCGATCTCCTCGATCTGGCCGCCGATCTGGTTGAGAGCCTCGGAGACGACATCGCGACGGCGAAGGTGATCGCCGGAGGCACGCTCCGCCATGGAGAGCGCATCACGCGCCTCGGTCAGTTGGCGGGCGGCAAGGCGGCTGCGCTCGCGCGCTTCATTCAGGCCAGCCTCCGCCATGCGGATCGCATCCGTCGAGACAGAAAGCCGCTCCTGCGCCTCTTCCAGCGCGAACCGGGCTTCATCGATTTCGCTCTCTATCTCTGCAAGCCGGTTCTTCTGTGCCAGCCGAAGGGCCGCACTTCCCGCTGCGTCGGCGCTTGCCACGTGACCGTCCCAGCGAAAAAGCGCGCCCTCTTTCGTGACCAGGCGCTGGCCGGGCCTCAGGAGCGGCATCAGTCGCTGCCCTTCTTCGACGCTCGCAACGATGCCGATCTGGCGAAGACGACGCTTCAAGGCGTCGGGGCCGGAGACGTGCGATATTAACGAGGAAAGGCCCTGTGGCAGGGTTGGATCGTCCACTCCTTCACCATTCGCTGTCCAATAGGCGGGGGCGGTTCGATCCAGAGGGTTTTCCAGATCGTCACCAAGGGCTGCACCGAGGGCTGCCTCGAAACCGCGATCCACCTTGAGTTCGTCCGCCACTGGCGTGAAGGAGCCGGAAGCAGCACCGGCGGCCAGCATTTTGGCGATGGTACGTGCTTCGGTCTCCAGCGCGTTGAGGCGATTGCGGGCCATGTCGACGGGTCCGCGTGCCAAAGCCTCGGCTGAACGGGACTCAGCCACCGCCGTCTCTGCATCCTCGGCTGCAATCAGCGCGTCTTCCGCCGCTATTTCCGCCGCTTCCACGCTTTCGCGTTTTTCGGCGGGATCAGGCAGTTCAGCGAGCTTGTCATCGATTGTTTCGATTTCGGAAGCAGCCTCGGAAGACTGGCGTTCCAGACGCATCTTGCGGTCGGCAAGGTCACGAATGGAGCGTTCGAGCTGAGCGCGAGACGCCGCAGCCTCGGCGCGCTCAGCCGTCAGCGCAGCAAAGACCCGTTCGCTTTCGGAAAGCTTGGCCGCAGCCTCCTCGAAAGCCTCCCGCATTTCTTCGGCATAGCGACCCGAATCGGCCAGGATGTCGAGAAGCTCGGCTTCTTCCGTATCGAGGCGAGAGAGAATGTCGGCATTGTCCGAAACGAGCCGCTCTTCGCGCTGAATATCCTCGCCAAGTTGCGAAAGGCGGCGCGCCAGTTCATCGCGGCGGCGCAGCAGACGATTGGCCTCGTCATCCAGCTGGGTGCGGGCGATCTGCAATCTTTGCAAAGCGGCGGCGACCTTCGCTTCATTCTCGCGCAATTCGGGAAGCTTGAAGCTGGCGACGCCCTGCTCTTTTGCCGCTTCCATCTGTCGCTGCGCCTTTTCGGCAACCAGATTGGTGGCTATGTTCAGCGCATTGTCCCCTTCGCGCTCTGCCTCGCTGGCATCCACCCAGCGGATATGCAGAAGGGTGGCTTCGCGCGCGCGGATATCGGCAGAGAGCATCTTGAAGCGGTTGGCCTGGCGGGCCTGGCGCTTCAGGCTCTCAATCTGGCTTTCCAGCTGTGCGGTCACATCCTCCAGCCGTTCCAGATTGGTTTCGGCGGCACGCAGGCGCAGTTCCGCCTCATGGCGGCGCGAATGCAGGCCGGAAATGCCCGCCGCCTCTTCCAGCAATTGTCGGCGCGCCTGCGGCTTGGCATTGATCAACTCGCCGATGCGTCCCTGCCCCACCATGGAGGGCGAGCGCGCGCCGGTGGAGGCATCGGCAAACAGAAGCTGAACATCCTTGGCGCGGGCTTCCTTGCCGTTGATCCGATAGACCGAGCCGTTTTCGCGTTCGATGCGGCGCGTCACCTGGATTTCGTCGGCATCGTTGAAAGCCGCGGGCGCGGTGCGATCGGAGTTATCGAGATAAAGGCCGACTTCTGCGGTGTTGCGCGCAGGGCGATTGCCGGAGCCGGAGAAGATCACGTCATCCATGCCGGATGCGCGCATGTTCTTGTAGGAGTTTTCGCCCATCACCCAGCGAAGCGCTTCGACCAGATTGGACTTGCCGCAGCCGTTCGGTCCGACAACACCGGTCAGGCCTGGCTCGATGATGAATTCCGAAGGCTCCACGAAGGACTTGAAACCGAGCAAGCGCAGCTTGTTGAACTTCATGCCGCTGCCTCGGCCTGTCGGTGGCAAGACATCAAAACGGGCGCGCGGAAATCTCCGGCGCCCGTCAGAATGCGGTGGCGTCGATTAAAGAAGTTTGTCGATAAGGGCCGACATGGTTTCAACCGACATGTCTCCAGAGTACTTCTTGCCGTTGATGATGAAGGTCGGCGTGGAGTTTACGCCGAATTCCGTCGCGCCGCGCTGCATCGTTGCGTTCACATCATCCAGAAGTTTCTGGTTCGTCAAGCAGGCCTCGAAGCTCTCCTGTGAAAAACCGGCCATTTTCGACATTTGCAGCAGTGCTGCGCGGGCATCCTGCGCGGTCGCCCAGCTCTGCTGCTGCTTGAACAGCATGGAGACGAAGGGGAAATACTGCTGTTCAGGCGCGCAACGGGCCAGCATGAAGGCGGCGGCAGCGCGCGGATCGAACGGGAACTCGCGGATGATGAAGTAAACCTTGCCGGTGTCGATGTACTTCTTCTTGATCTCGTCAAACACCGTATTGTGGAAATGCGCGCAGTGCGGGCAGGTCATCGACATATATTCGACGATCTTCACAGGCGCGTTCGCATCGCCAAGAGCACGATCCGGCAATGCACCGGGCTTCAGCACCGCGGCCATGTCGACATCACCGGAGGACTCCGGGACATCCTGGGCAAAGGCGCTGCCTGCAAGCATCGGCAATGCGGCCACGACGGAGGCCATGGCAACAGTGCCGAGAAGAGCGCGGCGGGTAAGGTTCAGTTCTGGGAAATGCATGGAAGCACCTGTTTGTGAAAGACGCAAATGTCTATGATTCCGATATAGCCACAGATCGTTTCCAACAAGCGGCGCGTTCACCTGTTCTTGTCAAAGAATTGTGACCAGTCAAGGACTGTTCTTTGCAGTTTCCTGCTTCACAGTGTCCGACCCTTGGTCCGCTTTTGCATAACAGCCGTCCCAAGCCGCTCTACCGCTTTGCGCAGCGCTTCGCTTTCTATCCCCTGCATCATGTCGTCGAGCCGCTTTGCCGCCTCACCTCGCAACGGTTGCGGCTTTCGCCGGCGGGTGGACGCCGTCGACACCGGCTTTTGCACGATGCGGATTTGACGGACTGCAGGAAAACCGAAGAAACCATTGATCCGGGCAATCAGCTCACCCTGCGCATGGGTCAGAAAAAGCGCGCGTGCGCCCTCACAGGCAATCGTCAGAACACCCGCCTGATAACCGCCGCGGTCCGGCCCCTCGTCGCGACGCGGCCAGGTGATCTTTTCGGGACGGGTGCAATCGGCAAAATCATCGCCGGCGATCTCGTCCCAGGAACCGAGAAGTGCCGTGCTGATTCCGGCTCTCTTTGCTAAAACGGGATCGATGATGCCGTTTGCAACTTCGGCAATCTGAAGGACACCTTTACGGGGCTGTCGCATGGTCACACAACTCTGAACTCGCGGCTTGATCGGGCGAAGCGTATGGACCAAGTATAGGACGTTTCCATCTCAATTGGAAACGCCATCAGCCAAATCGGAACAGACTGCACATATGCTTCATAAAATCGAAGGGCCGGCTTACGCTGAGCTATTGCTGGCGTGGTATGATCGCCATCACCGCGACCTGCCGTGGCGCACCTCCCCGTCCATGGCGGCAAAAGGCCTGCGGGCCAATCCCTATCATGTCTGGCTGTCCGAAGTGATGCTGCAGCAGACGACGGTGCAGGCGGTGAAGCCTTACTTCACCAAGTTTCTGGCGGCATGGCCGACGGTCAACGATCTGGCGGCGGCGCCCACCGAGGACGTGATGGCTGCATGGGCCGGGCTTGGTTATTATGCCCGGGCACGAAACTTGAAGAAATGCGCCGAAGCGGTTGCTCATCAGCATGGCGGTACGTTCCCCGATACGGAGGACGGATTGAGAGCGCTTCCGGGTATCGGCGATTACACGGCAGCGGCGGTGGCTGCCATCGCCTTCAACCGACAGGCCGCGGTTATGGATGGCAATGTGGAGCGGGTGATCTCGCGCCTGTTCCTGATCGATTCGCCGCTACCCGGCTCGAAGCCTTTGATGAAGGCCCGCGTCGCGGAGATCACGCCAAACGACCGACCGGGCGATTTTGCCCAGGCGATGATGGATCTTGGCGCCACGATCTGTACGCCGAAGCGCCCCGCCTGCGCACTCTGTCCGTTCAACGACCATTGTCTGGCACTGGCGCAGGATGAACCTGAGCGGCTTCCGGTCAAAGCCAAGAAGAAGGACAAGCCGGTGCGGGTGGGCGCAGCCTTCGTTGCGGTCAACGACGAGGGTGAAATCTTGCTGCGGCGGCGCATCGATAGCGGCCTGCTCGGCGGCATGACGGAGGTGCCAACGACGGCCTGGACCGCGCGTCTGGATGGGGGAACGGAAAAAGCCCACGCGCCTTTTGACGCGGACTGGGAGCCGGCCGGCACCATTGTGCATGTCTTCACCCACTTTGAACTCAGACTATCAATCTACCGGGCGAAAGTCGGAAACGATGTCAAAGCCGATGACGGATGGTGGGAGCCAGTCACAAATCTTGATGCCCAGGCACTGCCGACGGTGATGAAAAAGGCGATCTCTCAGGCTATTCCATTGGCGTTTGCGGCAAAGGCCGAAAAAACGCAGCAGTCTTCGAGAAGCAGGAAAGTTTCATGAGCAAGATCAATCATATTGTTTTCGATATCGGCAAGGTTCTCATTCATTACGATCCGCATATCCCCTATAGCCGCCTGATCCCTGACGATGCCGAACGCGCCTGGTTCTTCGAGAATGTCTGCACCCATGACTGGAATCTGGAGCAGGATCGCGGTCGCCAATGGGCGGATGCTGAAGCCTTACTGCTGGAAAACCATCCGGACCGGGAAGAGCATATCCGCGCCTTCCGCAAACATTGGCACGAGATGGTCTCCCACTCCTATGACGATTCCGTCGCCATCCTCAAAGGTCTGATCGACAGCGGCCATGACGTGACGATGCTGACAAACTTTGCCTCCGACACCTTCCGCGAGGCGCAGAAGATGTATCCGTTCCTGACCCTTTCCCGTGGCGTGACTGTCTCGGGCGATGTGGGTCTGATCAAGCCGGATGTTGCAATCTACAAGCTGCATGCGCAGACCTTCGGCCTCGATCCTGAGACCAGCATCTTCATCGACGATTCGATTGCCAATGTGGACGGCGCGAAGGAAGCCGGCTGGCAGGCGGTGCATTTCACCGGTGCGGAAAAGCTGAAGGCCGATCTTGAAGGCTACGGCATCAAGGTTTGAGAATTCCTGGCGCAGGCGGGAATGGCGGTCCCCATCCTGCGCCAGTCCAGCCGCGAACGGCCAGATCTGAAGAATCGTCAAACAGGGAAGCATCCGTCTTCTTGGCTTTGCGCATCTGTTCGATGCGCCAGCGGCTCGCCCTCGTCCCTTGGCGAGATTGATTAAGGCGGCTTACTTGCTCCAGGCTTGCCAGGCAATTGAAATATTTCGGGAAAATTCTTTATCCAAAAGAACTCACAACAAGGCCCGGCGTCCAGTGGACGCCGGGCCTTGCTTGTTCTTCATCCGGGACTGAAGGTACTAAACCAGATGAAGCCTGTGGCGAAAGCAACATAAGGCGGTGGATCGCAGATTAGCCGGCTTTAGCCAATTCCATACGGATAACGCTTCTCAGATCATCGATCGGCTTCAGAGCATCGCCATCCTGATAGTGCCAGAAGGTCCAGCCATTGCACGCATCGAGACCCTGCACCTTGGCACCCAGGCGATGAATGGAACCTGCGTCGCCGCCAGACGACACGGTGCCGTCGGCGCGAATGATCGCGGTGTAACGGCGCTTGGCATCCGTCAGGACCTGACCGGGGCGCACGAGGCCGCTTTCGAGGAGAACGTTGAAGGCGACCCGCGGCTCGGCCTTCTTACCGGTCATGACCGTCAGTTCCGCCTTGCCGAGCGGCTCGACCGCAGCGATTCGCGCGGATGCCGCATCGATGTAATCCTGCTCGCGCTCGATGCCGACGAAATGGCGACCGAGACGCTTTGCCACCGCACCGGTCGTGCCGGAGCCGAAGAACGGATCGAGCACCACATCACCCGGCTTGGTCGAAGCCATGATGATACGCGCCAGCAGAGCTTCCGGCTTCTGGGTCGGGTGGATCTTCTTGCCGTCATCGCCCTTCAGCCGCTCGGAGCCGCTGCAGATCGGAAACAGCCAGTCGGAGCGCATCTGCACGTCGTCATTCGACGCTTTCAGCGCTTCGTAATTGAAGGTGTAGCTTTTCGCCTTGGCGTCGCGGCTCGCCCAGATCATCGTTTCATGGGCGTTCTGGAAACGGCGGCCCTTGAAGTTTGGCATCGGGTTGGTCTTGCGCCAGACGATATCGTTCAGGATCCAGAAGTTCATGTCCTGAAGGATGGAGCCAACGCGGAAGATGTTGTGATAGGAGCCGATGACCCAGATAGTGCCATTGGGCTTCAAGACGCGGCGGCAGGCCAGCAACCAGGCGCGGGTGAAGGCATCATAGGCCTCGAAAGAGGCGAACTGGTCCCACTCATCATCCACCGCATCCACCAGCGACTGGTCCGGACGATGCAGCGTGCCGCCAAGCTGGAGGTTATATGGCGGATCGGCGAAGATCGCATCGACGGACTGGCTCGGCAGCGCTTCGAGAGCGGCGACGCAGTCACCCTTGATGATGCTGTCCTTCCAGGCATCGCTCTCGCCTGCAAGATCAAAACCGGCGCGCCGAAAATCGGCCAGTGGAAACACTGATGCCATGGGTACTCGCTCCATACGCTTACTCAACTGAACTGGCCTTATGGTTACCGAAGATGGTTATCAAAGGCTGAACGAGTGAAAGAAAGTTCCGGGTTAAGTGCATAAAAATGCGAGAAAATAGATTATCGAGGTCCAGGCGCCAGATCGGCAAGCGGAAGCGGCCGCAGCTAGGGGATGATGAGGCCCCCACAATAGTGAAGCGCATAGGCTTCCTCACCGCCCACCATGATCACCTCACGCCCGTGGAAATGGCGGGCGTCCCCCTCGCTCCTGTCGATGTAGGTCCCGTATTCACCCGTCCATTCGAACCCACCGAGGAACCGACCGCCTCGATACATTCTGGACAGAGCGGTTTTGATCGTGGATCCGGCTCGCTCACCATCAATCAAGGCCGGACGGATGATGAAGCCGTAAAAGTTCATCGCCCAATCGGGTGTGCGCCTGAGCCAGAGAACCTCCTGCCCAATGAAGTTCGTACCGCCGAAATAGCTGTCGCGGTACTCCCACTCAGCATCAGATCAGATGAGGTCTTGGGAGCCTCGCCTGCTCGGCTCTCCCTTCGCTCCACCTCCGACGTAACAGGCCGCTTTTGCACGCACGATGACATCACTGAGCTTGTCCACGGCAGTCTCCCCTAAAAGAACATATAGTGAACAAAGCGCATTTTTCGTCAAGACGAAAACCGATCTTCATGCTGCAGAAACGGCTAATGGAACCGGATTTTATTTTTAACGTTTTGATTTAGGAATTTTCCACGCTGGCGGTATTATAGTGCCAGTGACGGGTGCAGGGGTTAAGTTACAAAATGCGCATAGCTTTGATGATCGCCGCGACGCTTTACGCCAGCGCCGCCTTCTCGCAGCAGCCTGCACCGCAGGCTCCAAAGCCACAGGTGAATGTGCGCACGGACGCCGTCATGTTCAAAGGCGGCCCCTCGCTTGGCGATAGCGACAAGGTCCGATGGGACTTCTACAAGGCGGACAGCACGGGCGGCCGCAGCGACGACAATGTCGGCGGTGCCTACGATGCGACCTTCGAGGAGAAAATTCCGCCGGGCAAATATGTCGCGGTCGCCGCACTCGGCAATATCACCCGTGAGATCGCTTTCGAGGTCAAGGATGGCGCCGTCACCGAGCTTGCGGTCGATTTCGAAGCAGCTCAACTCACCCTCGTGCCGAAGCGCAGCCCCGATAGCAAGGAGGCCGAGCCGCTTGCGCGCGTGACGGTAACGCAGGACGAGTTCAGCGACAGTGTCTATGGATCGAAAGAGCTCTTCGTGCCGGCCGGCGAGTTGAAGCTCGAGGGCCGCATCGGTCCGGCGGTCGCAGAGGAAACGATCACTGTCAAAGCCGGCGACACCGTAAGCCACGATGTCATCATTCCAAGCGGCGTGGTCGTGACGAATGCTGTCTACAAAGAAGGCGGTCGGCAGGTCGAGACCGATAGCATTCGCTTCGAGGCGCTAGCCGACACGCAAACACTGGACGGCACGCGCACGACCATCACCGGCACCTATGGCCCCGGCAAGATCATGCAGATGCCGGCTGGAAACTTCATCATGCGAGCGAAGCTCGGCAAGGTCACCGTCGAGAAGCCCTTCAGCGTGACGGCGGGTCAGCGCACCGATCTCAGCATCGATCTCGATGCAGGCGTGCTGGTTGTCTCAGCGCCTCAGGCGGAGCGGATCGACATTGTCGAAACCACCAAGGACTTGCAGGGCACGCAGAAGGAAATTTCCGGTCGCTACGGCACGACGCACCAGGAGACGCTTCACCCCGGCACCTATGCGGTGAAAGTGACCTACGACAAGAAGGCCAATCGCGATCCGAAGGAAGTCAGCGCCACGGTGACGGCATCGGAGCGCACCGAGATCAACATCACCGATTGATTTTTGAAAGCCGCGCTCGAGCTTAGCCGACTATGGCGAAGGCGTCGCGCGTGGATCCTGTTGGCGTGCGCACGGCCGTCCGGCCAATCCACTGCACGTGGCCGTGGAGGATGCGGATGGCCTCTTCGGCCCGCTCGCCGCGAAGTGCGTCGATGATAGCGCGATGATCAGTGTCGGTGCGGCGCTCCCAGCCCGCACGCCAGGCGGAGAACAGGAAGCGGGCGCTGGCTGCATGCAGGCCGTCGATCGCTTCCATCAGCCGGGGCATGTTGCAGGGTGCGGTGATCAGCAGGTGAAAGCGTCGGTTTGCCTCTTCCCATCGGCGAACGTCCTGCGCATCGTCACCTTCATGGGTCGCGGCTTCCGCCTCATCGAGGATGGCCTGGGTCAGGTTGGGGATGGCGTTGCGGAGTGCCAGCACTTCAAGCGCCGCGCGCATTTCCGCAACCTCTCGCACATCTGCAAGGCCGAAATCAGCCACGCGAACGCCTCGGCGCGGAATGCTGACGGCAAGGCCTTGCGCTTCCAGCCGACGAAAGGCTTCCCGCACAGGCACATGCGAGGCACCGAATTCCTCGGCAATATGATCCTGCCGCAGCCTTTCGCCAGGCGCAAACTCGCCGCGCACAATACGCTCGGCGAGCGTGCGGCTGATCTTGGCGGCAATCGTGTCGTCCGGCTTGGCTTTTGGAATCTTGACCATGACCTGACATAGGGCGAGGTTGGAGAATTGTCGAGCGATGCGATAAGCCGCAAGCTCCCCTGCATTCCAACCGGTTGAGCTTGCGCCTCAATTGGTCTAAAAGCCGCCAACCCCATCCCATTCCTTCATCGACATCAAGGGAGCGCATATGAGCGGCTTCGACCTTATCATTTTCGACTGCGACGGCGTTCTGGTCGATTCGGAAATCATCGCCGCACAGGTCGAATCCCGCCTGTTGACGGAGGCCGGCTACCCGATCTCCGTTGAGGAAATGGGCGAGCGCTTCTCCGGCATGACCTGGAAGAACATCCTGCTTGAGGTTGAGCGCGAGGCGAGCATTCCGCTTTCGGCCACGCTGCTCGACAAATCCGAAAAGCTTCTGGATGCGCGTCTGGCGCGCGACGTCAAAGTCATCGAAGGCGTGAAGGTTGCGCTGTCGCGGCTGACGACACAGCGCTGCATCTGCTCGAATTCGTCCAGCGCCCGGCTCGACATGATGCTGACCAAGGTCGGCCTCAAGCCCTATTTCGAAAGCCATGTCTATTCTGCCAAGGATCTCGGCGCAGACCGCGTCAAGCCGAAGCCGGACATCTTCCTTCACGGTGCCAAGCAATTCGCCGTCTCGCCCGACAGGGTGGTGGTGATCGAAGATTCCGTCCATGGCATCACCGGTGCGCGGGCGGCCGGCATGCGCGTCATCGGCTTTACCGGCGCATCGCATAGCTATCCAAGCCATGCGGACAAGCTGACCGATGCGGGCGCGGAAACCGTCATTTCCCGCATGCAGGATCTGCCGGCAACGATTGCTGCACTGTCCGAGTGGGCGATCTGAACCCATCAAAAAAGCCGGACCGCGTAAGGCGATCCGGCTTCGATAAAAATTTTCCGGCAGTCGGGTCTGATCTCAGCCCCTGCGACCGCCCTTCTTGCCAGTGGCCTTGGCGCCACCTTCATCAAACGAAATGAAGACATTGGTCTGCTTCGACGCGCCGCCCGGGCCATTGGGGATGGCAACGTTCGGGTTGTTGAAGATGAACTGGGTGCCTGCCGTACCTGCCGGAACATCGACTCCAAGGCTCGTAACCTGCGAGAAGATTTCGCCATCGCCATCCTTGACCGTTACACGGATTGGCAGATTGACGCGACCTGGCTTGGAGAGAGGTCCTGGAACCACACGGCCTTGCGCGAAGACGTTTACGGTCAGTGTGGAGTCATTCATGCTGCATGAGCGCGTGGTGTCCGACAAGGACGCCTGATAGACGAGCTTGCTCGGATCACCCTTGGCTCCGGCATAAACCTGATGGACGGCGTTCGTATCGAGCACAGTAATGGGTGGGCAGTTCGCCTGCACGACGGGGGCAGTTGCGGCCTGCGCAGCCGGCGGATTGACCGCGAGCGAGTCCGACGGATTGGAAGAATTGCAACCCGCAAGCATGGCAAGCAGCGATGCTGCGGCGGATAAACGCAAAATAGTCCCTGTCACTGTGTTCCACCCTCTAAAACAATTCCGCAACAGGCCGGAGATGCTACTTATTGGCCTTCCTTGCCTGTCGGCGATGGTCTATAGCAGCGGCGCCGGAAAAAATCGATGGTTGCATTCGGATTTGCGCCATTTTTGCAAAATGGACGAAATTCCCGCACAAAGCGGTTGCTACGGCTTGACTGGTGACGACGACGAAGGACGATTTCCGTGAAATATGTTTCGACCAGGGGCAGCGCCCCTTCGCTTGGTTTCTCCGATGCGCTGCTAGCTGGCCTGGCGCGCGATGGCGGCCTCTATGTTCCAAGCGAATGGCCGACGATGAAAAAGAAGGAAATTCGCGCGCTTCGAGGCAAGACCTACCAGGAAGTCGCTTTCGAAGTTCTCTATCGCTTCACCGGCGGCGAAATCCCGGAAAAGGATTTCCGCTCGATGATCGATGAGGCCTATGCGACCTTCCGTCATCCGGCGGTCGCCCCGCTCGTCCAGACTGGACCGAACAGCTTCATCCTCGAGCTTTTCCACGGCACGACGCTAGCGTTCAAGGACGTCGCGATGCAGTTCCTCGCCCGCCTGATGGATTACACGCTCGCCGAACGCGGGCAACGTGCGACGATCGTCGGCGCGACATCCGGTGATACGGGCGGCGCGGCCATCGATGCCTTTGCCGGTAGAGATCGCACCGACATCTTCATCCTGTTCCCGCATGGCAAGGTGTCGCCGGTTCAGCAGCGGCAGATGACCAGTTCCACTGCTTCGAACGTGCATGCGCTTGCGATCAACGGCAACTTTGACGACTGCCAGAACCTCGTCAAGGACATGTTCAACGACACGAAATTCCGCGACAGCGTCAAGCTTTCCGGCGTCAACTCGATCAACTGGGCGCGCATCATGGCGCAGGTGGTCTATTACTTTACCGCTGCGATTTCGCTCGGTGCGCCGGGCCGCAAGGTCTCTTTCACCGTGCCGACCGGCAACTTCGGGGATATTTTTGCTGGCTATGTGGCCAAGCAGATGGGACTGCCGATCGACAAGCTGGTGATTGCCACCAATGACAACGATATCCTTGCCCGCACGCTGAAGACGGGTCGTTACGAGATGCGCGGCGTTCAGGCCACCACTTCTCCTTCCATGGATATCCAGATTTCGTCGAACTTCGAACGTCTGCTGTTTGAAGCCTATGATCGCGAACCAAACGAGATCAAGCGCTCGATGGATGGTTTGAAGCAATCCGGCGCCTTCCAGATTTCCGAAGCGGCCATGAAGATGATCAAGCGCGACTTCTGCGCAGGTCGCGCGACCGAAAAGCAGGTCGCCGCGACCATTCGCGATACGCTGAGCGAGACCGGCTATCTGCTCGATCCGCACACGGCAACGGCCGTCCACGTGGCGAAAAAGTACGAAAAAACAAACAGTCCGATGGTCGTTCTTTCGACCGCGCATCCGGCGAAATTCCCTGACGCCGTAAAATCCGCTTGCGCAATCGATCCTGCCCTACCAGTATGGCTTGCTGATCTTATGAACCGGGAGGAGCGTTTCGACGTCCTGGAAGCAGAGCTTGACGCCGTAGAAACTTTCATCGGCAAGCATGCTCGCGCCAAGGACTGACCAACGCGGAAAGACGTGGAAATGAATGTGAACGTAACCCGGCTTTCGTCCGGGTTGACAGTCGTCACCGAAAGAATGCCTCACCTCGAAAGCGTTGCTCTCGGCGTGTGGATAAAATCAGGTTCGCGCAACGAGACGGATGACGAGCACGGCATCGCGCATCTGCTCGAGCATATGGCGTTCAAGGGTACGGCGCGCCGTACCGCCCGGCAGATCGCCGAGGAGATCGAGAATGTCGGCGGCGAAGTCAACGCCGCGACATCCACCGAGACAACATCCTATTATGCCCGCGTGCTGAAGGATCACGTTCCGCTGGCGGTCGACATCCTTGCCGATATCCTGACCGAGTCCGCTTTCGACGAGGCGGAACTGGAGCGCGAAAAGAATGTCATCCTGCAGGAAATCGGTGCTGCCACCGATACACCCGATGACGTCGTTTTCGACAATTTTTCCGGCGTCGCCTATCGCGACCAGATGATCGGCCGTCCGATCCTTGGCACACCGGACACGGTGCAGTCTTTCACCACCGCCCAGATCCGTCATTATCTCGGCCGCAATTACACGACGGACCGGATCTTCGTCGTCGCGGCCGGCGCTGTCGATCACGAAGCCTTCGTCAAGCAGGTGGAGCAGCGCTTTTCCAGCCTGCCGCAAAAGCCGGACGCCACGCCGATCATCGAGAAAGCCATCTATACCGGTGGTGAAATCCGCGAGACGCGCGATCTCATGGACGCGCAAATTCTGCTGGGCTTCGAGGGCAAGGCCTATCACGCCCGTGACTTTTACTGCTCGCAGATTCTCGCAAACATTCTCGGCGGCGGCATGTCGTCTCGCCTCTTCCAGGAAGTGCGTGAATATCGCGGTCTCTGCTATTCGGTCTATGCCTTCCATTGGGGTTTTTCCGATACCGGCATTTTCGGTATTCATGCAGCAACCGGCAGCAGCGATCTGGCGGAACTGGTTCCGGTCATCACCGAAGAACTGCGCAAGTCCTCCGAGGTCATCCATCAGGAAGAAATCGACCGCGCTCGTGCCCAGATCCGCGCGCAGTTGCTGATGGGCCAGGAAAGCCCGGCAGCGCGTGCCGGTCAGATCGCTCGCCAGATGATGCTCTACGGCCGTCCGATCCCAAATGACGAGATGATGACGCGTCTTGGAGACATCACCCGTGAGCGCTTGACCGATCTTGCAGGGCGTCTGTTTTTCGATAAAGTTCCGACCCTGTCGGCAATCGGCCCCTTGGAAAATCTCGCGCCGCTGTCTGACATCACGGCGGGGCTTTCCGCGGCGCCATCCATGAAAATAACGGCAAACGGCTGACGGCAGAGACTGATCCGCAGCATGGTGTTGGATGACTAGATGCTGCGTTTTCTCTCCCGCAACAGCGATACGCCGGAACTTCGCAACGCACATTATCTGCTGAGACTGCCGCGATATTCGGATTACCGGCAGTGGCACAGACTTCGCTCGGACAGCCGCAGCTTTCTTCAGCCATGGGAGCCGACCTGGCGCAGCGACGAACTGACCGAAAGCTCGTTTCGGGTGCGCGTGACCCGCAACAATCAGGAATTTTCCTCCGGCACGGCCGTGTCGCTTCTGCTGTTCCTTGCGGATGGAACGCTGATTGGCGGCATCACCATCGGTTACATCCGCAGGGGTGCGGCGCAGAGCTGTATGATCGGATATTGGATGGGTGAAGCCCATGCGCGTCACGGCCATATGTCTGCCGCATTAAAACTGGTAATACCCTATATCTTCAATGGACTTCAGTTGCACCGTATTGAGGCAGCCTGTATTCCAGACAACTTCAAAAGCATCCGGCTGCTCGAAAATGCCGGCTTTCAGCGGGAAGGCCTCTTGCGCGAATATCTGAAAATAAACGGCGAGTGGCGGGACCACGTCATGTTTTCGCTGATTGCCGATAAAAACGGTTCCGGCAGGACTGAGCGAGATTGATGACATATATGAGCCTCGTGTCGCGCCTGTTGAAACATCTACCGGCGAAAGCATGTGCCACGGCGCTGTTGTTCTTCTGCGCCATTTTCTCCAGCCAAGCGCTCGCCTTTGAGCCGGTCAAGATTTCCCGAGACGACAATGCCCTCGATCTGACCGCGACCACCGACATCTACGCCAACCAGGGCGAGGCATTCCAGGTTTCGACCGCCCCCGGGCCGGACGGTATTCGCCGGCGTATCGAAGTGCGGGCAAGCTCTCCCGCCCACCAGGGCGATTGGGCGGTCTTTGCGCTTGCCAACGTCTCGGAAGAACAGCTTGAGCGCGTCATCGTCGCGCCGCACTTTCGTCTCGTCAATTCCAAGCTCTTCTGGCCCGATCTCGGCTCGCAGCGCATCATCGCCATCACCCCGAGCGAAGGCTTCGCGCTGGATCGTCAACCAAGCCCCGATGCCGACGTCTTCCGCATCACGCTGAATCCGGGCGCTGTCATCACCTTCGTGGCCGAGCTTTCCACGCCGCAACTGCCGCAGCTCTATCTTTGGGAGCCGGAAGCCTACAAGGACACGATCAACGCCTTTACGCTTTACCGCGGCATCGTGCTCGGGATTGCCGGTCTTCTTGCCGTTCTTCTCACCATCCTTTTCGTCGTCAAGGGCACCTCGGTTCTGCCGGCTTCGGCAGCACTCGCCTGGGCGGTTCTTGCCTATATCTGCGTGGATTTCGGCTTCCTCGAAAAGCTGATCACCGTGACCTCAAGCGACGAGCGAATGTGGAGGGCGGGCGCCGAAGTGGCGCTCGCCTCCAGCTTCGTGGTCTTCCTGTTCACTTATCTGAATTTGAACAGATGGCACGCGCATCTGGGTTACGCGACATTCGCCTGGATCATCGGGCTGGGCGCGCTCTTCGGCGTGGCAATCTATGATCCGTCTATTGCATCCGGTATCGCGCGTGTCTCCTTCGCGTTGACGGCCACTGTCGGGATCGTGCTGATCATCTATCTCGGCTTCAACCGCTACGACCGCGCCATTCTGCTTGTGCCGTCCTGGGCGTTAATCCTGGTCTGGCTCTTCGGCGGCTGGCTGACGGTCACTGGAGAGCTGGACAATGACATCATTCAGCCGGCACTCGGCGGCGGTCTCGTACTGATCGTGCTCTTGATCGGCTTTACCGTTATTCAGCATGCTTTTGCCGGAAGCGCATACCAACAAGGCCTGTTCTCCGATCTCGAGCGGCAGTCGCTGGCGCTCACCGGTAGCGGCGATACGGTGTGGGACTGGGACGTGACGCGTGACCGCATCGTCACCACGCCGGACGTGTCGATCAAGCTCGGACTGCATCCCGGTACGATGCATGGTGCTGCGCGCAACTGGCTGCCTCGCCTGCACCCGGATGACCGCGACCGGTTCAAGGCAACGCTCGACGTGTTGCTGGATCATCGCAAAGGGCGGCTCAATCATGAGTTCCGCATTCGCGCCGAAGACGGCCACTTCCACTGGCTACAGATCCGCGCGCGGCCCGTACTCGGCTCCAACGGCGAAATCATCCGCTGCGTCGGCACCATCACCGACATCACGGAACAGAAGAATTCCGTTGAGCGGCTGTTGCAGGACGCGCTGAACGACAATCTCACCGGCCTTCCGAACCGTCAGGTCTTCCTCGACCGTCTGCAATCCATGCTGAACCTGGCGCCAGATGGCGACACGGTTCGCCCCACGGTGATGGCGATCGATATCGATCGCTACAAGCTGGTGAACGATACGCTTGGGATTGCTGCAGGCGACAACATCCTGATCGCGTTGACACGTCGATTGCGCCGTCTTCTGAAACCGCAGGATACGCTGGCCCGTCTAGGCGGCGATGAATTCGGCCTGATCCTCGTCTCGGAGCGCGACCCACAGCGCGTGGCCGACTTTGCCGATGCGGTGAACAAGGCCATCATGGTGCCGATCAATTTCGCCAATCGCGAGATCATTCTAACCGCCTCGATCGGCCTCGTCTCATGGATCGACCAGCAGGAAAGTGCTGCCGGTTTGCTGAGCGACGCAGAACTTGCCATGTATCGCGCCAAGCGCGCCGGCGGCAACCGCGTCGAGCCGTTCCGGCCTGCATTCCGTACCTCCGGCACAGACCGTCTGCAGATGGAAAGCGACCTGCGCCGCGCGTTGGAACGCAAGGAGCTCACGCTCGCCTATCAGCCGATTGTCAAGCTGGACAATGGCGATCTTGCCGGATTTGAAGCGCTGATGCGGTGGGAACATCCCAAGCGGGGCAACATCCCGCCAAGCGAGTTCATTCCGATTGCCGAGGCCTCCGGCCTTATCGAGCCGCTTGGCATGTTTGCACTGGAGCGGGCGGCGAACGATCTCATGGACTGGCAACATGCCATCGACAAGCTGCCGATCTTCATCTCCGTCAACATCTCCAGCGCGCAGCTGCTGAACAACGAACTCTACAATGACGTTCGCAGCATGCTGCAGCGGACGCGCTGCAATCCTCAGCAGTTGAAGCTGGAGCTGACGGAATCGATCGTCATGGAAAATCCCGAGCAGGCACGGCTTGTGCTGGCGAAGCTCAAGGAGACGGGCCTCAGTCTTGCGCTCGACGATTTCGGCACGGGTTACTCGTCGCTCGCCTATCTCACCCGCTTCCCCTTCGACACCATCAAGCTCGACAAGGCACTGATCGCCAATACCAGCGACAAGCGGAATGTGCTGCTCCGCTCGATCATAGCCATGGCGCGTGCACTTGAAATGCAGGTGGTGGCGGAAGGCATCGAAACGCCTGAGGATGCAGCAGAGCTTGCCCGCATGAATTGTCATTACGGGCAAAGCTTTCTTTTCGGGACGCCGGATACTCCGGAAGCTGCTCTTCGTCTGCTACGCGAGCGCTTTCAGGTCTTCAAACGCGCCTGATTACTCTGCAGCCTGCGGCTGAAAAGCTTGGTTGTTTGAGACTGGCGCCGGTGTGTTGAGGTCAGAGTTCGCCGGAATTTTACCATGCACAAGGTCATGGATGAATTGCAGCTTCTCGACCACGGCGGGCGTCAGCACGAAGGGGTAGAGATCGGCTTCACCCATGCTGCGTTGCATGGAGTTCAGTGCGACGCTGAGAGGCACCCAGGCATTGACGAGACGCTGTGCACTGCGAGCGCGGTAAGGGTCGAACGCCACTTCGGTAGCCATGTCTTCATGGCCTTCCGGCTCGATGGCAATGCCGAAGGCATGGGCCGTTTCAAGCGTATCGACGATGTGAAGATAGTGGGCGAAGCATTCCGCAAAGTCTTCCCACGGATGAACCGAGGCGTAGGAGCTGATATAGATTTCCTGCCAGCCCGGCTTCGGTCCCTCTTCGTAATTTCGTTTCAGCGCCTCGCCGTAATCTTCACGTTCATCACCGAAAGCGGCGCGGAACGCTTCGAGACGGCCGGCATCGCGGACCAGCTTGTTCCAGATGAAGTGCCCGACCTCATGGCGGAAGTGGCCAAGCATGGTGCGGTAGGGCTCGTTCATATTGGCACGAACCTGCTCACGCGTCACATCATCCGCTTCGGCCGCACGGATGGCAATGAGGCCCTCGTCGTGGCCCGTCATGGCGGGGATCACGGATCCATCCGCCGCGATCTCGTCAACCAGGAAGTCGAACACTAAGCCGCCCTGCGGATCGGCATCACGGTTCGGGTGGGGCAGGTTAAAGCGCAACATCGAGTAGAAGAGATGCCGCTGCGCCTGACTAAGGCGTCGCCATTGTTCAATGCCGTCCTGGGTGGAGGTATCCGGAACAAGACGGTTATGGTTACAGGCGGGGCAGAAAGGCGTTTCGCTATCGGCTGGGACTGCCCAGTTGCAGATGTCGTTGACTTCATTGGCGCAGAAGCGGACCTGATGATCCGGTTTCGATACCAGCGTCCAGAGCGGGTCGCCGGCTGGATCCAACGCTTCCATCGAAAGCGTCTCCGGTACGAAAGCTAACCTATGGCCGCACCGAACACAGGAGCGGTTGTCGAAGTGAACGGGCTGTCCGCAGGCAGCACACGAGAAAAGTTGCATCCCTATCTCCTGGGCATCACGATTGATTGGGAAATTGACTGCGCAAGCGAAGAGCGCATGTGTCGTATTTCAACACATGCGCTCCATGACCTTTGAGGTCATTCAGGTGCGGCCTCCTCACTGAGAGGAAGCGCGACTCCTGTTACATTCTGTCGACGGTGTCCTTGACGGCATCCTTGGCCTTGCCAGCAGCGGTCTGGACCTTGCCCTTGGTTTCCTGCGCAGCACCTTCGGCGCGCATACGGTCGTTGCCGGTAGCCGAGCCAACGCCCTGCTTTACCTTGCCAGCAACTTCATTTGCCTTACCAGCGATCTTATCGGATGTGCTACCCATGACTATTCTCCCTAGTTTATGCCAGGCTCGGTGCTGGCTACCGGGGAGAAAACGTCATGAATATAATTTTGTTCCTCGTCATCTTACGCTTTCAAAGCGAAGATCAAGCATGCCCTGCTTCGGCCGAAAGCATGCGGGGATCGACCCCCATCAAAGCAAGCGCCCGCTCATACTTGTCATCCAAAGACCGGTCGAAGATCAGCTCTTCCGAGGCCGGGCAATTCAGCCAGCCATTATTGGCGATTTCGTTTTCAAGCTGGCCCGGCGCCCAGCCGGCATAACCCAGCAACATGGTGGCGCGCTGCGGCATTCGGCCGTTCGAAATGGCGCGCACGATGTCGAGTGTGGCCGTCAACGAGATGTCGTCGCTGACGGGAATACTGGATTCGCTGGAGTAATCATCGGAATGAAGCACGAAACCCCTGCCCGTCTCCACCGGTCCACCAAACTGGATGGGAAAGTCGCGCGTGCGGTTGGGCAGCATGATCGCGTCGTTGCTGTCCATGATCTTCAGATGCAGGAGAACATCGGTGAAGGTGATCTGCTGGCCGCGGTTGATGATGAACCCCATGGCGCCGGCCTGGGAATGCGCACATATATAAATGACAGAGCGCTCAAAGGCGCTGTTGGCGAGCCCCGGCATGGCGATCAGAAACTGACCATCCAGAAAGCCCCGTTCCTTCTTGTCCATGAGGGTCGAAAAAACCAAGAGCGCCTCCCCTTTCAGCGCCCCATAGCGACGCCGGTGTGGTTTCACCTTTTGGTAAGGATGAGGCATAGCGACCTATCAATCAACCGAAAATGATGAATGAGACAAAATCGTAACTGGTCGCTTCACCCCGGTTGCGCTAGACGAGAAGTATGACCCGTTCGATCTCCTCCCCCCTTCGCACCGTTCTGATCGCGCTTATCGCGGTTGTTTCAACGATAGTCATTGCAGAGGCTGCCAAGGCCGACACGACCGAATGGGCAACGAGCGAAGGCGGGCGCATGCGCGTTGTAAGCCTGCCGCCGGATAGCAGCGGAAAAATCGAGGCCGTGCTTCAGATCGATCTCAAGCCTGGCTGGATCACCTATTGGCGCGAGCCGGGGGAAGCGGGCATACCGCCGCAGTTGAAGCCCGACCCGGCAAGCGGCGTGACACTGTCTTCCATGTCGTTCCCCGTGCCGAAGCTGATCAAGAATGACGACATCACCGATATTGGCTACGACCAGCCGGTGAACTTTCCGATTACCTTGCAGTCCGGCGCAGGCCATGACACCGACGCGGCAAAGCTGACGGCTTTCATCGGCGTCTGCCTCAATATCTGCATCCCTTTCGAAGCAAGCTTCGACATCGACAGGAAGGCAGAGGCAACGGAAGATGAGGTCGCCTTCATCCAGTCGAGCAAGGCAAATCTTCCAGAGGCGCCATCGGACGACTTCAAGGTGGTCAACTTCCACATCACGCCGGACAAGACGCTGCTCGGCGTGGAGTTGTATTTGCCTGAGGGAGCTCCGAAGGAGGCCGACATCTATGTCGCCGGGCCATCTGGCTATGCCTATTTCGAGCCGCAGAACCTGGTGCGCGACAAGCGCAAACTCTCCTTCTACATGAACATCAAGGGTCTGCCGAAGAGCTACAATCCAAAGGGGCAGAGCTGGCACATTCTGGTGAAATCCGGGGCGCACGCCATGGAAGCACCGCTGAATTTCCCCGCTCAGTAAAGGATCTCAGCTATCCGAGAAAACGGCTTCACAGTTTTCTCGATCATGCTCTATAGTCGCGCCGTCATTGCCACAGGAGCGATATTATGACCATCAAGATCGGCGACAAGCTGCCCTCCGCGACCTTCAAGGAAAAGACCACGGATGGCCCTGTCGAAACCACGACCGACGAGCTTTTCAGCGGCAAGAAGGTTGTCGTCTTTGCCGTTCCAGGCGCATTCACACCAACCTGCTCTTTGAACCACCTGCCCGGCTATCTGGAAAATCGTGACGCCATCCTCGCACGTGGCGTCGACGATATTGCCGTCGTTGCTGTCAACGACTGGCACGTCATGGGCGCATGGGCCCAATCGAGCGGCGGTCAGGGCAAAATCCACTTCCTCGCAGACTGGGACGCGTCCTTCACCAAGGCGCTTGGCCTTGATGCAGACCTTTCCGGCGGCGGTCTCGGCGTGCGCTCCAAGCGCTATTCCATGCTGGTGGATGACGGCGTGGTCAAGTCTTTGAACATCGAAGAAAATCCCGGCCAGGCAACGGTGTCTTCCGCTGCCACGATGATCGAACAGCTCTGATCTTTACGGTCGATACGTCATCGAAATTGGCCCGACATCGCGTCGGGCCTTTTGCATTTAAGGGGCGTCGTGAGGCTTGAAGAAACTGGTGAAGTGCGCCTTTCTTCCGCCTCAATTGTTACACCATAACAGTAACGGTATAACATTTTTGTGAGCGCGCCATGTTGCGTTTGTTTTTCCCGTCTCCCCTGCTGCGCCAATCCGCAGCACACCGAATTCTTCTGGTTTCCCTGCTCCTCCTGCCTCTTTGGGCTGCGATCTATTGGGCTGTGGTTTTGCCATGATCGACACGCCCGTTCTTCAGATCGAAAACCTCACAGTGGCCTATGAGCGGCATCCGGCGGTTCATCATATCTCCGGTGCGTTTCATGCCGGAAGCCTGACGGCCATCGCTGGACCAAACGGTGCAGGCAAATCCACACTGCTTAAATCCATCATTGGCGAGTTGCGGCCGTCGGAGGGGCGGATCATTCACTCCTTGAAGCGCACTGATTTTGGCTACCTTCCGCAAGCCGCCGATATCAACCGGCGCTTTCCAATTTCTGTTCTCGATACCGTATTGCTCGGAGCGTGGAGGGCGGCGGGCGCATTTGGGCGCGTCACGGCTGAGCAGTTGAACGCAGGTCGCCACGCATTGTCGGCGGTCGGTCTTGAGGGCTTCGAGAGACGGCCGATTGGCTCGCTGTCGGCTGGACAGTTCCAGCGTGTACTTTTCGCACGGCTTCTGGTGCAGGATGCCAAGGTCATTCTGCTCGATGAGCCTTTCACCGCCATCGATGCCAGAACGACCCGGGATCTGCTCGACATCGTCGCACGCTGGCATGGCGAAGGACGCACCGTGATTGCCGTGCTGCACGATTTCGATCAGGTGCGGGCGCATTTTCCTCAGACGCTGCTGATCGCCCGCGACCTCGTTGGCTGGGGTACGACTGCTGATGTTATGGCACCTGCCAATCTCCTGCGGGCTCGCGCCATGGCCGAACGCTGGGACGAGAATAGCAGCGTCTGCGAGCCTGCCGCATGACAGCCTACGATCTCTTCATAGCGCCGTTTCAGGATTACGGCTTCATGCGCCGGGCGCTCGTCGCCTGCCTTTGCCTCTCGGTTGGCGCAAGCCCCATCGGTGTTCTGCTTGCCCTGCGGCGGATGAGCCTGATGGGGGATGCGCTGAGCCACGCTATTCTGCCGGGTGCGGCAATCGGCTATCTGGTGGCCGGCTCGCTGTCTCTGACCGCGATGGGGCTTGGAGGTCTCGTTGCTGGGCTTTCGGTCGCACTTCTTTCCGGCATCGTCAGCCGCGTAACGCCGCTTCAGGAAGATGCGAGCTTTGCAAGTTTCTATCTGGCGTCGCTCGCCCTTGGCGTTCTGATCGTCTCCCTGCACGGCTCAAATGTTGATCTGCTGCATGTGCTCTTCGGCACGATCCTCGCGATCGATGCGCCAGCGCTCTATCAGATCGGTGCGATTACCTCGCTGACGCTGGTGGTGATGGCAATTATCTACCGACCGCTGGTGACCGAGTGCTTCGACCCCGGCTTCTTACGCGCCGTCGGCGGCCGCGGCCCGATCTATCACGTGGCATTCCTGCTCCTCGTCGTCATCAATCTGGTCGCCAGTTTCCAGGCGCTTGGAACACTGATGGCTGTCGGCTTGATGATGCTGCCAGCAGCGATCGCGCAACTTTGGGCACGCAGCCTGCCCGCCATGCTGGCGATTGCCAGCGGCAGTGCCGCTGCCTCCGGCTATCTGGGCCTCGTTGCTTCCTACCATTTCGAGACGGCGTCCGGACCGACCATCATCATCGCGGCCACCTGTCTCTACGGGCTCTCCATTCTGGTTGCGCCAGCGGGCCTTGGTTCCCGCATTTTCACCCGCCCTCATCTGAAGGGCTAATTTTAGGAGAATGCCAATGTCACCACGCCTCTTCCTTCTTTCTACCGCACTTCCCATCGCCATGGCCTTTTCCACCGCCGCTTTGGCGGGAGAGGTGAAAGCCGTCGCCTCCTTCACCGTGCTTGCCGATGTGGTGAAGCAGGTGGGCGGCAAGCATGTGACCGTTACAAGCCTGGTAAAGCCGGATGGCGACCCTCATGAGTTCGAACCGTCGCCTGCGAATGCGAAAAGCCTGAATGCCGCAGATGTCGTCTTTGTCAGCGGGCTTGGTCTGGAAGGATGGATGGACCGGCTGATTTCCGCGTCGGGCTACAAGGGAACACCTGTCGATGTGTCGCAGGGCATCAAGACGCGCGAGATGGATGAGGACGGCAAGACCGTGACCGATCCGCATGTCTGGAACAGCCCGGTCAACGTCAAGGTATGGGTAAAAAATATCGAGACGACGCTTGCCGCGGCCGACCCGGCCGACAGGGATGATTTCAAGGCAAATGCCGCCGCCTACCTTCAAAAGCTCGATGAATTGGATCGATACGCGCACCAGAAGTTCGATCCCATCCCACAGGATCGCCGTAAGATCCTCACAAGCCATGATGCCTTCGGTTATTTTGGCCGTGAGTACAACGTCACGTTCCTCTCGCCGCTCGGCGTTTCGACGGAAACGGAAGCCTCTGCCGGCGACGTGGCAAAGCTGATCGAGCAGATCAAGGCAGAGCACGTCAAAACCTATTTCTTCGAAAACTCGAATGACCCGAGACTGGTCAAGCAGGTGGCCAAGGCAACGGGCGCTGCCCCCGGCGGTGAACTCTATGTCGAGTCCCTCTCCAAGGCGAATGGCCCCGCACCCACATATGAGAAGATGTTCCGCTACAACGTCGACAAGATCGCCGACGCCATCAACAAGTCCAGTTGATTTGAAACGGAATGGCCCTCGTTACCCCAAGCCGGGTGACGAGGGCCATTCATCATCGATTTTGGAAATTCGGCTGCGTGTGGTCAGACAGCCATGTCGAAAACGAGGATGCCGGCCAGGCCGCCATCAGTCAGGCCAGCCAGGCGTTCGCCAACCTCGACGTGTTCCGGATGCACGAGATAGTCGTCGCGCGCTTCGGTGCTCTCAAAGGTGACGATGAAGCCATCCAGGAACCCACCATTCAAGCCTTCCGACGATACGTTCTGGCCGCACTTGATGTCGGAAATGCCGGGAATGACGTCCTTGAGCGCCATGATTGCCTCATAGATCGCCTGCTTGTCGGACGTGGTGGCTGCGGATTTAAACCGCAGGAATACGCAGTGAAGTATCGTCAAGTGCCTCTCCTCTTCGACTGTGCAGCTCGGTTCGAGACTACACCATCGCTTCATGACCGCCGTTTGAACGGTTCCATGCCTTTTCGCGCCAGTTCGTCGGCGCGCTCGTTTTCCGGATGTCCGGCATGACCCTTGACCCAGTGCAGCGTGACCTTGTGTCGCTCGCGCGCCGTCTCCAGCGCCTGCCAGAGTTCAACGTTTTTGACCGGTTTATTGTCGGCGGTCTTCCAGCCCTTTTTCTTCCAGCCGAAAATCCACTTGGTGATGCCATCCTTGACGTAAGCGCTATCGGTGTAAAGATCGACCTCGCACGGGGCCTTCAGCGCATTGAGCGCCTCAATGGCCGCCATCAGTTCCATGCGATTGTTGGTGGTGTCCGCCTCGCCGCCGTTCAGTTCCTTTTCCACCTCGCCATAGCGAAGTACGGCACCCCAGCCGCCCGGTCCGGGATTGCCCGAACAGGCGCCATCGGTGAAGATATCGACATGCTTCATTCTTCCACCAGACCATATTCGGCCACATGGCCAATGGAGCGGTGAAAGCGCAGCTTGCGCAGATACTCGAGCGGGTCCTTTTTGACCACCAGAGCGCCAGCCGGCGTCGTCAACCAATCATAGAGGCGGGTCAGGAAGAAGCGCAGTGCGGAGCCACGCGCCAGAACCGGCATGGCCTCCAGCTCGGCTTCACTCATCGGACGTACCGATTGATAGCCTTCGAGCAGCGCCTTGCCCTTGGTGACGTTATAGGATCCATCCTTCTCGAAGCACCAGGCATTGAGGCAGATCGAGACGTCATAGGCGAGAAGATCGTTGCAGGCAAAATAGAAGTCGATCAGGCCGGAAAGCTCATCGCCCAGGAAGAAGACATTGTCCTGGAAGAGATCGGCATGGATGACGCCGGATGGCAGATCCTTCGGCCAATGGGCGGCGAGAAAGGCGATTTCCGGATCGATCTCGTCCTTCAGACCACTTTCGACTTCGTCGGCGCGGGCTTCTGACTTCTCCCACAACACCTTCCAGCCCTCGAGTGAAAGAGCGTTCGGCCGCTTGATGTCGAATCCTTCGCCCGCCACGTGCATGGCCGCCAGCGCCTTGCCGACTTCCCGGCAATGCTTCGCTTCAGGCTTTCTAAGCCACATGCCTTCCAAAAACGAAATCAGCGCTGCCGGACGGCCGGACAACTCACCCAGTAGCGCACCGTCTTTTCGCGGCAGGGGTAGCGGGCAGGACAGACCCTTGTCGGCCAGATGCTGCATCAGTCCCAAAAAGAAGGGCAGATCAGACTTCTCCACGCGCTTCTCGTAGAGCGTCAGGATCAGCGGGTCTTTCGTCGTGTGCAGCAGGAAATTGGAGTTTTCGACACCCTCGGCGATCCCTTTATAGGAGGTCAATTCGCCGACGTCATATTGGCTAAGAAACTGTCTCAGCTCGTCTTCGGTGATGTCCGTGTAAACTGCCAATGGAATTCTCTTGAAAAGGAATGAAAAAGGATCAGCCGTTCAGCGCGGCTTTCGCGGGAAGTGCGTCGCTCGCACTGCCGTTGACGAATGCCATGTCTTCGGTGGTGAGTTCAATATTGCGAAGCTCGCGATTCACCAGAAAATGCTCGGTCTCTTCTACCGTCACGGCAAGATCAAGCGTCGTGTCAAAGCGTTCCTTAAAGGCCTGGATGATTTCGTCGACGATAACTTCCGGCGCGGATGCACCTGCCGAAAGGCCGACAGTGCGAACGTCGCCGATTTCGCTCCAGTCGATTTCTGCGGCACGCTGCACCAGCACGGAGCGCTGAGCGCCGGCACGCAAGGCAACTTCCACCAGACGCTTCGAATTGGACGAATTCGGCGCGCCGACGACGATGAAGAGGTCGCAGCCGGGGGCTGCCTGCTTCACCGCGTCCTGGCGGTTGGTTGTGGCGTAGCAGATGCTGTCGGCCGCTGGCGCCTGCATGGCCGGGAACCGTTCCTGCAGCTTGGCGATGACGCCCGCCGTATCATCGACGGAAAGCGTCGTCTGCGTCACGAATCCGAGGTTTTCAGCATCGAGCGGCTGATAAAGTGCGGCATCTTCCACCGTTTCGATCAGCGATACGGTGCCCTCGGGCAACTGCCCCATGGTACCGATGACTTCCGGATGGCCGGCGTGGCCGATGAGGATGACATGACGACCAAGTCGCTGGTGGCGCATGGCCTGCTTGTGGACCTTGGAGACAAGCGGACATGTGGCATCGAGATAGAAGAGGTTGCGCGCCTGCGCGTCTTCCGGCACTGATCTCGGCACGCCATGGGCGGAGAACACCACAGGCTGCTGGCGATGTTCGGCAGGAATTTCGTTGAGTTCCTCGACGAAGATCGCACCCTTGGCTTCCAGCCCCTCGACCACGTAGCGGTTATGGACGATCTCGTGGCGCACATAGACCGGAGCGCCGTAGGCTTTCAGCGCCAGCACGACGATCTGGATCGCACGGTCGACACCGGCGCAGAAACCGCGCGGGCCACAGAGCCTGATAGTGAGAGGCGGCTTGGACACGGCCATGTTCATTCCTGCTCCTTTGCCTCCCGCATTTCATAGACACCGCAAGCGTTGCCAGATGATTGTCGCCTGCCAGCAGCAAGCCGTGCAAGCGAGGCTGCCCTACTCCTTCGGGCCTTTCATGCTCCGCACATAGGCAAAACCGGCCACGAAGACAAGGGCGGCTGCGAGACCGTACCATGTAATCGCATATTGCAGGTGATTATTGGGCAGGTCGATCAGCGTCACGCCGCCCTTCGGCCAACCGCCCGGATTGGGTGCGTCATTGGCATCAATGAAAAAAGGCACAAGCTTTTCGGCAGGAACGCCGGCACTCTTTGCCATGGCGTGAATATCTTTCCAGTAGAAGATATTCTTGGCAAGATCGTTGTCGGGCAGCATCATGGATGGCTTGGCCGCAAGCTGCGCGCGCGCCAGCCCCTTGATCGTAACGCGACCAGCGATCTGCCCCTGCTCACGCTTGCCTGGATCTTTCATGTCGTAAGGCACGAAGCCACGATTGATGAAGATCTCCCGACCATCATCCAACGTCAGCGGTGTGTAAACATAATAGCCCGTCTGCCCCTGATGCGTGGCGAAGAAGTGCCGCTCTTTGGCGTGATCAAAAACGCCAGAAAGCCGAACGGTGCGGTATTCGATGTTACCACCCGACGAGGCGATCGTCTCGATTTCGCTCAGTTCAACAGGAGCGGAATGGACCCGGAGGTCAATTTCGCTCAGCAAGGCTTCCTTCCAGTAGAGGCGCTTCGTCTGCCATGTACCGAGCGCCAGGAGAATAATCAGCAACAGAAGCACCAGCGGACCGGCAAACCATAAGCGCCGGTGAGATGGCTTGAGACCGGCGGGGTCAGCCATGGTCGATTTTACCTTCACTGGCATTGTTGCGATATTGCAGTGCCACCATGATACCCTTGAACTTGCGCAGCAGAAGCAGTGAAACGATCACCGTCAAGGGAAGCCAGATCAAGGCATGAAGCCAGACGGGCGGCGCGAAAACGGAATCGAACCAGAGCGCAAGGCCGATGATCAGAAAACCGACGATCAGCATGACGAAGACGGCCGGACCATCGCCAGCGTCGGCAAAAGCATAATCCAGCCCGCACGCGCTGCAACGTGGTTTTAGCTTGAGAAATCCATCGAACAGTTTTCCGCGCCCGCAGCGGGGGCAGCAGCCTTGCAGTCCGACCTTGATAGGATCGACGGGAGGGAACTCTCCAGTATCGTGCATCCTAGCTCCTCCATCCCTGGATACAAGAAGCGCGGCAACCTGCCGCGCTCATTTCGCCGCTAGATGAAGCGACACTTGCCCTTCGCTATCAAGCGTAGGGGCGGCAATGCACCGCCCTCTACAAGCCTCGTCAGTGGCCAGTCTCCGCCAGTGGCGCGCCCCAACCGCCCCAGATGTAGATGGCGAAGAAAAGGAAAAGCCAGACAACGTCAACGAAGTGCCAGTACCAGGCCGCTGCTTCAAAGCCGAAGTGATGCTTTGGCGTGAACCCGCCGGCGATGGCACGGAACAGGCAGACCAGCAGGAAGATGGTTCCAACGAAGACGTGGAAACCATGGAAGCCCGTGGACATGAAGAATGTTGCGCCGTAGATCGAATTCTTGAAATCGAACGGAGCGTGGACGTATTCGTAAAACTGTACGGCAGAGAAAAGCACGCCAAGCGCAACGGTCAGAGCCAGGCCGGTTATCATGCCCTTGCGGTCATTGTGCAGCAGAGCATGGTGCGCCCATGTGACACAGGTGCCCGACAACAGCAGGATGATGGTGTTGTAGAGCGGCAGATGCCACGGATCGATCACCTCGATGCCCTTCGGCGGCCACTGACCGCCCGTGTAGGCAAGACGCGCTGCCTGGATGGCTTCATGCGGATAGAGGCTTGCATCGAAGTACGCCCAGAACCATGCCACGAAGAACATGACTTCCGAGGCGATGAACATGATCATGCCGTAGCGCAGATGCAGCGAGACGACCGGCGTATGGTGTCCCTCATCGCCTTCCTTGATCGTATCCGCCCACCACGCATACATGGTGTAAAGAACGATCACGAGGCCGATATAGAACATCCAGGGATTGGCAAGTTCGAAGCCGAACAGCTTGAAGGAACTGCCATTCAGGTAGCGCATGTAACAGATGCCGCCAAAGGTCAGCACGAAAGCGCCGATCGATGCCAGAAGCGGCCATGGGCTCGGGCTTATGATATGGTAGTCGTGGTTCTTCTGATGCGTATCTGCCATGTGATCAATCCCCGAAGGCTCTTCCCAATTTCGCGAACCCGCCTCGCTGACCTGATATCAGGCGACCGGTTCATTCCCTGGCGCGATCTTGCAACCACGCCTCCCTCTCTCAAAGTCTCGTTTCGTCACGTTCCGTCTTTGCCGGCAAGGACGCAACCGGTTTTTCCGTTTTCGATGGGTAAAATGTATAGGACAAGGTCAGTGTATGAATGTTCTTCGTTTCCCGAGCCTTGACGATTTCCGGATCGATAAAGAAAACCACCGGCATTTCCAGCGTCTCACCCGGCTGAAGCGTCGTCTCGGTGAAGCAGAAGCACTGCACCTTGTTGAAATAGGCACCGGCTTCCATCGGCGTCACGTTGAAGACGGCGGTCCCCGTCGTTGCCACCGGTGAACGGTTGGTCGCCTTGAAGGTTACCTGGATCGTCTCGCCAATCCGAGGCTCGACCATCTTGTTCACCGGTCGGAAGTCCCAGTTCAAACCGTTGGAGGTGTTGGAATCGAACGTCACCTTCATCGTCTTGTCGAGGATGACATCGGAATATTGCTCGACGCGCTGGGTGGTGCCGTTATAGCCGGTGACCTGGCAAAACAGGCGGTAGAGGGGCACAGAGGCATAGGCCATGCCGACCATGCCGCAGACGAAGACAAGACACAGCACAAGGATCGAGCCGTTGCTCGTCTTTCTGCTTCCCGTCGTCTTTTGAGCTGTTGTCATCTCCCCTCCTCCCGAGCGTCGTCCGGTCTAGTGACCACCGATCTTGATGATGGTGATGATGTAGAAGAGCACCACCAGGGCCGCGAGCGTGAGGCCTAACGCGATATTTCTCCCGCGCCTCGACCTCTTCTGCGCTTCGTTGAGCTTTACAGTCTCGATCATGCCGCACCTCCAAACATCGTGACAAAGGACGGCACGAGATGATCGGCCAGAAGCGCGGAGAAAATCGCAAACAGGTAGAATACCGAGTAAGCGAACATCTTCTTTGCCGGCATCATCTTTTCATCGCCATCCGGCATGCGCCGAACCGAGATGGAACAGTAGACGAAGATGACGCTCAGTACGGCAGCGAAAATTCCGTAACCCAATCCGGCAAGACCGGAGAAGTAGGGCGCCACGGCGACCGCCATGGTCAGGACGGAATAGGCAATCATCTGGTTCTTGGTCGAGCGTTCCCCGGCGACATTCGGCATCATCGGGATGCCGACAGAGCCGTAGTCGCGCATCTTGAAGAGCGCCAAGGCCCAGAAATGCGCAGGCGTCCACAGGAAGATGATCAGAAACAGGATGGTGCTGTCGAGGGACACGTTGCCCGTGACGCAAGCCCAGCCGAGCATGGGCGGGAAAGCACCTGCAGCACCACCGATCACGATGTTCTGCGGCGTCGAGCGCTTGAGCCACATCGTATAGACGACGGCATAGAAGAAGATGGTAAAGGCCAGAAGACCGGCAGCAAACCAGTTGACCGCGAGACCCAGAATAGCAACAGAGAAGACTGAGAGCGTCAATCCGAAGGCAAGCGCCTCACCCGGCGCAATCCGGCCGGACGGAATGGGGCGCTTGGCCGTGCGAGACATGACCGCATCGATGTCGGCATCATACCACATATTCAACGCGCCCGACGCCCCTGCGCCCACCGCGATGCAGAGGATCGCAATCAGGCCGAGGATCGGATTGATTTGACCCGGGGCGAGAATAAGCCCGGCAAAGGCCGTGAAAACCACGAGCGACATGACGCGGGGTTTCAAGAGCTCGAAGTAATCGCGCGCGCCGGCTTCCGAAAGCGAGGCGGAGTCGATTGCCAGCGTGTCGCGATTGTCAATAACGGTCATTATTTCCTGCTTTCCCGAAAGGCGCCCCATCGCAATGCGGCGCCATTTCTCATTTCGCCCGGCGTAAAACTGACATCTATCATGTTACGCCGGACAAAACGCTCGGACAAAATGCCTCAGCGGATGCGCGGAAGCTGCTCCCACTGGTGGTAAGGCGGCGGAGACGACAGCTGCCATTCCAGCGTGGTGGCACCTGGACCCCAGGGATTGTCGCCAGCGATCCGCTTCTTGGCGAAGGCTTCCCAGACGCCGAAGAGGAAGATCAGGACAGCAACCGCCGAGATGTAGGAGCCGTAGGACGAGACCAGGTTCCAGCCCGCATAGGCATCCGGATAGTCGATGTAGCGGCGCGGCATGCCGGCCAGACCCAAGAAGTGCTGCGGGAAGAAGATCAGGTTGACGCCGACGAACATGACCCAGAAGTGCAGATTGCCGATCTTCTGATTGTACATGTAGCCGGTGATCTTCGGGAACCAGTAGTACCAGCCGGCAAAGATGGCGAAGACGGCACCGAGCGACAACACGTAGTGGAAGTGCGCTACGACGTAGTAGGTGTCGTGCAGCGAACGGTCGAGACCGGCATTGGCGAGCTGAACGCCGGTAACACCACCCACCGTGAAGAGGAAGATGAAGCCGATTGCCCAGATCATCGGTGTCGTAAAGGTCAGCGAGCCGCCCCACATCGTTGCGATCCAGGAGAAGATCTTGATGCCGGTCGGCACCGCGATCACCATTGTTGCAAAGACGAAGTAGCGCTGCGCTTCAAGCGAGAGGCCGACGGTATACATGTGGTGTGCCCACACGATGAAGCCGACGGCACCGATCGCGACCATGGCATAGGCCATGCCGAGGTAACCGAAGATCGGCTTCAGCGAGAAGGTCGACACGATGTGGCTGATGATGCCGAAGCCGGGCAGGATCAGAATGTAGACTTCCGGGTGGCCGAAGAACCAGAACAGGTGCTGGTAGAGGATCGGGTCGCCGCCGCCGTCAGGAGAGAAGAAGGTGGTGCCGAAATTGCGGTCCGTCAGAAGCATGGTGATGCCACCTGCCAGAACCGGAAGCGACAGAAGCAGAAGGAAGGCGGTGACAAGCACGGACCAGGCAAACAGCGGCATCTTGTGCAGCGTCATGCCGGGCGCACGCATGTTGAGGATCGTGGTGATGAAGTTGATCGCACCAAGGATCGAGGATGCACCGGCAACGTGAAGCGCGAAGATCGCAAGATCGACCGCCGGCCCCGGCATACCGCTCGTTGATAGCGGTGGATACATGGTCCAGCCACCACCCACACCATAGGCACCTGCCGGACCTTCGACGAAGAGCGAAAGAAGAAGCAGAATGAAGGCGGGCACGAGCAGCCAGAAGGAGATGTTGTTCAAGCGCGGGAAAGCCATGTCCGGCGCGCCGATCATGATCGGCACCATCCAGTTGGCAAAACCACCGATCATGGCGGGCATGACCATGAAGAAGATCATGATGAGCGCATGCGCGGTGGTGAACACATTGTACATGTGCTTGCCGCCGTCGATCGCTGCGTCACCTTCGAAGCCATAGACCATGGTTGCCAGACCGTGGAAAATCTGGATGCCCGGTTCCTGCAGCTCCATGCGCATGACGACCGAAAGGCCGCCGCCGATGATGCCGGCAATGATTGCGAAGATCAGATAGAGCGTGCCGATATCTTTGTGGTTGGTCGAGAAGAACCAGCGCTGCGCAAAGCTCGGCGTATGATCGTGATGCGCGTGATCGTCGCCATGAGCATCATGTGCGGCACGATCATGAGAGTGATGGTCGTCGTGTGCGGAATGTCCAGCCATTGTCCTCACCCCTTGCCTTAGTTGGTTTCATTTGCAGCGACGCGAAGGGCGCTTGCGCCATCCACAGAAGCCATCAGCGCCCGGTTGGCACCGCTCAAGTCAGACGCAGCGGCAGCAGCCCAGGTTTTATATTGCTCTTCGGAAACCACCCGTATGGCAATCGGCATGAAGGCGTGATCCTTGCCACAAAGCTCGGAACACTGACCGTAGTAAAGTCCTTCTTTCTCCGTCTTGAACCAGGTTTCGTTCAGACGGCCAGGAACGGCATCGATCTTGACGCCGAAGGCCGGCATCGCAAACGCATGAATGACATCCGTCGGCGCAGCGGTGACGAGAAGACGAACCGTCTTGTTCACCGGAACAACCATTTCATTATCAACGGCGAGAAGGCGCGGATAGATCGCGCGGTTTTCCTTGCCCGCGGCAGCGCGGTCGGCATCCTTCAACAAGTAGCTGTCAAAGGCCAGAGGCTCGGAGCCTTCCGCCGCCTGGTATTCATAGTTCCACTGCCATTGGGTGGCGGTTGCCTTCAATGTCAGGTCAGGATTTTCCGGCTGCGTCAGCTGCGCGTTGAGCAGGTTGAAGGACGGGAATGCCAGGAAAAGAAGAATGAGAACGGGAGCCAGCGTCCAGATGATTTCGATCGCCGTATTGTGGCTGGTCTTGGACGGTACCGGATTCTTGGATGCCCTGAACTTCGCAACAACGAGAATGAGCAGGACGAGAACGAAAAGCGTGACGGGAACGATAAACCACAGGGTATATTGTTCAAACCAACGAATTTCGTGCATGATTGGCGTTGCGGCCTCCTGCAATCCCATCTGCCAATCCTTCGGCTGGTCAGCGCGGGCGCCGACAGCCGAGAGCAGACAGATCATGCCCGCAAACGCTGCGTTAATCCTAGTAATCACGGTACCTCTCCCTCACGCACCCGGTCATGATCAATCCCAGGCACAGAATCCATGCTTATAGTATTAGACTCAAATCATAGTTTGCCCGCCGCCGCAATATCGCCCAGCTTTTGCAGAGTGGCATTTTTCTTCCCCCTAATTTTTCCCACTCACGCATCGTTGAAACCATATCGATAAACCGAAAACGGCAATCATCATTCCTGAGGCCCAATTGGATTTAAGCCGCCGCAGGTCCTATTTTGGCCGTACTCACTTGGAAATGAGAGACCCGGCTCTTTCATTTCCAGCACCGGACGTCAAAATAGCCGCACTGATTCGAATTCCAGAGGTATCCATGCGTCTGCCCCCGATTGCGCGCGCCGCTCTTGTCGCCGCCGGTTTCTCTCTTCTCGCGTCCGGCGCGAGCGTCGCCCAGCAGCCGCCTGGTACGCCGAAGTCCACGCACGGCTCATGGTCGGTCATCTGCGACAAGCCCGCGGGCGCGTCCGAAGAGCAATGCGCATTGATGCAGAACGTCATTGCCGACGACCGCCCGGAAGTCGGCCTTTCCGTCGTCGTGCTGAAGACCGCCGACCGCAAATCCCGCATCCTCCGCATCCTCGCACCGCTTGGCGTGCTGCTGAAGGATGGAATGGAACTCTACATCGACAATAACAATATCGGCCGTGCCTATTTCACCCGCTGCTTTTCCGAGGGCTGCTATGTGGAAGTCGACATCGACGACGAGCTGATGAAGGTTCTGCGTGCGGGAAAGCACGCGGTTTTCGCATTGCGTGAATCGGTCGACCAGGATCGCGTCGGTATTCCGATCGAGCTCAGCGGCTTTGCTGAAGGCTATGACGCGCTCCCTTGACGCATGATGTGGCTGGCGGACAGATGCGCTGCGCCCGATCGACAGTTCCCAAACAGACCCGTGAGGCGGCTTGCGCCGCCACATTCCAGCACCTAAATCTCACATGAATAGATGATGGATGCTGACGCCTGGAGTACGCGATGACCCAAGACCTTTTGACGCTTTTCGATTGCGATGAGGGGACCTTGCGGAGCCGCGTCGCGGACGCCCTTGCAGGCGCCGATGACGGCGAACTCTTCGTCGAACATGCCCAGGCGGAATCGCTCACCTTCGACAATGGCCGCCTGAAAGGCGGCAGTTTCAATACCGATCAGGGTTTTGGCCTTCGCGCCGTTGTCGGCGAGACGGTCGGTTACGCCCATGCCGGCGAGCTTTCGACCGCAGCACTGCAACGCGCAGCCGATGCGGTCGGCGCCGTCACCAAGGGCTACTCCGGCTCCTATGCGGCGGCACCCCAGCGCACCAACAAGAAGCTCTATGGCGACGAAAACCCGATCGGCTCGCCATCCTTCGAGGAAAAGGTCAAGCTTCTGACCGAGATCGACACCTATCTGCGCGACAAAGACCCCAAGGTTCGCCAGGTCACGGCATCGATTTCGGCAAGCTGGCAGATCGTCGATATTCTGCGCGCCGATGGGCACCGCGTCAGTGACGTTCGCCCCATGACACGCATCAATATCTCCGTGGTCACCGGTGAAGGCGATCGCCAGGAGACCGGTTCGTATGGTATTGGCGGACGTGTCGGCTTCGGTGATTTCATTACAACCGAGAACTGGCAGCGGGGTGCCGACGAGGCGCTGCGTCAGGCGCTGGTCAATCTGACGGCAATCGACGCGCCTGCCGGTACGATGGATGTCGTGCTCGGCTCCGGCTGGCCCGGCGTCATGCTGCACGAAGCCGTCGGACATGGTCTCGAAGGCGATTTCAACCGCAAGAAGACATCGGCCTTTGCAGGCCTGCTTGGTGAAATGGTCGCAGCACCCGGCGTCACGGTGGTGGATGATGGAACCATCGATAACCGTCGCGGCTCTCTGACGGTGGACGATGAGGGCACACCGTCCGGCTATAATGTGCTGATCGAAAACGGTAAGCTTGTCGGCTATATGCAGGATCGTCAAAACGCCCGGCTGATGGGAATGACGGCGACGGGCAATGGACGTCGACAGGGCTATTCCCACGTTCCCATGCCGCGCATGACCAACACCTACATGCTGGGTGGCGACAAGACTCCGGAGGAGATCATCGCGTCGGTCAATAAGGGCATCTACGCCGTCTCCTTCGGCGGTGGCCAGGTGGACATCACTTCGGGCAAATTCGTCTTTGGCTGCACGGAGGCGTATCTCATCGAGAACGGCAAGATCGGCGCACCGGTCAAGGGCGCCATGCTGATCGGCAACGGACCGAATGCGATGAAGCGTGTGACCATGATCGGCAACGACATGAAGCTCGACACCGGCATCGGCAATTGTGGCAAGGCCGGCCAGTGGGTGCCGGTCGGCGTTGGTCAGCCGCACCTTCGCATGGACCAGATTACTGTCGGCGGCACCAAGGCCTGAGGTCTGAAGATGGGGACGCTCGTCGAGATCGTTCCCTACAATGCTGACTGGCCGCGCCTCTATCGCGAGATCCAAGACCGTCTCGAAGCGTTGTTGGGCGAGATCGCCGAAGGCATAGAGCATGTCGGCAGCACGGCCGTTCCCGGCCTCGTCGCCAAGCCCTATATTGATATCGACGTTGTTCTGAAACATTCCACGCATATGGAAGAAGGCAGGGCGCGCATGCAAGCCGCTGGCCTCGAGCCGCGCGGGTCTCGCCATGGTGACGGGGTGTTTGCCTTTATGCTTCGGGATCCGTTGCCGGGTCTGCGCGTTTATCTTTGCCCGCCCAATAGCCTCACCCAGCAGAACAGATTGCGTTTCCGTGATATCCTTCGCCAGAACCCCTCTCTTGCCAATCACTATGCGACGCTTAAGATGGCTCTCGCGGAGAAATATAAGGACGATGGCGATGCCTATACCCGCGCCAAGTCCGACTTCATTCGCGAGACGCTGAATACCGACACGTCCCCCGCATCCGCGCCCTAAGCGCCCTCTCCCCCGATCAGGAAAAGATGACCTTCGTTTCCAATGCACTCGTCCCCGAACTGGCTGTCACGGACTGGCACAAGAGCCGGACATTTTATTGTGACCTGATCGGCTTTCATGTCGTCTATGAGCGACCGGAAGAAGGTTTCACCTATCTTGCGCTCGGCGACGCCCAGTTGATGATCGACCAGATCGGCGCCGGACGCACCTTCGAGCAGGAGAATGCGCCAATCCACTTTCCCTTCGGACGGGGCATGAACCTGCAACTCGCCGTTCCATCCCTTCAACCCATCCTCGACAGGCTGGAGCTTGCGCGCGTGCCGCTTTTTCTGCCGCTTGAAGAGAAATGGTACCGTAAAGGAGAGCTGGAAGATGGTAACCGGCAGTTCGTTGTCGCCGATCCGGATGGCTATCTCATTCGCCCTTTCGAGAGCCTTGGCGAACGTGTCTTTCGGTTCGGGTAAGGCATGGACATGACACTACCTCGCATGCCCAAAGCAATCGTCTTCGATATGGACGGCGTTCTGATCGACACCGAGACGCTTTATCGCGATTCCTTCCTGGCCGCCTCGCAGGATGGCGGGCACGATTTGCCTGTGGAACTGTACCAGCGTGTCTGCGGAAGTCCCTGGGATGTCATCAGCGGCACGATCATTGCCGAACATGGCGCTGATTTTCCAATGGATGCGTTTCGTGACGCGTGGCTGCGTCATCTGGCCGTCAGCATGGCCGGCGGCGTAGAACTCAAGGCCGGTGTCGTGACGATGCTCGACCTGCTGGACGATCTTAAGCTGCCGCGCGCCATCGCCACCTCATCCCGGCACGAATCCGTCAATCGACATCTTGGGCCCCATAATCTCCTGGCTCGCTTCGATCACATCGTGGCGCGCGAGGATTATACCCAGCCGAAGCCCTCCCCCATGCCCTATCTAACCGCTGCCCAACGTCTTGGCGTCGATCCTGCTGAATGCTTGGCGCTGGAAGATTCATATCACGGCGTTCAATCCGCCTCCTCCGCCGGGATGATGACAGTCATGGTGCCGGATGTCGCGCCTGCGACCGAGCGGATGCGGGAGACGTGCGTTGCGATCTGCTCCGGCCTGTCGGAGGTCGCTGCCTTGCTTCGTAATGAAAGGACGCTCGGCTAGTCGATAGAAGCTGGATCGAAGCGCCATTTGCGTTCGATCGAACCGATGAGATCCAGCTGGTTGTGATGGGCAAGCAGAAGGACATGGCCGAGGAGGTCTGCGACCTCGTCGGAAAGGTCTTGCCTCATTTCCTCTGGCGTTTTGCCCTTCGTCCGACCACGCGCCGTCAAGCGGTTCCACGCTTGCGTCACCTCGCCAATCTCTTCCTGCAGCTTCAGCATGAACCAGTCAGGATCACGCTCGATACTGTTTGATGCAGCGTAGCTTGCCGAAGCCTTTTCGAATTTTTGCATCAGGTCAGCCAGCATGGCGTTCCCCTTCGTTCACGCGACACTGACCACGATTCGCCCGCCGCTGTCGACGGCCATTCCGCTTACGGCGTCGGCCCGAAATCGGACTCGATTTTCGGAAAGCACGATGCGTCGGTTCAAAAAGGTAAAGCGTCCTTTGTGCGTCCAATAGGACGCACGGCGCTTTAGGGGTACATGCGGACCTTCGCCCATGAGGCGTCGGTGGATTCACGCCGGAATTCCACCCGGTCGTGGAGGCGGAATTTCCGGTCGTGCCAGAATTCGATGGTCAGCGGGTTGATGCGGAAACCCGACCAGTATGGCGGACGCGGGATGTCACCCAGCGCATATTTGGCGGTGTATTCCGCCACCGCCTTTTCAAGTGCAAATCGGCTTTCCAGAGGTCGGGACTGCTTGGAAGCCCAGGCACCGATGCGGCTGCCGCGCGGGCGCGAGGCATAATATTCATCCGCCTCTTCGTCCGACACCACTTCTACAAGCCCACGAACACGAACCTGTCGGCGCAGGCTTTTCCAGTGGAAGCACAAGCCGGCTTTCTGTTGTCCAAGAAGCTCGCGCCCCTTGCGGCTCTCAAAATTCGTGTAGATCACAAAGCCGCGCTCGTCTGCCGCCTTCAGCAGCACCATGCGCACGCTCGGCATTCCGTCCCCATCCACAGAAGCAAGCGCCACCGCATTCGGATCGTTTATCTCGGACGCGGTTGCATCACGCAACCATTCGGCGAAAAGCGCAAATGGTTCATTTTCTTCCGTGAAGTCACTAGATGTTAACCCCGATTCCGACATATTGAATAAAATGCTCCAAAGCTGATTTGCGTACCAGAGATGAGTTCTGGGTAAGAGATGGTGATCGTCATAG